>Ga0172367_10000001_pt1 | contig 692225 bp, 812 predicted proteins | sample Lak10m_FD_114542 | JGI IMG/M metagenome (GOLD analysis project Ga0172367, IMG submission 114542) | Freshwater microbial communities from Kabuno Bay, South-Kivu, Congo - kab_022012_10m | ecosystem: Environmental > Aquatic > Freshwater > Lake | place: Democratic Republic of the Congo... | reverse complement strand
GGTCAAGCACCTGGTTGTACAGGGTGACCGCTTCGGCATGGTTCCCGATATGCGAAAGGGCAGCCGCTTTACCGGAAAGTGCCCGGATGCACCGGGGGTCGAGTGCGAGCGCGTTCTCGAACGCCCGGATCGCCTCATCGAACCGCCCGAGCGCCAAGAGGGAGGTTCCCTTGTAGTACCAGGCACGTTCATCGGACCGGTCCTCAAGCGCCCGGTTCAGGGCGGCAACCGCATCGGGATACCTGCCCATCCGGGCCAGGGAGATCCCTTTGTTCAGGAACGATTCGCCCGGGTTCTTCCCGAGCGTGACCGCCTTGTCAAAAGCCCCGATCGATTCCTCGTCCCGGCCAAGGCGGGAGAGGGCATTTCCCTTGTACAGCCACGCATCCCCGAGTGCCGGATTTTCTTCGAGGGCTTCATCAAGCGATGCAAGGGCTTCGTCGTACCGCCCAAGCGCAAAGAGGGCTTTTCCTTTCCGGTAGAGCGCATCCGGATCCCGGGGTACGAGGGTGAGGACTTCGTTGAAATCCGCCAGCGACTCGGCGTACTGCCCGGTCTCGACTCTGGCAAACCCGCGGTTGAGGAGGGACTGGACATGCGTTGGATCGATCTCCAGCGCCCGGTTAAAGGACTGGATCGCATCCGCGTGCCTGCCAAGCCGGGCGAGGGCAAGGCCGTTGTTGAAGTACGCGTTGAGATGGTTCGGATTGAGAGCGAAGGTTTCTTCAAACGAGGCTATTGCCTGCTCAAGCTTCCCGAGCCGGGAGAATGCGAGGCCCTTGTCGTAAAAAGCCTGGGCGTACGAAGGCCGAATCCGGATTCCTTTATCGAACGAGAGGATCGCATCCTCATAGAGCCCGAGCTTTGCCTGGAGCAGCCCCTTCTGGTGATAAGCGGGGGCGTTTGCGGGATCGAACGTTATGGTCCGGTCAAATTCCCGGATAGCATCCTCGGTTCTACCGAGTTTTGCAAGGGCAAATCCCTTGTGGTACGAAGCATCCGGGTAGGTCGGGGTGATCCGGAGGGCGCGATCGTATGCTTCGACAGCCTCGCTGAACCGACTGAGGAGGGCATAGGAGAGCCCTTCCTGGTACGCGGCGGAAGCGCACCCGTCAGCGAGCGCGAGCGCGGATTCGAACGATTCGATGGCATCCTTGTGCCGGCCGAGACGGGTGAGGGCGATTCCCCGGTAGTAGAACGAACCCGCATGCTCAGGTTTGCGTTCCAGCGCCCGGGTAAACGCTTCAAGGGCATCTTCGTACCGGCTCAGGTTGACACAGGAGACTCCCTTCCGGTACAGGGCATCGGCATTCTCCGGATCGAACGAGAGGGCGCGTTCGAAATCGAGCATTGCCTCGCGATACTCTTCCAGCCGGTAGGAGGCGATCCCGCGATGATAGTACGCCTGGGCATTTGCAGGGTTGACGTCGATCGTGTGATCGAAAGCCTCGACTGCTTCCCGGTACTGGCCGAGATTGTTCTCGGCAAGACCCAGGTAGAACCATGCATCGCCCAGCTGGGGATTTGCATCAATGGCATGCCGGAATGATTCCACCGATTCGGGAAGCCGGCCGAGCCGGAAGAGCGAGATGCCCCGGATCGCCCAGATGTCTGCATGGCCGGTCTCGTATTCGAGAAACCGATCCGCGGCCTCAGCAGCCTCTTCGTACCGTTCCTGCTTTGCGAGGATGAAACTCCGGTAATACCAGACCCAGATATCGGTGGGATCGATCGAATACACCTTGTCGAACGCCTTTAACGCGTCATCGTACTTCCCGATGTCGTAGAGCGAGATCCCCTTATTGTAATACGCCTTGGCATAGTTGGGGACGATCTCGATGGCATTATCGTAGGCCGCGATCGCATCGTTGTGCCTGCCGAGATCAGCAAGCGCAATTCCCTTGTTGTAATACACTTTCGCGTGGCGGGGGTCCACGGTGAGGGCGTGATCGTAGGCGCGGATCGCTTCCTTGAAGCGGCCGAGCTCGTACAAGGCAATACCCTTGAGGATCCAGGCTTCGGCATTGTCGAACCGGATCTCGAGGAGCCGGTCGCAGGCAACAAGGGCCTCTTCATTCCGCCCGATCTGGGCGAGGGTTGCCGCCTTGTTGTACCAGGCATTCGGATCGGAGGGGGCAAGCCGGATCGCGCAGTCGTAGGCGTCAATCGCTTCATCGTATTTTCCGATATCGTAGAGCGCGATACCTTTGAAATAATGCGCTTTTGCAATGCCGGGATCTAGGGAGAGACCCCGGTCGAACATGACGATTGCTTCCTGGTACCTGCCGAGATCATAAAGTTCGATGCCCTGCCGCAGCATCGTCTCTGCATCACTCTTGCTCATGAATTTTTGTGCCCCCAAAAATTTATGTATTAAAAATTTTCCCGTTTTTCTTTGCGCTGAGATTTTTCTTTGCGCTGAGATATACAGAGTTTTGAAAAGACGGGATATACCCTTTCCGGTACACATATATGTACAGCAGGGATTTATCAATCCTGTTTTTATACACGTCCTTAAAGATGCGGTGTCCAGGACACTGGGGATTCCTCCAGATTAACCGAATGGGATTATCCGGAAAAATTAATCGCAGAGTGCCCGGACAACCTTGGCGAGTCTTGTGATGCCCTCGGTAATTTTCTCTTCCGCGGAATTGGAGAAATTCAGGTGGAGGGTATTGTGTCCGCCACCATCCACGTAGAACGGAATCCCTAGCAGTACCGCAACATTGTGGGAAAGTGCTTTTTCAAAAACTTCCATGGAGTTGCAGTTCTCCGGTAGGGTCACCCAGACAAACATCCCGCCTTCCGGCACGGTACAGCTGGCTGATGAGGGGAACTCTTCGCCAATCGTTTTGATCATCAGCTCGCATCGTGACCGGTATGCTGCCTGTATTCGTGCGATATGGGCATCGATATCGCGTAAAAACGGGTAAAAAGTAAAATTCTATTTTTTCACTTTGCGGATGATTGTTACATCCCCGAGCGTGGGTGCGAGTTTGTTCTGGATCTTTTTCTCCGCATCGTCAGAGGGTGCGTCAACGAGCCGGATCCCAAGGACCTTCTCGATCTTCTTCCTGACATCATCTTCCGGAATCAGCTCGCCGTTTTCAATCTTCTTGATGAGGTGTTCCTTCTCCTTCATCTGCATGGCAAGATCCTTCTGGGAAAGCCCCTTTTCCATCCTTGCCTTTTTTATCCGATCCGCGTAATCTTCGACGATCTCCCCCTCCATATAATCGAAGAGATCCCGCTTTCGGTAAGCGGTCTGGGTGGCAAGGCCCGGTGCCGGTGCCCCGGGAGATCGTGGGGCCGCCACCGGTCGCTTCATGTCCCCGCGTCTCTGCTGCACTTCGGTGCCGTATTTTTCGCATTTGCTGCAGACCTGCAGCTCCGCACCTTCAACACGCACCAGTTTCGGGATACCGCGGACCGTTTCACCGCACATTTCGCACTGCATAATCCTCACAAACACTTTATATGCAGTTTCCCTATATAGCTAATTGAGACACGGGATGGCAGACACTCTCCACCAGTCACATGATCCTCAGACTCCTGAGGAACTTTACCGGCTGTACAGGTCACTTTCCGAGCAGCTAAGCCAGATCGAGACGGACAAACACGATCTCGAAGCCCAGATGCTCGAACGGGTATCGAACCTGGAATCCCGCAACCTCGAACTCCGCGAGCAGCTCCGGCAGATCGAAGCCGACAAGCGGTATATCGAGACCCAGAAGATCCGTTATGAGCGGGAAGTGCGGAAGCTCAAAAGCGAGAGCGAGCAGCTCCGGAGCCCGCCGCTCATCATCGGGACGATCACGGATATTATCGATGCAAACCGGGTTATCGTCCGGAGCAGTGCCGGCCCCCGGTTCATGGTCCGCAGTTCGCCGAACGTAAACCCGGAAGAGATGAAGCCGGGCGTCCGGGTAACGCTCAACCAACAGTCGCTTGCAATTGTCGAGCTCATTCCGAGCAGTTTCGATGCCCAGGTCTATGGCATGGAACTTGCCGGAACTCCGCAGGAGACGTATGCTGATATCGGCGGGATCTCGCTCCAGATCAATGAGATCAAGGAGGCAATCGAGCTACCGCTCAAGCGTCCGGATCTCTTCCTCCGAATCGGTATCGAACCCCCAAAAGGCGTCCTCCTTTACGGGCCGCCCGGAACCGGCAAGACCCTGCTTGCAAAGGCAGTTGCTCACGAGACAAATGCCCACTTCATGCGGGTCGTGGGGTCCGAACTCGTTCAGAAATATATCGGTGAAGGTGCACGGCTCGTCCGTGAGCTCTTCGATCTTGCCAAAAAGAAAGCCCCGACCATAATCTTCATCGATGAGATCGATGCGGTCGGAGCATCCCGGACCGAAGCCAACACCTCCGGTGACCGCGAAGTGCAGCGGACCCTGATGCAGCTCTTGGCAGGCATGGATGGGTTTGAGAACCGGGGGGATGTGAAGATCATCGGGGCCACAAACCGGATCGACATCCTCGACAAGGCACTCCTCCGGCCCGGCCGGTTCGATCGTATCATCGAGATTCCGCTGCCTAACGTGGAAGGAAGGCTCTCGATTCTCAAAGTTCATTGCCGTGCGCTGACCATGGACGACAGTGTCAATCTCACAGAGGTCGCCCAATTGACTGAAGGGAAAAATGGTGCCGACCTCCACGCGATCTGCATGGAGGCGGGCATGTTTGCGATCCGGAAAGACCGTCCTGCGATCCTTCAGGAAGATTTCCTCTCAGCCATTGCAAAGGTCGGGGCAGACTTCAACCGGGCCGGTCATCCTGAGCACGAAGGCAGGATGTTCGCGTAATCTTTTTTATTTATGGTCGGCTTTTCTTCAAACTGCCATATCTTAGTTTCATACCCGCTTGTCATGAAATTCAATTTTTATTATCCCATCGAAAGACGATCGCAGAACTTCCCCAAAAGACCGGTTAACGGAAGACAACAATCAGGGCATTTCCATAGCGATAATTACTGGATAGCAACGAACATACAAAAGGATCGGAACGCATGAGTAAACCAGACAAGTTCAAAAATAAAGCAGGAATACAGGAGAGCAACCGGGTGATACAGAAGAGAACTTTCTTTATCGCCTTTGGGGTGTTCGTCATTATTGCAACACTCGCTGTCGCAGCATTTGTCCTGCTCGCGCCGGGTGCGAGCCAATCATCGAGCCAAAACCCGGCAGTCCAGCCCGTTGTCTCCGGTACAGGTACGGGTTCAGAGGCAGCTGCCGGTGATTCCGTCTCGTATACTATACAGGGATGCTCACGAACCGAACGGTCTTTGATTTCGCGACCAGCGGAGCCCCAATAACGTTTTCGGTAGGTCCTCATCAAGTGATTCCGGGTTTTGAGAAAGCGATCATCGGCATGAAGGCAGGCCAAACAAAGACGGTGAATATTCCGGTCGAGCAGGCGTACGGGCCATACCATCCTGAGTATATCCATGTCGTGAACCGGACCGGGATCCTTGCCACGATGAATCTTACGAAGGGTGATATGCTCACGTACCGGAATCCTTCGACAAACGCGATGAGCCAGGTAATGGTTCTCGATGTCACACCGGAAAGGTTAACGATCGATGGCAATAATCCGCTTGCCGGGCAACCCTAAGTCTCTACCATCCAGCGGGTCTCCGTCAATCAGGGCACCGGTTCCCTTCCCGGAAAAACTCCTTGATTTTTTTAATATCAGAATTTCACGTGCTGCTGTCATCCCCCGGCTTTGAAGACGAGCCATTCATTCTTCCCCGCACGTTTGAAGGGCACAAGGACATAATGCCCCTCCAGTCGCTTACCGTGGAAGTTGATCTCAATCTTCGAATCCTCCCAGTGTTTTGTATCGTAACTCCCATTATCCCAGATTGAAACTTTTCCGGCCCCGTACACTCCTTCAGGAATGGTTCCTTCGAAATGCCCGTACTCCATCGGGTGATCTTCGACCGCGACTGCGAGATGTTTCTCTCCCGGCAGTTCGGGAATCCCCTTTGGCACAGCCCAGCTCTTCAGAACGCCGCCCCGTTCGAGCCGGAGGTCATAGTGCAGGTGCCGTGCGTGATGCTCGTGAATAACAAAATAATTTTCTTTTTCTGTCATGGTTGTAACACCTTCCGGTTCCCTGGTTTTGCTGAAATCTCTTCTCTCGTGATAATTTTTCAATGCCGGATCCCCTGACGGGTGACCGTGACCATCGGACTCGGTAGGGGAGTTACTACTTGCTTTGCCCCTGACAGGCTCCCCCGTTTTCTACTTGAAGACAGGTCAGAGTAAGCCTTAAGATTCCATCCGGGCGAAACCATATTTTCGGTAAGCTGGTCAAAAGTACATTCTTCCGGCTTCTTGTCTGTCCGGATCCGGATAAACCGGGGAATCTGCAGTTTGTGGTCCCGGGTCAGCTGCTGGTAGGCGACTTCGCAAACAAGTTCAGGGTAGAGCCAGACACTTTTTTCTCCCGGGTCGGTGCTGGTGAGCTGCGGGGTTTCCGTGCGGAGCGGTGAAAAGAGATCCAAGAACGAAACGAGGTCACGATCTGAGAAGCCCGTTCCGACTTTCCCGATATAGATGAGGTGCCCTGATCGTTCGGGCTCATTCGGATAGTCGGGGTCGTTTGTTCGTTCTCCCTGCCCGAGAGGAAAGATACCCTCTCCGGTTCTGCGATCATCGGAATTTTCGTACAGGCCAAGGAGAAGGGCGCCAAAAGCAGAGCCACGGCCACCCTGTCCCGGGGTGTAACCTGCAATAACGCAGTCGCAGGACCGGTGCCCTTTGATCTTCAGCCAGGTATCGCTTCACCTGCCCGGCTCGTACACGCCGCTGTTTTTCTTAGCGATGACACCTTTAAGCCCGCGTGCAATTGCCGCGCGGTAATAGTCTCTTCCCCGTCCCGTAACCGGCACTGATATTGCAACCCGGGGGTCTTCGGTGACTGCTTGGGCAAAAATCTTCCTCCGTTCTGAAAGGGGGAGGACGATCAGGGGCCTGCCGTCCCGTTCAAGGATGTCAAAACGATATACGTGACCGGGTTTTGCACCAGGTTTGGGGGAAGCCTTCCGTTTGCAGACTGCAGCCGGGGAAGTATTGCCTGGATATCCGGTTTCCCGTTTGTCATTGCAATTATTTTCCCGTCAAGAACGGTTCCCGGCGCTCTTCTGACCAGTTCCTCAAGCTCGGGAAACTGAGGAGCTATCTCACTGCCATTCCTGCTCCGGACGGAGAGTGTCTTTCCCACATACGCAATCGCCCTGATGCCATCCCATTTGAGTTCAAAGGACCAGTCGTTGTCATCGAACGGTTCCTCCACAGATTTGGCAAGCATGGGAAGATATCTGGTCATGGAATCGTGGGAATCATGGGGACGAGTGCGTGGCAAGCGTCTCTTTAAGAGCCTGCATGAGCTCCTGTGCTTCCTCGGGTTGATGCTCTTCATATACAATCTTCTCCATGGCGAGTTTTTTCCGGATCTGGGATTCTATCGCCTCCCGGTACCGGTCGTGGAAATCCTCAAGGGAGAAATCGCCGGAAAGTTCAGTGATGATCCGTTTGGCAAGGGTAAGTTCGCTTTCTTTCGGAGCCGGGAGACTACTGAATTCTTCAAGATCCCGGGGCGGGGTTACTTCATCAGAGTACCTGATAATTGTGAGGACGAGGCCCCCCCATAGGAATGCATCACGACCGGATGCTCCTTTGTCCGGAGTGTTATCGTCCCGACTGCCGCAAGGCTTATCTCGATCAGAGGAGTAGAAAGAAGGCTGTACGCCTCTTCGCTCCGGTCGGGGAACAGAATATACGAGTTCTCGAAATACATCGGGTCGAGCGAGAGGTAGTGCACGAACTTTCCGATACGGATCTTCCGGTCGAATTCGGGCATGACTACTTTGAGTTCGTCCGGTTCGAAGACAAGGAACTCCCCTTTCCGGATTTCGTAGCCCTTTACCGTATCGGCCCAGAGAATAACCCGCCCCTCCCGGGAGCATCCCCGATCATACCGGAGCGGCTGCCCATCACTCCGGTGAAACAGCCGGAAGGAGAACGATTTGTCTTTTATCATGGAGTGAAGGCGCACCGGTACGTTGACAAGTCCCAGTGTAATGTTTCCGCTCCAGAATGCCCTTCCACCCACACTGTTTGCTCTCCTCTCTACCCATGCCCGAGAGATCTGATCGGAGACGCCGGTCTTTGTCTCAGGGTCTTCCAGTTCGACCGGGGCGATGATGAGGGCCGCTTTTTTATAACGGGCTTGACAATTTTCTTTTCCTGCTTACTACTCACCGGTGCTGATCCCTGAATTTTTGTCCTTGTTTCAGCTTTTCTGGCGATTCTCAAGTATTCCCCTCCATGGATCCCCAGCTCCCGGAAGTATTGTCCTGATATTAAAATTTTCGGCACGGATTCCCTTTTTCAGTTTATCCCACCGGACCGGGGCCGATACCGTTGCCCCTGGTGTTCCGCGGAGACTATACGGGGCTGCCATGGTTTTCCCGTGGGCGTTCTGGAGGTAATCGTAAAGATCGTCCCGGATTCCTGCGAGCGCGGAAACTCCGAGACAACGTGAGGAGTGTCTTTTGCGATCTCCTTTCCCGTGTCATGGGCAAATGCCCGGACCTCTTCGAACCGGTAACCTGGTACGAGCGGGACAACAATGTGCACTCCTTTCCTGCCGAATGTTTTTACATATGGCTGAATGCCGGCAGCTTCAAGATATTCTTTCACGATATGGGCAACATCTATGACATCGTCGAACGAAAGAAGGGGTTCAGGATCGATATCGAAGAGAAGCAGATCCGGGGTGGTGTAGTCCACGGTTTTGGAAAGGGAGATGTGGAGCTCGAGGGATGCGAGGGTCGCAAGCCAGATGAGCGTGTCAAGGTTGTTGCAGAGGACGAAATGTACATCGCGGTCAGCAGTCTCTGAATACCGGGTGAAGATATCGACGTACCCGGGAGTCCCCGGGGGAGCGTCCTTTTCGTAAAAGTCTTCACCGTCGATACCTTCCGGGTATCGGTGCATGGTGAGCGACCGGTCCATGACGAAGGGAAGGATGCGGGGCGCCATACGAATGTAATAGGTGAGAATCTCGCTTTTGGTGACATTGACCGAGGGATACAGAACTTTATCGAGATTGGTCAGCCTGACCCGGGTAAGATCGGCGATTGTTGTTTCCGGTTTTTTCACCAGCCTTCCTCATTTCGCTCTTTGGGTTATCCGGGGAAAAATAGCTTCCGGCTTCTTCCTCCACAAAAAACGGAAAAAATGGATAGATCCTATGATCTCCCTTTTGAGTCTGTTGAAGGTTTTTTAAAAGAGGTAGTCAGGTATAGAGACGATCCGTAAAATCCTATTTGCGTTCCAGGATCTCACGACTCCGGAACATTATCCGGTTCCGGCTCCATCCGCTCGCCCAGTTCATCTTCGGTGCACCAGATCTCAAGGCTCAGATCCACACCGGCATATTCCTGGGGATATTCCTCAATAGTGGAACCTTCATCCATGATGAGCTGGCTAATAATTTTCCCGTCGCGGAACCCGTAGAGTTTCCGGAACGGCCAGCCGGGGTCAAGGACTGCTGTACGTTCGTAATAGACATCCTGTGCAAGCGGATGGGTGCAGTAAATACCCTTTGAAACTTCGAAGAGTACCTCCCGCATGTACCGGCGGATGTACCAGCGCATCTCGGCAACCAGCGAGAGGCCGCTGCCGAGCGTGGAGACGGTGAGGTATACACCACAGGGCTTGCGTTTCGGGTGGTAAAACCGCAGGATCATTCTGCTCGTTTCTGAAGAAAAAAGGGTTGTGTGGAGATCGATTCCTTCCTTCTGGATCAAAAGAATGTTCATGAAGGATCTCCCGGCAAGGAAAAAGATAGCAGGCCGCTTCAGATATACATGCGATTGTCACCAATTGTCTCTGCCTTGAACTTGTGGACCGCGTCGATAAAGTCCGTCATCTCGATGACGGTAGCTTCCCGGCGGACCGCCATCATCCCTGCCTCGCGACAGACTGCCTGGAGTTCCGCTCCGGTCGACCCCTCGGTCATTGCGGCAAGCATCTCCATGCTTATCTCATCCGCAAGCTGCATCTTCCGTGAATGAATCTTCAGGATTTCGTAGCGTGCTTCGAGGGAAGGCAGCGGGATTCGGATCAACCGGTCGAACCGGCCGGGCCGGAGCAGGGCAGGGTCGAGCATATCGACACGGTTTGTTGCAGCCATAATCCGGACATCGCCGCGGTTATCAAACCCGTCCATCTCCGCGAGAAGCTGCATGAGCGTCCGCTGCACTTCGGCACTGCCTGAGGTCCCGTCATTGGTCCGCATACTGCCGACCGCATCGATCTCATCAATAAAGACGATCGCCGGCGCCCGTTCGCGGGCAAGCTGGAAGAGCTCGCGGACAAGCCCGGCACCTTCTCCGATGAACTTGTGCACCAGTTCGCTTCCGGACATCCTTATGAATGTCGCTTTGGCTTCGTGGGCAACCGCTTTTGCAATGAGTGTCTTTCCCGTGCCGGGAGAACCGTGGAGAAGAATACCTTTTGGAGGTTCTACGCCAACCCGTTTGAAGATCTCCGGCCGGGTCAGAGGATACTCCACGGCTTCCCGCACATCCCTGATCTGTTCACAGAGACCGCCGATCTGTGCGTAGCTGATATCAGGAGACTCTTCGAGCTCCATGACCCGCACCCTCGAGTCATAAATGTTGCCGATGACCTTGACGATTGAGAGTGCATTGTTGACCGCAACTTTCGATCCCATCTTCAGGAGGGGGCGGAATTCTTCGGGCGCGTGGGTAAGGTACTCCTGGTTGTTTCCCTGCTGCCGCAGGTATATCTCCCCATTTTCAAGGATATCAACAATAACTGCGACAAACAGCGGCATTCGCTTGAGCTGGTTGTTCTCCCTCTTGAGCTGGCCGTTCTCTTTCTGGAGCTCGTCGACTTTTACTTTCAGATCGAGCAAGGCTGCTTCCAGCTCATTGAGCTGGATCTGATATTTGAGCTCGGGTGAAGATGAAGTATTATTGACGGCAGTCTCTTCCATATCAATCTTATATGTTCATCTTCAACCATTTATGTGGTGTGATTTTGATAATCAAAGGGAGGGGGATTTCCCCCGGTAAAGGAAGCGGCCCACTGCTTGTCAGTCCGGTGCCGATATCGTTTCTGTCGGGGGTTGATCCCGAATCGGGGATCATTGTGGAAACCGGCCATCCGCTCCGCGGTGAATGTATGGAGGGAAAAGTTCTCGCGTTCCCCTATGGAAAGGGATCGACCGTGGGATCTTATGTACTCTATGCCCTGAGCAGGAACGGGCATGCTCCTGCTGCCATAATCAATGCAGAGGCAGAGCCGATAATCGCGACCGGGGCAATCATCGGAAAAATTCCCATGATCGACCGCATAGATCTTCCGTTCGACCGGCTCTGGAATGGTACCTGTGTGACTGTGGATGGCAGTCGCGGGGAGATGGTGTACGAAGGAATTACAATTTGATTGTTCGCCCGCTGCCCGAAAGCGTAAGAATCTTATAACACCAAATCGCACAATTCAACCATGCATTATAAGGACATTCTCCTCGTAGCTGCTGTTATCGGTGCCTGCATTGCCTTTGCAGGATGCACCGGTACGCAGCCATCTTCCGGAACGGCCGCGACTACCACCTCCCCCGGCACCGGATCCGGCTCGGACCCTGTCAGTCTTGTCACCCAGCCGACCGATGCAATTCCTTCTTATAATGCGGTGACCGTAGCAGTTGGAGAGAAGGATTATCTTGGCAGCGTCCCGGTAATTTTCCAAGGCGGGTTTGGCCAGATCCACGTAGCGAAGATAACAGCAACCATATACCGCGCTGATGGGCAGGTCATTGCCGCAAATATCGGCTCGAATAAAAGCGATGATGCCAATCTCCAGGGGACAAAACAAACCGATCGCGTTACGGTCGATGTTACCATGGATAATGGCCAGACCTATCGTGTCGCAGACCAGCTCAGTGCATACCGGACCCGGGCCTAACCCATTTTTCCAAAAATTTCATTTTTAATAGGGTTTTAATAAATCTGACATACTCCCGATCCATGAACGTAAACTGGCGACTCATCCATGCTGCAAGAAATTCATTTGCTACCCTCTCTGCTGCATGCGAGCAGGAGGGATTCTGCCTGAATCCGGTTGAGGAACCGGAAGAGGATGTTACCTGCTACTCGCTCAATTCCATCAATGAATCGGCGTACCGGGACGAGATCACTGACGCCTCCTGCATAACAATTGTCGGTGGGCCCCACGCGACGGCATGTCCCCCGGAAGTCGCGGAGTATGCGGATTTTGTTGTCACCGGAGAAGGTGAGTACACGCTTCCCCAGCTTCTTGCTGATATTGATGCGGGTGGAAGAGGGCATATCCCGGGCGTTACAACCAGAGAATATCATGAACCGGCTGATACCGGGGTACGGCTTGATGCGTTCCCGGCTTTTGGTGAGTATAAGGGCTACGTAGAGATCTCCCGGGGCTGTCCGTTTTCCTGCGGGTACTGCCAAACCCCACAGATCTTCGGGCAATGTATGCGGCACCGGTCCATCGATTGTATTGTGAATTTTGCCAACCGGTACGGGCATGCACGGTTCGTAACGCCCAATGCGTTTGCCTACGGATCCGATGGAGTTCACCCGCGATGGGAAAAGCTCGAACATCTCCTGAAACGCCTTGATCATGAGATCTATCTGGGGACGTTCCCGAGCGAGGTCAGGCCGGAATTTATCTGCGAGGAAGCGCTCTCACTCCTTAACCGTTACTGTTCTAACACAAAACTTCACTTCGGTGCGCAATCGGGGAGCAATACTGTGCTCGGACAACTGCGACGGGGGCATACGGTTGAGGACGTTTTTGACGCAGTCGATCTCTGCCGGGATTATGCCCTTACACCGGTTGTTGATTTTATTGTCGGCCTCCCGTATGAGACGGACGATGACCAGCGTGCCACACTCGACCTAATCCGGGGGGTAGCCCGATACGGAAAGGTTCATGTTCACCGGTTTATCCCCCTGCCCGGTACCCCTCTCGCCGGTCATGACGCGCGTGCCCTCCTACCGGAAACCGAAAAAATATGCGGAAAGCTCGCATTAACGGGTAGATTAACCGGCTCGTGGAAGGATCCTGCGGTAAGGTTTTTTAGACGCCGTTTGAAATGATATACCATGAAAGATGTGCTATTGATAGCAGATCTCCATGGTCAATTCGGTAAAATTGATTCATTTCTGGAGTTAAATCCAGAAGCGGTATTTATCGCAGGCGATATTACGAATATGGGTCCGGTTGACGCGGTCGATGATGTGCTCTCACGCATCGATGTGCCGTGTTTTGCAGTGCCCGGCAATTGCGACCCTCGTGAGATCCTAGAGACACTTGAACACTCAGACGCTGTCTGCCTTCATGGATCCCAGATAAACCTGGGAAAGATGTCCATCGTTGGCGTTGGCGGGTCAAATCCAACACCGTTTGGCACCCCGTTTGAGATGACCGACAAACAGATTGAAGATGTTCTGCATGCGGCAATGAAGAAGATGGAGAAGACCGTTCACACCGTCCTCCTGACTCACGCCCCACCTTTCGAGACCCTTGATAAGGTCAACGGCGAGCATGTCGGCAGCGCAAGCATCCGGAAGCACATGAAGTCTTTCGATCTTGTCTGCTGCGCCCATGTCCACGAACAGCGTGGAGTCATGGAAATCGACGGTGTGAGAATCGTCAACCCCGGTCCCGCAAGCGATGGCCACTGCGCCATGATTCACTTCGGAACCGAGGCAAAAGATATCAAGATCGAGCTGCTGACCGTTTAGACAAAAGCAGCTCTAAGTACGAGGCGAGAATTGGCTCACCCTGTACTCCAATCTCTTTTGCAATGTTCAGAATTTGTATCGTGGCATCGGAACTCTCGTCTTCTGCCATGATCTCAATTTCGACAAAAGTGCCGAGTTCCTCGACAGAATCGAGCGAAATCATCGCATTCCCGAGACGGTAATTCTCACGCCACTTATTGACTTCCGCAGTTTTAACAAATCCGAGACGATCGAGCATCCGCTCGAATACTTCACCGGATTCGACGGCATTATTCAGTTCTTCGCGGGCTTTCAGGCCGGCTTTTTTTATCTTTGCTCCCTTGTAGGTAATAACGGCCTGATCATTCGTGTACCGCACCCTGAGAGCCTCATCCGTTATACCAAAATCCCGGTGGGGAGCGTTGTAATAGATATCGTGCTCGTGGACTTTCCCCCGGGGTTTGACATTGCGTGCGATGAGCTGATCCCTCACCGGATCAAGGGCCGGGACTGCAACTTTCAGTTCAATTTCAAGCATGAATGTTCCACACGTTTATCTGTCTTCGTTGCGACTTAATATAGTCAGGTGAACCATGGCAATAAAAGAAGGAGATTTTATCAGACTGAGCTATACCGGCAGCATTAATGGCGCTGTTTTCGATACCACAAATGAAGAGGAAGCAAAGAAAGCCGGTATCCACAGCCCGAATGCGATCTACGGCCCGGTAACCATCTGTGTTGGCCAGAAGCATGTTATTGTCGGTCTGGACGAGGAACTTGTCGGCAAGAAAGCCGGTGCAGAGGGAGAGGTTGTCGTTGCCCCGGAGAAGGCCTTCGGCGAACGTGATCCGAAACGGATTCAGTCGTACCCGAAGAACAAGTTTTCCGAAAAGCCGGTCCGGGGCATGCCCGTCAAGATCGAAGACCAAGGTGAAGGAACAGTAGTCGATGTCATCGGGAACCGGGTCATTGTTGACTTCAACCCGCAACTTGCCGGCCAGACGCTGACCTACTCCTATAAGATTGAGGAAAAAGTAACAGAACCCCTCGACCAGCTTAAGGGTATTGTCCAGCTGTACTCCGGGAAGGAGATGGCGATCTCCATGGATGATGGAAAAGCAACAGTCGCGCTTCCTGCCGGCATTAATTATGATCGCCGCTGGCTTCTCTGGCGTGGGCGGATCATCCACGAAGGCATCGAGCTGATCAAGGGTATTTCAGAGATTGTTCTTGTCGAGTCTTTCAAGAGACCCGAGAAGAAGGAAGAATAATCCAATCCTTTTTTCGTGACCGGCTTCCCGGCCCCATAGATTCAAGACTATATATAATTACATATGAATGGGGTGAACCAGAATTTTGTATGGCGGGACAGTGGGTATCCCCGCTCTCCTCTTCGGATCCTGATGAGCTGGAAAGGAAGGGAGATATCTCCGGTTACTCGGGCGTGGAAGTTTCGATTCCCAGTGGCAGGCTGCTGACCGGCTGGGAAGAATCGGGAAACACAGTGTCCCACCTCTAATTGCAGCTCTCTCTTCTTTTTCAATATCCACGCGTCTTGGATCAATAGATGCACTGAGTGTTATCCGGGACGTGCGGGCTGTCCGGCCTCTTATCCGGGTTCTCGAAGACGACCCTGTTACGGAAGTGAGGTGGGCGGCATCGCTTGCTCTAGGGGAGATTGGATCTATGGAGTCTGTCCCGGCGCTTATCCGTGCGCTCCGCGACAGGGACCTGTATATCCGGTACGGTTCAGTCCGATCCCTTGCCGGGCTGGGGTGGAGCCCGGTCGATGACGAGGATCACGCATACATGCGGATAGCGTACCAGGACTGGGATAGTGTCGTGGCGCTGGGTCCGGGTGCCATCACCCCCCTGATGCCCATTCTGAAAAGCGATGATCCGGAGACCCGGGGTGCTGTCACACCGCTTCTTGAGAAAACCGGGGCACTTCGCGGTAGCAGGCACGGGTTCGCCCTGTTGCAGGATCCCGATTCCCGGGTCCGGTGGTGAGCGGTGCTGGCTTCCCTGAATTGCGGTATTGCCCCATGCAGGATCCCGCCCGCGGTAGCGACGCGAAAACGAACCGGCCCCCAGCCATAGCCCCGGATGCAAGTGATATGAAGGACATAGATAATAAATTGAGATTTGTGCGTTCCTTAAAATTTCCGGAGGCCCGGGCCCGAAAAATTTTGTAAAGTAATTTACTGGATTATACCGTGATTTACTTTACAATCCGTTCACGGCAACCATTACTGCATTTTAGTTACCGTCGTAAATCTGCTTTCAGCCAGGCCCTGCCAGATCCCTTTGACCGATCGTGATGTCGGGGACCCCCGGCCTAAAAAATTAGAATCTTTTGCCGGGCCGGTAGATCGTGACCCGGAGTCAGTTTGGATTGGGCAGGAATACCTGTTGATTTTTTGAAAATTTTGGTACCCCGAAACGGGAAGTTTATCTGTCCGGAAATATACCTCCGGCTCAAAGAATTTAATTATAATTTGTTTTAAGCGATTTTTTAAAATAGTGTACAAATTAATTCTTGTACATGCAGAAGAAAATAAACATCGTTCCGATATTTATCACGTTACTTTTTGTTTTCCTCCTTATTGCCGGATGCACAGCCGACTCAGGATCTTCTTCAGCCGCAACCACTACGGTAACTGGGACAACTGCTCCATCGGGAGCAATGTACTCAGCCGGAGATATCGTGAAGAATCCGAAAACCGCTTCCACGACGGCATTGCTTGTTACCGGGTACGATCCGACAACGCAGATGTACGAACGTGCCCTGATCTATCCCAATTCCGATGGGGCCTGGGGCTACCGGGTGAATACCAATACCGCGAAGATCGCAAAAGCAACGCTTGAAAAGGTGTATACAGAGAAAGTTACGAAGGTTACAGTTTCTGCAATCCCTGTAAGAACGCCGACCCCGGCTACAACGGCAGCCTCATATCAGACAACGGTTGCAGCAGCAGTTACTACCGAAGTAACTGCGGTAACAACCACATCTGCAGCAAAACCTCAGGTTCGGAGTATCGATCCCGATAGTGCACTTGCAGGAACAACAGCAACAATCTCCGATCTCGAAGGGTACAATTTTCAGACCAATGCTACTATAGCTCTCGCACATTCCGGCGAAAACAACATTGCGGGGACCAGTGTGAATGTGGTATCATCCAACAAGATAACCTGCAAATTCGTTATCCCCTCGTCTGCGACCATTGGCGCATGGGATGTTCTCGTGACCAACCCCGATGGTCAGTACCACCGATACAAGAATGGTTTTACAATTCGGGAGAATCCGAATGCCGGAACTACAACAGCGACTACCACCACAACCACAAGTTCATCAGGGTCAGTTACTCTGACGTCCGTATCTCCTACGTTTTTTGTAGCAGGTGGGGTAGGAACATATCAGATAATCACGGTAACGGGTGCAAATATTCCAACCAACGCAAATATCCTTCTGAGGCAAAGTAGTAAGATTGATCTGACCCCAAGAAGCGGTTCAAATTATAAACCTTCCACTACACAGTTACAGGCAAGCTTTGACATTCTTCCAACCCCTACTTCGAGCGGAGCCTGGGATGTTATCCTCGTTGATTCGAGCGGAACGACCTTAGCAACACTGCCGGGTGCTGTCACCATCAGCTAAAGTTTTTCCGGTTTTTTTGGAGAATTGGTAATTTCCTGATACACTCGCGATATTTCATCCTGACTTGTTAGGAATCAAATTTTTTAAATTATTAATCCGGGACACAAGTTCTCTTCGAGAGACTATTCTGGAGATACAATGTATGAAATTCATCATCGGATCTATTTTGTAATCCTGTACCTTAACAGCGCTGCAATTTCCCCCAGGGCACAGAGACGTTCCCCCGGTTCAAAACTTCCCGAAAATACCACGACCCCAGCCTTCATCGCCTCTGCATGCTCGATAAGGTTTGCGATTCCCGGATCGCGAAGCAGGGAATCTACTACCAGCACCTGCTCGGCAGCACCGAATTCCACGGCTTCGGCAACCTCTTTTACTCCGTAGGCAACCGGGCCATCCTGCGAGATTCGTTTGAGCACCTCCTCCATATACCGGACCTCGCGGGAGAGCTGGAGATCGCCGATGAGTTTATCGAGCGCGCCATTCCCGATAAGTTCCCCCACAGCCCCGCGCCCGATTCGCCGGGTCTCAACGACAATCGCCCGTTCCGCAACCGGGTTTTTCTTTCCCCGGGCAAACTTGAGAAAATCATCCTTCACAAATCCCGGACCTGCCAGGATAAATGGTCCGGTGATATCGGCAATATGATAGAGAAGCTGCTCAAAAAAACCCGACCGGGAATCAGTCTCAGCACCTTTCCCGCTTCCTGAGGAAAGAGCGATCACGCTCTCCGGCCCAAACTGCCTGAGCCGGTACAGTTCGGCTTCTCCTTCTTCCAGAGTGAGGATGTGGATAATCCCGTAAACCGAGGATTTCACGGCCCGGTCAATCCGCTCGAAATCCATCGGCCGCCACTGTTTTATTACGGAAATTCCGTGTTCGGTTTCGACATTAATCGTGTGATACGATCCGGTGTCCACTCCCTGTTCGATAATCCCGCTCAGGCGCAGCCGGATCCCCTGACTCGAAAATTCCACCCTTTCAACACGAAGACCCAGCCGTACCGGACGTTTTTCTGCTTTCTCCGGCCGGATCTTATCCGAAGCTGCCTCAACGCTCCGGAATGTCGTTGCAAAGACAAGATCTCCCGAGGAGATGAGGTGCTGAAGGTGCCAGAGATCATCGATGCTCTCCGGAAAGAGCCGAATTTCGCCGTATTTTTCTCTAAGTTCCCCGAATTCAGCCTTCATGATTTCCCAGTATATCGGATCCTCCCGGGGGGACGAATGCGGCAACGCGTTCAGTATTCAAAATATTTTTCAGGGCTTTCGCCTCCTCATCAGAGATGCCCTGTTTCAGAATCCGCAGGATTTTTTTCGCTACGTCATTTGGTTCAAATTGTCCCGGCCTGATTTCCACGTACACTTTCGTCTTCCCTTTAATTGCGGATGGTGATCCCCCGATAACTGCGGCATGGGGTTCGAGCATGAGGCCAATGCCGACCGCGAGAGGAACATTCCGGTAATATGTCCTCTCGCCGCGGACAATAAACGAACCCCTGGAGACAAATTCTCCGGACTCCGGGGTTTTGCTGACCTGGGATGGGAGAGCGCTGTAAACGTCGGTGGAAAAATGACCGCTCCTCCATGCCCCCGAAAATGAGGCGGCGAACCGCGCAACCTCATCCATGCGTTCGGTCTTTCCTTTCACGATGACGACACTTGCACCGTGAACATCCGCATGTACGAAAAGATCCCCGCCACCCATGTATTTCTTGACAAGTTCCTCGTTCTGGGAAGCGTCCCGGCCACCGAGAACAATAATGCCGTCACTGGTAGTGAACCAGCGGAACCGGTGGTACCACAGTTTTTTCAAAGGGATGATATCCCGCCGGAATTCTTTTTTCTTAATAACGGGGCACTTCATCGCAGCGAGGGCCCCCTCCTTCTTGTGTTTGAATTTTTTTATTACATCATAGTACCGGCCAGCATTTTGTTCGAGACCCTCGTGCACGAAGATCTTAACCGTTTTTCCGATATCCACCTCAACGGATGCCTCCTCCGGGTGGAATGCGATGATCTTCTTTGCTTCCGCTGAACCCGAGTTCCGGATCTGCTTCTCGATCTCCTGCCAGGAGTATTTTTTACTCGCTGAATCGAGCGTTGCAATAAGGTTCGAGACGAATTGGTAATTCTCGTAAATAGCTTCAACCTGCGCATCGGTCTTCTCAACTTTTTCATCGAATTTTTTTACCGCAGATTTCTGGTGTTTGAGAATCCGCTCTTCCTTGGAAAGTTTGGGTTTTGCCGCTTTTGTAGCGGTTTCCGTTTGTGTCAGGGGATAAAACGCTTCCAGTGCTTCGGACATACGGGCATAATTCCGTTTGTCCGCCCCTTCCCGGAGGTCAAGCGGTTCACAGTGCTTGCCGGTGATCACCGGGGTCGGAGCACGGACCACAGTTTCGAGGAGTTCGCGGAGTGCAGGATAGATAACCGTGGGATCGGCAGATGATGCAGGAAGTGATTTATCCATTCCCATTTTCCGGCAGATATACTCCGCGTATGTCCCTCCAAGCCTCGCACCCATGGCAAGGGTACGGACGAGATCCCGATCATCGTTCTTCAACAGGTTCTCAAATTCCTCAAACGATCCCGTTGGATCCGTGGGGCTGAGTGCGTATACAACGTTCGGAACGACTTCCCGGTCCTTGAAACGGTGATGCCAAAGGGGTTTTATGATCGTATACTTCTCATCCGTGAGAATTACATTCCCTTCATCGAACAGTTCAATAATCAGACGATAGATCCGGTTACTCTTCCCGATATCGAAGATCAATATTCGTTCGAGCCCGTGCTGGTGGATAGCGAGTACCTTGCCCCCGGAGATATATTTCCTGAGCAGCATTGCATACTGCGGTGGGTTTTTCGGAGGGTCCGGCATTTCGGTAACAAGATGAGCTCGCCGTCCCGCTTCGATGATGAGCTGGTATTTTGCTTTCTCCTCGCCGTTAAGCCGGATTCCGAGAGTCCGCGTATCGAACTGGTAGATCTTGTCGATCCAGAGCGGTAGTTTCCCGGCCAATTCTGCATTGACCGCCTTTACATCAATCCCGCTCATTCCCTGTTCGGACGCCATGGTTTATACCAAATTACATATGGCTTGTGCACTAAAAAATAAGACTACTGGTGTACCGGGATGAGCGAAGAAATCATCGAAGAACAGCCTGTTCTCACAAAAAAGCAAAAGACAAAAGCTGACAAGCAGGCTGAGCACATCATCCGCATTAAGCGGACACTTATTGCATGTCTGCTTGGTCTTGGAACAGGTATTCTTTCTTATATTGCCGGAGGAACTCCCGATGCTGCAGGGTTACAAAATGATGGATTGCTTGGTTTTATGCTCATGCTTACCGGGATAATTGTCCAGAAACATATATTCCTCCTGACCGGATTGAGTTCCACAAAACTCGGTATGAAAGACTGGTTCTATCAGGGATTCATGACCTTTGCGTTCTGGTTCATGTCGTGGGCAATTCTCCTGACCTGGTTCATAAGCACGGTAACGAAGTAATATCCTCATTTTTTGATTCCTATGAGAATAGCAATTGTCCATAAAGATCGCTGTCATGCAAAAAAGTGTGGTCAGGAATGCATTATTTACTGCCCCAGGGTGCGTACCGGTGATGAGACGGTGATCATCGGAGAAGAGGGGAAGGCAGTAATCTCCGAGGAACTCTGCGTTGGCTGTGGTATCTGCATCAAAAAGTGTCCGTTCGATGCGATAGATATCGTGAGTCTTCCGGAAGAGTTAGAACATCCCACTCACCGGTACGGCAAAAACGGGTTTGCCCTGTACGGTCTCCCGATCCCGGTCGAAGGAAAGGTTACGGGAATTCTCGGTGCAAACGGGATTGGTAAGAGTACCGCGATCAAGATACTTTCCGGCCAGCTTCGGCCGAACCTGGGAAATTTCACGGAGGAAGCGTCCTGGGAAGAAATTCTCCGGCGCTATTCCGGCACGGAACTTTTCGATTACCTCCAGACCGTCGCGAAAAAAAGCCTGAAAATTTCAACAAAGCCTCAGTACATTAATTTCATCCCGAAAGTTTTTTCCGGGACTGTGCGGGATCTGCTGAAAACCACTGACAAACGCGGCCAACTTGCCAAAATATTACCGGCCCTCAAGCTTGACACAATAATCGATCATGATATCGGCACGTTAAGTGGGGGTGAGCTCCAGCGGGTAGCGATCGCGGCATGCCTCGCCCGCGATGCAGATCTGTATTTCCTTGATGAAATTACCCCGTTTCTTGATATTTACCAGAGGATTGCGGCCGCGAAATTAATCAGGGATCTCGCAACCCGCCACCCTGTTGTTATTGTGGAGCATGACCTGGCAATTCTTGACATGCTTGCAGACACTGTCCACGTAGGTTACGGTAAACCCGCGGTTTTCGGTATAATTACCCGTCCCAAAGGAGTCCGGGTTGGGATCAACCAGTACCTCGAAGGTTTTCTTGCAGAGGAGAATGTCCGGTTCAGGAATACTGCTGTCGTTTTTGAGAAACGGGCACACGAAAAGGGTTCGAAACGGGAAGATCTCTTCGAGATCCCGGCGATGACCAAACAATACGAATCGTTCCATCTTACCGTTACCGGTGGGACGATCCGTGCCGGTGAGGTGCTTGGGGTTGTTGGTGCAAATGGTATGGGAAAGAGTACCTTTGCTAAACTGCTTGCCGGCGTTGAAACTCCGACAACGGGAAAACTGGAAACAACCCTGAGAATATCCTACAAACCGCAGTACATCAAAGCGGACACTTCCGACAGCGTCGAGATGTATCTCCGTGGAATTACAACAAAATTTGACTCCTCGTTTTACCAGCGCGAGATCATCGAATCGCTCTCGCTCGAACCGATCCTCCAGTCATCGATCGATAGCCTGAGCGGAGGAGAACTCCAGAGAGTATCTATAGCAGCGTGCCTTTCCCGGGATGCTGATCTGTACATCCTGGATGAACCTAGTGCACATCTTGATGTCGAACAACGGGTGAACGTTACCCGGATGATCAAGCATCACGCGGAGGGCCGTGAAGCCGGCATCATGGTAATCGATCACGATATCTATCTGATCGATATGATCAGCGAGCGGATACTGGTGTTCGAAGGAGAACCCGGAATATCGGGGACAGCTGCTGGACCTTTCAAAATGCGGGAAGGAATGAACCGCTTCCTGAATGCGCTTGAAGTTACCTTCCGCAGGGACCAGAGCGGAAGGCCAAGAATCAATAAACCCGATTCATTCCTCGACCGCGAACAAAAATCCCTGGGCGAATTCTATTACTACGGTGATGATAACGTGTGAGCAAGGAATCGCCTGTCGCACATTTTAACATTAATACAGTCAACCACCCTGTATGCGGGGAGAACAGCTTTCGGATGCAATTATCTATGAAAAGCTGAATGTCTTAAAGAAAGATTTTTTCGGGTATTTCGAACGAAACACCGAAAAAGTCGATACAAATCTTCCGGTTTTTTTCGGTTACGTTATCTCTGCACTGAAAACTTCGTTTCCCGATATTTCGGATGAGTCTTACGATGAGTTCATCGATAGTGTTACATACAAGGTTCTTGACGTAAGCCGGAATGCCGGTTATTCCGATTATACAGAAAAGTAATTGCAAATGCCCTTCGGCTGAAAAAGCAGAAGAACGCGGATCTTGGAGTCAACATCATTGTCGGACTGAAATTGTAAAAAGTCGGCGATTGTGCAGGTGCTCTTGGCTATCTTAAAAAATACGGGACACTGGATGCGAAACTCGGAACCGTTGTAGCTTATTGCTACTATGTCCAATCGCTTCAGGAATTCCGCGGGAAAAAGGAAAACACACGAGACCGGGTGAAATGGAACTCCTTGCACGGGAGAAGACGCTTGAACTTGCAAACCAGCACCCCCCCAATAAAACGACTTAAACAGCTCGATATTGAAGATTCTGCATTTCTTAAAAACATCTTCTGGCAGATCTTCTTTGGACTTGAATGGTCCCCATCCGAAGTATGGTTTATTGAAATCGGATTAAAGAACGCCGCTGCAATGAATTAGCCCGAGATACGCAAACGACTTCTTGATATCGGATCCAAACATTTCTACATGGATAAAAATATCCTCCGGGAAATGTTTTATTGCAAACTTGAAAACCGCGATGCCGGGGGGGCTGCCGGTGTTGTAAATCAGTTTCTAAAACAGCATCCCGATGATTTTGAGCCTATTTATCTTGGACTCAAACTGTCAATCCTTACCACGAAGAAAATTACCTATCATAGTTTCCGGAAGTTAGCGCATGCAAAGGGGATGCCGGCAGATACCCTTGATCTTTTTGATATCGCCTTTGACCTGCTCACTTTAGAAAAGAAGGAAGCATTCACCCGGATTTCCGATTTCGAAAACGAATTTTCCGAGCTCGACTTTTACTTAACAGCCCTGCGGTACATCGCCCGGGATTTCTTCCTCCCCGCGATGAGATCCGTGTTAAACGGGCGAAAAAGACGCTTCTTGATTCCATCGAGCAGTATTGTGTTAAAGTATTGAAGAACAGATAAACATAAGTCCCGGAAATTTTATTCTAAATAACGATTGGATTTTCAGCTCTCATCCGAAAGATATCATTAATAAAAGAAATCTGGTATCTCGGGAATTACAGGATACTTTCAGGGAAAAATCCGGAACACGAAATACGAAGCAATGTTGTTTATTAGCCGGCTCAGGGTATCGGAAAGGGGGGTGAAGAACCCCGGTTCTTCATGAATCCGGGCAGGTTTGATCGTTACATTCCGTTCAGACGTCTGTCCAACCTGAGGAACAAGCGTCCAGCTCAGATTTCCGGGGCTGGGAGATATCACCATCTCCACCGGTATCAGTACATTATTCCCCGATGGTTCGCGATAATACCCAACGTATCCCTGGGTTGCAAACCAGACCCGGTTTTGTGCATCCACAAAAACGGTATTGACGATCTGCGACGTCCCGATTCCTTCAAACCGGGTCAGGTGCCGGATGACTTTTCCATCCTGCCTGAGATAAATCCCATATCCGTAGCAAGGTAAAGCCTGCCATCCGCGGCTGCAGCGATATCATTGATGTTAATGGCACTGAATGACAGAACATTCGATGTTAGTACAGGTACAAACCCGGCAGAACCGGAATAGTGAACGACCACCGTGGAATTAAAGAAATAACCCCCTCCAAGAGGATCGCGCCGTACGTGTTTCATAAGGCCGAACGTCCCTTCACGTGACTGGAGCCGGATAAACTGAACCGTATCCAAGGAAGATTTGATGAGCCATAAGCCCTCCTGGTACGTGGCAACAAGAAGAGCATTGCCCTCATAATCCAGGCTCATACTCTCAATTTCATAGAACACGGGGCCATTTTTTGTCATGGGCTGGTACCATGTCCAGTTCTCATCACGAAACCGGTGAATTCCTGCATTTCCCGTTGCTACCACATCTCCTGGTTCCACCGCTGGATATCACGTATCTGGGTATCCTTCAACAGTTGCTGGTTCAGAATTGTCTGGTAATACTGACCGTTAAAAGTCTGTAAACCTCCGGAATACCCGATCCAGAGGTTTCCTAAATCATTATATTCAACCGCAGTAACAAAATCGTCCATACTTCCTTCCGGCATGTTGTCGCGATTGATGTGCCGGGTTTCCCACGTCCCGTTAAAATCGGAGAGACCGAAACTTGTGACGAAAAGAACGTCCCCGTGAAGCCCGTTTATTGCATCGTTGATCTGATCGGAGGGAATAGAATGGGGTGCAGGAATAAAAAGTTTGATTTCATAAGGAATGGTCTGGTTTCCTTCCGCGGGAGAGACGGTACCGGGACCGGGGGAGAGTGCACCGGTAACCGTAGAGACGAGAAGGGTAAGAAGAAAAATTGATGCCAGATTTAAGCTCGCTTGTCGTACCATCTGCTCTCCGGATGGACACTTTGCCCCCATCCGCAGGGAAAAAGGTAACGGATCTGCCCACTTTTCCGCCGACATCTTCTGAGACGAGTCTGAGCTGATATTCGTTGAGGAGGGATTTTACCTTCTGAATATTTCTTTCGCCAATGTTCAGATTAGCTCCAAAATATTCAAACATGCATGATCCCCCCGCCATTTTTGCGATAATCGTTCGTTTCTTTCCGCCAAGAGCGATGATTTTATCAAGAATTTTTGGGACTGCGGAATCGGCATATTTTCCGGGGCGATCGGTTCTTCCGGCACTTTCGGGGAGCATAATGTGAACCATTGCCCCGACTTTCAGTTTTTCCTCGTAAAGCGTCAATCCGATACAGGAACCAAGACCAATGGCCATTATGGGAAATGAACCAACCCGTTACTCGCCGATTCCAATCATTGCCATCTGTTCGTTTTGGGATGACATTTTAAGATAGTATCCGGATGGGGATCAAGTGGCTTTCATCATATTTTCAAGATGCTCGACTATTTTTTTAAGGGCACCATTTTCCGGCATCATGATAATGTCGCTGTCGATCTTGTGCTCTTCACAAACAAGTTCCGTAGAAAACAGCAACACTTCATCGATCTCTTCCCCAAGTTGGGCAATGAGCGTCTGCATCGCTGCATGTGCTATATCGATGCTGAGTGCCAGGGGAGACGGAAGCATGATAAAACCGAGGAGCTCAGCGGTAGCGTCAAGAAACGCAGAGACCATGATATTCCCTACTTCAAGCAGGGCACTCTCATCCATCTCATTCAGCGGCCGGTTCATCTCAGTCAGGCCAAGCATCGCGTTTGTCAGCCGGACTGCCGAATCCCGGGAGATATAGAAAATAATGAATCCCCCATGGGGAATCTCGCCTTGCAGCTCAAACGCCACCATTGCTGCAGCTTCTTCCCCCATCCCCGGCTTCCCCGACAATTGTGTGCCCGCCGGAAAACAGGATATTTTTGAGATGCGTTCTCACGAAAAGCGTGTCATCTACGATGAGTATCTTTTCCATTGACAATCAAAGAAAATATTGGTATACATTTGCATAAAAATATATGTTAAAAAATATATGAGATAAAAAGCCGGGTATTTTTTGTTTGTTTGGGTTTTTGTGGCGTCAGTAATATATCTGACACCTTTTGTCGTCAGCTGGATCTCCCTCCGAATCGGCACCACTTCCGCAAGACTCAATTTCAGGATTTTGTCATAGATCGCATCGAGCTGCTTGTGCGGGATGTTCAGCATATTTTCAATTGCGTGGGAATCCATACCGGAATAAACGAGCAGGGCGACCTGTTGATCAATCCCGTCAAGCTCGGTGCCTTTCATGCCCATACTTTTATCGTATCTTTCAGATAATTGTACAGCACCTGAAGGGTGGATAGTGGGCAGAGGACAAGACTTGATGCGACTTCTCCGGTCTCAACGTGGTCAATCCCGACGATATCTGTCGGTTTTCCCTGAACATCGCGTTTTGTAAGCTCAATCGCTGCAACATCTTTAACCGGTACACAGACCTGTTTTGCTGGACTGGTAAACCAGATGCCGCTCCTGACAACTACGATGCTTCCTTTCTCCCATTGCGCATCCTTGATGAGAACGCCCCCCTTAATCGCGGGAGACATAAACATCAAGCGGTAAGAATTACAGGAAGCCAGGATCAGTTTTTTTAAGAAAACAAGGACTTTCTCAACGGAGAGGATTTTGTAAACGGCTTCCGTATCGGTTTTTACGGTAATGATTAAAACGTTTTTTTTCTGCAATATCCATGACTGACTTATAAAGAATTTCTTTATTAATGGGTGCAGGAAATACCATTCTGTCTTCACCGACGCCCAGCTTTGCCACCATCCACTCGCCATTGTGCTCAACTTTTACCGGGACTTCCTTCACAGATATTCACCAGAACCTGTTATACTTAAGATATTCAAAGATTATTGCAGATTTTTGTTTCTCATAGAAATTTATTTTATCTCTTTTTTTGGAGCAGCGCTTTTTTGATCTCGTCTTGGCAGGGAACTGATTCTCTTATATACGACGGTCAGTTCATTAGCAACATCGTCGGCAGGTGCCTTGAAATCTTTCAGTTCCCGCAAAAGGCTCAGGTCGTTTTCTTTCTTTACGTGCGTTACATCAGAGGCAATAGAACTCAGAAGATCCTCATCTGTCCCTTGCCCCCCGGCAAACGAAGCCATGTCTGCCTGAGTCGAGATCTCATCATCCTGGGTGCATCTGACACAATCCATTCATTTTTTACTTCAACAGGCCCGATGGGTGCGACTGCCTGATTTGATGGAGGTGCCGCGGCCGTTCCACTGGCTGGAGATTCTTCTGGAATTTCTTCGGTTATCTCTAAGGAGGCATCCCCGAGATCGACATCGTCAATGTTGATGTTTTCAAGATCCTCAAAATCCTGATCTGTTGTATCAGCTGCACTGTCGAGCCCCTTAAACTCATCAAGTTCCGAAGCATTTGCTTTAAGGATATTTTCTGCTTCCGAAGAAAAATCTGGCTCCGGAAGCGAGCTTGAATCGCCCTCCGTTATACGGGTGTCTGTCGGTTCGGGGAGTAAAACGCCACCGCCGGATGGCCGTAGGTCCTGTTCGTCTAAGTCAGCGAGAAGGCCTTCGTCAAATTCATCACCGGAAAGGGAGAGAAAGGGATCTTCCTCTTTTACGTGTAAGGATCCTGCTCCCCCGATCGCGGAGGTTTGTGCAACAGAAGAGCTATTGCCGGCACCTGAAGCTGATGACCGGGAAACTTTTTCACTGACTGTTTTATCGAGAAGCGTGTTGATATCCTCAACCTTCTTACTCCGTTTGCTGCGTTCCCGGAAAATGGTATCAAGAGAACGTATGGATAAGGTAAACGAGGCCAGACGTGCACTCATGCCGGTCTGCGATCCTGTTTTTTTCGCGGTCTTTATCTCACCGGTTTTTGCAGGTTTCTGAGACCCCTTAGGGGGGAATTTTTTTTTCTGCTTTCTCCGGTTGTTTTGATCCAGCTGCTTGTTTTCCCCGGCCGAATAATCTGACTTTCTGTAAGATTTCATGAATATCTGAAACTTTAATTGCACCCAGTGCCATCAGGATGATAAATCCAACCCCGATCATCAGAGGTATTAAAAATATCAGAGGAATGTCGATCAGGATCATTCGTGATCCCATCCCGACGATTCCGGTGAAAAGAATCACCCTCTGTATACTTTCCTTCACTTTACACCCCCCTGATGCGGCATGACTTGAGTTTACCATGTTTGCGAGCCCCTCAGGGCTGAAGAACAAATTCACCCCAATTGGAGCGAGCAGAAGCACAAGTCCGGTTAATATACAGAATATCACGTATAGAAATAATACATGTAGCGGTCACCCCCTCCAACAACCCGAGCGGCGATAATGTTTGACGCGGTAATAGTGATCATGATGGTAACCACAAATACACCCATCTCTTTCTCGAAAATTGGAGAACATGTTAAGCGATCCGCCAAGTACACTTCCCGCCGAGACACCGCCCCCGGACATTCCTCCCGATGATGCAGCCGCGTTCTGGAACTAGGTCATCATGCTCTGGACCGATCCGGTAAGAACAACCATGATCCGGTAACGATCGACAAATATTCCGGCCATCGCCATATGCATCGGAACTAAAAGAACAATGAAACTGCGTGCATGCATGTCCTTTTTCTCGCGAAGCAGGACCTGTTCCAGCATTGAGGACCCGACAACGGTACCGATTGGTTCCGGCAGGCCCCCGAGCGTAATTGTATCCAAATAAATGTTCAGATATTTATAAATGAAATTACTTCCGGATCCTTCGATGATTTTTCCCCAGATCTGTTTGTCGTCAAGACCCAAGTTCATTTTGGAGTACACGGAATTGACGAGAGGTTCCAAAGCCTCCAAAGATTTGCGATCAATGGATCCAAGTGCATAAACTGCAGTTGTTCCCTGCCCCCCATAACGGCGCCAAATTATGTTGCTGTCATCAATAAAACCGATAATCCCAAGTGGGGCCATAAGGACCCCGACAAGAAGGAAAATTACCGCAGCAGAAACGCCAAGAACCGTGAGAACGATTACTGCGAGGATTGTTATTGGGACGATTATTCGCTCAAGTGCGTAAATCGTCTGCTGTTCCTTTGATGGTCTTTCTTTCAAGCCGTGGGTTTTGGGATCATCCGGAACAGACTGGTGCATCGGGATATTTCCAAAAACGCAGATTGCAAAGGATAATTCCATAAGCCATATTGAGAGTACGTTGCATTCCTTCCAGCGAATAAATGGCAATGGATATCATCATCGTTACAGCAATGACCGTGCCGGAGAGGAGCATTGCAATATACGCATCGCCCCATTTTTCAGCAGTTTCAGACCCTGTTCGATCTGACTCCGGTAGACGGTCCTGACCGTGGATAATTCATTTTTCAAGAAATCTTCATCGGGTACACCGTATTCGATTGCATTTGAATACCGGTTGAGCATACTGCGCAGGATTTCATTATTGGTCCTTTCTGCGACCATGCCGAGCGCCTCGGAATAGCTGTAACTCCACTTTTTCACGAATGTATCGACTTTTTCAATATACTTGGCTGAAATGTACTCTTTACGGTTTGCGGCAAACGTAAAAATTTCCGGCCGGGATGCACTTGCAAGCGCAAGGGATGCCATGTAGGTATGCAGGAACAGGAGATCTGCCCCCATTTTCTTATTTTCCGTGACTTGTGCAGCCCGTTCTTTAAGACTCTCAATCGTCGATGCGAAAGGGACTTTTCCCCCCCCGCCGGCGTTTCAAAGCGTTCTTTTAAGGACTCGAACAGATCACGTACCGATTGTAAGAAAACCCTGTTTTTTGATCTTCGTCATCATGTGGAAGAGGTCCCAGAATTTGGTGTAACCTGCCTTATGAAGTTGTTCCAGAATTATTGCCCGTTTTTCCACTTCAAGATAAATTTCCGACTTCTTACTATCCGGCATCCCAAGCATGGTGGCTATCTTATTTTCGAGCAGGAATGGACTGCCTTTCCCCGACCACACAAAGGTGGCGGTTACCGGTTCCCAGGTGAACATCGGGACAAAAGTAAATCCTTGTGTTTCCGGGTTAAAACCGACTAGTTCATTGATACTGATCATACGCCGGACCAGTTGACCGTCAGGTCGTTTTACCGCACTCTGGATAACTACAAGATTAAGATTATCCACATATGTCCGGGGAATATTAATCGGGTCTCCGCAAAGACGCTGGATGAGTTTTTCAACAGATGCTGCGCGAAATGTGCTCATAACCGGGTGACCGGTCTGCATTGCACCAAAAGCCACGCTGCCTTCAACCCCCCGGATTTCCCCAACGAGAATCTGGTTCGGGCGCTGACGAAGTGCAGCTTTGAGAAGGTCGAACATGGATACTTCACCACTTGCCCCCCCTCCCTCCCCCCTTCCTTTTGCAAGCGCCACTTCCCGGATCTAATTCCTGTGCGGAATGTTCAATTCAGGGGTATCTTCAATGGTTACGATCTTATTCTCCGGCGGGATAAATGTGGTAATTGTATTAAGGAGTGTTGTCTTTCCGCTCGTAGTTTCCCCGCTAACGAAAAGAGACATCCCATACTCCACGCAGATCCAGAGGTACGCGGCGGCAACGTGATCAATGCCGTTGCTTTCCACGATATTCAGGATACTGAAAGGTACTTCGTTCACTTTACGGATGGCAAAGTTGCTGCCATGCCTGCTGATCGCAGTTCCATACACAATATTGATACGGGAGCCGTGGAGGAGTGTTGCATCAACAATCGGATTCCGATACGTAATCGGTCGTTTGATCCGCTCAGCCATCTTCACGACAAATTTGTCGAGCTCCTGGGATACTTTGAATTCGATAACCGATTTCAGCCCCTTGAAGATCTTGTGCTCGATAAAGATCGATCCGACGCCGTCGCACGATATATCTTCAATATAGGAATCCGACAGGAAAGGTTTGAGAAAACCCATGTCAATTTTATCGCGGATAAGAAGATACTCAATCGCCCGGTATTCCTCGTCCGTCAGAATTACCTTCCCTTCTGGGGTCAGAGGCACCTGATTCTTGACCTTGGTATCTTTCATCTTTTTCTGGGCGGTGAAGTCTGTTTTGAGGAATTTCGTAACTTTTGATTTGATATCCATCTGTGCTGCTTTATTCGCAGACATCTGGCCGATATCCATTCCTTTAGGTTTGATGACGGCAACAGTTGCGAACATCTTTTCAGGACATCCGCCCGCTCTTTATCGCTGATTGGATCCTCCTCAAGCCTGTCGATGAGATCGATGAGATGTGTCTCAATAACCGGGAGCATCTCGCTTACGCTGTGGAGGAACGATGGCTCAATCGGGATGTAAAAATTCCGGACATCATCCGGATCCGGTAAGATGTGAACAAAAGTGGCCTCGTTGACCGGGTAGATGATATTGGGGCTTTTCATACTGCGGAGATCTTTTTTCAGCTCTGAGAGGAACAGAGGAATTCCAAAAATAGTGCTTGCAGATTACCGATAAACAGTAAAAAAATTAGTAGAGTGGTTGAACCTGGGTAAGACCACCCGGGATTGTTCGTGTGACCGGGAGAATCGCTCCAACCGCAGGTTGGAAGTTAATCGAGATCTTCGTATTCGAGGTTGCAGTCTGGGGCAATCCAACAGTGATAATCATCTGTTCATTGTTTCCCAGCATTGCTGATGTTCCTCCAATATGTTGTGCAATACACCATGATTGTGGAGCATCACCGGCTATTGCATGGGTACAAGCTGCAACAGTCTCGTAGGTCAGATTTGCATTGTGACCCCCGTTGTTGTCATTGTATGAAACGACCATTTGGGACAGATCGATTGGAGCACCTCCCGAAGTAAGAGCTACAGTAATATTGGTGTAAGCAAGGTAGTTACCTGCACCCTTTCTTCCATAGACATTTCCTACCAGTTCCATACTGGAACTTGCCTGGGATACACCGGTATGGACCGTTGCCTGGGCAGTATGAGATGTAAAGAACCCTGCACCGAGTACAATACGGCCGCAACAACGACAAAGGCAATAAGAACGCTCGCTGCCTCAAGACCGGTAAATGCATCTTCTAAGTAAAGATTTTTTGTTTTTTTACCCTCCATTAGTAAACCTCATACCATGTGTTTGCAGTTATTCCTGCGGGCGTCGTCCTTAAAATCGGGAGTGCTGCACCAACGGGGGGCTTAACATCTACAATAAATTTCGTATTGACACCAAGATCCGCTGCAGCAAATCCTGGTTGGATACGTACAAGGACCATTTCACGCGGATTCAACAATCCACCGGTACTTGTCTGACCTGCATCAACGGGTGTATTTTGCTTAACCCACGTAAGGATTACACCGTTATTGGTAAATGTTTCAACTTTTGTTGGAGTGGAAACCGTGTAAGTCACTTTACTCATATCAACGCCGGTACCTCCAGCGGTAAGCTGCAGGTAGAAGGTAATATTCCCGATACTTGTGCCATCACCAGAGGCTTGAACACTAACCGGACCCGATGGCTCTACTGCTGATGTAGTCTGTTGAACACCTGTGTGCACAGTCTCCTGGGCTTTCTGAGTAGTAAAGAACCCTGCCCCGAGTACTACATACGAGAACACGGCCGCAACGACGACGAATGCGATGAGAACAATCGCTGCCTCAAGACCGGTGAACGCGTTATCATCATGTTTAGACGAATTCATGATTTACCTTTATTTCGTAGTAGACATTGGAGAATTCCAACGTCTCTGTTTGTTAAAACGATCTATTTGTATAAAAACGTACCCGCAATTTTACCTGCATTTACCAGTGTTTTATTTGATTATCAGCCAAGATCTGATGTTTACTAAAAAACCAAATCGCATGGTTGATTTATCGAAATTCGCTTTCTCAAAAATTAAACGTTTAATTTCGTACTCGTTAATCAGTAAATTGTATCTGCAAAATACGAGCATTTATGTAACGAGACTGAAAAATTAACAAGACGGGGTAAAGAAAAAAAGATATTATGTTTGTCGTGATGGCGCTATTTGTTATCCTGATAATTGCGATTGTCATAAAACCCTTGGCAACAGGACAACCGATAAACACGGATTTACCAGTCCCAACAACAACGACTTCCCAGGTCCCGGTACCGACATCCTTTGTGGTTTCATCACCTTCAATGCCCATTACAATCATTCCAACCCCCCTCCCAACGCCCATACCAACTACTCCGTGGAACGGGTCTGTTCAGGATGTGAGGTTTGCAAATTCTTCATCGTATAAGATATTGATGAACGATACAACTCTTCATGGAACAAGAATTAATGATATTACCTCAAATGTCTCTCTTACAACATACGCTACTATTTCAGGATAATACAGTGGCACAACACAAATAATTGACATTCCCTTCCCGTATTGGGAATTATGGTATTCAGCAGATCCTGCTGGCAATATGATGGGAAAAGATCAGTCATTAGGAACATCGACAATAACCAGCGGAAATGAAACCCGGGAGGGGGGGAGCGGTAGCAGGAGTTCCGGAGAAGGAAGTACGCAAAATGTTATTCAAGGGTCTTTTTCCGTTACGAATCCTACACTTACTATTCAGGTAATGGACGCCAATGATCCCAACCGTATTGTCCGAACTATATCCCCGCCGGGGAGACTTGATAAAACAATCTGGGATACATCGGTAACGTTAGGAACCCAAAGTATTACGATACCGGATCCTCGTCCCTGGAAGGAAAAGTTTTTCGAAGGCCAAAGAGGTTGCTACTTTGTAGTTAATGCACACCAGTTGAATTCGTATGATCTCCAAATCAGGGTTCCGAGCAGTTATCTCGGTTGACAAAAATTTACCACCAGTTTTTTTTTTTTGATTTTACGATCTATCCTAAATGAAATATCGTTTTCATTCGAAAATGCATTATCCCTAATTCCTTACACATCTATCAGATAACCAGGTTGAAATCTAAAAATTTGCGAAATTCTCTCTGATTTGAAAAACAGAGTTGTAAATCGTATTATGTTTTTATTATAAATCGAGTTTTCTCTTTCCCATCGATTCGATGTACATTACCTCTTTTCCTACTTCGGCAAGATCTTTCTTGTCCTCCGGAATGGAGATTTCAAAATTTGTGTAGTCTTTCATGTCCATAAGCTGTGCATTGCTGCCCGCAATGGAGATGACCTGCCCGCTTTTCCTCTCAACAATCGGGACATATGTCTTTGCCGAAACGGGAGAGACAATTGATCTCTTGACCCCGTCGAAGATGCCGACTGCGTCAATTCGAGCTTTTGCCGCACCATGCTTTCCGGGCTTTGAGGTTGCAATACCAAGTACCTTGCACGGCTCTTCATCGATAACGATATACCTGCCTTCCTTTATCTTTCCGATTTCTGTTTGTTCCTTCATTACTTTCTCACCATAAACCACATATTCGTAAACGCGGTAGTAATTTATCTTTATTGCATTACATAAATACAGCGTTGACAAAAAGGTGCGTATGACTACGGAATTTCTTTCAGCATGTGGGGAGATTGCCGATCATGTCGAAGAAAGTATCCGTGAGTTTGTTGGTTCGCCCGACGGTGGAGAAATTATTGAGATGGGTGCAGATTGTACACCCACGGAAAAGATTGACCAGCTTGCAGAAGACTGCATTATATCCCACCTGAAAGAGCTCCCCCTTTGTTCAGTTTTGATCAGCGAAGAGGCAGGAAAGCTGGAATTTGAGAACGGAAGAGGAACAATCTTTCTTGATCCTGTTGACGGAACCTTCAATGCCGTTGCAGGGATCCCTTTTTATGCACTTTCAATGGCTTTCTCAGAACATGGGATAGTGAAGGAAGCATTTGTGCGCAATCTTGCAAGCGGTGAAACTTTTACCGCGGTGAAAGGAGAGTTCTCCCGGTGCGATGATCAACCGATACATGTGTCCTCGGTCTCCCAGTTGGATACTTCTGCAATGAGCATCTATGGCAGGAAATTTGACCCGGCGCGGGCGATGCAGCTCGGACAAAAAATCCGGAGATGGCGGCTTCTTGGTGCATCGGCTCTTGAACTCTGTTATATCGGTTGCGGGCGCATTGACGGGTTTGTGGATTTACGGGGAACTCTCAGGGTAACTGACGCTGCAGCAGGTATGCTTGTCTGCACTGAAGCCGGTGGCGTAGTGTCCGATCTTGATGGCAGCCGGATAAGTTTCCCGGAAGATGTTACGGTTGGAAGATGTCTTGTTGCTACAAATGGGCATCTCCATCACAAAGTGATCGAATATCTCCGGTGATCGATATGAAAGTTCTTCTTGTCTCACGGATCGATCAACCCGAAGCACTCGCATTCGCCAAAAAGATCCGGCAGATTCTTGAGGATGCAAAATGCGAAGTAAAATTTGATAGCACAACCGCTACAGCACTTGGTATTCGGGGAAAATCACCTTCGGAATCCGGATCTGATGTAGTGGTTGTTATCGGTGGCGACGGGACGATTCTTCGCACGATCCAGCAGATGCCAAAACCCATGCCAGTACTAGGAATCAATTATGGGGAAGTCGGTTTTCTCGCAGACCTTGAACCATCAGAAGCTATTGAGTTTATAAAAACGCTGCCGTCCGGTTTTACGGTTGAAACGCGAATGCGAATTTCGTTATTAAAAGATGGAAATCCGATCGGAAATGCTCTTAACGAGGCATTGATCGTTACGACCCGGCCGGCAAAAATGTTGAGATTCTCTATCATTGTTGATGGGGTCACTGCAGAACAGTTCCGTGCGGATGGCCTTCTCGTCAGCACTCCGACCGGTTCCACAGCCTACGCGATGAGTGCCGGTGGCCCGATAGTGGATCCCCGGGTTGAAGGCTATCTTATCGTTCCGCTCGCACCGTACCTTCTCTCCTCGCGCCCTCATGTGATAAGCGACAGCCGGCGCCTTAAGATCAAGCTTGAGTGTTCAAAACCCGCAAACCTAGTCATTGACGGACAGATAACGGTTGAGCTGGGCGAATCGAGTACCATCGAAGTGATTCGCTCTGAACTGCCTGCCCTGTTTGTTGACGTCCACCGGAATTTCTTTGAAAAGGTAGATAATAAACTCCGGAAATTGTAACAACTTTATCTCCCTTATCCCGTTCGCTTCTATGGTATATTTCAAAATTATCGTTTTTAATTGTGAAATTTTGTGGTTTGACAAATAAAAGATTATCTTGGAAGCCGATCCACTACTTGTCAGGTGGTCTTGTGCAGGTTTCTATGAAACTGGAGATGAAGGATTCGCCGGGTCAGCTTATTGCAGCCTTGAAACCCATTTCGGATGTGGGGGGAAATATCCGGGCGGTCATCCACCAGCATGACCCCGATTCCGGGAGCGATACTCTTGATGTGCAGATAGTTCTTGAACTTCCGGAAGGCCGATTGGAGAGCCTCATCGCCCTGCTCAAAGAGCAGGGTGTTCACATCCAGCGGATTGGGGAAGAACGACTGCTGTACCGGCGGACGGTTATCCTGATCGGACATCTCATGCACACAGACCTTTCAGATACCGTCGATCAGATCGATTCAACCGGTTTTGCCGAAGTTTCAGAACTTGCGATGAGTATGCCAGCGATCAATGAACGTTCCTCTTCCCGCATTACGATAAAAGCCCTGAGTAAAGATGACATGGAATCCGCACTTGCAATCCTGCGTCGGGTCTCTCTCCTGAAATTCCTTCTCTTAATCGAACCGCTGGAGGAGATAGCATGATCCGCATTGCTATTGTGGGAATGGGGTCCGTGGGTCGCGGTGTTGCCGAAATGATCGGCAAAAAAGATCTTGGTATCGTGATTACCGGTGTTGCAGACTCAAAAAGTGGCAAGATTGATCCGAAAGGTCTTGATATCCCCACACTTCTTGCCCATAAGAAAAAGACCGGAAATTGTGGTGAGAACGGCATATCTGCACTTGATGTAATACAAAACGCTGAGTATGATGTCCTCGTTGAAGTATCTCCCACAAACGCACTATTGGGGGAGCCTGCAATCTCCCACATCAAAGCGGCACTGGCCCGGAAAAAACATGTCGTAACTTCAAATAAGGGACCGATTGCTCTCGCATTCGAAGAACTCCGGAACCTTGCGGAGAAAAACGGAATAACGCTCAGGTACGAAGCAACCGTTGCCGGGGCAATTCCCATAATGCACACTCTTGAACACGGACTTGCAGGAAATGAGATCCTCGCATTATACGGTGTCCTGAATGGTACCTGCAATTATATTCTCACCCGTATGGCGGCAGAAGGGCTTACGTACGAGCAGGCGCTTCTGGAAGCCCGCGAGCTCGGGTATGCAGAGGCAGATCCCACGTACGATGTTAAAGGAATTGACTCTGCAATAAAACTTGTCATTCTCGCAAATACGATCTGGGGGAACCGCGTGAAACTTTCCGATGTCTCATGTACCGGTATCGATCTCCTTACCGCGGAATCGCTCAAACTTGCCGAGGCTGAAGGCTGTACGATCCGGTTGATCGCGGAGGCGATCCCCAGGAAGAATCTGCTTCGCGTATCTCCGAGGATAATCGAAAAGACCCATCCGTTGGTTGTTGACGGGACGTTAAATGCCCTGACTCTGGAGACCGATATGGCAAAGGAGATCACGCTCATCGGAAGAGGCGCCGGGTCTGTTGAGACGGCGAGTGCCATCATCGGGGATATTCTTTTTATCAACGGCAGTCATGTCAAGCGTGCTTGAACATCGTCGGGAATATCTAAGGCTGATGCGCCAGTTCACCTTAGATACCGGCAGTTTTACCGTAACCGATATCCAGAACGCTGCGGAAATTCCCCGGAGCACGGCGCAGGATTGGATAAACCGGCTTCTTATGGAGGGGTGTGTCTTTGTTCGCGACGAAAAAAGGGGCCGGAGTGCGGCACGCTATGCTGCGATAAGTGCCATCCCATCAAGTACCTGTAAGCGGATTTTTACTACCGTTGATGGTGATAAGGTAGAAATTTATCATGATTGCCTGAGCGGCTCCTGTGCTGCGTTCTGCGGGTATCATCACAAACTCGCTGGGGGAGCATTAACTGAGGTTCACCGCGACGGGACTCTTTTGCGAGAACGGGGGATGATCGGATCGTTTCATGTACCGATCGGGCTCCTGCCTCTTCCTGCGGTTGCAGTAACAGGGATTGAACGGGATGGTAAATCGGTGGTACAACAAATCCGGTGCATCGGCGGTCCTGCGTACTCCTTGTCGGATATGATGTCACGTGCTGAGGGGGTAATACGGGTTGAACCCCGGAACGATGGGCATATCGTTGAAGGGAAGGTCTGGACCCGTGCACTAATGCACATCACTCTTGGAGTTGATGATACGGATTCAAAGGATGGCGGTGCAACATTTGCCCTTGCGCTTGCCCTGCTCAACTATGTTACCCGGATGAAGGGGGTACTTCCGATCAGTCATCACGTTGTAATGCTGAACCCGGACATTGCCCGGAAAACCGCCGGGAATTCCGCGAGTTATATTGAGGTAGCAATTGAACCCGATATTCTCGATACTTTTATTGAAAGAGCCTCGCGGTTCGTTGCCGATGAATCATTATCTCCGGAATGGGGTATTGCCATCAGAGCCGGACTTGGAATTCCGGAAAAACTGCGTGAATACGGACGGCTTGTACGAAACGGGATTACCACCCGTGATGTTGCCGAATCACTCGCAGAACCACTTGGTATCAGGCTGGGTGGAGGGAGCGGGGTGGTCGGGGCGCTTGGTGCTATCGCACTTGCAGGTCTTCCGGATGATGTGCTTCTTGACCCTTCTCGGAAGATTCGCTGATCCTCTTTTGGATACAAGCGGAATGGAACAAGAATTGTTTTTCACTATGGCGGTGCAGGATTCAGGTTAACAAATTTCTGTCACGCTTTCCTCATAGGAAAAAATTTATAAGACACCTGTTTTCAATTAACACTTCTGCACACAGCAAGATTTCGATGCCCTGGTGAAATAAAAAATCAGCGCCCCCTATTGAATTCAATTTTGCGGAGCAAATTCTATAAAATACAGTTATATTTTTATTTGTGGATTCAAATTATCAGTTTTTATGATTTTGATTATTTTTTGCAATTGATGGTGTCTTTATCGATCGCGTCAATGATATCGGGTTTGCAAATTTGTATAAATTTAAATACTGCCGATATGAAATAAAAATATTATACAGTGTTGTGTCCGGAACGGGCACGTATTCAATGTGTTTGAACTTATGACATTTACCAGGAAAAATGAAGGGGCAGTATCACCCGTCATCGGTGTGATCCTGATGGTCGCATTTACGGTCATCCTCGCAGCGGTTATCGCTGCTTTCGTGTTTGGTATGGCTGGGAACATCCAGAAAACGAAAATCGTGTCTGTCACATTGACACGAGCTAGCGGTAATGTTACAGCTACATTCCAGGGAGGTCAAGATGCAGCCTCATTAGTAAATATCAGTTACACCGCGAATGATGCAGTAACATCACCATCCACACTTGGTGGTGCAACGGGTGCTCTTGCGGTTGGTAGCTCCCAGTCATTCCCGGCTGCAAAAAATTCCCATATTGTCGGTGTTGCAACCTTCAATGATGGAACACAACAGGTTATTTCCGATACCTACATCTAATTTTTTTAGAAATAGTAGCGGATTGAAGATTTCCGATTCCGCGTTATTGTCCAGCACTTATTTGACTTTCACCAATCCTGTCAATGCGGTGATTACGCCTTCAATTGTTTGCTTTCTATCGTGAAATCATCAATTAGGATGGAAAATCTTGGTAAAATTCCAGTTTCTCAAAATTTTCGGCATGCAAAATTACCCCCAGCAAATTTTACTTGCCCGAAATTTTATGAGCAAGCAATTTTCACCATGAAAAATTATAAGCCCTGCAAATTTTGACCCCCGAAAATTATGATCCTTCCAAATTTTCCTCAGGTAAAATTACGAGCTCATCAAATTTGAACCATTTAAAAATGTGACTCTTCCAAATTTTCTTGTGTAAAATTACAAGCCCGGCAAATGTAAACCATTCAAAATTTACAACACGTTCAATTTTCATTGCATGAAATTCTTAACCTTGTAAATTTTCCCACAAAAAATTCAACATTCTATCACCAGCCTTCTCACCAAACCCAATCCACTTAAACCACCAGTGTCATACACTCCCGTACGTGATCGAAAATGCCAGGAAAATCCAGTGAAAATCTCTCAGGAACTATCCTAAACCCGGGAGAGCTGATTGCTTACCAGGAAGGATCGGTTGTAAGCCGGATGATCGTGTATAAGAAGACCGGAACTATCACTCTTTTTGCGTTCGATGCCGGCGAAGGACTTTCAGAACATACTGCGCCATTTGACGCAATCGCAACGATCATCGATGGAGAAGCAGAGATTACGATTGACAAGCAGGAATTTTATCTCACAACCGGCCAGATGATCATTATGCCCGCAAACAAGCCCCACGCACTCAAAGCTCACAAACGATTCAAAATGGCATTGACCATGATTCACGAGTAACACAGCTCACCATCTCCACGAGAGAATCCTATGAATAATTCCCAGAATATCGATCTGAAAGCCATAGCACTGAAGGCCATGGCGAGATATGGTTTTGAACCACAGTTCCCCCGGGCCGTTATCGCTGAAACAAATTCCCAGTCTGAAACTCTGCCACCAGATCCAGACGGGAATGTGCGGGATCTGCGGGTACTTCTGTGGTCATCTATCGACAATTATGATTCAAAGGATCTTGATCAACTGGAGTATTGCGAGCGCGGGGAGGGCGACTAGATTAATATCCGGGTTGCAATTGCCGATGTGGATCAATTTGTTCCAAAAAGTTCGTATACGGATAATCACGCAGCGCATAACGGAACGTCGGTCTACACCGGTGTTGTCACGTTCCCCATGCTCCCCGACAAACTCTCGAAAGGCATTACCTCGCTCCTCCCCGGCCTTGACCGCATGGCAATGGTCATCGAATACACTGTCCTTCCCGATGGAGATGTCCGGCACGGCGATATGTACCCTGCACTCGTCTGCAATAAAGCAAAACTCGTTTATGAGGAGATCGGAGACTGGCTTGAAGGAACTACCGGTGTCCCCCATGGAGTATTAAGTGTGGATGGCCTCCAAGACCAGGTTCATCTGCAAACTGCTGCAATGGGCAGGTTGAAAAACTTCCGCAGAGCGCAGGGAGCGCTTGAACTCAATACCCTGGAGGCCGAACCGGTTGTGGAAAACGGCCCGATTAAGGACATAGTTGTCCAGAAGCAGAATATTGCCCGTTGCCTGATTGAGGAATTCATGATAGCAGCCAACGACACCATGATTGCATTTCTTGGGAAAGCAGGGATACCCATGATCCAACGGGTAGTGCGGGTACCAAAATACTGGGATCGCATCGTTCTGACCGCCGCGATCCATCACGAAACCCTCTCCTCGGAACCGGATGCTAAAGCCCTTGCAGAATTCCTCATCAAACAGAAAAAAACCGATCCTGAACATTTCCCCGATCTCTCCCTGACGATTGTCAAGCTCCTCGGACCCGGTGAATACGTGATGCTTGAACCGGGCGAGGAGTCTGCTGGCCACTTCTCTCTTGCAATCACCGATTATACCCATGCAACCGCCCCAAACCGGTGGTATGTGGATCTCGTAAACCAGCGACACCTGAAATCAGTACTTGGGGACAAAACCGCCCCTTACTCCCCCGGCAAACTGGTGGAACTCTCTATCTGGCTGTCCGAACGTGAAAAGGGATCCAAGAAAGTTGAGCGGTTTATGCGAAAAACGGCTGCAGCCCTGCTGCTTCACGATAAGATTGGTGAAATTTTTGATGCACTGGTTACCGGTGCATCTCAAAAAAGCAAATATGTCCGGCTCCACTCCCCACCTGCAGAAGGGCTGTTATGCGGGGAGAACGGGGTCTTATTGTTGACCAGAAGATCCGTGTCCGGCTTCTGAAGACCGATCCGTACAATGGTTTTATCGATTTTGAGCGAATCGGAAGATAATAGTAAATCAGAGAAAATAAAGGATCTTCTGCGATTTTAAAAAAATCAATAAAATCCTTTTTTCCATAGAGATCAATGCGTGGAGCAGGAGTTGAACCTGCGAACGCCTGCGCGACGGGACCCTAAATCCCGCTCCTTTGACCAGACTCGGATATCCACGCCCGATTTTAAAGGTACCCGCTACAGAATCCTATCCTCAAAAAACACGGTGGATTCAACACATGCGACCGGTATATTTGTCCGGTGGTGTTAAGAGGATATCGGCAGTGCCCTCCAAAAAAATGAGACGTAAAATCGAAGGTATTTTCCGTCACATATCGACACGCGTAACAACGCCGTGGATTTTATCTGAGGGCAACCGGTAGAACTGAACCACGGATGGCGTAAGGCGTTTTAAGGCTGCGAAAATCCGCCAGACAAGATGATTCGTGGCGATGTCTTCCATACCATAGAAGATCGTCTTCTCGTCAATCTCTGCCTCTTTTAAGATCTTCCCGATATCGACAATCTCCATGTATCCAAGGTAAATTTCAAAGATCGAGAGCCCTTTTGTTATCTCCCGGGTCACACCCCAGGTGACGCCGAACGGCTGTTCTGTTCGGATGATGGAGATGATAATGTTATCATCGTAGATTATGTTATTCGTAAACATAATACGGGGGATGTACCGGGGTAGTTTCCGGAAATCTCGGGCAAAGAAGAGCGCAGTTCCCGAGATCTTATTTGATAACTTATAGGTTTCATCAAACTTGCTCAGGAACTCGTCAAGCGGGACCGGGCTCAGTGCAGCGGCAAGTTTCTTCTGTCCATTCACAAAGATCATGATAATCGTAAAGGGAACCAACGCGATAATCAGTGACCAGATACCCCCCTGCGGGATTTTGTGCAGGTTTGCGATAAGGAAACTCCAGGTAACAAACAGCATCCCCCCAGCAATAATGGATTTGATGAGTTGTCCGCGTTTGACAAGGATCCAGAAGACGAGGACACCGGTGATTGCCATCGTTCCGCTCACCGCAAGTCCGTATGCGTGGGTAAGGTTGTTCGAGCTCCTGAAGACCGCAATCACGACAAGGACCGCAAAGAGCAGTATCCAGTTCACCACATCGATATAAATCTGGGACCTGAGCTGGGGTGAGGTAAACTCGACTTTCAGGAGGGGCATGATCCGGGTGGTAATTCCCTGGTAAACGATAGAAAAGATTCCCGAGATCATTGCCTGTGAGGCGATTATCGTCGCTGCCACGCTCAACAGGAGAAAGGGCACATAAACAAAAGCGAGCTGGGTATTGATCAACTCGAATAAGATATTATGGGAATCGGGATGGGACATGAGAAATGCTCCCTGCCCGAGATAATTGATCGAGAGTGCAATAAAAACGATGTACCACGCCTTAACTATGGGTGCACGACCAAGATGCCCCATATCGGCATAGAGTGCTTCGCCACCAGTTGCAACGAGTATGACGGTGGAGAGCAGAAGAAATCCCTCGAGACCATGATGGATGAGGTAGTTGATGCCGTATAATGGATTGATAGCGAGGAGGACTTGTGGCTGTAACAGGATTGCAAGAATCCCGGAGACGCTGAGTGCGATAAACCATACAGCCATCACCGGGCCGAATGCCCATGCGATCTTCTCGGTTCCCCGTGCCTGGATTGCGAACAGCCCGATCGCGATAAGCCCGGCAACGATCATCAGGGCAACCTGCGGAGTGTTCTCAAAACCATTGATGAGCGTCACGCCTTCGACCGCGGAGAGAAGGCTGATTGCCGGTGTTATTACGGCATCCCCCATCAGAAGGGAAATTCCTACAATCGCAAGGAGGGAGACGAGTGCAACCTGGTGTCCGGATTTGAGCATCGGGAGCAGGATCTCCTTAAGCACGATCGTTCCCCCTTCACCTTTCTTGCCGAGATGCATTGCAAGATAGGTATACTGGACGGTCACAAGGGTGGTCATTGTCCAGATAATGATGGAGAGCATTCCCATGATATTATCCGGAGTAGGAGGGATGATCAGGAAGATCGCGGTAAGAGCATAGATCGGGCTTGTCCCGATATCACCAAATACGAGGCCCATCGATTTGATAACCCCGGGCATAACAAAAGAGTCGCGATTCATCTCTGCTATTACCACTTCAGAAAATTAGGGTATAATCCTTTCTCTTTTGCGGAAAAATGGCGTTTTATTAAACCTATATCTTTTTTCAGTGCGCAGGTTCAGCACATTCTTTTTTCTCGCGAATATAGATCCGGTAACTGGTTATCAGGAGGACAATAATAACCGGGCCGAGGACAAAACCTGCAAGTCCCATGGTCAGGAGTCCCCCGACGATACCGATAAACATGATGACCGGGTGAATTTTGACCCGTCTGCCCACAAGGACAGGCCTGACATAGATTTCCGGCACGCAGGACACAACGAGATAGCCAAGGAAGAACAAAATGAACACGCCCCGCGCATCGCCAAGTGCGAGAGCATATGCTCCTACGAGAATAAATGCGACCGATGATCCCAGGATCGGGATAAGCTCACAGACCGCCGCAAGGAACGAATAAAAAACAATATTTCCGTACCCGAGAAGGTAGAAGACGGGCAACGCTATAAAAAACGTCAGCACGGCTATCGCAATCTGGACCACGAAGATCGCATAGAGCGTGTCAACAGTAACTTCGGACATCCGGGTGACGTACCGGTGGACCGAACCGGGCAGGTGGGCCATGATCTTCCTTACCAGCTGCTCACCTTTCAGGAGCAGGATAAAAAGCGAGAACAGGAAGACGAACATCTTGAAGACAATGACCGGGAGGTTGGTGACCAGCGTCTTGTCATAGTCAATAAACAACGAAGTTCCCTGGTTCAGCATGGTTGAAAGGGTAGTTTTTGTGAACGGGACGCCGAATGTCATGGGATTTGTCGCCGGGTTCTCAAGCCATGTCCCGATTGTTGAAAACATTGTTGCGAGGGTTCCGGTATTTGCGGAGAGGATTGCGATCGTCAGGGCAGCCATGCCTATAAACGCACCGGCAACTCCGAGGGACACAATAATTGCTGAGATAAGGGGCCGGGTGTGCGGTGATATCCGGTTGTGGAGGGGGGTAAGAACGATCGCGAGCGATGCGCCGAGAAGCACCATGTCCGTGACCGACCAGAAGACCGCAAAAGCGATGACCGTGATGATGACGAAGATAATAAAAGGATACAGGTCGGCACGGATCGGGTTCATTTCGTGATTACCCGGTTTGGCGGGTAAAGGATTAATGGATGTGGTGTAAAAAAATGCGAATAATCTCCGGAATTTTTTACCCATAACAACAAAAACCCCGGACATCCAATGGATAACTCAATGAAGCGTTTCGAGCATATCGCAATGATTGCCCATGATATGGGGCTCATCTTTGAGTTTCTCGGTCTTGCTTCACTGCTCCCGCTGATTGTCCTTGTTCTCTTCCGTGAATGGAACATGCTTATCCCGATGATCTCGGCACCGCTGGTCTTCATTGTTCTCGGGCTTCTTATCTCCCACATCCCCCATGAAGACCTCGAACCCTCGTTCTCGGTTACGCTCATCGCTGTTGCCCTGTCATGGCTAGCCATTGCACTCATAGGAGCCCTTCCCTTCATGCTCGGTCTCCACATGTCCTATACGGACGGCATTTTTGAGGCTATGTCGGGGTGGACGGGAACGGGATTTACGATGCTCGCATCGATCGACAGTACCCCAAGGACCCTATTGTTCTGGCGGACGTTCACCCAATGGATCGGGGGTATCGGGATCATAGCATTCGGAATATCCCTCCGGCGAAAGACCCGGGTCTCGCTGTTCCGGCTTTACCGGGCGGAGGGGAGAGAAGAAGAGCTTGTTCCTGCTGTTGCTTCCACAAGCCGCCGGATGTGGATGATCTATCTTGTCCTGACATCCGCATTTACGGGCCTTGTCATGCTTCTTGGCATACCTCTCTGGGATTCGCTCAATCTTGTCATGGTCGCAATCGCGACCGGGGCATTCACGGTCCATTCCGGCGGACTCGCGTATTACAATAATCCACTGCTGGAAGCAGTCCTGATACCGGTTATGCTTGCGGGTGCAATCCCGTTCAAGGTCTTTTTTCTCATGTACAATGGAAAAGTGCGGGATATGTTCCGCAACAACACGGTAAAAGCTCTTCTGCTTCTTGCTCTTGCCGGGTCCGTTTTTACATCAATTGACCTTTTTCTTTTCAACAAATTTCCGCTTGCTGAGGCATTTCGCGAAGGAACGTTTACTGCCGTTTCAGCGCTGTGCACCTGCGGGCTTCAGAATTCAAATCCTCACCTGTGGGCGACCATTCCCATTGCACTCATCACGATGCTGATGTTTATTGGTGGAGCGATGGGAAGTACTTCAGGTGGCGTCAAAGTCAACCGGGTAATGCTCGCGTACGAAGGCGTCAAATGGTGGTTTCGCCGGTTTTTTGTAAGCAGCCGCGTCATTGTCCCGCTCAGGCTTGGCGGAAAGACTATCGCACGGGAGATATCCGATGTCGCAATCTCGAAGAACATGCTTGTCATCGTCATCTATGTTCTTACGATTTTTATTGCAACCATCCTGACGCTGCATCTCTATATAACCTCGTATAAGCTCGATGAAGTGGTATTTGAACTGGTATCCGCGTTGAGCAACGCCGGCCTCACGGTCGGTCTCATCGGGGCCACAAGCCCGTTTGCGATAAAGTGGATCTTTATTATCCTCATGTGGCTGGGAAGGCTTGAGATCGTCCCGGTAATTATCATTGTTATGGGACTGGTAAAAGGAATAGAGATGGATATGGCCAGCGATACCGAAGGTGCGTCCAATAAAGAAGAGCCGGATACCGGATAAATTTGCCAATCAGCGCAACGAGGATTCGCGTTCGGGATCCGGCGATTGACGCGGGCATATTATCCATACGCATAATTAGCCTCAAAATGCACCATCTCCTGTATTAAAGAGGGGGCAGAACTAATATGAAGGGTATAACAACGGTGTCAAATGGCCGAGATTAAGATTGTCGGGACAGCGCATGTCTCGCAGCAGAGTGTCGATGAAGTCCGGGCGGCTATTGAGGAATTCAAGCCCGAAGTCGTGGCAATCGAGCTCGACACTGCACGGTATTCGGCGCTCAAAAAGCAGGGCCGGGACCCAACCGTTCAGGATGTTCTTGAAGTAAAAAATTTTAACTCCCTTCTTGTCCAGTGGCTTCTTGCCCATCTTCAGCGCAAGATAGGATTCGATGTCGGTGTAGAGCCTGGCGCTGAGATGAAAGCGGCGATCGAGGAAGCCGAACAACGCGGGATTCCACTGGCTCTCGTGGACCGGGACATCCACATCACGCTCCTGCGGTTCTGGAACTCGCTTGGATTTTTCGAGAAGATAAAAATGGGCTGGGCCCTGATAATCTCGATTGCTGAAGTTGACAAAGGGCAGGAGATCAATATCGAGTCTCTCAAGGACCAGAACGTTATCGATGTCGTCATGGAGGAGTTCCGGAAATTCTCCCCCAATGGAGCAAAAGCCCTTATCGATGAACGGGACGCTTACATCGCACACCAGCTTGTCCTCCTCAAAGCCCAACGGCCGGAGGGTAGCATACTCGCGATCGTCGGGGCCGGACACCGTGCGGGAATTACCGGCTATATCGATAATCCGGCAACTCTCCCCGCATTTGATTCTCTCACCAGGGAACCAAAACGATTACCCTGGGCAAAAATATTCGGTTTTGCGGTAACCGGGTTGTTTGCACTCCTGCTTGCAGCAATTGCCTTCTCGGGGGTTGGATTGGATGTCCTGCTCTATGCATTCCTTTTCTGGATCATAATCCACGGCGTGCTTTCTGCACTTTTCACTCTTGCGGCCGGTGGCCACCCGTATTCGGCTCTCACCTGTTTTGGTGTCGCTTGGATGACCTCGCTCAATCCCCTGCTTCACGCCGGATGGATCGCTGCATATGTTGAGGCTAAAGTGAGAAAACCCCCGGTATCGGATTTCCGTAAAATATACGAGACGGAGTCCCTGACCGAGATGGCAAAGATACCACTCTTCCGGGTCGTCCTCGTCGCTGCACTCGCAAATCTCGGTAGCCTGCTCGGGACTATCATGTACTTCATATTCGTGTTCCCGGTGCTCGGCATTGATCCAAAGATCGTCATCGCATCCGGCCTCGGTAACATGTGGACCGGGATCACCGGAATCATCTGAAATTCCCGGATTTTTCCAAACTTTTTTTAGGGAACTCAATAAACTCAATGGGTATCCGGAAAACTCAAATATTCTCTCATTCCCCATTAGCATCTTACCACTCAAAAGGGAAAGATTCCTGTCGCATATCCGTCGCTGTCGAGATCCGGATCGCAGTTGTCCATCCGATAGAAATCCCGGATCACCCTTTCATAGACCTGACCGGAATCCTGGAAAATAGTGGCGGTATAATTCTTGGCCAATTCGTGTCCATCAGCGTGATGACCGTCTGATAAAGGATTCCACCAGATGTCATGGTGGACTGCCCCGATGACATCCCCGTTGGTGAGCTGCCAGAGCCGGATATGGTACCTCCCGAAGAGCCCAATCGGATCGGTTGCCATTCCGGTATCTGCTTCCCATCCCTTGTCATAAATATAATAGGTATCTTCGAGGAGCGGTCCCGAAACCCTGAACCAGGCATGGCTGATAAGTTCAGCTTCGACCTTCTCAACGGTGGTACCTCTCCACACAATATTGATCGGCTCTTCCAGCCGTTGAAATGCATCGCCGCTTTTCTTGAAAATCCATTGAGGGTAAGAAAAGCCGACAGCGGGGAGAATCGGATCACTCGCGATCATGGCTTCTTTTTCCCGATCGGATAATGCATTTTCATTATGAGTTTGCCCGAATCCAGTAACTTTCTGACGGTTCACGGCAGGAACACGGATTTTTGGGAGGATTGCGAGAAAATGATCCCGGATGGCATTTTCAGAAAAAATACTAAAATTTTCTGATGCCGGGGACTGTTCTCCCTCCAACGGGGATACTAAATTACTGGTGATGAGACCTGATAACCCGAAATTTTCCGGTAGAGGGGAAAGAGTACCCATACAACTATTCACCGCAGCGGGAAAAACTATCAAAGCCATGACGGACATTACCTGAAGAAGAATCCGGATTACCATAAATTCGTTCAATAACCTCACCGGTATCCTGAAATTTCTGCGCCAAGCCCGGAAAAGCAGGTCACGACACTGGATTCCGGTAAAATATAATAAGTTTTGCCAGGATGGGAAGTGCCGATAAATTGTTCGAGTCTGAGTATGGGGAAATGAGATTGGATCTCGGTTTTTTCTTATCGATGTGAGTTACTTCTGTTCCGGGTATCGGAGAATTGCGGCAACACCGCCAAATAACAAAAGATTAGCCGACTGTTCATCGGCGTTCTCCGGGACAATGACCGTTTTTGCACCCGCGAGATTCGCGATCTGGATCAATTCCTCGATGCCGCTCTCTTCTGCATCTTCGATTACCGGCATTGCACAAACCCTGCAGCTGGTCGCAAGAATCGACTCCACGCTCTCATCCGGCTCAAGCCGGAATGTTCGGTCTCCGATATGCCCGCATTCCTGACATGTTATTTCTGCATTCGATCTCATGAGCGATTGTGAGACGAGGAGTGAGTGTCCTTATCGCACCGTTCATAAGATTATTGTAAACAGCATCTCTTCCATAAACGTCACGACCGGTTTCTTTGTTGAGATGACGAAGAAACTCGTCTTCGGCATCTCGGACCACTGCCTCATCACTGATTCGAACGGTTTCCCGGGTCTTTGCGGCGAGCAAGGAAAGATTTTCCCGGGTCACGGGAGTGATCTCATAGGTTCCCAGTATCTTCCCTCGAAAAAGAGAGGGGAGATACGAACCCCGGGCAAACTCTTCCCGCGTTGGTCCAGGTCCACCGATAAAAACGCCATAAACCTCTTCCGACGAACCCTGTGCGGAGAAAGAATTCTCTGCACGTTCCCCGACCTGCCGGTAAAACTCCTGGATCGCATTTGTCCGGAGGCGCTGAAACCGGGCCGCGGACTATCCGCCTTTGTGTTGTTTTCCGGGAACATCCGCTGTATGGCTCCCGGTATATACAAACCGTTCATTGTTGAGAAATCCCCAGTATGCCTCCCGCCGATCCAGAAGGATAAGTCCATACCGTTTCCCGGTAAGGATCTGCCGGAGAGGTTCGAGTTCGAAGAGTGTGCTGCTGCCGAAGAGCCGGGGCAGGCCACACAACTTCGCCCTCGCCATGGAGCATACACGCAAACACCGTGGTCCGGAAACTCCGGTCTCGATTGTAAAAAATGCACTCCGTGACAGCGAAGAGATCATCATAACAAAAATCGGGGAGATTGAGAAGGTTGAGGACGCCGTTGACATGCACACAACGGTTATCATCGGCGGGAACGAGAGCAGGATATGGAAGATGGGTGAACATGTCAAAGGAATCATCACACCGCGGGGATACCACCGCAAGTACATATATTGATCCCGACGCAGAGACCAAGGAAGCGTACGAGATCTCGATCAAGTCACGGACGCTCGCTCGGTCAGTGATCGGAAACACGAATGCCGAAGACCGGGTGCGCCAGCGGTGCTCGATCGCGGTCGGGGACTTCGCGATGGCGGAACTGATGCGGTTCTATCATGACCCGGTTCCCGCTGCACTTGCGGCCATCAGGACTGGGGCACCAATCATTACGGACATCCGGATGGTGCAGGTCGGTATCCAGAAGAAAGGGCACAGCGGCGAGGTCATCTGTGCCCTGGACAATGGGGCAGATATCGCGGTCGAACGCGGGATCACGCGGAGCTCGGTCGGCTTCATCGCGCTGAAAGACAAGCTTGCAGGCTCGATTGTTGTCATTGGCAATGCGCCATCGGCCCTTCTCTCGCTCTGCGAGATGGTGAACGCCGGGATCCGCCCCGTGGTTATCATCGGTGCACCGGTCGGTTTTGTCAACGCTGCCGAATCAAAAGCAGTACTCCGCACCATCAGCATCCCTTCCATCTCGACCGAAGGGACTCGGGGGGACGCCAATCGCGGTTGCAGCCATCAATGGATGCATAACCATCCACATCGAGGGCTCCGGCCATGCTCGACCCAGTCACGGGCTTTGAATATCCCGAAGACTGGGTAAAGAAGTGTCAGTCCCCGGAGAAGCTCCCACTGGTAGAGAAGGGACTTGCCATCCTCACCTCATCCGGCACTGTTCTCCTCCGGGGTTTCACGACCAGGACCGCTGCTGCATGCAAAGCGGCCGTTCTCTCTCTCGCAAACCCGATGATCTCTGTGTGCATTCATATCCCCTGCGGCCTCTCTGTAGAGGTTTCGGTTGAGAGCTATGCGGGGAAAGCATCGTGCCGGGAATTATCCTGCGGATATCACTGCGGGGCTGAAGTTTTCCGCGGAAGCGATCCCTCTGGATACAGGGATCCAGCTGATACCCGGGGACGGGATCGGGAAGTTTTCCCGGGACACCCCCCGGTACCCGAAAGGAACACCCGCAATCAGCCCGACCGCTCTTGAGTACATCAATGCGTCGATCCAGGATGCGCTCGACCAGACCGGTCTTTCCGGGGTCAAAGTGTATCTCCATGTTCCCGAAGGCAGGGAAGTTGCGAAGAAGACCCTGAACTCCCGGGTGGGCGTTGAGGGCGGCATCTCCATTCTCGGTACCACGGGACTTGTCGAACCCTGGGACGATCACCTGACCGAATCCGTTCTCGAACGCATTGCCGGGGCGAATCGTCCGGTCCTCACTACCGGGCGGATCGGCCTCCGGTTCTCCCGGCTCATCTTCCCGGACCGGGAAGTCATCCTTGTCGGAGGAAAGATCGGCGAAGCCCTGACCTCTGCGCATGGCGATGTTGTCCTTGCCGGGCTTCCTGCCCTCATCCTCAAGTTCATCAATCCGCATATTCTCAAAGTACCGGGTACGAGACTGTCGAGGAGCTGGCCGGGTCCCCGGGGTTTGGTGCGATCATGAAAGAAAATCTGGCAGCATTCAGAAAGCAGTACCCGCTTGTCCGGGTTGTCCTCGTAAACCGTGAAGGATCGATCATCGGAGAGAGCCCATGAAGATTGTCGGTGTCGGGTGCGGGCCGGACCTCCTGACCGAGCAGGCGATCGCGGCGATTGCCGGTGCCACGCTCATCTACGGATCCGACCGGGCGATAGCGATCGCACGACCGCACATCAGCCCGTCATGCGTGGTAAAAACTATCGATGACTTCAAGAGCCTGCACAAGCTCGGCGGGGACGCAGTAGTCCTCTCCACGGGCGACCCGATGCTCGCGGGTCTCGGGTACCTGGAGGGGAAGGTTGTGCCGGGGATATCGTCGCTCCAGATCGCCCTTGCCCGGCTCCACATTCCGCTCGCCCGGGTTGCGGTCGTCGTTGCCCACAGAACCGGCCACGAGAAAGCGATCGATGAGGCCCTCGAAGAGCTGCACCGGAAGAAGATCGTCTTTCTCCTGACCGATCCCAAGTTCGATGTCTATGGCCTGTACTCGCGCCTCGAATCCGTACCATCACCGGTCCGGATTGCCATCTGCGAAGATCTCGGGTACCCATGTGAACGGGTTGTAACCGGGACGTTGCAGGAGCCCACGCATCCCATTTCAGATCTTTACTCGATGGTGATTGGGAACTTCTGACCGGTCTTCGATCGATTTTCGATTGCTGTCCAGTCCTATGTCCCTGAGGACTTTAATCCGGAATCCGGGTTTCATTTCTTTTCCAAACGAAAAACTTCTAATTCTCCCGGATCCGATATTCTCCGGTAAGGAGTTCACATAATGGATAAAGCGACAAAAACGCAGTTTAGTATCGGCTTCTTTGTCATCGGCCTCATCATGCTCTTCATTCCCGACTTAAAGCACCTCGATTCCATACCGCTCGGGATCTCCCAGTACTTCGGGATCATGTTCTATCTCGGGCTGGTCTGCATCATAGCCGGGTATTACCTGAAGTAAGCATCAACAGAACAAACCGGAATGAAACCCGCACGACAGCCCGTTGTATCGGTAATCCAAATTCTTATTTTCCCGTCTCTTTCTTCACGTCCGGCTCGGGGTCGATCTCCACCTTGAGCTCACACTGCCGGTCACCGGTGCACATGGTCCGGACGAACCGTGCCCGGTATTTTCTGTTCAGGAGCGGGATGGTTGTAAGGGTAAGTGCAAGGCACCGGTGAAACGAACACTCGACTGAGCAGCCGGGCCCGGACCCGTGGTCGAGAAGGGGGCAGTGCCTGACGATGACGACAGCAACGTCGTCAGAGAGACCGAGTGTCTCACTCCGGTAGCCGGGACCAAAGAGGATCGTCATGATCGTGCACATCGTTTCCGCAAGCTCATGGGCGTTCCTTGTGGGCAGCGAGAGGTCGCGTACGATCCCGTACACTGTCCGGGAGAGTTCCATCCAGATCTCCTGCTCGATTCCGTCGTACCGGTTGCCGACCACGCTCCGGAATGCCCGGTCGTACCGGGCCGGCAACCGGGCCGCGTTCTCTGCGGCAAGCTGCCATTTTACTTCATCGGGAATATCTCTGAGGCTAGGCATCTGTCGTCCACTCCCGCAGATTATACCGGATTATGGGGCGCCGGGAGGCATATGAATTCTTGGGAGTTGGGAAATGAGAAAACCAGTGCGGGTCGGAATTATATTCAGGTCCGTGAACGTCATAATCCAAAATCTGCGTGTCGGTTTCACGGACATGCGCCAGCAATCTTCCACGTCTTTCCTTTCTTCGCGATAAACCCTTCCTGTTCGAGCGCGGAAAGAATCCGCCCGACCCTCTCTGTGTCTTCGCCAACATCCCGGACAATATCCTCCGTGACCCTGCCGGTTCCGGCTACGAGAAGTTTCAGGATCATGCCCCGGATCCTCCGGTCGGATCCCTCGAATGCGGACTGTTTCATGTAGTGCGTGCTTCGCCGGTTGGGATTTCCAATCGTCTTCTTCAGTACCGTGCCGAGATCCATGAGCGCCCAGTACCAGGCCCGGGGATTCTCCCGGTGGAGGGCCAGTTCGACAAGGGGAAGGATCTCCGCATCGCTTACCGTCTCCGTGTCAGCAAAGAAGTAGTGGATGAAGACACGACGGATGTTTGTCTCGATGAAGACGACCGGCTTGTTGAATGCGAACGCGGCGATGGATGATGCGGTGGCCTGCCCGATGCCGGGAAAGGTTGCAAGAATCCCAACATCTTCGGGAAGCCTCCCCCCAAATTCATTCGTGACCCGTGCGGCACATTTCTGGAGGGCGATGGCCCGGCGGTTGTAACCCATCCCCTGCCAGACTTTCAGGACATCTGCGAGTGGGGCATACGCAAGTGTTTCGAAGTCCGGGAAGGCTTCGATGAACTCAGAGAATTTTACCGTGACCCGTTCCACCTGCGTCTGCTGGAGCATGATCTCGGAGACGAGGATCCAGTACGGGTCCGTGTTCTCCCGCCATGCCATTGCCCTGCCGGCCGTTTCGTAATGCCGCATGACCATCTCCCGGAACTCGGGGATTCCGGGTTTCGTTGTTGCATCCCGGGAAAATTGTGCCGATGCGGTCGTAGCGAGCGTGGACTGGTTTGTTCTCATAACGTTTTCCCGTATTGCCTGATGCGGTTGCAAAATCTCTGGCGTGCGATAAGAATAGTAAACGAAAAAACGGATAACTGTTCGGCTTTTGACAATGTTCACGGACACGCCTAAACAAAACTAAGAAATATCCCCGTCTTTTCCTAAAATCCGGTCCGCTTAAACATCCCGTCGAGCTCGGCCCGGGTGTACCGGATCATGGTCGGTCTCCCGTGCGGGCAGGTGAACGGGTTCTCGACAAGCCTAAGCTGGTTGATCAGGCGCTGGGCCTGTTCCGGGGTGCAGACCGTCCCTGCCTTGATCGCCCCCCGGCACGCGATGATCCGAATGATCCGCTCGCGATCGCCCGTCCCTCTGATGCGGTCCGCCCCCGCGAGATCGCTGACAATCTTCCGGATGGTCGATGTCTCATCAGGCTTCCCGAGGATCTCGGGGATGGCCCGGACGAGGAACGAGTCGTGGCCGAACTCTTCAAGGACAAGTCCTTCCTTTTCGAGCGAGGGCATCAGCTCCCGGAGCTGAGCAGCCTCTTTCGCCGTCTTCTGGATAACAACGGGAACTATCAGCTCCTGTGATGAGCGTTCCTGCGATCTTCGCTTGACGATCTCGTACAGGATCCGCTCGTGGGCCGCATGCTGGTCGATGATCATCAGCTCCCCGGTCTTTGTCGTCGCGAGGATATAGATCCCGCCGAACTGCCCGACCACATCCATGAAGGGGACAATGGATTTTACCGGGGGGGTGCCGGTTGCGAGTTCAGTCTGCCTGAGCTGCCGGTCGGTAGTTGTCACGCCCGCATGGCTCGGCTCGCTCACGCCAGCGGGTACCGGTTCGGCAAATGAGTAGGCCGTGCCCGGGATATCAAGATCAATTACAGGCAGTCCGGTATCTGGGTTCTCTACTAGTGTGGAGAATCCTCCATTGCATGGAGCCGGCGATCCTGCGGAAGGAATAAGATCATGGGACAACAACGCCCGTTTCACCGCTTCCCGAACGGCATCGCCAATCTCCTTCTCTCGTGTCAGCCGCACGAGTTTCTTGGTCGGGTGGACATTGACATCGACAAATCCGGTATCGATCTCCAACCGGAGGAAGGTAACCGGGTACCGGTCCCTGGAGAGGAGAGTCCCGTATCCCTCTTTCACCGCGGTATTGATGAGGGGCGAGGCGATGTACCGCTGATTGATGGCGACAAGCATCCGCGTAGTATCCTTCCGGGCCCGGGAGGGCGGGGAGATGTAACCCGAGATCGTCATGAAGGGGAGCGAGGCGGAGACCATGACGAGCTCGCGGGCTGCATCGCTCCCGTAGATCCGGGCGATGGTGTCGAGAATATCCGGCGTCCGGTCGGTCACGAGCTGCTCTGCACAGTTATGAAAGAGCCGGAACGAGATCTCCGGGTTCGCGAGGCAGATCCCTTCCATGATCGCATGGATGTGGGCGAGCTCGGTGTTCCTGCTCTTCTGGAACTTCTTCCGGGCCGGGGTATTGAAGAAGAGGTCCTCAACAAGGATGCTCGTTCCTGCCGGTGCACCGGTAGGCGAATGCTCTTTTATCTCCCCGCCTTCGATCACGATCATCGTGCCGGCTGTTGCTGTCCCTTCCCCCGGCTTTGTTAGCATCGTCACCCGGGCGACAGCAGCAATGCTGGCAAGGGCCTCCCCCCGGAACCCGAGCGTCCGGATATGGTCGAGGTCATTAATCCCGGCAATCTTGCTGGTCGCGTGGGGAGTGAACGCGAGGAGGGCATCGCCATGCGACATACCGCTCCCGTCATCGGTGACCCGGATACTTTTGATCGCCCCGTTCGAAGAGATCCCAATCCTAATCGACCGGGCCCCGGCATCGATCGCATTCTCAACGAGCTCCTTCACGACCGATGCCGGTCGCTCGACAACTTCACCGGCCGCGATCTTGTTGACCGTTGCCGTATCGAGTATCCGTATAGATCTGAAGGGATCGTTGTTCATGTCGCACTACGATTGTTGTCAAGCGACTTCTTGAATTCTGCGATCTTTGCAAGCGCCTGCAAGGGGGTCATCTCATCGGGTTTAAGTTTTCTGAGTTCTTCGACAACGGGGTGAGATTGCGGCGCTGCAGGATGTGGCGCCGGTGCCGGCGCCGGCTTGTCATCGACGAGGAGGATCTGAGTGTACCGCTGGGGTTTCGATCCCGCGGGAAAGCCCCGGTTCATGTTCTCCACAAGGAGTGCCTCGGCACGCTCGGTCACCTTCTTCGGGATTCCCGCAAGCCGGGCAACGTGGATACCGTAGCTCTTGTCAGTCGCGCCGGGAATAAGTTTCCGGAGGAAGATGACTTCGTTATTCATCTCCTTCACCGCGAAGTGGAAGTTCTTCACGCGTTTCAGGGACTCCTCCATCATAACAAGTTCGTGGAAGTGCGTGGCAAAGAGCGTCTTTGGCCCGACATATGTTTTCCCGTGCAGGAATTCGAGGACAGCCCGTGCGATAGACGAACCGTCCGCGGTACTCGTCCCCCGCCCGATCTCATCAAGAATGACGAGACTCTTCGATGAAACATTGTTGAGGATGTTTGCGAGTTCAAGCATCTCGACAAAGAAGGTCGACTGCCCGCTCGCGAGGTCATCGAACGCCCCGACCCGGGTGAAGATCCGGTCGATGATCCCGATGGACGCGGCCCGAGCGGGGACGAAGCTTCCGGCCTGCGCCATGATGCAGATGAGGGCGGTCGACCGCATGTAGGTCGACTTACCGGCCATGTTCGCCCCGGTGATGATCATGATCTGGGTCCTGCTTCCCGAGAGCTCGGTGTCGTTTGGGACAAAACCACCCGCGACTCCCTGCTCCACGACCGGGTGGCGCCCGTCCCGGATAATGGTAGCGTCGCCGTCATTCAGCTGAGGCCGGACATAGTCCCGGGTCTTGGCAACTTCCGCGAGGCTCGCAGAGGAGTCGAACACTGCGATCCCCCGGGCGGTTGCCTGGAGATCGGGGATTATTTTCTGGAGGTGGGTGATGAGCCCGGTATAGAGCTCGCGTTCGAGCGCCAGCACCCGTTCATCCGCGTTTGTAATGACGGACTCCTTCTCCCTGAGCGCGGGGAGGGTGTAGCGTTCGCCGGTCGCGGTTGTCTGCTTCCGCTCGTAATGGGGGGGGACGAGGTACAGATTCGACTTGGTAACATCGATGTAGTACCCGAAGATCCGGTTGTACCCGATCTTGAGCGACTTGATACCTGTCGCCTCCCGCTCCTTCTCCTGCAATGCAACGATCCAGCCTTTCCCGGTGTGAAGTACTCCCCGGATCTCATCGAGCTCGTTTGAATACCCTGCCCGGATCACGCCGCCATTCCGTGCGACCGCGGGCGGATCGTCCACGATTACTCTCCGGATGAGATCAATCGTCTCCGGGAGATCCCGGATGTCTGCAATAGCAGTAGCGATCACTTCGGGGATAGCATCACCGCCGGCATCCGCTGCAGTCCTCTTCAGTTCCGGCAGCGCCGTGATCGAATCCGCGAGTGCGACAAGATCCCGGGGCCCGGCGTTCCCGTACGCGATCCTCGCTGCGATCCGCTCGATGTCACCGCAGTGGGCGAGCTGCGAGCGGAGGGCGAGCCGGAGGACCGTGTGACCCGCGAGGAATTCAACCGCATCAAGCCGCTTGTTGATCTCGCCGATGTCCGTGAGCGGGTGGCTGAGCTGTTTGTTCAGGTACCGGCTCCCCATCGGGGTTTTCGTGAGGTCGAGCGATGAGAGGAGCGTTGAGCCCTTGCTCCCGCCGCGGATGCTCTCCTTGATCTCAAGGTTCCGCAGGGTAATCGCGTCGATCATCATGCTCTGCGAGGAGGTCCGGAGCGAGAGGCTGCCGATATGGCTGAGGTCCGAGAACTGCGTCTCCTTTGCATACGCGAGAGCAGCACCCGCGGCGCCGGTCGCTGCTTCGCTCTCGCACCCGTACCCGCCAAGCGACGCGACTTTGAAGTGGCCGGTGAGGCAGCGGAACGCGCGTTCGGTTCCGAACGCCTCGTCCCGGAACGGGGTGACAAGAACGCCCATGTCCACGATCTTCTGCCGCAGCTCGCCGTCAACTGTTGAAGATACGATACATTCCGCGGGACAGTACCGGGCGATCTCGGAGACTACACTCTGAAAGCTTCCTTCCAGTCCCGCGACCGAGAGCGGAGCGATGGTGACAAAGAACTCGCCGGTCGAGATATCGAGGAGCGCAATGCCCCACTCGCCACGTTTCGCATCCGGGCAGAGTGCCATGAGGTACGAGGCTGCGGAGGAGGGGACCATGGAAGAATCGATAACCGTGCCGGGCGTGATGACCCGGGTGATCGCTCGCTTCACGATCCCTTTTGCGGTCTTCGGATCCTCGATCTGGTCGCAGATGGCGACCCGGTAGCCCCGGCCGATGAGCTTCGCAATGTACCCGTCCACCGAATGGTACGGGACACCCGCGAGCGGGATCTTCCGGTCCCCGGTCTTTCCCCGCGAGGTGAGAACGATTTCCAGCTCCCGGGAGACGAGCTCGGCGTCTTCTTCGAAGGTCTCGTAGAAGTCGCCGATCCGCAAGAGAAGTACGGTGTCCGGGTACTGGATCTTCAGATCCCGGTACAGTTTCATGATGGGCGTGAGGCGCTCTTCCTGCTCGGGGAGTTTGGGTTCCATGTGTTGGAGAAAGGTTGGAGGGCGGGGAAATTAAGGGTGATGGAATAAGGTTTGTGGTGTGGTGTTCCGGTTACATCCTCTTATGAAATAACTCTGAAACGATGCAAAAGACGAATATTGTGATTGCCCGCATAAGAATCGCAGTCTTATTCGTTTCCGGACCGGAATACTTACCTATGCGATTGTTTCCGTTGATAATCTCCCTTGTTCTCGTACTGGCTGTCCGCCTGTGCGGCAGCACGACTTCGTCACCGGCTCCGGCCCCCTCTGTCCAGGGAACTCCCGACCCCGGATCATCCACGCCCGCACCGTCGTCCTCAGGCTCCGGTTCCTGGACCTTTGTCGTATTCGGCGACTCGCCCGACCCCGCGGCCAACACGACAACCGGTGTCAGCCCGGCCCTTGCCCCGATCGCCCGTGCGATAGCTGCCGATAAGCCGGACCTTGTCCTGTATGTCGACGACCTGACGAACGCATCCCCTATGCAGAATAATTTCTCCGGCCAGTTCTCGAACTGGAAGGATGCAATCTCTCCCATTCACAATTTCGCAACCGGCACCGGCATCCCGCTGTACATGATCCGCGGAAACCATGAAGAGGGATTTGGCCCCGCAGCAGCACCCCTGCTCGATGCATCCCGGACTTCCGTTGCGGCCGGTATGCCGGCGAACGGCCCGGCCGGAGAGGAGAAGTTGTCGTATTCTTTCACCCACAAAGGCGCGAAGTTCATCGCAACCGATGATTACATCGCCCACAATGGGAAGAAGGAGACCGTGAACCAGAGCTGGGTCGACGGCCAGATTATGCAGGACAAGCAACCGTTCATGTTCGTCTTCGGGCATTCGCCTGCATACTTCTTAGATAACGATACCGAAGAAATTCCTTTTAGCCACCCGATCCATCCTGCGGAACGGGACGCATTCTGGACGAGCATGGTGAACAACAACGTCTCTACATATTTCAGCGGCCATGTCCACATGTATGCACGGGGCGAAAGGCAGGCTCTTCCGCAGATCGTGAGCGGAAACGGCGGGGCAGATATGGTGGGATTCGATCCGGCGATCGCAGATCCCGCACTCACGCTTGAGTATCCTCTCTCAGCCATTTCCCCTGCTGACCAGAAAGTCGGCTATCTGCTCGTCACCGTTCACGAAAACACCGGGATGTTTGAAGGTGTCCAGAAAATGCTGAATGCAACAACCGGTCTCTGGGAGACCGGGGATACGTTCACGCTCAAAGCCCGGTAAACATCTCGGTCCCTGAAACGACAGCACAGTGCTGGCGAGAGATCAGCGTGGAGCAAAATCATGAAAACGGGCAACGATTACCGGAACACATTCAACAGCGCCATCGTAGAGCCCCTCGGGCAGGCAGTCCGGATCATCGCCGCTGACCCGGCCCTTGTTGTCCCCGGAACGATGAACCTGCACCACCAGAAGAAGGCGGCCGCGATACGGAGGCATCACGAGCGGGAAGGTCTCCTCGTCCCGCCGGTCATGATCGCGAATATTACCTCGCGCTGCAATCTCACCTGTGCCGGCTGCTACATGCATGGCCGGAACGAGAAGCCCGCAGCTGAGATGAGCGAAGAGATACTTGCATCCGTTGCCAGCCAGGCAGCAGAGCTCGGCGTCTCCACCATTGTCATCGCGGGTGGCAAACCGTTGGTCCGGCAGGATGAAATCCTCAGTATTGCGAAAGCCCATCCCCGGATCCTCTTCCCAGTCTTCGCTAACGGACTCCTGATAGATGAGGCGCTTGCTGAAAAGATCGCACGCCACCGGAATATCGTGCCGGTCATCAGCTTCGAAGGCTTCCGCGAGGATACCGACCGGCGCCGGGGGACCGGGGTCTGCGACCGGCTCCTCGCGACCTGTGCCCGGCTCAAAAGCAGGAATATCTTCTTCGGCTGCTCGGTAACGACAACGCAGAAAAATTTCGGCCGGGTCACGGACGAGGCGTTCATCCGGCAGATGCTCGACACCGGCACCAGGGTCTGCACGTTCGTGGAGTACGTGCCCATGAAACCGGGAACGGAGCACCTTGTCCTCGCACAGGAGCGGAAGAATGAGGGGCAGGCTGTCATGGCGGAATCCAACCGGAAGTTCCCGGCGCTCTTCATCAGCTTCACCGGGGACGAGGACGCGTATGGTGGATGCCTTGCGGCCGGCCGGGGGTTCGTGCATCTCAGCCCGTCCGGGGATCTCGAACCTTGTCTGGCAGCGCCGATGTCGGATACTAATTTAAGCTCGGTTCCTTTGAAAGATGCATTCGCGTCCCGGTTGTTTGCCCGGCTCCGGGAGAATCCGGAGACTCTGACGGAGAGCAAGGGCGGGTGTGCGCTGAGGGCGGGGTTTTTTGGGTAGGATTTGATAAATTTACCCGTGGTCACTAAATTCAGATTTAACTTTTTTTGAACCGGTTCGATGTGAACCCGTGAAATATTTTACTCTCAATTTCTTGGATTGAGATATAACCGGTAAGAGGCGATCTTCATTGTCCTACGCGGACAACATATTGGAGAAAAGGCAGCGAAATCTGCGAGAAATTATTTTATGAATCGCATTAATTTTTCCGGAAATGTATCAACAAAGTATTCAGCCTTTTTGTATGATTCATGAATATCATCTGCTGTTGACTCTAACGAAAAACCAACGTTGTTCTCATGTATCAACCGATTGCGATCTCTTCCAAAATGCAGAAATACTATTATCGATTCTGTGAGTCTTGGATCTTTGATCATTTCATTTGTCATAAATTTTTTAAAATCCTTTCCAAAGAGACCAAAAAACTGATCGGCGTTACTTGCCTCCCAATTGAAAAATGTATGATATTGCCTCTAAATAGCTTTATTTTTAATTAACTTAGCACCAAGATGTGTATCTTTTGATTGTTTTTCAAAAAAATTAAGAAGCTCGTTTGTTAGCTTAAAGTCGAAATAACTTGCAGATGCGAGTAACAAAGTTTTCCTAAAAAATCTCTTGAGTTGTAATCATGAGAGATATGTCTTTTTTCTCATCTAGTACTTTTATCACATCTTTAAATTCCTTATAAAGGCCATCGATCATCGTTATGGTCATGGAAAACCCGTCATTGATCTTTTAAGACTTTCCGAGCACTTACAATTCTGTTTTTACATTGCTACTCCTAGTTGTCTCACATTGTGAATAAGTTGCAAAAAATTCATCTTGAGACAATTAAATAATTTTTGCACTTGATATTTTTGTTTTTATGAGCTTCGTTTCTTTGAACGGTACTTCGCAAAAAACCACAAACACTGCCTCAAAACGGTGAATTACAAATTTTTTACTGTATTGATTTTTAAATGAATGTTCATCGAAAGATTATCCAAAGAATCCAAAAAAGATGTAAATAATTTCTCCAGATATTCATTTTATTCTTTAGAATTTTTCTTACATTTCATAGAAAAAATATTCAAAAATTTTGCTATGGAGGTTTATATTTATCACGAGAAATTAAAAATGCAAAAGAACGAAGTAAAATTTCAATGTCTTTACTGTGTAAATTAGGATCATATATTGAAAGGAGAGTTCTACATTTGGGTAATTTATTGACTCGATATAGCATACCATAAAATGGTGAGTGATATAAACTTGCACGAATTTCTTGAGGTTGTAAATTTACTCCCCCGGTGTTTAATCGATTAAGTATCTCATACATTGACAAGTCATCATTTTTGGGAGAATTTTATTTTACGATTACATTTCGAATGGGCCTAAGTGTAAAAGTAGTTTTATAATCGTCAAGTGTTGAATATTTTAATCCATTGAATTTATTTTTCCTATCTGGAACAGCTTCCGGTAGAACGAGCTTAAAATTAGCAAAATAATCATCATTATTTAAAATTTTTTCTGGAACTTCACCATATTTCTTAAATATTTTTCTTAATTCGACACGTTTATTCTCTTTTGGAAATCGTTGTTCAATAAAATAATATATTGACATCAAACGTTGTTGACCATCGATTACTGAGAATAAGTTTCTGGATTCTTCATATAAAAAAATTTGAGGTACTGGATGTCCTAATATTAACGATTCAACCAATTTTGAAGATTTCTTTATATCCCATACAAAGTTCCTTTGAATTGCAGGGATTTTCACAACCCCGGAATCCATGAAATTGTATATTGTTATAACGTTGGAATCATTGGGTGTCGAAGACAAATCATATTCATCAATTTGGATATTTGAATCTTCTATCTCAGAATCTTCGAACCAATCGTTAGTAGCATCCATGTTTCGTCATAGGGTATTTGAAGGAAGATGTGTTAATTTACATCTATAATTTTATTGTATTTTCCGCTTTCTCTCAAATGTTATATTATATCTTTGAAATTAATTAAAAATTTAAAAATATAATATTTAAAATAATATATAAACTAATAAACACATTATGAGCGGTAGAAATTATTGTCCAATATGTGACTCTCCAATGAGGCCCGTGAGTCAATTGCAGATAAGAAATCCATTAACTGGACGCAATAAAAAGGTGCAAGTTTACGTTTGCAGCCGCTGTGGATATCGATCTCTCAGGTGAGTTTATTGTCCACATCTCTTGCAGAAAAAATAGCTTCACTTGGTTTTACCAAACGTGATAATGATGTATTTGGAAAAATAAAAAAATTTAATCTTTCTGAATCATCGTCAAAGTTATTTAGTTTTTTAAATCTACACGAGTCATGCGTTGCGGTTTTTTCAGCGGTAGTAAAGTCAGAAGGAATAGATGTTGAAAATTTATTCGTAAAAATTCCAAATATTTTCTTGGCATTTAAAACTTCTTTCATATACAACACTCAATGTAAAAAATGCGATATGAGTCAGAAAATTGATATTTCTGATTATAATTTCTCCTTGCCAAAAATAAAGCGAAAATGCCAGTCCTGTCAGAGAGTAATGAATATCGATTCTTCAAATCTTAATCCTTTGACTAGTATTCAAAAAGATGATATCATTCGATTTTTGAATATTTTATCTGAAACCGGGATTTTTTTCTGACATAGCCCACTCTTGTGTATATTGTTCGAATCCGTACAAACCGACTGCCGATTTTCGAAATGTTGATTTAATGGGTCCGGAATGTAAGAATATCAGATACGTAGCACCATTATTCGTTTTAGAAGATGATATTGCCGATTTGATAAATAAAAAAACGGTTCTTGGTTAGAATGGTATATCTGGAAACAATTAGAAGAGTTCAAACCTGAACATAGCTTGATTCTCTCAAAGAAAACATATCCGACATCAAAATTTGAAGTAGATGTATGTTTGATTTTGAATGAGAAATTAATTGTAATCGAATGTAAAGATACGAGTAATCTTGATGAAATTTTTGATAAATTTCTTCTAATTTCTGAAGTCGCTGACAAATACATTCTATACAGCACATCAAAAATTGATGAATCTAAACTTGCTTCATGTTCGGCATCATTAAATGATGAAAAATTTTTGTATGTTCCACCAAATGAAATTAACAATATAAAAAAAATCATTGAAGAATTGTAAGAAAACCTCGATTATTTATTTTGAAAAAAAAGTCAGGTACTTTATTTGCAATATCGATCAAATTGGGCATCTCAATCCCCAGACACTTCCCACCCTGTCGATTTTACTTCCTTTGTAATCCGACCAACAAGCACATAATCCACCAAATCATTCTCCACATAAGGCTTTCCTGGAACGGAAAGTTCCGCGGGACCCATCGACATGCTCATGCGTCCCGCTCGCCCGGAAAAATCCGGGCCCTAAACATCCGGCACCCGGCCAATTTTCCGGCCGGTCCCGGACAAATACTGCCATGATTCACGGAGGGTGATAGCCTGGCAGACCAATCCATAACAATTTCCGGCCCGGTGCCGGATCAAAGCGGCTGCACGATCGCGAGCGGGTCGCAGAGAAATTCCGGACGAAGCGTTCCGGAAAATATTTTTTGTATCGTTGGAGAGCTCGCGGTCGATCGCTCTGCAAAATTTTTTGGACACGTGTGCGAATGCACGCACGCGATCGATCCGGAAAACCCGGTGAAGTTCGGATGACCCGCGGCCCTTTGCCCGAAAAAGTTTTCTTTGAGGCTGCGGAGATCGCAGGCCGACGCGGGACCGTGAAATGGTTCGACCGGGCAGATGCCAACAGCTGTAATTTTGCGATCTTCGGCACCGATCTCATCGCGGTTGTCCGGATCCGGAGAGCCCGGAAGCTCTGGTGCAATCCTGCGGAGATCCGTCGGGAGTTTGCGGGGACGATCGCCCAGCTCCGGTACGCTGTTCTAACCCGGCATGTGATCCGGGAGCTCTGGCTCAACTCCCACAATGGATCCTGGCAGTTCTTCCAGCTCGTCGGCCTCAACCTTGCCGAGATGGACCGGGATGGCAGGCCGGTCGATGGTCCCTGTCTGGCGCTATCGTATAATCGGGTATGGGATACCTGATCCCGTCACAGGGCAAGCGGAGCCCTTTACGGGCCTGAATTCCTCTTTTTTGATCCAAAAGTCCTGCAAAATATGATAGTTTCGCAAAAAAGCACGATGGTTATTTTTCGATTCTCCAAAATTGAACCCGGTTCAGCTGAATGACCATGTTTCCTTACCCGGAAAAATGAAAGTTTAAGATAGTTACGAGGCATCCGGCCAAAGAACCGCATATGCAGGGTTGCCCGGGGAAGGAAAAATGGGTTCGTTTTTGAGAGAATCGGGGAATGAGCCGGAGGATATATTTCCGGGAGCGATCGGTGTCGCGCTGAAAACCGGTAGCGTAATAGGTTGGCCACCATCTCTGTGCAACAATAGACCAGGGCGTTCTGGTAATCCCAACCATCGTTTCAGTAAAGAGAAAAACGATCAATGCCGCACGCAGCGGGTGCGCCTCCGCCCCCAAAACATCAAAGATTTTAAAAATGGAAAAAATTCAGGATTCCACCGGAGCGGATCCTTAGCAGCTGTATTCACGGAGTTTCTTGGTTAACTGAATTATCTCGTGCACTTCCTGTTGCTTTTCCTTCCCGATGGTCCCGAGGATATCCGAAAACGGTTTTGCAAGATTATAGATCTTGCAGGGGCGGCCTTTACCGGGGTTATTGCTCTCCCTGCTGGTGATCCAGTCCCGCGTCTGCAGATAACTCATCGCAATGCTGATCTCCGGCTGGCGGAGATCGGTTCCCCGCTCAATCTCCCGTGAGGTTGCTTCCGCAATATTTGCCAGGTAAACGAGAACCATGGCGACGTTCTTCCTGATTCCAATCCTAACGAGGAGATCTGCACACTCTTCCTCGCGATCCTCAAAAAATATTACCCTCTCAGTCTTCATACTTTTTCACATCCCGGATTCACCGGATTCCCCAAATTCTAATTTCATGGGGGCAACCCGGCGAACCAATCGTGATATGCTCAAATATCAACCCTGGAATAAAATAAAAAAGCCGTTAACTGAAAATTTTATTGCAGTTACTCAAAAGAAAACCGGAAAAATGTGCGAGGCATATACCGGATTAATGATCGTTCTCTCCGGTTTACGATCTCCTGTCGTGACAGACATCCTGCATTGAATTCCCGGCACATATTTCCGGTAAATTTTCCGGCGTTGTGAAAATACCTACGGCTGCATGTTCTGCAAAGACCTGTTCGATTACGCGGTTTATCTCGTGGAAGCCCGGGAGTTTTTCTGGTGCGAAATAATACTTCATGATCGTACGTATCGATCCAGGATAGGGGGATCATCTGTCTGTCAGATCCCGGGATATAACCCGGATAAGCGCTGACGGACAGACGGACGGGGATGTCCCTCATGAGTCCATTAACTTTTATTTTTGCGGGAAGCCGGCATAAATGAGGCGTTGAGTGAAAAAAATCTGCAGTTATTGCTTCTTTTTTAGATTTAGCCTGTAGAATATATATAATAATATAAATTACAAAAGTTATTGGAATGCCAGGGAATTTTTTCAATAAAATAGTCGAGCGTTTCACCCGGTACGTGGTATCGGGGCATCCTGTATGTCCTGCATGCGGGAGTACTGCGGTAATTACCCGGGGTTTTGTCGGTTCCAACCGGCGTCATGACTGTCGTGCATGCGGATCGGTAACCTGGATTAACCGGCCCTATTCTGATTCACCTCTTTAGAATACGGGAAAAAGGGATTCAATACCGGAACTATCTGAAAGATTTTCCCGGTTATGAGGTTTGCATACCCCCCTGTCTGTATATAGTAAGATTGACCTCCGGGCTCTTCCATGAGATTTTGTTGGGATGGCTGGACACGATTTTTAAGGGGGTACCCATATATCTGAAAAAATTTTAGTGGGAGGACAGAAAATTTTAAATTTTTTGGGTGGGGCTCTCTTGTAGCTAAAAATATTTTGACAGGGGAGATTATCCGGTTTTTCGGATCGCTTTCTGACGTGAAAACCTCGCTTTCTGATTGAGTTTTCAGGAGGGGGTACCTCATATCCGGAAATATTCTAGAGAGGGAGGCCGGTTTTTTAAAAATTTTTGAGGGGGGGATACCTTATATCCGGAAAAATTGTGCTGCCGGAACACCGGGAACCAGATCGGGGAGAAGGCACGTGAGAGTGACCGGAACCTGACACTGTTTTTTTAGAGTCAGAGCATTCCGGCACGGAACTATCGGGAGGGATCACGGGAACTTCCCTCATCAGGTTTCCACTCCGGGCCGCATCCGGAACCTTCCTGAATACTCAGGAGCGTGGAGATCCACCCCTGTTCAGGAGTCCGGTATGCGATCGGGTTTTTTAAATCCCGTTGCACAGCAGCGGAATGATAACTGAAATTTTTTTATTCCTCGTCAGATATATCCAAAACTATGGCGACGTACTAGTATTTGCCACTGGTACTGTTGTATTTGCGGAAATCATAAAATCTGCAAGAAGTACTCGTATTGCTGCTGAACATATCCGACATTCTTTCCCGGGCAGGAGCCGGATACGAAGACCTGGTCCTCCGGTACTTCAACCGGACCGGGAAACCGGAGCTCGTGCAATAGTTGAAAAAAACGATCCACGCCATACTGGATGGCGGGATATACGATTATCTCGGCAGCGGGATTTACCGTTACTCGACCGATGCATTCTGGCGGGTTCCGCATTTCGAGAAGATGCTCTATGACCAGGCCCTGATCCTCATGGCCTGCTTAGAGACGTACCAGCTCACCCGCAAACCGGAATATGGGAAGGCAACCCGGGATATCATCGCCTATGTCCTCTGGGATCTCATCTCTCCTGAAGGCGCTTTTTATTCCGCAGAAGAGGCCGACAGCGAGGGTGGGGAGGGAACGTTTTCTCTCTGGACCATGAGGAACTCGAAAAAGTTCTTGGCCGGAGCGATGCTGCGATTGCCTCCGCGATATTTAATGTAACCCCGTAGGGGAATTTCTGCGAACCGGGGCCCGGAAACGAAATCCCCACCGGGAAAAATCTCCTGTACCGGAGCAGATCCGAACAGGATCTCGCCCGGGCACTTATGCTCACGGATCAGGACTTCACTGCCCGAATAGCATCGATCCGGCGCTTACTTTTCGAAGCCCGGGATAAACGTCCCCACCCGGCCCGGGACGACAAGATACTCACGGACTGGAACGGTCTCTTCATTGCTGCCCTTGCGGAGGCGGCGTGGGTATTTGACGATCCCACTTACTCCCGGGATGCAGAACGGGCAATGCGTTTCATTCTCACCCGGATGCGCAGCCCGGATGGCGGTCTGATGCACCGGTGTCAGGATGGCGAGGTTGCGATACCGGGATTTGCCGACGATTATGCGTTTACCATCCGGGCTCTGCTCCAGCTGTACGAGACGAGTTTCGATGTCTCGTGGCTTGAAGTTGCTATCGATCTCCAGGCCTATTTTACCCGGTATTTCGGGGATACGGAAAACGGAGGATTTTTCGGTACTTCGGACACAGCAGAGGAGCTGTTCGTGCGCCGGAAAGAAAACTAGGACGGGGCGATCCCATCTGCCAATTCCGTGGCCTTCGGGAACCTTCTCATGCTCGCACAGCTGACCGGCAACGCACGGCACGAGGAGGAAGCCTCGGCACTCGCCCGGAATATTTCGATCGTAGTGCACCGGTCGCCCGGGTCGTATACCTGGTTCCTGTGCGAACTGGAACGCGCGCTCGGCACATCCAGTGATATCGTCATCGTAGGGGCCGAAGGTGATCCGGGGATCGATGCGATGAGCTCCGCGCTGCGTTCCCTCTACCTTCCAACCGCGGTGATCATCCGGACAAGCCGGTTCGAGGCTTGCTGCCCTGGCACCGTTCGTAACCGGGCTGGTCGCAGTTGATGGGAGAGCTACAGCGTATGTCTGCTCCGGTCATGCGTGTGCAATGCCGGTAACCGATACGAAAAAAATACTGGAACTTCTCAGGAAAAATAAAAAATTAATTTTGATCTTTCCCGGAAAAACGGGCCTGCGGATCAGGGATCAAAACCTGCCCGGAAAATTTGGATCAGAGATTTTTTAGCGCAACAAGATCCTTGACCCCGACAAGACGCCAGACCAGCGACCGTTCCTCTTCCGCGATCGCCGCAGGCGTATCGTCCGGGGAGTGACCGAGCGCAGCCATGATATTGGAGGAGAGGTTCCGCTCGACAATGAGATCGACAAACCGCTGCCGGATGATCTTCTTCTCAATCGAATCATGGACCTCTTCGAGGTATCCCTGGAGGGTGACAAATGTATAGGAGGAGAAGTCCTTCGCATACTTCTCGATCTCGACCGAGACGTACGGGCTCTTCCGGAAATACTCGATCTTCTGCCCGTATTTTGTCGAGAGGAAGTACATGAACGACCCGTCAAATACGTACAGGAAGGGTGCAATGTACGGGTACTTCTCACCCTGGAATGCGATACGGCAGACGTAGCCTTTCTCGATCAGCTTATCGTATTCCTGCTTCGCCATCCGCGGGATCTTTATGATATCCATGCACACACAACAATCACCGTTCCGAGCAGAACCAGATAAACCTTGTCAATTTTCACCGTGGGGTTACCGTTCGATCCGGAAGTCTGCATTCTTCCATGCGGCCATGCCGCCCAGCAGGTTGGTGACGGAGCGGTACCGGTTTGCAAGCAAGATCCCCGCGGCAAGGCTTCCCTTGTACCCCGCGTCACAGTACGTGATAACCGGAAGATCGCGCGGGATCTCGTCAAGATGTTCCGGCAGTTCGCCGATGTAGCGGTGATACGATCCGGGGATGTGGCCCACGAATCTCCGGTTCTTTATGTCCCGCACATCGAGAACAAATACCGTCTCTTTCTTTAGTCTCTCCATGAGTTCCTGCGCAGTGCACGTGGCAAACGAGGCAGTCTTCCATGCAGCCTTCGACCATGCCGGGAAACCTCTGGCGAGGTATCCACGGACATTGTCGTACCCGAGCCGGATGAAGTGACAAAAAACGTCTTCGAACCCTCAGTTAAAATCGTCAACGACAACAATCAGCTCGTTATAATCGAGGGACCATCCCATGAACGAGGGAAGTCCGTCCCGCCAGATCGAGAGGCTGTGCGGGATATGGCCGGCGGCAAAGCTTGTCGGGGACCGGATGTCGATTACCTGGCAGCCGGATTTCCTGAGCGCGACGACTTCAGCAACGGAGAGCGGTCCCGGCCGGGGGATCCGGTCAAGAAGTTGCAGACCGTTTGCGTTGAGCACCTCCATGGTACGGAAGTACGGCGGATAATATGATGATTCAGCGATACGCTGGGCGATGAATTCCTCCCTGCCAGGGGCAAGAAGCAGGTTTGTCGCACGTTCGTAGCCTGTGGTCGTAAACGGGTGGTCCGCAATCTCCCCGCCACAGGCAGACCCGGCGCTGTGCGCCGGACAGACGATGACCCCATCGCCAAGCGAGAGGATCTTCTTTACAATGCTGTCATGGATCTTCCCCGCCATCTCTGCCTTTCTCTCCTGCCCGTAAAAATCGGTCCGGGCAATGTCACCGGCAAAGAGCGTGTCTCCGCAGAAGACCATATACGCCTTATCGGAGACTTCCCGGTCTTTTAGGACAATAGAGCTGCTCTCCTCCGTATGGCCCGGTGTTTCGATGATCCCGAGTTCAAGCGTCCCGATCCGGAAGATCTCTCCTTCTTTCACCGGGTTGCCATACGCAAAATTAAAATTTACCCCATGCCAGATCCCGGCCCCGCACCGGTTTGCAAGCTCCCGGGAACCGATGACATAATCCTCGTTTCGGTGGGTCTCGAAGATGTGGGTGATGGTCATGTCATTGCGGTCTGCAAAAGCAAGGTATTCTTCACAGTCCCGTCAGGGATCAATGACCGCCGCTTTCCCCCCGGAACCGACGATATAGGAGTTGTGGGCAAGACCTTCTGCAACAAATTTTTTAAAGAGCATCGGGGATCATCCTCTATGCCGGCATTAATGTCCTTCCGGCCTATATACGTTGTCAGGGGCCGGGTGTTCCGGGTGTCGCCCGGCCGCGCCGTATAAACGGGTTTTCTCCAGTCGGAAAAAAGCCGGATATCTCTTTGGGTAACGGAACCCGGCTTAATGCTCACCCTACGTACGGGTATCTGAGGAGAACCGGCTGGTTGTTTCCCGTTTTCTCCGCATGACAGATCCGTGAACAGATCTCCCGGAGGGAGACCGGGGCGTATCCCACGACTTCAGCACTTACATTGATCCGCCGGTCGTGAAAATTGATAAACGGGAATTCTGCGAGCTTGTTGTTGTGGTGATGCCCGTGGATCACCCAGCCATCGAACCCGGGCGGGGCATCGGACGGATCGTGCACAAGAAGAAACTTCCGGCTGTCGTTCACGAGATCGGCAGAACGAACCATCCCCGGTTCCGGGTCATCGTGGTTCCCCGCGATGCAGGTGACCTTTCCCGCGAGCTGTTCGCGGTAGCGTGATAATGGAGGAGCATCTTTTCCGTACCGCAGATCTCCCAGGAAATATACCCTGCTGTTCGGAGAAATCGTGGCATTCCAGTTGCGGATAAGGACATCATCCATCTCCTGTACATCCGGAAACAGGAACGGCCGGGAACAGTATCGGATAATATTTGCATGGCCAAAGTGAAGGTCGGCTATCAGGAATACATCGTCACCATGCTCAGGGGGCGTTAAGAGTTCAAACCCGGAATGCTTCCGGAAATCCGCAAGCGTCTTACGAGTGCATTCGGAATTGTGGACATCTTCTCCCATAATCCAGCGTTTTTCCAGAAGATCGTATTCACCGAGGATCTCCTCCCGTCGTAATATCGTTATCCTGAGTCCGGTTTCATCAATGAGAAGGGGCCAGAGCGCCGGGTTTTTCCCGATACCCCATGCCCTGATAAGGAACTTCCCTATCGCCGGGAAAAGTCCGGAATGGACTTTTTCGGGAATCCCGGATGATGTTATCCGCTCAAGATTCCGGAAGACCTCAGCCGCACGTTCTTCTGCGAGCCGGTTGGCAATCGTCACATGGAACCATTTTTTATCCGGATATGCATCCCAGGCATTGAGACTGGTGACAACCGGGTTCAGTGCATCGCTGATGCCCCTCGTGAGCTCCCGTAACTCTTCGGAAGGATGTATGGTGAATGCGAGAACGCTGCCGTTCATACCAACCTTCTTCTCCCAGCCATCAATGGTGAAAGGAACCGGATCATACGCTTGCGCAATATTCCGGATGGTGTCGAGAATTGCCTGAGGGCCGGTATCTTTCAGAACGAACGGACCAAACAGGGTGACATGGGGATGTCGTTCCATGAAATCCTCAACTCCGAACCGTTTGGCCAGGGCAAAGACCATGGTTTTTACCCGCCACTTCGTTCTTGTGAGCCGGATTTCAATAAGATAGGTTTCTTCCATGCACGAGCAGCCCGCTACTTTAGGTATATGCAGTTCATGGAGGTTAAACCTGTGATTTAGTTTCGACCGGTTTCAAATACGAGGAGATCTGGAAAAAAACAATAGACATTCCCGAAACCTAAAAAATGTCCGGGCTTGCAGGAATCCATTCCTCAAATTAGGTATTTCCCGAGCCCAGGACTTTTGCGGATATATCGGCACTCATGAAGTTACCTTCAAATTTTATCTGGTAGGTTCCCGAGTTCCGTATAACAATCTCTTTTGAGAGATCCTGATCATATCCCTTTCCGAAACCATCCTGGGCTATGATCGTTCCATTTCTCGCTTTATCAAAAACCATTATCTCGAACCAGCTGTTCTCGTCCCACCGGGTAACGTTGACAAGTTTCCCGTCAGAAGTTTTCTTTTCGGCATCCCGGTTCAGGGTATATTTTAAATCAGTTATCTCCTGGGGAATGGCGGTATAACTGATTATCATAGGGGGATTTTTGAGCATGAAAGAGATCGCTTTGGAATTACCGGTAAATGTCTGGTTGGCGTGAAATATTTCAAGGTAATCAACAGGTGCGAGTGTTTTTACCGGGATGGATGCAGGTTTTATCTGAGTATACTCAGCATCGTCCGGGTCCGGCAAGGGTTGGTTATATTGCACATACTTTGATACCGTGACCGGTGAAACTGCCGGAACCGGAGTTGCGGGTTTCTGAATCGCAGCAGCGGGGATATTGGTTGCAGGTGGTGCAGTGGAATTGTCCTTACTTTTATCGGGAATTGCCGTTGCAACCGGTGAAGGGGCCGGAGTCTTCTGCGGGGTGATCTGAACGGTTTGCGATACAACAGACTTTACCGGGCCGGGCGATGCTGTATCCGGGGCTAACAACCCAGTTGTTTCTATGATAATAATAAGGATCAGAATACCGATAAAAAAAAGATCCTGAAGCCCTGTCCATATATTTCTTTGAAATGAATGCATTACATATGTGTTGTTATATTGATTCGGGTGAAACTATCCTCAGAAAAAAACTGATATAGGCGTTGCTATCGATGTGCCCCGAACCGGGAGAGCAATGCCGTGGTTTCTACAATGACGATAAGGAGGAAAATTCCAATGAGCAGCGATCTGTCGGATTTGTCCATGGCAATCCACTGGAAAGAATTTATTATATATGTTTTGCACCCGGGAGTTCCCGTTAGAATATCCGGTAGTTCAAGAAATATAAATTTCCGAACTATACTAAAGCATGCCGTTACCTGCACGACACTGCTGACCTTCCGTTCATGAGAAATTTTCTTTTTCCCCAGGATTCTTATGCCCCCAGAGAAACCCGGAAAAAAGGATGAGGAAGTACCTCTTTTCGTAATAGCACGGCCGGATAACGGTTACCCCAAACCAAATTCTCTTTACCATAAAAACAAAATTCCTGATGGCATGAACCCGGGAAATTCCCTTTCATCCATCAGGATACTCTTATTCGATATGGACAACACCCTGTTCGATCTCGAAGGTGCACAGGCAGCATCCTGCTGCGAGGTCGCCCGGTTTTTTGGGAACGATGATGGTGCGGCGTTGTACGATTATTTCCTCCGGCCGGTCCGGGGTTTTGAGTCGCATGAGAATATCCTGGATTATATCCGGGATCGGAATCTCCCGGATGGCGAGACGTTTCGGATGGCCTGCCGGATCTTCGAAGAACGGAAACTCCAGCATATCGCGGTATACGACCATGTGGCAGAAACACTTTCCGAGCTGCGGGAACGGGGATATCCCATGGCAATTGTCACCGATGCACACTCCCGGGATGCAACGAAACGCCTCGAGAAGACCGGGCTCCTCCCATTTTTCTGTGGTATGGTAACTCACGATATGATCGGCGAGAAAAAACCATCCCGGGAACCGTTCCTTGCGGCACTCGACATGATGAAATCAGGGGCCCACGAGGTGCTTTTTATCGGTGACAGTCCCCAGCGCGACATAGAACCATGCCGTTCTCTTGGGATCCGGACGGTGTATGCCCAGTACGGGGACACCAATTTTTCCCCGGGCGATGTTGTAAACGCCGATTTCACTATAGACTCAATGAAAGAACTGTTCGATATCCTCGGAACATCCCGCTGAGACTTTCTCTTCCGGGAAATTTGTCCGTTCTCCAGAACAGGGTGAAAACAGTACAGGGTATTTCCGGAGCGCGATCATGGCAATGTGCTTGTTAATACCGGTATTTTTGATTTTTGCTGTAACTGTTACCACAACATAAAAAAAAGAGTACGATAAATTTTAGTGATATGTTTGTTCCATCCAAGATCTTTTTCACCAAAGGAGTTGGTGTTCATAAAGATCGCCTTGCCTCGTTCGAGCTGGCATTGAGGAAGGCCGGGATAGAGAAATGCAATCTCGTCTATGTTTCGAGTATTTTTCCTCCGAACTGCAAGCAGATCACCAAGTCTGAAGGCTTACAGCAGCTCCAGCCGGGCGGGATAACGTTCTGCGTCATGGCACGGAACGAGACCAATGAACCCAACCGTCTCGTCTCTTCAGCGATTGGTCTTGCGCTCCCAAGCGATAATGCAGAATACGGATACCTCTCCGAACACCACGCGTTTGGTGAGACCCAGGAGAAGACCGGAGAATACGCAGAAGATCTCGCGGCAACCATGCTTGCAACCACGCTCGGTATCGAGTTCGATGTCAACCTCGCATGGCAGGAGAGGGAGCAAATCTATAAGGCAAGCGGGAAGATCATCAAGACGAAGAACACCTGCCAGTCCGCAGAAGGGGACAAGAACGGTCTCTGGACAACAACCATTGCGGTTGCGGTGTTCCTGTAATTTTTTCCCGGATTTTTTCTGGATATTTTTAGAGGTTTTTCATCACCTTGCAGAGGGTTTGAAATACCCGGGTTTGAAAATTAAAGAAGTCTGTGTTTATCTCTCCACTCTGGCCTTTGCCATCTCCCGGATCTTCTCTGCAAGCGCGAGCACTGCCTTCCTGGCCGGGCTCCCCTCCGGGACCCCGGAGACCGGTGTTGCCGCAAGATCGGCATTTTCAACAGCGTCATCGGCCGGGATGATTGCTATCGGCTCTTCGCTGCCGATATCTACCGGGGCGGATCCCGTTCTGTACTTATTGACCACGACAAAAATTTTCTCGTTCTCAAGGCCGAGATGGGTTGCGATCTCCCGGATCCGTGCAACGGTCCGGAGCCCGCGGGCCCCGGGATCGCTCACGATCAGGAGCATGTCGGGCTTCCCGATGGTGCCTCGTGCTATGTGTTCCATGCCGGCTTCGGTGTCAATAACGACGAACCTGTATTCGCGTTCGAGCTGCTGCATGCATTCGCCGAGAAGGTCGTTTGCAAAACAATAACAGCCACTTCCCTCCGGCCTGCCCATGGCTACGAGATCGAACCCTTCCGCCTCGACAAGTGATTGCCGGAACCGGAACCGGACATAGTCGTGCCGGTTCATCCCCGGCGGGATCTGGCGGCTGAACGCCTCCTCCCGCATGCTGCCGAGCGACTCCCGGACCGTGACTCCAAGGGCCTCGTGGAGGTTTGCGTTGGGGTCTGCATCAACTGCAAGAACGGGCTTTTCATCCAGCTCAATGAACGATCGTACGATGAGCGAGCTGACCGTTGTCTTGCCGGTGCCGCCTTTTCCGGAGAGTGCGATGGTGAATGGATGTGATGGCATGGTTGCCTCCTTGCTGACCCGTAAATTATGCATTCAATACGTACGAGGGGGGTTTATTTTTGTTTATCTTATTTTTGTTTATCTGAGTTCTTTGGAAATTATCAGAGATGTTTTGCCCGGATCCGCCGGGAGATCTCTGCTGCCGCACCCATGATGGCGAGCGACCCGTCCCGGTCCGCGAACCGTATCCCGCAGCTTGGCGTGACAAGGGACTGGGCATCGAAGAGTTCTTCAGGAATCCTTGCACAGAGCTGTTTCCGGATAGCGAGATATTTTTCATACAGGGAATCGATCGTCTCCTTTGAAAAAACAGCAAACTCGGCGGGAACAATCCCCCATGCAACAACGCCGCCCCGCTCCATGTAGGAGATGACCGCATCGGTGTAGAGGAGGAACTCCTTGGCCGTTGTGTACGCATCGAACGAGACTACGGAGGGGTTAAGTTCGAGAACAAACTTCCAGTCGGTGTTCGAACAGCAGTGAACTCCGAGCCCACCTTCGACGAGGGAGGCGATGTCTTCCCACCCGGCTTTTACGGTCGCGTGGTCGAGCGGAACGACTGACGATCCGAGCGATGCGAGGTAGGGCTCATTGAGTACCACAAGGGTCTCGGGGACTCCGGTCTTTGTCTTCATCTCGTTCTCGCACCAACGGGCCTTGAGAGCGATCATCTTCGAAAGTACGTCGGCGATCTGTGAATCGTAGTAGATCGGTCGTTTGCCGGCGTCGACGACCTGCATCCCGAAGGTGACCGGGCCGGTGACCTGGCACTTGAGGTACTGCGTGCCGGCAAGCGGCCGCCCCATCCTCTCGATGAACGCTGATGCATAATCCTTGTGGAGCGCATAGGGGGCAAAATTTCCCTCCACGTAGTCCATGTAGATCTGTTCCATCGCAGCGGTCTGGTCCCGGGTGCTGTCGAAGAGGAGCCGGTCCTCACGGATGAGCCGACCCGGGAGCTGCTCGGAGTCGTTAAAAACGATCCCCTCGAGCTGACCCCGGTCCGGGAGGGTCGGAATATACGGGAACCCGCGGAAGATCGAAAGGACATCGCTGCACGCTTCGGCCGGGTCGGTATGCGGGAGTGCCCCAACACCGGTCGCGAGCGACCGGGGCGGGGAGATCATGCGTGCCATGCTCACTCCTTCCCATGATTCCGCGTTGCATCCAGCTGTTCCTGCACCGCGGGAAAGAGCGTGAGATCCGTGTGCGGGAGGAATGCGCTGGAGGTGTACTCGTCCATGAACGAAGATTCGGCATTGAGCTCGATGTACGCGATCTTGTACGCGATCTCATCGAGGGTCTTACGCTTCGACCGGTTGATCAGGGCCATGTTCGCCCCGGCGACCGCTCCGTTCCCGATATTTCTGACATGGTCGATCCCGATTTCCGGAATGAGCCCAATGATCGTCGCATTCTTCTTGTTGAGGTAGTTGCCGAACGCACCGGCAAAGTAGATGGTCGCGATCTCGTGCCGGGTGACACCTGCCTCTTTCATCAGGGTGACGCAGGCGGCATGGATGGCTGCCTTGCTCATGATCAGGTTCTTGATGTCATTCTCGGTAATGACAATGTCTTTTCCAATCGCGGTGTCTTTCTCCCATACAACGACAAACTCGGGGAAGTGATCGCCTTTCCGGATCCTCGGGTTCCCGATCCCCGTATCGATCCGCCCGGTCCGGTCGATGATACCGGCAACGAGCATTTCGGCGAGGAGAGCGATCAGTCCCGAACCCGTTATTCCCCGGGGTTTCGCGCTGTTGATTGTCGTATAGGTTGGCGTGAGCGTCGCCTGATCGATCGTCACCATCTCGATCGCGCCGGGATTGGCCCGCATGCCGAAGAGAACTTCACCGCCTTCGAGCGCCGGCCCGGCCGCGCCCGCGCAGGAGAACATCCACTCCTTATTACCGAGCACAACCTCGAAGTTTGTGCCGATATCGATCATGAGGGAGATCTCCTCCCGCTCGGCCATGCCGCACGCGAGGATATCCGCGATGACATCTCCTCCGATGAAATCGCTGACCGCAGGGAAGGCGAAGAGTCCACAGTTCTGGTTGCAGGCGATCCCGATCCGGCTTGCAGCAACCGAGAGGGCCCGGCGTACGACCGGGACGTAGGGCTCGGCAATCATGTACGCCGGGTCGATGCCAAGGAGCATGTGGGTCATGACCGTGTTCCCGGCAACGACGACCTCGTAGATGTCTTCCCGGTCAATCCCGGCATTGTCTGCTGCGGACGTGAGAGCCGTGTTGATGCTGGCGACTGCGAGTGCCTGGAGTTTCGCAAGCCCTTTCTTGCGGACGAAGTTGACCCGGGCGAGGATGTCCTCGCCGCAGCTGATCTGCTTGTTGTAGTTCGAGGCGATTCCAACGACCTTGCCGGTCACGAGATCCCAGAGGTAGACGACGATCGTTGTCGAACCTAGATCGACCGCGGCGCCGTACAGGCGCTTTGCCGTGTCATTTTCCTGGATGTCGATGAGCCGGTACCCCCCGGGAACAAGCGCGATGGTTCCGGTGACTTTCCAGTCGCTGTGCCGGAGGATCCCCGGGATCTCCCGGAGAACTTCGAGCGGGACGTACATCTTCTCCGCGACCGGGCCCCCGGACTTCTGGATCCCCCAGAGAAGCCGGGAGAGGTCGGGCGACGGATCGGCAAGGCTCGGTGGCTGGAGCTGGACGTAGAACTTCCTGACCGAAGGCCTGAACTCGATGGGGACATCTTCCCGGGTGATAAGGATCTTCGGCTCCTGGATCAGGGAGCTCTCGGGGATCGCGACCTGTATGTCGCCATCGACTGAGGTCACGCACGCGAGGCATGCCCCGCGACGGATCTCGTCCTCGTTAAAAAACCGGGAATATTTCTGGAGATCGAATATTGTTTTGCCGGCCTGGACAAACATCACGCACTTACCGCATTTGCCCTGACCGCCGCAGACGACGTTCACGTTCAGGCCGGCCCGCTGGGCTGCGTCCAGGATCGTGCATCCGCGCTCGACATCGATCTTCCGGTAACTGGGAAGGAAGGTGACCGTAGGCATGAATTACTTCCACTCCTCGTGGAGGTACTCCCCGATCTCGGCAGCGTCCCGCGGGCCGACAAGGACTTTCCACCCGGTGGCCTCCTCAATCCTCCCGGAGAGCGGCGAGGCATAGCCGGGGATGATCATTTTCCGATGAGAGACCTCATTCTCAACGTCAAATTTCTTTATCGCATCGCGGACGAGCGTCTCGCTGAGCTTGCCTGCCGCAACAGCGGTCAGGACCGAGAGCCCCTCCGTGTCCACGATCAGCATGAAGCAGGGTACCCGGGTGGATTCGAGGTATCCTTCGAGGGTGAAGAAGGTGAGAGAGAAATTAACGGTCATGAGGACCGGAGCATCCTTGCCGGGGGACCCGATCCGGTACAGCCCGGGGTTCATCTGGATCGGTTTCTGCGGATCGGTGTACACGTTCTGGCGGAGGGTAAGTGCAGCCTTTGAAGATGCCTGAGAGAGCGGCGAGACAGGGATCACGGACGCATACTTCACGATACCGAGTGCTATCGCGGCATCTTCCTGTCCGGTCAGGGTTGCATCGAGATAGATCGGATACCCGAGCTCGGGAGCAGTGCGGGTGATCGCAAGCTGGCGGATCGCTGTTGTCGCGGTGACAAAATCCCCAAGGGTCACCGGGGCGGGATCCATGACAAGATCCTGCACGCCTTCCGCGCAGCAATCCTTTGCAAGCTGTGCCAGCTCATCGAGCCCGTGTGCCCGGATTGCGAGCGGGCAACCGTGCTGCTTTGCGATAGCACACATCTCTTTCACGTTCTCTTTCGTCGCTGCGTGAAGGAGGGGCCGGTAGGTTCCGCAATGGACAAGAGCCGCACGCAGAGCGTCAGGATTTTTCGAGATCAGGACCAGCGGGAGGTCTGCAGTACGTTCGAGGGCAGCCACAGCGTCGATATACTTCTCAGGCGTTCCGCTTGCATTCTCGATCGCGAGCCCGTTGAACCTAAGTTCCATCCCGACCCGGATGAGGGACTCATCCCGGACCCGCTTTGTTAAGGCGATGATCTCTTCCGTAGTCTGGGTATCCTTAAGCCGGAAGATAATCCCCGGCGGATGGTAGAAGGTCTTCTCGTGCCGGTAGAAAACAAACTCCTCACCTACTCCAAACGATCGCTCCCCAACACCGATCTTTACGAGCCGGATAGGCGGCCGGGTCGTGGCCCCAAGGACCGCCTTTGCCTCATCGCTGAGGAACGGGCAGAGCACGACATCCGCTTTTCCGCCGGCAAGTTTCATTGCGAAGGTAAGACAGGTAGGATCTCCGCACTCCTTGCAGTTCTTCTTCGGCAGGAGCTTGTAGATATCGAGTGCCTTGAGCGCCATCTCACTGACCCCCCGTGGTACCGGCACTTCCTGCCCCGGCCTGCATGCCGGCAAACGCGGCCCTGAGCATCGGGATCGTCTTCGGGTGCCGGACACAGATGATCTCTGCTCCGGCAACTGCCGCAGCAATGCCTGTGTAAAACTCCCAGGTCACCGCCATCTCGTCCTGGATCGCGGGCTCGGCTTCCCGGACTTCCTTGACCGTGAGGGTATCGATCGCGGAACAGATCATCGGCATCGCAAGGTCGGCATCGCCTTTCAGCGCCGAGTACCGGATCCGTTCCATAGCCGAGTACGAGTACTCGAACCCGTACCCGAGCGTGCCGGTGTACGGGTCGATGACGATATGATCGTGCTGGACCCCGATCTCCCGGAGGAGGATATTGAGCTGCTTTGCGAGGTTGATGTCGATCGGTGACTGTGCAATGACCGAGTGGTCGTAGGCAAGTGCTGCCGCCGCTATGCTCCGGTACCGGCTCGCTTCCGCAGTGCCGAGGAGGAGGCGCTCCCCCTGCCCGGCCTCCCCGCACTTCTGGAAGACATCGCTGTCTATCTTCGGCTCGTTGCTTCCTTCAATGACAAGCGGGAGGCCGGTTGATGAGAGGACGGTCTCGACTGCTTTCCCGACTGCGGGCATATCCGTGAAGTTCCTCTGCTTTGTGCTGGTCAGGTACAGCCGGATAAGATCAGCCCCGTACTGTTTGTCAACGGCTTTCGTCCATCCGGAGAGGTCATCAAGGAGGTCGCCGCAGTAATTCCGGATGATCGGCGACCAATAAACCGGGTTGTCGCAGATCTCGAAAGCAATGAGCGGGGATTTGACGCCCACCGGTTTTTCGAGGAACGGCAAGGTCGTACCTCCGCCAATCCGGTACGAGACCTCCCGTGTCCCTCCTTTCGCTTTCGTTGCGCCGAGAAGTACATTGCCAATCGTGCCTGTCCACCCGAAGTTAACGTCGTATGTCATTTTCAGACCTCACATCAGGGGTTTCATGGAGAGTGCAGGGTGGTGCACCGATTCAAGGTAGGTCATCAGTTCTTCGATCGTTGTCGCGTTGTTCTCGTCTGCGATCTCATCGAAGAAGTCAGGCTTCCCGTGCTCCGCGAGCTTCTTCGTCAGCCGGGCCTTGAGCTCTTCTTTCAGCTGTGCCGGCATCCAGACAAGCCTCTCGATACCTCCCTCGCCATGGAGGAACCGGTCCGAGAGAATATAGTTCTTCGAGATCCCGGCAAAACCGGGCGTCTGGGCCCCGCCACCGATCGTCCCAGCGAGTGTCGAGAAGGTCATGCCCGATGGCGTAATTCCCTTAAACTCCCGGTTGACCACCATGATCCCGTTCACCTCCGGGAGCATCAAGGCGATCGCCTCGAAACAGCCGCAGCAGGTCATCGGGTACTCCATCACGCTGTAGAGCGTGCACCGGTCGATCTCCCCGTGACTTGCCTTCCGGACAAACTTGTTGACTCCTTCGAACTCGCCGGTCTCCTCGTTGATGAGCGTGCCCCGCTCGATCGGCTGGTTGGCGCCGGAGGGGGAGATCTCGTACGCGATCTTGCCATCGAGCCAGCTGATCGCGCCGCAGAGGGCCGGGCGTTCTGGCGTGATGACGCAGACGTGGTTCGGAGCGAAGGTCTGGCAGAGCGTGCAGGAATAGTACGTGGTCGTGTCCTTATCGCACATCCCCTTGATCCGTGCGTCGCGCTCCTCAAAGACCGCCTCGGCCTCCTTCTTCGCGGCGAGGATCTTCTCCGGGTCGGTGATGAGTGTGACCGAGACCGCATCGAGCAGTTGCGGGAAGTCCATCCGGAACTTGCTTGCTATGAGTTTTCCGATGTGCTCGATCTTTATTCCTTTTGCAACGACTTCTTTCGAGATCCGGACCCAGATGAGATCCCGCTGGGCAACGTGCCACGAGCCTTCGCCATAGTTGACGAAGTTGTGGATCCTGCGTTCGAGGACCGGCTCGTAGTCCTTCCGCATATTCTTCCCGGCAACATCGATAACGATCCCGAGCGGGTTTGCGGAACCCTCCTTCATCTGGTCGATCTCCGGGCCGATGACCGTGATCTGCCCGTCTTTTACTTCAGAGGGATCACGCATGCGGAGGATCTCGAAAGCGGGCGATCTCCCGCCCCCGAACTCGATATACATCTCCTCTTTCCGGATACTTTTTCCTTCAAATGCGGGGGAGCAGCCCATCGGGATGGGGATGGCGACGACATTGACCCGGATCCCTTTCTTCTCCATGCCGGTCCTGACGACATTCTCCGCATCGGTGTGGATCCATTCACCACCAGTGTACCCGGCCAGAGAAAGAATAGGGAAACCGAGAACCCGCATCCCGTCTACCAGCGCAACATCCTCATCGGAGAGACCGGGGAAGACGATGACAATCGCTTTCGCCCGCTCGGCAGCGTACGCGAGGAGACGTGAAGTATCTCCCGGTGTGACTCCGCCGAACATCATCGCTACCCGGGTAATGATATCCACAAAATGGATCCCGTACTGCGATGTCGGGCCGAGCGGGATAAGCCGGTAATCGAGACCGAGCTTTACCCCGGCCCCGGTAAGGGTAGGGACGACATCGCCTGCCAGGAATGTAAGCATATATTTTTCCTGGAGGTCACGGCAGATCGCTGCTGCGGCATCGGGGCCTGAAGGTTTCCCCACAATAAGGGCAAGGCCAAGAATACTTCCATCAACAAGCGAGTACCCTAGTTTCCGGATAACCGTATCGCTGATGAAACCAGTGTAAGGCTCCGGTGCCTTGCCTCCTGCCGCTGTCTGCTCCGCGAGGATACATTCTGCGGCAACGATCGGGTTGCTGCCCATCCGGGAGAAAACATCGCGTGCAGCATCCGGGTCATGTATCTGGATGCCGGTCAGAGCAAAGGAGATGGGAAGATGGTACGCCGTCTCTTCGTACGAGAACGGGTTCTTTATCGTAGCTATCTTTGATTTCAGGAGTTCCTCGCCATTTTTTTTGGCCAACTCAACGTCGGTCATCATCTTTGAGCCCTCGGATCATGGGTTTTCCTGTTAAGATTGATATACTTTCGTTATCCGGCCAATTTGTGGGGAAAACACCGAGAAATTTACGATCGCACCCTCTGGAAACCGGCGAGCATTAACAAAAATATATACCCTTTTAAATAACATCCTTATTAACGAGAGGTAGAATTATGGGTTTTTTGCGAGTTAATGCGGTTATCACCGCGATTCTTTTACTTTTCACGGTACTTCTGGTCATCCCCCCGGTCTCTGCGACCGGGACGGTCACGATTGCCTACAGCGGATCCGGCGGGGCATATATCGGGGACAGTATCTTCTTCAACGGTATCGACACGATCGGGAGCAATCTCTCGGTCAAGATCAGCGGGCCGGGGCTCTCACCCCTTGGCGTACCCCTGTACGATCTGAATGGCGAGCCCGGCGCAGGAAATCCGGTTCTTGTAAATCCTGACGGCGGCTGGAAACTGCTCTGGATCAGTTCGAGCACCAAAGGGATTGACAAGATGGAAACGGCCCGGTATTATTTTACCGTCTATGACGCCACCAGCCCGGAAGTCACCGCAACCACTTCGATCCTGATGAAGAAGGCAGCGTTTTACATAACCACTTCTCCCAACCCGGCCGTATCGGCGGACTATGTCCTCCTCACCGGGAATGCCGAGCGTGTCAGCACGAACGTCAAGATAGATATTGTCGATAATGCGGGCACGGTGTACCATACATTCTTTGCACCGGTCAGTGCTGACGGGTACTTCAATTACGGGTTCCATGTTGACATGCAGCCGGGAACCTATACAATCGTCGTCAACAACCCCTCAATGAACACCTCGCTCAGGACGCCGTTTGTTGTCGCCCAGTCCCAAGCGCCGGTCTCGATCGCAACCCAGCCGGTTGTAACGGACACACAAGCTGCGGTAACTGTCACTGCGACGCCGACAGCGTCCTCAAACACTGCGCCAACCCCGGCTCCCCTCTCTCCCTTCCCGGCAATCGCCGGGCTCCTCGTTGTCGGGGGTCTTGCTGTCTTCATGCAGACTTCACGGTGATAACCTTTTTTTCGGTTTCATTATTTTAGTTTAAAAGGCAAGAATTCGCTGAACGTGATTGTTTCGCATATTACTGTCGCCACGCGATGCCTGTTCCCAATGTGTACGAGTGATTTTTATCAATCGCGCCCCCGTGTCGACCGTAATGTATATCGAGTGCGCTGTCGCACATTTAACCCGGAAACCTGGTGAGTAGTGCTTAAATAAATTCTCCTTCATCGCCCACATGCCCGAGGACACTCAAAAAAGCAGCTGAGATCATCAAGGAGTATTCTGGGAATATCAACAGGATCCGGATCGATCCGGGGACGGTCTTCTTCGAAGTCACGGCAACACCGGAGTAGTATGCGGCAATCACCCGGGAACTCGCTGCGATCGGGTACCTCCAGACTTCGCTCAAGTCCCTGAGTTTCCTGAAGTTCTGCATCTATATTCCCCACCACCGGCCCGGGACCCTCTTCGAGTTACTCAACTACACGACCTCGGCCGGGGTGAACATCGTGTTCATCGACTTCGATGACAAGGGCCGGCACCCGGACCGGTTTACCGTCAGCCTTAACCTCGAACTGAGGGGCATTGTCGATACGCTCCTCAACCAGCTCAAATCCCGGTACCGGATCGATATTCTTGAATACGATACAACCGGCAAGCACCTCCATGACACGGTCTTCTATGTCCGGTATGCCCAGGCCGTGCGCGATATCATCGGGGAATCGGAAGAGGCATTCATCCTCTCGTTCCTTGCAAACACGAACCATATCGCGCAGGAGCTGATGGAGTGGGGGGTCGGAGACCGGTTCTACGCGGATGTCCAGAAGATCCGGGTTACGGATACGGTCACGATCTTCTGTTTCCAGGTCCCGTGCGGGGGCAATGTCTCTGTGATGGAGACACCGGACGAGCGGGTTATGATCGATACCGGGTACGGCATTTATCATGATGACATGATGGAGATGCTCTCTCGGTATGCTCTCTGCGACGACCGTGATTTCTCCCGGATCATCGTAACCCACGCGGACGCAGACCACTGCGGTGCCTCCGGGTATTTCGATGCCCCGGTCCTGATGCATCACGGGACAAAGTCGATCATCGAGGCAAACAACCGGGCGTACGGTTCCCGGAGCGAGCACTCGGTCCTTGAAGCGTTCTATACGAAGATGATCGACCTCTTCTTGAAGTTCGGGACCCCAAAGGATATCCGGTGTTTCCCGGAAGCGTCGGGTTCGAAGTCCTTGACGGTCTGGGCGGCCACACCTTTGGCCAGGTCTTTCTCTTTGCCCCGGACCACGGACTCCTTTTCGCAGCAGACAGCGTGATCAACTTCTCGAGCCTTTCAAAAGAGCGGGCCGATTACAGCTCGCTCGCAGCATTTCTCGTAACGTCCGTGAACGTGGACAGCGAGCGTGCCCGGGCGGAGCGAAACGCGTTGCTCGAACTTGCAGCCGAAACGGACAACCGGATGAAGGGGTCGGGCCGGCGCTGCCGTATCTTTGGCGAGCATGGGGCAGTAGCGGTGCTCGAAGACGGGAAGCTGGTGCCGTTCGGGGAGATTGAGCGGTACGTTCCGGGGAAGAGGAAGTAATATTCCATTTGCCAGGTTTTGCCCGGTAAATACCTGTTCCAAATTTTTTTATTCAGATGCGACCGGTCATTTCCGGCAGGTTGAAAAAACTCCAATCTTCAGGGATATTCAGAATTTGTCACGATGATCTCGAACGCCCCCGAACGCCGCTCGCCATTGCAATTGATAAACCGCTTGGCCGGAACCGTATCGACCCGGAAATCCTTGTAGAGTTCCTCTACCTCCGGAACCTTTGAATTTGAAAGCATGAAACAGACGCCTTTCCGGTCAAGTTTCCTGCAGAGTTTTGCGAGGCGTTCCTGGTCCGCAAAGCAAAATCCGTTAGAGTTGTAATCAGTGAAGCTTGCGGTCCGGGAGAGCGGGTGGTACGGCGGGTCGAAGTAGATGAAGTCACCCTTCGTTGCCGGCTTTGTGACTTTTTCAAAATCTGCGTTTACGAGTTTTACGAGCCGGAGCATATCGCTGAATTTTTTCAGGGAATCCGGGGAAGGGAGGTTCCGCCGTGCATGTCGTCCAAAAGGTACGTTGAACTTCCCTTTCTTATTGACCCGCCAGAGGCCGTTGAACCCGTGCTTGTTGAGATAGATGAGGAGGGCTGCCCGCTCGACTTCATTGCCCGGTGAGCCGGTGAGCCGGTTGAACTCGGCCTTGAGAGCGTTGAACGCATCTTCCTCGTTTTGGAACTTCTCTCCGGCAAGGATTTCGATAAGATCACCGGGCTTTTTCCGGACAACAGAATAGAGATTGATGAGTTCGCTGTTCAGGTCCGAGACCACTGCTTTCTCAAGGAGCCCGGTGTTGTAGAGATGAACGAGCATTGCCCCGCCACCGACAAACGGCTCGTAGTACGTGTTCCACGTATCCGGAAGCCGGCTCCCGAGCTCGGCAAGAAGCTGACGTTTCCCACCGGCCCATTTCAGCAGGGGCGTAATCACAGTCTATCGTTTTATAAGCAAGCCATAAAGATCTATCCCTTTCCTCGGGTGCCTTTGGCGATCACTAGGACGATTTTTTCGGATAAGGATGTGAAACGGTAAGAGATAAACTATGAAAACACGAAACGATGAATCTCTTCGCCATCACGTACGCCTTGATGCCGGCCAGAATCGATGAAGGCGATCACGTTCTTTCTTTAACAAAATCCGGACCCGGTAATTTCTGTCGGCCAAAATTTGTCAGGCTCGTAATTTCCTGTGGCAGGAAAGCAGAGTCGATACGGATCGGAAGGACCGGGAGAACCGGCCTTCATTATCGCATATCGCACCGAATCCCCAAAGTCACCTTAATCCGCAGTCTACAGAGAGGTATGGATTGCGGGGGTCCGGCACAAAGCATTCTTTCTCCGTAGCGCAGCATATTTTCTCCCCTTCCCTTTGAGTAATCATCTCTCATACTTCGATATTCTCATCTACTTTGGGAATGCATTTTCTTAACGAGTAAACCATGGAGAGCCACAGGGTCCAGGAAATGATGCAGCTGATGGCATCGAAGATCCGATCGATCGCGAACACCATATCTGATGAAGACGTGGAGAAATTCCTTCACGAACTTCTCAATGCAAAGCGGATTTACGTGATCGGGGCCGGAAGATCCGGCCTTGTCGCGAAAGCCTTTGCCATGCGGCTCATGCACCTCGGGCTCTGTGCGTACGTGGTCGGTGAGACGATCACCCCGGCGCTTGCGAAGGGCGATGTCATCGTTGTCTTCTCCGGATCCGGCAGGACAAAGACCGTAGCCGATATCGCGGAGACGGCAAAGGAGCTGGGGGCCCATATCTGCCTCATCTCATCGAATGCCGATTCCCGGATCGGGAAGATCTCCGACGGCGTGGTCATCATCGAGCACCACCGGGACGATGTAGACGACGATGCGGTCGAGTTTGAGATCCGGCAGATGATGGGCGAGCACAAATCGTTTGCCCCGCTCGGCACGCTCTTCGAGACGGTCTCCATGATCTTTACCGATGCGGTTATCTCCCGGCTCATGGAGATCACAAAGACTGACGAGTCTGCGTTGAAGAACCGGCATACGAATATCGAATAACCCGATTCAGGGAAAATCTGGAGGAAGTCGCATGAAATTTGCAGAACGGGTCCGGCATATCGAACTGTCCGGGATCCGGAAGATCTTCGAGGCAGCCGGCCCGGGCTCGATCAATCTCGGGCTCGGCCAGCCGGATTTTGACACGCCGCAGCACATCAAGGATGCGGCTATCAAGGCAATCGATGAAGGAAAGACCGGCTACACGCCGGGGACCGGGCTCCCGGAGCTCCGGGCCGCGATCTGCAAAAAGTTCCAGCGCGAGAACAGCCTTGCGTACAAGCCCGACCAGCTCATCGTGACCGCCGGCGCAAGCGAAGCACTCCACATCGTAATGCAGGCGCTCGTGGAGTGCGGGGACGTGGTTCTCTGCCCGGACCCGGGCTTTGTCTCGTACGTGTCGCTTGCGACCCTTGCCGACGCCCGGCCGGTAAGTGTTCCGCTCACCGGAACCTTCCATGTCGATATCGAGAAGGCAAAGGAGCTGATGGACGGAGCCCGGCTCTTTATCCTGAACTCGCCCTCGAACCCGACAGGTGCAGTGGAGAGCAGGGAATCGATCAAGGCCCTCGTCGAGTACGCGGACGACAAGGGTGTCACGGTAGTCTCCGATGAAGTGTACGAGCATTTCATCTACGGCAAGAAGCACTGGAGCGCAGCACAGTTCGGCGAGAATGTCGTTACCATTAACGCGACTTCCAAGACCTATGCGATGACCGGCTGGCGGCTCGGATATCTCGCGGCATCACCCGAAATTGTCTCCGAGTGCCTCAAGGTCCACCAGTACTGCCAGGCTTGTGCAACCTCGATCTCGCAGTACGCTGCCGTTGCTGCGTATGAAGGCGACCAGCGGCCGGTTGCCGCTATGCGGGACGAGTACGAAGTACGCAGGGACATTCTCTGCAACGGGCTTGCGGAACTCGGCTTCGATTTCCCTGTTCAGGAAGGTGCGTTTTACGCGTACGTCCCGATGGAGCCTTCGATTACACAAAAGATTATCGATGCGGGCATCGTAATTGTTCCCGGTTCAGCCTTTGGGAAAAACGCGCCGGGCTTTGCACGGTTCAGCTACGCAACGTCGCGGGAGAACCTGCATACGGCGCTTGATCGGATCAGAAGCGTGGTGAAATAATGGTCAAAGAGTTACTCAGGAAATTATCGAACGCCCATGGTGTGTCGGGCAGCGAAGGCAGCGTCTTTTCGGTCATAAAAAAAGAGCTCAAGGGACACGTGGATGAGATCCGCGAGGATGCGATGGGCAATCTCATCGCGGTAAAGAAAGGCAACAAGTTCAAAGTGATGCTTGCGGCCCACATGGACGAGATCGGCCTGATGGTAAAGTACATTGATGAGAAGGGCTTCATCCGGTTCGTGACGCTCGGCGGTTGGTACGGCCCGACACTTGCAGCCCAGCGGGTAATCCTCCACACCGCGAAAGGCGATATCTCGGGCGTCATCGGCGGCAAGCCCCCACACATGATGGACGATGATGAACGCAAGAGGGGTGTCAAGATCGATGACATGTTCATCGATGTCGGTGCATCGAAGCGGGACGAGGTCGAGGCGCTCGGGATCGAGATTGGAACGCCGATTACGATCGATCGCGAGTTCCGCGAGCTCGCAGGTGACCGGGTCACGGGAAAAGCGTTCGACAACCGTGCGGGGGTCGCGATGCTCATCAAGACCTTAAAAGAAGTCAAATCACCGCTTACGATCTATGCAGTCTTCACCGTGCAGGAAGAAGTCGGCCTGAAAGGCGCACGGACGAGCGCCTACCACCTTGATCCCAACTGCGCCATCGCGACCGATGTCACGATCCCGGGCGACCACCCGGGGATAGAGATGCGGGATGCTCCCTGCGAGATGGGTAAGGGACCGGTTGTCACGATTGTCGATTCGAGCGGACGCGGGCTCATCGCAAGCAAGAAGATGGTCAACTGGCTTAAGGCCGCTGCGGAGGCAAACCAGGTGAACATCCAGCTCGAAGTCGGAAGCGGGGGCACGACCGATGCGACCGCGATTCACCTGACGAAAGGCGGGATACCCTCAACGACCGTAAGCATCCCGTCGCGGTATATCCACTCGCCCTGCGAGGTTCTGGATCTGCACGACATTGAAGAGGGTGTTGTGCTGCTGACAACTGCGCTGAGCAGGAAGCCGGATCTGTAATTTTTTCTCCGAACTTTTTATTTATTCGATAAATTCAGAATTAAGAATATTTTTTGCGGTTCCGATTTTTTTGTAATCCGGGAAGAAATTTCCATGATCTTTTTTCAGCACTATTTTTCAGCACTATGTACTGAATTCCTCCCTGATGAAGCAAAAATCAAACACTTGGGCTCAATTTACGCATAGACGACCTCGCCAAGGATATACGGCTTGAGCCGTTTCTTGATGGCGCCTTTCATAACGAGATCGACTTTGCGATCGAACAGGGCTTCAAGATAAAATTTGCAGTCTGATATAGTGATTGAACGTCTTCTTGCCTGGGTTGGGGCAAGCCTCCAAAAAAGCTCATCCCGAATAAGCCCGTATTGGGATCCTTTTGTTTTCGGTTCAACAGAATATACGTTGGCGGACAAAAACCGTGTACATCTCATGTGAAAATGTCGCTATAATCGAGTATTTATCAAAATAATCGTTTTAATCAGACTTTGGCCGGCCTCGATTAGCGGTGTTCTGGCAATGCCTGTTTTCCGGAGTCATGGTTGTCTGGAAAAAGATCAGGGGGATTTCAGACCCTGACGGGCGATTAAAGGGGATACAGTCGCTCTACAACGGTGGATAGGCGTATTTGGGAGTTAGGTTTCTCATCCGTTAGCATTCATCCACAAGCTGAGGTCCTCCGGGATATTACCGGCAGACCATTGCCAAAAAGCCATGAACGTCCGTGGGCCAAAAAACGAAATTATCCGGTCGATCAGATCGCCCCAACAATAAAATTTTGTAAAGATTTTTTAAAAGAGGAGAATGACCTCGGACGGATCTCGGAACCCGGCCCGGCTGAAGGAATTTATTGCAAAAGAACTGCAGTCCACAAATACCATCAAGCGCCAGATCCTGTTCATCCGCGACTACCAGGGGATGGAGGTGAAAGCGCCGGAATGGCAGAGCGTCAGCCTGAGCGTGATCAATGCAAAGGGAGCGCTGAACCTGGGCACGGTTGAAGTCATCATCGATCGTTCTGATCTCGAAGAGTATGCAGATCTCCTCTTCGATAAAGTATTTTATAACCTGATCGACAATGCCCTACGGTACGGCGGTCCAAAGATGAAATCCATCCCGGGTTTTCTGCCGGGAATCCGAAAAAGGTCCCACGATTGTCTGCGAAGATGAGGGCGCGGGCATTTCACTCCCGGATAAAAAAAACGCCTGTTTACACAGGGTTTTGGGAAAAATACCGGGCTTGGGTTCTTCCTCACCCGCGAGATCCTCTCGATTACCGGAATCACCATCACGGAGAACGGCGAGCCCGGAAGAGGAGCGCGGTTTGAAATCACGGTTCCGAAAGGGGCATACCGGTTTACCCGGCAAAAATAATCCGTGCAAATCGCGTGAACGATACAAAGAGAACGATTGGGGTTTGTGCTCGCGGCAGGGTTTTGTTTCCCTTTTTTTGTTTTCCTTTTCAGGGAAGTCACTGGAGGTTACTGGTTGTCCGGCCCTGAATGGAGAAATCTGCCGTGTTCCGGCAGAAAAACTGCAATATCGTGCATGATCTTTTTTTCGCAACAGCAGATCCGAAGGATTCCCTGCATCTCGTTCACGAATCCCTTAATTATTTTGCATCAATGCCCCGGCACATGCCCGATTCGAAACTTTCAATCAAAAAAATGTATATACACAATACGAATTAAAAAACCGGATACAAAAAAGCAGGATTTTCCCGTATCCGCACAAAGAGCATTACCATGCATGACGGTACAGATCAAAACCGGTGGAAACAACCCGTTATAGTACTTATCGCGATCCTGGGAATTATTATTGCCATTGCATATTCCGGAATCTTCATGCCGGGGGGTACCGGGCATCCAGCTCCGGGCGATCCCACAACCTCGGTGCTGATCCTGGCATCACCTCAAACCTATTCACCCCTGCTGTCTTCGACACCGGGTATTGGTCTTTTTGCAAACCTGACCGGGTCCGATGGCACCGGTGCTATCTTCCACTGGAATGCAAGTTACGGGAAGTTCCTGGAATGGAATCCACCCGGCTATGTTGTCGAGGAGAAGGGATCCTCCGCGGTCACTCACGGGGAGACGATCTACTGGTCGTTTGCTGAATTCCCGGGCGCGGCGAAGGAACCGATAGTAATCACAGTTGATGCCCGTGATCAAAAAACCGGGAGATCTCTGGGGAATTCCCGGTTGATCCTTGCGTGGGAACAGAACAGTACCTTCGTCCGCGTACAGGAGAGCCAGTAATCTTTCGGAGCAAATCCGGGAAAACCGGTAAATAGGATCTGTCCCTGCTGCCGGTTGAAAATTCCCGTGTCCGGTAAAAACAACACCACAGCCAACGGTAATCTCCAATGAATTCATCTACCGGAATTATGTCTGGAGCCGCAGCGGCACGATATGGACATGGAACGGGGGATTCAACCGGACAGGTTACGAGTATTACCGGAATAAACTCCATAACTGGGAGAATAAGGACACAGAGTACGCCCGCTCAGACTACAACCGGCAGCTGCTCCAGGGTCTCGTGGAAAAATTCCGGATATCCGGGGAGAAGGAAGAATATTCAGAGTACGATACCGTAAGAAACATCGTCTCCTTTGCCCAGTCGCTCTCGTCCACCGCCGATAAAGTGACGATGGGATGCGATGAGTCTCCGCGGTACCCCATCGAGATCCTGGTCGACCACGGGGATGACTACGAGGATACCGCAATTTTGATTGCAGCCCTTCTTCACGAGACCGGGTACGGGGTCGTTCTCCTGCAGCTCCCGGATCATATGGCCATCGGGGTAAAAAGGTCCGGAACATTTCCGGCTACTATTACACCTATCACGGGTTCCGGTATTATTATCTTGAAACAACCGCAACCGGATGGGATCTCGGGGAAGTTCCCTCGGAATATGAAGGTCGTGAACTGACACCCGTTCAGGTAATACAATAAATAACTGTAAACATTTTTGGAATCAAAGGTACGTTATTACCCCTAAAAAATAAGGTTTCATCATGCAACTACACACTATACAGGGAGACGGGCCTGGATCGTCCTTGGCCTTGCGTTTCTCGTAAGCGGCTGCACCCAGCCGGTACAACCGGCCCCGTCAGGAAACACTTCTGTTCCCGCAACTCCTGCGGTAACGCCATCGGGGGGAAAGATAATGGTCACGTTTACGGAAAAGGATACCGGGACAACACCGGAGATCGCTGCAGGATCGCGCTTTGCAATCCAACTTGCAGAAAACCCGACCACCGGATACCAGTGGAATACAAGTACGACCGCGGGGCTGGAAACTCTCTCGACCAATTATGTTGAGAATGCCCATGCTGAGGGTATGACCGGTGTCGGGGGAATCCGGACCTGGGTCCTTAAAATCACAGAACCCGGCAATCCGTCGTTCACCGCGGCCTACAAGCGCTCGTGGGAACCCGCTACCGGGAATGAGACTGCATTTAAGCTCACCCTACACGCAGTCCCGATCTGAGGAAAACGACATTTCCTCCCGGACGTCTTTTTTTAAGAGACTGTATCCGGGTTTCCTGGATCTTTCCCGGTTTTTCAGGATCCGGGTTTGCAGGGAATAATTGTCTCCGGCCCGGTTCCCATTTTTCTTTTCCCTGATGCATCATTACATCGTTACTTTCCGAAAGCCCGGGTCGGACAATCGGAATTAGTCCTATTACGGAATCACTTTTCTGTGCTATATCGGGCAAGAGCGTCGGACAACAATCGCAACAGGATTTCCCTGTCCCGTATTTTTTTGGATTGCTGTTCAGCCCCAGACAGGTGGATTGGGAACACCGGAGCTTCAGGAAAAATAAATCGGAATGCCCGCTGGCGTAAACAAAAACGGCAGAACCAAAAAAAACAAACAACAAAAGCGCCTCGGCCGGGATTTGAACCCGGGTCAAAAGCTCCGGAGGCTTCTAGGATGTCCACTACCCTACCGAGGCAAGGGCACTTTTTTTCTTGAGCGGATCTCCCGCAAAAGTGTCAATATAACAACACCGCGTGTCCTAATAAATCTCTCGGATAAAGATGAAACCGGAACAATATCCTGCCACCTTTCCGTGCCTTCCGGATGCCATGCAGCAGGAAATCTCCGAGTCCTGCATTTTTTCCGGACGTGAATCTCCCCAGCCCTGAGGAAAATGTTTCCCAGGAGTGAATCCGGAACTTTTCTCACACGCGAGTCTTATGTGCTCGGGAACCGTATCAGGGAAAATGTTTTTGCGTCCCGGTTCTCACGGAGAAGAATGATAAGGATTTCCCTGGAAAAAAAGTTAAAAAATGGTATGCGGTTATTGATTCCGCTCAGGGTTCCGTTCGTTGCGTGCCCGGCTCCTGCCGGATAATCTCCGTCGCGCCCGTGAACGGGGTTTCCGGGTTGACGTGCGATGAGATGACCCCAAGATCCTTTGCCGTGCAGATTCCCCGGTTCCCGCTGTTTTTCATACCATAGATAAAGTAGATGAAAAGACCGGCACAGAGCCAGATAACGAACATGACATGGGCAATATGCGTGAGATTGAAGATCAGGAATACGCAGGTTCCTATACAGAGGATCGGGATGACCGGAACGAGCGGGCACCGGAACGGGCGCGCAAGGGTCGGTTGCTGGTGCCGGAGGATGATGACTCCGAGCGCGACAATCGAGAATGCAACAAGCGTACCCATATTGACAAGCTCGGCGACAATGTTCAGTGGGAAGATCCCGGCAATTAGTGCGGTAATGATTCCGATAAAGATCGTGACTTTTGCCGGGGTATGGGTTACCGGGTGAATCTCGGAGAAGACCCGGGGGAAGAGACCGTCCCGGGACATCGAGAAGAGGATCCGGCTCTGCCCAAAGATCATAACGAGTAAAACGGAAGTCATACCGCACAGGGCCCCGATAGAGACGATCGCCGCCCCCCAGGAATAGCCAATCGCATTCAGCGCATACGCTATCGGGGCGTTTATCGCTGCGGGCTTGGCAAGTTCTGCGAAGGGGACGATGCCGGTCAGGACAATTGCTACGATAATGTAGAGGACCATGCAGACAGCAAGCGAGCCGATGATGCCGAACGGGAGAATCTTTTGCGGGTTCTCGATCTCTTCGGCCGCGGTGACAACGGCATCGAACCCGATGAATGCGAAGAAGACGATCGCTGCACCGGAAAAGATTCCGAGCCACCCGGCCGGTGGCATAAGGGGCTGGTAGTTGGCCGGCTGGATTGCAAAGAACCCAAGACAGATGAATAGGAGGATGACTGCGAGTTTGATTGCGACAATGATGGCATTGAACTTCGTGCTCTTTTTTGTCCCGGCTACAAGAAGGGCAGTGAGTGCGAACACGATGATAATTGCGGGAAGGTTCACGATCCCGCCATCAACGCCCATAGGATGGATGAGCGATGGGGGTAATATAATTCCGGCCGAGCCAAGAAGAACCGCGAAATATCCAGACCATCCGATGGCAACAGCAGAGATCGCAAGCCCATATTCAAGGATCAGATCCCAGCCGATGATCCATGCCCAGATCTCGCCGAGCGCTGTGTAACAGTACGTGTACGCACTCCCGGCAACCGGAATCATGGTTGAAAATTCTGCGTAACAGAGTGCGGCAAAGAAGCAGACAATTCCGGCAATGACAAACGAGATCGGGAGAGCGTTTCCCGCATACAGGCCGGCCGCCATCCCGGAGAGGACGAAGACACCGGTGCCGACAATCGCCCCGATACCAAGGAGCACAAGATCGATCGGTTTTAAGACCCGCTTCAGTGTTCGTTCATTGTCAGTTTCTTTAACCTGCATGTGGACCGGTTTTTTTGAAAACATTGAATGATCCAGCAGCGAGCGAAAATTCACTTTTATCAACCCCTCCATGTTTTGATCGAAGCCCCGCATTTATGTACGGGCTTCTGCCAGGTCGGAATCCGGAATTCCTGAGTTCTGCGGAACAATTCCGTTATTCTGTCTGGAGCCCCGGGCTCCGGATATGATCCAGTTGTCCGGTCTCAAATCTCATAAACAAAAGGTTGAGTGAAAAATTCCTTTCACTGAATATTCGGCCAATTTTGAAAATAAGCCAAAATCAGAGTACAAATAATTTTCACTCAAACGCGGATTTAAGCATTTTCTCATAAAAATACCAGTCCATGAAGCCTGATGGTTTTTTCGCAGGAAACCGGGAGGAGGCCGTTCCTCTTCCCGATCATACCCGAACGGGAAACAATGATCTCGACACGGTCGCGAGAAGACCAGCTGGGTTTTTTATGGTAATCTTATGTCCCTGATACCATCGCCAGACATTATTGTCTTTACGAACTTTGTCCTGAGCATTATCATCGTCGGTTTAAGCCTCCGGGGTTACCGGGTCATTGAGAAGGCAACACCCCTCTATTTCGGACTTGCATACACGATCTTTGCAACAACGCACCTGATGCTCCTCTTCACTCTTCTCGGATCATCCGAGATCATCCTTGTGGTCATGCGGGTCGCGGGATATGTTCTTGTTGCCATTGGATTATTTGCACTAATCCGGGACATCGCGGAGCAAAAACGGGTTGAACGGGCACTCCGTGAGAGCGAGGATCGTCTCTTTGCAATATTCGAACGTGCCGCTGTCGGCATGGCGGAAGTCCGGCCGGATAATCATATCCTCCGGTGCAACACGCGCTTCCACGAGATCCTCGGCTATCCGAAAGAGGAGGTCCTCGCAAACGTCTGGGATCTTATCGATCCGGCCGGGAAGCTTCACCATCTCGATTCAGTGACCCGGGTACTCCAGGGCGACCTGTGCGATTACACCGCCCAGATCCGGCTGATTCGGAGAGACGGGAGCCGTGTCTGGACAAAGGGATTTTTCTCACCCGTAAACGATCCTGAAGGCAGGCCGAAATATTTCACGTTTGTCATCGAGGACATCTCGGTACAAAAAAAGGCAGAAGAGGAGCTCGCGCTCCTGAATGCCGGGCTTGAAGAGTGTGTCCTGGAAAGGACTGCAGAACTCGCCCGTACCAACGATTCCCGTATCGCGGAGATTTCACAGCGGACCGAGGCTGAAGAACGGCTCCGGCAATCATTGCAGGAAAAAGAGATCCTGATCAAGGAGATCCATCACCGGGTAAAGAACAATCTCCAGATCATCGTCAGCCTCCTTTACCTACAGGCAAAGAAGACAAGCGATCCCGGCTCTGCCGATGCACTTAATGACAGCCAGACCCGGGTAAAATCGATGGCCCTTGTTCATGAGAACCTGTACCAGTCCGGGGATCTGGCTTCCATTAATTTCGAAGGATATCTCAGAACGCTCGTGAAAAATCTCATGGTCTCGTATGGGATCGAGAGCCGGATTGTGACCCGCTCCGAAGTAAAAGATCTCCCGATAACGATCAACACGGCAATACCGCTCGGCCTCATCATGAACGAGCTGGTCTCGAATTCGCTGAAATATGCGTTCCTGCCGGGCCAGGCCGGCGAGATTGCAATAACCGGGAGCGTGTCCGGGGGAAATCTTGTGATTACCATGAAGGACAATGGCCGCGGGATTCCCGGGGACTTTGACTGGAGGCACACCGAATCGCTGGGTCTCAATCTCATTCTGATGTTCACCCGGCAGCTGAGGGGAACTGTTGAACTTTCACGGGAGTCCGGGACAACGTTTACCTTCTAGTTCCCGATCGAAAATGCAGCGGAGGAAGAATGACGAAACATTCGATACTGGTTTTTGAGGATGAGGCGATTGTCGCCGAGTGTTTACGGCTCAGCCTGAACGGTATGGGGTAAGATGTTCCGGAGACTGCCGGCAGCAGCGAGGAGGCCATCCAGCGGGCTGAGGAACTCCGTCCGTACCTGATTCTCATGGACATTATTCTCGAAGGATCGAAGATTGATGGCGTTGAAACCGCACGGCGGATCCATTCGCGGTGTGAGGTCCCGATCATCTTTGTAACCGCGTTTGCGGATGAGCAGACGCTCGAACGGGTCAAGAAAACCCAGCCGTTTGGCTATATCATCAAACCCTTCAACGAGAAAGAGCTCTGGTCTACAATTGAGATTGCCCTGTACCGGCACAAGGCCGAACAAGAGATAAAAAAACGGGACTCGATCCTCTTTGCCATCAGCTTTGCCGTTGAATGGTTCTTAAAAAACAAGAAGACCGGCAACGCAAAGGAAACATCGGAACAGGGGAGGCTCGAAGCCGGTATCCGGGAGATACTGGAGCATATCGATCTTGCTGTGAACGCAAACAGCGTTGCTATCTTCAAGATGTTCCAGGATACGGAGGGAGTCAAGGGTGCCAAGATCCAGTACAGCTGGATTGCCCCAGGATCGGTCCGGAAGGATTCCCGGACCGAACCCGATCAGATTACGCTCTCAACCTCGCTCTGGCGCTCGCTTCTTTCGATGGGCAATACCATAGCAGGCGATGTATAGCAGGCGATGTATAGCAGGCGATGTCGAGTATCTCCCCCGGACCAAGCGTAAATTCTTTGCAGACCGGGGGATCTCATCGGTCGCAATCCTCCCCCTCTTCCGTAACGACATACTCTGGGGATTTGTGGGCTTCTCGAACCCTGAAAGCTGGGAATGGTCGGAAGGCGAGATCGAAGCACTCTTAATTGCAGGAAATATTATCAGATCGCTGCTTGAGTGAATCCGAAAAAATTATTTTCAACGGTTTTTATTCAAATTTTTTTATCCGAAGTTTTTATCCGCCTGTTCCCTGCGAGAATCATGGGGGAATAATCCGGAAAGACATCAGGATAAGACTAAGGATAAAATCGAAACGGAGAAAAAATAATTCTGCTTTTCGTTTATCGCCGGGCCTGGTACATGTGCCAGATCTTGCAGGCGCCTTCGTGGCTGACCATGCAGGGTCCGACCGGTGTCCGCGGGCTGCAGACTTTCCCGAAGAGTTTGCAGTCGGAGGGGGCCGCGAGTCCCCGGAGGACCCGGTCGCAGATACACGCAGTATGCTTTCTGACATGTTTGTACACGATCCCGAATTTTTTCTGGGCATCGTACTGCCCGAACTCTTTTCTGAGCCTGAGCCCGGAGCCGGGGATGACCGGGAACCCGCGCCACTCGACATCCGAGAGCTCGAAGACCTCGTACATGATCTTTTTTGCCTTTACATTCCCTTCCCGGCTGACCGCCCGGGGATAGGCGTTGTCGACCCGGTGCGTACCTTCGCGTACCTGTTTGACCAGCATAAGAAGGCCAAGCAGGATATCCTCGGCCTCGAACCCGGCAACGACCTGGGGAACCGGGAAATCCTCGTACTCATCGTACCCCATGACCGTGCAGACATGGCCGGGCAGCATGAAACCGTTAAGTTTTGCTTCGCCCTGTTCGAGCAGCCATTTCATCGCGGGCGGGACAATGCGGTGGCATGACAGGATGGAGAAATTCTTCGGCGGGTTTGTGAGAAGAGATGCTGCAACGGTAGGTGCGGTTGTCTCAAAGCCGACCGAGATGAAGACAACTTCCTTATCGGTTTTCTGCGCGATCTCGACTGCCTTGTGCACGCCCTGCACGACCCGAATATTGCCGACACATGATTCGAGGGAGCCGTTTGTTCCGGGAACCCGGAGCAGGTCGCCATAGGTTGCGATGATACAGTCCTTCTCCACAAGTTCGATGGCTGCATCGATCTCACCCTGAGGCGTGATACAGACCGGGCATCCCGGCCCCATGACAATTTTCAGGCGCTCCGGAAGAAGGCTCCGGAGCCCGGTCCGGGCGATCGCGGCTTCATGGGTGCCGCAGATGTGCATGAATGTCATATCGCGATCGACAAGATCATGAAGCTTTTCCGCAATTTCCTTTCCCGTCGCCATGTAATCTCATAATTATTTACAGCATGGGGACATAAGTCTGTAGTATATGAATATCGGGATCATCCAGATGAATTTCCAGATAAATTATATCTATGCAGCGATTGCGGTCATAGCAGGTTTTGTGCTTGCCGGAGTTGCACGGGTCGTCATCCGGTGGCTGAAAGTCAAGGCCGAGGAGACGGAGACAAAGTGGGATGATATCATCATTGCGGCGATAGGGACACCCCTCCAGGTGACGATTATCGCCATCGCCATCTTTGCCGCCCTGACCTTTCTCGGTATTCTCCCGCTGAATTATCCCGGCGTCCTGGATGACCAGCTCATCCAGACCTTCTGGGTTGTCATGGCTGCATGGATCATCTCGTCCTTCCTCCATGACATCATTCTCGTGTACGGCCATGAATTTGCGGAGCGATCCGACAGCGACTGGGACAACCGGCTCGTCGAGCTCCTCGAGCTCATTGTCAAGTACCTCGTCTGGTTCGTGGCACTGCTGTTCATCCTCAAGGGGGTATTCAATGTCGATATCACCCCCTTCCTTGCCGGTGCCGGTATCGCGGGACTCGCGGTTGCACTCGCTGCGCAGGATATCATCTCCAATTTCTTTGGCGGGGCGATCATCACCATCGACAAACCGTTTACGGTCGGCGACCGGATCAAGGTTGATGCCTACAATGGTGATGTCGTAAGTATCGGCCCGCGGAGCACGAGGATCCGCACGCTCGATAACCAGATCGTGACCATCCCGAACAACAAGATCACGACAAACATTATCGTCAATTATGCAGAGCCCGATGTCATGCTCCGGATCACGATCCCGGTCGCGGTGGCGTACGGGAGCGATGTCGAAAAGGTCAAAAGAGTACTCCGGGAAATTCTCGATGATGCAATAAAAAGTACCGACTACATGCTTGCCAACCCGGCACCCAAGGTTTTTTTCCTCGAACTCGGCGATTCGGCCCTGAAATTTGTGATTTATGTCTGGGCAAAAAAATACAACCTGCCCGATGAGGTCAGGGACACGCTCAACTCTGCAATCGTGACCCGTTTTGCCGCTGAGGGAATAGAGATCCCCTTCAACCAGCTGCATGTCCGGCTGAAACAATAAATCTTTTTTCCGGGCAACCGGCCTGCACTGCTCCGGTCACCGGTTTTGCAGGACCTTCCGGGGCTACTGTCGTGAAGGATCTTTCGTGCGCTCTATTCCCGAATACATAAGATGCGTCCCGGAAGATGCCGCAGATTCTTTCGAATTTCCCACCTCTTCCCCGCAGTCTTCCGCAATATTTTATAGGGAAGACTCACAACATTAATAGGCAACCCGAGGCGGAAGTCCAATGTCTCGCAGGTGTTTTCCTGCGAAAACGACGATTGCCGATCCGGTGCAATACCCATGCCTATGTGACACAGCCCGGCAGTGTGCCTCCTTGGTAAGGAGGAAGTCCCGAGTTCAAATCTCGGCATAGGCTCTCATTTTTTTGTATTTGTCCGGGATCCGGCATTGTTTCCCGGTATGCCATGCATGAAACGACACTTTCTTTCGCTCCCCGGGAAAGCCCGGAAATTTATCCGACAGTTTATATTTTTGAACACTCAGATTATTCATGGATCGCGCAGGTACCAAGAAATTATTAACTCTGATCCCAGACTATTTTCGGGATTGCCTGAATTTTACTCCGATCTCTCCAGAATCTTTTGCAGAATAAAAGGAAGACATGATACCCGAAGACACCGGTCGAACAGCCGTCCACGATAACCCACTCCTCGACCGGCTCATCCGTAACGAGATCGCTGCAGTGCGAAATGAGAGGGAACGTATCCGGAGTTTTCCGGACCACCGGAATCTTCATTCGGCAATTCTTGCTGTATGTATTCTCGTCAACGTACTATTCATCCTGTTCCGCCACGATTATATTGCACTTTTTATCGCCGCAAGTATCTACCTCAATATGTTCTATTTTATCTCCCTGCTTATCCCTACAAGCCCGTCAGGGCTTGGAACGATGACGCCGGATTTTCCCCGGTTCCTCGTATGGTTGAGGGAACTCGGGATTGGAGCGGGAACCTGGCGGTTCACCCGGCTTTTTGTAAATGCCCTTTTTCTCAACAGCCGGGCCCTGGCAGGAGGCATCTGCCTGGTATTTGCCATCGACATCGTCTATGCCATACTTTCGTATTTCACTATGGCAATTTCTTTTGATACCGTCCTCTTTGTCATAGGACAATCCCTGGTGATCATCGTCTTCTATCTCCTGGTCTGGAAGATCGAGCCGTTTTCGACAAAATTTGTAAAAAATGTCGAGCAGGTGAAAATAAGTCTCCTGCGCGAGAAGATCCCGTTGTGGGCCATCACCCTTCTCTTCTTCCTGGGCTTTCTCATCTCGGTCCTGCTTTTTATGACCGCGATCATCCTTTTCCCGGGTATCACCGTGAACACGTTTCTCACCCGGTCGAGACTGTCTGCGCTTGGTTCGCTTGTCGCCCTCCTTGCCGTTCTTGCCGTGAGCCAGTATTTTATCATGCGTTCTATCCACGGGATCTCCAGCAGGGAGCTTGCCGATCGCCTTATTGATTATAAAGAAGGGGTCCTCGAGCAACTATCCCACCGCCATCAGCCGGAAACCCGCGAACCGGTCGTACCACAAAACCCGGTCGATATCACGACTATCTTTCTCGAATCAAAAATTTATCAGATACAGCGGAATACTCTTTTTGGCTTTTTTCCGGTCTACGTGATTGCTCTTGATTTTTCTGTCATGATGGACAGTTCGACCCGGAATGCGATCAAAGGCTATATTCACGAAAAGCCGTAGGTTTTTCCGGGCGGCCGGGGCCGGGTCACTGAAATTTTTTTTTACTTACCTTTTTACTTACCTTAAGATTCATCATACTACCTTCCGATTCACAACAATGAAATATTGTTAGTGTGCTACTTGCTGGGCATGGTGGATGTGTCCCGTTTATTATGTATCAAGCGTTGAAACCTGCTAAGAGAATTCAGGAATTGGCGCAGGGTCGGACGATGGACGGGATCCGGTTTATCATCGCATGGGAATGCCAGGAGATCCGGATCTCCGTTCTGCAGCACATGCTGAAATTCCGGGGAAAACTGCTTTGTAGTTCACCCTGCGCCGGGAGATGATCGTATTCCGGAGCAGACGCCCCATAACCGCCGGGGTTTCTATTCTATGGTAGCGGTAGCTATGCAAATTCTGCGCTGAGAGAGATTAATTCCCCGGCTTGGCTTTTCGCTGGTTCCCGTTTTTTCATGAGTTGAATGAAACCCCATTACTCATATTCGAGGGGAAATTCTCCCTCACTGCACCGGCAGAATACCTGCTGCGACTGCGATACCCGCGATAATGATGATCACCCAATGGGAATGAAAAGGTCAGATATGTCATCCAGCTATTCTCAGGGGTCTTAACCGCTACCTCCCTGAAACGCCACACCGAAAAAAAACAGAGCTGTTCCGGGCTCAGCAGATAGAATAGATGCAGGCCTCGTAACAATTCAGATCCAGGACCCGTCGGGACGCGTGCAGCCGAATTCGCACTTGTCCATGTTCTCCCGGGTGCAGGTCTCAGGCACCGGCGCGATACTGTTGGCCGGCGCGTGAACTGCAGTTTGTGCCGGCAGATCGAGGGCAACATAGTGTACCCCAGCAACGACGCCCCCGAAGACTGAGAGGCAGACCATGAAGAGCATGAGGCGTGCGAGAGGTGAGTGTGTTGGGTGTGAAACGGACATGGGAAAGACCATCCTGATGCGGATTCCTTAATTTTTTTATTGGTCGGGCCGGCATATAAAACCCCCGAAATTGGAATTTTTCCTGCCGTTTTTTCTGCGGGCCGTTCTCCGTTTGGGTAAGCCCCCGACACCTGTTCATGGAAACACAAAGTGTGGATAAATTGCAGTCCCGCACCCGGTCGGCTCACCATTTTCCCGGGAACGTGGGGGGAGAGGATACCCCCCACCAAAAATGACGAGGGAGGTCAGACTGAGACATGAAAATATTGGTGCCGGGAGCAGGCAGGATGATGTCAGTACCGGATCCGACCGGCTGCCCCAATATCATAATCAGATCCGGTTAACCGGAAAAACCGGAGTTTCCTGATTATCCGCTTCATTTAAATAAGAATTATCGATAGAACCAGAAGAGGAAATCCAGCATATTTCCAAGTATAACTGCAAATTTTTTTCGTTTAACACCAGTGTTATCTAGATCCATCACGCTCTTTCTCATTAGTGGAATGGTGAGACATGGACGCTTTCGCAGGTCACATGGTGTATGCAGATCTAACAACTAGCACGATCAGGATCGTCCCGACCCCCGCTATCCTTAAGCAGGATTACCTTGGGGGCAGGGGGTTTGGAATACGGATACTCTGCGATCTGGTTGATCCAAAAACCGATCCGCTGGGGAGCGGGAATATCCTTGTCTTTGCAGCAGGTCCTCTCACCGGGACCGGAGTCCCCCTCGGGAGCCGGTACGAGGTCACGACCCTCTCCCCGCTGACCGGGACCGCGACCAGCTCCAACAGCGGAGGAGTATTCGGCTGGAAGATGAAATCTGCCGGGTTCGATGGTGTCGTGATCTCCGGGAAAGCTGACAAACCCGTTTACCTTTTCCTCGATAATGGTAAGGCCGAGATCCGCGATGCGGGGTCCCTCTGGGGAAAGACCGTTCCGGAAACAACCGATGCACTGGTAAAGGAATTGGGTGACCAGCAGGTTCGTGTGGCCTGTATCGGACCGGCGGGTGAACGGCTTGTCCGCTTTGCCTGCATCATGAACGAGAAGACCCGCGCTGCCGGGCGGGGTGGGTGCGGGGCGGTCATGGGTTCCAAGAATCTTAAGGCCATTGTTGCGCGGGGCGACCGGAAAATCGGGGTTGCAAACGAGAGGAAACTTGCCGAGGTAAAGGAGCGGATCAAAAAGAAGATTGCAGAAAACGGCATCGAAAAAGCGCTTAACGCTTACGGGACCGGCGTACTTGTCAATATCATCAACGAGAGTCATGTCCACCCGACACAAAACTTCCAGAGTGCCCATTTCCCGGCAGCCGACAAGCTCTCCGGAGAGGAGATTGCCAGAACCCTGCTGAAACGGCCCAAGGGATGTTTTGCCTGCACGGTCCAGTGCGGCCGTGCGCATGAGATTGACGGGGTAGCCGGGGAAGGCCCCGAATACGAGACTATCTGGGCATTTGGTTCGGACTGCGGTGTTGACGACCTGATGGCGATAACCCGGGCAAACAACCTGTGTAATGATTACGGCATGGATACCATCTCCACCGGTGCAACGATCGCCTGCCTCATGGAGATGGCGGAGAAAGGATTCATCCAGGACCCGATTCGTTTCGGGGATGCACCCGGTATGCTGGACATGGTTAAGAAAATCGCCCTCCGGACGGGCCTTGGTCACGAACTGGCGGAAGGATCGTACCGTTTCTCGGAGTCGCACGGTCATCCCGAATTATCCATGAGCGTGAAAAAACAGGAGTTACCGGCGTACGATCCCCGCGGGATCCAGGGCCACGGGCTTTCGTATGCAACATCGGTCCGTGGCGGTGATCATGTGTATGCGTACCTCATTGCCCCTGAAGTGCTTGGTTCACCGGAGAAACTCGATCCTTTTATTACTACGGGCAAGGCGGCATGGGTGAAGATCTTCCAGGACCTGACTGCGGCAATCGACGCCAGCGGGATGTGCCTCTTTACTTCGTTTGCCCTTAACGCCGCTGATTATGCAGACCTTGTCTCCGCAGCAACCGGCGTCCCCTGTGATGTAGCGGGCATCCTGAAAACAGGGGAGAGGATATGGAATCTCCAGAAGATCTATAATATCCGGGCGGGTTTTGGGAGGATGGATGACACGCTCCCGGACCGGTTGCTGCACGAACCCCTTACCGAGGGAGCTCCGAAGGGAATGGTCTGGCAGAGGGATGTGCTCCTGGATGAGTACTACACTCTTCGCGGCTGGGATAAGGAAGGCATTCCGACAGCTGCAAAGAAAGATGAACTCGGGCTGCTCTAGGAAACAGCCTCAACCGGCTTTTTCCCCTGTCCGTTCCGGAAAAAAATTGCCGAGGTGCAGGGAAAACTGACACAGGGATCCTGATACGTCATGCTTGTCACGGTCAAATCCTTCGCCTCGCTGCGTCTGGTGATGCCAAAAGAGATCGCCCGGGAACTGGATACGGGATCCTCGGTTGCAGATCTGCTCGGTTCGCTCATGGTGACCTATCCGGGCCTGACCCGGGAGCTTTTCGTGAAGCCCGGGCATCTTAATCCCCGGATGAATATCCTCGTGAACGGGAGAAATATCCAGTACCTCGCAGAACAGAAGACCGTTCTCGGGGATGGCGATCTCGTAGCCATTTTTCCACCGGCTGCCGGGGGATAACCGGAAATTCTCCGAAAAAATGATCTCATGGTCTCTTTCGACCGGCCTATCGCATGCACCCGGTCTGCAAGGATACAACCGCTTTTTCTTAACGATCGATCTGACCCAAAGGTGTGACGGTAAAGAACCGCCGGGTTCCGGATTTTCCGCAGGTACTCTTTTCTAAAACACCACCAGAAAAAAAGGAACGTGTTCCGGGATCAGCAGATGGAATTGATGCAGGCCCTGTAACAATTCAGATCCTGGGTCCCGTCGGGACGCGTTCAGCCGAGTCCGCACTTGTCCATGCCTTCTTTCGTGCAGGTCCCAGGCACCGATGACCCCGGAGGGTGACCTCCAGACACCCGGCCTCCGTCCTTCGGGTGAAAGGTACGTCCCGCTCTTTTCGGACCGGGCACCGGCCAAGGCCCGGGAAGATTTCCGCACGTCATGGAGATGAGGAAAAAAAGAGAGTGAATATCCGGGGCTTCCGATCTCTGAACACGAGGAATCGGTTTCGCGCGGTTGCCATGACCGGTTTTTTTTTAACTGATTACGTTGGCACGTGGCCGGATCGCGGAGAGATGCGGTTTGGCACCGGTAAAATCCAGCATGTAATGGGGAGTTGGACAGCACCCGGAATCTTAGTCGCGGAGACTACACCGGCCCTCCGGAAAATTCGCCAAATGAAGGTATGATCAGGATTGCCATCCCCTCAAGCGGTCCGGCAGGATATACGCCAGAACGACATAAGGGGGATTATCTCGAGATCCCCTAACTCACCATCAACCAGATCTGGACGCCGAGGGCTGCAAGCGAGAGTGCGATGAGTAAACAGCAGAAGGTTATAAATCCAAGCATAAATCTACCTCCTTTATAGAGAGATATCCCTGAAGGGAATAAATGCGGTGATAAGTGAAAATCGTCCATCCGTGCGCCTTCCGCACCTTCGGCGGTCATCTCGAACCGGGCACCCACGAGCCTCGCCGGGTTCGACCGGGTCGTCTCGAACCGCTTCGCCATCAGCGAGTCGGAAGCGATGTTGACCGCGTAGTCGGCGAAGATTTTTGCCAGGACCTCGATCGTCTTCGACTTCCCGTTCCGTCCCCAACCCCAGAGGATGAACATGATCTGCTGCGGGTTCGTGCCGAGCAGCGTGTACCCGCGCATGGCCTGGAACCCCGCGGGATATTCCGCGTCGCCGCGGAAGATAAGATTGAGATGTTCGAGCCACTGCGGGCATTCAGCCGCCGGATCGAAGTCGACTGCCGCCACCTTCGTGAGCATCTCCTCCTTCAGGTGTTCGCGGAACGTCATCGTGTCGAGTTCGAGGGTGCCGTTCCGGCAGTTGAAGAGATTCGGCTTCGCATCGAACTCCGCGGGGAGGACCGGGATGTACGGTGCTGCCGAATCGATCATCCCTTTCCGGGCCCGGAGACTCTTGGAGTAGAGTGCCCGGGACCGGTCAGCGATCGGTGCAGCCGCTGATTCGTAATGGATCGAGCGTGCGACGAGCGTCGCAATGATGAGCATCCGGCCCGGATCGTCCCGCATCCAAGTCTTCCCGTTCCAGATATACCACGCACCAAACGTCGCACAGTACCGGATCGTGTCGCCGTACAACGCGATCAGCCGCTCGGCATTCCCGGCCCGGATTCCCCGGGTGGGCTGCCGCTGTTGCCGATGCTTTTTCTGCTGATGTTCCGGTTCCCATTCCGGCTATCGGTCCGGTAATCGTATCCTTTCCGGTTATCGTTTCCATCCCGGTACCTGTTCCCGTGTCAGCTCCCGTTCTCTTTCCCGTCACTCCGTTGTTCGCTGAAACTTTTGCGAAAGCCCGGTCCCGTGCCCAGGAATCGATCCGGCCCGAGAGCCTCTGGTTTCGCTCGGATGAAGTCTCCAGCATCCCGTGGAGCTCCCGCCACCTCTGGGCCCGGCTCCCGCACGACTGGTGATGACATCCGGTATGGATAGCCCCGTTCGCGAACTGGATCACAAACGCCCCATCCTTGTGAGCCGAAGAGAACGGACACTGTCCTAACGTGTAAAGCATCCCGCCATTATACGGCCGCTGCGAGCTGACCGTGATCCCGGGGGCCGGCAGCTATGGTCGCCCCGATAAGGAAGAGCGGGACTTCCGGCTCGTACACCTGTCTCTTGCTCACGATGATCGCCCTACGTTTATCCCTTCGACAATTCCTTCGAGCTCGTCGATCCGGTCCTGGAGTGCGGCGATCCTGAGGAGGAGGTCCTCGTTCATCATCTCATGCCGTTCCAGGACCGAGCTTACAAGGTTCCGGACCGCCATCTCAAGCTGCACATCCGCAATCTCCGGGTTATCGGAGACGGGGAGCTTCTCCCGGATCTTCTGCATCGACTTCCATCGTTTCGGTCCGGTGGTGATGGGAACCTTCGCGCCCTTCTGTCGGATGATGCCGGGGGCCGGGCGGGTGTTCCCAGCCTTTGTCACAACAGTAGTTCCCGTGTTTCCTGCGGTCGCTGTCTTCTCCTATCCTGCAACACCCGTGCAGGACGAGACTCCAGCCTGTTCAGTTACTTCCCGGGATGGTACGGGATTGCCGGCCTTCGCCAGCAGAATCCCGGAGGATCCTTCGTTGTTGATTTCTTCGGGGGTTGTCATGGTCCATTACGTTTTTTTTGTGGGTTTTTCCTGTCACACGTATCGGATTTCCGGCCGGGGAATTTTTCCCGGGTTTTGATCTCCGGATTTTTGGAAATTTTTGGGATTTACGGGAATTTTTTGGAATTTTTTTATGTTTGTCGGGTTGGAAAAATTCGGGGCATCCGCTCTTCCGGCTTACCCGAAAACTGCCAGAGTCCGGCGGGGATCAGAGCCCGGGCCGGGGGATCCGTAATGCTGGTCCTGTCATGAATCTGCAGGTGGCCTCGCGGGTTACAGCGCCGTTACTCTTTAATCCGTGCTACTCTGGCAGTTACTGCCGACTCGCAAAAAAGGTGTAGAGCGAGAAGATCGGGGCGTGGCCGCTCGTGAGCCGGTACTATTTCCCCGCGACGATTGCGTTTGCTGTCCTGATGTGTACAATGAGCTGGACAATTCCCGCATTGGCCGGGGCTGTTGGCATGACTTTTGCGATCGCAGCGCCAATCTTTGCAATGCCGGCATCTGCAACCTCCTTTGCCCTCGTTCTCAACCATGCTGCGAATTCGCGGATCATTGTTCTGATCCAATCAAGGATTCCCGGTATATTAAGGGGATTGATCGCTCCGGATTTTTTCCCAGTCCCGAGCAGCAATTTCCCACTCTTTCATAGGATCCGAGCCCGCAAAACAGTTTTCCGGCTCGGACGATCCGGCCCAAAACCAGGCGCGACACGGATCGGGGAAAAGAACAATTTTACGCAGGAATTTCCCGGGAAAAATGTGCAGGATTGGTGTACCCGCCGCATTATATCAGCTAACCGCGGAGTTAGAGCAATGGTTTTTCGTTTTTTTAATGGGAGAAGGGGGGCCCTGGTGTTTAGGAGCACAACATAAACGGATTGAAAGTGGAATTTCAAAGCAATTGCCAGCATACTTAAAGGTTAATAGAATCAGTTCAGGCTTTTTTATTATTATGTGGTTTAGAGACAAAACGGGCAAATATTTCAATGAACCAACAAAATATACAAAAGAACAAATGGGCAATTTTATTAAAGCAAAAAGCAAGAAATTAATAGTAAATTATATTTAAATATCGAAACAATGTTAATTGACGCATCGATTAAAGCATCTGCTTTGAGACACTAAAAGATTAAACCATGGATCTATGGTAAATTGATTTCCATCATTGATCTAAGCAAAGATCAACAATAACTATTGGATATCTTAATTATTCTTATTCAAAAAAACGATTTCCTGTTTAAGTTTATCCAATCTTTCAAAATAATAATTATAGGGTTCATAAGAAATTCGCGAACTAATTCGAATTATCTCATACTTATTTTTTTCAATATTATCAACCTGATAAATCATTGAGAGACCAATACCGAATAATGCGAGAAGGAGGCCAAAAATCGAAGAAACTTTCTCTATATATTCCAGACCTGAAAAAGAATTGAGTTGCGTAATTATTGAACTATTAATGATGAAAATAAACTCAAGTATACCTATCGCGATTATTGTCAAACCGAAACTATAAACTGATGGATTTTGCAAATGAAAATCTTTTACTATTTTATAGAAAAAAGTTAGGAGAAAAATTGTAGTTAATATTATCGCAATATCCCAAATCATATTTATACATATTTTAGCGTTAATATTAAAATATTTTCTAACATTATGTAAAAAACTATATTGAAATAATTATTAATTTTAAATAAATTTAAAAACGGTTTAACTTTAGTGATCGTAATAGGGGAGATAGCTAAACGAGTTGTAATTCAGATATAATGATTTGTTTTGTTTTGAAAAAACATAACTTAAAAATGCTTACACATTTAGTTTATCCCAAAATACAAAATACGAGAAAATTGGATATACGAAACCGCAAATTCCCTCAAATTTATATATCCCTGCAACCTACATTCATAACCATGCAGGACGAGTGCTACAGCATTCATAAGGGTTTTTTTGCCCGTAAAGGCCTTTATCTCCAGTAGTTCATCCGCCCGCTGCATCAGTAAAACCGTTTCTCCTGAACCATTGAACAACGGTACCGTCTTGTATCGCGTTTTTGCCTTTTTTGGCTTTCATCAGTTTTATCCGTAGACCCCTGGTTCGCATTGTAAAAATGTTTGCGAAAACAGGGAAGGAGTTGTTTGTTACTATGAGAGGAAAGGAAATCCGTCTTGAACGAGTCATGAACCGCAATACGAGAAAAACGATCATCGTACCGATGGATCACGGGGTCTCGGAAGGCCCGATACCGGGGCTGATCGATATGGGCCCCAGACCGTCAACCTGATCGCGGACGGCGGGGCAAACGCGATCGTCCTCCACCTGTCCGCAAGCACGAAGCTTGCCCCCGACCCGAACAGCAAGGTGCTCGTCAACTCGGTGACAAACGCCTTAAAGATGGGCGCAGACGCGGTCTCAATGCATGTCAAAATCGGGGCCGAGTCGGAGGAGAAGATGCTCGCCGACATCGGAACGATCTCCATCGAATGCATGGAATGGGGGATGCCGCTCCTTGCAATGATGTACCCGCGGGGCAAGAACATCGCGGTCGCAAACGACATCGACCATGTCAAGCTCGCGGCCCGGGTGGCAGCGGAGCTCGGGGCTGACATCTCAAGACCGTGTACACCGGTGACCCGGAGAGTTTCCGGGGGGTCACCCGGGGCTGCCCGGTGCCGGTCGTGGTAGCCGGAGGAAGTAAAACGGATGACCGCACAACCCTTGAGTTGAGAGAAGGGGCGATGGCCGGAGGGGCGTCTGGGATCTCAATCGGCAGGAACGCGTTCCAGCACCGGATGCCGGACAAGTTCGTCCGGGCAGCGGCATGTATCGTGCACAGGAACAAGAGCGTTGAAGACGCACTCGAAATCTTGAAGGTATAATCATGATTGGAAAGGACATCAGGATCGAACGGATAATGGACAGGAACACGGGCAGGGCGGTTATCGTGCCGATGGACCACGGGTTCTCTATGGGGCAGATCGACGGCCTCCTCGACATGACGCAGGTTATCTCGGACGTGAGCAACAGTGGGGCAAACGCGATCGTCCTCCACAAGGGCATGGTCAAGCGCGGGCACCGGAAGAACGGCCGGGACATCGGGCTCATCATCCACCTCTCGGGCTCGACCTCGCTGAACCCGGACCCAAACGACAAGGTCCAGGTCTGCACGGTCGAGGAGGCAAGCGCCCTTGGCGCTGACGCGGTCTCGATCCACATCAACCTCGGTGCACCAAAGGAGTCCAAGATGCTCGAGATCGGCGCAAACGTAGCCCGGGACTGCACCCGGTGGGGCATGCCGCTCCTCACCATGATCTACCCGCGGGGCCAGGGCATCGACCCGTACTCCCCGCAGTCGGTCGGCCATGCGGTCCGGGTTGCAGAAGAGCTCGGCGCAGATCTCATCAAGACCAACTACCCCAACGATCCCGAAGCCTTCAAGAAGATCGTCAAGGCCTGCGCGGTGCCGGTCTTCATCGCCGGCGGTGAGAAGTGCGGGGATCTCTCCTCGCTCCGGATCATCCGGGACTCCGTGAACGCCGGCGGTTCCGGTGTCTGCATGGGACGGAACGCGTTCCAGCGCGACGACACGAAGCACTTCGTCCAGGCCCTCTGCAACGTGGTGCACCACAACGTGGATCCGGCCAAGGCTCTGGAGCAGAACAAATGAAACAGTTCTGGGTCGAAATCCGCCCCTGGAACAAGGAGATCGCAACAACGGCCATCGAGAGCGGTGCGGATGCGCTGGTCGTGGACCGGGCGGAGGACGTAAAGCAGCTCTACCGGGCAACGATTGTTGCACCTGACGGAGACCTGAAGCCCGGGATCGACGTGTACGAGATCACGATCACGGACAAGGCAAGCGAGAACAAGGCGGCACATCTTGGGAAGGAGAAGCCGGTCATCGTCACCACCAGCAACTGGACCGTCATCCCACTCGAAAACCTTGTCGCCCAGTCGGACCATATCATAGCCCGGGTAAAAAACGAGAACGAAGCCGCAATGGCGATCCACGTGCTTGAAAAGGGTACGGAAGGCATGCTTCTCGCGACCGCGGACCCTGCGGTCGTGCGGGCAGTTGCCACGCTCCTCAAGGGCTCGGCCGGAAAGGTTGGCCTCACAACGTTCACGGTCACGAAGCTCCACCCGGTGGGGATGGGCGACCGGGTCTGCGTTGACACCTGCTCGATGCTTGCCGATGGCGAGGGCATGCTGATGGGAAACACCTCGTCAGCCATGCTCCTTGTCCACGCGGAGACGCTGGAGAACCCGTACGTTACCCCCCGGCCGTTCCGGGTGAATGCCGGCGCGGTCCACGCGTACATCCTGCTCCCTGACGGGAAGACGGCGTACCTCTCCGATCTCGCGATCGGCGGAAAGGTCCTCGTCACCGATGCGAAGGGAACCGCCCACACGGCGATTGTCGGCAGGACCAAGATCGAACGTCGTCCGCTCCTCCTTGTCGAGGCGACGGCTGGCAAAGCGAAGGTCAGCCTCATCCTCCAGAACGCCGAGACCATCCGGCTCGTCCGCGAGGACGGGAGTGCGGTCTCTGTCGTCCAGCTTGCAGTCGGGGATAAGATCCTCGGCTCTGTCTTCGAAGGCGGCAGGCATTTCGGGATGGCAATCAAAGAGACGATCCTTGAGAAGTGATCATGAAGGAAGGCAGAAGCCCGGGGATGGAAAGGAATGGTGACGGGATAAGGACCGGAATGAACAGGGGGATACGGCAGGAGAGGACCGGATGAAGGCGGGAATCATCGGCGGCACCGGGAAGATGGGCAGGCTCTTTTCCGGGGTATTCGATCGGGCCGGGTACGACGTGCTCGTCTCCGGAAGATCCACCCCCCGGACTGCCCTTGAGCTTGCGGAGCACTGCGATATCGTGATAGTCACCGTCCCGATCCGGGATACCGTCAGCGTCATCAGGAAGATCGCGCCAGTCATGCGGGAAGACCAGCTCCTCTGCGACTTCACCTCCCTCAAGACCCGGCCGGTGGAGGCGATGCTTGCATCAAAGGCGCAGGTCATCGGCCTCCACCCGATGTTCGGCCCAACTGTAAAGACCCTCCGGCACCAGACGATCATCGCCTGCCCGGCCCGGGCGGACGTGCCCACGCGGGATCGTCTCCTCGACATCCTCCGGAACGAAGGTGCGGTTATCACGATCACGAGCCCGGAGGAGCACGACCGGATGATGGCGGTGGTGCAGGGCCTCACCCATTTCGTGACGCTCACGATGGCCGAATCCGTCCGGAAACTCGGCATCGATATCGGGAAGACGAAGGCGTTCACGAGCCCGGTGTACCAGATCGAGCTCTCGCTCGTGGGCCGGCTCCTCTCGCAGGATCCCGCGCTCTACGCGGATATTCTCGAACAGAACCCGTTTGTCCCGGAAGTTCTTGCAGCCTGCACAAAATCCGCAGCGGAGCTCCGGGAGATAATCGGCACCGGCAGCCCGGACGCGTTCCGGGACTTCTTTGCAGGGAACAGCCGGCACTTCAGCGTATACTGCGAGGAAGGCATGGAGACAACCGACGCACTCATCGAATGCATGGTGAACCGATGACCACGATCACACTCGGACCCGAAGGCACCTTCTCGCACGAGATAGCGATGAAACTCGGGTGCACCGATATCCGGTTTGTCCCCACCATCCACGGAATCATCACCGCGGTGGCCCGGTGCGAAGGCGACGGGATCGCACCGATCGAGAACTCGCAGGCCGGTGGGGTCGGCAAGACCCTCGACGGACTCTCGCGCTACCCGGTCTACAGCACCGCCGAGATATACATGCCAATCCACCACCACCTCGCTGCACTTGTGCCGCTGGAACAGATCGAGGTCATCTACGCCCACCCGCAGACCCACGAGCAGTGCAGCAATCTCCTCGAATCCTGGCAGCTCCCGATCATGCATACGAGCAGCAATGCGGCGAGTGCCCTCGAAATTAAAAAGAACAACAGGGTGGGAGCGATCATCCCCGCCCTCGCCTCATCGGTCTACGACATCCCGATCATTCTCCGGCACGTGGAGAACAATAACACGAACATCACCCGGTTCGTCCGGCTCTCACGGACACCGGTCCCGGGCGCAGCGGGAGGCAAGTGCAGCGTGCTTATCGACCCGAGGACCGACCGGGCCGGCCTCCTCCACGATCTGCTGGACGTCTTTGCGAGCCGGAAGATCAACCTGATCAGGAGCGAGTCCCGGCCCTCCAAGCGGGGGATCGGGAACTACGTCTTCTTCCTCGACTATACGTGGACCCCGGATGCAAAGGAAGCGCTCGATGAACTCAAAGGACTCGCGACGGTCAAGGAACTCGGCTGCTACCGGAAGATCGAGGTACCGTAAGTGATCGTTACACCGAAGAAAATCGCCGGGGTGGACCTGTGCTTTGTTGCCCCCCCTTCCAAGAGCTACACGCACCGGGCACTCATAGCAGCAGCTCTTGCCAGAGGAAAGAGCACCCTCTTCCGCCCGCTGGAATCAGAAGATACCCGGCTGACGGCCGGGGCGCTCCGGTCCCTGGGGGTCGTCATCGAGGAACAGAACCATAAGATGGTGGTCACCGGGTGCGACAGGAAACTTTCTGACCGCCGCCCGACCACGCTCGAGCTGGACAACTCCGGCACCAGCCTCCGGCTCCTCACCACGCTTGCGCTCCTCTGCCATCACCCGGTGGTCCTGACCGGCAGCGCACGAATGCAGGGGCGGCCTATCGGGCCCCTCGCAGAAGCGCTCCCAGCAATCGGCGGCTCGATCGAGTTCCTCAAAAAACCCGGCTACCCACCGATCAGGGTCAGCGGGAAGCTGCTCGGCGGATCGGTGGTCATTGACGGGTCCGTGAGCAGCCAGTTCATCTCCTCCATCCTGATGGCAGCCCCGTTTGCGGAACGCGAAGTCGAAGTCGTCCTGCCGGCATCGCCCACCTCTGCCTCCTACCTCGACATCACGCTCGATGTCATGGGAGCTTTCGGTGCGAAGGTCCGGCGGACCGGCTACGAGCGGTTCGTGGTCAGCCCGGCCGACCGGTACACGGGCAGGAGATACACGATCGAGGGCGACTACTCATCTGCCTCGTACTACTTTGCCATCGCCGCCGCCTGCGGGGGCAGGGTCAGGGTGAAGAACCTTGTGCAGGACTCGGTCCAGGGCGACCGGAGGTTCCTCGATGCATTGCAGGAGATGGGATGCGGCGTCACATACGCCAAGGAGTTCATCACGGTCGAACGGACGGGAGAACTGCGGGGCATCACCTTTGATATGTCAACATCGCCCGACACCGTCCAGACCCTCTGTGCCGTCGCTGTCATGGCAACGACCCCGACCACCATCACGGGAATCGGTCACTTGAAATTCAAGGAGAGCGACCGTATCAATGGCACGGCGGACAAACTGCGTTCGCTCGGGTGTGGGGTCGATGTGGGCGAGGATTCGCTTATCATTCGTCCCGCACCGCTGCATGGCGGCACGATCGATCCGGAGAACGACCACCGGACCGCGATGAGCTTTGCGGTCCTTGGCCTTGCGATCGGAGAGGTCACCATCACGAATGCAGAGTGCGTGTCCAAATCATTCCCGGGGTTCTGGGAGAAGCTGTCGGAGGCAATCAGGTGAAGCGGATAGTTCTTACCGGTTTTCGCGGGACCGGCAAATCGGAGATCGGGAAGATCCTGGCGCAGAAGACCGGCATGCCGTTCATCGACACGGATGCGATCGTGGAGAAGACAAGCGGCCGGTCCATCCCGACCATCTTCAACGAGGACGGCGAGGAGCGGTTCCGGGGCTTCGAGCGCGAAGCAGTTGTATCCCTCCCAGCGACCGATGCGGTTGTCAGCACCGGGGGCGGCGCAGTCCTCGATCCCCGGAACATGGAGCACCTGCGCAGGGACAGCGTTGTCGTCCTGCTCACCGCCGACATCGATACCATAGGGGCCCGGCTCTCCCGCTCCCCCCGGCCGCCGCTTACAGATCTCACACTCGCAGAAGAGATCGCAATGCTCATGGACAAGCGTCACCGGGCGTACTCTGCATCCTCAGACTTCTGCGTGGACACAAGCGATACCACGCCGGCCGCAGCGGCCGAGAAGATCCTCGGGTTGGTAAAGGACGGTGTCCCGTCCGCCCGGCAGCGGGAGAAAGGGATCGCCTTCTTCCGGACCGGGAGGATCCCGGCACCTGCCTTAAAAAAACTCGAAGAGATCCTGAGCCACATAAACCAGGACCCGCAGACCCGGATACTCGGGGTCGCCGGCTATCCTGCTGCGCACAGCAGGGGACCGTACCTCTTCAACGCCCTCTGCGAAAAGTACGGCCTCAACTACCATTACACCTGGTTCGAGGATCCTGAACTTGACGAGATCATGGAGATTGCCCGGGGGCTCGATGCAAAAGGGCTCTCGGTCACCATCCCGTTCAAGCACGATGTACTCAGACATCTCGACGAGGTTGAGGTGCACGGGGCACAGCAGATCGGTGCAGTGAACACGGTGGTCTTTTCGTGCGGTGGCGCGATCGGGTACAACACGGACTGGATCGGGGTGAGAAAACCGCTGGTACCGCTCCGGGGATCGAAAGCCGTTCTTCTCGGTGCCGGGGGCGGGGCTGCTGCCGCAGCGTATGCGCTCCTGGACCTTGAGATGGATCTGGCCATCCTGAACCGGACGCCGGCGAAGGCAAAGGCGCTCGCGGAGCAGTTCGGGTGCTCGTGGAAAGAATGGGACGCGTTCGACAGCATCAGCCCGGATCTCGTGGTGAACGCGACTCCGCTGGGCATGCAGCCGGACACCCGGAGCCCGCTTCGCGAGGAGCAGCTGGCACCGGGCATGACGGTCTTCGATCTCGTGTACACCCCGCCGATGACCCCTCTTCTCGAAGCGGCACAGAAGAAGGGATGTACGATCATCCAGGGAACGGAGATGTTTATCGAACAGGCCCGGGAGCAGTTCTACCTCTTCTTCGGGATCGACGTCCCCGCAGGGACAATACGGGAGAACCTGAAATGAACACCATGGGAAGGAATTTCCGGATAACAACATTCGGCGAGAGTCACGGGGTCGCAGTCGGGGTGGTCGTGGACGGGTGTCCCGCAGGGCTCCCCTTGCAGGAGAGCGATATCCAGCCACTCCTTGACCGGCGGAAGCCGGGAACTTCGCCGCTCACATCGGCAAGGAATGAGGAGGACCGGGTTGAGATCCTCTCCGGGGTCTTCGAAGGCAGGACAACCGGAACACCGGTTGCCATGATGGTCCGGAACGGGGAGAAGAAGTCGCAGGACTACGACACCCTCCGGGATGTCTTCCGGCCCGGTCACGCGGACTTTACGTACCAGGCGAAGTATGGCATCCGGGACCACCGGGGCGGGGGCCGGAGTTCCGGCCGTGAGACCATCGGCCGGGTTGCCGCCGGTGCACTTGCCATGAAGTACCTTTCTGGGAAAGGAATTGCAATTGCCGGGAGGATCGTGGAAGTGCATGGCAAATCCGACCCAAAAGGGATCGAAGACGCGATCCTTACCGCAAAAGCGGCCGGGGATTCGGTCGGCGGAGTCGCAGAGATCGTAGCACGCGGGTGCCCGGCTGGCCTTGGCGACCCGGTCTTTGGCAAGCTCAATGCAGCGATCGCCGGGGCCATGATGGGGATCGGGGCGGTGAAAGGCGTAGAGATCGGAGACGGGTTTGCCGTTGCAGGCAGGTTCGGGAGCGAGAACAACGACCAGATAACAAAGGACGGGTTCACAGGCAACCATGCGGGAGGAATCCGGGGCGGGATCTCCTCCGGGCAGGAGATCGTTGTCCGGTTCGCGGTCAAGCCTACGCCCTCGATCGCAAAAATTCAGCAAACGATCGACATTCACGGCAACGAGACAGAGATCGCGATTAAGGGGAGGCACGATCCCTGCATCGTCCCCCGGATCATCCCGGTTGCCGAGGCGATGCTCGCGCTGGTGCTCGTTGATGCACTGCTGGAACAGGAAAAGTATGGGGCAGTCCGCGAAAACGCTGACTAAAAGTGCGGGATTAATTTATCATACTCTGTAGAAAACCTGACAAAAATGACGTTGTGATGCGGCCACGGGTGCTCGCCGCCTCATCGGGACTTGCCCCGTGGAAAGGCGGTTTGGTTGAAATCCTTTTGAGAAAACTAAAATGCGGGAGGGGTCAAGGGGGTTTACCCCCTTGGGATGCTTCCCCCTCTGGGGGAGAGAGGGGGTCACCCTCGCAAATTTCACTGAGTGTGAAACTCCAAATGATTTCTACAGAGCAATTTATCGTAATCTTTTTTACCAGCAGTCAAACTGGACAAATCGGGACATCTCGTTTCTCAAACTTAAAAAAATTACCGGGGGCTCTTCCCGGTAACCACCGGGTTCTCCTTGTGGGCTACCCATTCCGTGAACGAACCCTTGTAGATCCGCACCTTCGGGAACCCCAGGTACCATTTGAAGAGGATGAACTCGTTCGTCGCCTCGCGCCCGGTACCGCAGGAACAGATGATCGTCTTGTCCGACGTCGCCCCCACGGCTTTGACCATCGCTTCCAGCTGGTCCACGGGCTTCAAGAACTTCTTGTTCTTGTCATCAATGAGGGACTTTCACGGGAGGCCGACTGCTCCCGGGATGTGCCCTGGCTTCATCTACGGCCCCTGGCCTTTGTAGAAAGCCACCGGCCGGGCATCGAGCAGGAGGGAATCCGGCTTGTCCTTGATCTTCCGGAACTCGTCGTGAAGCCGGGCAGTGAACGCAGAGGGTTTTGTCACATCGTACCCCCGGGTGAGGGGACGTTTCTCCTCCTTCCACTTCTCCCAGCCGCCGTCAAGGACGTACACGTTCCAGTGCCCGTACCGGACGAGCGTGTAGGCACCCATCGTCTGTTCCAGCCCGTCGCCGATGAACGATGCACAGGTGCTCAAGAGGCCCCCGCTTGAATACACGACGATGGGGTTTGCGGGATCGCTATCCAGGGTCCGGAACAGGATCTGGGCTGCCTCCGGGGGGATCCACCGGATCGGGATCGGGCTCTCGTGGATCCGGAAGAGACCCTCGTGCCAGTACACGGCCCCGGGGATATGGTCGGAGATATACTCGTGGATATTGGGCTGGCAGTTGAGGATCGTGAGATCCTTGTCGTTCAAGTGCATTTCCAGCCATTCGGCGGAGACCCATTTTGCGGTCCCGTCGCCTTTTCCATAGGTATATGCCATCGCCATTCTTTTCACTTCCTCGTTCCTTCATGAAGACCCGGATACCGGGCATGCGATGCGCGCTCGTCACAATTGAAAATATTTAAGGATTGTGCAGAACGCCGGGAGGCAGGGCTCCGGACTTCCGGATCTCATGGATCAGCCCTGAAAAAAGGGTAGCGTAACTGAGGCCGGTCATGCCCTCGGGCACAAAACGCCCGGGGCAGGAATCCACAAGTCAATGCAAAAAAACGGTGACAGCAAATCGGGAACGGGAATTCAGGTCTGCCTGCCGAGCAGCTTCCGGATCACCCGGAACTCAGGCACTGAGTACTGCCCAGCCGCAGTCGGGGTACCGGTGTGGCAGTACACGAGCTCCGATCCAAAGAGCGTGAGAACTGCACGGGCGTACCGGAACTCTTCGCCCATCACCCCGGTACAGATCGGCTGCCTGATCGAGTTGGTGAATGCTATCAGCTCGATAACATCCTCCTCATTCCGGGGGGTGACGATCATCTTCACGATATTTCCGAAAGACCTGAGCTCGCGTTCGATCTGGTAGAGGGTGACGAGATCCGGCATCTCCGGGGTATGGAACGATGCGATCACCTTTTTTCCGGCTGCCCGGACCTCGGCCGCGTTTTTCGAATAGCGCTGCTCGATATCGACATAATCAAAGAACCGGATGACAGGCCGTATCCGGGTTATCCACTCCTCCGGGCTGCCGAAGTACCGTCCTCCTTCGGACGCCGACCGCAGGGTCCCGATGATCGGGAGCATGGACGAGGTTCGGATTTTACCCGCCCGTTCCGCAAGATCACCTTTGACGATATCGAGGCGGAGCTCGAGCACATCTGCTCCCTGCTCCTGTGCCCGTTCTGCATCTACCGGATCGATCAGTGAGGCGACGATTTTCATCTGTATTCATCCTGTTATTGCTGATTGCTAAAAAAGATGTCAGCATTTCATGAGCGCTTTTCAGATCAGCACCGGTTTTTTAGTCTCCCGCGATATGTGTTTATTGCAGCGTCGCCAAATTTACTATAATCATGGCAGAATCATCCTTCGGGCACTTCCGGCAGCTTGACGTTGCCGTCGGGAAATTCCTGCTCATCGCAATTATTCTTCCCATGATCCCGGCCTTCATCCTGGACCTGCCTGCGGGGTCGACCCTTGCCCTTATGGCAAGCACCTTCATCATAGAATACGGGGCCGGGCCGGTGGGGACCGGCCTCGGGCTGCCACCGGTGTTCGTGCTCTGGGTGGTTGTCTGCGTCGCGCTCGGGATAACGCTCCTCCTCTTCAACATCCTCGACGCGCTTGCCGGGCATTCGGCCCGGGTATCGGCATTTCTTGCACCGTCCGAAGAACGGGCAAAACGATCGAAACTCATCTCCCGGTACGGGATCTACGGGCTTTTTCCCGGCGCCATGATCCTTGGGATCTATGTCTGTTCGCCGGTAAGCCGGATACTGGGGTGGAACAGGAGGTACTCGGTCGTTCTCATCATAACCGGCTACGCGGTTGCTGCCACGGTTACGATCCTTGCCACCATCGGACTCCTGAAACTCCTCTTTACCTGATCGGTGATGAATCATGCCAGCCGAACAACTACCGGAACCGGGAAAACTCCCCGAGCTCCTCGCCCCCGCCGGATCCCCCGCGGCATTCCGGGCGGCAGTCGCGGCAGGTGCGGATGCGGTCTATCTGAGCGGGAAGAGGTTTGGCGCGAGAAAATTTGCCGCGAACTTTTCCGACAGAGAGATAGAAGAATCCATCACATTTGCCCATGAGCGGGGGGTCCGGGTCTATGTAACGGTCAACACGCTCATCCACGACCGGGAGCTCCCCGGGGCGGTCGAATATCTCCTGTGGCTCTGGTCCGTGGGGGTCGATGCCGTGCTCGTCCAGGATACCGGGCTCACGCGCCTCGCACGGGAAGTGGTTCCCGGGCTGGTACTGCATGCATCAACCCAGATGACAATTCATAATTCCGCGGGAGTGAGCTGGGCAGCGGAACAGGGACTCTCCCGGGTAGTCCTCGCCCGGGAACTCCCACTTGAAGAAGTTAAACACATTGCTGCGGAGACAAAGGAGACAGGTGTCGGGCTCGAAGTCTTTGCTCACGGGGCACTCTGCTATTGTTACTCCGGCCAGTGCCTTCTTTCTTCAGTAATCGGAGGCCGGAGCGGGAACCGGGGGATGTGCGCCCAGCCCTGCCGTAAACCCTATACTCTCGTTACCGGAACGATCGACAAGTACGGGAGACCAGTTACCGTTAAGGATCACGCTCTGCCGGGCCCGTACCTTCTCTCACCGATGGACCTCTGCACGTACAGGCACCTTCCCGAACTGGTTAGCTCCCCGGTGGTATCGCTCAAGATCGAGGGGCGGATGAAATCACCGGAGTACGTTGCCCTCGTGCTCTCCACGTACCGGAAAGCTCTCGATGCTATCGCTGCCGGGTCCTGGACACCGGATCCCCGGGCAGAACAGGATCTCCTGCTTGCGTTCAACCGGGGTTTCACCGCCGGTTACCTGTTTAAGAAGCGCTATGGATCGGTTATGGGCCGGGAAGCATCCAATAACCGGGGTCTCTGTATCGGAACGGTGACCGGGTATGACAGCACCAGGAGGACCGTGACGGTCCGGCCGGCCGGACCGGTTATCCCGGAGACCGGCGATGGGTTGTGGATTGCCGGACAGGGGGACGATGCTTCGGGAACCGGGTTCCGGCTGAACAATACGCCGGTCCGGAGCGGGAAGGATTCAATCGTGTTTGCCGTACCGGAGAAGGCCCGTCCGGGTTCAAAGTTATACATGACATTCTCCCGGGAGCTCGATCTCCGTGCACGGCAGATCATCGGGCATCCCCCGGCAGGATTGCAGCGCCCGGTCCCGGTGGATCTCTCGGTAACCGTTGACGAATACGGCACCCTGGCCATCGGGGGAATTATCCTGCCGGGCACCAGGAATATCCCGGCACGGTGGCGTGCTGGGAACCTGTTCTCCCCGGCCCAATCCCGGCCTCTTTCCCGGGACGAACTCAGGCAGCAGCTGGTAAAGACCGGTGGTACCCCGTTTGCGGTCCGGAATATCAGGATAGAGTATAACGGGAATCTCTTTGCCCCTGTCGCTCAGCTGAACAATGCCCGCCGTGAATTTTTCTGGCATGCGGGGGAGACGCTTGTATCCGCCTCGCGGCCGGCCGGCCCGGCTGTTGCGGAGGCCCGGCAGCGCTGGGATGCACGGCGCTCTGCATCTTTCCCGGAAAAACCGGGACAGGGGGAAACAAAATCCCAAAAGCCCCTTCGCATTATCATCTGCACCGATACGATGGAAAACGTCCGGGCAGCGGCTGATGCGGGCTGCGACGAGATCTGGTTCGAGCCGGGCTTTCAGGGAACCTGCAGACCCCCCGGTACGATCCGGCAATCCATAAACCGGGAAGAAATTCTGGCTGCCTGTGCGATCTGCGGGAAGACAGGTAAAGAATTTGCATGGAAGCTGCCAAAAATCGCCCATGACCGGGAATTGTACGACATCCTTGACATCCTGCCCACCCTTGTCAGCGAGGGAATGGCCGGATGCTGCGTGGAAAACGCTGGAACAGCCTCTGCGCTTGTCAACAGGATTCCAACGATGAATCTCTCGGGATTCACCGGACTCGACATATTCAACCATGTCTCCGCGGGTGTGTGTACGGACCGGTTTCGTCTCTTGACCATCTCGTCGGAACTGTCCCGGGACGAGATTGAGATCCTGATCCGGGAAGCCCGTTCTTCGGGAAGCAGGTGTACGTTTGCGCTCGTGGTCGAAGGTCTTGCCGAAGCAGGAGTTACGGAAGACTGCCCGGCCCGGCCGGTCCGGCACTGCCAGGATCTGCCCGGGGGAAAGCAGGGAGACTTTTACGGGATCCGGGATTCGACGGGACACGTCTTTCCGGTCACCCTCGATGCATCCTGCCGGACACATATCCTCAACGCCGTGGAAACCTGTCTTGTCGACAGCCTTCCGGAGATCGCACGGATGGGAACCGGCGGGATTGTCATCGATGCACGGGGACGGCCCCCTGCGTATGTGAAGACGATGACCGGGATCTATCGCGAGGCCGTGGATTCCTGCGTGCAGCAACCGGGGGGGGCACAGGCAGACCTCTCAAAGCTCAAAGAGAAGATTAAAACACTTGCCTGGGGGGGACTCACCGCCGGTTCCTTCTTCCGGGGCCTCCGGGACGAGTAGTAACCGCTGATTTGTGAGGCCCGGCTCCGGTCTTTGGATAAAGTGGTCCCGGGAGCGCAAATATTCATCATAACCGGAAATCAACTGACTACCGGAGTACCATTATAAGAGGGAGTTTTCATGCCATCGTCGCTGATCCTGGTCAATCTTAAGAACTATGCCGAAGGAACGGGCAACCGGGCCCATCTGATTGCAAACGCTGCACAGCTCGTAGCGCACGAAACCGGGGTAACCATCGGGGTCGCACCAACCTATATCGATCTCCACCCGATAAGCCACCACTTCAGTGTGCCAGTCTATGCCCAGCATGTCGATGAGAGCGAACCGGGTGCACATACCGGACATATCACTGCCGATGCGCTCAAAGTCGCAGGGGCCACGGGCTCCCTCATCAATCATTCGGAACGCAGGCTGACCCTTGCCGATATCGATGCCGCGGTAAAGGCACTGAAGGCAAAGGGACTCGTCTCGGTCATCTGCACGAATAACGAGAGCACGAGTGCAGCTGCCGCTGCTCTTGGCCCGGATTATGTGGCGATCGAGCCCCCGGAGCTGATCGGGGGCGGAATCTCAGTCTCGAAGGCAAACCCGGATATTATCCGGAATTCGGTAGCCGCCGTCCACGCGGTCAACCCGAAAGTAAAAGTCCTGACCGGTGCGGGGATCCAGTCGGGAGAATGTGTAAAAATCGCCGTGGATCTCGGGACCGATGGTGTGCTGCTCGCCTCAAGCGTGGTAAAATCGAAGGAACCGGGAGTTGTCCTCCGCGATCTCGTCTCGAAGCTCTAAAAAAAATTTTATTCCTCTTTCTTGCGATCAATTTTTGCGATCAGCCTTTCAGGAACGCGTACCAGATCCCAATTATTACCAGGAAGAGGACGATACCGATTCCCAGGACCATCATATTGCTGATCTCGCCAGTCTCATCTGCCATTGCCTCATTCTCCCGTGATCCATGATCACATGAAAAGTTCCTTGAAAGGATATACTATAAAACATTTTCTTATCCTCAAAAGCCGGAACTGTCCCCCCCCAGAGAGAAGTACGTCAGGTAATCAGGGAGATCAGATCATGCTTGGTTATGACGCCAAGGACTGCCCGCCCTTCGACAACGAGCACGCCGTGGTTCTGTTGGAGGATATTGATGACGGTCTCGACATCCATATCGGGAGGAACCGTAGGGAAACCGGGTTCCATGAAATTATTGACCGCAAACTGCTGGCTCCGGTGAAGGCGCTGCTGTTCTATCGCTTTTACAATAACCGTCTCCGAGATACACCCGACAGCAATACCGTTATCGATCACCGGTATCTGCGAGATATTGTTCTTTTCGATAATATCGACGGCACGGGTGATGGAATCCTGCGGCTGGATCGAGAGAACCGGGGTGTGCATGATCTGCGAGGCCTTGATCTTCTTCGGCTCTGCACTGTTGAGGACAACAATGATCTTGTTGAGGGTACTGACCCGGGGATCGACATTTCCGGCCTCGATGCGGGCAACCATGGACTGGCTGATCCCTGCGCGTTTTGCGAGATCGGTTTGTTTCAGGCCAAGGGTCTCGCGGCGTTTCCGCAGTTCGTCCGGGGTAGGGATATGCATGCTAGATTACTCATGGTTATAGAAGGCTAATAAAATTTACCATCCGGATAAGAATTCCTGAAAAACTAGAACCATTTCCGCCCATTATATTGATGAATGTACAATATTTCTCGAGAAACACGCAATAAATGGCGTATGCACCGGGGTTATTTTTGTTTACCCGGGGTGAAAAAACCTATAAAGCTCTGTTGTGTATAGAGATTAACGATAATCCATGCAGTGCGTCAGGATTAGTGTTGAACATAAACAATTGTATCAACAAAGATAACGACGATGAAGAGGCCCATCGGGTGCTCTCCTGTTTTATTACGAACTGGTCTGATTTCCGATCCCCGGGCAGGGAAAATCTCCGCATGCATGGCCCGGATGGTTGTCGCGGACGGAATCCCTTCCGGAAGATCCGGGTTTTCCGGTTTGGCGCTGGTACCTGCATATATCCCCTGCCCCTCTGGAGGAGGTACCGGATATCTCATGCAGGCATCCGGTCCCGTATCGGGCGTGCCGGAAATATCCCCTGATTCTTTTGAGAGTTCCGGAACCGTAACCGCAGTGCACCCGGCCCGGAGAACCCCGCTGCAGGGGAACGGAAAACGGGAATCCCTCCTTACCCGGGACACCATGTTTACTCTCAGCCGGGATGGCATAGTTCACGTGGTGAGCGAGAACTACTATTACAAGGCCGAGCCGTACTACACGATCCTGAACTACGAGAACCGGGGAATCGAAGTACGTCCTTTGAGCCGTGCGGTTCTCGACGCATATGTTGTACCGATCTGTCTTGAGCGGGCAGAACGTGCCGGCATTAGGGTCTGTGAATGGGGTATCTCGCAGGGATCTGTCCCGCTTCCCGCAATTCTCTACGGCCTGAATTATTTCGCAACAACTTCTGATTTCTTCATAGTCCATGACACCGTGAATGCAAAAGAGGTGATAAAACACGTCACCAACAAGGGAAAGTATCCCTTCTGTTACCAGAAGCTTCCGGAAGATCGAGAACCACACCTGCCCGGCAATTTGCGGGAAAACCGTCAGATCCTGCAGCCGGGTTGCCGATATAGCGGACCGGATCTATGCCATCTTCGGGATCCCCCTTGTCCGGATGACCATGGTGACGACCGGGAATGAATTTGCGTTATCATCGCTTTCACCCATGCCGTACTCGCAGATGTTCGAAGGCGAGCAGTCGGTGCTCTGTGCCCATTTCCGGCACCAAGAGTTCCTGTGAAGCAGCTGGGTATCTTCGTTGACCGGAAGACCCTCTCCAACTCCGAGCAGCTCAACGCCCTTATCCGGTGCCGGGATGTTGCGGAGAGTCTCGGTCATGACACCCATTTCATCTTCCCGGTCGATATCGGGAAGATCCCCAGGATGAATGCCCTTTTCATCCGGGCCCGCACCGACCCGATGAACATTACGTACGTTGCGGCACGAATGGCAGAGCTTCACGGCATCCCGGTTATCGACGATCCCGCATCGATCCGGATCTGCGGCGACAAGATCAACATGTACTCCCATCTCATGAAAAAGGGCGTCTCCCTTCCGGAAACAAAATTTCTGTCCAGGAGCGAGATCTCGGGGGAACGGGTGACGGAACTGTTCGACACCTTTGGCACTCCGCTCATCCTCAAGGAGCCCTCGACATCGTTCTCGCTCCGGGTAGAGATGGTAGCAACGCTCGAGGAATTTTTCCGCGTTGCCCGGAGATTCATCAAGCTCTCGGACAGGATCGTTGTCCAGCAGTATGTGGAGAGCACATACGACTGGAGGGTCGGAGTCCCCGGGGGGGAACTCCTCTATGTCTGCAAATATACCATTCCCTCGGTAACCTTCAAGATCCAGGCCTCGGTCAGCAGCCACATTGTCTATTGCAAGGTCGAGAGTGTCCCCCCGGTGCAGTGAAAACGTGATACGGCTCGGGATCGAGGCAGCCGGCGCCATCGGAAACGGGCTCTATGGCGTGGATATCAAGAACAGCAACGGCGATGCGTGCGTTATCGAAGTAAACGACAATCCCTCGATCGAGAGCGGCGAGGACTACTGTAATCCGGAAGTCTTCACCCGTATCGTCAACCACCTTATCCCGGCGTGAATGCTACAGTTGAAGACCTTATTTTGAAAGCCGAATCGGTCGGTCATGCGTGCGGCGGGATCTGCTGCAACGGTGCCTGCCCCCCGCTCAGTGCAGAAAGGATCCGGATCATTCTCTCCCATGGGGATTTCCAGGACAGGATCGAGAAGGAAAGCTATCACCAAATCAGGGAGGGAAAGGACGGGCTCTGCTCCATGCTCTCGGAAGGGAAGTGTGCAATCCACGCCTTCAACACCGAGACCTGCATTGCCGGCCCGTTCACGTTCGATGTGACCGATCGTTCCCTCAGGATCTTCCTGAAACAGGAGAAGATCTGCCCGCTGGTCGCTGTCCTGAAGGCAAACCGAGGGATGTACGAACATCAGTTTAGACGTACGGTAAAGAGTATCGCGCACCTGGTCGCCCGGCTTCCGGACGATGAACTTGCAATCATCTCCGCTATCCCGGAACCGAACACCGACCAGGTAGCAGAGCTGCCGCTTCCGGAAAAGACGCTGTAAATGATCGGTACCGAGCACGAGTACTCCATCAATGGCGGCTGGTTCCAGCCGCTCCCGGTCTCGGACCGGATCATCCTGTCGGTCTGCGGTCGGGTGGAGAGCGAGATCCTTTTTGGCGACGTAAAACTCGGAAAAGAACTCCAGAAGACCGTTCTCGAGTTCGTGCCGCGTGTCCCGGCAGAGGATCTCCCTACCCTTGAGACCCACCTCTTCCGGGGGATCCGGAAGTTCTGTCATATCTTCCGGGACCAGTACCGTCTTCTCGGCCTTGGGATGCACCCGACCCTGACCCTTGACCAGACAGCCGTATGGAACCACGATGAAGGGGAGTATTACGCGGTGTACGACCGGCTCTTTGATATCCGGCAACACGGCTGGCTGAATATCCAGGCTTTCCAGATCAACCTCTCGTACGCAAACGACCGTGAACTGATCGGCATGTACAACAAGGTCCGGTCGCTCCTGCCGTACCTGATCGCGTTCACGGCCTCCTCTCCCGTGGTTGAGGGGAAGCTGACCGGCTCTGCGGATAACCGCCTTCTCTACTACCGCATGAACCAGGAGGAGAGCCCCGGCATCTGTAACCGGATTATCCCGGAGAAGATCCGGTCGATCGCAGAGTAGGGCTTTCCAGGAAGAGGACTTCTGCGAGCTGCGTTCCCGTAATGCGGATATCCTCTGCGAAGAGTGGGTGAATTCCGCAGGCCAGATCATCCGGTTCTCCCGGAAATGCCAGGAGATCAAGGTACTTGACGAGAAGGAGAGCATTCACTCCGATATGGCGGTCTGCGCCTTTGTCCAGTCGCTCCTCCGGTGCCGGGCACTCCCCGCAGAACAGATCAGGACGCGTTGCTCGATCTCACCGAACGTGCGATCCGGGGCAGTACCCGGGAGCTGAAGCCGGAGCTGGAGAAATTATATGCCGGGGCATGGAAGCATGCCACCCCGGAAGAGCGGGAATATCTCCCGGTCATCCGGCACCGGATCGAGGGGGGGTAGCCTCGCCGAACTCATACAGGATCGTTTTGAACGGGAGAACGATATCATCCCCATGCTTGGCGAACTCGCGAAACGCCTGAAGACCAACAGGTCGTATCTGCCGTGATCCTGCGTCCGATACGCTGCCGGCACTGTCGGACGCGGTCCCTTTTTTTAAAATTCGTTGCCCTGAACAGCAATTTTCAAGTACGATCGTGCATGAGATAGGTACCAGGTACGGTCCATGACGCGCACACTTCTCCCCGAGGCTGAAGGATACGAACTGTTAAAGAACGCCGGTGTACCGGTTCCCCGGTTCACGGTCGTCCAAACTCCGGAAGAGATCCGGCCGGCAGCGGAGGCGATCGGGTATCCTCTCGTGATGAAAGTTATCTCCCCGCAGATTATCCACAAGAGCGATGCCGGGGGGGTCGTGACCGGCATCATGACCCCGGAGGCAGCGGCAGCGGCTTATGAGTCCATCCGGAGCGGTGTAACAACGTTCGATTCCCGGGCGGAGATCACCGGAATAATTCTCGAACAGCAGCTCCCCCCCGGCCTCGAACTTATCATTGGGGGAAAGACAGATCCGGCATTTGGCAAAGTCATTACACTCGGGATGGGAGGGAAACTTGTCGAGCTGTTAAACGATGTCTCGATCCGGGTCCTCCCCCAGGATGACGGGGAGATCCGGAAGATGATCCGGGAACTCCGGGGATACCGGCTCGTCAGAGGGTTCCGCGGGGAGCCGGCAAAGGATGAGGAGGCTCTCGTCGGTCTGGTCCGGGCAGTCGCCAGGATGTTCCGGGAAGATCCCCGGATCGATGAATTTGATATCAATCCGGTTATCCTGTACGAGAAGGGGGGATGTGCAGTCGATGCACGGATTTACCGGGCCGATACTCCTGCCCGGGGAGAAACACCTGCACCGGTAACGATGAATGCGGAGCTTCTCGATATCCGTTCGATCGCAGTCGTTGGCGCCTCCCAGGATCCGAACAAGGTAGGGTACGCGATCTGCCGGAATCTCCTCACCTTCCCGGGGGATCTCTACCCGGTGAACCCGAAAGGCGGAATGATCCTCGGGAGAAAAGCATATCCCACCCTTGCATCCATACCGGGAAAGATCGACGCCGTGGTCATCTCCATCCCGGCATACGGCGTCCCCCAGATCCTCGAGGAAGCCGGCGAGAAAGGCATTCCCCTTGCCATTATTATCTCCTCAGGCTTCCGGGAGATCGGGGAGACCGGGCGCCAGCTCGAAGAGCACGTACTTGCCATAGCCCGGCGTTATGGCGTCCGGATCATGGGACCGAACTGCCTCGGGCTCATGCTGCCCCTCCGGGGGATCAACACAACCTTCGATCCGGTCTCCCCAAAACCGGGGAAGATTGCGTTCACATCCCAGAGCGGGGCCATCATCACCACGATCGTGGACTGGAGTCTTCCCGAAGAGATCGGGTTCTCCTCGGTCTTTTCCGTGGGTAACCAGGCCGATCTCACGTTTGAGGATTTTATCAGGTTTGCGGGCAGCGACCCCGACACCCGGGCGATCATCCTCTACGTAGAACAGATCCGGAACGGTCCGCTCTTTATGGAGGTCGTCAGCAGGATTGCAGAGAAGAAACCGATCGTTGCCATAAAATCCGGTTCGTCGAAGATCGGGAAGAAAGCCGCATCCTCGCATACCGGCTCCCTTGCGGGGAGCTATGAAGTCTACCTGGCGGCATTCCGGCAGGCCGGCGTAATTCCGGTCCGGTCGATCCGCGAAGCGTTCCAGACAGCTGAACTTCTTGCATCCGAAGGGTTCCCGAAAGGTATGCGGGCAATCGTCATCTCCAATGCCGGGGGTTTTGCGGTCCTGTCATCGGACTACGCGGAGCGATTCGGGATTGAACTCCTCGAATTCCCGCAGGCGCTTGTCGAAGAGCTCGATGCGATCCTCCCCGCGGACTGGAGCAGGGAGAACCCGATCGACATGGTCGGCGATGCCAGCGCAGACCGGTTTGCAAAGACCTTCGATGTCATGATCCGTAACCAGGATCTCTGGGACATCGCGTTTGTGATCGCGGTCCCCTCGGCGATCTCCAACCCGATCCGGGTGGCAAACGAGCTCGTCAGGTTCTCGAAGCACACCCACAAAATGACGGTCGGCTGCATGATTGGCGGCGACAGCATGAAGACGCCCCTGCGGATCCTCCGGGATGCGGGGATCCCCAATTTCCCGGACCTCGAAGATGCCTTCCGGACGGTCGGGGATATCTGCCAATACAAATGCGGGGAACACGCCCCGGGACAGAAGTGCCCCCGGTAAAGACACGGAAGCAGAAGAGAAAATTTTGTGGCATGGGGGCAGCCATGCAATTCCCCTACCGGATTTAACATTTTTACAAAGTAATTTTCTTGAGGATCCGGCCGGACTTAAAGATCGTGATGCCGCCGCCGCTCTGGGAGACGACGATCCCGACCGCGTTTGTCACCGCAGTTATCGCGGCAACAGAATTATGTCGGGTGCCCATACCTTTCGGGAGCGAGACGGTCGAGGTATCGACCGTGATGTAGCGCCCGGCAGCCTCAATGAACCCGTCACCGGTGATAACAAACGCCCCGTCGAGCTGGGCAAACTCCTTGATGTTCTCCTTGAGATCGGGATTGGTAACGAGCCGGAGCTCCGGTGCATGACCCTCAAAGGCGTTCAGCATGATCTGCCGGGACTTCGAAAGAACGTTCTTGGTATCGCCGATCAAAAATGTCGTACCTACGGCCTTGCCTTCCCGGCCCTCGATCGAGACCTCGGTACAGATATGGAAAACCGTATCGAAGACCTCCTCCCGGATATCGGTGTCCGCAATGACCTGATCCTTCCAGGTATCGGTGCTGATCCTGACCTCCCCGCCCCGTTTCCGGTCGGTGATGTCGTTTCCTATACAGAGGATCTCGACGATATGCCCCTGTTCGTCCCGGATAGCCTTGTTGATCCAGGCTATCCAGACCCGGTCACCGTTCCTCCGGATATTCTCGCTGACATTGACGGCATACCCTTCGGCATTGAAGCCGATGTCATTTGCCATCATCGAGAGGTCATGGCTTGCCCGGGCTTTCGGGGGTACAATAATCCCGACAACGTTCTTCCCGATAACCTCCTCGCCGGTGTAATCGAAGAAGCTGAGTGCATAGGTATTGAAGAAGGTGATTACCCCCTGCAGGTCCATCCGGATAATGATGCTCTGCGTGTTCTGGAGCACCTCCCGGTACTTCGCCTCGCTCTCTTTCAATGCATCGACGATCTTCTTCCGCTCGGAGATGTCGGTTACGACAAAAGTCCCACCCTTAACCACATCGTGGTGGTCGACGAGCTGGGCTTCGATGTGGACCATGAGGGGCGAGCCATCCTTCCGGGAGAGGAGGCTGTCGGCAATTGTCGATCCAGCCGGATTCTGCCGGAGCTGGAGTTCGCGGCAGAGCTGGTCGTTCTCGTCAGTAGTTTTTGTCAACATCCGGAGTTCCTTTCCGACAAGCTGGGTCTCCTCGTACCCGAGCATGGCTGCGAACTGGTGGTTGACCCAGGTCATGATGCCATTCCGGATCTGGAAGATCCCAAGCGGAGTGGCAGCAAGGATCAATGCCAGCTGGTCGTTATGACCCTTCAACTCTCGCTCCGCTTTCCTCCGTAACATGGTCTGCTTGATAAGCATGACGAGGTCCGCGAGCTGCGGGCGGATATCCCCGGACTTTGGCAGGCTCAGCTCGGTCGCGTTGCTGACTTCCTGGACTGCAATCTTTCCGCTCTCCCGCCTCCCGAGCAGGATGACCGGGGTGATGTTGCCGGTTAATTTGAGATACTTGAGGAATTCGATCCCGTTCATATCGGATACGAATTCGATCCCGTTCACGGCAGGGATCTCTTCATAGGAGATGATGACGTCGTACGTCCGGCCTTTGAGTTTTTCCGCTGCATTCTTGATGGACCGGGCGGTGTCAATCTTGATATCGCCGGTCTTTTCAAGGAACGTCCGGATCTGTGCAAAGAGATCGGAATTGTCATCGACAAACAGGACAGAGATCATGCACACTCACCCCGGAAAACCAAAGAATAATTCACTCCCTAGAGGTGGATAGTTGAGCGATAAATAGTTGTTTGAAAAGGAAAACAGGACGGGAGACCCCCGTGCTTTCCCACAAAGTCCAGGGAGATTCTTACCTGGTCTCCAGTTCCGGGCAGGAGGGCTCACCGGGATCCGGGTCGTCACCGATCCCGTAATCTTGGGTGTAGTTGAGCCATCCGATGATCAGGATAATGGGGATACCCACCGGGATTGCAAACCCCGCAGGCCCAGAGAGCGTGATCCCGTACTGGACCAGAGTAGCAACAAGGAACACGATCCCGGTAGCGATGGTAAGCAGGGATCCCGTTTTGATATGATCGGGGTTTTCCCCGGTACAGGCAAGAATCGCAAGAATGAACGCAACACCCAGGAGTGCAACTCCCGCTATCCAGATCAGGATTAAGAGACCGCTTCTCTCCCGCCCATCAGTTCGGTCAGAACATAGGTGAGATCCCTGCTCGCGAGGATCAGGCTGGTACCCATATAGGTAACCTGGTACCGGAACAGCGACCACTGGATACCGGCACCCAGCCCGTCACCTATCAGGTAGATGTTTACAGGGATAAAAAACAGGAGAAACTGGAGGAGCAGCGGAAGCAGGAGCCGGGTCATGAATATCTAAGCGTTGGTTGGAAAGGCTACTTGAGCATATCGAATTGCCGTAAACGTGCCCGAACCAAAAGACGCCGGACGATGAGGAGAAAAATGAGAGAAAAAGGAAAGGATGAAATTATTCCGTATGCTCGATGATTGCGAGCTGGTACATCCAGTCCATCAGCGGATGGCATTCCTCAACAATACATTCGAGCTCGCAGCCGATACAGGGGATCAGTTCTTCCCCGGCGAGGAGATCGCAGGGATTTACCGGTTGCCGCTTGGCCTTGAGGAGGTATGTCTTGATGCCCTCTTTCTTGAACTCTATCCGCTCGATAAGGCCGCACTCTTCGAGTTTCTTGACGATCCGCGAACACTTGCGGCTATCAACACCAAGCTCCTTCCAGAGCTCACTCTGGAGAACGCCCTCGGGCTTTGACTGGATCAGCTTCAGCCCTTCTTCTTCCGGATCCGCCATAGTGTCCACTCCAATGTTTTTTTAGATAACCGGTGCGATCGTGAGGATGTTGTTGCCCCGGATCACAACGGTCCCGAGGCTCCTGCCGCGCTGGTTGTCGACAAATTCGATCGTCTCGTCCATGTGGATGTTCAGGTACTCGTCAACTGCGACAAGGCGCCCCTGCAGCTTCCTGCCCTCATCCTTGATCTCGACAGAGATCTTTGAATCAACGAGCGCAAACACCTTCTTTATCGGCAATACAATTCCGTTAACCATCTGCCCTAATTTGGGATGTGAGATAATTAAAGTTTGCTCATTGTCCCTGTTTCCCTCTCCATTATCGGGCTGGAAGGGAGTTTTTTTAAAAAAAATTGTGGTTTTTTGCATGGTATTTCGTCAGGGTTTTGGGAGGACGTAGCCCGATCTTTCTCCGGGTCTTCCCGGATTTTCCGGAACGTGATCGGGTTTATGGAAAAACCCGGACTCTTCCGGAAGGAAGAAAAGAGATTATTCCGGAAGTTTTTCCCGGCCGGGGGCAGGTCCTTCTTTTACGGTGTGCCGGGGTGCGTGTCCCTTCACCTCCCGGGGCAGACGGCGAGGTGCGAACGGACCCTGAACACGGATCGCATCAGCAAGCTCGTTGCACCGGGCCCGGGCCCGGTCAAAAGCCGGGTCATCGAACATATCTGCCGGGCCGATAAGTTCGCCACCGGTTACCTGGAACCCGAAGCAGAGGGCCCGGGCCGGGCCGTCGGACCTGGTGCTGCTCACATCGCTGAGCCCCACCGGCATCAGGGGACCGTACGGGAACCCCCGCATCCCCCCGCCAACGAGGACCGGCGTGCAGAATGGTTCGAGCGCCTCCCCGACCAAAGGGAAACCGTCCTGGGCCCTGACGATCATGACCGGGTCGTCATCGCCGTTGTCATTCGCGCCGGCATTGATGTCAAAGCACCGGGAGCTCGTGACCGCCGTAATCTCGCCATCTTTGCGGAAGACCCGCCGGATCACGGAGCGGGAAGGATCACTGATGTGCGCCAGCAGGCGGTAGCTCTCCTCCGGGCACCGGAAGATAATCCTGCTTTTCGCTGCCATGTCATGAACTTCGAAATCAAAACCCTGGTGCAGCGAAGGGTCGCTGACGAGTCCTGCTGTATTGAAGGGATCGGCAAAGATTTTGTACAGGATAAAGTTCCACGCCCCCGGGCCGGTCTTATCCGCTATAAAGATGAGAACCGGATCGCTCTCCCGTTCCTCGAACTCCAATTCCGCTACGCACGGGCCCCGGTCCGCAGACCCGGGGGTCTGTGAATCCCGTCCCGCCCCGTACAGTTTTATCTCGCTTGCGATCCTCGCGCACGCAGCGAATACATCACCCGCAAACCGGTGGATCCTCTTGTTATCCGTGCCATGGGAATGGGTCATGATGAGTTCGAGATCGTCGCCGCAATGAGTGACAAACGAATCGATGAGGAGCCTACCCTTCTCCTCCTTGAGCAACTTCTGCGCCTTCTCGATGAGTTTCGGATGGGTGCGGGAAAGCCCCAGAAAACCTCCCACCTCTGCCCGGAATACGGAAATCGTGATCTTTGGCATGGATACTCTCAGGTACTTGAGATCGCACCGGAGCACTAAAAAATTTGCGAAAATCGCCCGGTGAAGTTTTTTCCGATCAATCCGGGCATGTTCCGGCACTGATGGATTCACCACCAGCGTACCGCTTTTTGGAAAAATCTATCGCCGCATACAAGGGGTCGGATGTTGTATTAGATCACAGGGAACAAGGATCAAAAAGAATGGGATCCAAGCTGACTGATACAGGTTTATCCGATGGCAATTTTTTCCGGAACGAACGACATTCTGGAACAATTTCCCGGTCCGGGCGGGACTGGCTGAACGCTGATTTGTTATCCGATCCCCCACATCCCCTTACCAGTTTCAGCAAAATTTTACGCATATTTACACCGTAAAATGATCATATGAGCCGCGCGGGAAGATGTAGGGGGTCGGATGATCCATGAGCGGTTCACGACCCGGATAATGAGCTGTACCGCGGGAGAAAATTTTTCTGAGGAACGGGAGCTTGCCGAACGGCAGCAATCGTCAAAGCGTGAAATTTTTTGGATTCAGGATGAGAAAAGCAGTTCCGGGTTTTGAGTTTTTTACTCGGTTGAGATCATATCTTCTGACTGATGCACCCGGTGCTTCACCTCCCACCCCCCAGGGGGATGGGAGGAGCAAGGGGGCGACACATTCAGAAAAGAGATTATTTTCAAAGTTTTTTTATAACCTTTACCAGCCCGGCAATGCATTGGCCATGAAGGTCTTTTTGAAAGACTAAAAAAGAAAATTATCGGAAAGGTCAGGCTGCCGGTTTTGCCATCTTCTTCCGGACAAGGGAAGCCGATCCGTACGATCCGAACGCCCGGAAGAAGACGAGGCTCTCTGCATATGCCATCACCCGGATCGCCTTCTCGGTCTCCGCGTCAACAGCATAGATGTCCCGGTAGAATTCCTTGATCGCAAACTTGCAGTTGCCATCGAAGACCTGCCGGTCCTTCTTCCCGGGGTTTAAGGGCCGATACTTCTCGAGCGTCCAGTTCTGGATGTCCTTGTACAAGGCTGGTTCGTAGACTTTCAGGGTATCGAAGACCACGTCCTGCCAGAAGGTCCCGACATTCCCCTTGATGATATCCCCTTTGGGGAAATGCAGGTTGATGAGCTCCCGGGGCGTGCCAGTGATACCGTGCTGCGCGATCCCGACATTGAGCTTGTTGTCCCGAAGGGCTGTTGCGATCGCATTGGTCTGGGGAATATCGATGGAGAGCTGCTCCACGATATTCCCGTTCTCGTCGTAGGTGTGCCCGTGGGAACTGCCGTTTGCTATGGCGAGCACCTGCGGGTGGACGTTATTCTCCTTGAGCGCCCTGATGAACTCGACCGCTTCTTCCGGCCGGGTGAGGATAAGACCTTCCCCGTCCTTGCGTCCGATCTCGCCGACCTCGACTTCAAGACCGAACTCGTTCCCCTTCATTTTGCTTTTTATGTACTGGGCGAGTTCGGTGGTTACCCGGATATTCTCCGCAAGCTCTTCACGGACCGTCTTCCCTTCGAAATTGAAGAGGTGTGAAGCATCGATGGCAAACGATGTGTAGCCTGCATAGATCTGGGCATCGATCAACTGCTTTGTCTGCTCGATCTCTGCCACGTCGCCCTTCTTGATGGTGATGTGGTCTGCGTGCAGGGCCCAGGCATCGAACTCGGTTGCCTTTGCGGCGGCATTCATCTTCTCCGAGAAGACCTGGGGGGTCATGCCGGTATACCCCCCCTTGAGATCGCACTCGGACCGGGCGAGTTCCATGAATACCGCTGAGTCGGTATCCTTTGCTGCCCGGAAGATTCCTTCGGCAACGGTCGCGATCCGGACATTCGCCGCCATGATGATCGCCTTTTTGCCGGAAACGCCCGCAAGTATTGCAGACCCGGGCATCGGACTATAGTTTTTCGGTTTCATCGCTCATTCCTGCCGGATTTTTACTCATCCTTCGGTTATAAATTTTTCAATCAGCCCGATCTCTTTTTTGCCACCCACATAGATTGGCGTGGTCTGGTCGATCGCTGCCGGCAGGATATCGAGGATATCCCCCCGGCCGTTGCTGATCGCTCCGCCAGCTTCATGAATGATCTTTCCCATCGGGTTTGCTTCATACAGGAGCCGGAGCTTCCCTTTCTCCTTCCCTTTAAGGCCCGGGTACGTAAATACGCCTCCTTTGTGGAGAATCTGGTGGACATCGGCAACGAAACATCCGCTGAACCGGAGTTTGTACCCGGCCTCTTCAAGATGCCGAACCCAGCGTTCGTGGGCAGGGAGATAATCCTTCCGCAATGCCCCGGGCGAATAGATCTTCCCATCCGGGAGCTTTAGATCACGGTGACGGAGGACGAACTCACCGGTCTCATCCATGGCAAACTCATGGACACCCTTCCCGGTTGTCACGGTGAGGGTTGTGATGGGGCCGTAGAGCATGTAGAGGGCAGCAACGAGTTTCGAACCTTTCTCAAGGACATGCCCCGGGTAGATACCGATGATGGTGCCAATGGCAAGGTTGACATCGATCAGCGAGGATCCGTCGAGGGGATCAGTAACAACCCCGAAATTGTTCTTCGGGTTATCGATCTCGATGATGTGATCCTGTTCCTCCGTTGCGATGTACCGGACCAGCCGCGACTCTTTCAGGCCATTGATGAAGACGCCATCAGCGTACTTGTCGAGCGGCATCTGTTCCTCGCCATACATGTTCCGGGTCTTTTCATCCACGGGGGAATTTTTGAGGGACGTGAGGAATCCTTTCTTTACGCTGCCGGCCTGCCCGCTTAAGAAAAGGATCAGCCCGGCAAGGTTCTTTTCCGTTCCCTCACTGACAAGGAAATCTTTAAGTTTCATCATGAGCGCCTCCTGCTGCCACAAAGTGCATTCGAGCCGGGGGATCCGGACCCTACGCTGTGTAGTCGTTTGATTCGGTTGTTTATCAGGATTATTACTCTGCCGGCAGTACTGAACGCAAAAAAAGCAAGAAAAATACTCTAGGAAAGAACACCCCCGGAATTCACCAGGCCGTTCCTGTATGAAAGGATGAACCAAAAAAATACGGGAAAATAAAACCGGGGTACTCCAGAAGTACCCGGTTTCCTGCCGCTCTATGCTCCTGCCTCAAGCGTGAACGCAACTTCGAGCACGCCGTTTTTCAGCAAGTGGTCCAGGGTCGAGGGATCGGCATCCGGGGGAAGAAGCGTTTCTGTGTGGATGACCCGGTCCTCACACGCTGCCTCTGCGATCGGTGTTCCGGGCCGGACGGTAAGATTCAGGTTCTCTTCGGTTATCCCGGGAAGAGAGGTCACGATCCTCAGCATACTGTCGTCCCGGAAGATCTCCGGGACAGGGTCGCCGGGGGTCCCGGCGGCATGACCACCCGGTCCGGCCCGATTGTTGCATACAGGTAATCATCCGGAGATGACTGGATCGGGGAAAATCCCCCGCCACCTATCATAAACTCCCGGTTTATCCGGTTGGAGAGATGGTCGAAGATCGCATCCATCTCTTCAAACATATCTGTCGAATCTGCGTACATTCTTTTCTCCGTATTTCGGATTTTGTTTTTTTTGGTTACTTTTTTTTGGTTACTTTTTTTTGGTTACTTTTTTGGTTACTTTTTTGGTTACTTTTTTGGTTACTTTTTTGGTTACTTTTTTGGTTACTTTTTTGGTTACTTTTTTGGTTACTTTTGGTTACTTTTTTGGTTACTTTTGGTTACTTTTTTGGTTACTTTTGGTTACCTTAGCCCTTCATTGTCGCTTCAAGGCTTTCTGTCAGTTTTCCAATCTCCGTAAAGTCCTTCTTCCGCTTATACAGCGCGGCGCGAAGCTCTCCCGCCTCCTTTTCGGCCTTGTGCATAACGCCAGCGTGGCTGATCTCATCAACAGCCTTCCCGAGGATCTCGCGCTGTTCCTGGTTGTATAGCATTTCCCAGGCCTGCCGCTCGGACTTCTCGATCGATTCACGGTCAAGCGAGCCCTTGACCTTAAGAAGCGCCGCATCGAAGTGCGCCTTTGTCAGCATCACGTTCTTGATGGCATCGATCCGGTCCTTCTCGTCACGATCTCCCATGGTCAGGATGAACTCGCGCATTGCCGCCATCTTCACCTCGCGGACGAGCGACTCGATGTCGGCGCCCGCGTAGCCCTCGGTGTGCTTCACGAGCGCGTCGACATCGACATCCTTCGCAAGGATGCTGCCGGTATCGCCGCCGAGGTAGACCTCGAAGATCTTCTTCCTGCTCTCCTCATCGGGAGCCGGGACGTAGATGTGCCGTTCGAGCCGGCCCGGGCGGAGGAGAGCATCATCGAGCATATCCGGCCGGTTCGTAGCCGCGAGGATGGTGACATTCTTCAGCTCCTCCATTCCGTCCAGCTCGGTGAGGATCTGGCTCACCACGCTCTCGGTGACGTGCGACGACCCCTGGTAGGACCCGCGCTTCGGGACGAGTGCATCGATCTCGTCGAAGAAGATGATCGAGGGCGATGCCTGCCGGGCCTTCCGGAAGATCTCCCGGACTCCCTTCTCAGACTCCCCCACCCACTTGGAGAGGAGCTCGGGGCCCTTGATCGCGATGAAGTTGCACTCGCACTCGTTTGCAACCGCTTTTGCAAGCAGGGTCTTCCCTGTCCCGGGCGGACCAAAGAGGAGGATCCCCTTCAGGGGTTTTGTCTGGAGCCGTTCGAAGACATCCGGATACTTGAGCGGCCACTCGACCGCCTCCCGGAGCTCCTGCTTCACATCATCGAGCCCGCCAACCTCCTTCCAGGTTATGTCCGGTACTTCGACAAGCACCTCCCGCATCGCGCTCGGCTCGACATGCTTGCGAGCCTCGGCAAAGTCAGCATTTGTGACCCGGAGCTGGTCGAGGATCTCGTTCGGGATCTCCTCGTCGATCTTGATCTGCGGGATGATCTTGCGCAGCGCATGCATCGCCGCTTCCTTGACGAGAAGGGCGACATCGGCGCCGACGAAGCCATGGGTATTGTTCGCGAATTCCTCGATCTTCACATCATCCGCAAGCGGTACGCCACGGGAGTGGACCTGGAAGATCTCGAGCCTGCCCTTCTTGTCCGGGATCCCGACCTCGATCTCGCGGTCGAACCTTCCGCCCCGGCGGAGGGCCGGGTCGATCGAGTCAGGAAGGTTGGTCGCGGCGATTACGATGACCTGCCCGCGACCCTTCAGCCCGTCCATCAGCGAGAGCAGTTGGGCAACAACCCGGCGCTCCACTTCACCCTGAACTTCGGCACGTTTGGGAGCGATTGAATCGATCTCGTCAATGAAGATGATAGCAGGGGCGTTTGCCTCCGCCTCCTCAAACTTCTCGCGGAGCCCCTTCTCGCTCTCGCCGTAATACTTACTCATGATCTCCGGGCCGGACAGCGTGATGAAGTGAGCATCGACCTCGTTAGCAACTGCTTTTGCAATCAGGGTCTTTCCCGTCCCGGGCGGACCATACAGCAGAACCCCCTTTGGAGGCTGGATGCCAATCCGCTCGAAGATCTCCGGGTGCCTGAGCGGGAGCTCGATCATCTCCCGGACAAGCTGGAGCTCGCGGCCGAGCCCGCCGATATCTTCGTAATGGATATCGGAGACCTCCTTCTTGCCCTCCTCGGGTTTGTAAGGCTCTTCCTTGAGCTCGATCTCGGTGTCGTCAGTGACGATGGCGATACCCTTGGGGGTCACCTTTGCAATAACGAGGGTAAGGGCATTTCCGATCACGTCGACCCGGACGGTCTGGCCCTCGATCACCGATCTTCCCCGCAGGACCCGGGCGAGATACTGCTCGCCACCAACGAGCCGGATCGGCTGGGTGGGCTGGATAACCACCTTCCGTGCGTACTCGGCCTCGATCTTCCGGATCCTCACCTTCTCATCGATACCGGTGCCGGCATTCCCGCGGATATTCCCGTCAATACGCAGGACCGCGAAGCCAGTATCCTGGGAGAAGCCGGGCCAGACGATCGCCGCCGCTTTCTTTTTCCCCTGGATCTCGACCACGTCGCCGGACACCAGCCCGAGCTTCTTCATCACCTCGATGGAGAGTCGTGCTATCCCTCTTCCTGCATCATCGTGTGCCGCTTCTTTTATCGTTACGTCGTAAGAATCCTTGTCTGTCATCGTAAATACACCGTGAATTGTGCCTCGAATGGCTCAAGATTAACCACTAGTTAGTGTATGATTATATTTAAATATTTCAGTGGTGCCATCAACCGGCTTCACCGCTTGATCCCCCTGGACCAATATAAACCCGATCTCCGGGTTCCGGGAGATCGCAAAAAAATCTGCCTTATGGTAAATCAACTTTACTTGTCCAGAGAACAAGCGGAATTTAGTCCCAAAAGGCAAAAACGAGTATTTATCTTGTCTTTAAGGAAATTTATATGCCATGAGTATTCTTGCTGATGCCAAGCGGGGCATTGTTACCGAAGAGATGAAGATCGTCGCAGCGCAGGAAGGAGTCACCGAGGACTTCGTCCGGCGCAGCGTGGCCGGCGGGCACATCGTTATTCCCGTCTCGCCGTACCGGAAAGTCAAGATCTGCGGTATCGGTGAAGGCCTCAGGACAAAAGTAAACGCATCGATCGGTACCTCAACCGATATCGTCAATATTTCCGAGGAGATCGAGAAGGGACGGCAGGCAGAGCTCGCCGGCGCAGACACCCTTATGGAGCTCTCGACCGGGGGGGATTTCCAGGAGATCCGCAGGCAGGTCATCGCTAATACCAAGCTCTCGGTAGGTTGCGTCCCACTCTACCAAGCATTCATCGAAGCGGCCCAGAAAGACGGTGCGGTCGTCAACATGAAAGAGGACGACCTCTTCCGGATCACCGCTGAACAAGCTAAGCTCGGCACCAACTTCATGGCGATCCATACCGGCATCAACTTTGAGACCGTCAAGCGGTTGAAGAATCAGGGCCGGCACGCGGGACTTGTCTCCCGCGGAGGAGCCTTCATGACCGCGTGGATGCTCCACAACGAGAAGGAGAACCCGCTCTATTCCGAGTTCGACTACCTCCTTGAGATCATGAAGGAGCACGAAGTCACCCTCTCGATGGGGAACGGCATGCGTGCCGGTGCCATCCACGACGCGACTGACCGGGCCGGCATCCAGGAGCTTCTCATCAATGCAGAGCTCGCCGACAAGGCGCACAAGGAGAACGTGCAGGTCATTGTCGAAGGCCCAGGCCATGTACCGATTGACGAGATCGCAACCAACGTCCAACTCATGAAGCGGGTCACCAACAACAAGCCGTTCTACATGCTTGGCCCCATTGTCACCGACATCGCCCCCGGCTACGATGACCGGGTCGCGGCGATCGGTGCCGCAATCTCATCCTCGCTCGGCGCGGACTTCATCTGTTACGTCACCCCGGCCGAACACCTTGCGCTCCCGACGCCGGAAGAGGTATACGAAGGGGTCATGAGTTCGAGGATCGCAGCGCACGTCGGCGACATGGTCAAGCTTAAGAAGACCCGGGACCAGGACCTTGAGATGGGCCACGCCCGCAGGGAGCTCGACTGGGGCCGGCAGTACGCTGCCGCCATGAACCCGACCCGGGCAAAAGCGATCCGGGACGAGCGGATGCCGGCAGACACGGATGCCTGCACCATGTGCGGCGACTACTGCGCAATCAAGATCGTCAACAAGCATTTCAGATTCTAACTTTTTTTGCGGACGGGAATTGTTCCGGCCGGGATTTTTTAATTACCCGGTCGGGAAACCCGGAAACTTTGATGAGTCCTGCACGTGCTAATTGCACACAGCTGACCGGAAGTATCCGGAAGTATCCGGAAAAACCAGCAATACCCTGCAGAGTCAGCAGGAGCTCCGAAGTCGCAGGTGAGAGCCGTTAGGATCCATGCCGGTACGAACGAGCACAGGCACCGGGGATGTACGAGATAGTGACCATTATGGATGACAAACACTAAGGATCTCAGATACCCTGAGAGGAGATCATGATAGGGCATCCATCCGTTCCCGGGAAGAAAGCGCTCCGCGAGGAGATGAAACGGAGACGGTTCGCGCTGGCAGAACCGGAGATCCGGAGTAAGAGCGAAGGGATCTGTGCAAAAGCCCTCTCGCTCGCGAACGGATCCGACACGGTCATGATCTATGTCTCCAAGAAACCGGAGGTAGATACCGGATCGCTCATTGCCGGGCTTCTTACCCGGGGAGCCCGGGTCGTTGTTCCCATCATCGAACGGGAGACAACAAGCCTGCGCCTCTCGTACCTGGACGACCCCTCGGTGCTTGCCCCGGGCACCTTCAATGTCCCGGAACCGGTGGGAAACGAGGTGCCGGCATCTCCCCGCGACGTGCAGCTCGTGATAATCCCGATGCTCGCATTCGACCGGAAAGGTAATCGGCTCGGGTACGGGGCCGGGTATTACGACAGGTTCCTCTCCGGGAACCGGGATATTCCCAAGATCGGTCTTGCCTTTGCCTGCCAGGAATCCGGATCCATTCCTTCGGATGAGAACGATATCCGGATGGACTTCATTGTAACCGAAGACGCGATCATCAGGTGCGGGGAATCCGGGTAAACGGGCGGATGGGCGGGGCTTTCCCACCCCAATGGATACGCAGCGGGGGAGCAGGCCGGAGACAACGATGCAAATACAATCAAATAACCCCGGTACCAACATGATCCAGCACGGTGATCCTATCAAGGTAAATTTCGGTGGGTTTGTCTCCCTCTCCACCATCGACTGGCGCGGGAGATCGGTCTGCTCAGTTTTTTTACGCGGCTGCCCGCTCCGGTGTTCCTATTGCCAGAATGAAACTATCCAAACGGGAGAGGATCTCAGGGATCTTGACGAGATCGTAGAAATGATCAGGACGTCATCGCCATTTATCAGCGGGGTCGTCTTCTCGGGCGGGGAACCGGCTGCCCAGGGGGAGGCTTTGATCGCGCTTGCGGAGAGGGCAAAGAAGATGGGGCTTTCTGTCGGCATCCAGACAAGCGGTCTCTTCCCGGAGATCCTCGAAACCCTGATCGCCCGGGGCCTTGTGGATAAGATCGCGATCGATTACAAGACCCGGTGGGAAGGCTTTTCGAGCACGGTGAAAGACGGGGCCGATACGCCGGACGGGTACCAGAAGAGGGTCGACCGGTCGATCGCGATCTGCAAAAAAGCGTTTGCGGAAAAGGACCTCCCGGATTTTGAAGTGGTCGTGACCGTCTTTTACGAGAACGAGAAATATATCAGAACAATATCGGAGAAGATTGGCGATTCACCCCTCGTCCTCCAGCAGGGCGAGCACAAGATCCCGATAATGCAGGACGAGATCGCAAACATGACTGCATATATTGCCCGGAAACAAAATACCATTGAGCAGTATACCCCCATGACCCTTGCGGAGATCAAAAAAATTGCAGAAGGCCTGAAACGGGATGTCCGAATCCGGACACGGGAAGTGGGAGAGATCGTTTTCAACCGGAGATTTATCTTATGAAAGTAATCGGCGTCGTAGGAATGCCCGCAAGCGGCAAAGGTGAGTTTGCACAGATCGCGTCCGACATGGGAATCCCCGTCATTGTCATGGGGGATATGATCCGGAACGCGGTGAAGGCTGCCGGGCTCGAACCGAACGATGCCAATTTCGGAGCGATTGCGACCCGGCTCCGGGCCGAACGCGGGATGGATGCCATCGGGCAGCTCTGCGTCCCGGAGGCCAGGAGTCGCAAGGCTCCCCTTGTCCTCATAGATGGCATCCGGGGAGATGCTGAAGTAAAATTGTTCCGTAGAGAGTTCCCTCAGTTCACGCTCATCCGGATCGAGTCGAGTTTCGAGAACCGGTTAGCCCGGGTTGCTGCCCGGGGACGCTCGGATGATTTCAAGACCGCAGGCGAACTCCGGAACCGGGACGAGCGGGAGCTCGGGTGGGGGCTAGGGAAGGCTTTGGATCTCGCAGATCTCCGGCTCGAGAACAACGGCACGCTGGATGAGTTCTCGGCCGCAGTCCGCAAGCTCCTTGAAGAAATCCGGATGGATCCGTGATGCTCAGGCAATACTTCTCCTCATCGGCCAAAGTCTGGGATGATATCTCATGGGTGTACGGGATCGAGGATGCCGGGTATGCAGGCTGGGAGATTGTCGGCGACGGAAACTACAGACTGGACAACCCGGAATGTTTCCGGAGGATCGAAGAGGTGATTGCGAGCACGAAACTTGGCATCACGGTCCACGCCCCGTACGGGGACTTGAACCTGGCCACCCTCAACGATCCCATCTGGCACGAATCGGTGCTCCAGATCTGCACCTGCATCAAGCACGCCTCCCGGATCACCGACCGGGTCACGATCCACCCGGGATACCTGTCACCGGTCGGGAAACTCATGCCCCAGAAAGTCTGGGAGCTCCAGAAGGAGGCGCTTCGCCGGATCGGAAAGTCTGCCGTTGAACACTCGGTCCTCGCCTGCCTTGAGAACATGATCGGGGTCAAGGAATTCCTCTGCCGGATGCCGGAGGAACTCATGGGGATGACTGAGGGCATCGAAGGGATCGGCATGACCTTCGATTTCGGGCACGCGAACACGATCGGGAAGGTGAACGACTTCCTCCCCCACGTGGGAAAAGCGAGCCACATCCATATCCACGACAATCATGGCATGTCGGATGAACACCTTGCGCTGGGCGATGGGACGATTAACTGGGAAACGATCGGGAAAAAAATCTCCCGCGACTACAGCGGCGTGATCGTAATCGAAGGAAAATCGATTGAGGAAGCAAAGAAGAGCATGACGGTCTACCGGAAGTGGTTTGCATGAGCGGCGAGACCCTCCAGGTCTATTTCCTTGGTACAGCTGGTGCACTCCCGACCCCGATGCGCAACCCGCCCTGCATCATGCTCCGCCGGGGCTCCGACACCCTGCTCTTTGACTGCGGCGAAGGCGCCCAGCAGCAGATGATGCGGGCCCGGTGCGGGTTCACGGTCAATGCGATCTTTATCACCCACTGGCATGCCGATCACTTCCTTGGGATCTTCGGGCTCGTCCAGACGATGTCGTTCAACGGCCGGACCGAACCACTGACCATCTACGGCCCCGAGTGGGTGCACGAGTTCGTTGCAACGCTCCGGAAGGTCACCCGGTTCAACCTGAAGTTCACTATCGATGCAGTTGAGCTTGTTCACGGATCGTGGGTGCGGCTTGACGGGTACACCATAACGGCCTTTGCGGCAAACCATGGGATCCCTGCGCTCGGTTTCGTTCTTGAAGAGGACTCGCGGCCGGGCAGGTTTGACCGCGAGCATGCGATCTCCCTCGGGGTTCCCCCGGGCCCGCTCTTCGGCCGGCTCCAGCGGGGCGAGCCGGTGATGGTCGGCGAACCGGGCAACCAGCATGAAGTCAGGCCGGAAGACGTGATGGGCCCGGCCCGGCCGGGACGGAAGATCGTGTACACGGGAGATACCCGGACAATCCACCAGACTATCCGGGAGATCGCCCACGACCCGGACCTGCTCATCCATGATGCAACGTACGATGAATCGGAGAACGACCGGGCCCGGGAGTTTTTCCACGCAACCGCTGCCCAGGCAGGCGAGGCTGCGACTACGCTCAATGCCCGGACGCTCGCACTCATCCACATCAGCTCCCGGTACACCGATCACCAGGCGCACATCATCGACGCCAAGAAAAAATTCTCCGGTTCGATAATCACCCCTTCAGACCTTGAAATGATCGAAATTGCATTCCGGGAATAAGGGATCGGTCCACGGGAGAGTTTTCGGAAGGAACCGGAGGTTCCGGGAAATCTCAAGAACAGTGCACCAGAAGCACTATTCGAGCCGGGGGGGGTTCCTGCAACCTGCTGTTTTTAAAGATATTTTTGGGAAAGGGATAATTCCCGTCAATTTAAGACTTGACTGCAAAAAAATCACTCAACGCCGTATTTATCGTAAATCTTCCTCAACTACTTCTATCGCAGTCTGTGTTCTCACAACCATCGGGCGCGGGAATAGAGATGTGAAGGATTTTTAGCATATGAAACGGGCACTTCTTGTTTGCGTCACCCTGGTCTTCCGCATGACTCCACTGACTACCGGGGACGTGGGTTACCACTTCTCAACGGAATTCCAGGACGCTACGTGGACGTATTGGGTGTGAGTTAATACTCGCTACATAACTTCCGGAGAGGTTCAGGAAGTTAAGGTGAATACACTTCCGATGGGTCTCACTACCTCCCCATAGGATAGTATCAGGATTCACGTCCAGGTCACCGAGACCGCCCCCATTGTCACAATCAAGACCCGTTTCTGCTCTGCAGATGATTTGGATAAAGGGAGGCGCGGGATGCAGATATTTTCATTCTACGAGGTCCTGCCGATCTCTTAACGATCTTCCATTTTTGATATATTCCCTATTCCCGATAGCGAGTCCCCCAACCCATCCCGAATAATTCTTCAAAAATCGTTTCCGGGGACGCGTGCAACAAGCAGATTAAATAATTACACTCCCATTCATGATCATACCAAACGTTGATCGTCACCGGACGCTCATAATGCTGGAGTACGATAATTTCGGAAGCGTTGGCGAACCAATACAAGATCGCGAGCAATATCCCGTTGTAACGTGTGTGGTGAGGAAGAAATGGAAAATAACGAAACAAGTGATGTACTCGTATACCGGCTCGGTGCCGGGTACGACCTCTCCGATATTGAGGAGGGAAAGATCTACCAGGGTAAGGTCCAGGGCTTTGCCAACTTCGGCATGTTCGTCCAGATGAACGACAGGATCAAGGGCCTTGTCCATAAGAGCAATATCAAGGCCGAACACAAGGAGCGGGACGCTATCCTTGTCCGGGTCCGGCAGATCCGGCCGAACGGGAATATCGATCTCGAAGAGGTCCAGATCCAGGTGTACCAGGTCCAGAACCTGGATCGTAAATCGACAACCGTGAGGATCGCTGACCTCCTCTCGCGCCTCGGGAAGACAGTCGCAATCGAGGGCGAGATAGCCCAGATCAAGCAGACCAGCGGCCCGACGATCTTTACCATCGTTGATGAGAGCGGCACCCAGAACGCAGCGGCGTTCATCGAGGCCGGCGTCCGGGCATATCCCGAGGCAGAGCTCAACAACGTGGTCCGGGTCATCGGCGAAGTGATGATGCGGAACAACCAGCTCCAGATCGAGGTCGATTCGCTCACGGTCCTCTCGGAAGACGAAACTGCGGCAGTGAAGGTCCGGATCGAACAGGCGCTCGAAGCCCGTGCCGAGCCGCCGGAGATCCCGCTCCTTGTCCCCAGCGAGGTCATGGAGAAACTCCGGCCGGAGATGCGGAAGGTTGCAAAGATTATCCGGAAAGCGGTCTTCATGTCCCAGCCGATCATCCTCCGCCACCACGCGGATGCAGACGGGATCTGTTCCGCGGTCGCAATCGAGCAGGCGGTCGTCTCGCTCATCCGGGAGAGCGGCGGGGATTTCGATGCGGACTACTACATGTTCAAGCGGGCCCCTTCAAAAGCCCCGTTCTACGAGATCGAGGATATCACCCGGGATCTTGACTTCTCCTTAAAGGATCATATCCGGTTCGGGCAGAAGATGCCGCTCGTCATCCTGACCGACAACGGCTCCACGGAAGAGGATGAGCCGGCCTACAAGATCGCAAGCGTATACGACATCCCCTTCGTGGTCATCGACCACCACCACCCTGACGGTACGATCGACAAGTACCTCAAGGCCCACATCAACCCGTACCATGTCGGCGGGGACTTCGGCATCACCGCAGGAATGCTCGGGACCGAGGTCGCGCGGCTGATCAACCCGAAGATCGAGCCGGTGATCCGGCACCTTCCGGCAGTTGCCGGTGTCGGCGACCGGAGCGAAGCGCCCGAGCGGGCACTCTTCCTCGGGCTCGTCGCCAGCAAGTACTCCGAGCAGGTATGCAAGGACATCGCCCTTGCCCTTGATTACGAACAGTTCTGGCTCCGGTTCAATGACGGGCGCGAGATCGTTAAGGACATCCTCAACATGACCGGGAATCCGGAACGGCATGCGAAACTCATCGCGCTCCTGGTCGAAGGCGCAAACACGATGATTGAGGACCAGATGAGCGCCTGTATGCCGCACGTGGTTCCCCGTGTCTTAAAGAACGATGCGAACCTCTTCCTCATCGATGTCGAGATCCATGCCCACAAGTTCACCTTCCCGCCCCCGGGCAAGACATCAGGAGAAGTTCACGACCGGCTCTGCAGGAAACATGCCGACGAACCGGTGGTCACCATCGGCTTTGGCCCCGACTTTGCAGTCCTGCGATCCCGGGGTGTCCTCATGAACATCCCCCGGATGGTCCGCGAGCTCAGGGTCGAGATCCCCGGCGGCGGTATCAGCGGCGGCGGGCACCTTGTGGTCGGCAGCATCAAGTTTGTTGAAGGAATGCGGAATGTCGTGCTCGAAGCATTGATCGAAAAGATTGCCCTCGCTTCCGTACAAAAATAATTTTTCCGGCGATCCTTGTGACGTCGTATTTTTTCCGATAATTGTACAGATTTTTGTGGGGGATACGAGTCTTGAAAGGCCGGCGATCAGATTGCAAATTTATCCGCACGCTGCGTCTAATATATGCTTTCTGGTTTGCATATGACCCGGAGTCGGAAATAAAGCCGTAATTATGCAGAAAAGCACAGATATTTATATATAGAAGATGATCTATATGAATTCATAATGCTGAGGCATGACATGTCAACAACCAAAAAATTACGTGAGACGTATAACGAGACCCAGCACAAAATTGTTCACTACCTCAATGGTGGCATAACCAAAGGGAAACACTATTTCAAGTCAAAATACATTGCAAAAGATCTTGGACTGTCACCAAAGGAAGTCGGGACAAACATGGCAATCCTTGCCGATATCTGCAAGGAACTGGATATCATCCGCTGGAGTTACTCGAACAGTACCACCTGGATGGTCACGCCAAGGATGGCCTGATCCCATCCCATTTTCTCCCTTTTATCATGACTAAGATTCTCGAATTTGAGTCAGAGATAGAATTCGTTGCTGATATCAACGAGTACAAAGACTGCCTGATGTCACAGGATCCTACCCAGGAAAATCCCAACGCACTCTGGTTCAATATCGATATCCCGAAAGGGCATATCATCAAAGCCAACGACCGCGTAAAGGTCACCATAGAAAAACTGTAACCTCTTTTTCGGATCAGGGATCCGGGGGATTTGGCTTCATTCAGCCGGGAAACGGCAACCCGAAGCGATATGCATCGTAGTTCTACCGCGTGGTCTAGAGGGCAATCCGGAACGAGTCAACGTACGTGGTGCTGCTGATCATGTACATCGATTTGTTGGAAGTCTGGACGATCCGGTATATCGATCCATAATTCAGGATCTTCTCACCCTCGATGATTCCCCCGGTATCGGCATAGAAGAGTGCCATCCGGAAATTTGCGTACGCAGGATTCCGGTTTGCGATAACCGTGGTATTCAGTATCCAGACCAGGTAGGGTACCGAGAACGTCTGCGTCACGCCGCCCCGCGAATCCTCGGCAAACGCAAACGTAACCATCTCCAGGTCGCGCCGGGGGATCTCCGATGCGCCATAGATCTCCATGTTATCGGGGAGCCGGACTACCGGGTAGGCAAAAGGATTGTTCGTGTAAAAAATCCGGTAGGGCGGGGCGATGATCGAAACAGGTATCGGGGTTGCATTCGGGGTAACGATCGTCGTTACCGTGATCACCGGGGTTACGGTCGGAACCGGCGTAGGTATGGTTGTTGCAACCGGGGCTGGGGAAAAAGGCAGCCGGAGCCCGGATATCGATCAGGAATTTGTGATCACCGCTACTGCGCAGACGATTACGATCGCAAGCAACACGGTTACGATATCCCCGCGTTCCAAAAGTATTACTGGGGGATAATTGCATAAAAATGCTTTACGGGGATTTTCTGACATCCTGCTTGCATGTTGTGACCCACGCGATTCCCGGATAAAACGCGACCGGGAAGTAATCCGAAAACCTTTCCCGGACAAAAATCAGATAAATTTTTACGCAGTCGGAATGTAACGACTACATATGGAGATGCCTGGCATACGAACGTGGGTTGTTTTCTACCTGATCTCGTTTGTCGTACTGCTCTCTGGGCAGCGTTCCTGCCAAGTACCAGCGAAATGATGTGGGTAAGCCTTCTGCTGGTTATTATTATCGTCGGGATTAACCTGATGACCGTGATAAACGAGATGAAGAAGCATGCAGCCCGGGTGGAGATGCAGCGGAAACTTACCGATGGATTCGAAAGGGATTTTTCAAAAAAGTAACGGTTTTGCCGGTCCCCCCGGCACCTGAACAGGGAATCACGGCTCTTTTTTTATGAAAATTTTCTGGACGGAATTATTGGGGACAAACAGGTTCTCAACATGCCGGCCGAGATACTCGATCTTTCCCAGAATATAGAACCCCCCGGTAACGAGCGCGGAGTGGAACAGCACCGCAAGCTCGTCCTTCTGTTTTTCCGTAAAATAGATCGTCACATTCCGGCAGGTGATGAGATCGAGCCACCGGGAAGCGGGTACGCCACTCATGAGATCGTGGGGCCGGAACCGGATGAGATCCTTGAGATGCTGTTTTACCTTGAAGCTGCCATCGGGAAGTTTCGTGAAGTGGCGATGAATCTGGACTTCGGTCAGTTTCACCATCGCTTTCGGGCTGTAAATTCCCACCTGGGCCTTTGCAAGCACCATCTTGTCGATGTCGGTTGCGATGATCTGGGCAGAGAATTCCTTATTCTGGGCCAGCATCTAGGACAAGATCATGGCAATGGAGTATGGTTCCTCTCCCGTTGAACATCCGGCGCACCAGATACGGATCTTCTTTCGCTCCTGGAAAAGTTTTGGCAATATACATCTTTTTTCAGGAGTTCGTAGCAAAGAGGAATGCGACGATGAGCATATACCAGCTGCCCCGGCTCCGGAACATAGAGCGAACCGGATCGAGAATATGCTCGTGTTCCGAAGAGATGTTCAGGACATAGGAGCCGCTCACGATTACCAGGATCCCGCATATACCGGGAAGCGACGGGACTTCGTGCAGCAGGAGAAACGAGGTACCAATAAGAAATGCCGGCGTGAACGAGAGCATCGGCATGGCAAGCGAGAGGTCGGATGAAGAGAGGGCAGAGAAGATCAGGATGAGGCAGATGATGTTTATTGCAGCAGAGATGAGAACCGCGGGCCAGTAATCCGGCCCGAGTACGGGGAAACCCTGCAGTGCAGAGATGAAAAAGAGAAGTCCGGAACAAAAGATGAAACCAACCGCGGTCACTATCCGCGGGTCAAGAACGGTCCCGTACTTCTTGATGACAATATAGAATGCAGCATTCACGATAGCGCCCGTGAGCGCGAGAAGAACCCAGAGCATACAAGGCTCCCGTGTTTACCAGATGTTGCTCGCGGCTCTGATTTACCCTTCGCCAGATCCTAAGAATTGCCGGAGGGGGGATCCGATTATCGATCTGATCCGGGGGGCAAGCTCCCCAATCCATTCCCGGGTTGTCATCATCCGGGAGGACCGCATCTGCTGGGTGACAAGGATTGCCCGGTGCAGCTCGCTGTCGCCAATCGTTCCCGCAGAATTGGTAACAGAGAGGGTCCCGGTTGCATCCGAGAGGAACTTCACGGAGTACCCGCGGGGGAATGCCTGCCGGGCGGTCGTGTCGCAGCACATCTGGGTCATTTAGCAGGCGATTGTAAGCGTGGTAATTTTCTGCTGCGCGAGCCACGGGGCAAGCCCGGTGCCGGTGAAACTTCCGGGAAGGGTTTTTTCGACCAGGAGATCGTACGGGCGTTTTTGGACATCGTTGTGCAGCTCCCATCCGGGTGTTCCTTTCCGGAATGTCTGTGCGTCCGGGGCGGGACTGGTATGCTGGACGACAATCGCCGGTATCTGAAGACCGGAAGCAGCATCCATTGCCCGGAGGATATTTCCAAGACTTCCCGCAGGATACGTGACCGGAAGCTTCCCGATAAAATACTCGTTCTGGACATCGATCACTACAAGTGCTTCATGTATCATGCCTAAAGATCATCTCCGTTCCGCTGGTAAAATGCAGCCCGGGACAACTCCATCCGGTAGAAATCCACGGGCTCCCCGCAGATATCTTCGCAGCACTCCCCGGTCCAGGTGAACCCCAGTTCTTCGTACAGTTTCTGCGCCCGAAAATTATTCTTCCGGACTATGAGACGGATGCAGCAAAATCCCGCGCGGGAAAATCCCCAGGAGAGCGTGCGGCGCGTGAGTGCCCGGCCATAGCCTCTCCCGAGTTGTGCCGGGTGAAGCGCGATCCGGAACTCGGGGCAGTTCCCGTTGTCGCGCGTGAGAATGGAGAATCCGACCATCTCGCCGCACTCCTCGCCCACGAAAATATCGGATCCCGATCCCGCGGGGTAATGATCGAGCCAGCCGTCGTTCCGGAGCGCGTAGTCGAGACCGGAGAATTCCTCGGGGTACCGGGGCCAGGATTTAATGACGGTGCTGTCTGCTGGTGCGAGAGGCCGGATGGTGAACATGAGTAAATGTACAATTGGCTGTCCGGGAAAAAATGCTATTGGTCATGAAAAACTTCGCGCATCAGAAGGATAAAAAAATCGGGTACCGGTTATGAAATGAAGTCCAGCAACGTCAGCAATTGCGATGCCAACATTCCCCCCCGCATTTGTACTCGGGCAGATCCGGATAGTTCCCGAATTCTGATTGGAGATGTTTCTACATTTCCCGGATCGTGGGAGTTTTGGTATCTTCGTCGCCCGGGATCGTTCGTACAGTGCCAAACCCCAGGGAGACCGATTGCCCGATCCCAAAGTAATCCGGTATCGCAAGATTTGTCGCGAACCTTCCGATGAATACCATCTCGTTCGCATCACCGACCCGCTCCTTTTTGAACCGGACTTTTGCCTCAGCTGTGATCGGCAATGCCGGTGCATACCCCAAAGATTTTGCAAGCGTTGCAAGATTCCGCGCAAGGATGCCGTTTATGAATGCATCCCGTTCGGCTTTCCCGTTCAGCTCGTAGAATTTTTTGGCGTTCTGTTCGTTGAGGGCAAGCCACGGGCTTTGGAATTCATACGTCGTGCTCCCGCGGGAGATGCCGAACTCTTCGTTCCGTACCGATGCGTCGCGTTCAACAATGGTGCAGGTGCTCCTCCCGGTCGCAAACTTGTCGATCCCGACCGAAAATTGCGAGAGAAAATCCGCGCCTTCATTAATCCCAAGGACCATAATCCAGTCCTGCACGATCTTTACCTGAACGACCGGGTACCGGTGGGTAAAATCCGCTGCGCGATCTTTGTGCGCCTCCGCGTATTTTGAAAAGTTTTTTGCGAGAAAGGGTCGGAGCTCATCAAAGGTGTCGAGCCGGGACCGGTTGGAGTCGAGGAGAAGTGTGAAAATTCTGAGGAACATGATTGTAATCATCACTGCGAAGTTGGGGGAGATAAGGGTTTTACCGGAACGAAGGGAAGAATATTGCCGGACCGGAATTGTGTAGGGAGGGACATCCCACCCGGTTCCATGGTCGCATACCAAATATGCCTGTATCGGGCTCCGTTTACCAATCGGACGATCCTGTTTTTGGGCGAGAAGGAAAACCAGTCCACGCCCCGGAAAATTATCGCTATAACTAGTTATTTTTTAAAATATACGGTTTTCCTCGCATTTTGACCCTGCAAAATAGCGGGCCGCCGACACCTCCGGTTTTCCGGACGAATTGGACATTCCCGGAAAAACGGGAGAAATTTCAGGCTCCGGGGTGTTCGCACCGGACCCGCTCTTTTCCCCCCGGGACGGTTCATTGTATGATTGCCCGAAATGAGACGCGATCTGCCTTCCAAAAGCATCTATTAGCATCTTTTTCTGAGACCATTTTACGCTGCGTTTGGCAAATATCGGAGAAATGTGTGCTTTTCGAAAATACTACACCGGTTTTTCCCGGAATAAGCATCGTCCACCGGGAAAAACCTGTTCCCGGGGCGTCATACCCGCGAAGTCTCCGACGGTGGAGCGTTCCGGGGAGAGGAGGCGATCCTGCCATATCCCGGAACGGGACTGGAGCCGGGGCCAGCCTCACAACGGTACTGCACCGGTCGTAAAATGCAGGATAAGAATGATCACCGGCTGGTGGACGAAATAGATAAGCAGCGAGTGTTTCCCGGGAAACGTAAGAATGCATTCCCAGCGTGCCGGAATCTCCGGAAGGGAGAAGCTTCGCGCACCGCCCGGGTACAGGATCGAACCGATGCCGAGTCCGGCAAGAACGACACCAAACCATGGGAAGATCGGCTCGTAATCAACCGACATCCACGCTGCGGGATGTACGCCCAGCGGGAGGAGCCAGGACGGGCCGGGGATCGCTGTGAGAAGGTACCCGACAAGAATGAAAACGATCCCGATCGCGATATTGTATCTCCCGAACCGGTAAAAGAGCGGTGCAAGAATGACCGAGACGCCGATAAGGTGCAGGATGCCAAAGACGATGAAGCCCTCACCAAGATACAGCAAGGTCGCGACAGTGACCAACAGGCCGAGGGCAAAGATTCCCGCCCCGCGCGTCAGGAACTTGAGGTGCAGCTGAACCGGTGCGAGGTTTGCAGCAGCCCGGGCATAGCTGATCGTAAAGGAGATCCCGACCAGTAGGAGTAAGAGAGTCGCGATCGTAAACGCAAAATGTCGCCAGAACCCGCTCGTGATCGTTACCGGATAGATCCCGAACCAGAAGAGATCGAAGAGCGTATGGAAGAGGACCATCATACCGATCGCGATCCCGCGGAAGAGATCGATCTCAAAGAATCGCGATGACCCGCTCATGCTGCTGTAGCTATCCGGGGTACGGCGTGATATTTTTTCCCTTCAACCGTGAAACCAAAAACCGGCTTTTATCTTTGGTTTTTTGTTTGCTCTCTTCATCCGCCAGCGCGAAAAACGTCTTCCGGAAAACCTGCCGGAAAATTGCTGGATAATTGCAAGATAATCCGTGGTATTTTTGTGGGGCATATCCCGGGATTGCGCTGAAGAAGGACCGGCTCCTGTAGCCGGGCGCATCCGGGCATCCGGTCACGAGCGATCACCGTGAGGCAGGGAAGACGAAACCTTAAAGATCTACCCGGACATTAACAAGATGCAGAAGAGAAAACCAAAAATGGGGGGACTACACCGATGGTTGCAGAAGCTTGTGATGAGCATGTCATTGAGGCGATCGGCAGGTGCCGGGTCGTTATCCAGAACGGGAAGGTTGTTGAAGTCAGCGAGCCGCAGATTACCGAATGCCCGCTGACAAAACGCTTCAAAGTACCCATGGCTGATATCTCAAAGGAGGCAGTCAGGGCCAATATCGAACAGCGGATTTCTGCATTCGGCATGTGCACCCCGCATCGCGAAGTGCTCGCAACCGAAGACTTTGTCGGCTTCGGTGCGTCCGAACTCCTGAGCGGAGGAATGCGGGCAAAGATGATCGATGCCGCCGTGCTCGCAAGCGACGGGGCGGGAACGGTCGTTGTCACGACCCCGCAGATGATCCAAGGCATCGGCGGCCGTATGTCCGGCCTCGTCTCGACTACCCCGATCCGGGAAGTCATCGAAAGGATCGAGAGCCATGACGGATTCGTTCTCGATCACGCTACCGCAAAACTCGATCAGCCGGCCGGCGCCGCTCTCGCAATCAGGAAAGGTTTCCACCATATCGCAGTCACAGTAGCGGGGCCGGAAGCGGCAGAGATCGTCCGGAGGAACCATCCTGATGCACTGATCTTTGTTGTCCATACTAGCGGCCTCACTGCAGATGAAGCGCACCGGATAGTCGCGGTCGCCGACCTTGTCACCGGTTGCGCATCGAAAGCGATCCGGGAGATCATTGGACCCCATGCCCTGCTCCAGGCCGGCGCCACGATCCCTATCTTTGCACTGACCACCCGTGGCAAGGAGCTCATCGCCCACCGGATCATGGAGACCAAAGACAAAATCTTCTTAAAGAGCGCACACCTCCCGGTAACAGGCGATCAGCAGCCGGCTCCGCTCATATAATTTTTCTCCGGGGGTCCGTCCGAAACCACCACCAAGCGGTGGATCCAATCTTCTTTTAAGAAAACTACGACTGCCACCCATCCATGATTTTCATCCTCTACGTTGACGATGAGCCGGAGTTACTCGAACTCGCCACGATCTTCCTGACAAAAGCCGGTGATATCAGGATCCATTCGGTATCTTCAGCAACAGAAGCTCTTGCACTCCTGGAAAGCGAAGCCTTCGACGCGATTGTGACGGACTACCACATGCAGGAGATAGACGGGATTGAGTTCTTGAAAACAGTCCGGGCTGCCGGTAACGAGATCCCCCTCATCCTGTTCACCGGGCGGGGGCGCGAAGAGGTCGTCATCCGGGCGATCGAGCACGGGGCCGATGCGTACCTCCAGAAAGGCGGGGATCCCCGCCCGCAGTTCACCGAGCTCGCCCATAAAATCCGGCAGATCGTCCGCAGGAAACGGGCGGAAGATTCCCAGCGCGAGAGCTAGGAGCGCTTCCGGGGGATGGCTGAACGGAGCTCGGATCTTATCATCACGGTCGATGACGGGATGCAGGTGACCTATGCCTCCCCCTCACTCATCGCTATCACCGTCTTTTATCGGAGGAGATCCGCGGCAAACCCCTCGACATTCTTCTCCCGTCAGAGGATATCGCCTGTATCGGGCAGTCCGCACACGAGCCTGCCGGTGTCCCGCCCGGGATCTTCGAGGCCCGTATCCGGAAAAAAAGACGGGACCCCCGCGGTGCTCAAACTCTCCGGGATACCGGTGATCGAGGGGGAAAAAATTTCCGGTATCCAGCTCCAGGCCCACGACATCACTGCCCGCAAACGGGCAGAAGATAAACTGAAAGAAGCGTACGAGCAGATCCGCGCAGCAGAAGACGTGTTACAGGGCCAGTTTGACGAGATCGTCACCATCCAGAAGATCCTCACCATTTCGGAAGAAAAATTCCGGAACGTTATCGAACACTCCCCGCTCGGCATTCATTTCTTCGAGACCCAGGATGATGGAAAACTGATCTTCGTCGGGGCAAACCCGGCGGCCGACGCGATTCTTGGGATCAGCCACGAGCATTTGATGGGAAAGACGATCGAGGCCGCATTCCCAGGCCTTGCCCTGACCGGAGTACCGGAACGCTACTTCGAGATCACAACAACCGGGAAGCCATGGTATCACGAGGACATCCGCCGGCAGGGTGGCGCTATCCAGAGGGCACTTTCCATATGGGGCTTCCAGGCAACTCCCAGCACCGCGGTCGTCATGTTCATGGATATCACCGATCGCCGGAACGCAGAGGAGCAGATCCGGGACAATGACCGGTTCCTGCAGGATATCTTCTCAAGCATCCAGGACGGGATCAGCATCCTTGACAAGGACATGAACATCGTCAAAGTGAACCACACCATAGAGAAGTGGTTCGCCCACGCGATGCCGCTTACCGGAAAGAAATGCTACGAAGCATATCACTGCCGGTACTCCCGGTGCGAGAACTGCCCCTCGTACTCATCGCTCCAGACCGGCAAGGCCGCAATTGACCGGATCGTGAAGTGCGGTCCGGACGGTGAGAACACCGGCTGGCTTGAACTCTACAGTTTCCCGCTCATCGATTCGCAATCGGGCCGGATGAGCGGCGTGATCGAATACGCCCGGGATGTTCCCCGGCAGGTGGAAATAGAGAACGAGCTTAAACGCCGGGTAGCAGTTGAGAACCTGATATCCGGGATCCCCAACCGGTTCATCAATATCCGCACAACATTCTCCAAAGAGATCAACGGCACGCTTGAGGAGATCGGCGCCACCTTCGGGTTCGACCGGATCTGGATCCTGCTCAGTTCTGACGATCTTGCCCACATCACGGAGGTATGCAGCTGGGGGGCACCGGATGCTCCGGCAACATCACTCAATTTCGCAGGAATGGATATCAGTTCCCTTGCCTGCACCCCTCGGCTCAGGGCCAGTAAGGATATCGCGTGCTCGTCTCACGGGGAACTTCCGGATGAAGCCGCGACCGAGCGAAACATTCTGGAGAGCGCGGGAATACAGGCACTTGCCGGGATCTCGCCCATCCATAGCGACCATGTCTTTGGCTTCCTCTGCTTTGCGAGCATGACAAAAACCCGCGTGTGGCCGGATGAAGAGCTGAAGGTCTTAAGAACCCTCGGTGCCCTGTTCACCGATGTCTTTACAGCAAGGCGCTCGCGGGAGATGCTTCTGCAGAGCGAGGCAAAATACCGGGAACTTGTGGAGAATGCCGCAAGCATCATCATCCGGATGGACCGCGATGCAAAGGTGACATTCTTCAATGAATTCGCGGAGAAATTTTTAGGGTTTACCCAGGAAGAGATCCTCGGCCGGTCTCTCGTGGAGACGATCGTCCCGAAGACAGAGACTAGCGGCCGGGACCTTGATGCACTGGTAAAAGACCTGGTGAAGAACCCGGGTGCCTATACCCATAACGAGAATGAAAATGTCCGGAAGAACGGGGAGCGGATCTGGGTGTCGCGGACAAACAAGCCCATCTTTGACGAGAACGGGAACTACTCCGGCCTGCTCAGCATCGGTACCGATATCAACGAGCGGAAGAAGGCCGAACGGGCACTCCGGCAGGCAAACCAGAAGCTCAACCTGATGAACAGCATAATCCGGCACGACATCAACAACAAGCTGGCAGCCGTCAGGAGGTATATCGAGCTGATGGGCCCCCATATTACCGATCCGAAGCTCTTCCGGTACCTCGAGAAAGAGACGGAGGCTCTCTCGGCAATCGGGGGCCTGATCACCTTCACACGAATCTACTAGGATCTCGGGGTACACGGACCTGAGTGGCAGAACGCGGGGCAGATAATCCGGAAAGCGGTCTCCCAGATCGATCTTTCGCCGGTCACCATCCGCTGCGGAATCGCGGGCCTTGAACTCTTTGGGGATCCGCTGCTCGAACGCGTCTTTTACAATCTCGCGGACAACGCGGTACGTCACGGCGAGACCATCCGGGAGATCCGGGTACGGTTCGAAGAGAGGGACGGAACGCTCGCGATTTTCTGGGAAGACGATGGCATCGGAATCCCGGCAAGCGAGAAGACCGTGATCTTCGACCGGGGATACGGAAAGAACACGGGGCACGGGCTCTTCCTCGTCCGCGAGATCCTCTCCATCACCGGCATGACGAACCGGGAGACCCGGGAAAGGCTCCCAGTTCGAGATCCTCGCCCCGGCCGGCACCTTCCGGCTCAGGTAAACGATATTTTTGTTCCGACGTGTCTCGCCAGGAACCGGGAGTCCGCCGGATCCTCTTCGCCCGGTTCCTAAAAACAGTTATTCCCCGCATCCGGAAAAACCGTGCAGGGCCGGTTCACTCACCGTGTTTCCGGCATTGGGGGAATCCCCGCACCGGAACGCATAGGAGATCTCGGCCCATGCTTTCTCAAGCAGGGTCCGGTAGTACAGGACATCGAACCGCTCCGCGTCCCATCCGGTGTCGACCGCATACGTGCGTGCATCCCGGACAACGTACCCGATCTTCACCCCGGGCGCGATCTCAATGCCACTACGCCGGCAGGCTTCGACCACAGCGGCCTCAAGACACCGGTGCGAGTAGGTAAGCCGGCTGATCCGCCGGTTGATGACCAGATCCTTTACGTCCGCATCGGGCAGGCGCTGAACTGCGTCGAGGTACAGCTGCCGGACCTCTTCGCGCAGATCCTCAAGCTCCCCGCGGCCGTATGCACCTGCCATCAGCGCGAGCATCGAGCCCTGCACCCAGAGGGAGTCCACGATCCCACGTAGCACGACAAAACCCATGGATTTTGCGATCTCCTTGATCTGGATCAGAATATCACGGGAGAGCCGGGTGATCGCTTCGTGCACCTCGATCCGGCCAAACTTCGCGTTCTTGTAGCCGGTGTAGCCAAAACACGTGACCAGCATCCACTTGAGGATCGAGTCGATCCCGGCGATCTGCGGGTCGGACTTTTTCATCCACTTGATCCGGAACCGCATCGCGACGAGCGGCTTGAGCGCTGAAGCGAGAAAACCGGTCCGGTTCGGGTGCTCGATCGTCTCGGGCGAGAGGTTGTACTGGGCGATGATCGAGGGGTAGAGCGAAGTAAAATCGATCTCGTCGACATTCACGTACAGTCCGGCCTCCGGCTGGAACATCATCCCGTCCCGGTCTGCAGATTTGAGCGCGGATCCCTTGTGCTCCATCTTCCCGTAACTCCAGTACGATCACGAGTCCATCTGCCGGTACTTCCCAGTCCGGGAAAACGGCATCGTAAGCCCGGAGGCCCGGGCCTGCTCCCGCAATCGCTGCATCCACGTATCGGCCTCCGGTATGAGGATGACGTCCGGGTCGTATGCGTCAACGAGCGCGAAGAGATCGGCGATGACCGTTCCGGGACTCCCGGACAGCCGGTCGGCCGGGCAGCCCGCGTCATGGCCGGAGCCGCACGTTATCTCCGCGCCCGTGCACACGCGCGAACGTGCAGAGTTGTCGTGAATCCGTATCTCCATCTGCCGCAGATCGTGATCGGCCACCGGGGAAAACCGGGAGGCCCAGGCCGGTATCTCCGACTTCCGGAACTTCCGGGCTGCACGGGAAGATCCCGTTCTCCGCCATGAACTGCTGATCGCGGCGGACGTCGACATTGAAGAGCCGGGCTTCGTACAGTGTCTGCTGCTCGATCGCTTCTGCAATCTCCCGGCCGGCGAAAATTTTGTACCCTGCGTACTCGCCAAAGATCATCTTAAACGTACACGCTTCGGCACGGTACTGATCCTCCAGCGCCTCGATCATGGCGTGATGTGCGTCCGGGTCGGGAAAGGAGAGATAGAACGGCGGATCGTACGGCCGGTGCATTTTTTTCGTGGAGGTTCCTTCCCGGATCCAGAGGTCCGCGCCATCCCCGCAGTTTGCCGAGTCAAGGATCCACACTGATCAGCCCGCCAGATCCGTCTCCGGCTCACCTGCCGCCCCGGTTCCTGATCCTGTTTCCATCCCCGTCCCCGTTCGCGTTCCTGCTCCGGGCCCGGCGGATCCCGGTCCCGGCCCGGGCTCCAATACCCGTTCAGATCCCGATCCTGATGCCGAGCTTTCACGATCTCGACAAGCACGGAGAAGGCCGCAGCTTCGAGCGGTTCGTCGCACCCGAAGAAGGCGTCACTCGTATGTTTTTTCGCAAGCCGGGATACGATCTCCCCGCAGGGTCGGTCTTCCCGCCCGAGCACCCGCGATGCTCTTTGCTCCCTGCCGTATGCTCACCGTACTCCGGCCCATCAGAGCACCTCAAGCGTTTTCTGTGCAGGATGGATCCGTCCGCCATCTGCCCGGGAGGACCGGGAGCCGCGGTACGCGGGCCGGTCCGTAGGATCATCCGGGGGAAGGAGCTCAATGATCCGGTCCGCCTCCCGCATGAGCGCGGCAAACGACCGGTCCATTGCCGGGGCGTACAGGATCACGAGCGCTTCGCGCCCGGTCGTGCAGAGTGCAGAGGCCACCGGGCCAAACATCCACTCTGCGCCTTCGAAGAGATCCCGGTCGTGCTCGACAAATATAACCGTATGTGCAGCCTCGTTCAGCACAGCGAGGAGCTGGTCTGCGGTAAACGACCTGCGGACGTCAAAGTTCCCGGAAGTCCGGCTGATACCAGAGAGGAGACGGGAGTAGTTGCCGGAGACAAAGAGGAAGAGGAAGCACTGGATATCGCGGTTGCTGTTGAGGGCAGCAAGGATCGTTTTCTCGGGGGCTATCACGGCAGTAAATGTACCGGGATGCATGGTTACCCCCCTGCGCAGCACGATCTGCATGGTACCGGATCCCTTGGCGCTCAGGAACACTAGCGCTCAGGCCATGCGGGGGGTGAAAGTGTACACAGGGTGCGCACCGTCACCGGTCAAGCTGCGTGATGGCCGGCCGGGACCGGACTTTCCGGCCGGATCGCGAACCCGGAACTGCCGGTTCCCGGCCGTCAGGTTTGATATCGGTAAGATCATTGAACGCAACCGAGACCTGGTGGGGCGAGTGCTCGCCGGCCCGGTAATTCGGCGTCGCGTAGGCAATCATCCAGTGACGCTTCCTGTCCGCCGGGCTGGTGATGCCGATAACCTCCCGCACCTCCGTTCCCGCAGTAAAAGCCCGCATCCAGGGAAGGCCGTTGTCCGGAAACGCGGTACCGTTCTCCCGAACAACCGTAATCCCCGGGCCGAACAGGGCGCTCCCCTTCTCCGGTTTTCCGGCAAACGCAAGCAGCCGTCCCGCGGCCGGGTTGAACTCGAGGACATTTCCCCGGGGAGCGATGATGAAGACCGCCTGGGCCATGGACTCGAAGAGGGAGCGGTACTTCTGTTCCGATTCACTCAGGGCGTCCTGAATCTGTTTCCGCTCGGTAACATTCCGGGCAACAAAGATCAGGTCGAGCTTCGCGCCATTCTCATCCCGGACCAGCGATATGGTCAGTGACGCGTAGAAGTGGGAACCGTCTTTTTTCCGGTAGAGGGACTCGAAATGGCGGAGCGCCTCGCTCGCAAGAATACGATCGAGGTTGTGGCGGATCCGGGTATTCCGCTTCGGCGAGACAAACGTCGTGATATTCTGGCCCTGCGCTTCCTCTGCGGAATAGCCGAAGACGGTTTTTGCACCCGCGTTCCAGCTGAAGATCGTCCCTTCGGCAGTTATGCCGACGATCGCGTCATCAGACTGGGCAACAACAATCGCGAGCCGGGCGAGTTCCGCCTCGGCAAGTTTTCGCTCGGTGATATCCTGCGCAGAGCCCCGTATACCGATTGGAGATCTCTTCTCATCGCGCAGAACTTCCCCCCGCGCATGGACAAACCGGATCGTGCCGTCAGGCCGTGTAATCCGGAATACCGAATTGTACTCTTTCCGGCCTTCGAGTGCGGCCTTCTTGTCTTCGCCCGCGCGTGCCCGGTCGTCAGGATGGACTGCGGAGAGGAAGATCTTCTGGCCCGGCATCACCGAATGCGGCTCATACCCGAGGATGCGGAAATATTCATCCAACCACCGGCTCGAATTCGTTGCCAGATCCCATTCCCAGCTACCGATATGGGCGAGTTTCTCCGCTCCATCGAGAAGCCGCTGTTTGTTCCTGAGCGACTGTTCGGAGGCGCGCAGGACGGCCATGAGCTGCTCCCGGCGGCTGGCCTCTTTCTGGAGTTCGAGGTTTGCCGAAGAAAGGTCGGCAGTCCGTTCCCGGACCCGGCTCTCCAGCTCGCTGTACGCCCGGAGAAGTTTCTCCTCAGCCTGCCTGCGCTCGGTGATATCCTGCGTGACGACAAGCGTCCCGATGATCTCCTCGGCGGCATTCCGGAGCGAGGCGGACCGTAGCTCGGCCCAGAACGTCGAGCCGTCAAACCGCATCAGGTTGCGTTCCGCCGGCGTGCCCACCCCCTTCCCCCGGAGGATTTTCCGGTGATACTCGGAGAGGACTTTTTGCGATTCTGCGGTAACCCATTTCTCGAACGGCGTCCCGAGCCCGTCGCCGGGTGAGGGGAGGTTGAGCATCTCGCTGCTTTTCTTCGAGAGGAATGCGAGCCGCTCGTCCGTGTCAACGACCGAGATGCCCACCGGCAGCGTGTTGATGAGCGTCCGGTAAAACATCTCCGAATCGTGGAGCGCATCTTCCGCAACTTCGTGGGCCTCGCGGGTGCGCATGGCACGGATATCAAAGGAGATATCATCCGCAAGCTGGGAGAAGATCTTCTTCTCGTCAAGATCGAATGCGGTCGCGGACCGGGAGAGCAGGACCAGCGCCCCGCCCGTACGGGTGCCATCGGGGAGTACTTCCCGGAATAATCCGGGAGAATTTCCCTTTAAGAGGGGTGAAGTGCACGAGGAAGATGGGTTTGTGGAGTGCGGTACCGCTGCTGATAATCACTTGTATTATCTCGGAGGGTTGCCTTGCCGGGAGCAGCGGCGGGCAGGCGGCACCCCCGGTAACGCCGGGGGGAACACAGGGAACCATGGTGATTATTCCGGACGTGGAAGGGGAGTATCCCACCACGTGACCGCGCCGGGAGGAGCCGGGCCGTACCCGGGGATCGTGCTTCTCCATTCGTTCAACGGGCTCGAACCCGGGTACCTGACACTGGTGGACCGGTTTGCAGCCCGGGGGTACGTGGTCATTGCGCCCCAGTGGCGGACCTTCAACAAATCGCCGTCCGATGAAGTCGTAGGCTCGCTGATCTCATCCGGGGTCGCGTTCCTGAAAGCCCGGCCGGACGTGGACACAACAAAGCTCGGGCTCACCGGCTTCTGTGCGGGAGGACGGCACACGATGCTCTTCCTTCCGCAGATGAAGTATTTTAAGGCGGGTGTCGCGTGGTACGGTTTTCCCTATAATCCCGGGTTTGCAAACGAGACACGGCCGGTCGATCATCTGGACGCCCTCTCCGCCCCGATGCTGATGATCCACGGCAGTGCTGACCAGGTGAATCCGGTGACCGATATCTACCGGTACGCGGTTGCGCTTGACCAGTCGCAGAAATAGTTCGAACTGAAAGTGCACGAGGGGCAGCCTCACGGGTTCGAGGTCCAGAATGGCGTCGCAAACGACAGCGATATCGGAAGGGATACATTCAGCGAGATGGTGACCTTCTTCAACCGGACCCTGAAGGGAAGTGAAGGTTGATTAAAATTTATCCGGCTGGCCGGGACGATTTCTTCATTTGATAGAGTTATCAGGAGATGTATCCGGCACCGGATTCCATGATCCGATCTGATCCCTGAATCTGATCGTACCGCAGGAACAGGCAGACCGGCTCCGAAATGACCGGATTCCGGAGGGGCGGTTCGGTGTTCCCGGGAAAATGATTTTTTCCGATTCGGGATTTTGCAATTTTGTCCTGGAGGAACGTCCCGCACAAACAAGCGTGACCGGATGACAGATTCACGTCATTTGCAAAGAAACTTCAGCGGGCGTTTTTAGGAAAAGAATCCGTTCCACTCGGGTTTTGTGAACGGTAAGAAAAATAAAAGAAAAAAATGGTTCAGTAATTAGAACCGGGGCTTTCTGTGCTTGGGCAGACAGTCACGGCAGTATACTGGCCTTCCCTCAGTGGGCTTGAACGGAACTTCACATTCCTTTCCACAGTCAGAGCAGGTCACTTTTGTCATTTCGCGGGGGCCGAAATCTCTCGGGCCTCTGTTGCCACCAAAATTATTTGATCCATACATGGTTTTTACTCAAACAGTTATTAACAACTGTGCTACTATACATGATGCGCTAGCTTATAAAACAACCCCTCAGCGCAACCCGGTGGAGAAACGGAAGAATCTCGGTTTTCATCAGTCATGTTTTGCTTCGTACCGCACGAATCTCGTTGTAAAGCGAGACGAGGGAGAGGCTGACAAGGTTCAGGGTCGTTGCCAAATACCAGAGGTACAGCTCAAGGGGGGTCATCCGCGTGATCCAGCCGGACCAGATCGTTACGCTCAGGCCAAACCCGGAGATGAGCGGATCGGCCGGAGCAAAGCCCATGGCGGCCAACCCGAAGAGGAGTTTGAAAATGCAGAACGGGAGCCCGATGGTGAGGCTCAAGAAGAACGGCCGCTGGAAGAACCGCTGGATTGCATCCGACTCGATGAGGTAATTGTCGTTCCCGGGAGCAGGCGTATCAGCGGGCATGGGAGTCATCCGGTTGTATGGGTTGTTCGAATTGTTCGGGTAGTTCCGGTTTTTGTTGTTCTTATTCTATCCCCCGGTTGTTTCCGGAACGGGATAATCTGTCTATCGTTAACCGGATAAGGATTTTTAGTTTACCGGATAGATCAAAAATCAAAAGTTCCAGGGGGTGAACGAGCGTCTCCCTGCCGGGATGTCGCAGGATTATTGAAGACCCGGGTACCTTCTGCCCAATCCATTGAGGGCCGGCACCCGACACGATGATTTTGTCATCATTTTTTCACGTTCAACCTTTCGCGTTTTTACCGGAAGAACCGGAGGTCCGGTAAACCCGGGAAAAATCCTGGGATTTCCCGGAGAACGCCATTTCCCGCAGAAAGTTTTTACCGGGATTGCAGGCACCGTATGGCTGGCAGCCGGGACTATCCGTACATTATTTATAGAGGGAATTAGAATCAGAGATACATCGGCAAACAGGAAAACGAGGAATACAAGAGCATGTTAAGTTTGGATACCATTGATACGATTCCGACCCCCGGCGATCTTGCAGAGCATGGCAAAGAAAAACTGCAGGAAGCAGGCGGTGATCCCGGCATTGTCGTCAAATATACCATGGGCGAGATGATCCTGACGAGCAAGGGGCACACCCACGGGCTTTCCATAACCTTAAACGCCTTTGATCAGTGAGTGATTCACGAACAGATATCCCATGAGAATGACGGAGTTTTTGCGCAGACCGGTCATTCCCATAAAACAGAAAGTACCGTAACCGTCATGCGGACTATCGCCCGGTGGATGATGGATGTCGTGGAGACCCGGCAGGTCGTGCCGGTCAAGTACCGGTTCGGGATCTTTCCGCCAAAGACTTTCCGGCCGGAAGGTACCGTGGACCTCAACCCGTTCCTGTAACCGCAAGGGAAGCAGGGCAAAAGATCATTTTCCGGCCGGTTTTCCCTGGCCAGCTCTTCTTTATTTTTCCTTTCCGAACCGGAAAAGATCTCCGTATACCCTTTTTAGTTCAGCGGTTTTTTGATCACGTGCAAAGAGAGGGATCCTCCCTTCGATCGGATCTTAAAAAAAAAAAAAGGTTTTGCAAAAAACCCATGTATCCCCTTCTTCAAATTATATGAGAAATTTAAAAAAATCCTGGAAAGGTGAATATCATGAGACTTTTTGACAAGTTAACCGGAAGCAAAAAGGTTGAGCTGACGCCCAAGTCAGCACTTGTCCTCTCCGCAATCACCGTGATCGCAGCAGATGTGTTATCGATGAAGCAGAGATCAATGACCTTGCAAAGATCGTTCGCGGGGACCGGAAATCGATCGACAACGCGATGGCGGTCTTAAAAGCAAACGCTTTCCCCGGGGTAATCGATCTCGTTGCAGCAACCCTTGATGAGAAGCAGAAGCTTGCAACCCTCACTATCCTCTTCGATCTCGCTATGGCAGACGGTGTCCTTGCCGGTGCCGAACAGAAGATCCTCCAGATGTACGTGGACAAGTTCGATATCTCCGAGGCAACCCTCAAGCCGATTATCGAGGCGATCGGGATCAAGAACAATTTCTCCATCTTCTCATAACTTTTTTAAAAAAAGTCATACAGACGTGTTCCCGGCGTCGGTAAGATTCGGGGGAAAATTTCCGGAATAATTCGGGATCCAAGAACATCTTAGAGCCTTTTTGCAGTAGCCGGTTTTCTGGAATACGGGAACCGTACGGGAGAGGATTTTCGCCGAACCACCCGGAGCGGCAGAGTACCGCGAACGTTCATCCCGGAAAATTTTTGAAAAGAGACCGGTACCGGCCGAACAGTTTATCAACGAAAACAGGGATTACTCCGCATTATGTCACCGAGACACCAACAGGAACCGGCACCGCACCCATTCGACAACGCATCTCGGGGTCGAAGGAAGCATAGACATGGACCGGCATGACGAGGACAAACTCCACCACACCGAGACGAGCATTCCCACCAGCCAAAGCATCCCCTCCGGCATACCATCGAAGAGCTCAATCCCCAGCCGCCCCATACGACCATACACAAGCCTCCCCTGCCACCCCGGCACGATACGCATTCGCACCCGCACGGCGACGAGCTGCCCACCCATACGAACAGCCGGGCCCCATCAAGCCGGAAAAGAAGATAACCCGGACCGGGGCAAAACATTGAATTTTTCGTTCTTAACTTTTTTCCTTCTGTCTTCAGCAACCCACACAGGCCGGGTTACTATTTTGCAAGGGCGGGTGCACACTCAATGGTTTCACGGCAAAGCCTTCGCACGCCAAGAGGTCAACCGGGCCCGGTTTCATCCGGATACAATTACACGTCAGGAAAATCCAGATTATCAAAAATTTACAAACCTCCGGATTTTCATCATGCAAATTTATGAACCCGGCAAATTGACCATCGGAAATTGCCGGGCAGAGATTACCGCACCCAATGATTACGTAATCCTGCAAAAGGCCGACCGCAACACATACACCCTGCCGCATTAAACGGTACTGGATACCCATCAACCGCCTGCCATGATCCCCCTTCCGGAAATCCCGATCCTTGCCTGCACCTGGCTCGGGCTCAACGCGATCGCATTTCTCTTCTTTGCGCATGACAAGAGAAAAGCGGAACGGGGCTCATGGAGAACCCCGGAGGCAACGCTCCTGTTCCTCGCCCTGCTCGGACCCTTCGGAGCGTATGGCGTCATGCGGGTCTTCCGGCACAAGACCCGGAAAGGGAAATTTTACCTTGTACCGGTATTCCTCCTGCTCCAGCTGATCCTTCTCTTCCTGCTGGTCGCGGCAATTATTGAGCCGGGGCTGAACAACATTGCCGGATACATTTAACGCATACACTCGATTCGCTGCAATTTTTCCATGCGGTCATGACGAGATTGCCCCCGGGACAGTGCGGTGTCGTATTGACAAAATCACCGCGACAGTACGCCACGTTTATACCGGCCCAATGTGATACTTATGCACATGCGGACCAACAGGCATCACTATTTCCTCGACCTCGCTACGCGCTGTGCACACCAGGGCACCTGCCTCCGGAGAAATTTCGGGGCTATCATCGTCGATGAATTTAATACGATCGTCTCGACCGGATACACGGGTGCGCCGCGCAAGCAGATGGACTGTACCGAGCTGAACCGGTGCTGGAGAAAAGAGCACAATATCCCCTCGGGCTCCCATTACGAGCGGTGCCGGAGCGTTCACGCCGAGATGAATGCACTGATCCAGGCCGGGAAACAGGCGCGGGGCTGCACCCTCTATCTATCAGGATTCGATGTCGGGACCGGGGAACTGACCCAGATCTGACCCTGCTTCCTCTGCTCCAAGATGATCGTCAACAGCGGCGTAACCAATGTCATCATGCGCACCGGTCCGGATACGTACAAGGAGATGGACCCGATGGTACTGTACCAGATGCGAAGCCGGGAATCGCTCGGGGTGGACCAGGTATCCGCCTGAGGTGTCCGGGTCCGGTCGGGAAAACGAACGAAACGATTAACCTTTCGCGAGCCGGTACCCGATAGTTGTCCCCATCTTCTGCACGTAACCGAGGTTGATGAGCAGGATCGCCATGGATTCGAGATACCGGGCGCTCTTCAGATCGCCGGTATCCACCGGGTCAAAGCCGATATCCTGCGCAAGCCGCATGACGGTCTGCCGGGCTTTTGCATCGTTCCCCGCGACAAAAGCGGTAAGCTGCTCCTTCCCTACCGTGCCGGAGTTCTGGTTCGGAGCAAAGACCGTGTTGAATGCCTTGACGACATGGGCATGCGAGAGTATCTTCTGGATCTCCTCGGCCGCCGATATCGCAAGGGAGAGCGGCTGCTCGTATTTATGTGATTTCATAGCAGGCAGATCGATGAGAAGACCGGTCTCCCGTTCTTTTGAGAATTGTCTTCGGCACCCTAAGAATACTCCCAATTGTGTTTATGGGATTTTTTCAAGAACACAATTTCTGTCACCATACAGGCCGACCAGAATCCGGACACTATTTGGTTCGGGCGTTTACAGGATCCGGTATTTTACAATTCCGACATTCGCACGCAAAAACGTGTCGCAACAAAAGAGATAATCAGGAATTATTTTTTGCGCACCAGGACAAAGCATGCCACGAGGGCAACAATTCCCGCCTAGGCGGGCATGCCCAGAGCGGGTGTCGGTGTCGGAACCGTTGTTGCCGGCGTCACGGTCGTCCTTACCGGGGTTACCGCTGTCGGCGGGATGGTCCTTGGGAAGAGATTCGTGTGGATCTGCAGGCTGCCGCTGTTCGATATCGGGTTCTCCACCTTCACCGAAAAGGACCGGGTACCGGTGTTCGAGCTGGTCCGGAATTCCACAACCGCCTGCCCGTTCGCATCCGTGGTCACGAGCGCGTAATAATTTGTATTCGGGGCACCCGGGGTCGATGGGTTGACATCGTCGATGATCGTCCTCCGGTTCTTCGGGTACGATCCGATAACGTACGGACCCCCGGGGGATCTTTCTGCACGTTTGCTTCATCGGAGATTATCGGGAGCTGGTCACCGGGCTCACCGCTCATGGACCATGTTTCCGTAAGCCAGACATAGTACGTGGTATGGGGAAGGCCGGTAATGATAACGGTAAACCTGCTCCCGCGGGTCAGAGAATTGACTTGTGCAACGGCTGACAGAATAGAAAGGACGAGCGCCGCACATACGATCAGGGGGATCCGGAAAAATCTTTGCTGGTTCATCTTCACGCCCGCTTATCAGTGAGATGAGATGCTGCATCCTGTTATAAAAATGTTCCAGTACCATCCGGGCCGAAAACGCGAGGAACGGGGCAGGATGAGAAGGGGACATCAGAAGATCGGCCCGATGGAGGTCAGGACAAAAATCCCGGAAGTACGGAAGACCGGTTGCGGCGAAGAGCTGGAACCGGGGAACGGGAAGGTGGGATTTTTTCCCGGTCACTGATCAGGTTTCCGATTATAAAACAGGGAGGATTGGTAGAGTACAGGGCATGATCGGTTTTCCGGTCAATGCGGCAGGTTCTGAAATATCGCCTGGAGAACTGCGATAATAATCTTGATGAATACGGCCCAGTCAAACATTCATTCACCTCCTTATTGTTGTTCTGATTGATGCTGACATTTAATAATATTTAAATTAATCATCATTATTCTGAATCGTATTTGAAGTTATATTTCCTTTTATTCGCTACATTGCACGTTTAATCCCCAGAGAGCCCATTTTTGCACCGGGCACCGGTGCATAGTGGAACACTCTATAACCAGGTACCGGGTGCGCCCGTAACCGGGACGCGGGATGAACCGGAAAAAGCCTGATAACCGCCGGTACCGGCTCCGCCGGCCGGCACCCTGATGGATTATCAAAAGGGGATGGCAGACGGGATGACAAAAGAAGAGCTAAACTAAAAAAAAGGTTTAAATCTTCGTAAACGGGTGAAAACCAGCAGCGGAGGCAGAAGATCTTCCTCATTTCAGGTGTTGTCGGTCTCCCGATCGAGGGAGAGAACAAGAGTCTTTTCGTGAAACTTCAGCCAGTCCCTCCTTTTCGTGTACTCGGGCATGAACGATCCAACCGCATCCCAGAATTTTTTTGAATGATTGTGATGGCGCAGGTGGATAAGTTCGTGGAGGATGACGTAATCGATGATCTCCGGAGGAGCGAGGATCAATCGCCAGTTCAGGCTCACCGTCCCGGAGGTACTGCACGAGCCCCACCGCTTCTGCGCCGAGGATAACCGGAGGGTTTTGGGTGTACACCCGGTAACCTTTGCGAGCGCATCACATCTCCCGGAAAAACATTTCTTTGCCTCTGCCCGGTACCATGCAGAAACGAGTGCCGCAAGCTCGGGAGCGCTCCGTGCCGGCACGTACAGTTTTTCCCGGAGCTCGACCGGGCATGACCGGACTTCACGGATGCAGAGCGAATAGCGGTTACCGAGAAATTGGAATTCCTCGCCTTCGGTAAATTTTTTCGGGGGAGAGACCGGCTTTTTTGCAAGCTCGGTTATCTTGCGCGAGATCCACCCGCTCTTTTCCCGGACGATCTTTTCGATATAATCTTCGGAGGCCCGGAGCGGGGCACGGACGATCAGTTTTGCATCGGAGGTGATCACGAGCGAGATCGTCTTTCTCTTCGAACGGATGATGCGATCGATGGGTATCGGGTTCATGGGAATAGTGCGTGGATGGCCGGGGGGCGGAAAACCAGCGGCCGGAACGTGCGGCCCTTCGTTCACCGGAAATGTTCCCGGGAAATTTCCGGGAATTTTTTTAGAAATTTCAGGACGGTTCCCGGGAATTTTTCTGCGGATAACTTTTCTGCCGAGGGTGTCACTCTGCTGATCGCAGGTATGCTGGAATAGAGTACGGAAGCAGCAGGAGATATGCTTTTAGTCCCTGATAAACCCGGAATAGCTGGCGTTGGACGGGGAATAAATTCCCGCTTATTACCGAGGACTTTATCAAATCCGGCATACAATACACGGAACCGGGAATCACGAAATGACAAATCTCCACGGTCTCGAAGGGATCGCCGCCCACTTCCTCGCATCGCCGCAGGGCCAGAAGATGATCCGGAATTACCTGGAATCACCCGAAGGGCAGGTATCCATCGACACATTCCTTGCAACCCCGCATGGCCAGCAGATGGCAAAGCTGCTTCTAATTAAGGCATTGAACAGCCTCGATATCCCGGAGGAGACAAAAGAGAGCGTCCGAAAAACTCTTGCCGGGAAAGAATGAGGACCCGGTACTTTTTCAGGAATTTAGTGAGAGAACAAGAGGAAAATTTTTTCCGCCGGCCTTGCCCAGATTCGGGGAAAACCTCCCGCTACCCGGAACCATGCCCGGGCTTTGCGAAAAGTTTTTGTTCCCGCGAGTATGGTGAGGAGGTAAGTCCATAAACGATCGTACTTTCCTGTATTACCCCGAAGATTTTCACGAACATGAGGTCCGGGTAGTCCACATGGATCTCCGGTTCGATGTATATGACGACCATACCCGGGTGATCTCCGGGCTGAGGTTTACGACAAAAGACCGGGACCTTCCGGTACTCTCCCTGAATGCAAAGAACCGGGAGATCATTTCCGTAACCTGCTCCTCCCATCCCCTGCGGTACGAGTACAATACCGGAAAAAACCTTCTTCACCATCTTTTACCCGGCCGGTCCCCGCACGTACGACCGTTACCGTGACCACCGAAACAATCTGCAGGCCGACACGGAATATCCTTGAAGGGCTGTATTATGATGAAAACCCCCGGGTGCGCTGCCTACGCAGATCACCCAGTGCCAGCAGTGGGGGTTCCAGCGGATCGTTCCCTGTATTGACGAGATGATCGCAAAGTGCACGTTCAACACCACGATAATCGCAGAAGAGCGGTACACAAACGTTATTTCCAACAGGGATGTTGCCGGACCCCGCGAACCGGCCGGCAATGGCCGGACAAAAATCCAGTACGAGAACCGCATCACCTCCATGGCACCGTACCTGTTCTTCCTCGGGTGCGGGACTTATGCAACATTCCGGAGGGAATACGAATACCCGGACGGCAAACCGTTTGCCCTTGAACTCCTTGTGCCCCCGTCAACCGATCCGGCCCGGGCGGAAGAAGCGCTCGACATCCTCTTCGACAGCGTGATCTGGGTGTACCTTTTTACCGGTCCGGCCGCTGCCGATCATGCGTGCATCCGGCATCTCCTCTACGAGCAGGTAGAAAAAACGCAGAGGATCGGGGCTGCCGATCCGGGGGCCGCTGAGTTGCCGACGCTCAGAGCGGAGATGAAAGCCCATGTGGCAACGATCACACCGGGTTACCAGTATACCGGGACGGTACCGGGAGATCGGGATGCAGAACTCGGACTTTGGCGGGATGGAGAACATGAAAAATACCACGATCACCACGAACCGGATCCTGCCTTTTCCCGCCGTGACCGAGCCCGCTTACGAGTACATGGCCGATGTAAAAGTCCACGAGTTCTACCACAACCTCAACGGCTCGGAAGTGACCGGGTGCTCGCCGTTTGAGATCTGGCTCAACGAAGCCGTCACCGTCCATATCGAGAACCAGTACCACGCATTCCATTACGGGGACGATTACTCCCGGCTCCGGACGGTCCTCTCGCTCATCGCGCCGGGAACCGGGACCCTTGCGCTCGACAGCGGTAAAGCATCCATGCCGGTCGAGCCCGACGGGTTCAATGATCCCAATGAACTGATAACAGATATCACCTACCGGAAAGGGCCGGAGTTCGTGCGGATGATCGAGACCATGATGGGAAAAGACCGGTTCCTTATCGACTTTGACCTGTATCACCGGCGATACCGGCACGGGAACGCATCCCGGGCCCAGTGGATCGAGGCGATGGAGGAGGTATCGGGCCGGGAATTTGCCGGGATGGCAGAGGTATGGCTCAAGCAGACCGGTTTTCCGTTGCTTACCGTCACCCCGGAATACGATGAGAACGCCGGGACCCTGAGCCTCACGCTCGTCCAGTCAGAGTTCGGGGCCGGGAAACCCTAGACCTTCCCCTTCCGGTTCGCCCTTGTCGATGAGTCCGGCGAGGATATTGCCGAGCACCTGCACGTGGTTGGGGGGGGGCCGGAGGAAACGATCACGATTCCCGCGGAACGGAATCCCGCATTCCGCTCCCTCAATCGCGGGCACTTATTCTATGGCCGGGTGGAGTCCCCTGCGCAGATCGACGAATTATATTTGCAGGCAGAACGGAATCCCGATATTACCTGCCGTTATCGTGCATTCCTCCGGATTGTGGACCGGGAGAAGATCGCCCCTCTTTCCGACCCGTCGCGGATACCCGATCCGCGCTGTGCCGGGCTGATCTTCCGGGAATTGTTCGATGAGATCCTGATGATGAAAGCCGGCGGCCAGTTCCTCGCGCTCTTCGATTCCGTGCAGGACAGGGCATACGCTCACCGGTACCAGGAACTATAGGAGGTAAAGGAGAAGATCCTCAGAAGCGTTGCATTACATCACGGTGACGCACTTCTCGATTTGTATGCGAAATACACGGAAAAGGCCGAAGAACGCTCCCATCATCCCGCAGAAGTTACCCGGATAAAACAGCGGTCGATAAAAAATGCCTGCCTTGGCATCCTGGCCCGGCTCGACACCCCCGCGATCCACCGAATCGCTGCGTTCAGCCTGATACTCGAGAGCACCGCGCCGGATCGGCTCGACGGATTTGAGACATTTTTGTGAACCGCTGCCTCGCACCCGGTCAGCTGGGAGAATTTCCTGGGAGCGGTCGCCGGTTCGGCATGTCCGGATGTAACCGGGCTTCTTTTGAAGATCGAGAACGCCGGAAACTTCAGGATCGATCAGGCAAACGATCAACGGGCTCTGTATGTCCGGTTTGCCATGAACCGGAAGAGATCGCTCCAGACCGGGGAGGGAAGGGCTTTCCTGGAGAGGTCGCTCGTAAAACTTGCCGGGATAAATGAGTTCAGCACCGTTGCCATGCTCCATGCATTCGACGCGCTCGATCTCATAGAGGAGCAGTACCACGTCCCCCTCGTGGGAATCCTGGTTCGTCTCCTGGACGGGCTCGATCCCAAAACTGCCCCGAGCGTGTACCACACGGCCCGACGGATTCTTGACAAGTCTCCTTTGTCGGTTGGGCATTACGAGCAGACATACGGGCCCGTGAAATTCGATTAAGTTTCCGGAAGCGGGGAGAGGGGAGAGAAGATTCTACCGGATACCCCGGAAACTGCCAGACCCCGGCTCCGGGGGATCCGCAGGCGAGGTCATTGGCCGGCCCGGGACGGGGAGGGAGAGTTCGGCGATAACCTGCCCGTCGCTCAGGTCGTACCAGCGCTTGTATGCCTCCGCGACCGCAAAACGCGGCCCGGGACGGATGTTCAGGCAGATCAGCTTGTCGACCTCCCGGGAAACGATCTCCGCGGAACCGGCCGATGCGGTCGGGACCGCAACAATGATCTGCGCAGGGTGAAGATTCCGGAGACTTTCCAGCGCAGCGAGCATCGTGAACCCGGAGGCAAGACCGTCATCGGTCAGGATGCAGGTCTTACCGGCAGGATCCAGAAGTTTTGTTCCGGCCCGGAACCGGGTGATCCGGTCCTGGACATTTTCCCGGGCCTTCTCCGTCGCAATCCCGATCTCTTCTTCAGTCAGGCCCAGGGCTTTTTGCAGGACCGTGTTGATGAGCACGTGCCCGTCCCAGATCACCGCACCGAACCCGGCTTCCGCGTTCCCGGGAACCTGGATCTTCCGCACCACAGCAAGGGCAACCGGGGCACCGAGAGCCCGGGCGACCTCGACCCCCACAGGTACTCCCCCGGCCGAGATCGCAAACACGAGGGAATCCCGCACTCCCGGTAATGTCCGGATCAGGTCACCCAGCTGTCTTCCGGCATCGTGCCGGTCGGTAAAAACAAACCGCCGCTCACGCAGCCGGGGATCATCGATGATTATCCCCATACAAGGTGGATGCTGTAAGCCCGCAAGAATATAAAATTATGGAGAAAAACCGGCTGCCGTGAATAAATCCGCATTCCTGCCGTTCCCCGTAGGGGTTCCCCGACACACCCCGGGAGGGAAAAGGGCTGTAATCCGGAGAATTAAAAGAAATGATCCCGATTATCCCGGCTCAGACTCTCTGGAAACGTTTCTTCTCGTCTGCGTCAATCTCATAATTCTGCGGATTGTTCGGGAGAGCGAGTGCATTAATCTTCAGGTCGATCAGGTTTGTAAAGCCAAAGGCCTCAAACTTCTTTCCTTCATCATCCAGCCAGAAGACAACGATCCCATCCGGCATCCGCTTTGAGGTAACGATATTGAATATACACCTCTCAATACCCGAGGAAGGATATGAATTTTCTCCTGAGGTCCGTAGGGACCGGGCCTACTGCGGGGCGCGAAATGCACGGGCACAGTGCCAGATCGCTTCTGTTACGGTCGGAAAGAGATGGAAGGTTGTGCCGATATCCTCAACGATAAGCCCGTGTTTTACGGCAAGGACTCCTTCCTGGATCATCTCGACAGCAAGCGGGGAACAGATATGAACCCCGAGAATCCTTCCGGTCCCAGTCTCGGCCACGATCTTCACCAGCCCCCGGGTGTCTCCCATAGTCGAGGATTTGGCAAGAGACGACATCAACGTACAGCGGCTTGTCACATCCAGGCCGGAAGCCTTTGCCCGTTGTTCCGTCATGCCCACGCTCGCGATCTGCGGCGTGGTGAAGATCACATGAGGAAGCGTTGACCGGTCAAAAACGGTTTGCCCGCCGGTAATTGCATTCTCCGCGGCGATCGATCCCCTGACTTTCGCGGCAGGTTCGAGCTGGGGCTCGCCCAGCACATCGCCCGCCGCATAGATGTGGGGAGCAGGGGTCTGGAGGAACTCGTTTACCAGGACCGCCCCGTTCTTTCCGGTTGTCACCCCGGCACGATCAAGTCGGAGATCCCGGGTATTCGGCGACCGGCCGGTGGCAAACAGGATCTCGTCTGCGGTGATCATCTCATCCCTCCCGGCAATCCGTGCCGTTACCGAAACTTTGTCACCGGTCCGGGAAAGACCGGTAATCCCGACACCAGTCCGGATGACCATACCTTCCTCCTCAAAATACCGGGTGAGATGCCCGGTAATTTCCGGCTCATCTTCAGGAATAATCTGGCTGCTCCGCTGGAGAATCGTCACTTTCGGTCCAAGATGGGCGTAGAGCCCGGCAAATTCAAGGCCGAGTGCCCTTCCCCCCACCACGATAAGGCTTTTGAGGATTCTTTCCGGATCCAGCATCCCAGTGCTGATCATCGGATGCGCCGCTGCGATCCCTTCGAGTACGGGAAGATCGGGGGAGGATCCAGTTGCGATAATGATCTTTTGAGCATGCAGAATCTTTCCCTCAACGCTAATTTCGTGCGGGGAGAGGAAAACCGCAGATCCCTGCAAGAGATCCACGCCCGGTTGCGCGAGAAGCGAGCGTTCTTTCCGTGCGAGCAGCCGTTGATAAGAGCCTTTTTTTCCGCAAGAGCCCGCGAGCGAATGTGCTCTCGACCCGCAGGCCATCGTGGTGATAGTTTCGGTAATAGGCAAGATCGGCAAGCGTGATCAAAAATTTGCTCGGGACACAGCCATAGTTGACGCAGGTCCCCCACAGCGTCCCCCGTTCGATAATCGCAATACGGGCAACGCCGAGATTCTTCGCTCTCATGGCGGCAGAGAACCCGGCAGCCCCGCTTCCGATAATTATCAGATCATAGTCAGCCATAAGGCACCTCTGTCCGTCCCGGTCACTTCCCTCCCATTGCCCGTAAATCATGTAAATTTATCTAATACACTCTATAAAAATCTAGACAGGTTAAATTGTTTAAATAAGGGTTTATTTGGCCTTATTAGCAAATATTATGAAAACAACACAAAGAAATGTCTATTAAATATTAAAGACTTTTAAAAAGTAATGATCTCGCTCCCGTACGTAGATGACGAGCCAAGCCTGCTAGAATCGGGGAACATTGACGCGATTATCTCGGATTATCAGATGCCAGGGACGGACGGAATCGAATTCCTGAAAAAAATCCGGGCTTCGGGAAACAATATCCCGTTTATCCTTTTCACGGGCAAGGGACGCGAAGAAGTCGTCATCGAAGCGATCAACAACGGCGTTGACTTCTACCTCCAGAAAGGAGGCGAGCCAAAGGCCCAGTTCTCCGAGCTCGGCCACAAGATTCGCCAGGCGGTAAGAAGGAAAAATGCCGAGGACTATCTTCGGACCGCGTTTGAAAAGAACCAGGGTCTTATGGACAATGCCAATGACGCGATTTTTGTCACGGATCTCGAAACCGGCATGCTCCTCGATGCAAACCGGAAGGTGCTCGAACTCACGCAGTTTTCCCTTGAGGAGATCAAGACCCTGCATTACGGGGATCTCAGCCCCCCCTGACCCTCAACAAATCCCCGGGATCGCTCGAACACCGGCGGGCTGAAGGGAAATGGGTCGACGAAGAGATTATTGTCGACCGGCTGGGAACCCAGATTCCCGTCATGGTGAGCGCAACCGTGATCGATCTCGGGGGAAAGCCCAGTGTCATGAGTATCTGCCATGACATCGCCGATATCAAGAAAATCCAGGAAGCTCTCCAGGTCTCGAACCGGAAGCTCAACCATCTCTCCGAGATCACCCGGCGCGATATCAGGAACCAGCTTACCGTATTGAAAGGCTACCTTAAACTCTGCCGCGACCATCCGCCCGAGCCGCAGCACGCGATGTATCTCACAAAACTCCGGGAGACGGTATCGACAATCGGCATAACCATTAAGTTTACGAAACTGTACCAGAACCTTGGCGTCGTAGCACCGGACTGGCAGAATATCCATGAGGTTTTCATCCGGGCATGTACCCATGCGGATCTCAAACGGATCCGGATCCATTCGAGCACGCAAGGGTTGAGCATCTACGCAGATCCCCTGCTGGAACGGGTCTTCTATAACCTGATCGAGAACTCGGTGCAGCACGGGAACCGGGTGCGGGAGATCCGGATCGGCTATTTCAAGACTCCCGAGGATCTGCTGCTCACCATCGAGGATGACGGGATCGGCGTCCCGGATTATGACAAGGAGAGGATATTCTCCCGGGGCTTTGGGAGGAACACCGGCCTTGGGCTCTTCCTCGCCCGGGAGATCCTCTCCACAACGGGAATTACCCTGACCGAGACCGGCACGTACCAGCAATGTACCCGGTTCGAGATAAGCGTGCCAAAAGGATCCTACGGTTCCTCCCGCAGGAGATGCTCAGGGAATCCGCCCCGGCCAAGCTCCCGGGTGAAGCGGTCTTCCTCCATTGAGTTGACCGGGTTTTTCCCAAGAGAGAAACCAGGCCGGCCCGGAATTGCTGACCCGGCTCCGGATGGCAAAAAATCCGGAGCGTGTCTCGCGGGATTGGATTTCCGCACCCGTCTTCCAAAACGTTAAGTACACCCGGTTCCAATCATCGCTCACTGGTAGCGTGACTGATCCCTATCCTTTCCTGATCTCAATTCCTCACGGGGAAATAGAAATCCCGGAATACCTGCGACCCCGTCTCGTGCTCAGCGATGCGGAACTCCTGTACCACTGTGACCCCCGCTCCCGCTGCCTCCCCGGGACCCGGATGGCATCATCAAATCGCATACCGCTGACGGGAAACCGATCTATCTTCTGGATCAGATACCCGATATCCGGACCATTCACCCGCTCATGCTGAACCATTACTTCCCCTATCACCAGAAGATCGATCAGCTGACAGACTGCACCGGGGTCAGGATTGCATTCGACTGTCATTCGATGCTGCCGTTCGGGTTACCCGGCCAGATGGATGCCGGAAAGGCCCGCTCACTCATCTGCCTCGGGAACAATGGCGACGGAAAAGGGGAGCCGCATCCCGGCAGCATTACTACCTGCCCCCCGGATGGTTCCGGGCCCTGGAAGATACCTTTGAGCGTGAATTTTCTCTTCCGGGAAGCGTGGTGGCGATCAGCGATCCATTCTCCGGGGGGTTCATTGCAAACGCCCATTACTGGCATAAGGGAATCCCGTGGATCCAGATTGAGGTGAACCGGTCCCTCTATGAACGGCTGCCGGCAGATCCGGGGTCTCTTCCCGCATCTCCAGTCCGGGTTCACGAACTGCGGGAGAAGATCTGGAAAATTATCACAGAATTATGGGATGGTAACAGATAAGAAATCACCATCCTAAAATGGTATGAAAATGTCCGGGTTCATCGAGGGATTCCGGTAAACGTAATTTCTGTTGTAAAACACCCTGATGACAGACCTTGCACGAGGAAAAACAGGTTTCCGGAAAGACAAAAAATAATCGATTTATTGCCGGGATTGGTATTGTATAATGAATTCCGATGAAATTGTTTTTCTCGCTCATAGTCTCGATCGGGGTGCTGATTGCCGGGGGATTTGTCTTTTCTGCAGGAACGGAACCGGGAACAACCCAGCTGTCACTCCCTCCGACAAACACAATAATTCCCCCTTCAACGGAGACAACCACCGCGCCGACCATTCCCCCGACAGCCATTATGACCTCCCCCATCGCAACCGCAACGCCCGGCGTGTGTGATCGTTATGCCCTCGAGGCAGACGAAGATAACGAATTCTTAACATTCCTGAAAGAAAACACCATCGTAGAGCGGAACAGCAGCTTAGTAGAGAGATGCGAAAAAATCGCTGCAATAGACCCGAACCTGCTCATCGTAAAGCATGAAAACCCGGGTTCAAAAGAGTTCAGGCAAGCACGGGATTATCTGATCTCGGCAACTACCCACTGCCAGGCACCCGACTCGGCTTCCAAATCCAGAACACGCGACGACCTGAGTAAGGCAACCGGATTCCTGAAGGCGTTTGACGATGCCCAGATTGCATGCCAGACTTCAGGTATGGGCATGGTCACACAGTTTACCCCTGCTTTGACAGTTAGTACCTCCGGCGTAAATTCTGACAGTAGTCAATCGGTTTCCATCACCAGGGCCGGAACCGGGGACGATGTTCAGTAATTTTAGGTGGGCACGCATGGTCTGTTTATCTTTGCTCTGCAGTATTCCGGTGCCGGGAATTTCACAGTGCGTGTGAAAAACAGCCACGGCAATGACGTCTCATCCCTCACCAACGGGATTTGCCCGTACACAGGAAAAAAATCTGTAACCCTGAAGGAAGGAAAGTATTACCTTGAGGTCACGGCATCGGGACCCTGGTCGGTCGCCATCTCCCAATGAGCCTCTTCCGAAATGAAAGAGGGCTCGCGCGCTAAAAAGAACCAGGAGAATTCCAGCCTCAAAAACGATCTAACTAGCGGAGATATTTACCGTCCGTCCCAAAGCGATCCAACGCCCGACCGGGGTTTAAAATCTCCCCGGATACGGACATGAATATTCCGGACTTCTTTTCGAGAGAGAAATTATTCGAGGGGGAACCGTGCGCTCCGGCGGGGATACCCATCTTATACCGTGCCCCCTTCCGGATCAGGGGAACAATCCGGTGCTTTCACCGGGAAACCGGGAACAAAATGTAAACCCATATTACCCATGGCTCGAAAATTAAAGAACAGAAAAGTTGAGAAATCATGAAAAAAACCTTCTACGCGGCAATTGCCCTGTGCGTCCTCCTCCTTGTTGCGGGGTTAAGCACCGGGTGTATCTCCAAGACCCCGTCTCCGGCCCAGACTGCGGTAATGACAACACCCACCGAACCGGTGAGTTCGCCAACTAACCGGCCCGCGGTTCTGACCTGGGCCGCGACACCAACCCTTGCAACCGAGAGCCAGAACAAGGCCCTTCACACCCTCCCCCTCAATGATGTGATGTACGTGACGCTCGATGAGAACATCGGGACCGGCTACTTCTGGAACATGACGGTGACCCCCGGTCTTGAGATCGTCAAGGATGAATACCGTGCCCCGGTATCGACCAATGGCATGGGGGCAAGCGGGACGCATGTCTGGACAATCAAGGGGACTGCCAAAGGCGAGCAGAAGATCTCAGCGATCTTAAAGAGACCCGCCGATGCGACACGGGGAGTCGAATCCTCGTACACCCTGTTCCTGACCGTCTCGTAAATGCCGGATTTCCCGGCTCTTTCTTTTTTCGGGCGATTCCTCAAAACCACGCCGGGTTAAAAATTCTGCTTTAGTAAAAGAGATCTTCAATCGTCTTCGTCTTCCTCGTACGTAGGCCAGATGTATTCGTCATCAACGGTATCCTGCGGTTCGTCAAAGCAGTTCCCGGGATCCTGGTCAGGGTCTTCTTCGAAATCACGAGGTTCCGATTTTGTTGCCCGGCGATCCGGTACTGGTCGCAGTCCGCTCTCTTTTCCGCCCCGACGTTCCTCCGTTTTTTCTCCTCGCGCCATGGATAATGTCTCTGTTCTGGTTCTCAGGAAAAACAATTCTCCCTACTATTTTCAAATAAAAAAAAAAATGTTTGCACGGGGCAATACGGCAGGGTGCTCACGGCCTCAACCCAAGGGGAACGACCCAATGATGATAAGGACACCAGGGGCATACCCAGTGTAACCGATGTCAAACCGTCCACGGTCAGGAACCGGCTCACGCTCTGGCGGTGCGGGAGGATCTCGTTCCAAGCCGTTCTGTGATGGGAGCCACAGACAACGCTGATTTTTTCAGAGCTGATACATCAGACCTGCCCCTTACCAAAAACATCCGGACCCCCCTGGGAGAGGGAGGGGGATAGCTCCAATCGTTCATTTTTTCTACGCGGGGATTTCAATGAAATTGTTGAACGGAATGTGCCGGCGCATCGCCCGTGCAGCCCGGGACCGCTCTTTCTTGTGACATTCCACGCATTCCGTGATGAGATTTCCGGGCCGGCTGTCCCCACCCTCGCTTACCGGAATGATGTGATGGATCTCAAGGTTTGACACCCGGAACCGGCCACAGCATCTCCGGCAGGTGAACTGGTCGCACTCAGGGATCTCCCACCGGATCACGTTCCATGACCTGACCGGCCGGATCCCTTTTGCTTCCCGCTCGGTTTTGCAGATCCGTTTCCAGTGGAGGGGCCGACATTCATCGCAGCGGAACCGGGACCGGATGGGGCCGGTGATCTGGGAGCCGCAGTGTTCGCAGAAGAGGAAATAGTGAGGCTCGTTTATAGCTCCTTCCGGTCCAGCGGACAGCTCTGATATTCCGGTATTCCAGAGAAGTTTGATTCCCGATTTCCCATGCCACGGAGACTTTGAGAGTACCTCGACAGAGGCCATATGCGAGACACGTCCTTACATTTCGATCTGTTCCTGGACGGTTATCATATGGGTGGGCGAGGTGAGGGTGAAGTTATGTTCAGACTCACAAAATATTGGCACTGTTGGAGACAAGTGCCATGAATTTGCCGGTCTCAGGTTAATGAAATACCAGGACTACCGGACGGGTCGCTACCAGGCCGCACTCCTTGATAAAAGTTCTATCACTACCCTCGAAAGCATCCGGTATTATTACAACGAATTCGGGGATCTCTACCCGGATGAGAGCACCCGGTATCTCGAATCCGTATTTGTCCGGTATGTTCAGGGAGCCACCGCGATTGAAGGAAACACCATCTCTCCGGAGGAAGCCCGAGAGCTCCTCAAACACGACATTTCCCCGGCGGGCAAGAGAGTGTCAGAAGTGTATGAGATCCTGAATTTCGTGAGACTTCGCGATTACCTCAAAACCTATGACGGGGAGGTATCCGAAAAACTCATCCGGAAGATGCATGCAATCCTCATGGAGGACCGGATGCGAACCCCGGGGGATTACCGGAGGATCCGGGTCAATATCGAAAAAACTCCACCCTTTCGAGCTCGCGGTCCTGTTGCATACGCGGTTTGAACTGATTCACCCGTTTACCGATGGCAACGGGAGGGTAGGAAGGGCCCTCGCGAACTTTGTCCTTGAGCGGACCGGGTACCCGACAATGTACCTCGGGCTTCCGGAGCGTAAGGCCTATCTCGATGCGATCAGACCGGCTGATGATGGAGATTTCGGTCCCATCGTAGCCATGCTCTTCTCAACCTACCTTGATCAGCACAGGGATATCTCCGACAAGGTGAAAACCAGCGTGGAAGAAATCCGGACTATCCCTGGGATAGATGCCCTGTCAAAAGAATTTGCCCGGCTGAAAAAAAACACTATCCGACAAGAAATAAATAAGAAAAAGTGGGAGGGTGGGGATTCGCAACCAGGAACCCCTTTTTCATCGCCAACTTTACCATTCTATAAAATGTTAATCAATCACGGAGTTCTTTTCACGAAATCGTCCCGGTCCGCTCCGCAATGGGGACAAGTCCATTCTCCGGACAAGGTATCAAACGAAATGCCGGGGGAAATTCCCCCTTCCTCGTCACCCAGGGCGGGATCATACGTATAGCCGCAAACCGTGCACATGAAACATTCTTTAGTATCTCCCAAAACAAATCCTCCAAAAATTTTCTCTGAACAATATTGGCGGTTTTCCTATATCCTCCTTTCAGAATGGAAAAGAGAGAGGAGAACTTATTCGGTATATGCCCAGCTCATTTTCCTGCACCGGGGAGAAGGAGTGGTATGCAGTTATTCGGATGATGTTCGATCGCGTTGTTTATGATTGAAAAAAAAAGCAGACCGTGATCTGAAGGTTTGCGAAAAATGGGCGGGACTCTTTTCCCCGCCTTACCCGATTACGGCATTGGGGTAATTGACGGGAACTGCCAGCCTGTGCCATTGACAATCCCCAGAATCTCGGACGGTTTGGGAGCCATGAGGCGCCAGATAACCTCCAAGCCCTGTCCATTCGCTGTCGGCAGCCAGTTGTTGACCTTCACCGGGTCTGAAGGCTGTGTGGACTGCAGGTAGAAGTCCATCGAGCCGTCGGCGTTGTGGGAGAGATGCGATGAGTCGCTGGACGCATACCGGTTGATCGGGTTCTGGATCATGGCCCCTTTCAGGTTATAGACAGTGAGCGACCAGCCCTCGTTCACCGGGGGAGGAAACGCCATGTGCAGGACAGAGTTTTTTGATCCCGCGAGGGGTGTTTTGTTGTGATCGGCCCAGGTGAGGGCAAAGATCGTTTCCCCGGAGGTGAAGGCACCGAGGCCGATCTGGCTTATGACCGCACGCAGCGGGTAATTGGTCCCGTACTGCCCGAAGCCTCCCACCAGGTAGCCGTTATTTGCATCAAAACCCGCACGATACAGGGACTGTGACTCGTTCCCGATCAGCGCAGGACCAGCGGCAACGGCATCGGTTAAGCCCCGTATCGTTTCCTTGCTCAGGGTCGGTTATGCGAGGGTGCCATGCCGGGCCCGATCCCGACCTCTGCAAACTTTTGCAGTGCGGGCGGGTCAGCCGGTGGCGGTGGAAACAGCTTGAGCTGTTCTCCGAGCATATCGAAGAATGCAAGCCCGCCGGGTATCGGATAGGACTGGACGGTCGTCCGGGGATTCGTCAGGTTCCCTGGCCGATAGTTCGTCCCGTACTGGCTGAGTAGCGTCAGGGTGTAACCATCCTGGATGTGGTTGACATTTGCAATGTCGCTGCTGCCTTTCAGCTGGGTTGATCTTATGATCCAGATACGGGTGTAATTGACATCGATGCGGTGGGTTCCTGCCGGAATGGGCACGGTACTCTGGCCGGATCCGGCGATGACGTAAGCGCCCGGCGGGGTATCGGTGACGCTGCCAAGATTCAGGACATCATTGGTATAGGGATCGATGAAGCCAAGGACGAAGAAGTGGTCTTTTACCACGGGTACATGAAGAACCTGCGGCTCTTTTCTCAGATCGAGCCATGCGATTGACGAGAGCGAGCTCGCGCCCGGCGCCACCACCACCACTGTGCTTCCCGGGTTGTTCAGGGTTCGTACATTGTTGAACTGGTTGACCGGGCCGAACGCACCGTCCGTCACATCGATGCTGGTCATGATTTCAAACGTCGTGTTGGTCACGATGAGGGGCAGGCCGTAGGTACAGGCTTCGAGCCCGACATCGTAGCCGCTGTTGTACTCGGCTTGTGATGAGACCGACAAGCAAGCCGCTGTCAGCAATGAAGCCGTAACCAGCAGTGCCGCGCAGATAACGAAGAACACACGTCTTCGTATAATCCCACTATTTATCACTCTTGGAAAGCGAGATTTTACCACAGTTGATAATTTGTTTCGGATATTCTGGTGTTTTGCCGCGACTTTTAAAAAATAAGATCGTCAACCATCATGCAGGTTCTGTGCTGTCAGTTTCGCCTTATTTCCTGATCGAGGCCAGTGTCGTTGCTCTTTGGCAAAACAATAAAAGAAGATGGTTTTTGGGATATCGAATTCCCAAAGGCAGGATGCGAGGAGCCGGATTCGAACCGGCGAACCCCTACGGGATTAGGCCCTGAACCTAACGCCTTTGACCTGGCTCGGCGATCCTCGCGCGAATATAGATTACCTACCGGAATAAATAAAGATAGGGGGTCAGGCCTTTTTGTCGTTCGACTCGTTCATGAATTTCTTCATCTCCCGGTCCCGGAGCTCGTTCCTCCGGATCTTTCCGGAGATGGTCTTCGGGAGCGAATCGACAAATTCGATCAACCGGGGATACTTGTACGGTGCCGTGATGTTCTTGACATGGTTCTGGATCTCCCGCACGAGCGTGTCGGAGGGTTTCACGTCCGGCTTTAAAATAACGAACGCCTTCACCACGAGCCCGCGGATATCATCCGGCGAGCCCACGACAGCAGCCTCCTGCACGGCCGGGTGTTCAATCAGGGCACTCTCGACCTCGAACGGCCCGATCCGGTAGCCCGATGACTTGATCACATCGTCATCGCGCCCGACGAACCAGAAGTACCCGTCCTCATCCTTGTATGCTTTGTCGCCCGTGTAGTACCAGTCGCCGACAAACGATTTCTTGTTCTCATCGGGGTTGTTAAGGTACTCGCGGAACATCCCGACCGGGCGCGGGTTGGCCTGGATCGCGATCTTGCCTTCTTCGTGCAGTCCCACGGGTTTGCCATGATCGTCATGAAGCTCGACGTTCCAGCCGGGCGAAGGCCGGCCCATGGAGCCGAACTTCGGGATCATGCCCGGGAAGGTGCCGATGCAGAGCACGGTCTCGGTCTGGCCGTAGCCTTCGAAGATGGTCAGGTCGGTCGCGTCCTTCCATGCCTTGATAACCTCGGGGTTGAGGGGCTCGCCCGCGCTCACGCAGTGGCGGAGCTCGGTGAAATCGAACTTGTCGAGGTCGGCGAGGATCAGCATCCGATAGATGGTCGGGGGGCAGCAGAACGTGGTAATGCCGTACTTCTCGATCAGGGGCAGGAGCTCCGTTGCGTTGAACCGGCTACGGATATCGTACACGAAGATTGCCGAGCCTTCGATCCACTGGCCGTAGAACTTACCCCACGCGCTCTTCGCCCAACCGGTGTCGGAAACGGTGAAGTGAAGATCGTTGGTGCGCAGGTCGTGCCAGAACCGGGCGGTCACGATATGGCCGAGCGGGTAGCTCTGGTCGTGGAGCACCATCTTCGGCTCGCCCGTTGTCCCGGAGGTGAAGAAGATCACGAGCGGATCGGTGCTCTTGGTCCTCTTCATGGCCGGAGTAGCCACGAGCTTTGCCGAGACCGGAGCGGGGTAATCAAGTTCGACCGGGTAGCTGATCCAACCCTTCCGTTTGCCATCGATAAGGAGCTTGCAGGTGAGGGAGGGACACTCCTTCTGGATCTCCTCGATCTTGTCGGCGAACTCCTCGCTCGTGATGATCATCTTGATGTCCGCGAGGTTGACCCGGTACTTGAGATCCTTTGCGGTGAGCATAGTAGGTGCGGGAACATACACTGCACCACGCTTGATGAGCGCAATGGTCGCAGTCCACCACTCGGGGACCCGGGGCAGCATGATCATGACACGGTCACCCTTGTTGACCCCGTACTTAATCAGCATGTTCACGATCTGGTTCGAGAGGCGCATCAGGTCCCAGAACGTGAACTTCTTCTCCTCGCCCTCCTGGTTCACCCAGATCATTGCAAGCTTGTTCCGGTCCTTGTTCGCCCAGGCATCGATCACATCGAAGCCGAAGTTGAAGTACTCCGGAACATCGATATGGAAATTCTTGTACGTGGTCTCGTAATCCGGGATATTGTGTTGTTCGCGGGCCGGAACATCGCCCGAGGTCGGCAGCATGGTGAGGCCGAGCGCACTTGCACCCGGGCTCGCATTGATCTGCCGGCCGCAGGCCTCGCTCACCCATTCGGAGCGCGAGATCTTCCGCATTTCGCAGAGCTTGTCGATCTTTTCGGTGAGCGTATCGTCCATCGAAATAGAGTATCGCACCATACCGGATAGTTTCTTGGTGCAAAATATCATCGTTTCGTTTGTGTTTGCACCACAAGATCATGGAAGCATGCGTGAACGTACCTGATTCGCGATCGCGCACGTACAAATTTACTGGAGTAAATTTTCAAAAAAGCGGGATAAAATGGGAGTGGTGCAGTGCCCCAGCAGTAATATAATTGGGAGTTCTGGTATTTCCTCAGCTCTGCTGCGCGCAGTTCGCCCCGCTTGATCTTCCTGGATAGCGTCTTCGGGAGCTCCGAGACAAGCAACTCGGAAGGAGCATGCCCGGTGTTCAGGACCACGAACGCTTTCACGATCATCCCCCGGATCCGGTCCGGTGATCCGACAACCGCCGCTTCCTGCACGGCCGGGTGCTCAATAAGTGCGCTCTCGACCTCGAAGGGGCCGATCAGGTACCCGGATGACTTGATCACGTCATCGTCCCGGCCCATGAACCAGAAGTACCCGTCATCGTCTTTGTACACCTTGTCCCCGGTGTAGTACCAGCCGTTCACGAACGATTTTTTGTTCTCGGCCGGGTTGTCGATGTACTCGACAAAGAGGCCGGGGGGCCGGGGGTCGCAGCTGATGGCGATCCTGCCCTCTTCGTGCGCCTCTACCGGTTTTCCGTTTTCGTCATGGACCTCAATGTTCCAGAGCGGGGAGGGCTTGCCCATCGAGACAGACCGCGACACCATGCCGGGGAACGCTGCAACGCAGCACGCAGTCTCGGTCTGACCGTACCCTTCGCAGATGGTGAACCCGGTCCCTTCCTTCCAGACCCGCATCACCTCCGGGTTCAGTGGCTCGCCCGCGCTGCAGCAGTGCCGGAGCGAGGTGAGATCGAAGCGCTTGAGATCCGCGAGGATAAGCATCCGGTAGATAGTCGGCGGGCTGCAGAAGGTCGTGACCTAGTACTTCTCGAGGAGCGGGAGAACCTCGGCAGCCTGGAACCTGCCGTCGAAATGGTATACGAAGTTGCAGGCGCTTTCGATCCACTGGCCGAAGATCTTGCCCCACGCACATTTAGCCCAACCGGTGTCGGAGACCGTGAAGTGGAGGTCGTTGTGCCGGATGTCCTGCCAGAGCCGGGCTGTCACGATGTGACCGAGCAGGTACTTGTTGTTGTGAAGGACCATCTTGGGCTCACCGGTTGTGCCGGAGGTGAAGTAGATCAGCATCGGGTCGCTGCTCCGGGTCTTCCGGGAGTCCGTGATGCTGACGGATCGGTGGGAGACCGGGGCGGGATAGAGGAACTCATACGGGAAGCTTGCCCAGCCCTGTTTCTCGCCATCCGCTATCATCCGGGCGGTGAGGCTCGGGCACTCGTTGCAGATCTCCTCGACCTTCCCGGTGTTTTCGAGATCAGTGATGATCATCCTGAATTTCCCGACATTGATCCGGTACTTTATGTCCCGGGGGGTGAGCATGGTCGGGCAGGGGGCAAAGACCGCACCGAGTTTGATGAGTGCGATGGCGGAACCACCACTCAGGGATACGGGGGAGCATGACCAGCACCCGGTCGCCTTCGTTAATCCCATACTTCAGGAGGATGTTTGCAGCCTGGTTGGAGAGGTTTACAAGGTCGAGGAAACCGCAATTCTTCTCTTCGCCGTTCGGGTCTACCCAGATCATCGCAAGCTTGTTGCGATCCTTCCTAGCCCAGCTGTCGATTACATCGAACCCGAAGTTAAAGTATTCCGGGATCTCGATGGAGAATGTCTTCTTCATCTCTTCGTAACTGCCTGGAACCCTGCCCGTCTTTGCCATATAATTAAGAACTAATGTCTCATGGGGGGTCTCATCAATCTGTCCATCCGCCCGCAAAAGAGAAGAAGATGGGAAGGAACCTGCACCCGGAACGGTGGTACCGGTGGACCGGACAACGACGGCAAAATGCGGGTCAGCGAGGGGACATAAAGGTTGTGCATTAGTATTATGATTCCGGCACAATCATAGTATAGTGGATGGCTGATAAAAAGTACGAGTCGTTAAAAATTGAGAACATCGTAGCATCCGGCGTTATCGCCGATTCCATCGATCTTGTCGAGGTCTCAAAGAAGATCCCGAGCTGCGAGCTCAATACCAAGAGGTTCCCCGGTGCAGTATACCGCATTGAGAACCCGAAGATTGCTTCACTGATCTTTTCCTCAGGTAAAGTTGTACTCACGGGCATCCGGGACAAAAAAGCGCTCACGGACGGCCTTGGGATCATTATCAAATCGCTCAAGGAAGCAGGCGTCGACACCTTTGATGAGCCGAAAGTGGCTATCACCAACATCGTCTGCTCGTACGATATTGGTAAGTACATCAACCTCAACAAAGTTGTGATCACGCTCAACCTTGAGAACATCGAGTACGAGCCCGAGCAGTTCCCGGGCCTTGTTTACCGCATCAAGGACCCGAAGATCGTCGCGCTCCTCTTCTCCTCCGGAAAGATCATCCTGACCGGTGGCAAGAACCTGGAAGACATCAAGAAGGGACTCGACTTCCTCGAGCAGAAACTTGAGAGCATAATGTAAGATAAAACCATAAACAAAGTACCTTTTTTTTATTCCCGTTAAAAATCTCGATGCTGTCGGGTGGCAGTAACGGGTATACGGTGTTGTCATTTTTTCAGCTTGACACAAACAAAACCGGCAACGGGGTACCAAGAGGTCGAAGAGTCCCTCATGGGATCAGGGTGATGAACCGACCATGTTTGTTCATCCTTTTAACATGGATCGGGGTTTCTCCCGGGATCTTTTTAATGGACTCCAAAAATTATGAACTCTCTCCCGCGCAATAGCGATCACAATTTCTCATGCAGCTGATCATACACCATCCATCGCTACAGACGATTGCACATGAATGATAACAGTCATGCTGGCAGTCTGAGATTTCCGAAAACAGCTGAGGGTTCCCTGCAGAATGGAAAGTGAGCAACGGACTGCAGGCATCTGTGCCGGACGCAATGCTCATTGCCATGGCAGGGAAGCCGCAAGGGCAAGAAGTATCGCGATGATGACAGAACCTTTTACAAAAAGGGAATGATACGGGCCGGGCATAATGGTGTTATCTGCCCTCCCCATTTAAGAAAAATTCTTTGACTGAAAATTCTTTTTCAGCCATCCGGTTCAGAAGTGCTGCTCCCGGCCTTTTTTAGGGAGTTTTCAGGGAGTTTCAAGTAAGCCACGAACATTTGACAAGACATACCATATGAGAGAGAAGAACGTTCCTGGTTATGCCCAGTACCGGAGAGTACTTTGGGCTAGTGCTCGAAATTATCTCTAATATGTCGTACCGCGATCTCCAGCTGCTTTGCAACCGGGACCTGTACGATCGAGAACGGACGCGTTCCGCAGAGGAACTTTCCGATATCGTCCGGGTTTCCGACAGTAGCCGAGAGGCCGATCCGCTGGAAGTCCCCGGCGTATACGTGGATCCATTCGAGCGCGACCGCGATCTGAGCGCCCCGCTTGCTCCCAGCGAGCTCGTGGATCTCATCGATGATCACGAATTTTACGCTTGAGAGATGCTTCCGGAGGCACTTTCCCATGAAGATTGCCTGGACAGTCTCGGGGGTCGTGATCAACAGGTCGGGCGGAGAGAGGGGCTGCTTTCGCCGCTTGTTCATGGGTGTATCGCCGTGCCGGACACCGACCGTGAGGCCGAGTTCGGCGCACCACCACTGCATACGGGCGAGGATATCCCAGTTGAGGGAGCGGAGTAATGTAGATTGCTTTGAACCCGCCGCGGGCCGACATCGGGAGGAGCGCATTGAAGACCGGAACATCGCGCTCTCGATCTTGCCGGTCCCGGTCGGGGCGATCAGGACAATATTACTGCCTTTGAGGATGAGGGGGATCGCCTTCTCCTGTGCGGGCGAGAGCTCAGATAAGCCGCATTTCCGGATGCATTCCCGGACCTTGGGATCGAGGGCTTCAATCGGGGACATCGGACTCGATCGCGCTCAGAGGGCCGCTGAGTGTCCCGTCGGCAAGGGTGATCTCGGTCCCTTCTTTATCGATATATTTCGATAAGGGGGCAAACGGCTTGTTCACGATCTGGAGGATGTCATAGCCGGCTATCTCATTGAAAGCCGGGACGAAAAGGACGCGGGTTGCAGTCTCGCTTTCGGCTGGCTTATCCATCCCGAGCGCCTTTGCATCTACGGAAGCCCGGAGATACGCGGGAGCCCTCAGCGCACATCCGACCTCATTTTTTAAGAGGAGCAGCGGGTGGTGCCTGATGACGATCAGTTTATCCGCAAGGCTCTTGTCCGGGATCATATGACCAGGCTGGTACGCTACTCCATCGATCACCGCCCCTTCCTTCGGCTGGAGCTCCCCGTCGTTGAGAAAACGCTCGATGCCGATATCGTGGTTGCCCGGGAATACAAGGATCGGGATCCGCTCCGGATGTCAGCAAGGATCCCCGGCATCTCGTAATATTCCCACCGGGTCAGGGAGGGGATACTGTGCTTGATATCGCCAAGAAGAATCAGGTCATCCGGTTGTGCTGTATCGATGACCGCCATGAGCCGTTTGAGCCGGGCAGCGCTCCGGTTCCGGAAATGCATGCCATGTGCCGCGAGGTCAGCCTCGATACCAAAGTGAAGATCGGCAACCACGAGGTGGCGCGTTTCCCCCTCAATAACCAGCGCCGGACCCTCTTCAAAAAATTCAAGATTCATAACGGTTTGACAAATCCCTTCTGGGGTTGATAGCATTCATCATCCACGATGAGGGCCTCGATAGCAGCAAGAACTGTCACCTGGGAAATCCCTCGTTCCGCAGCGCTGGCGATGATCTCCTCAACCGCAATTCCCCGAGGTCCGCTGCCGGTCTTCATGATATCCATCACCAGCTCACGGGCATTATCATCCGGAGCTCCGGCCCGTTCCGGTGTGCTTTGGGCGGGAGGGTGAATGCTCCCGATTGCGTGTTCGACCATTCCGCATAGTTCCTTAAGCTTCGCCGCGGTGATCCCGTAGTGACGGAGCGGGATGAGCGCATGTTCGTCATGAACTTTTCCATCCAGGGCGAGCCGGAGATTTTCAAGACGGGCGAGAGTGGCTTCGGCAGTGACAAGCACCCACTGGTCGCGAATGGCACGGTCAACAGGAAGGACATCATCGGGGCGCATGGACAGGTGCGATCTCCCATTTTTCTGGTATATCCGGGCCTGGCCGTTTACGGTAACAAACGAAGGGACCGGCATGCCCCGGAACGCTTCGGCAACGGAGGTTTTCCTGCCTCCGATTACGATATCGAATGCTCCGGTAGGGTCAGCGATGCGGCAGCGCACCATATCGCCGTCTTCGACAACTTCGGTCAGGGCACCGGCGAGGTATATCGTCCTGCACCATGCCCCACCCGGGGTAACCACCCACGGGGCATCGTCTGGAGTATTTCCTCGTACGGGGAGGGTTGACGCATTGAACTCACCCGCAAATACCCGCACAGCCCAGTCCATTTTTATCCCAACAAAATTGTCGGCGGTTGGTATTCAAGATATAGGCAGTACACCAAACCGGGGCGGAGTTCAATCCGGCTTTTTTTCGGAGGTAAAATAAAGATTTTGACTTATATAGGGGACTTCAAGGATGGATCGAGAAGAGTAGCATTTGCATATGCAGACCGGGCTTCATCGATTCGTCTGAGATTCCTCAGTGCATTGCCCTTGTTGAACCAGGCTATGGAATGGCTTGCAGTCAGATTTCCCTGAATGGCGAGTGCCGCATCCGCAGCGGTTATTGCATCGGCACTTCTTCCGAGCATTACAAGGATCCCGGCTCGATTCGATTGTAAAAGCGAGGTGTACATCGTGTCATTGAGGGCAAGAGCCTGGTCTGCTGCTTCAAGGGCCTGCTCAAATTTCCCGGCATTTGCAAGATCGACACTCTTGTCGTACAGGGCAGCGGCACCCGAACTGCCGGAGCTCGCTGGTGCGGGCAGTAAGAATACAAAACAGCTTATGACTATCGTAAGGATTACCACAGCGACTCCAGCAAGGAGATAAGAGCGGGATCCGGATTTTTCGGGTTCTGGGGCTTTCTTTACCGGTTTCATAGGTAGTTAGCGTGCGCTGTCGATCTATAAAAAAAACTTGAATTCCGGCTGTCTGCGCCGGGTTACCTGCGAATACGCCGGATCATGAAAATACCGGCTATCAGGATACCGAGCAGGGCGATTCCTGCCAGGACCGGTGAATAGGTTACTTTTTTTATCAGAGTTGTGGTTGGTGCCTGGGTAGCAGGATCAAGAGTTGCCGGGACTGTCTGCAGGGTCGCCGGTATGGATGTGCTGGGGAGGGAGGAGATTGTTGTAGTTGTGGTTGCCGGGGTCGGCGTGACCGGCTTGAACAGGGTGAAGGTCGCAGTACTCATTAACGTTCCCGGGGTATCAAAAGCGCTGCCCGCGTAGATTCGGTCCATGTTGTTGAGATTCTGCGTGAGCGTTACCGTATAGGTTCCCGGGGGATACAGGGAGTCACCCTGGATATTCCGGGCATTTTTGTCCCATGACTGCATGTTGGGTTCATAGTAGGTCGGGCCCGAAATGAGCGGATGGATATCCAGCGGAATGATCTGGGTATTCGCATTGCCGGCACTGCCGGTATAATAATTAGTGATCGACCTACCGCGGGGATCGGTCACCGTTACGGTAAAGAATGAATCGCTCGGGTTGTAATTGGGACGGTTCACGTGCTGGAGCGCAGGGAACATATTCGTATCGATCCGGTAGGTCAGTTTTGTGATAAAAAAGACGGACTGACCGGTGATATCCTCATTGGTGTCAAGATTCAAGATGCTGATATTGTTCTCCGGCTGCCGTACATCAAACACCGGGAAAAATGGTTCCTTATCCTGACAGTACCAAGTACCGGTATGACCAGAAAAAATATCCGGGCTGAAATTGAAATGAAAATTTCTTTGTGAAACGGTATTAATTTGCGATATGGTCAGGTTGGCACCTGCAGGCTCTTTTGTGATATCGGCGCCCTGCGGCCACCACGCGATACCATGGCACCCATTCAGGGACGATGAGATATCAACGTCGGTCTCACCAACAAAAACGGGAGCATTGGAGGCTATTTTGTTCAGGCTGCCGGAGACCGGTGCAATGAACAGAAAGAGGATGATTAAAAAGGGAAAGATAAACCGGATTTTCATGAAAAGTTATTTCGAAGCCCTTATGATAAATATTATGACATTCTCTGCTGGAAATCTTCTGTTCGCCTCCTTCGCGAGGATTCACTTACCTTGAATGCAAATAGTACCTGTTAACGACAGGGTCATGATCGACCGGGGTGGGATCCCGAATGGAAGACAGTCATACCATCTGGATAGAAAAATACCGGCCAACGAAACTTTCCGAGATCGTAGGCCAGAATGAGATCGTGGAGCGGTTGTCGTCGTACGTGACGACCGGCAACCTTCCCCACCTCCTTTTTACCGGAAGCGCCGGTGTGGGGAAAACGACCGCCGCAGTTACGCTTGCCCGCGAATTTTTCAAGGATATGTGGCAGATGAATTTCCGGGAGATGAACGCCTCCGATGAGCGGGGTATCGATGTTGTGCGCAACCAGATCAAGCAGTTCGCCCGGACCTCACCGCTCGGCGATGCGACCTTCAAGATCCTCTTCCTTGACGAGGCAGACGCACTGACAACTGACGCGCAGGCAGCCCTGCGCAGGACGATGGAGAGTTACGCTCATACCTGCAGGTTCATCCTCTCCTGTAACTACTCATCCAAGATTATCGACCCAATCCAGAGCCGGTGCGCCATTTACCGGTTCAAACCGCTCAGGGGCGATGCGGTCAAGGAGGGGGCCTGCCGGATCGCTGCCCGGGAAGGGCTTACCATTACGCCGGCAGCCATGGATGCGATTGTCTACATTGCGCAGGGAGACATGCGAAAAGCAATAAATGCCCTCCAGGGTGCTGCTATCATCAGCACAACTGTCGACGAAAAGATGGTGTACGCTATCACGTCAACCGCCCGTCCGGATGAGATTAACGAACTCCTGGACCTTTCACTTAAGGGAGAGTTCGATACCGCAGAGTCACTTCTCGCAAACCTTCTCCACGAACGGGGAATCGCTCCCAACGAGCTGATCAACCAGTGCTACCGTGCGATTGTAAAAAAAGAGATGGACAAGAGACTGAAAGTCGAACTCATCGATCATCTTGGCGAGACCGACTTCCGTCTATCGGAGGGCGCAAGCAGCGATATCCAGATGGAAGCGATGATTGCCCGGTTCGTACTCTCCTCCCAGAAAAAAAACGTGAGATGAACAATGGAAATTGCCCCCGACCTGCATGAAGGAGACAAGATTGGCGACTGGAGCCGGCTCTTAAAAAGTAAATACAAGAAAGAGCTCGGTGAGATCTCCCGTGAATACCCCCACAAACGCTCGCTTTATATCAATTATCGCGAGATCGAACGGTTCGGTAAAGTGGGGATCGGTCTTGCGGATGAACTGCTCGAAAGCCCGGGAAAAGTCATCGAGAATGTCGGGGATGCCATCAAAAACAATCAGCTCATCCGGACAAAGGACGGGAAGGAGCCGAAGAATATCAATATCCGGTTCATCAATCTCCCGAAGAAAACCGCTGCCAGAGATATCCGATCGGATGACATCAACAAGTTCCTCTCAGTGGAAGGAATCCTGCGCAAGACGACCGAAGTCCGGCCACGGATCGTCGAAGCAGTCTTCAAATGCCCTGCCGGTCACTTCACACACAAAATCCAGAAATACGGTAAATTCATTGACCCGGACGGATGTGCGACGGACGGCTGCACATTCAAAAAACTGGACCTTGTCCCGGCCCGGTCACGGTTTGTCGATTCCCAGAAACTCCGGGTTCAGGAATCTCCCGAAGGACTCCGGGGCGGTGAGCAACCCCAGACACTGGATATCGATGTCACGGATGATCTTTCGGGGCAGGTCTCTGTGGGAGATCGGGTCATCGTCAATGGTATCCTCCGCTCGATGCAGCGCGTGATCAAGGGTGAGAAGAGCACAGTCTTCGATATCTTCCTTGAATGCAACTCGATCGAAGTAGCCGAGAAGGAGTTCGAGGAGGTCGAGATCGATGAGAAGGATGAGAACGATATCCAGGCTCTCAGCAAAGACCCGATGATCTACCGGATGATACCGCATTCTGTCGCACCCACCATCTACGGGAGCGAGGATGTCAAGGAAGCGATCGCGCTCCAGCTCTTTGGCGGGATCGCTAAGGAGATGCCCGACGGGAGCAGGCTTCGGGGCGACATCCATGTCCTCCTGATAGGGGATCCGGGTATCGCAAAGAGCCAGCTGCTGCGGTACGTGGTCAAGCTTTCGCCCCGTGCGATCTATACGAGCGGCCAGTCTTCGACATCTGCCGGCCTGACCGCGACTGCTGTCAAGGATGAGTTCGGCGAAGGTCGCTGGACGCTTGAAGCCGGTGCGCTTGTTCTCGCGGACATGGGTGTCGCTGCAGTCGATGAGATGGACAAGATGCAGAAGGAAGATCGCTCTGCCCTGCACGAAGCGATGGAGCAGCAGTCGATCAGCGTTGCGAAGGCCGGCATCACGGCGACCCTGAAATCCCGGTGCGCACTCCTCGGGGCTGCAAACCCGAAGTATGGCCGGTTCGATATGTACGGCGATATCTCGGACCAGATCAATATGCCCCCATCGCTCCTCTCCCGGTTCGACTTGATCTTCATCATGACCGACCAGCCGGAGCAGAAGCGCGACCTTGCCATTGCCGAGCACATCCTCAAGGCGCACACGACCGGGGAACTGATCGCTCAGCACAAGAAGACACCGATTCCCGGGATGACGGACGAGTACATCCAGCAGCAGCTCAAGCCGGTCATGCCGGATATCGATCCGTCGCTCTTCCGGAAATACGTCGCGTATGCAAAGCGGAACTGTTTCCCGATCATGTCCCCGGAGGCGAAGGAGGCGCTGGTCAACTACTACCTCAAGCTGCGGGGCATAGCCGAGCCAAACAAGCCAGTTCCGGTGACCGCCCGGCAGCTCGAAGCGCTGGTACGGCTCGGGGAGGCGAGCGCACGCATACGGCTCTCGAATACGATCGTGATCAGCGATGCGGACCGGGTCATCCATATCGTGGATACCTGCCTGCGTCAGATCGCGTACGATGCGAAGACCGGCAATTTCGATATCGACAAGATCGCAACCGGTATCTCGAAGGAGAAACGGGATATCGTACGGGTGATCAAGGACGCCATCCGGGATGTCGGCGGGGAGAACCGTAGGGCATCGATCGACCAGGTGATTGAGACTGTGTCCTCGAAGGGCTTCTCCCGGGACAAAGTACGGGAGGGAATCGACATGCTCCTCCGGAATGGCGAAGCGATGGAACCAAAACATGGCATTATCCAGTTAATCTGACGGAGAAAAGGGCAGGGAGGAGAAGATCATGATAAACGACCGGGAAAAGGCGGTGTTTGAAGCCGGGATAAAACTGGGAGCCCTCTACCACCAGTGGGTGGGAACACCCATTTCGCGCGAATCTGCGGCAAGTGTTGAGAAAGCGATCGAGAAGGCGGTAATCCTTCAGCCTTTTGTCGAAGAGATAACCGTACGGCTCGACCGGAACCTGATGACGGAAAACCGGTTCGGGTACAGCGAGCTCTCCGGTCTCATGTACGATGTCGAGATCATCACCCGGGTAGGTTTTACCTATTGCCGGGCAAAACTTGCACCATCCATCAGTTATCCGCTTATGGAGATCGTGGAGATCCATGAAATCCCCCAGCTTTCCCATCACTGACGATCATATCCATATCGATCCTGTCAACGGGAGGGGTATCGAAGCAGCGAAGGATTTCTTCCGCGCGGGCGGGACGCACATCTTTCTCGTCTCTAAACCATCCTGGTCGCTTGGTATCCACCCGTCCTCGGGGCGGGACTATGAAGCAGTTTTCGATGAAACGCTCCGGGTAACTGACCTGATCCGTGAGATCGGGATTATTGTTTTTCCCGTTCTTGGTGTCCATCCTGCCGAGATCAACCGGCTCACGGAACGTATGTCGTTTTCCGATGCGGCAGCGGTGATGAAAGGCGGGCTTGACTGTGCAGCAAAATACGTGCAGGAGGGAAAGGCTGTCGGCCTGAAGAGCGGGAGACCTCATTACGAAGTCCCCCCGGAGGTTCTCGCGGCATCGAACGATATCCTTGAACATGCCCTCGTTCTCAGCGCAGAATGCAAATGCGCCCTCCAGATCCATGCAGAGACCGGCCCTTGCACCGATATCGTGGGAATGGCGGAAAGGGCGGGGGTCCCGGTTGAGCGCGTGGTAAAGCATTACGGTTCACCGGATACCCCGCTGCACCCGTCTCTCATCGCGAAGCATGAAGCAATCCCGCAGATGGTGAAGGGGGGGCGGAGGTTCACGATGGAGAGCGACTATATGGATGAAAATTCGCGCCCCGGGGCGGTAATCGGCCCGAAATCGGTGCCGCGCTACACGAATAAGTTCCTCGAAGCCGGAGTTGTCACAGAAGAGGATTGTTTCCGCATTCACGGGGAAATCATCGAAAAAGTATATGGTGTTACCATCTCGATTGGTTAAGGCAACGAACTCACCTTTTTTTATCCCGACCAGCCAATGCATAACCAATGTATTTAAAGGTCCATCGCGCCCCCGGAATGAGCGATGTCGTTGCAGTCTGCGATCGCGAGCTGATCAATACAACGATATCCCACGACAAGCTGTCGGTCAAAATAACCGAGGCGTTCTACGGGACCAGCACTGCCTCTGAAGCCGAAGTCAGGGAAGCCCTGAAAAGAGCCTGCAATGCCAACCTCATGGGGGAGCAGGCGATAACTATTGCAATCGATATGGGACTCGTGACACGCGAGGGTTGCATCATGATCGGAAAAGTCCCGCATGTCCAGATATATGAGTTGTAAAAATGGCAATCCAGGACAGTTTCTGCCCGAAATGCGGGAAACCATCACGCATCTCCGATGACGGGCTCTGTACCGAGTGCAGGATCGGAAAGACCCCGTGGTTCACGTGCGACAACCGTGTGAAGCACGTCCACTGCCCGAGCTGCGGGGCGATGAAACAAATGAACACATGGACGGATTCGGAGATGGACCGGAGCGATATCGCGCCGGAGCTTGCGAGAAGTGCGGTGCATTTCCATCCCGATCTCAAGAAACCCACGATCACTGCGACCATTCATGATCTCACGGTCAACAGGTCGCGGGCTGATCTGACCGTTCGCGGAACCCTGTATAATTTCCCGGTAGAAGGGACGTGTTCCGTTGAGATAATATGGCACAAGGAGCAGTGCGACCGGTGTAACCGGATCAGCGGCAGCTACTACGAAGGGGTGGTCCAGGTACGAGCCGAGGGAAGGCTCCCGAGTAAACACGAGGTGCGGATGGCGGCAACGATTGCCCACCAGGTTGAGGATTCGTTGCAGTCCGGAGGGGAGCGGCTCTCCTTCATCTCCGACATCAACCAGATCTATGACGGGATCGATGTTATTGTCGGATCCCAGCATATCGGAATGCTGATCTCAAAGGCAATAACCACCCAGCTCGGGGGCAGGTATACAACCCATCCCAAGCTTGTTGGCGAAAAGAACGGGAGACAACTCTTCCGTGTCACGTATTCCGTCAAGCTCCACCGATACCAGCAATATGACGTCGTACGGGTGAAGAACCGGTATTACCAGGTAGAGCGGGTGGAGTCGAACTTCCTCAGGGTCACCGATCTCGGGGACGGGACGAACAAGACGGTCCGCGAGGACGATGTCGAGCGGGTTATCGGGAATTCACGGTCCGCAGAATCGGCACTGATAGTATTTGCTGACGGGAAGACCATGGGGATCATGGATCCGGATTCCTGCAAAACCACAGAATTCCGGCAGCCGGCCTGGATGTATATCGAGGCGGGTATGAAACTGCGAATCCTGCGCGACGAAGACCACATGGTTGTTGTTGGATAGTCCGGGAAGAGTATGCGAGTGCGAGCGGTCCCGATCGACCGGATACACGAGATAATAAACGAAGATTGGGTGGATACTGGCCGACGCCCCTATATTGAGGGAGGGCTTGCATGGATGCCGGTGCGGGACGGGGAGCCATGCGAGCGCGAGATCCCGGAACGCCAGATCTATCGTGGCCGGGGCTTTTTCATGGTCGGCGATATCGCGGTTGTTCACGGGGAGAAACCGGAGGGAAACGAGCTCGGGAAGATCGTCAGATTCCGCAATCCCCGGGGAGTGGTCTGGATCAAGTCGCTCAACGAAGTAACGCGTACCCCGCGAGCCGAGATCCTCTGGGGAGAGGCTGGCGAAGTTGAACACCGCGAGAGCGGGTACTCCTATATTCTTGACCCCTGCCGGGTCATGTTCTCGCAAGGGAACCGGAACGAGAAGTTGAGGATGGCCCAGCTCATCGCCGAAAGCGGTCATTCCAAACGGATCGCCGACATGTTTGCCGGGATCGGCTACTTCACCATTCCGATGGCCGGCGCCAGGGCGCAGGTTCACGCGATGGAGATCAACCCGGTGGCATTCGGTTATCTGAACAGGAGTATCGCAAGGAACGGGCTGAGCGCACGGGTCGTTACCTCACTTGGGGACTGCAGGGATCTGCTCAGCGGAACATATGACCGGTTGGTCATGGGCCACTTCGATGCGATCGGGATACTCCCGCACGCGCTCCGTCACACGAGGCCGGGAAGCATCATCCATCTCCACAGCATCGGCACGGTCGAGGATCAAATTCGTACAATCGTTGCAGAGGCAGGTTTTTCTGCTACAATCCACGTACATAAGGTTAAGAAGTACCGTCCGCATGCATGGCATGTGGTGCAGGATGTGACCGTCTCGTGAGCACCCAGACCCTTGCCGGAAAAGAGATCGTTGTCGCGGTTACCGGCAGCATCGCCGCGGTGGAGATCGTAAAACTGATCCACATCCTCCGGAGGAAAGGTGCGACGGTCCAACCGGTGATGAGCCGGGCCGCTGCCGGGATCATCCATCCCGAAGCTCTTACGTATGCGAGCGGCCGCGAGACGATCACCGGGTTAACCGGTCGCGTGGAACACGTGACATTCTGCGGAGACGAGGGTACCGCCGACCTCCTGCTGATAGCTCCCTGCACCGCCAACACGATAAGCAAGATCGCATGCGGGATCGACGATACCCCGGTAACCACCTTCGTTACGACCGCAATCGGCAGCGGGACGCCGGTCGTCATCGTGCCCGCCATGCACCACAGCATGTACCGGCATCCCGCGATTCCGGAGAATATCACAAAACTCAGGGGATGGGGGCTAGAAGTTGTCGATCCCCGGATTGAAGAGGGGAGGGCAAAGATCGCGGATAACGAGGAGATCGTTCTCCGGTGCGAGCGTGCGATCCTCGGCCAGCCGCTCATGGGGAAACGCGTCATCATCACCAGCGGAGCCTGCCGGGAACCGGTTGATGACGTCCGGGTTCTTACGACCCGGTCGAGCGGACGCATGGGAAAGGAACTCGCGCTGCAGGCTTTCCGGCTCGGTGCCGACGTCACGGTGGTTCATAGGGACGCCGTTCCCCTGGTGAATAATATTGCCGTAGATAGTGCAGAAGAGATGAGGGATGCAGTACTCCGTGTTCTCGAAGAGACCGGTGCGGATATCTATATCAGCGCAGCGGCAATATCGGATTTTACCCCGAAACGGGTGAAAGGAAAAATCCCGAGCGGCAAACAAATCTGCATCGATCTGGACCCGGCTCCAAAACTGCTCGATGAAGTCAGATCGAGGTCCTCACCGGTAACCATTGCGTTCAAACTGGGAAGGGATGAAGAAGTAAAGGCCCGGGGTATGATCGCTCAGGGAACGGAGATGGTCCTTGTCAATGCCCCGGAGACGATGGAAAGCGCGAGCGGAGAGTATTTGCTCCTGACCTCCGCGGGTTCAACACCGCTCAGCGGCACCAAGGAAGAGATTGCTGCAGCGATCTGGGGTCGGGTCATCCAGGGATTCTGATACCTTTGCCGGTGATCATTCCGGTTTCCTGCTATCTCCTTTCCCGGTACAGAGACCGGCAATCCCTCGATGGAAACTCCCGAAACACGCCGCTCGCGATTTATTAAACTCCGAAAACAACATACCATTCAGTGAGGAACGAGGAATCCTGATGAAAACTTCTGCCGTCATTGCGTTCTGCCCCGGCCATATCTCCGGGTATTTCAGGCGTGTTCCCGGGAGTTCCCCCGCCGCAACGGGCAGCATCGGATCAGGGATCGTTATCAGCGAAGGAGTCGCGGTAATCGTGCGTCCTTCTCAGGAGACAAGGATTGAGATCCGGAGGATCTGCCCTTCCGGGACAATCTCATCCGCATCAGGGTCTCCTCTCATATCTTCGGCCCTGGACCGGCTTCAGGCGACTGCATCCATAGTGACCGAATGTCGTCTTCCAATCGGGGCCGGCTTCGGTCTCTCCGCAGCAGCCCTGCTTGCCTCCCTGTGTGCCACAAACAGGCTTCTCGGGCTGGACATGTCTTCGCGGGAGATAGCCCTCCTTGCCCATGAAGAGGAAGTAATTCACCGGACCGGCCTCGGGGATGTCTCAGCCTGCATGGATGGAGGGCTCGTGGTGCGGACAAGACCGGGTATCGACGGGGTAACCGAGCGGAAATTCGATCTCACCAGGCAGCTGTATGCAGTGAGCTTTGGACCTATTCATACACCGGAGGTGCTCGGATCGGAGGAACGGATGAGGCAGGTATCTGCGGCATTTCCCGCGGACACTCCGAAGGATATCCCTGAGTTCTTCAACATCTGTCGGGGATTTACCGAAAGGAGCGGCCTTATGACTACGGAAGTAAAAAACACGCTGGAACAATGCGATGCTGCCGGTGTACCTGCGAGCATGACGATGCTCGGAAACGGGGTCTTTGCCTGCGGGAGGGGTGCCCGCCGCATCCTCGAAACCGTGGGTGACGTGTATGAATTCCATGTCGCGCAGGAAGGCGTGCATATCGTGCGGGAGATAGCATGATCCCGGTCGACCACCCCCGCTACCGCTCCCTGGTGACACGGGAACGGCTTGCACGCTGCGCCGAAAAGGGTATCGTTGCATGGGAGGGGCTCACCGCTCACGGCCGTGGCGAGGCCTTCGATTACCTCCTAGGGGAGAGGACAACGGAGAGTGCCATGCTTGCCGCAAGGATCGCGGCGGCAATGCTCCTCACCGCCCGCCACCCGGTGATCTCGGTCAACGGGAACACCGCCGCTCTCGCAGCAACAGAGATCGCCGCACTCCAGAAAGCGACCGGGGCGCTCGTCGAAGTCAATCTCTTCCACCGGACCGAGGAGCGGATCCTCGTGATCGAGAACCTGCTCCGCGATGCAGGAGCCGACGTCTTCTCCGGGCCTGCCGAACGGTTGTTGCCCCTCCCTCATGATCGGGCAAGGTGCCGGCGCGAAGGGATGTATGCAGCGGATGTTGTCCTCGTCCCGCTCGAAGATGGTGACCGGTGCGAGGCACTCGTGGGCATGGGCAAGAAAGTGATCGCAATCGACCTGAACCCGCTCTCCCGGACCGCACGGGCAGCGACCCTTACCATTGTCGATGAACTTACCCGGGCGATGCCCCACATTACGGAGTCGTGCACCACGATTGGCACCGAAGAGAGAGTAACGTTTCTCAAAGAAACCGACAACCGGTATCTTCTGTCGGAAGCACTTCGCGAGATGACAGAGAGGTTATCCTATGCTCTGGACTGAACGGTACCGGCCGGTACAATTTACAGAAATTCTCGGGCAGGAACCGGTGATCCAGCACCTCACCTCCTTTGCCGCATCCGGAACAATCCCCCATCTTCTGCTTTCCGGGCCTCACGGGACCGGGAAGAGCGTCGCTATCGAGTGCTTCGCAAAATCCCTGTACGGGGAGAACTGGGAACTGAACACTTCGGTCTTCCTGACCGCCGACATCTTCCTCCAGGGAAAGGCCTTTCTCGAACAGGACGAGCGGTATGCACACCTGTACCAGAAGAGCCAGTCGCTGATTAACAATTTCAAATACATTCTGAAGGAATATGCCTCGATGCGGCCCCTCGATACCCCATTCAAGCTGCTCGTCTTCGAGGATGCCCATGCCCTGAACCGGGATGCACAGCAGGCTCTCCGCAGGATTATGGAACGGTACAGCCAGACCTGCCGGTTCGTCTTTACCACAACCACCTCAAGCGCGCTCATACCCGCGATAACATCCCGGTGCCTTCCCCTCTTCTTCTCTCCGGTCGGCCCGGAGACCATGCTTCTGCATCTTTCTTCGATCCGGGGCAGGGAGGCCGGTTGCGGGTATTCCTGCTCCGATGATAATCTGGAACTTATCGTGCAGGCTGCCCGGGGTGATATGCGCCGGGGAATCCTCCTCCTCCAGGTTGCACTTGAGACCGGAAAATGTGGCGAGCTTCTCATCGCATCACAGTCAGAGACCGCAAATATTGCCGCGTCCGCACTCATGGTCCTGAGAGAAGGGGATATGAAGCTTGCAATGCGACAACTCGAATCGCTGATGATCGATTACGGCCTGTCCGGGAATGAAGTTTTTTCCGAACTCCGGAACATTATCCAGCGGGAGTACAACGATCCTGCACTCGCAATAACCCTTGCGGAAGCGGAACAGCGGCTCAAACATGCGAATAATGAATATCTCCAGGTCAGCGCATTTGCCTCCTCGGTCAGGGATGTCTTTCCATGAGTTCCGTAAAGCAGGAGAAGATCCGGGAGCATTACGACACCATCGCGGATATTTACGATTCTCACTATGACTGCACCAAAGGAAAATCCTACCACGACCACATCAGCGGGTATGTCATGGACGCACTGCCGGAGAGCGGAGAACTGCTGGATATCGGGTGCGGCACCGGTCTTTTCGTCGACCGGTATGTAAGGAATGGCAGGACCGCAACCGGGCTCGATATCAGCAGGAAGATGATTGAGCGTGCCCGTCACCGATGTGCAGGCTCGGGATTTACCATGGGAACTGCGGACAAGCTGCCCTTCCGGGATAATTCCTTCGACGCAGTCTCAAGCCTTCTTGTCTTTACGTACCTGAAGAACCCGGAAAATATGCTTGCGGAAGCATACCGGATCCTCAGGCCCGGAGGAAAAATTGCGGTTTGTACGCTGGGGAAAAAACTGCTGACCCGGGGGATTCCGGTACTCTACCATATCAGCGAGAAGATCCGGGTAAAACACGTTGTCATGAAAAATTTCGGGGAGCATTATTATAATGAACAGGAGATGCAGGAACTCTTCTCCTCCGCGGGATTTGAGAACATCCGGATCCAGTGGTGTTCATTTGCTCATATCAACATGTTCGATCCCCTCTTCTCGCTTGCAAGCAGGATGGAACCCTTCGTGGAAAAACGGGTGCCCCAGCTCACGTACAATATCTGCGTCAGCGGGGAGAAGCCGGAACACTAAAAAAACAAGAAAGAATAAAATCAGGAATGTTTCGTTGCCATCAGGCGCGACAGTACCCGCTTCTTCTTCTGTATCGCCATCTCCGATGCCCGGAGGACTCCGGCTTGCATCTCCTCGAAGTCACGGACATCGGTGTCGACAACCTTCTTCACCGGGGTATACGCAGACTCACGGAACCGGGGGGTGAAGTCCTCCTCCTTCCCGTCAACGAGCAGCACGGACTCCGCCTTCCCTATCTCCACGTACCCTATCCTGTGCATCCGGACCCCGGAGGATTTCACCACCGAACAGATCTGGTCTGCTGCATCCGCAGGGGCCACGACCAGCAGGGCATCGAGTGAGACACCAAGGTAATCGATCCGGAGGGATTCGAGCATCTCCATGACGTGCGGCTCAACGAGACTGCCGATTGCCTGCTCATCGATGATTATCCTGCATCCCGCGGTCTCTGCCATCTCGAAGGCATCGCCCCGCAGCCCCCCGTTCGTGACATCGGTCATGGCGTGGATCTGCGGGAAGACCCCGCTCTTCATCAGGGTCTCGCACGCGGTGAGGAAGTTCAGGTTGATCGTTTGTTCGACAACATCCGGGAAACCGGAATAGATTGCTGCGGTCGCGATCGTGCCACCTCCGGCTCCTTCGGTCATCAGCAGGACATCGCCCGGGGCGGTTGATTTCCGGGCGGTGAGATGCTCTGCGACACCAACTGCGCCGACACATCCGGTGAGCCGGCTCCCAAGCACCATGTCCCCGCCGATCCGGAGCGTTGAGCCCGTAACGAGCGGGACATCCATTGCCTCCCCGACGGTCGTTATCCCGGCCGTATAATCGAAGATCTTTGCGACATCCCCGTTATCGGCAACGTGGATGTCCGAGAAGAGCATGATCGGTTTTGCACCCATGACATAGGTATCCCGGAGGGTCGCGCGGGTGACATGGAAGCCGGCAAGGAACGGGTAGTCCGAGAGCCGGGAGTGCATACCGTCGACCGTGCAGACGATATATTCCCCCCCGACCCGGACGGCACCTGCATCGTCCATCTCGTCGACACCTACCGATGCCGAAGTCTTCCCGATGATACGGGCGATCTGCCGGTGGGCAAAGAAATCCCCTTTACCCCGCGATCCGACACCGAACTCGCCCATCTTTACGCCCGCAGGCTCGAATTCGAAGAAATCACCGGATAACCCCCGGGTATTCTTTACCTCCTCGATGACTGCACGGGCAAACGAGGATGCGTAGGAAGGGTTCACCGATTTTATTTCGAGGATCTGTTCGACAAGGTTCTGGTGAATCGTCTCTTCCGGCACGCTGTCCGCAATCCTTTTGCGGACAAATTCCTCTACATCCATGCTTTTTCTGTTATCCCGGAAACAATAAAAAGCCGGTGCAGGCAGGAACAGGAGATAATCAGCCGCACAGGGTCACCTGAGAAGAACGCCGAACACGTCCGAAAAACTGCGCAAGGCATCGTCGAACTTCCCGCCCTTTAACAGGGAGAGGCCTTTGACCACATTTGCCTTGACATCCTTTGCATCGCTATAGAAAGCCTGGTCGAACGCCTTTGCCGATTCTTCAAGCCGGCCGAGCATGAAACACGAGTTACTCAGGACAACCCAGGCATCGACAATCGACGAGTTGATTGCAAGCGCCCTTTCAAGACACTGGATCGCTTCAGGGTGCCTGCCAAGAGAACTGAGGGCAAGACCCTTCCGGTAGAGGTTTTTTGCGTTTTCTGGTTCTATCTGGAGGGCTTTGTCCAGGACTTCGATCGCTTCTGAATAACGTTTCAGGTGGATCAATGCGATGGCTTTCTTGAGAAGTGCCGAATGATAGTACAGATATATCCGGATCGCCCGGTCGTAACAGGCAATTTCCTCTTCATAGCGTTTGAGTTTTCCCAGTGCAAATCCCTTGTTTACCCACGCATCGATACATCCGGGGTCGAGGGCTAGGGCCGTGTCGGAACATTCGATCTCTTCTTCATATCTTCCCAGTTTCCCGAGGGCAAATCCCTGGCCGACCCATGCAAAGGCAAATGCCGGATCGATCTCCAGGGCCCGGGAGAACAAGAGAAGCGCTTCTTCGTGATGGCCATTCCGGCCGGACAGTCTCCCCATCTGGTAACAATCCCTACTCTTCTGGCGGGAGTTACCAGGGGTTTCGGATTCCGGGGAGACAACCATGGATGCAATTCCTTGTTAGCTGAGTAGAATTTTCGATATGAAAACACTTGGCGGGAAAGGTAGTAAGGGTAATGGATTTACAAACTCCGGAGGATCCTCGTTTTTCCCGCCGGATAGTATCTTACGGGCACTTTTTCACGAACCCCGGATACGAACCGGCAAATCCGCCGGAGGAGAAATCTGTAAGCTGGAAATCTATCTGGTGGAAATGCGGGAGACAACGGCCGCGGAAAAGAAGGGCGTTTTCTTTTCTCGGCAGATCCTTCGGGACTTCCGGTATGTGCGTTCGGTCCCGGAGTCAGGAGGGCTCCCGGCGGAGGCGATAGTTGTTTCGATGGGAAGAAAGAGACAATGACAGGTGTCCGGAGTCTGCCAGATCTTTTTGTGGATCATGGGCGGTACCCGTGTCCCAAAGGGTTCTCAGGCCCGGGTAACCCCTCCTGAAAAAGGGGCTGGCACCCCCCACCCAAGACAGAAATGAATACCGGTTTTGAATACCTTGGATATTGTGCGCCGGGGGTAGTCCCGACGGAAACGCACGATCGGGAGAGGTCCCACACGAGCCGGTCTGGTTTTTAGCAGGGAATCACTCCCAACAGCAGAGTTGCGATCGGTCTGCAAGAAATTTGCTAAAACAATTAATCAGGGAAGATGGTCCAAGCCATTTCCTTTCGGTGACGGAACCGGACAGCAAGTACTGCACTGATCACCAGGGCCTTAAAACACATGAATGACGGAATTGCAGCCTTTGTTGGTGAAGAAACAGGTTCCGCCGGAGAGAACGATGCGGCAACCTGGGCCATCTGCCCGGACTGGGCCTGGACCGAACCCGACCAGTCACTGCATCCTGCAAGTTTCATGTTCAGGATATGGTCACCGGTCGATACACCATAAATCGTAACCGGAACAATGCCCCTGAACTGGTCATCAAGGAAGACCTGCCCCCCGGAAGGTGAAGATGTCGCAGTTATAGATCCGGCCTGGGGGGTCAGGGAAGCTGGAGACAGGACGGCCGAAACCGTAGAGATCTGGCAGTAACCTCTACGGTCTGGGTGTAATCGGTATACCCCGGGATATGGATGGTAAGAGTGTGCGGGCCGGGACTGACTGCAATAATCGGGTACACCGAATCTGGTTTGGTCGATCCCTTGTACACGCCATCGAGATAGATGAGATTCCCCGGAGGATTTGAGGTTACATCGATCGAACCCTCCGAAGAGGAGGAAGTATAGGGTACCAGGGAGAGGCTAATATCGGTTCCCTGGCCGGAACTGATCGTGACGGTGCTTGCCAGGGCCTCATAACCTGCAAGATGTAACTCTACCTGATGCGGTCCCGGGGTGAGCCTCCCACCGTAGCCGGGGTAATTCCATTATAATTTCCATCGACAAACAGATCGGCTCCTTCTGGTGTCGATTGCACGAACAAGGATCCCTCGATATTCAGCGAGATAAGAAGGGCATTGACTGATGCAGTACCCCCATTCTCGAGGTAAACATTTGTTACGTACGCTTCGTACCCGGGATAATCCACTTCGACAGTATGATACCCGGGCGTCAAGGCAGTATATGTGAAAGGGGTTATCTCGGTGTTGTCCCCATCCACCGTTACAAATGCTTTCGAGGGATCTGATGTCACGACAAGCAAACCGGATGGATAATGCGGTGAATTGTAGGGAGAGCCCGGGGGATAATAAAACCCGGGATAATAGACCGGACCGGAATTATACACCGGGACCGTAACCACAACAGCGGGTTCGGTCTCTGGAGAGGAGGCTGCCCCGGCCGGGGTCTGCTGGGATACGGGGATTCGCGGGACGATTGGGAGAGTTATGGTAACAGGAACAGTAACCGGTGTTCGTTCCCCGGTTACCCCGACAAGGGAGACGGGTGTTAACGGTACGGGTATGCCTGGTGCCGGGGTCTGGATACGGGGCACCGGGGTTTGCGGATTACTTGTTATCCAGGGTGTCGGGAGAATCTGACGAATTTCCGGAAATTCAACCTCTCCCGATCTCCGCAAAGGTACCCGGGTCGGCACGGGAAATGCCCGGGTTGTAACTTCCACGGGAGGGTTTCCGGCTCCGTTTTCGGCGAATACAACCTGATAGCCAGTCGTATTTCCCGGGGGATCAGAGACTGGAAATCCTGCGACCGGCGATGGGACAAACATGACGATAGCGACTGCCAAAATCACTACCGGTAAATAATTCCGATATTTTATACAGTAACCCCTCCTTACGCGCATATGAACCCTTGATCCTATTTAATTATAGTCAGGCCGGTTGCCGGATGTTGTAGTTTCCATCTAAAAAGCATATCAGCACAAAGAGCGAAGATAGCTAAAGGGTAGATGGTAAAATGGGGGATCTGTATCTTAATCCCGGTGAATCTATTGTCCTGACGGCAAACAAAGTCCAGGTAAACTTTGTACCGTTTGACGTAATTCTTACCACCAGCCGTCTGATTTTTGTTGACAGCACCTATGCCAGGTTCGATCCGCAGATGATCCCTCTCGAGGATATCTTTTCGGTCAGAGGGGGAGAGATTGCGACCGGCGAACCGACAATAACGCTGACTATTGCCCCGGCAGAGTCACCGGAGCAGACGGAGTCGACAGAGCTGTTGTTCTCCCAGGAGCACGGTGAACGGAGGACGCCGGAGAGCAGGGAATGGCTCCGGAAAATCATGGAAGCCATCGTTGCGGTGCGCCAGAAAAGCACGGTAACAGACAGCCACACCGCGGAAGCAGAAACCGGCATGCGGCCATCGATCCGCAGGTGGATCGCCCCCGAGATTCTCGCGCCCCACAAGGTTGTCACGGATCCGCATCCGCCGGCATCCGCGCCCGATGCGGTTCCCGGGCCAACGGAAGTTGCACTTGCACTGTTATCACAATCACCGGAGGAGAACCTTCCGGAGAGCGAAAAATCGCCGGAGGTAACGGACACTGAATCACCGATTGCGGATGAGACGCATTCTCACTCGGAAGAAAAAATTCAGGAGCGCGAAGGCGAGGAGATACCGTCATCCACGTTCATGGAAGTGCCGATCGAGGCTGCACAGCCGGGTCGGGAAAATGCCCATGCAGAAGATGAGCCCATCCGGCCAGTACCTGTTGATTCTCCGGAGACTACTACAACACCGGAGGAAGAACAATCCACGATACCCGACAGATCCCGGGATCTTCCTGTTCCTCCTGAAAAGAGAGGGAGTGACGACACGCCGGACCAAAATCCGGCAACCACTCCAGCTTCCTCCGAACGGGAAATTATTGGCGACACCGGGATCGGGAAAGAACCAGACGAGCCGGTATCTGAACCACCTTCTCAGGATCTACCCGAAGAACTCTGCAGCGTACCCAACCGGGAAGCCGGGGATCTTCAAAACTCTCCTCCTGCGATAACCTGGCCGACTATCCCGGTTCCTGTGACTGAACGGGCTGCTACGCCCGGAAGCACCTCTTCGGATGATCCTGAAATTGTATCGCACCGGGAAGAGGGGATTGGTTCTGAAGGGCATATCTCCGAGACTGCAGCCCGGTTCATTGAGAATGATGGCATTTCCCGGATTTCCCGGCCATCAGACGAGGAAACGGATACCGAGACAGAGATCCCAAAAACTCCCCTTGAAATAACCCGGCCGATAATCCCAGCTACCGCTATTGAATTTGCTGCTGCGCCGGTCCCCATAAATCTCGATGAAACACCAATGGTAGCGCACCGGCAAGAAGAAAAAATTCCCGGAGAAGGAGGTTCAGAGATCGCCCCGCAGACTGAAGAGAACAGGGAAATTCCCGGCGTTTCCCTTGTATCAGAGGAAGGCGAAACCAGTTCCGTGACAGATTCTCCCGAAGCTGAAAAAATCCCTGAAGAGTTTTCCCGCCCGGAGGAAGCAAAGACCGGAGAGAGAGTTCCAGAAAAACCAGGTGGGGATTCCGGCAGAGAGAACCGGGAGACGATTCCGGAAACCCCGGTCGCGCCAGGGACTGACCCGGTAACTGAAAGCACTGATCAACCGGGATCATCCGATGAGCAGGAGATCCCCTCCGGGGGAGCAACCATCCAGTCGGGAGACTCCGGAAAACCTGCATCTGAAGAAGTACCCGTTACGAAAATTCCGGAGGAAATCACAATTTCCCCCCCGCAGCGGGACAGTTCCCCTAGGATAAAAATGACTGCCGCTATCGTTGTCATCGCTGTCATCCTCATCGCCCTCGCAGGTGTTGCCCTGGTTGCATCCACCACATACAACGGGAACACTACGCCAGTCACAACTCCGGTGCCAACCCCATCCCCCACCATAACAGCCACTCCTACGCCGGTAACGATTCCCGGTACCGGCGTTTGGGTCAGAGTGATCTACAATCACCACTACTACGGCCAGCTCGGGAATTCCGGTGATTTCCGGGAAATATCCGATACCGGCGACAAATTTTATGTCATCCGCAATGAAGGAAACCTGGTTCAGGTCCGCGTCGAAAAACAGGATAATACCGGAGATCCGCTCACGGTGGAGATCTATCGTAAAGGTGCCGTTATCACATCGGAGAGCATCCGGACCCCTATGGGGGAGATCAGCCTTCTTATCGATCCTGCCACAGGAAAACCACCGGTGGTTGTGACGCCGAAACAGCAGTGATGTGTGACAGGATTTGGACAATACCTTTTCTGACAATGTTGACTCGAGTGAACGTGTGCCTGGCGACATAAGAAATCATAACCAATCCCCGCGAAAAAACGGGAGGGATATTGACCGTTCGTTTATCGGATCGGATAATTATACCTGCGCCGGCCTGCCGGGGGATGGTTTCTTCCGGATTCAATTCGACAGGATTTATTGTTGTTGACGATTACTTTGTGTATTGGTCCCCTGCAAGCCTGATTCCCCTGGAACATCGACGATTTTGGGCATTATTCTGATGGTAGTAATTACCATAATCCTTGCGGCAATCCTGCTTGCCCAGGTTTTTCAGCTGCCGAATTTTGTGGTGGGCTCTGTTCCTGCAATATTCAATATCACTACGATCCGGCACGTAAATGACGCTGGCGTAATGACCTACGATAGCCGGATGGTAATAAAAAATACCGGGACCGTAAGCTACCCGAACCGCAACCTGATGGCAAAAGTCTACAAAAACGATCTCTCCTTAAGTTTTGTCATCGCAACACTGAACGGTCACGACTACATTGCCTATGCCCATACACATGGCGTAGATATTATCGGGGGTTCGGGGGATACCTGGTCGCCCGAAGAGATGACCTATATCGATTTTAGCGATCGGACATTTCGTCACGGGGATAATGTCCAGCTGGAAGTTTTCGATAACACCACCCGGCAGATCATCTCACGCCACACCTATACTGCGTGAAAAACGAACAAAAAAGATGAAGGGGATTTTCCTCAAAGGCGCTTGAAAACACCTTTCTTTGCTTTCATGATCTTACATTCGGGGCATCGCCAGACATCCGGCACATCTTCAAAAGGAGTTCCGGCAGGAACCCCGTTCTTCGGATCCCCCTTCTCAGGGTCATAGATGTAGTGGCATTCAAGACAAACCCATTTCGCGTGCTTTAGATCCTGCGTCATTCTTCTTTACTCCGTAGATTACCGGACTAAATAATTACTTTCTTCGGAGTTCTTATGAAATCTTCCTTAACTGCAGTCCCGGGAAAATGTGCGTATGTCCGTTTAATGGGAAGGCTTACGCGAGAGGTCCCGCGCGCGCACAGAGCCATGCTACCCGCAAAGGTTCCGGTATCTTTCCCTCAAGCGTAAAATCCCGGACCAGTCGTGCCGAATCCATGCCGGAAATTCCCCATCCCCGAAGGAAGATCCGGTCTCAAGATCGACCGGCGTCCATTCACCCAGATTCCGGTACGAGGACAACCGGAGATCGTCATCGGGAAAATGACACCGGATATCCTCTTCCAGGCCATCGGACTCCTCGTAGGTGACACAAATTACCGGAATGTGTACGGTATCTGCGATCTCCCCAGGATTTATGACATTGAACCATGCAATAACACACCCGGAGAGCATGATGACATTGATGGCGGGCCGGTTAAGGTCCCGCACCATGCCAAGAATGATCCGGGTCGCATCCATCCCACCAACCGTAACCGATCCAAAAGAGAAACCATCGATCCGGAGATCTTTTCGCATTACTACGCCGGCAAGGACGGACCGTTCCCTACAGATATAGCTCTCTGCTATACCCAATGCCCATATCCCTTTTTTCGGGATATGCATAGAAGCACTTATGTCGCACGATTAAGAATAATATACCCATGAAATTCAACAAAGATGAGGTTTGTATTTTAATTCCCACCCTGAACGAGGGCCCGACAATTGGGAGCGTTGTCCGGGAGTTCAAGGCAATCGGGTATAACCATATCCTTGTTATTGATGGTAAAAGCACGGACAATACCGTCATGGCTGCCCGGGAAGCCGGTGCAACGGTCCGTACCCAGTCGGGTAAAGGCAAGGGAAACGCAATCATCGAGGCGTTCGAGGTTATCGAACAGCCATATATCCTGATGCTTGACGGGGATGGAACATATTCTGCAAAAGATGCGGAAAAGATGCTGACCCCGCTCTTCCTCGGGTTCGATCAGGTAATTGGTGACCGCCTGATCAATGCCGAGGAGGGATCCTTTTCGCGCATGAACCTTTTTGGGAATCATATGTTGAATCTCCTCTTCAAGGTCGCGCACAGCAGGGATCTGCATGATATTCTCTCGGGATACCGGGCATTCACTCAGCTTGCGATCCAGCAGATGCACCTCAAAGAGAAGGGGTTCGAGATCGAGACCGAGATCTCGGTCGAAGCGGTCCGGAACGGGCAGCGGATCATGGTCGTTCCCATCCGGTATTCTCACCGGCCCGGGGGGGCAACAAAACTCTCACCCTTCCACGACGGCTTCAAGATAATGAACACGATCTATCGTCTTGCACGGGTGAACAACCCGATGTTCTACTTCGGGATGATGGGACTGTTCACGACCCTGCTTGGACTTCTCACCGGCCTGTTCGTGCTCCTTGAATGGTTCCATCACGTGGAACACATCCCCCTTACGATCCTCACGGTCCTGCTCATCGTGGTGGGTATTGAGATCTTCATGTTCGGGATGATCAGCGATATGCTTCTCGTCTTCCACCGGGAAATAATCCGTGAGATTCAGCTGCTCCAGCCACCAAAACCCCCCAAATAATTTTTTCTGGCCCCGGGGGCTTATTCGCATTTTACAATCTTTACCATCAGCAAAATTCCAATAAAAAAGAAAAACGCGAATCGTACACGGTTTTTTATCAGATACTTCAAAAACTCTTTTTCAGGGCAATGACCCGGCAGGCATATTCGCAGAGCGAGGTCAGAACATACGCTTCATCGAGCGTCGTTCCCCCCGCGAAGGTCCCATGACCCCGGCCGACAACCAGTTTCGAGCTCCGGAGCGCCTGACCCACATTATCTGCGATCTCCTGGGAGCCGGGGGGGCCTGTGACTACCGGGATCGCGGGACAGAACATCTTGCCCTCGCTGTCTTCCGGCACAATCGTATCCATCACGAGGGAAGCGGCAACGGAAAACGGGGGATGGGCATGAACCACCGCACGATAGTCCGTATTTTTGTAAACCTCCCGGTGGACCCGATACTCGCTGGACGCATGGCCCGTAACATCCCCGGTAAGGGGCACAAAGACCGGTTCCTCCACGACATCGAGGTATGCGCCGGTCCGTTTTATAAAAAAACCTGAACCCTCGCGGATGCTCATATTCCCGAAATTACCCCCGACAAGATGTTCAAGGAACAATCGCTTCCCGATTCGTTCGAATTCGCCGGCATGCATGGATTATCAATTAGATATTGCGGGGACAATTTTTGAAGGTTGTTATCTGATGCAGATTATGGGGAAATCCATTTCCGCAACTACTGAGCGGTACTTCACGGGTCACCTGAAAACAGAGGAGATTTCCAGTTGTCGCGGGATTTCTCTTGCGAGACATCCCCGCGCCAAGATCCGGTAAAGAAGTAAAAATTAAAATCCAGGATGATCTTAACTGAACTGGATGCCGACATCCCTCATTTTGTTATACCGGGCGATATTGAGCAGGAGCGGTGTCAAAGCCTCGACCATAGATGATGCTGCAAGCGGGCCGGCATCGAATGCCTGCAGTTTTGAAACCTTGTTCACGATATCCATAACCTCGCGCTTCGCGGCCCCGTCATCGCCCGTTACCGGGACCGAGTAATCAAGTTCCTCGTCAAGTGCGCGCCACTTGTTTGCAGCAATGGTATTGAACGCGGAGCATACCCGGGCATCGACAGGAAGGAGGCGCTTTGCGAGGAGTGCTGCCGATCCCTCAGCGGGGGGAACAAACGTGAAGTAATCGCGTTTCTCCATCGGATTTACCGGACAGATAACGATCTTTCCTTCAAATCCGGTCACGGTCTCAAGAGTACTTACAAGATTCCTGTACGGAATTGCAAGGATGACCACATCCGCTTCATCGACACACGACTGGTTCCCCTGGCCGCTCAGGCTGCATTCCTGCCCGCGTTGTTTGAGGAGACCTATGCAGGAGTCGCAGGTTGCATCGGCCTTTTCTTTCTCCCGGGAGCCAACGACAACGTCGAACACCGGGGAGAGACGCATAGCCATACCCTCGCCGATATCACCGGTCCCGCCAACAATACCGATCTTCACCTAACCCACCAGCGGTGCAAGAAGTTTCTCAAGCGTCGCAGCATCCGTAACGCCTTCCATGGACTGGACGACCTTACCATCTTTTTCGATAATAAGGGTCGGGACTACACGGATCCCGTACTTTTCCGCAAGTTCCATGTTCTGGTCGACATCAACCTTCAGGAAGTCGACCTTGTCCCCCATCTTCTTTTCAAGTTCTTCGATGATCGGCATCTGCATCCGGCAGGGACCGCACCATGTCGCAAAAAAGTCGAATAAGACCGGTTTACTCATTGAACATACCCGGAAGATTAGTCGATTAAAAAAAAGATAAATGTATGGTATCTGGTTTTTTTGGTTACTTGGAGAGGATCTCCATGATGATCCTTCCGTATGCCGGCCGGGTGACAATCACACCGACCAAGACACCAAGGATGGTGATGATTGCAAAACCCTTGAGAGTCGAGAGATCCATGAGCGCGAGCGGGAGCATAGCGATCAGCACCGTTGCCGCTGCGATCACGATGATACTTAACGCACGCGACAGGCGCTTTAAGTAAATGTTCGGCGAAGGCACTTTACCTTCGTGCAGGATCTCATCGGTGATAACGACAAGCTGATCGATTCCCGTACCCATGACGGCAATCAGACCGGCGATGGTCGGCAGATCCATCTGGAACCGGATGAGAGCTATGAATCCGAGAAGAATGACCACTTCGGATGCGTTTATGAGGACCATCGGGAGGACGATGCTTGGCTCGCGGTACCGGTAGTAAATAACGAACCCGACCGTGATTAAGGCAAAGATTCCGGCCAGGAGTGCCATTGCCTTATAGCGCTCACCCATCGGTGCCGACTGCCCGCCGGAACCTGCAATGGTTACGTCAACCGGCAGGGCACCGGCCCGGAGATGGACCTCAAGGTTCGTTGCTTCATTCTTCCCGTAATCGCCGTTCCCGGTCGATGCGTAGAGCTGTTTTATGGGTGAAATCTGAACTTTTGCAGCAAGATCCGGGGACAGCGGAGCGGAGTATACCGTCTGATTATCAAGGAGCATCACGAGGTTGTGATTGTTCGGATCAACCGTTGCCCCATATTTTATCACAGCTGCCTGGAATGCCACTGCGCCGGCGTCACTCAGCGTGAAACTGACACCCCAGTGATTGCTTCCTGCCGGCTCCTGGCTCGGGACCTGGACGCTTGTGATCGAATCGCCGAAAAGGGCATGTTCGGTCTGGTTTGCCGTAGTTACGACCCGGATCTCGAACTTACCCTGTTTACCGACAATCTGCTGGGCCTGGTTCATGTCAACGCCGGCAAGTTCGACCCGGATATACCGGGCGACATTGTTCAGGCCGGAGAGCGTGTTGACTTTGGCATCGTTTGTACCGAAAGTATTGATCTTGTTCTCAAGAATCAATTTTATATCGTCGGCAGTGGCCTTCGAAACACCCGGCTGGTAACTGGTTACCTTGCCGCCTTCGGCAGCAAAAATTGGTTCGAGTGCTGCCTGCGAGTACAGTTTACGGATCTCAAGGTGATTGGCATCGACGACAATTACTTCGGTGTCCAGTTTCTTCGAGAGGTTGGTAACAAAGGTTTCGAGCGGTTCTGCAGTCGTGAATCCTACAACCTCAGCCTGGATGTCAAGCTGGAGCCATGCCCCCTGCTGAAGGTCAAGGCCGTACTGGAGATTTGACGCAAAGTTTCCCTGGTTGTCGAAATGCGGGAAGATCGCTACGATCGATATCACGACAAGGATGAGCAGGGCTGCAACACGCCAGTCGGTAATGAGGTTTTTCCACTGAGCGCCGTTCATTTGCCACCTCCCTGGACATACCATTTCAGGATTGCAGCATTGGTAAGCCAGGTGTTCAGGATATCAGCAACGAGACCGATGAGAAGGACGGCGGAGATCTCCCAGAGAATCTGGACGGACCCGAGCCAGGAAACGATAAACATTGCCGCTGCCGCCGCGAGGGTCGTGGAGGTCATGATGATACCGGTATGAAACGCTCCCCGGAGCTTGTCGTGCAGTTTTCCCTGGCGTTTTAAGACCCGGTTGGTCAGCAGTATATCACTGTCTACTGAATAACCGATCAGCATCAGCAGGGCGGCAACCGTTCCCAGAGTAAGGGGAAGCCCGACAATATTCATGGCCGCTGCGGTAATTACCATATCGGCAAAAGCCGAGAGTACCACGGCACCTGCCGGAACAAAGGTACGGAACGAGATAAAGATGACAATTGCCATCCCGATGAACGAGAATATCAGTGCCAGTACTGCCTGGTACTGAAGGGTTTTTCCAAAGGTCTCGCCGATCTGGTTGATCTGGGCATCAGGGTATTTCTGGGCGATCAGTGCAGAAAGTTCTCTGAACTTTGCATCGTCCATTGCGCCGAACGTTAAAAATTTCCCGTTGTTCACTCCTTCGCTGATACCGTTCAGCGGGTAGCCGACAAAGAGCGACTGGAGCGTTTCCTTGCTGTCAGTCGCGTAAAGATTTACCGCCGTACCACCCGAAAAATCGATACCGGGCGTCACCGGCATCCCCGTTGAGAGGGTGCTGAAAGCGAGCAGCAGTAAGGATACTACAAGAAGTGCAAGAGGGATTATCACCAGTTGTTTTGGTGTGTATTTCTCAATGTTGTAGTTGAACAATCCCATGTCGTAATTATCTGTCGATCGAGAATTAAATAGTTACCAGAGGATCCGGAATCGTGGTTTTACCAACCGGAAAACCAACCCCGTAAAAAACATTCTACCAAACGGACAAAAACACAAAGAAACTAAAAAAACAATTTCGCAGAAAATATCTGTTCCTTTGGAAATCGGCTGGATTTCCATTCAGGGATTTAAAATTGCCCAAAAAGAAAGAATATAGATATAGTTACAAATGAGTCTCATCGTATGAGATCTCCATCAGAGATCAAAAGAGTAATCGAGGGACGCCTTAAATCCTATCTCTCAAGGGACCGGACGGGTATCCGGCGTGAAGTTCTTCGGCTCTTTGTCCGCGCCAAATCGATCACGGTTGCCGAACTGGTTGCTGAACTCCAGAAACAGTTCACGATAACATTCCACGCGATCGCTTCCATGGTCGGCATTATTGCTTCCCGTATCAGCATCCTCCATGCTTCCCGTAACGCAGATGAGGTGAACACGTACGAGCTCAAGGAGAAGTACGTGGATATTGTCTTCAGGATTGTCGGCGTCAACTAAGACCCGGCAGATCCATAACCGTTTTTAGCGTGGTATCCTAATAGTACTAGCATGTTTTTCGATCCCCGCGACCGTACCGGTATGGGTCAGGTCTCCGTTGCTCCGGAGGTAATCAAATATATCGATCGGCGGGGTTGTGATTTCCGCATCTGTACATCCTGCGGAGGGCCGATCCTGCTTCCGACCCGCATCAAGCCGCAGAAAAAAAGCGATCTTCTCCTCAAGGCCGGATGCCACACAATCTATGTATCCATACACCAGGCCCGGTTCCTGAGCAGCATCCGGATGGATATGATCCCGTTCTTTGATTCCTATGATACTGACGGGCGCGATCCGGATGAGTTTTGAAGAGCTCCCCCATACAGCGGATATTAAAATACGAGCCTGCGCAGCCACGCCCGGGGAATTATTCTCCGATGTTTTCACCGCACTTATGCAGGTGATGTACGGAACCGACCGTTCCGGAGGGATCTCCCGTGAGATCACGATTGAAGCTCCCGATTCCGAATCGCTCCTGGCCGACTTTCTCTCAGAAGTCCTCTTCATATCAGAAGTTGACGGGCTGGTTTTTCAAAAAGCAGACATCCGTATTGATGGATCCCGGCTCGTTGCCCGGCTTGACGGCGAACCTTTCGATCCGGCCCGGCATTCCGGGGGAACGGAAGTAAAAGGGATCTCGTATTCGGGCATGTCAGTGAAGAAGGATGAGAACGGATATATGGTGGATATCGTATTTGATGTATAGCGGATCTCCCGCGGGGATGGTGTGAGATGCTGGACGGCGTACTGCAAAAAGGGACATATGAATGGGAAGTACCGATAGGCTTTGTGCCGGGCATGCGCGTGCCGGGGAGGTTTTTCCTTTCAGAGCACCTCGAAAGTATCCTTGAATCAGGAGCGATCCACCAGCTCGCACACGTAGCCACAATGCCGGGAATTGTAAAAAATTCGCTCGCGATGCCCGATATCCATCTCGGGTACGGATTTCCGATCGGGGGCGTCGCGGCATTCTCCCTGGACGAGGGAGTAATTTCCCCCGGTGGCGTGGGTTTCGATATTAATTGCGGGGTCCGGCTCTTCACAACGCCAATCCCGGAAAAATCCATTGCCGGCCGCCGCGACCTGATTGAAGATCTCTTTAAGACCATCCCTACCGGAGTCGGGGGAAAGGGCCAGTTCAGACTGTCTCCGCAGGGTCTCAATGCAATGATGACCAGAGGAGCCCGCTGGGCGGTTGATGAGGGAGCAGGTGTTGAACGGGATCTGGTCAGGTGCGAAGAGAACGGGTTCATGAAACAGGCAACAATCAGTGCTGTCTCATCGCACGCAAAGCAGCGCGGATATTCGCAGGGCGGGACTCTCGGATCGGGCAATCACTTCCTCGAAATCCAGATCGTCCGCGAAATTTTTGACCCGAAGGCGGCAAAAGCATTCGGAATTTCCGAAGGACAGGTATGCTGCATGATCCATTGCGGTTCACGGGGCCTTGGCCACCAGAGCTGCACGGATCATCTCAAGATAATGGAGGGAGCCATGCGGAAGTATAAGATCAGCCTCGCAGACCGGCAACTAGCGTGCGCACCTCTCGACTCCCCAGAAGGCAGGGACTATTTTGGCGCCATGGCGGCTTCTGCGAATTATGCCTGGGCAAACCGGCAGCTGATCACGCATGCAACCCGCAGGATCTTTGCAAAAACATTCCGGATCGAATACGATGAAATGCCCCTTGTTTACGATGTGGCGCATAACGTAGCGAAAATGGAGGAGCACACCGTCGATGGAAAGAAGCAGACAGTATGCGTCCACCGCAAAGGGGCCACGCGCGCATTCGGCCCGGGGTCTCCCGACATTCCTCCGGAGCTTGGAGAGATTGGTCAGCCGGTCATTATCTCCGGCAGCATGGGGACATCATCCTATATCCTCTGCGGCACGCAGGGGGCGATGGACCGGACATTCGGAAGTACCTGCCATGGCGCAGGCCGTATCATGAGCAGGACTTCTGCGAAGAAACAACTGAGCGGTAAGGACGTGACAGCCCAGCTCCTGCAGAAAGGGATCATCGTCCGGGCACACAGCGAGAACGCTATCGCGGACGAGGCACCCGAGGTATACAAGCCGAGCGATGAAGTGGTCCAGGTGGTTCATGATGCAGGGATCTCCCGGCTTGTTGCACGATTATCACCCCTTGGAGTGATCAAGGGATGAGCTGCCGGGCCGGGTTTGTTTGGCTTACCGCGCAGCATTTCAACAGGTATATCGAAGACCTCGGGATCTCCTGCGAACTGATAACCCCCTATATCCTTGCGGCCCCATTCTACCGGGGGAGATTCAACTGCCTGATAATTCCGACAGGTTTTGGAAATGCCCAGTTCTCAAACACCCTCCCGGCCCTGCGCGCCTCGTCCGACAGGATCATGGACTTTGTCGAAAATGGAGGCAACCTGCTGGTTTTTGGGGCTGCTGCTGAAAAGCCGGATGCCTATGACTGGCTCCAGGTCCCGCTGATCTACCATCACGATATTCACCCGCGGTGCATCAGCTCTAGTTCTCCTTCCGATGCTAAATCCATTATTGATGATTATGATCCGGACCGCATCGAGTGCGACGGCTCGTTCTCAGCGCAGGACTGGGAGCATGTCTGTGTGGCGGAGGGTGCACCGGTTGTCCTGGAGAAACGAGTCGGTGAAGGAAGGATAGTCGTCACAAGCGTACATGAGTATCCATCGCGGGAGTTCCTGAAAAAATTCTGCTGCTCAGGGAAAGAGACGGTATTCTGATCTTTTCAGCGGGTAGTGAAAGTAATGATTCATTTGGGATAGACCGGATCTGAACTTCCGGGCCGGTCACTTTTTTTTAACACCGACCCTTGCCAACAAATTTTAAAATTTTTTGGGAGGGGGCCCCTGAGTCGAAATTTGGGAGGGGGCGGATGTTAAGAAAAAAACGGACAGTTCTTCGACGGGGACTGGTTTTCTTTTATTCCCGTGATGGGAAAATTGTAAAGTGAATCACTGTATAATACAGTAAATTATTTTACAAAAATTTTCAGCTGCAATTGACCCGGCTGGTTTTATGCAATGAACAAACCCGGTTTTCCGGCAAAGATCATCTCAGTTTTTCCGGAAGATCCTGTACGCGACTCACCAGGGGTTCGGGAATGAAAAGGTACAATTCGCAAATTCCTCTTTAAAAGCAAAGATCCCGGCAATCAGCATGATCTTTGGAACACCGCAGCCTTTGGTGCGGGAAAAATCTGTGAAACACCACTCTGCCCGAATTAAAAATCGTGAACATTCCCCGGGATGTAATTTCTGTTTATGCCCGGAGCAATTCCGGCAGGTATCCCGGGAGACCGGAAACAACCGGTGGTAATTCGATAGCATCGTTCCCCAGTTCCCTGGTCGCCCCGACCCGGTATCGCGTTTGCGGAATATTCTTCTAGATAGAGAATGACCAGACTTATGAGGCTCCCATCTTATGGACAGTTACACGTTGTCATGCAGCGCAGAGGCTGTTGATCTCGAACCCTTTGTTCTTGCCGTGCACAATTTAATCCACCGGCTACCCGTCACTGCCAAATCCCGCAATCGTGACGGCATACGGGTTGAGGATGGGAGAGTGATCGACCGGCACTACAACGGACCGGTCCTGTTGGAGGCGATCCGGACAAACAGCATCATCCGGACGACCCCGCAGGAGAGCGCATACCGGGGGGTTCCGGTAACCGTTGCCCCGATTCAGGACAATGAGGGAAGAGCCATCGGGGCCATTGGAATTGTTGACATCACCGGAATATTCGACCTCGCGACCCTCATGGAACACCAGTCTGCAATTCTTAAACAGGTCTGTGGCAAGGACCCCTGCCCGCTTCCCTCGGAAAAGATTGAGTCGAAATGGTGATCTTCTTGTCGGAAACCGCATTCAAGGTGCTCGAGATTCTCGAGAGGTCCAGGGAGCCCGTCTCCGGGGAGACCATAAGCAACGAACTGGGGATTACCCGATCCGCGGTCTGGAAGCAGATAAACGAGCTACGGATGATGGGGTATAGTATCTCATCATCCCAGAAGAAGGGATACCAGATACTCCACACGAGTAACCGGCTCCTTCCCTATGAGATTCACAAGAGGCTCCGGACGCAGTTCATCGGGAAGAAGATGCGATACCTGGAGAATACGCCTTCGACCAATGCAATCGGAAAACAGCTCGCAGCGGAAGGAAACATCGAAAAACTGAACGGGATGGTTATCGTTGCCGAACAGCAGACCGGTGCCGTCGGGCGGATGGGAAGACCGTGGGTCTCTCCCGCCGGGGGAGTCTGGGTAACCATCATCCTCAAGCCGCATATTCCCATAGACCATATTTTTATGATCACCATAGCCGGATCGGTTGCTGTTGCCCGGGCGATCCGGAAAGAGTTCGATCTCGGCGCCCTGATCAAGTGGCCGAACGATATTTTCATCGGGAGCAAGAAGGCAGCCGGCCTTCTCCTCGAACTCTCAGCGGAAGCCGATGCGGTCCACCACTGCGTCCTGGGAATCGGTATAGATGTCAATGTGCCGATAGAGAATTTTTCACCGGAACTGCAGAACCTCATCACTTCGATCAGCGCAGAGCTCGGGCACGAAGTGGACCGGACTGCGTTCCTTGCAAGGATCCTCAGGGAATTCGAGAGCAGGTATCTCCTGCTCGAGAGCGGGGAGTACGATACGATTATGCAGGAATGGAAGAGCCTGTCATGCACACTTGAGAACAGGGTCCAGATCCGGACACTGAAGAACAGCTTTGAAGGCGACGCAATCGATATTGATGAATCCGGCGCACTCATCGTACGAAAAGACAGCGGGAAGATCGAGCGCGTTATTGCCGGGGACTGCTACCACCAGTAGAGTTCCGGTACCTTTTTTATAGTCAACTGCATAATTTATTGTGGTTGACGATGTTCGGGGATCTGGAAAAATCACGGTTTCTCGCATATTCTGCCGCCTCCAGACAATGTTCATCCTTCTTGCCGGCATTGTTATGAAAAGGGCGGCAGTAGTGCCGGTTCTGATATATATCCTGCTTGGCGTGCTTGGTGTCCCAGTCTTTCATAATGGTATTGCCGGAGTCGGGGTCCTGCTGGGACCAACCGGGGGATTCCTCATCGGGTTCATCTTCGCCGCGCTGATAACCGGGCTCGCTTATGAATCAGGATCAGATTATGCCCGGATTCCGGGAATTGTTGCGGCAACAATCGCGATTTATGGCTTCGGAGTCCTGTGGTTGAAGTATTCCCTTGGTCTCGGGTTGGTCCCGGCGATTGTCGCGGGCGCGCTTCCGTTCATTCCTGGCGATGTCGTAAAAGCCGGGATTGCTTATGCGATAGGAAAACGACTCCCATGATCGCGGTCGATAACCTTCATTATTGTTCGATTGGTATCGATGCCCTCACGATACAATCGGGAATTACTTCGGTAATTGGCGAGAATGGTTCCGGGAAGACAACATTTCTTAAGCTTTTATCCGGCATCGCGATCCCGGAATCCGGAACGATCCTTATTGACGGCAAAAACCCGCGTGAATCCGAGATCGGCTGGGTCAACGAATTTCCCGATCGTAACATTCTTTTCGGCACCGTTTTTCACGAAGTGACGTCGTCCCTCCGGTTTCGGAATGTCGATTGCCGTAAGATGGCCCGGGTCTTTGAAGATCGCATGGAATCCCTTGGCATACGGTCTCTCGGCGATCGTCTCGTCCGAGAACTTTCCGGAGGGGAAAAGATCATGGTCGCGCTGGCGGCCGCGCTGGTGCACAATCCCGGGGTACTCGTCCTTGACGAGTACGATTCGCATCTCGACGCCGCACGGATACAACGGATAGAAAAGATTCTCCGACAATCCGGTATATCCCATATCATCCGGTGCACGCAGCAGATGGAAACTGCCGCGCTCAGCGATCAGGTCGTGTTTCTCGATCGCGGGCGAGTCCGCATTTCGGGTTCTCCTGCCAAAGTTTTCCCTGCTCTGGTCCACACACCATTTTATCCACTTTCGTGGAGGTGCGCCCGGTGAACCTTACCCTCGATGCCATCAGGATCACCCGGGGGGAATGGTCGGTGTCCACGCAGGGAATATTCGAAGAAGGCGTTCATCTTATAAGCGGAGAGGTGGGAAGAGGTAAATCCACCCTGGCACTTGTAATGGCAGGGATACTTCAGGCAGATTCGGGATCGGTTGTTCCCCGGGGAATTTCTTCCCGGATGGTCTCGTTCCAGTTTCCGGAATACCATCTCACCGGGTCAACTGTTTACGAGGAATGCAGCTCGTGGGGGCTGGATCCTGAAAAAGTAATTTCTTCGGTAAAATTAGAAGAGAAGCATAACGTTCCGCCGCTTTCCCTCAGCCGGGGCGAACTCAAGCGCCTGCATCTCGCCTGTATCCTGTTCAAAAAGTACGATCTCCTCATTCTCGATGAACCCTTCAGCTCGCTCGATTGCCGGGAGAAGGAGAGGATTTCGCGGAAGATTTCCTCCAGCGGTTCAGGCATCACCGTCATTTTCTCCCACGAACAAGCGATATTTCCCCGGATGGACTTTATCTGGGAGATCCGAAATGGCACGCTCATTTGTCTCGGAAGCCCGCCATCGGCCCTTGCGAAGTGGCGCCTTGCCCCGGAAATTATCAAAAACCTTATTGCAGCGGGAAAAGTCCCCCTGAATATCGCACCCGGGGATCTTCTGGAGGCGGCATGCAGGATATAAGAATCCGGGTAGCTTCAGCATCCGTCCTCTCTATTGCTGCATTTTTCAGCATTCCGGGCGCTCTAGCGGCACTCGGATGGTGGCTCGTGTTCACCCCGGGTCCCCGGCTTCTGATAAAAGGATGGAGTATTCTTCCGGTATTTGGCCTGGTTGCGTTCTTTGGTCTTGTGCTTGAGATGACCGCCGGAGGCGGACTGTCGTATTTCATCCGGATGGCGGTAATTATCCTTATTGGGATCTGGATGTACAGCGAATACCGGCCCGGTGACTTCCTTGACCTGAGCGGTTGGCTTCTTGGAAACCGGGCAGGTTTTGAACTGGGTATTGTTGCGGAAATGGGGATGCAGGATCTTGACCAGCTCATTTCCGATGCCGGCCGGATCCGCATGGCAATGGGTCTTAAAAATCTCCGGTGGGGAGTGCGGACACTTCTCCCTGCGGGAATCATCCTGATACAGGGGGCACTCGCAAGGGCGGATGATATGGCCGAGTTGCTGGCGATCCGGGGGTACCGGTCCGGGGGAACGATGTGCCCGGAGTTCAGAACGGGAACAGGGGATTACAATGCCGGAATCGCAATAATTTTCGTGCTGATTGCCGGTTTCGTTCCCGTTAGTGAATTTTTTATACTTTACCGATGAATTTTTGAGAGGCTAAATCTGATCATACGGAGGCCCTGAGGTTTCCTCCATGCGTAATGCCTCTCCTCACAAAGTTCTTATTACCGATACAACACTCCGGGACGCACACCAGTCACTGATAGCGACGCGGCTCCGGACTGAGGATATGCTTCCTCTTGCACGTGAAATAGACAACTGCGGTTTTTTCTCTGTAGAAGTGTGGGGCGGTGCGACATTCGACACGTGTATACGGTTTCTTAACGACGATCCATGGGATCGTCTCCGGGCGCTGAAGTTGGAACTGAAAAAGACCCCAATCCAGATGCTTCTCCGGGGGCAGAACCTTGTCGGCTACCGGCACTATCCTGACGATGTAGTGGACAGATTTATCGAAGCAGCTTATCGGAACGGGGTCGGGGTCTTCCGGGTCTTTGATGCGCTGAACGATATCAGGAATATGAAGCGGTCGATGAACCAGGTGAAAAATGTTGGCGGCCACCTGCAGGGAACAATATCCTATACGACAAGCCCTGTCCATAATACACAGACCTTCATCGACATGGCAAAGGATCTCTATTCCCATGACTGCGATTCGATCTGCATCAAGGACATGGCGGGTCTCATCATGCCCGAAGCTGCCCGGGATCTTATTACCGGAATAAAGAAGGAAGTAGACATTAAAATCAACCTGCACAGTCATTCGACAAGCGGGATTGCGCCCATGAGTTACCAGACAGCAATAGAAGCCGGGGTCGATATCCTTGATACTGCAATGTCCCCGTTCTCCATGGGAACGTCCCAGCCGCCGACTGAGAGTGTCGTTGCGTCGCTGATCGGCACCCCTCACGAAACCGGCATTGATCTGATAAAACTCCGGACTGTCCGGAACCTTTGTATGCAGGTCCGGGAGAAATACGGAGGACTGGTAAACCCGATATCGGAACGCGTTGACTCGGATGTCCTGATCTACCAGTTGCCAGGGGGAATGATCTCCAATACGGTCTCACAGCTCCAGGAGCAGGATGCACTGGACCGGTGGGATGATGTCCTTGCCGAGATTCCCCGGGTTCGCGAAGATCTCGGGTACCCCCCGTTAGTTACTCCAACGAGCCAGATTGTCGGAACCCAGGCGGTCCTTAACGTACTTGTGAACGGCCAGAGATACCGGAACGTGACAAAGGAGGTCAAGGATTATGTTCGGGGCCTGTACGGGAAGTCCCCTGCCCCCGTGACGGACGGAATCCGCCGCCTCATCATTGGTGATGAGGAAGTCACCACCGTCAGGCCTGCCGATCTTCTCGAACCTGCATACGAGAAGATGAAGAAAGAGGCCACAGCAGCGGGCCTTGTGAAGAAGGAAGAGGATATCCTCACGTACATCCTCTACCCTGCAATTGCTCCATCATTCCTGAAAGGGGAGAGAGCCAACGAACCAATCCCGGCGAAACAGCCAACAGCAAAACCACAACCCGATATCCCCAGCCAGATGGAAGTCGAAGTCGACGGGGAAGTCTTCTCGGTCAGGATTGTATCTGTCGGGGGCAGCCAGGTTGCGGTCACGAGCGTAACACCGCAGAAAGCCCCGCGAGGTAAGTTTGCCGGGGGAGTAAAGAGTAACATGCAGGGAATGGTCCTGCAGGTGCTGGTAAGCCGGGGTACTGTTGTGAAAAAGGGCGATACACTTGTTGTCCTTGAAGCAATGAAGATGGAGAATCCCATCCACAGCCCGGTTGACGGCAAGGTCACCGAGATCTTTGTCGATACCGGTGATGTCGTCCAGAATGACGATGTCCTGCTGGTGGTGCAATGAAATATTTCGAGAAACTCTTAATCGCCAACCGCGGCGAGATCGCTATTCGCGTGATGCGTGCCTGCAGCGAGCTAGACATCGAGACGGTTGCCATCTATTCGGATGCCGATAAGAATGCGCTTCACGTAAAATATGCGGATGAAGCGTTCCACGTCGGTGAGGCTTACCCCTCGAAGAGTTACCTCAACATGGAGAGGATAATCGAAGTCGCGAAGAAAAGTGGGGCTGAAGCAGTTCACCCAGGTTACGGGTTCCTCGCGGAAAACTACCGGTTTGCAAAACTCTGCCTCGATGAAGGAGTCACTTTTATCGGCCCGAAATGGAAGACCATCCAGGCGATGGGCTCGAAGATCGGCAGCAAACAGATGATGAAGGATGCCGGCGTCCCGGTCCTTCCGGGAACAGACAGCGGGATCAAAAGCATCGAGGACGCTAAAAAAGTTGCAGCCGGTATCGGGTACCCGGTCATTGTCAAGGCAAGTGCCGGGGGCGGTGGAATCGGCATGCAGATCGTCCACGACGAAAAATCACTCGAAGAAGCAATAACCGCAAGCATGAGGATAGCCCAGTCAGCTTTTGGCGATGCAACGGTTTTCATTGAAAAATACCTGGTGAAGCCACGACATATCGAATTCCAGGTGCTTGCCGATGAACACGGTAACGCAGTTCATCTTTTTGACCGGGAGTGTTCGATCCAGCGCCGTCACCAGAAACTGATCGAAGAGGCGCCATCCCCGATCATGACCCATGATCTGCGCCGGAGGATGGCGGCATCTGCGCTTAAGGTTGCAGAAGCTTCCGGGTATTCAAATGCCGGATCCGTTGAGTTCCTGTACAGCGAGGGCAACTATTATTTTATGGAGATGAACACCCGGCTGCAGGTGGAACACACCATCACCGAGTTCGTCACCGGTGTGGATCTTGTAAAACAGCAGATTGCAATAGCAGCCGGGGAATCTCTCTCCTTTGACCAGTGCGATCTCTCGATCCGGGGCCATGCGATCGAATGCAGGATAAATGCTGAAGATCCTCACAACAACTTTGCGGCAAATCCCGGGAAGATCGTGAGATACCGCTCACCGGGAGGCCCGGGTATCCGGGTAGACAGCGGGATTCACATGGGTTATACCATTCCCGCGAACTATGATTCCATGATAGCGAAACTCTGTGCATGGGACAGCACGCGAGAGGATGTGATCCGGCGTATGCGTCGCGCATTGTCCGAATATATCATCCTTGGGATCAAAACGACGCTCCCGCTCCACTACGCGATAATGAACAATCAGCAGTTCGTGGAAGGGAACACGCATACTCACTTCTTGCAGGAAGAGCATATTCTGAGCACTCTTGACCGGTATACCAAAGATGAAGAGACGCGAATGCAGACTCTCGCAGGATCGTTCGAACAGGGCAAGAAAGTGGCGGCAATTTCTGCAGCAGTCAATACCTATCTTCAGCAGAAAAAAGGCTGAGGCAGGAAAAAGCGTCTAGCAGAACCTTTAATAATTTTTACGGCGTTTTTATTATGCAAGTCTGTGCTGCGGTGGCCTAGCTGGTTAGGGCGCCAGACTCATAGGGTTAATGTACGCACCTAAAGCGTCCGTGCTTTGAGACATCTGGAGATCGGGGGATCGTAACCCTCCCGCAGCATATTCCGTGAGCATTTTTAATTGCATTATTCGCCTGATGGTGACTATTCACCGCGCCAAATAGGAATTCAATAGTAATTTCGGCGATTTTTATTAGTATCCGGAGATAAATTTATCTTCCGTTTACGCGTACACATATTCGTAAATTGAGGTAAAATAATATAGTTCTTCTTGCAAACGCAGCAGTTGGTTTGATCCAGTTGGTCATTGCCATTATCTTTGCAGTTATTGCACTGTAAATTGGTTTCTCCGTACTGGGAAAAATCACGAAAAATATTGATGAGGAAAAAGAACTTGCGAAGGGCAATGCCGACGTAGGTATAATTGTTGCCGCAGTTTTTGTTGCCATTGCACTTGTCGTCCAGTCTAGAGTTTCAGGTCTTTCCGTAGGTATCAACAAGGCGCTGAGTGTCGGACTTTTCTCCCTTGACGGGATGCTTGCAGTAGGAGTTGCGCTTATCCAGCTCATCTTTGGGATCGTCCTTGCGGTTGGAGCAATCTACCTCGCACTCAACATTCTTGACAAACTCACAAAGGGTGTAGAAGAATTCGAGGGACTCAAGAAGGGTAATGTTGCTGTCGCTCTTGAGATGGCCGGTGTGATAATTGCAGTTGCAGTCATCATCCAGTCCGGAGTCATCGGCATCACCGCATCAATTCTTTAATCTTTTTTTCGTCGTGAAAATCTTCGAGGGATAAATCAAGTCCCATGTCTTTCGATATTCATCAAAGGGAAGTATCCGGGCATCCTTGATGATGATACAAGAGTAAGTTAATTCCCGGGTTATTCAAGGAGCCGAAAAATACGCAGTTTTTTCCCCATATATCATCGGGAAAGACAGGTTCCAGGTGGCAAGGGGAAACCCCAATGGCGGTAATCATCTCCCGCTTTAATCTGGCTATGGGATACCGTACCAAGAACTCAATCGCAAATGCAATCCACATTTACCCCGTATCGGATAGGTGTTCAGACATTCAGGGGACACCACAAAATGCCCCTTGAGCAGAAGAAAATTATTCAAAAGATCTATCGTTTCCCATAACGATTGATAATCTGAATTAATTCAGCAAACCCTTCCATCTCCATCTGGAGGACCTGATTCCGCGTCATACCCATGCTGGTCTCGGCATCGGCAGTGAGCATTTCAGGGCCACGAACAATTAACCGTTCAATTCCATCACGGGTCAGGATATCAGATGCTTCCGATTCATGAACGAATGCGCGTCCGGGGATAATGACGACCGGTTCAAGTGACGATAAAGGAATTTTTTTGAGATCTGCTGCAGTTATCAGGCACGCTATCTCTTTTTCAACGGCAACAACCTTATATTTGAATCCACGCTCCGCCAAAACCCGTCCAATAAACGGAGCGGCTACGCTTCCGCTGATGACTGAAGCTCTTTGTTGAACAGAGGGGAGTTTTTTGAGGAGATGCGGTTCGGTAAGGATTGCAAATGGTGACCCGATTTCCGGATCCCATAATGGCGTTCCTGAAATTTTTATCCGGAATTTCCGGCTCAGCTCGGTTATTGTACCCCGGAATGATTCAACCGATTGAACGTCCTGCTTCTCAATGATCGGTCCGTTCCCGAGAATCAGACCCTGTCCGGTCGCATTTGCAAATCGCATCAGGATGATCCCTTTTGCTCCCCGTTCCTGAAGCCATTCGCAGGTTTCTTCAAGAACATCACCGTCATTTACTCCGGGAAGAATGACAGCTGCCGCATAGACATCCGCCTTATCGCAGAGGGATTCGAGGATTTTTAAAGAAACATCCGGAGAAGGGTCGTGCATGTAGCGTTTCCGCAAGCCGGGATCTGACGCAAAAACCGTAAAAGAAATTTCAGAGAGCCCGTTATCGATCAACAGATCGGCAACCTTTGGATTATCCCATCCTTTTCCGCTGGTGTACCCTATATGCAATGGAGCTTCCGTGCTTCCAAGCAGCTCGATAAGATCGGTAAACTGCGGATAACAACTGGGATCACCACCACCGCTGATGGTTATCCGTTCAATTTCACCATTCTTCCGCTGGAGATTTGCAAGTGTCTCCTCCGCGATGGTTTTGAGATCCTTAAAACCAGCATAATCTTCCCGGATCCCGCGGGAGCAATAGTCACAACCCTTCTTGAATGGCATACAGTAACGGCAGCCGAGTGGCTGCAATCCCTTTACTTTTTTAAAATAGCAGTATTCACAGAAACCACGGCAGTTCACCCCAGGGCTTCCGCCAATGTCTACAGTCAGCTGTGCCATCTGTACTGTAATTTCTGTTCCAGGGGTATAATTTATTTGGGAGGATTGCGAACGCCATCTTTTTTACACTATACAGTGTATGTATAATAGCGCCTCAGTGGCTTAGTTGGCAGAGCGGCTGACTTGTAATCAGCAGGTCCCGTGTTCAAATCACGGCTGAGGCTTTTTGTTGCTTTTCTAAATGGGATGGCAGAAGCTTTAATCACCACAATATCTTATTTTGATTATTGATACAATGATAATTTTAACACCGTAAATTCTATTAAATTAATTTAGCCAATGGTGAAGATTATAATTAAGGATAATATACTATTTCCACCCCTAAATCCAAGAAGGATTTACGGAGTGAAAAAAGGTAAAAATTGCATATCCGAAATGCAATTTAGAAAATTTATATAAAATGCAGAACGGAAAGAGACGCTGCTCTGAAAGTAAGTATGACTTCAAATCTCATAATTTACCATTGAGATTCACGTGGAATGAATGGAAACAAATAATTGATCTCTTTCTGATGGGAACAAAATTCTAATTCAATTATTGAACAAACTCGACTAGAGCTACGTCGTATGGTTCAGAGCATCAATAAAAATCCGAATTGTCTTGACTAAAGACGTGCCGGAGATCTTTTCTCGAACTATTGTAGTTGATCAGACGTATGTCAGGATCAGTGGGAAAATAAGCGTAAAGTGATTCGTGATCTCAGTACGAAATGAGGGAGAAGAATACAATCTTGTATGGGAGTTCTACAAAGCAAAAAGGGACAAATTTTCCCTGCGAGAGAATAACACAAACCGCAGATCAATCCCTTATCGGAACAAGATCTTCTTTGCAGTGCCAATCGCAGATCGCGGGATGTACGGGTACGCGGCATTGACTGCCCTGATAAGGGGGAACATCACGAGATATTTCAACGGGCTCCCATTGCGCCGTAGATTATTGAGCAGGATCTCGTTCTTGATCCGGAAGTTCCAGCTCCGCCAGATCCGGTCCGGCTCGCGGGTCAGGTTCACTATCGGAGAACCGCCTTCCTCCGCGACACGATCGAGATATGCTTCGACATCCGGGATGAGGCTATGGTCGGTGACGTACTGCCAGACGGGAGTCTCCGGGAAGGCAAGGAGGTAGTTTACCGAGGGATTCCCGGCACGAACGTCTTTTAGGATCGTCTCCCCGATGGTCCGGCTCGTTTCGGCCGGCGACCCGATGACGATCTGTACCGGGCAGATGAGATCGATCTCCTTTGAAAGGAGCGTAATCTCCCAGTTCTTCTCGACCGACACACCCTTCCGGTACTCCTTCAGGATAGCGGGCAACCCCGACTCCTGCCCGTAACTGATATCCACGCATCCGGTCTCCCTGAGACGCCGGACCATCTGTTCATTGATCCGGTCGACCCGGGCCCCGAGGACGCTGTAGTAGATGTCAAGTCCCTCCCGGTCCATCGCGTCGCAGAACTCCAGCACCCATGCCTCGCTGACAGTTGAAGAGCTCATCGGCGAACTCGAAACCCCGGATCCCATAGTTCACCTGCAGGAATCTGATATGCCAGATCACGTAGGCGACACTGTGTTGCCGGAACCCCTTCATGTGCCGGTAGCAGAAGCTGCATTTGTTCGTGCACCCCCGGGAGGTGATGATCGGCAGGATCGCCCGATCCGTTCTGATTTTTTTCAGAACGGCAGCCCGGTCGAATGCAGGAAAGGTATCCGGGAGGGAACAGTCTATCGCATCGTGGACTGAATCGTAATACTCTTTCAGCTCGACGAGATGATAGGCGGGGAAGGGTACCTCATCGATATCCGCGATCTGGGGTGCGGGGGGATTGCGCCGGATCCCGCCGGCGGCAACAACGGCCGCCCTCCTCTCGTACATGAAGTACACCTCCCGGATCCTCGGGCACGAGGGGATCCGCCTCAACACGATCTCGCCCGGCGCGGTCCTGTTCGAGAGGGGCGCCTGGAGCCGGAAGATGAAGGAGGACCCAGACGGGGTGAAAGACTATATCGCCGGAAACGTTCCCCTCCGCCGGTTCGCAACCCCTGAGAAGATCGACATGCTCGCTGCGTACCTCGTTTCGGACGAGGCCGCGTTCGTGACCGAATCCAACTTCGTCATCGACGGCGGGCAAACCCGCATGCGTACCGCATAGGCACGCACTATCCTGCACCACAGTATCCTGCCTGCAACGACCTGCAGAGCAGGAGAGCAGCGGATCGATACACACGGCGGAGCCGGCTTTCAGCGGAGAGCGGCACCGAAAAGTACCGCATCAGGGTCGATAATTCGCGCCTCTCCGACCGCCAACAAATTAAACCCGGACGCTCCATGAATACCATGGATCTCATACCGGTTTCCCGCCCATCCCTCGGTGAGGAGGAACTTGCATCGGTGAAAACCGTCTTCTCCTCCGGCTGGCTGGGGCTCGGTGCCCAGGTGCTCAAGTTCGAGCAGGAACTCCAGAAATTTCTTGGCGCGAAGCATGCGGTCTGCACCAACACCGGCACGACCGCCATCCACCTCGCGCTCGACGCGCTCGGGATCGAGAAGGGCGACGAGGTGATCGTCCCCTCCTTCACGTTCGTCGCCACGCTCCAGGCGATCACCCAGACCGGCGCACAGCCCGTCTTCTGCGACATTCACGCAGACACCCTCAACACGGATGCCCGCGATGCGGCACAACGGATCACCAAAAAGACGAAGGCGATCGTCCCCGTCCACTACCGCGGCATCCCGTGCGATATGGATGCCATCCATGCCCTCGCGCAGGAACATAACCTCCATGTTGTCGAAGACGCGGCCCACGCTTTCGGCTCCTCGTATAAGAAGAAGAAGATCGGCTCGTTCGGCGAGGTCTCCTGCTTCTCTTTCGACCCCATCAAGAACATCAGCTGCGGGGAAGGCGGGGCGGTCGTCTTCAGTGACGACAGGCTCCTCGAGATCATGCAGCAGAAACGGATCCTCGGTATCGACAAGGACACTTGGAGCCGCTACCGGAACGAGCGGAACTGGTTCTACGACGTGGTGACGCAGGGCTACCGGTACCACATGTCCAACATCAACGCGGCGATCGGCCTCAACCAGATCAAGAAGTACGACCGGATGAACAAGCGCAAGGTCGCCGTGGCGAAGCGGTACGACGAGGCGTTTGCGGATATCCCCGGCCTCACGCTCCTCGACAACGCGGACAACTACCGGGACATCGGCCTCTTCGTGTACATCGTGAAAGTCAACAAGGGCAGGAACGAGCTGATGGACCACCTCGGGAAGCACGGCGTCGGCAGCGGCATCCACTACATCCCGTGCCACAACTTCACGCACTACAAAAAACTGAAGCACAACCTCCCGGTCACGGACGAGATCTACAACCAGATCCTCACGCTCCCGCTCTTCCCGGAAATCACGGACGGGCAGGTGGACCGCGTGATCGCGGCCGTGAAGTCCGGCATGAAGGTGACATAACCGGACCATGGCTCCCGCCGGCTCCCGCGCACCGCCACTCGTCAGCGTCATCATCCCGGTCTACAACGGGGAACGCTACATCGCGGAAACCATCCGGTCTGTTATAGCCCAGACCGAGTCCTCGTGGGAGATCATCGTAGTGAACGACGGGTCGAAAGACAAAAGCCTCGGGATCCTCATAGGTCTCGCCGTGGAGGAACTCCGCCTCCACGTGCTTTCCGTAAAAAACGGCGGCGTCAGCAGGGCACGGAATGCTGGCGTAGCAGAAGCCCGGGGAAAGTACCTTGCGTTCGTCGATCAGGATGATCTCTGGACACCGGAAAAGCTCAAACGCCAGCTTGCACTCTTCCGTGAAAACCCTGAGCTTGGGATCGTGTTCACGAACGAATCGATCATCGACAACACCGGAGCGAAGGTGAAGCCGAAGGTGCTTTCTTTGTCGGAAAAAAACCGGGGGTGGGTCTTTGACGAATTCGTCTTCGAGTGCTTTATGCCGGTCTCGTCGGTAATGATGACGCGGCAGCTCTTCGACAAGGTCGGAGGATTCGATCCGCAGTACGGGCTTGCGGAGGATTATGATTTCTTCCTCAAGGCTGTGCGGATCGCGCCGGTGGATTACGTAGATGAGCCGCTGCTGTTGTACCGCGAGCACAGGCAGAGCGGCACGCACCGGAAGATCGACCTGCTCATCGATGAGGCCTTCCGGATCCTCCACGGGTGGCAGGAAAAGGACCCGGCGTTCTTCCGGAAGCACCGGTTCCAGTACTTCCTATTCTGGCTGAAATTCAAGATGTTGAAGATCAAGGTGCGTATGAGAAGGGAGTGATACCCTACTTCACCAGCGGCTTCCACCAGCCGGTGTTTGCCACGTACCACTCGATCGTCTTCCTCATCCCATCCTCGAACGAATGCGCCGGCTTCCACCCGAGCGCCCAGATCTTGTCCGTGGTAATGGAGTAGCGGAAGTCGTGGCCCGGCCGGTCCTGCACGAAGCTGATCAGGTCCTCACCCTTGTTCAGGAGCGAGAGGACGGTCTTTGCGATCTCGAGATTGGTCTTCTCGTTGCCCGCCCCGATGTTGTAGATCTCTCCGACCTTCCCGCGGGAGTACACCATCTCTATGCCCGTGCAGTTGTCGTCCACGTACAGCCAGTCGCGGACGTTGAGACCCGTTCCATAGATCGGCAGTTTCTCGCCCGCGAGTGCCTTCACGATCAGCACCGGAATCAGTTTCTCGGGGAATTGGCACGGGCCGAAGTTGTTGGAGCTCCGCGTGACGAGGACGGGGAGGCCATAGGTCTTGTGGAACGCGGCGACTAGATGCTCGGCCGCGGCCTTGCTCGCGGAGTACGGGGACGAGGGATCGAGGTTATCACCCTCGCGGAACGATCCTTCCGGCCGGCTCCCGTATACTTCGTCCGTACTGACCTGGATGTACCGGTCGACCTCGTACTTCAGTGCGTAGTTGAGGAGCGTGCAGGTACCGACCACGTCCGTTTTTACAAACGACTCCGGGTCGGTGATCGACCGGTCCACATGGGTCTCGGCAGCAAAGTTGAAGATCGAGTCGAACGGGCCGGCCTTCGCGATATCGTCCTTGTTACAGATGTCACCACGGACATACGTGATCCGGTTCCGGATCTCCGTAAGGTTCTCGAGCCGACCGGCGTACGTGAGCTTGTCGAGAACGACGATCTCGTCATCGGGATATTTTTCTAAGAGGAGGCGGACAAAGTTCGTCCCGATAAAGCCCGCCCCCCCGGTGACAAGGAATCTCATGAAGGTTACCCGTGTTTCTTGCCCGGCGGGAGGATCCAGTCGTAAGGGATCTCCTTCGTGTCCGGGGGCAGCCGAAACTCGTCCGGTTTCTTATAGTCGTACGGCTCGGTGGGGATACTAACGATGAGCGACTCCTCGGGCGAGACGCACTTCCAGCCGTGGTAAACGCCCGGCGGGATGACGATGAGCGTCGGGTTGAAATCGCCGATGAAGAGCTCCATGAGCTCCTTATGAGTGGGGGACTCCGCCCGGCCATCGTAAAGGACGACTTTGATCGATCCCTTCAAGCAGCAGACATAATCGGTCTGCCGCTTGTGATAGTGCCACGCCTTGACCACGCCGGGATAGTTGGTGGTCATGTACACCTGCCCGAACGTTCTGAAGATCGGCTCGTCACAGCGCATTATTTCCATCAGCCGGCCCCGCTCGTCGGGAATGATTTTCAGGTTCTTGAGGACAACGCCGTCGATCATAACAACACCTCCGAACTGTCGCCGAGCACGAACTTCTTCCCGTGCCCCGGGCCGTTCTTTTTTATTGTCACGTACTTTCCGATCAGGCTTCCGGAGATCCGGCCGGCCTGCTCGAGCTTCGCGCCTTCGAGCACGATCGAGTCGTCGACTTCCGATGCCGCGATCATCGAGCCGTCGCCAATGCTCGTGTACGGGCCGACTCTGCTCCCGATGATCGTGCAGCCCCCGCCGATGATGACGGGGCCGGTGATCGCGGAGTCGCCGCCGATCACGGTGCCCCGGCCGATGACCACTTCGCCGGTCACCGTCCCGGATTCGACAATGCCCTCGTTCTCCCCGGCGATGGTGTCGAGGATGAGCCGGTTCGCGTGGAGGATGTCCTCCATCTTACCGGTGTCCTTCCACCAGCCCTGCACCATCCCGTACCGGACCTTGTAGCCCTGCTCGATGAGCCAGTGGAGGGCGTCGGTGATCTCCAGTTCGTTGCGCCACGAGGGGCGGATGTTCTCGATCGCCTCGAAGATCTTCGGGGTCAGGCCGTAGATGCCGACGATCGAGAGGTTGCTCGGCGGGTTCTTCGGCTTCTCCACGAGCTTGACGATCACCTTCTTCTGCTCGTCCACGAGCGCGATGCCGTACTGAGTGGGGTCCTCGACCTCGGTGAGGAGTAGGCTTGCGTCCACCCCGGACTCGGCGAAATCCCGTATGAAGTCGGCGCTGCCGCCGGCCAGAAGGTTGTCCCCCAGGTACATGATGAAGTTCTTATTGCCGAGGAAGTCCTGTGCGATCTTCACGGCATGGGCGAGGCCGCGGGGGGCGTCCTGGAAGATGAACTCGATGTTCGCCTCCCAGTCCACCTTCCGGACAGTCTCTATCACCTGCTCCTTGTTCGGGCCAACGATGATTGCGATATCGCGGATGCCGGCGCCGATCAAATCCTCGATGCAGTAGAAGAGGATGGGCTTGTTTGCGACCGGGATAAGCTGCTTCTGCTGCGAATAGGTCAGGGGTCGCAGGCGCACCCCATGACCGCCGGATAGGATCAGGCCCTTCATTCCAATGTCATTTCTCATTGGAGCACTATAAATATGCAGGGTTAAAAGGGGCAGGAGGCACCGGCATGCATGCGACAGGCCGTTTCCCGGGACCGGCGGGACAAGGTTATTGAATGCTGTCGACATAACTAGTGAGCAGACATGACCCGGATGACCGATCGCGAAGCCTGCAGCGCGATCCGGCTCCGGCTGATCCGGACCTTCTGCCCGGACCGGTACCAGGAAGCCGCTATCCTTTACACCGCTGCACTGTCGATAGGTCCTGGCTCCCCCGGGAGATTTCTGAGGCGCCACTCTGTTCACAGTTTGTCGGGAAACAGTATCCCGGGAATGAATGGGGAGTGTGACCGATTGCCACGGACACATTCCCCGGCATTACCGGCAGCCTTCCGAATGCCCCCCTCAACCCGGTCGGGTGCGATATTACGGTATGACCGATGCCCCCGGAAAATGTGCACATGCATCCCGGGGTCAGATCCGGATGTGAACGACAACGCCATACCGGGAGTACCGGAAACCCGGACGAGGGCCGGATCGCCATGAGAAACATCCAAATCTACGGGCCCCAAACCTGGAAAAAAATTCTTTCCCATCCCGATGCCACGCCAGATGCAATCTGGTTTTATCTTGGGCCGGATTACCGGTTCCAGCGTGAGCTCTCGGCCAAGCTCGGCGGTCGAATCCGCGAGATCCCGTTCGGCGACGATTATCACGCCACCGTGGATGCGTTTCGCCAGGATTATGTCGATCACATCGCCGCCCTATATGCAGCACAGAGGAACTCCCTTGACAGGTTCTCGGGGTTTCTGGAAAAATCGCCCTTCATCTCGAATGTCTTCCAGAACGCATGTTTCATCCGGCTTGCCGTTTCGATTCTCGAACACCATCCGGATTCTCCTGCTTTCATAGTGTGCGATGACGGGATTATTGCCCGCGACCTCTTCCTCACACTTACGAATTCCGGAAAAAATATTGTCGATGCCACCAGTCTCCCGCCGGAACTTTCAATCGGGAAAAAGGTTGCCGGCACCCTTACCGGCCTAGGTCGGATTGCCCTGACGGGTCTTGGAGTACTCTTCCGGACGCGGTCGGGCAAGCGATCGTCTGCACATATCCGGGAGCGCTTGCGGACAAGCTCGAAGATCGTCTTAATCCATACCTGGATCAGTCGGAATACACCGGTTTCCGGCACGTACCGGGAAGAGTTTTTCGCAGATCTCCAGGAGCAGCTCGCACGGAGGGGGTACGAACCGGTGCTGGTTCCCCACATCCCGTACGATCTCCCGTTCGGGAAATGTCTTGCAGCCCTCGACCAGTCCGGAATGCCGTATGTCATGGAAGAGCACCTCATGAGTTTTTCCTCGGTGATCCGGATCTTCTGCCTCTGCCTCGGGAGGCGCCCCTATAAAGGGACGTGTATTATTGATGGAACGGTACTCTCTGCAAGTGTCCGGAACCAGGGATTCCGGGACTGGCAAGGCCTCCAGCTGCTCATGCCGCTTGCATGGGAAGAGATTATTTGTACCTTGTCCCGGGAACAATGCCGGATCCGGACGTTTATCCTCCAGCACGAGAATTATTCGTTTGAGAAGGCGATGATCGAAGGGTTCCGGCACGACCTGCCGGCGACAACCACAACCGGCTACCAGCACTCGACGGTGACGAGCAACCACATCTCCTATTGCCTTGCGCGTGACAGGAGCGATGTCTCGTTCCTTCCCGATCTCATCGTGACGAACGGGACCTATCCCCGGGACCTCCTCATCCGGAACAATTATCCTTCCGAAAGGCTCGTTGTCGGGGGTGCCCTGCGATATGCACCTCATACCGGTTCACCGGCAGCATCATCTGAAGGGGAGAAATTTCTCCTTCTTACTCTTCCCGGGGTGCTGGACGAATCCGTTGAGATGCTGGAGAAGGTATGTGCGGCCACCGGTATCGGCGACATCAAGGTAGTGGTGAAAGCACACCCCTTCGTTTCTCTCGACCGACTCAGAAGATCCGTGCAGCCGGAGGTTCTCCGCCGGTTTGAGTTCTCATCGAAACCTGTTCCGGCCCTTCTTCCGGATGCCAGCCTCCTGATTTACTCCGCATCCTCGACCTGCATTGAGGCACTTGCCTTCCAGGTGCCGGTCCTTCGTATCCTCTCGGATCGCAGGCTTGATATCGATCCGCTCAGGGAAGTCCGTGGCCGGACTCCCTTCATCGGCGTTGCCACGCATCCTGACGGGATCGGTACTCACGCACGGCAGCTCACCGGCAGGGTCTTTTCGGAGGAGGAGCGTGCGGAGTGCACACGGATCGTGCACAGCCTCCTGGGAGTGGTCAGCGGCGAGACGTACGACGCGTTCACCAAAACACCTGAACATCCGGGGAACGGTACGACAAAGTAATGCGGGAGCATGCATGCTTTGCCCCGTGTTCCCCCTCGTAAGCGGGCCGGAATTCGTTCCTTGAGCAATATAAAAAGGATATTTATGACGTAAAGACAACATACCTGTCAGATGATGGTGCCAATGGATTCCGGCGATTTACAGGCAATCGCCAAAAAATTCAGGAATGCCCGCATTCTCGTGGTAGGGGACTTGAGGCTTGACGTCTTCATCCGGGGCAACCTCGTCCGGATCTCGGATGAGGAACCAGTCCCGGTCCTGGATTTCATCTCGGAGACCATCCGGCCCGGCGGGGCGGGCAATGCCATCAGCAATATCCGCTCGCTGGGTGGCACCGTCATTGCCGTCGGCGTTGTCGGCGATGATCCCGAAGGCCGGTGGCTGAAAACCCGGCTCTCTGATACCGGCGCGGAAACCACCGGGATCCTAGTCTGCAGGGACCGGCACACCACCCAGAAGACACGGGTCATCGCGGAAAAAAATCAGCACCATCTCCTCCGCATCGACCGGAACAACAACGCCGAGATCGGAGAGGATACCGCAGAAATTCTGCTCAAGACTATCAGGGGGATGATCGATTTCATCGATACGATCCTTTTCTCAGATTATGACGACGGGCTGATCACGACCGGGCTGCTCGAAGAGCTGATCCCGCTCGCAAAATCGAAAGGCAAGACCATCGTCATCGACTCAAAGGTCGGGCACTTCGCCGACTACCGGGACGCGGATATCGTCAAAGTCAACCACCAGGTGGCAGGCGAGGTGACGGGCATCGGGATCATCAACGAGACCAGCCTGCGGAACATCGGGCAGTGGATGCTCACGCAGCTGGGATCGGAGTACGTGCTGATCACCCAGGGCCGGGACGGCATGACCCTCTTCGGCAGGGACGGCGACGTGCTGCACATCCCTTCTATTGCCGGCGAACAAAAAGAGGTCACAGGGGTCGCCGACACGGTCGCCGCGGTGCTCGCGCTCTCCCTGAGCGTGGACCGGACCCGCATGGCGGAAGCGGCGGTGCTCGCTAACACGACCGCGGGCATCAAGGTCGGTAAGCTGGGATCGGCCACGGTATCGGGCGATGAACTGCTTGAGCGGCTGGAGACACCGGTCCTCTTCCGCCGGATCACGGGCTGATGCAGGATATGAATGACGATCCACACACCCGGGATATCGACCCGCTGGTCACGACCGTGAGGAAGCATATCGTCAACATGATCTACCGCGCAGGCTCCGGCCACCCGGGAGGTTCCCTCTCGTGCGTGGAGATCCTGACGGTGCTATACTTCTTCGTACTCCGCCACGATCCCACGTCGCCCTCATGGGAGGCGCGGGACCGGTTCGTCCTCTCCAAGGGCCATGCCGCCCCGGCGCTGTACGCGGTTCTTGCCGAAGCCGGGTATTTCCCAAAAGAAGAACTTGCAACGCTCCGGAAGACCGGCAGCCTGCTGCAGGGTCACCCGGACCGGAGGATCCCCGGGGTGGAAGTCTCCACGGGATCGCTCGGGCAGGGCCTCTCAATCGCAAGCGGCATCGCCCTGTATGCGAAGATGGAGAAGAACCCGTTCAGATCCTACGTCTTGCTCGGCGACGGCGAATGCGACGAGGGGCAGGTATGGGAAGCGGCGATGCTCGCCTCGCACTACAAGCTGGACAACCTCACGGCGATCGTGGACCGGAACGGGCTCCAGATCGATGGCCTCACCGAGAAGATCATGCGCCTGGAACCGCTCAGCCGGAAATGGGCGTCCTTCGGCTGGCATGTCATCGAGGTCGACGGCCATGATACCGGCGAGATTTCTGCCGCCTTTGCCGAGGCAGGGAAGATCCGGGGCAGGCCTACCGTAATCATCGCGCACACGTTCAAGGGAAAAGGTGTCTCCTTCATGGAATGGATCGGCTCGTTCCACGGGAAATCGCTGACCAGGGAAGAGCGGGAAAAAGCGCTCCGGGAGCTGACCTGAAATGGCACCGGCCATGAAATCCACCCGCGACGCGTACGGGGATACCCTCAAAAAGATGGGCGCCGACCGGAAGGTCGTCGTGCTGGACGCGGATCTCTCGATCTCGACCAAGACAAGTCTCTTCGCAAAACAGTATCCCGACCGGTTCATCGATGTCGGCTGCGCCGAGCAGAACCTGATCGGCGTCGCGGCAGGGCTCGCGCTCTCGGGAAAGACGGTCTTTGCCAGCACGTACGCAATCTTCGTCTCGCGGGCGCTCGAGCAGATCCGGAATACCGTTGCCCACGACAACCTGGACGTGAAGATCGCCGTCACCCACGCGGGCCTGACCAATTCCCCGGACGGGGCGTCCCACCAATCCCTCGAGGACATCGCCATCATGCGGACGATCCCGAACATGCGGGTGATCGTGCCGGCCGATGCGCCGGAGACCGAACAGGCCCTGCTGGCAGAGCTCAGCGAGACCGGGCCGGCCTACATCCGGCTGAACCGGGCCGAATCCCCCGTAATCTTCGGGCCGGAGTACGAGTACTCCGTGCACCGGGCTGAGATCCTGCGGGACGGCCGGGATGTCGCGCTGTTTGCCACCGGGACCATGGTACCGGTGGCGCTCGCCGCCGCAGCCCTCCTGAAAGAACGTTCGATTGACGCCGCGGTCATCGACGTCCACACGATCAAGCCGCTGGATGAGGGTACAATTACAAAGGTGTGCCGCCAGTGTGGTGCCGCCGTCACTGCCGAGGAGCACAGCATCTTTGGCGGCCTCGGCAGCGCGATCGCCGAATTCACCGGGGAGCACTGCCCGGTCTCCCTGCAGTTCGTCGGGATCCGGGACCAGTTCGGGCAATCGGGAGATTACAACGAACTGCTGGGCCTGTACGGGCTGACCGCGGAGAAGATCGCTGCCGCAGCGGACAAGAGTATGAGGTGCCGGAAATGAAATTCTTCATCGACACAGCCAACGTAAAGGAGATCGAGACTGCCCACGCATGGGACATCATCGACGGGGTGACCACGAACCCGTCCCTTGTGGCAAGGGAGAAGAAGAACTTTAAGGAGCTCATCGACGCCATCGTGAAGATCGTCGACGGCCCGATCAGTGTCGAGGTGGTCAGCCCCAGTACCGAAGGCATGATCAAAGAGGCACGGGAATTCGCCCGGTGGTCGGACAACATCGTCGTCAAGATCCCCATGACACCGCCCGGGATCCGGGCAATCCACAAGCTCTCCCGCGAGGGTATCAAGACGAACCTGACGCTAGTCTTCTCCGCGAACCAGGCCCTCCTTGCCGCGAAGGCCGGGGCGACCTACGTCAGCCCGTTCATCGGGAGGCTGGATGACAACGGTGCGGAAGGGATGCAGGTCGTGCGGGACATCCTCGCGATCTACCGGAACTACGATTTCGCGACCGAGGTGATCGTGGCCAGTATCCGGCATCCCCTGCACGTGACCGAGGCCGCAAAGGCCGGTGCCGGCGTCGCTACCGTGCCGTTTTCCATCATCGAGAAACTGTTCCGGCACCCGCTGACCGACACGGGACTGGCAGCATTCGAACGCGACTGGAAACAGGCCGGGCTCCGGTAAACCGGTTCCTGCCGAACTCCCACTTTTGATCGCAGGTGCGGTTGGCCGGAAATGCCGGCGTCGTGCCGGGCGAGTGCTATAAATTGTTGAACTGATTACGTACTGGTGAATATAAAGGGGGCGTTATCCATACCGCAGAAGAAGATCAGGGTCGGGATCGTCGGCCTCGGCCGGGTCGGCACCACGAGGAAGGAGATTCTCGAAAAGCACCCGGCATTCAGCCTTGCGGCACTCTGCGATACCCGGGCGCCAGACCGGAAAGCCGGAGAGGATTACGCATTCTTTTCCGACTATGCGGATCTCCTCGACGCAGAGATCGATGCGGTCTTTGTCGCAACCCCCAACAGGATCTCGCCGGAAATTGTTGTCGCTGCCCTTGAGCGCGGGAAACATGTCTTCTGCGAGAAACCACCGGGGAGAACGGTGGGCGATGTTCAGGAGATCATCAAAGCGAAGAAGAAGAACCCGGACCGGGTCCTGAAGTTCGGGTTCAACCACCGGTACCATGGTTCCGTCATGGAGGCAAAAAAGATCGTCGAAAGCGGCCGGCTCGGGAAGATCCTCTGGATGCGGGGAGTATACGGGAAATCCGGGGGGATCGGGTTCGAGAAGGGCTGGCGGAGCGACCCGGAGCTTGCCGGCGGAGGCATCCTCCTCGACCAGGGGATCCACATGCTGGATCTGTTCCGGTATTTCGCCGGCGACTTCTCCGAGATCAGGAGCTTCGTGAACACCTCGTTCTGGAACATAGACCTCGAGGACAATGCGTTTGCCCTGATGCGGACAAAGGGAGGACAGGTGGCGTCCCTGCACTCCTCCTCGACCCAGTGGAAGCACACCTTCCTCCTCGACATCTGTCTCGACAGCGGGTACATCACGCTCCAGGGGATCCTCTCGTCGACCCGGAGTTACGGGAACGGCGAGAGGCTGATCGTGGCGGAGCGCCAGTTCGAAGATACCGCCTGCGCAGTCGGGAACCCCGCGGAGACAATCACCAGCTTCGACCAGGACCGGTCCTGGGCCCTCGAGATCGATGAATTCGCCCGGTGCATCCGGAGCGGGGAACCGGTGAAGAACGGGACTTCGGTCGATGCACTGCAGGTAATGGAACTGGTGCGGAAGATCTATGCCGGCGATCCCCGGATCAGGGGAAAGACTACCCAGAGCCGCACGCAGTGACGGGCGGCAATTCTCCTGAAGTTATGGAGAGAACCATGCACGAGAAGATCCTGATTTGTACATCCACGTTTGCCGATGCCGACCCTGCGCCCCTTGCCCTCCTCAAAAGCAGGAGATACGAGATCGTGATGAACCCGTACAGGCGGACCCTGAGCGAAGAGGAGGTCGTCACGCTCGGGACCGGATGTACCGGCATCATATCCGGTTCGGAGCCCCTGAACGCACGGGTCCTTGCCGCACTGCCGGCACTCCGGTGCATTAGCCGCGTGGGGGTCGGGCTGGACAACATCGATCCCGCTGTCGCGGAACAACGAGGAATCAGCATAAAAAATACTCCCAATACCCCGACCCGGGCCGTGGCCGAGCTGACGATCGGCTTCATGCTGGACCTGCTGCGGGGGATCTCGGCGCACGATCGCGAGGTCAGGAACGGCACCTGGAAGAAGAAACTGGGGTACCAGATCCATGGCAGGACGGTGGGCATCGTCGGGCTCGGCCGGATCGGGCGGATAGTGGGCGAGCTGGCTGCCGGTCTCGGGGCCCGGGTCACGGGATACGACATCTACCCCAACCGTGCATGGGCAGAGCAGCACGGTGTCGTATTGAAGGATCTTCCGGCAATCCTTGCGGAGAGCGATATCGTCACCGTCCATATCCCGTTCTCGAAGGAGAACACGGCGCTTGTTAGCGAAAAGGAGATCCGGATGATGAAGAAGGGATCCTTCCTGCTGAACCTTTCCCGCGGGGGCATTGTCGACGAGGACGCACTCTTCCGGGCGCTGGAGGATCGCCATCTTGCGGGGGCGGCGATCGATACGTTTGCCCGGGAGCCCTACCACGGGCCCCTCACGATGCTGGACTCCGTTGTCCTGACCCCCCACATGGGATCGGCAACCCACGAATCCCGGGCCGCGATGGAACGGGAAGCCGCAGAGAATCTCATCGCAGGACTGGATGCCGCCAGGGATACCATTTAATGCCCGGGATTTTTACCAGTAATCAGGAGCTATGATGCACCCGTTCGAAGAACAGTTACGAAAGGATACCTCTCCCAGGACGTTTACCGCGGCATATATCGCGCACCTCTCCGCCATGCTCGGGCAGCTCGACACCGAATCGTTTGCCCGGCTCATCGGCATTCTCGATCGTGCGCGGGAGGCAGGGCAGAAGATCTTCCTCTGCGGCAACGGGGGAAGCGCGGCGACCGCGACCCATATCGCCGAGGATCTTGCCCTGGGACCGAAGAAGAAAGGGCACAAAGCGTTCAGGACCATCAGCCTTACCGATAACGTGGCGAGCATCACCGCCACGGGAAACGACGAAGGCTACGAGCTGATCTTTGTCCGGCAGCTCGAGAACCTTTTCGGGAAAGGGGACCTCGTGATCGGGATCTCGGCGAGCGGGAACTCGCCCAATATCCTCAGGGCGCTCGAGTACGCGAACGAACACGGGGGCATTTCGGTGGGGCTGACCGGGTTTGACGGCGGGGCGATGAAAAAGATCTGCAAATACACCGTGCATGTCCCGACCCTTCCCGGGGAATACGAACCGGTGGAGGATGTCCACCTGGTCATCGGTCACATCCTTGCCTCGTACTTCAAGTACCAGCCCCGCCCGTGAACGGAGAGGAACAACACAAGAGTGGTGTGGAGAGATCGACCATGACGGCTGAGTTTTCAGGCAAGACTGCAATTGTGACCGGGGGAACCCGGGGGATCGGGAAATGCATAACCCGGCAGCTCCTCGATGCGGGCTGCGACGTCATCTACACGGGAACCGGGAAACCGGATCCCGAACTCCGGGCCGCCCGGTTCGCACAGCTGAACCTGTCCGACACGGCGAGCATCGAGCGGTTCGTGCAGGAGGTTGTCGCGCCCCACCCGGGGATCGATATCCTCGTGAACAACGCGGGGATCAACAAGATCGAACCGGTCGACGAAATAACCGACGACGACTGGGAGAAGATTCTGACCGTGAACCTGACCGGTGCTATGCGGATGACGCGGGCGGTGTCGAAGAACATGAAACTGCACGGGAAGGGCGGGAGGATCCTCAACCTCAGTTCGATCTTCGGGGTGGTATCCAAGGCACGGCGGGATGCCTACTCGGCCAGCAAGACCGGCCTGATCGGCCTGACCCGGGCGAGTGCGCTTGACCTTGCCCCCGATAGCATCCTGGTCAATGCCATCTGCCCGGGATTCACGATGACGGAACTGACAAAGACCATCCTCTCGAAACAGGACAGGGAGGTGCTCAAATCCGAAGTCCCCCTCGGAAGATTCGCCGAGGTCGACGAGATCGCACGCGCTGCCCTCTTCCTTTGCTCCCCCGCAAACACCTACATTACTGGCCAGACTCTCGTCGTGGACGGCGGGTTTACCATCCGGTGATGCAGTAACGGACTTTAAACATCCGTTCTTTTCTGTTTTTCACTGCGACATTCTCCTGAGGGTGATCCGGCTCCGGAGGTACCCGGCAAATGAGATATCCCCGGCTTCATATCCCTTAAGTAGGTTCACAATTTAATATGGGTAAGAACGAGGTCATGGCGGAATGATGAAGATCCGGTCAAAGATCAAGAATTATGAAGTGCGCATGGTCGGCGATCTCCTGTCCCGGAGGGAAGAGGTCTTCGGGAAATTTTCTGCCGACCGCCTCTTTTTCTTCATCGACCGGAATGTGTACGAACACTACCGGGATCGGCTCACCCCCTTCGTCGGGGACGGTACCTTTTTTCTGATCGACGCCGTCGAACAGAACAAGGAGTACACGCACCTTGCAGAATACTACGACCTCCTGATCGACAACCAGTTCACGAGAAACGATCTCCTCGTGGCGCTCGGCGGGGGGATCATCCAAGACATCAGCGGATTTATCGCCTCCACGCTGTACCGCGGGATCCGCTGGATCTTCATCCCGACGACCCTGCTCGCCCAGGCGGACAGCTGCATCGGGTCGAAGACCTCGATCAACTTCGGCAGCCGGAAGAACCTGATCGGTACGTTTTACCCGCCGGATGCAATCTTTATCGATACCGGTTTCTGCGAGACCCTGACGCCGGAATATTTTAATAGTGGCCTCGGCGAGATCATTAAGTTCCACCTCCAGTCCGACGAGAAAGGGTACGACGTCCTCAAGAAATACCTCTCCTCGAAGGATCCGCACTCGCATAAGGAGCTGAAGAAGATCATCTGGTCGACCCTGAAGATCAAGCGATCCTATTTCGAGAAGGACGAGTTCGATTCCGCCCGTCGCAATCTCCTCAACTACGGCCACTGTTTCGGCCACGCACTGGAATCCGCATCAGATTTCATGGTGAACCACGGCGAGGCCGTGATCGCGGGCATGGGTTTTGCCAACCTGGTATCGGCCCGGCGCGGCCTGATGGACCCGAGGAAATACGATGAGTTCGAGGCACTCCTGGAGCGGTACTATCCCCGGTTCGATCTCTCGTCGGTGACCGCTGACGAGATCATCACGTACCTGAAGCAGGACAAGAAACGGGTGGGCAGCGGCCTGACCATGATCCTCTCCGAGAATGTCGGAAGGCAGTGCAAGTACAACGACCTGAGCGAGCAGGAAGTGCGGGAAACCTTTGACAAATTCTTATCCATCTATCCGTATGCCCGGCGATCTGGGTGGGCTCGCAAAAAGGGAACGGGAACGGCGAAACCATGATAATGAAAAATCCCCTGAAAGCACACTTACGGAAAAACACGCTCACCATCGGAAGCTGGCTCCAGCTCAACAGCCCCAGTGCGGCGGAGATCATGGTCAGGTCCGGCTACGAGTGGCTGACCGTGGATATGGAACATTCCATCACCTCGCTCGAGACCATGCAGCACCTTCTCCAGATCGTGGAAAGCAACGGCGTGGTTCCCCTCGTCCGGGTGGGCGCGAACGATCCCGATCTTATCAAGCGGGTGATGGATGCCGGCGCCTACGGGATCATTGTCCCCATGATCAACTCGGCGGAGGGTGCGGCAAAGGCCGTCCGCGCCGTCAAGTACCCCCCCATGGGTACCCGCGGCGTCGGGATGGCCCGTGCCCAGGGCTACGGGAGGTCGTTCGACCAGTACGTCTCGGGGATCAACCGGGAGTCGGTCATCATCGCCCAGATCGAGCACATCGATGCGGTCAACAACCTCGAAGAGATCGTTGCCGTCGAAGGCGTTGACGGGTGTTTCATCGGGCCGTACGATCTCTCGGGTTCGCTGGGCGTGCCGGGAAAACTCACCCACCGGGACGTGCTCGCCGCTCTCGCAGAAGTGGAACGAGTCTGTAACAAGAACAAAATGCCGCTCGGTATCCACGTTGTGGATCCTGATATCGCGCTTCTCGACAAGTATATCCGCGACGGGTACACGCTGATTGCCTTCAGTTCCGATATGCTCCTCTTGGAAAAGATCACCCGGGAGAAGATGGCGGACCTCGACCGGCTCCACCACGCATGGGCAGACCGGGGCATTTTTTATCTTTCCTGCCGACATTCAGATAGGAACCTGAGCTAGCATTTTCAAAGGAGCACTACGATGAAGACAATCGGCATCATCCCGGCACGCATAGCATCCACGCGGTTTCCGGGCAAACCACTGGCCCCTATCTGCGGCATTCCCATGGTGGGGCATATCCTCATCCGGAGCAGGATGGCACAATCGCTCGACGGGGTGTATGTTGCGACCTGCGACACCGCCGTCAAGGAGTATGTATCGACGCTGGGCGGCACCGGGATCATGACGTCGGACCGGCACGAGCGTGCCACCGACCGCACGGCCGAGGCGATGACGAAGATCGAGAAAGAGACGGGCACTCACGTCGATATCGTGGTCATGATCCAGGGCGACGAGCCGCTCGTGACCCCGGCGCTGATCGATGCCCTGGTCCGGCCCATGAAGGAGGAACCCTCAATCCAGATCACGAATCTGATCACCACCATCGATAGCGACGAAGAGTTCAACAGCCCGAATGCCGTCAAGATCGTCATTGATACCGCGGGCAACGCCCTGTATTTTTCCCGGGAACCCATCCCCTCGCAAAAGAAATACACCGGCTCCGTGCCCCGGCTCAAGCAGCTGGGGATCATCGCCTTCCGCAGGTCATTACTCCTGAAGTTCAACGACCTTGAACCCACACCCCTGGAAAAGATCGAATCGGTCGATATGCTCAGGGTCCTCGAACACGGGCTGAAGATCAGGACGGTCATGTTCCCGGACAAGATCTACAGCGTCGATACGCCGGAAGATCTTGCGTACGTCGAGTCGATCATGAAAAACGACCCGCTGTTCAGAAAGTACCGCTGAACAGTGCGGCAGACTTTTTTTTCAGGATGGCGGCGGAGCGTGAGCCGGCCGTTCGATGATCTTCACGGGTTTGTAGGGATTCCCCGCCGCAACGACGTTCTCCAGTATGTCCCGGGTGACGATGCTGCCCGCGCAGATCACCGAGCCGGAGCCGAGGGTCACCCCCGGAAGGATCACGCAGTTTGCCCCGATCTAGACATCGTCTCCTATCCGGATCGTGCCGGGGATATGCCCGTGCAGGCGGATGTAATCGTGGTTGGATGCGCGGAGCACGGTGTTCATGCCGATGGAGACGTTGTTCCCGATGAGAATCAGCCAGTGGTTTGCCGCATCGATCGCGACATTGTGGTTGAGCGAAACCCAGTCGCCGAGCCGGATGGTCCCGCCGTCATTTGTATACACGTAACAGGGAGGAATGAGCGAGAAGAGGACCCCATGCTGCACGCCCTTATATTCCAGCCAGAGATTCCAGAACACCCGCTTTACCCACTCGAACATCCCCGTTGCTCCTCCCGGCGCAGCGACAGGAACGCTCCTGTCAGCGCCCGCTATATTATGATGCGGGCACAGGGGTTAATGTGTGTTTCGGAAACGTGCGGGCGGAGGAACCAAGCGGAAGCGCCGGGGTAAAACGGTCGGGGTATTAAATATCCGCGATAACAAGTACCCTTGCACGATCCCGGAGACTGCCAGGATGCAGGCGGGAAAGAAGCCATGAAAGAAGAAGATATCCGGCCGGAAGAACTCTTCCGGCAGTACCTCGATCTCGCAGAGCGCGATGCAGAGACCTGCTTATCAGGATCCCCGTTCCGCTATGTCCCCTGCCCTGCCGGCGGGAGCACGAAGTCCCGGTTCCTCTTCCGGAAGATGGGATTCGATTACGAGGAGTGCGGGGAATGCAGGACACTTATTAACAAGCACCGCCCACCCGCAGAATCCTTCGCACGGTATTACGCAGACTCGCCATCGGTGAAGTTCTGGGCCACCCATTTCTACCGGCAGACGGAAGATGCACGGAGGGTAAGGTTCATCCGGCCGAAAGCGGCGCTGGTGAAATAGATCCTGGAGAAGTACGGGAGCCTCTCCGGCGATAACGGTGCTGTCGCCGATATCGGTGCCGGGTACGGGGTCTTCTGCGAGGAACTGGGTGCACTGCTCCCGAAGGAGATACGCATCATCGCGATCGAACCGTCCCCCGATCTCGCGGAGGGCTGCCGGCAGATAGGTCTCACGACGGTACAACGGTTCTTCGAGGACGTGGAGATAGGGGATCTCAGCGGGTGGACCATTGTCGCTGCCGTATCGTTCGAACTCCTCGAACACCTGCAGGATCCCCGGGACTTTATCCGGAAATGCGCTTCCGTGCTGGAACCCGGTGCTCTCCTCATCCTGACTTCCCTCAGCTGGGCCGGCTTCGACCTCCTGGTGCTCCGCGAGAGATCCAACAGCATTCATCCGCCCCACCACATCAATTTCTTCACCCCGTCTTCCTACGGCGGCTCCTGTCTGAGAACGGCTTCGAGGTCTGCGAGATCACGACCCCGGGAAAACTGGATGTGGATATCACCGCAAAACAACCCGGCGATGTGAGCGATCCCTTCATCCGGACCATCCAGGCCGGAGACGAGGAGACGAAACAGGCAGTTTCTCCAGGATGCGGGACTGAGTTCCCATATGTGAGCAGTGGCCCGGAAAACGAGATAAGTTTTCACGGAATCGCCGGCCCGGCCACCGGACCCGGCACCTCCGTCTCCGCCATACACGAGCGGGGGGAGGATATCCCTGTTCAGAAAGATAATGTACTACCAGCAACAGAGTCCTTGACACGTCATGTTCCGGCTTTTCATCCTCGATTTCGATAGTATTGTCCTCGAATCGGTCGCGATGAAGATCGATGCGCTCCGGGCACTCTTTGCCGGCGAACCAGAGCACACCGATGAGATTGGGTACTTTTATATTAAAAACGGCAGCATTTCGCGGACCGGTGACCGGGATGCATTCAGGGATGCCGTGAACATGGAAACAGTTCCGGATCTCCCCGTGCATTCACAGTACTTAGAGGGACACCCATGATCATTCCCGTTTCGTACCCATTGGCAGCGAGTTCTCCCCTCTATCCTGGTACACCGGCTACCCGGATCTTCCCCGACAAAGCCATTGCAGCAGGATCCTCGGCCAATACCAGCGTCCTCACGTTTTCCAGCCATGCCGGGACGCACCTAGATGTTCCCCGGCATTTCTGCTCGGGCGGGAAGACCGTCCGGGATCTCCTTGGCGTCATGAATGTGTATTCACCGACATACTGCCTCGACCTGCCAGGATCCCCGGATCGCGGTATCGTGGGCGCCGAGCTTGCCGCCCATCTCTGTGGCATGCACGATGCGGAGGCGATCCTCCTGCGGACAGGATCGGGAAGACAGCGGATGTCCAATCCGGGAGCATATGCCGCAACACATCCTTGGATCCGTGCCGATGTGGCGGGGGTCCTTCGCGCCCGGTGCCCGCGGATTCGCCTGCTGGGAGTCGACACCATCTCGATTTCGGTACCGTCTCACCGTGAGGACGGTCGCGAGAGCCACCGGGCCTTCCTCTGCGATCCCCGCCCCGTCTGCCTGCTTGAGGATGCCGATCTTTTTGCCGTTATCCCCGGCACGGCCTACACTCTCGTCCTGATGCCTTGGCTCGCTGAAGAACTCGACGGCGTCCCGGTCACGGCATTCCTGGACGACCGGGCACCTTGAGCGTTTCCACGAGATCATTCATGTCGGAACTCGAGCACGAAGTCCAGCGCCACGGGATGATGCACCTGGTTTCTTCGGCCGTAATCACCCTGCTCGGGTTCCTCGCGACGTCTTCTACGCCCACGGGGTCGGGGCGGACGTGCTGGGCCAGTACATGGTTTTTGTCTTGTGCTTCAGTATCATCTCCCTCTTCACCGATCTGGGGATCGGATGCGCCACCACCTCCCGCATCTGCGAGGGCAAAGATCCGGACATCTATTTCTCGGCAGGGGTATTTCTCCGGCTCATGCTGCTTGTCATCGTCTCGGTTGTCCTGATCCTTTTCGGGAGCTTCCTGATCGGCGATTTCCGGAATAACCCGCTCTTCTGGATCCTCATTCTCGTACTCGGGATCAGCACCATCACGGCCACAATCAGCACATCGCTCGGGGCGAGCAACCGGCTCGGGCTTGCCGCATCGGTGAGCCTGATCAATAACACGACGCGAATTCTCGTCCAGGCGATGGCGGTCTTCCTGGGCTTCCAGGCATACGGGCTTATCGACGGGTTGGTGGCCGGGCTTATCGTCGAGCTCGCGATCGATCTCAAATACCTCAACTATCATCTGATATGGATCGACCGGGAACATGCCCGCCGGATCTTCTCATTCTCCCGCTGGACCTTCCTGAGTCCCACGTGCACGGTCCTGTTCGAGAATGCCAACCTCCTGATCATCTCCTACTTCATGACCGTTGCGGATGCCGGAATCTTCAGGGTCTGCTGGACATTCTCCGTCTTCGCCCTCTTCGTTAGCACGGCGCTGGTCAACGCCCTCTTTGTCAAAGTGAGCCGGTGGAAAGCGGCAGGAGACTGGAATGCGATCACGGTCTCACTCTCCCGGGCGATGTCCTATGCGCTTGTCCTTGCGGTCCCAATGCTCATCGGGGGTGCGGTTCTCGGAAGAGACCTTTTACTACCTCTATGGCTCCTCTTTCGTGTCGGGTGCCACCGCGCTCGTGATCATCATCGGGGCCCGGAACTTCCAGTCGCTCTTCCAGATCTACTCGAATTACCTGATGGCAACCGACCATGTCCGTCACCAGTTTTTCGGGCTGGCCACCGGGATCGTCGCAGGACTCCTCCTCGCCTTCATTCTCATCCCGCTCATCGGCCTGCCGGGGGCGGCCATCGCCTCCCTGGTCAACATCATCATCAGCACCCTGATCTGCCGGCACTATCTTATTACAGTAATTCCCATCCGTATCGAGCGGCGTATCGTCCGGAACATTTTCATTGCGTCCGGCGTGATGACCGTCGCGCTGCTGCTTGCCGGGCTCCTGCCGTTACCCCCCGGCGTCCTGACGACCGGGGGCATGGTCCTGCTGGGTACGGTCGTCTATCTCGCGAGCCTGTTCCTGCTCAATGCCCACATCCGCGAGGATATCTTCAAGATCATCCGGATCCGCTGGATCGCCCGGTAAAAACGAATGCCACGGAAAAAACTGCCGTCAGCTGAGGCAGCGCCGGTGGAGCGCGACAAGACGATCCGTCAGGTGGTTGTGATTATATCTCCCGACCGCGATAGCCCGTGCTTCTTTTCCCATCCGGGCCCGCTCTCCAGGATGGTCTGCCATCCAAGCAATAGCATCCCTGAGCTTCCCCGCATCGCGGGCGGGGACAAGGAGGCCAGATTTCCCCGGTTCAACGATCTCGGGGCATCCCCCGACATCGGTCGCGATCGACGGGATGCCACAGGCAGAGGATTCCATGACGACGGTGGGGACCGACTCGGTGTACGTCGGGAGGACGAGACAGTCGGCCGCGTTCATCCACGTGCGCACGACCTCCGGGGGTTGGGCCGGAAGGAACCGGCAGTTAGGTGTGTGGTCCGGCACGGTCCCGGGCCCGATGAAGATGAAGGAGACGGACGGGAGCTCGCGGGCCGTAGCCACCAGCTCGGAGATTCCCTTCCACGGGTGGAACCGACCGACGAAGAGGAAGAGCGGCACACCTGCCGGGAGCCCGAGGAGTCTGCGACACTCGTCCCGGTCGAGCGGAGTGAAGAAGGTGGTGTCCACGCCGGTATGGATCGCCGAAATGTGATCGGAATCCTCGCCGAGTCCCACGAGGATCCGCTTCATCTCTTCGCTGCCGGTGATGACGTGGGCAGCATACCGGAACATGCTCTTCGTGAGGCTGAGATTAAACCGGTTTTCGAACGGGTAGATCCGGGCATCATCGCCATGGAACTTCAGAATGAGGGGAATGTCCTTCCGGCCGAAATATACCGGCACGAGGCTGGAATGGGGGATGTACTCGGCCTGCATCAGGTCGAGGTCCCGGTCACGGCAGAGCCGGTGCGACTGCCAGAGAAACGGGGCGTAGCCCGTCACGGAGGGGTTCGTCTTCACCGCCTTCCGGACCACGACACCACGGGTTTCGAGGTCCCGGACCATCTGCCGGATGAAGATGCCCCGGTAATCACCGTCGAACGCCGGGTACATGTTGGCGAAGAGGCCGAGGGTGTACGCCGGTGCCCCGTCAGCCACCCGGTCTGATCCTGTCGCACGGGTACTGCCGGTCATTCATTTCACCAGCACGAGAAGCGAGTACCCGCCGAAGACCCGCACGGTGAAGTCCGGGGCGATACGGAAGAAGAACTTCCGGGGCACCCGGAGGAGCCGGTCCTTCCAGCCATAATCACGCGGGAGCGCGAAGCCCGCCGTGTACGTGTAGTCTACAATCTCGTAACCGGTCTCCTCCAGAAGCCGGAGAGCCAAGTCCTTCAAGAAGAAATGAAGGTGCCCGACCTTCGTCCACTGCCCGAGCAGGAACCGGGGGTAGAGGGCGGAGAGGACATGCATTTCCAGAGGTACGTGGAAGATGGTGTGCTTACTCCGGGGCTTCACGGCCCGGAGAAACGAGAAGCTGTCCTCGAAGTGCTCGATAAGATCGATGAGGAGAAGGAGATCGCAACGGGATGGCTCCGCGGTGAAATCTCCGAACACGAACCGGACGGGTGCGGTCTCGTGCTTTTTGCAGAGCTCATAGGCCGCTGGTGCGATCTCGTAGCCGGTGAACAGAATACCCTGCATCTTTTCCGTGAGGCCCGACAGGATCGCGCCGGCACCGCACCCGACCTCGCAGACGGTTTTTGGGTCGAGGCGGTATTTTTCGATCATCTGAAAGATCCGTTCCACCTTCCATGGTGCGTCCTCGCTATCCCATGTGGGGTTGTGCTTCAGGTACTCCCCGTTGATATATATGTCCGGAATTTTCATGACGCACCGTTACCGGAGTATCCCCATCTTCGCCAGTCTCTCCGGCAGATACTTCTTCGTCACAAAATCCAGCCCTCGTGCCGCAAATGCCTGTTGTTCTGACTTAAGACCCATATCGATCTGCAGATTTATCTGTTTTCTCCAATAGTCCGTTGCGAAGCGGGGATCTGTCAGCTCAGATTTCAAGGCCTCGACATCCTTGTCGGTCAGCTTATCGGAAGGCAGGTTATAGTCCCTGATGTCGCTGGGCTGCAGTCCGAGGAACTGAGCCCTCGGCGTGGCAAGAAGTTCTGACATGTGAGCGCTCTTGATCGCACCATATGCAACAGACCCGTAAATACGGTATGACCATGGGTCGCCATCCGTGAAAACGAGAACGGGCAGATCCCATGTTGAACTGATCTTATTCAGCATCCTCCGAGTTGACCGCGCCGGCTGGCCCTTGAGATGGACAAGAATTGCGTTATGCTCCTCGTCAAAACCGTTCTCGATCAACCGGTCGTACATACCACCCGTCTCTATTGCGATAACAAACTTCGCATCGTGATCAACAAACTCGATGTTCTCGACACTGTTCGGGATCGTGTACCCTGCCTGTCCGACATCATCCTGGCAATGGATAGTTTTCATCCCGCGCCTTGTTTCTTCGCGGATGCGCATCGGACCATAGATAGAAGCCCCGTTCTCCTCGGGATGGAGGTGGAACCCCTCGCGCGGTACGTCAGAGAGGATCTCGAGGTCTTCGATGAGGAAGTTACTCTCGTCCTGCGCGCCGAACTTCGCTCTCTTCCAGCCCTCGGAGATATAATACATTTCTCTCAGCGTTGAGGATCGGTTTTCCCTGAGCTGCTGTTTGATAAACCCGATAACATAGGCCATCTTCAGGAGATGCGTAGCGCTCTTTGCCGAAGCAGCAGTGCGCATACTCTCCTTGTCGCCGTACTTCCAGACCTCGCTTGCGTCATCAAACTCGATATTGTATTTCGTCCGGGTCGGCAGCGAGATCGATGGGATCTCCCCACCCTTCATCTGGTTGTACCACGCGCTTGCGATCCGAAGCAGCGCGGCCAAAGATTTCTTCTCCAGTTCTTCCCTAGACATCGAGATCCACCACCATCTTCTTCACGTCGTCTATTCCCCGAATCTCGAGGATCCCACCACCTTTTCCGGCATACGAGATACGGCATACCTCCCTGGGAGGGACATTTATCTTCCAGACCTTCGTGAACTGTCCATCCATCTCGCTCACAAAGTCGACCTTAGGGATAGAATCAGACGCACCGTCAGCAGAAATGTCGTAAACGGAGATCTCGCCATCGAATCCGCTGTAGTTGGCAAGCTCGATAGTGACCTTCCCGTCACGGGTAGACTTTTTGACGATGAGTTTGCGCATCAGTTTTCCTTCAATCGGCGAGGTATCGATCAGGGGTTTTTCCACGATCTCGCTTACTTTCTCCGCAATTTCCGGAATTATCGCGCAAACCGCGCGGGCCCGGTCCTCCGCGAGCTTGTTCTTGTCCCGATGGGAGACGAAGAGCTTGAGATCGCGCCCGAGATCCTGGAGTGCCAGTACGACCTCCTTTTCGATCTCAGGAATACTTGCAATCGCATCCTTGCTCTCGCTTGTAAAGGGAACATTCGTCGAAGCCACATGGACAAGAATGAGGATTGGACCTGTCGGAAGTCCCTGCTGGGAGATGTTGTACGATTTCCAGTTCACCCGTGAGACGCAATCGGTAATCGCGCAGGCGCCCTGCTGGTACATCAGCGGGACACGATTTGCGAACCGGAGAAGTATCGCATTGCCATCTGAAGTCAGTTTTCCTCCATAACCGATGGCTGCCTCGACCATGAACGAATGGCCCGAGAAGACAGAACTTGCCCGGGTCCGCGCGGCAACAAAGTCCATCTGGAACTCCTTGTCAAGTCCCCGCCGGATCAGCTCCTCACCGATGGGCGAGAGGCACTGGGAGGACGGGGGGGCTGGAACAGCAACAGCCTGCATCGCGGCAAGCAGTTTCTTGAGCTGGTCGGTATCGAGACTGTCTGCCTTTGTTGATGCCTTGATGCCGGCCCGGTCGCACATCTCCTGCGCGGACTTCTTTCCAACCCTGCTGAACCCGTTGATCAGAAAATCCAGAAGTTTCTCACTGCTTCCCTGCGCCATCCGCTTCAACTGGCCGAATTCGATCCCATGGGGATGAGGCTGGATGGCAACCGGGCAAGCGATCACTTCCTGACTTACCCGTTCGAAGGTGAATGCCTCGTCATCCAGTTCCACGCGGAAACGCGCGTGGGGATTGACGATCGAAGTATACCGGAGATACTCGATCAGCTTTTTCCGGGCCGCCATCGTGCTCTTGAATTCGATCTGGACACGGGTGCCGTGAATTCGATCCCACTCGATCGCTTCACTTATGAGAATATCCGGTTCATTCGTCTCGATCTTGATCTGGATCTCGAACCGGTGGGCGGACTCCTTCGTCCCGGTCCGGGAGATGACGACCGTGGGTACTCCGCTGGTCAGCTGAGCATAGAGGACAGCCGCCGATATCCCGATTCCCTGCTGGCCGCGCGTCTGCCGGATCTGGTGGAACCGGGAACCGTAGAGGAGTTTTCCGAAGACAAACGGTATCTGCGTGGGTACGATACCCGGTCCGTTATCCTCGACAATTATCCGGAATATGTCGTTCCCGGTTTTCTTGATGCTGATGAAAATATCGGGGAGCACCTGCGCTTCTTCACAGGCATCGAGCGCGTTGTCAACAGCTTCCTTGATGGTGGTAATAACGCCGCGCGTGGGGGAGTCAAAACCGAGGAGGTGCTTATTTTTCTCAAAAAATTCTGTTACGCTAATGCTGCGCTGCTGTTTTGCAAGCTCGTCAGCGAGCACCATACGCTTCCACCTCAGCAAGTGCCGAAGCAAGGTCCGTCGTTTTCTGCTCCCCGGTCTGGAGATTTTTGAGGGTCACGTGCCCTGATTCGGCTTCGCGGGCTCCAATGACAACAACGAATGCTGCAGTTTTGGATGCGTGGGAGATCTGGGCACCGAGCCCGCGTTCCATGAGATCCATCTCGGTCCGCAATCCGGCATTCCGGAATGCCATGGCAACCTCGATCGCGCGTTGCCTCCCCTCTGCTGTGCAAACGACACCGACAACAGTGTCCTTCTTGTGGGCGGATTCGCCAAGAGAGACCATGACTCGATCGAATCCAATCGCAAAACCGCAGGATGGAGTGTCTTCCCCGCCAAAAAGGTGTGCAAGGCGGTATGCCCCGCCTCCCAGGATCTGGTTCTCTGCCCCGAGGTTCTGGGCGAATCCTTCAAAGACCATCCCGGTATAGTAATCGAGCCCGCGTGCTATCCCGAAGTTCAGAGTATATTTTACTTCGGATGCATCCAGAATCCCGACCATCTTTTCGATTCGATCCTTTTCCGGAATCGTACCAACAATATCAAACGCATCGTGAAGATCACGGCATTCCACGAGCGCACGGAGTGCTTCTCCCAACTCGGGCTTGATCATCGATTCGAGGGTGCATTTAAGACCTTCGAAATCCTTCTTGTCGAGATGGGTCATAATTCTGCGCTGGGATTTGGGTTCGATATCTTTCAGGAGGCATTTCATGAACGAGAGGTGCCCGACATTAAGATCATACGTAACCCCGGTTGCAGCCAGCATCTTCGATGCAAGAGATATTGCCTCCGCATCGGCAAGAGCTGTATCGGCCCCGATGAGCTCCATACCGAACTGCCAGAACTGGCGATACCTTCCCTTCTGGGGGCGTTCGTACCGGAAACAGTCGGCAAAATAGCACCAGCGGATCGGTTTTGGCGCGACACTGGCTTCGTTGATGTACATCCGGATAACCGCTGCAGTTATCTCCGGGCGGAGAGCAAGCTTTCGCCCTCCCTTGTCCTCAAAAACATACATCTCTTCGATGATTCCTTCTCCGGATCGCATCGTGAAGAGATCGAGGTCTTCAAACTCAGGGGTGCACACTTCACGGTACCCCCACCGACGGGCTACCTCTCTCAGGCGCCATTCTACAGCACGCCGCGCTTCCATCTCATCCGGTAAAAAGTCCCGCGTTCCTCTCGGTTTCTGGAGCATTTAAAAAATCCCTGATATCTATTTTGGAGTATTCAGTTATCTCTTATTCGCCGTGGAACACTCCCGAGGAAACGCTGGAGGGTGCCTTCATTCCCCCAGATCTTTTCCCGTACTATCCTTCCCTGGAGATACAGGGCGGCAAGAACGAGGCCGAGTCCCAGCAGGTCAAGGGCAAACATGGCAAAGAAAATCCCAAGCGTTGCAAGTGCGCTATAGATAACTCCCCAGTATGCTGCCTTGCGGTACCCGGGAAGACCGGTCCGGAAAAAAATTCGCGCGTCGCGGAGCCACAGGAAAAGCGTAGCTGTAGCGCCGAACATTGCAATATAAACCAAGTAATCCATAGGAATGAACTAACTTATTATACGCAGTCCCATATCTGTATTATTACCATCATGTCACCGAACTTTCCCCTGCACGATGTCCTTGCGCGCTATAAGAACGGTGAGATCTCGCTCGAAGCAGCTTCAGTGGAGATCGATGGGTTACGGCTCGAACAGATCGGAAACTTCGCCTGCATTGATATTGGGAGAGCAGTACGATGCGGTATGCCGGAAGTACTCCTTGCCGAAGGAAAAGATACCGCGCATCTTGCCGAGATAGCGTTACGCCATGCGGAGGCAGCCGGGCGGTGTGTAGTCACCAGGATCACCCCGACACAGGTTGAAAAGATACAGGAAGTTGCCCGGCACAATAATTTCATCCTGGAAAACCATGAAATCTCTAATGTTCTCATTGTTTCGAAAAACGGTGTCGGCAAACCGAAGAAAAATGGCGGCATAATTGCGGTAATTTCGGCAGGGACATCAGATATCCGGGTTGCAGAAGAGGCAAAAATCATCGCTGAAGAGATGGGCTGCGAAGTCCGGACCGCGTACGATGTCGGGGCAGCAGGAATTCACCGGCTCTTTCCGGCTCTCAAACCGATGCTCGGGGCACACGCATTCATTGTCTGTGCGGGCCGCGAAGGGACACTCCCTGCAGTCGTGGCCGGGCTGGTGGATAAACCGGTTATCGGAGTACCGGTAAGCACAGGATATGGATACATGGGAGAAGGTCGTGCGGCTCTTGCAAGCATGCTTCAGTCATGCTCGGTGATCGCGGTTGTGAATATCGATGCCGGCTTTACGGCCGGGGCATTTGCCGCCCGCATCGCAAACCAGGGAGCAAAACCGTGAAACGGGGGTTCTACATAGGGAGGTTCCAGCCGTATCATAACGGCCACCAGTCGGTGCTGGAACATATCGCAAAAGAAGTCGATGAAATTGTCATCGGTATCGGGAGTGCCCAGCTCTCACACCAGGTTGATAACCCCTTCACCGCAGGGGAGCGGGTACTCATGATCACCCGAGCGCTATCGTCCCTTGACCGCCCGTTCTACGTTATCCCTATAGAGGATATTAAGAGAAATGCGCTCTGGGTCGCCCATGTGAAATCAATGGCGCCCCCGTTTGATCTCTGTTATTCTTCAAACCCGCTTGTAGTCCAGCTCTTCCGGGAGAGCGGAGTAACGGTGCAATCTCCCGCAATGTACGAACGGGAAACTCATAGCGGTACGGAGATCCGAAGGCGGATGCTTTGCAATGAGCACTGGAAAGGCCTTGTTCCCGATGAAGTTGTCGCGGTAATTGATGAGATAAACGGGGTCGGAAGGCTTCTCCAGATTGTCGGCGACGACTAAAGCACGGATGGGTTTTCTGTAAATAAATCGTAGTTGAGTTTTTGGATCAAGGGAGAAACAATGTACAAATTTATCAAAAAGATACTCTCGCCAAAAGTGCCGGAAACAGTAACGATAAGGTTAGATGCACTCCCCCCCTGGATAGAAGAACAGGAAAGCAAAGCGCGGGATAAACTTTTGTCGGAATCCCGGGAGCCGATGCAGAAAATCCGGAACGCCCAGGCACAGCTCCAACATATCGTAAACGGGATAGCCGGAACCGAACAGGAACCTGCACTCCATCCAAAACTCAAAAGCATAGCAAAAAATTCCCTTCCCCTCTTTGTCCGGGCAATGACCGTTTCTCTCTCAAAAGAACTTCCGGAGGATGTCGAAGATTTTTATTCATCAGCAGTGGAGAGCGTGAAAGGTTGCCTCAACAGCACCCGCGGCCAGGGACGGTACCTCCAGATCGTATTCCCGGAGGAGATGAAAGAGGTGAAGACCGGGATTGATGCTATCGGTAGGGAACTTAACGGGATCACCGATTCCCTGGGGAGGTACCTGAAAGAGAGAGAACAGCTCAGCGCTGCAAAAGAACTCTGCCAGGTACTTCACGACATCCGGGTCGATTTGGGGAAATCTGCAGGAAAAGAGCAGCGAATAAAAACCCGCATCGAAGAAACCCAGGCGAGGATCAAAACAATTGAGGAGGAACTCACGAACCTTGCCAGGGATGAGCGAGGGAAAGAACATGATGAAATGCGCGCAGGACTCGAAGCAACCGGGAAAGCGCGGGATGAAGCAACGCGTCAGTATGCGTCCCTGTCCATGACCGCCTCCCACGTATTTGGAAAGGCGGAAAAGATCGCGGTCAAACTGCACCACCCTTCGGAAGTTTCCACGCTGCGAAAAACGATGGAGCGTCTTTCAGATCATGCTCTCCCGGATTGCGGTGATCTGACCGCTTCAATCTCTGCAGCGGTTCCCATTACGGTCCGGATGATCGATGCAAACGAAGTTGTGCTCAAGAATAAAGAGGAGCGAGCGATCTTTTCCGACATTCCCCGGTTCATGGAGGAGATCGCCGAAGCCTGTGACCGGGTGAAAGAACTTGAAGAAACGTACCAGACTCAGGAACTCGCGTACAGGTCGCATCCCCTTCTTCTCCGGATGAACTCGCTTGGCCGGGAAAAAACCCAACTCGTAGTGATGCTTGCAAAGGAGCAGCGGTCATTGGAAGAACTTGTCCAGTGGAAAGAGAAAACTACCGAAAAGATTCCGGTCCTGACAGAAGAACTCAGGAAAAAAGTAGAGATTATTGGAGGGGAGAACGTGCAACTTCAGACTGAGGATCCTATTATGACGGAGAACAGTTAGACGAAAACACTGGCATCAGTACGTGTCATTTTCGTTTTCGTCTTCACTGTCGAACATTTCATCAAGATTCTCGATGATCCAGTTTATTTTTTCCCGGTTGATTTTTTCCCGGTTGAGATCATCAGTAAGCATCTTTTTTATTGAGCCCGACACCGCTTCCTGACTGGTTTTCCGATTAAATCCGGTTCGTTGTAAAATTATCCGGATGGATCTCCACGAAGTCTTTGAGATCGCTCTGGTTCTCAGGAAAGCCATCGGCCCACCCATAGCAGTCATGGAGTATCTGGGCAATGACATCCGAGAACGTCATATTCCCACGCTTCAGCGTGAGAAGCGCCTCATACACCTCAGGATCAATCCGGATGGAACGTCCCACGCCAGCACGAGGCATAATACCACTTTGTGGTCACCACTTATATACGTTCTGGGAAATTTGCCAAAATACCTGTCTGACTTTATATAAAATCAGCAAAACAAACATAAAACAGGGAAATCTCGCCGGGGATAAAGTAGACGGTTAAAAGTACAGAGTTTTTTTAGTTTTTACGAATCCGGATAAATGAGAATGTGGAAAAATCTGTGTAGGCAAATTCCGGTTCGGGTCCGTGACATCCCCCAATCCGGAGGAGGGAGGGGACATCGAGTGAAACCTGCGCATACTCGATACAGGAATCGTGATTCTCCTGCCGGGCCTCGAGTCTCCGGAATTTCAGATTCTTCTGGATAATTTCACCCGGTGTTTTCTGGCAACAGATATGCTGGTGCTGGTGCCCGCAACACATATGTGTTAGTCCACGGGCGCCCAGTGCATCGAAAGCCATCTGTGCGGTATAGTGGTAGCCGGTAAAAAAATCGCCGACCTCATTAGAGAGCCGCTGCCAGCATTTTAACCGGAGGGTCTGATTACCAAGTTCAAGCGGGCCACCGTGAACAAAAAGCATGCCGTCATCAACGTATTCCAGCGGCATCCCGTCAAAAATTGAAAGGAGGGGTGAGTCCCTCAGCTGTTCGTGTCGGTACGCGCTCGAAGAGTCGCTGCCACTGACAACGATTCCATGGAGGTATGCGTGATCATGGTTCCCCATAACTGAAACAAGGCGATACCTGCTGGAAAGAGTATGGATCTTCTCAAGCGTCTCTTTCGGCCGGTCTCCGCGATGGACGAGATCACCAAGATTGACAAGGGAATCTATCGGCCCGAACTCATCACGGAACAGAGAGGTTCCGATGCAGGAAGCAAGCGCTTCAACAGCTGCGGAATCGGCATGAACGTCAGAAAAGATTACTACACCCATAGAGGTAGATCGATTATAGGTGCTTCACAGCAATATAAACAACTGATTGTGGTGGATCTATGATCGAACAAAGCGGTGAAGGATATGTTGAAACATCAGGAAATTCCACCTATTTCCGGAAGATTCGATTAAACGGTTGAGGTCGGACCATGGAACAGTTTCTTAACGACTATATTGAACGGATGAGACCTGCTTTCTCCCGGATACCGGAAGCGACAGCCCATGAAATGGCATCGGCCTTCCTTGCTTTCAGGTTCGGGCTGTATGCAAACGCGGTTCGCGAGTGCACGCACGCAATCTCCGGCATAACGGACGATGGCGCTCAGGGTGCGCTGAAAAAGGCACTCATTATTGTCAAAGCAAATGCGCAGGATCTTGATACTTCCCAGGTTGTTGCAGATCTTGCGGTCAGTTTTTCCGACACGGAACGCCAGTATATCGCAATTAACCTCCCGAGAGAAAAAACAGAAGATCCGGCAACTCTCGAACTGGATAATGCGCTCATTCTGCTCTACACGGCAGCGTTCATTGGTTCTCCCGACGATGAACTGCCCTTGGATGAACACCGGAAATTTATCGTCCGTGTCCTCACAGGGTATAAAAAAGCCCTTGGCATAGCATAAGATCCATTTTTTAATTGCCGGGAGTGGGAATCCATGTGCCCTGAACCGATGCTTAAAAAATCAAAAACTCTTGATTAAATAACGGAACAATCGTGGAAAATCGCAATTACCTGACCGAAGGGCACCTTGTCCGGAGTCTTATTACTATCTCCCTGCCCATGATCGCAGCCAACCTCCTCCAGAGTGTGCTGGAGGTCGTTGACCTCTACTTTGTCGGGAGACTCGGTCCTGATACAATTGCCGGCGTCGCGATGAGTACCACGATAATCTTCCTTCTTGCTACGTTTGTTATTGGCCTTGTCACCGCCACAACGGCATTTATATCACGACATTATGGCGCGCAGGAACACGATCGGGTAGGGCACATCGTAAAGCATTCCCTTTACATAGGTCTTGGATTCTCGCTGATACTCTCCATCCTTGGCATCCTGTTCTCCAAGCCACTTCTCCTCGCGCTCGGGGCAAATGACGTCGTTGCAACCGATGGTGCTGCATATCTGACCGTGCTCCTGATGGGCATCTTCACCATGATAGAGCTCTGGGTTGTCATCACATCATTCCAGTCGTGCGGCAATTCCATGACACCCATGCTCCTGATGGTCGGTGTCAATATCGCCAATATCATCTTAAACCCCCTCTTCATCTTCGGGTATGGGGGGATAATTCCTGCATTCGGGGTCGCAGGATCTGCATTGGCAACGATCCTGTCCCGGGGGACCGGGCTGGTAGTCAGTTTCGTTCTCCTGTTCCGGTATTCCACCCATATCACGCTTCCCGGGACATGGAGCTGTGATATCGATCTTATCAAGAGGATCCTCGCAGTTGCGATCCCCAACTCAATCCAGTCCGGCCTTCGGAGTACAACATATCTGGCGATGATGGCGCTCGTCGCGGAGTATGGCACTGCTGCAATCTCCGGGTACGGGATTGCGGACCGGCTTGAACTCATCGCTCTCATGCCCGGATTTGCCATCGCTACTGCCACCGCAGTGATAGTCGGACAGAACCTGGGGGCAAAAAAACCGGAACGCGCGGAAGAGGGCGTCAAACTGGCGCTTGTGTTCTATGGAACGATTATGATTGTAGTCTCCCTGATCTACTACTTCTTCGCAGAACAGATCCTGTGGTTCTTCGACCCGAGCGGGATGAGCGAAGCGGTAGGCGCAGACTACTTCCACACCGTTGCCCCGTTCTATGTCAGCATGGCAGTGAGCGTGATCCTCTCGTTCGCGCTCAACGGCGCGGGGGACACAAAGAAGCCGATGTACGCAACGCTCCTGTCGATGGTTCTCATCCAGATCCCACTCGCGCTTATCCTGCCGCACCTTTTCGGACTCGGGATCGATGGCATCTGGCTTGCCGTGATTACCGGAATCATTCTCCAGGCATTGTTCCTTAGCCTGATGTTCCGGCGCGGCACGTGGAAACACGTAACCATTTAGTGCAGACGGAGTGCGGACGGCGTGACCCTTTGTTCACCCCGGTATCAATGGGGATGGCGGTATGTCCGAGTGGATTGAAGTGTGCTAACCTGATGACCTTCCCGGTTTTTGGGAGTGGATCTGCCGACCTCTTTTGAAGACAGGCAAACCAACGAGATATGTGGGGGGCCGTATGATCAATTAGGGATCCCGCATATCCGGTTGCCGTGCCGACCGGCTCTGTGGTTTAGTCGCAGGTCCAACAACGGAAGATCGTGATCCGGATCGACCCGATACGATCAAAATGCACCACGAGCTTGTGACCGCTCAAAATCCTAATAGTGCATCCGACCCCCTACATAACCGAGCAGGATTCTCGCATTTTCTTTCAAAATTTACGTCAGAGAATGTCAGAGAGAACGATCCATAAGGATGTGGGGAGTCTGATGATCAATTAATGAAAATTCGCCAAAATTTGTCCGTACCAAAAACGGTCGGCTTCCCAACAACGTTCCGTGCCGTATCCTCAAGAAACACCAAATCTCAAAACATGGCCGATCTCGCTCCATGAATCCCGGGTTCTGTGAGAATGAGTGCGGGCTGGATTAAACCGCGATTCAAATAAAGTGCACGAATGATAAATCAAAAACAGGGTCAGAACCGACCAAAAAATATTGTGACGGTACAGCAGGATGTCTGATCAGAGGCTGTCCATGCTGATGCCCGTGAAGTCCTGGACTTCCCCGATATCCCGGACCCCGAATGCCGTTTTGACCGAGGTTATTTCCAGCGAGTTTGCCGCATCGCACATGTAGTCGAGAATGTCGACAGACAATTCCTTCTGGATCTTGCTCTTCCGCAGCTGGTCGACTAGTGCCGCCATCTTCTCCGGAGGTTCCACACGGAGTTTTGCAAGGCTCATCACGCACATGAATATCCGGGTCATGTTGCGATCGGTACCGGTAATGGTATCAAAGAAATTCCTGATGACCTGTGCCTGAAAGATTTCTCCGCTCATCTGTACACCTCCTTTCTCTCTTTCTCGATAGTTCCTCTATTCTTTTTGCTACTTATAAAGTTTTTTGGAAAAACGGCCGCTCAAAGACCGTAAAACGGGTTATAAAAGGAGATCCGGGGCGGAAGCGGCGGTTTTGTCAGACAAATGGATGACAATTGTCGTACCTCCCCTATACCCCGCCGCAGTCCGTGGGACTTTTACTTTGCTGCGCTGACAATCTTAATGATATCCCCGTCCTTGAGGATGTGGTTCTCCTTGATCCGCATCTTTGACCGGGCATCGACAGCGTACAGGAATCCTTTGCCGATTTCGGTGTGTACCTGGAACGCAAGATCGTGAGGGGTAGAGCCTTTCTTCATCAGGTATGCATCGGGCAGCACATCGCCCTGCTTGTTGGAGAAATGGGTCTCCTCCTCCACCGGGTAAACTACGATCATGTCGAGCAGGTTGAAAACCGCGTGGTTGATCGCCTGCTGCACTCCGGTCCCGTTGTTCTCTTTCATGAGGCCAGCGATCTTCGTAAGGCCTGCCTTCTGGGGTGAGGAGAGCGATTTCTCATCGACAACCTTGAATTCCGGATCTCCCGGCAGGTACTTGATCACGTGCGCAGCGGCAGCATTGCGGAGCGCGAGTTCGGATGCGGCACTGGCGAAAGTAACCTTGGCTTCCGCCAGCCGCTTCCGGAGCTCTTCGGGAGCGAGATCAAACTTGTTACCAATGACGACCATCGGTTTCGAGATGCTGACGATCTCCGCGCACAGCGGAATGAGATCCTCCATGGTCGCATGGATAAAGTCGATCTTGAACTTGAGTTCTGCATCGCGGATATCTTCATAGGTAATTCCAAGGCCGGCAAATACTTCTGCAATTCCCTGCTGGATCGCAGAACCCTTGCCCTGAGACTGACGGCTGATTCGGGTCCAGTGCTTGTCAAGGATGCCATAAACCCACATCGTCATCTCGTACCCGAGGAATTTGACATCCTCCATGGGATCGTGACTTCTGATATCGACCGGGTTTCCCTCAGCATCGGTACCACCGCTTGCATCCACGACATGGAGGATCGCATCCGCCTGCCGCAGGTGGTCGAGGAACTGGTTGCCAAGCCCCTTTCCCTTGTGGGCATCGGGAACGAGACCTGCAACGTCAATCAGGTTCACCGGGACGAACCTGACACCGTCAACACAGTGGGTGCAGCTTATATTCAGACCCTTGCATGCGCAGGGAGTCCTGACATATGCCACCCCAAAGTTCGGGTTGATGGTGGTGAACGGGTAATTTGCAATCTCTACATTTGCAAGCGTCGCAGCTTTAAAAAACGTCGACTTTCCGCAATTGGGTTTTCCGGCAAGGGCGAGTGTAATCATAGGGTATTCCTCGTAAATTGCATCGGGGTTGAAAAATCATCCCCACGATTTTCGGGCTGGGTCCGGAAAATACGCGGCAGGATTCTGCCGGGGGAGGTAAATCTGACAAAGTTTTTCATTGCTGTTTATTAAAATGTAAGTATGGCGTTTACCGAAAGGAAGATCTGCTATTTTGACAAGCCGGGCCCGGCCAACACTGCCGATGCAGCACGATTTGCAGTCGCGCGGGCAAAAGAGCTCGGACTTACAACGGTTATTGTCGCAAGCACATCGGGAGAGACTGCAGAAGAATTCTTCAGGGTTATGGATGGATCCGACCTTGAACTGATTGTCGTCACCCACGTTGTCGGTTTTACAAAGCCCGACGAATGGGAATTTTCACGGGAGCGGGCGGACCGGCTGCGCAAAAAGGGTGTGAAGATCGTTACCGGGACGCATGCACTGTCGGGACTCGAACGCGCACTTTCACGGTCCCCAAAAATTGGAGGGGGATCACGCACCGAAGCCATTGCCGAGGCACTCCGCCGGGTGGTAGCCATCGGGCTCAAGGTTGCTGTTGAATGCGTACTGATTGCCGCAGACCAGGGCGCAATAAGTGTGGAGAAGGAGGTCATCGCCGTAGGAGGGACCGCTGCCGGAGCGGATACCATCTGTGTAATCAAACCCGCTCATACCGCGAATTTCTTTGACCTGCAGGTACGCGAGATCGTTGCCATGCCAAGGAACCGGTGACGATGTCGGTCGCTGAACTGAAGGAAGCATTCGCTCTCCTCTGGCGTGTCCCCGCGCTCTGGATACCCGGTCTTGTTGCAGGATTCCTGGGAGCCCTCTTCTGGGTGTCGCTCAACCTCGCCGGGATGTTTTTTGCGAGCCGGCTTATCGTGATATTCGGCCTCATCCTTCTCCTGTTTATTGCCGGCATGCTTGTCCTGCTGAAAAACGGGCAGGGGGACGTAAAGACTATGTTCACCGGAGGGATTCACTATTACTTCCGGATCCTTCTTCCGCTCCTTGTCATCATTTTTGCTGACACCTTGATCTTTGTCGCCGGTGTCGTTGTTCTCACCGCCTCAGGAATACCACCAGATGCAACGTTGATGGAGGTTCTGGCACTCGCAATCTCTGTTCCGGTGTTTATCCTGACCATCTTCTTTGATACCGCAGCGGTATTCGAGGGATGCCGAGTCTTCGACTCGATCCGGCGCAGTATCGGGATTGTTGCATCCCGGTTTGGCGAAGTGCTCACGTTCCTGATCGTGAGCGTACTCATCTCGATAGTCATTGTCTTCGGTCTGCTCCTTGTCTGGGAAGGGCTTTTGTATGACAAACTCGCCCCGCTCCAGAGTTATAATGAGACACAGATCCAGGCGTTTACCCTGACGCAACTGAGCACGATGATCGGGACAACCGGCGTGTGGATCACCGCAGTTGCTATTTTCATCGGCCTGTTCCTTCTCGTCCCGATCCTTTACAGCTACAAAGCATGTTTATTTAAGAAAATTTCCGGAAACCTTCCGATAATCACCCAGGCACCGACAACCGGTGAATACGACAGCAAAGGTCGATGGTACAAATACTGATTGGTAAAGGGAAGATCATCACTTACCTTTTTTCACGGGTCGGCTTAATCGAGTCATGAAGCCGTGCTTTTTCGACGGGAGAACACCGTTGATATTCATCCCGCAGGTGCGCTTTTCACTCGCGGGCAGATACTGATTTTGAGCGGTATTTTATCGGGAAATGCTCTACCCTATGGGTTCCATTGACCCAGGGGCATCACACGTTAAGAAATCGCAAAAACGTGATCTCCGGGACGAATCTTACAGCTGGCTTACAGGCTTTCAACCCGGCCACAAAAAAGAAAATCTGCCACCGCTAGTGGAGGAACACAAGATAGATGGCGACGGCAAACAACCCGCCACCGATTGTTGCAAGCAGGTTAGTGCCGGCATTCCCGAGAAATCCCTTGTTCTCAAGGGTGGCTCCAACGAGACTGTCAAGGTTGGTCCCGACAAACCCGGCGATCGTGCAGATGACAACCATCTCCGGAGTGATAACATTGAGGAGATACGCGGTCAGTGAGACCAGGAATCCCCCGAGCAGGGCAACGGACTCACCAGTCAGGGTGACACCGCCATTGGTCCCGATGGGGACTTTTTTCAGGGTCGTAATCAGATACGGCGCTCCGCCGGTCACCCCAATCTCGCTTGCAAGGGTGTCGGCAGCAGCCGTGGCAACGCAGCCGACATACATCACAATGAAGACCGGCTGCTGGAAAACACCAAAAAGTACGGCCGCAGCGGCAGCAACGATCCCGTTGGCAAAGACGTTCCGGTACCCCCGGGCCCCGCTCTGGCCCTGCTCGACACCGATGCGTTTCTTGTACTCATACTTGTACTTTGTCGCCGCAGAACCCAGGATAAAGAAGGCGAGCATGATCAGGAACCAGAGGGCATTTGCGAAAACGAGGAGGATGAACCCTACGAGTGCGGCGGAGAAGAGACCGGACAAATCCGCGGTCTTCGACCGGTAGGCAAAGTAGCCGAAAGTGAATCCGACGATGACCGCTGCAACCACGAGCTGCATGTTGGCCTGGTAGTTGAGTTCCTGGATCAGCCACATGGTCATCGCGATGCCAATGCCTTCGATCATAAGCGAGTCCTCGTACTTGAGCAGGATAACCTTGAGGAGCACAGCTGCGATGATACCGAAGATAACCGTAAGGATTTCCAGCTTGTTGAGGTAGGCCATGACAAGGACACCGGCCCACGCAGTCGAGATGCTATAATAGAGGTATGTATTCAGGTCGTCTGCCCCGGTCTGGAATGCCAGCTCACCGAGAACAAGCATTGCAAGGGACGTGGAGAAAACAAAGAGCGGGAGAAGACCTACCCCGTAGAGTGCTGCAAGCGCACAGAATGCATAGGTCAGGTACTTTGTCTGGAAGAACCGGAAGAGGAGGAGCGAAAAGAGGATTACGATGAGACCGAGCAGCCATGCAGCCGTAACATAGGGGCCGACAAGGATCGCAGCCCCGGTAAGTGCAGCAGCATAGCCAAGGCCCACCTGTCTCACCATTAAGAGTACTATTGATCCTCAAGTAAGAAGAGTTTTATCTTGTTATTATCACGTTCCGACAGGAGACAAGGCACTTCGGAGGAGAAACGGAAATCACCCGCGGATGCGATCAGTATATTTTATCTGGGAGACTAATATCTGCGGAATGGTACCATCTGATCAACTGCCGAAGAATTATGATTTTGCCGAGGTGGAAGAGCGCTGGCGCAGAACCTGGCGCGACGAAGATCATTATTTTGATAAGAACTCCAAAAAACCCCAATTCGTCATAGATACCCCGCCGCCCTACCCGACCGGCAATTTCCATATCGGGAACGCCTTAAACTGGTGCTACATCGATTTTTTTGCCCGCTATAAACGCATGAAGGGGTTCAACGTGATGTTCCCGCAGGGGTGGGACTGTCATGGCCTCCCGACCGAAGTGAAGGTCGAGGAACTTAACCATATCACCAAGAACGATGTCTCCCGTGAGGAGTTCCGGAAGATGTGCCGCGAGCTGACCGAGAAGAATATTGCGGCAATGCGGGTCACCCTCCGGAAGATGGCGTTCTCGACCGACTGGTCGAACGAATACATCACGATGATGCCGAAGTACTACGGCAAGACCCAGCTCTCCTTCCTCCGGATGCTCGCCTCGGGGTACATCTACCAGAGCGAGCACCCGGTCAACTACTGCACCCGGTGCGAGACGGCAATCGCCTTTGCAGAAGTTTCCTATGAAGACCGCGAGACCCAGCTCAACTATTTCGACTTTAATGGTGTCGAGATAGCGACAACGCGTCCGGAGCTTCTCGCAGCCTGTGTCGCGGTCGCGGTTCACCCGGCGGATGAGCGGTACCACAAGCTCAAGGGCAAGTCCCTGTCTGTCCCGCTCTTCTGCCACCCGGTTCCGATAATCCAGGACGAGGCAGTCGATCCATTGTTCGGTTCCGGCGCGGTTATGATCTGTACCTTTGGCGACAAGCAGGATGTCCACTGGTGGAAACAGCACAACCTCGCACTCCGGAAGGCGATCGATCGCAAAGGCAGAATGACCGAGATCGCCGGCAAATACAAAGGGATGAACACGACTGAATGTCGGGCTGCAATCCTTGCGGACATGAAATCAAGCGGCATCCTGAAGCGGCAGGAAAAACTGGCCCAGCGCGTAGGTACCTGCTGGCGGTGCAAGACACCAATCGAGATCCTCTCCGAGCGGCAGTGGTTTGTTAAAATCAAGCCGGAGGAGATCCAGAAGGCCGCCCACCAGATCATCTGGCACCCCAAACACATGCTCCGGAGGATGGAGAACTGGGTTGACCAGATGGAATGGGACTGGTGTATCTCCCGTCAGCGGATCTTCGCCACCCCGATCCCGGTCTGGTTCTGCCAGAAATGCGGTGAGATGGTAGTTCCCGACGAGAAGAATCTTCCCATCGACCCGACCATGGTAAAACCGAAACATCCGTGCAAGAAGTGCGGAAGCTCGGAGTTTTCCGGGGAAGAGGATGTCCTCGATACATGGATGGACTCCTCGATCTCCGTCCTCAACGTGACCGGGTGGGACGGGAGCAGCAAGCCGCCGTTCTTCCCGGCGCAGATCCGGCCGCAGGGCCACGACATTATCCGGACCTGGGCGTTCTATTCGATCCTGCGATCGGGGGCTCTCATCGGCGGGAAACCGTGGGACGAGATCCTCGTCAACGGCATGGTGCTCGGGGAAGACGGGTTCAAGATGAGCAAGAGCCGGGGCAACATCATCGTCCCCGAAGAGATCCTCGTGAAGTACGGGGCCGACGCGCTCCGGCAGTGGGGGGCCATGGGAGCGGCGACCGGCTCGGACATCATGTTCAACTGGAACGACGTGGTAGCAGCGTCCCGGTTCCAGACCAAGATGTGGAACATCACCAAGTTCGCCCTGATGCAGCTCGGAAAAGAAGGCGTGGATCAGAACGCCCCGGTCACGGCGCTCGCCGACCGCTGGCTCCTTGTCCGGCTCTCCGATACCATCCAGCAGGTCAGCACGGCACTGGAAGATTACCAATTTGATATCGCACTCAAGGCTATCCGTGAGTTCGCCTGGGACACGCTCGCCGACAACTATATCGAGCTCGTGAAGGGTCGGCTGTATATGACGGGTGATTCGCGGAAGAGCGCCTGCCTCGTCCTCGAAACCGCGTTCGATGCGCTCTGCCGGATGCTTGCCCCGTTCACGCCCTACTTTGCCGAGGAGTGCTACTCACATCTCCGGAACGAGAGCGTACACAAACAGCCGTGGGTAAGTTTCACGTACGAGGATGAGAAGGCCCGGACTGAAGGCAACCTACTCATCCAGCTCGTTGCAGAAGTACGGAAGTACAAGCACGATAACAACTTAGCCCTCAATGCGCCGCTCGGGAAGGTCACCATCTATGCGCCGCACACAGTCAACGATGAAGGGGACACCGGTCGCACGCTGAACGCCGATGTCCACTGGAGGACCGATGCCGCCCACCTGGATCGGGTCATCACCGATATCAACTTCAACCGTTCGATCGTCGGCAAGACCTTCCGCAAGGAAGCACAGGAGTTCATGGATGCGGTCCGGGCGCTCTCACCGGAGCAGCTCGCGAACCCGCCAAAGACGATCTGCCTGAACGGAACCGATATTGCCCTGCCAGATAATGTCTTCACACCCAAGTACTCCTACCTGGAAGAAGGGGCGAAAGTGGATGTGCTGACGATCGGCGATGTTATCGTGACGATTGCGAAGTAAGTGAAGAATTGCCGGTGGCCCCATGCCAGAAGAAAACGGACCAGGACCCGAAAAAGATCGGCCGGGATTGCCGCACTTCTCCTAGGAGGGAGACAGTATAATCGGATCGTACTCGTCCTTCTTCGGGTTTCTGCTGATCTTAACGATCCTCTCATACCGGCATATCATGCTGACGATCATCGATATGGTGCATACGGGACTACCCGATACGGACATTCTCCGCATCGCCATCGTGATGATCCTGATCGTTACCCTGATTTTCATCATAATCCCGGCCTATTCAATTCTGATGGAAATCCGGTTGTACCTGCGAGGGAAGGGAAAAAATTAGCCTGGATGCTGATCTTCCTGTTCCTCCTCTACACGGTCGCCCTCATCTTCCAGCTCATTAGCGTTTATCAGGAAGTTCTGGCAACCTCCTGAATTTACCGGTATGAGGAGCCGGTGGGTTTTCTGGCGGCAGTCTCATGGCCCGGGTCAGGAACGTCCGGCATCCCAAAAAATTGTCAGTTATGCGTCCATTTGGTCAGACAAGTATTCAATAACCGGCAGTCGTACTGACAACAGATTTCAAGAGAGATCATTTCAGAAGAGTCAGCTGTATAAAACAGATCATTGAAAGGTAAAACTCCGGTCATACCCCGCATCTTACTTCTTCCGGCCCTTCCGCTTCTTTCCTGCATCCCACTCAACCCGGATCGCGTCCGCAACAAACTTCGCGACCGTCTCCTGCGGAAGCATCGCGTCGACAACCACGAACCGCGACGGCTCGTTCCGGGCATAGGTGAGATAATTATTCTGCACTTTCTCCAATGTCTCACGCTTCTCGAAGTGCTCCCGCTGGCTGGCGGGTTTCAGCCGGGTCAATGCAGCATCGAGAGGCAGGGCGAGGAGGAATGTCCTGTCTGGGATAATGGTCCAGCCGTTGTGCATCGTGCGAAGCCAGGCTTCGGGCGAAGGTACGACGCCTTCAAGGGTGACCGACTGGTAGGCATACCGGCTGTCGCTGTACCGGTCGGAGATGACCAGTCTGCACTCCGCAAGGGATGGCCGGACGATCCGGGCAAGATGGGCCGCATGGTCGGCTACAAAGAGGGTTGCCTCCGTAATGGAATCGATCTGTTCGGTGATGGCCCTGCGCACGGATTCCCCGACCCATGTGGCACCCGGTTCCCGGGTGATGACCGGATCAAGATCCGCCAGCATTTCCTTCAGCGATGCATGGAGCGTACTCTTTCCGCTCCCGTCAATTCCTTCGAGCGTGATTAACAAACCGTACCCCTCCGAATCCATTCCAGTGGGACGATCCCCTTGTGCAGCACAGTCGCGATGATCGCGCCATCGAACCCTGCGGAACAGAGGGCATCAAGATCGGCAATCGTCCCGACCCCGCCGCCAAGGAACAATTTTCCCTCGTACTCCTTCCGCATCCGTGCGAGAAACTCCGGGTCAAGACCGTTCTCAGTTCCTACTCCGGTAATATCAAGAAGGATGCAGCCTTCGAAATCCCATTGTCCGGCAGCAGCAAGGACTTCGACCGGGTCTTTCCCGGAGGGGATTACCCTCCCGGCTTTCATGTCGATACTCAGGAATCCGCCATGGTATTCCCCGAGGTTCTCTCCACCGGTCTCGGTGCCAACGATGTTTCGAATCTTGTTGCCGGTAAGGTACTCGCCCGGTGAGCGGCAACCCCGGTCCACATAACAGCACTCGACCATCTCAGCACACTCCTGGGTGATTGCATCATGGGAGCCTGTGCCCTCTATCCGATCCAAATCCGCGACGTAGATACATTTCGGGGCTATTGACTTGACAAAACTAACCGGTTCTGCCGTCGGGGAACAGCCCCAGTCGAGCGGTTTGTAGCCCGCACGGTTCCCCATTTTGCCATGTACGACCAGATTATGCCGGAAATCCATTGCAAGAACCAGATCCATAGCCAAACGCAATCACTATTAGGACAAAAGATCATTAAATTCTATGCAATTGTTGGTCAGCCCCAGCTCCATCGATGAAGCGAGACGCTCCATCGCCGCTGACATAATCGATGTAAAGAAGCCATCGGAAGGCTCCCTCGGTGCGAATTTTCCCTGGGTAATCCGCGAGATCAAATCCCTGTCGGACAAACCCGTGAGTGCAGCCATCGGTGACTTCGATTACAAGCCGGGTGGTGCATCGCTTGCAGCCTACGGTGCTGCATGCGCCGGGGCTGACTACATCAAGATCGGCCTTGCATTCGAAGGCAGGGAAAAGGCACGCGATGTCATTGCTGCAGTTGTCCGGGCAGTGAAAGACGATTTCCCGAAGAAATTTGTCGTTATCGCCGCCTACTCCGATTACGAACGCATGGGAACCATCTCGCCTTTCGATATGGCCCCGATCGCCGCTGACTGCGGGGCTGACTTCGCCATGGTCGATACCGGCATCAAGGACCGGCAGAGCACCTTCGCTTTCATGAACGAGGATAAGCTTCGCAGGTTCACGGAAAGCAATGGGAAACTCGGTCTCGGCACAGCCCTTGCCGGGGCCCTCAAGTTTGAAGATATCGATGCCCTGAAACGGATCGACCCGGACATCATCGGTGTTCGCGGGATGGTCTGCGGCGGCGACCGGACAGCAACCGTCCGGGAAGATCTCGTGAAAACGGCACTTGCCATGATACGGTGAAATCATGTTCGTCGAAAAACTGGAAATCCCCCTCTCTCTCACCTTTGACGATGTCCTCCTTGAACCTCTGGCATCGTGGGTTGAACCTTCGGAAACTGAAGTAAATTCGAAATTCTCAAAGAATATACCGGTAAAAATCCCCCTTGTCTCGGCCGCGATGGACACCGTGACCGAGTCCACGATGGCAATTGCGCTTGCCCGGGAGGGAGGAATAGGCGTCATCCACCGGAATATGACACCGGAACGCGAGCTTCAGGAGGTCCAGTATGTCAAGCGGGCCGAGGAACTTATTGTTCGCGATGTCCTGTATGTCGAGGAGGATTCAACCGTCGCAGATACCGAGCGGGTCATGCACCAGTATAACATCGGAGGGGTGCCTGTCGTAGGAAAGGGAAAGATCGTCGGCATCGTCAGCAGGAGGGACATCCGGGCAATCGGGTCCCCACGCGGTGAAGAGAAAATCACCAAAATCATGACGAAGAACCTTATCGTTGCACCCGAGGATATCACGGCAGAGAGGGCACTCGAGATGATGTATACCAACAAGGTTGAACGTCTTCCCGTTGTCGACAAAAGGGGATCTCTTGTTGGCCTCATCACCATGCAGGACATTCTCGAAAAGCGCCAGTATCCACTTGCCACCCGGGATGCAAAAGGAAACCTCCGTGTCGCGGCAGCGGTCGGTCCGTTCGACTTTGCCCGGGCTGAACTTCTCGATCAGAACGGTGTCGATGCGCTGGTCGTCGATTGCGCCCACGGCCACAACCTGAAAGTCGTCGCCGCGGTGCAGGACATCAAGGAGAGCGTCAAAGCGGATGTCATCGCCGGAAACATCGCGACAACGAAAGCAGCAGAGGCTCTTGCCAACGCAAACGTGGACGGAGTCAAGGTCGGGATTGGACCCGGCTCCATCTGCACAACGAGAATCGTTGCCGGTGTCGGCGTTCCCCAGATCAGTGCAATCGCACAGGTCACCGAGATTGCTTCAGCAGCCGGTATTCCCGTTATCGCCGATGGAGGTGTCCGGTTTAGCGGCGATGTCGCAAAAGCAATCGCAGCAGGCGCAGACACGGTCATGATGGGAAGCATGTTTGCCGGCACTGACGAGGCGCCCGGCAAGGTTATCACCATAAAGGGCAAGCGGTACAAACAGTACCGCGGCATGGGATCCATAGGCGTAATGAGCGGGGGGCAGTCGAGCGACCGGTACTTCCAGAAGAAGGATATCGGGAGCACGAAGTTCGTGCCTGAAGGTGTCGAAGGAGTTACCCCCTATGTCGGCCACGTCGGGGAGGTCATGTACCAGCTCGTTGGCGGCTTAAAATCCGCGATGGGATACACAGGATCAAAAACTGTCGCCGATATGCACACCCAGGCAAAGTTTGTCCGGATAACGGGTGCCGGTATGGCTGAGAGCCACCCGCACAACATCCTCATAACGGACGAAGCGCCGAACTACCGGCTCTTCGAATAATCCACTTTTGTTAATTCAGTTTCTTTTTTCAAACGGACAGAATAGAATTAACAGAATTACAACGGCTGTGTTACAGACCGTTATTGAAAGAGAAATCCAATCAGGATACGCTTGCTTTGTCGAGGCGCTTTGATCGGTACCGGTTCTGGATCTTGCTGGTAAAGAAGCTCCCAACCGATTGCGATGCCATAAGATCCGTAAAAATCTTGGAAGGGACGCACTGGTACTGGTAGATTATCCCTGAGTGGAACTCGATCTCAAGGTTTTTAAAATTGTCATCGTATCCCACGGATTTTAGGTTACAGGATTTAACAGGCTGCCGTTCCAAAAGAGTTCACCAGTATAGTATTGGCTTTACTCTTAAATAAAAGAGCAATAAAATACGAGAAAGGCCTATTTATTCTTTCTTGATACGGCAAAGGGGAATGGTTTATTCCCGGAAGGGAAAATATTCACGCATTTTTATAGATTGCTACCGAGATTTCATGCCAGCCCCTTCTTCCGGACTGCCGGTTCCGGTTTTTTCCCGTTTTTTCCCGGAATGGTCAGAAACCAGTGAAAAAATGTCATGAGTATAATCCCGGGGTTTAATCATCCTACCGGAAGCATTTTTGGATTTTATCACTCCTTTCGTTAAGAGTACCAAACGAATAAAAATGTCGGATCATTCCTTTTTATCTCATCGTCGCAGGAAAGCCACAATTATTCTCGGTGTTTCCCGGACCAGGAAGTACTCCCGGGTTGCGCTCGCACTCTTTGCCGTACTCCTGCTCGGCTCGGCATACATCGTCATCTTCTCCGGAGCATTTACCGATGACAGCCCGGGAATCTCGCAGAAGGTTTACGAGCAGATAAACGCAGCACGGCAGGCAGGTGGGATCCCACCGGTCCTTATCGAAGGCTCCCTTACGAGCCAGGCAAAGACACAGAGCGTACAGATGAAGCTCACGCCGCTTGCTTACAGCTCCAGCCCGTCAGCGGGATCAGGCGCGGTCGAAGATGTCAATACCCTTCCAAAATGTCGGGGGCGCTCTCCATCCTTAATATCGAGGCCGATCCGTTCGATTCGTGGATGAACAGCAATGGGCAGTTTAAGAGCGATGTGATGAACCCGGATCATACAAGCCTTGGAATTGGTGTAGAGAGCGATGGGTACAATGACTATATCGTGATGCTGTGGCAGTAGTGATCCTCCGATTTTTGGCTTTGGTGCAGTGCGGAGGATTCTGGAACCATCGCGATCCCGGCATTGAGTTTTTCCCGGGTTTTGCACCACTACCGCGAATTTTGTGGTGCACCGGCTCTTTTGGTTGCGGGCCTCTTTTTTTTAAATTGTGATCATTTTTTGGATATGGAACAACATTTTTCGCAGGAAATTACCCTCAGGCCCGGGCGTTCTATGGCCCAAAAATAATTTGACCGGGTACGGAGGTGTTAGTTATAAGGCCAACGGTTGGATAATTATCCAACAGTTCCGTTGTACAACTAACAGCTGAACGAAAATTACCCACAGTTTCACACCGGAGATTAATTTTTTAAAAGAAGCTTTTTCCGGATAGGACCGGAAAATTTTCTGGCGCATTGGGAGATCGCCCAAAAATATTTTCGGCTTTGGACACGGGTCGCCAATAAATCGTTTAGCCCGGGAGCCTGAGGGCTCAGGAAAAAGCTGGACAACTGTTGGGATTTTGATAAACAATGGAATTTGAGCTGTGAGTGCAGTGATAGATCATATTTGGTGCAGTATTTTGTATGGAATCAACGATATCACAACAAAGGATTTTGGAAAACTAATCTCGATCAAACCCCATTGACCCGAACTATAATCTTTTTTATATACAATCGACACTAACATTAAGTTAGCAATGTACAATGCTGTTGAGGCGGCCCGGCTTCTTGACATCCTGGGAAACAGGAACCGGCGGCGGATTATCGAACTCCTGCGCCAGAAACCCTGCTTCGTCACCGAGATCTCCGATACGCTCATGATCTCGCCAAAGGCGGTCATCGACCACCTCCAGATGATGGAGCGCGAGGCCATCCTCTCCTGCCAGACCGACGATCGGCGCAGGAAATATTATTTCCTGGAAAATGACATCGTGGTGAACGTCAGCCTCCGGCAGGTCCACCTCATCTCCGGCCCGAACGACGAACAGGAAGCTGAAGACGAACAACTTCGGCAGTCCGTAGCGCTCCTGGGCCGGATGATACAGGCCCACGACCAGATCCGTACGAACCTGGAACAGATCAACCACGACGTTGAAACGAAGATCAACGACCTTGCCAGGAACCATAAGGATTTATTCAGGAGCGAACGAGAGCTTACTATAATCATCGCACTGGCCCACGAACAATTGACGTTTGGACAGCTCGGAGAGGTGACAGAGATTCCTCCGGAGGAACTCTCCGGCATCCTGCAGCGATTCGAACGCAAGGGAATCATTGGCCGTGCAGAAGACCACCAGTACACACTTCGAGGCATCCATGCAAAATAACCCAAACGGTCCCTACGACGATGTGTTCAACAACCTCGCAAAGATTGTCGAAGACATCGTGAAGAACATGCCTGACAGCCAGCATGCACGCATAGTAGGTTACACCATTATCACGTGCCACCCGTCATCCGGTGACCCCGAGATCATCCGAGGCTGCACTCCGGAAGACGATGGCGAGATCCCGTACGAAGTTACGGAAACCGAAGATCAGGTATTTATCACCGCGCAGCTGCCGACAGATCCGAAGAATGCGCCGTTTGCCGATATCCAGCCGGACAGTGTCCGGATCAATGTCGATGACCGGGACACGACTATCATGCTCGACCATCCCGTGGATCGTATTCACAGCAACTACCGGGTCCACCGCGGCGTGATGGATATCTGCTTGAAAAAGGTCAATCTCTGATCTTTTCCATTTTAGATCTTTTCTCCGCGTCTCATTGTTTCCTACGCGTTCCTTTGGTTTAATTTACGTTTCCCGGCGTTACGGATAAGTCCTGAACCGGTTGGGGAGACGCAGATCTGAGACTGCTGTGAATCGATTTAGAGACCCGGCCGTTTTTAAAAAAGTGAGAAAAGGAATTATACTTTTACCGGCACATCGCTCGGTGCCCACTCGGTTATCGTTTTCTTGTCGCGCATCTCGTGGAACTGGCGCAGGGAGACCGTGATATCGCGGGTGAACGCGAAGTACCCGATCTGGGTATTCCGGCAGAGTTTCATCGCCATCTCCATCAGGCCCTTCGGATCCGGGCGGGCTTCGCCAAGCCAGATATGGAAGATGTTACCGCCATCGACAATAGGAAAGAACACGTGCTCGATCTCCATGCGCTTTGCGAGCGATACATCCGCTCCCGGGGCGACGTGGGTACCGTTCGAGTAATAGATCGGAAGATCGCGGTTCTTCCCGAGCATGGCCAGACCTTCTTCGACATCACCTTTGATGATCTTCTTTGCAAAGTCGTGATACTGCTTGTTGAGGAGATCGGCGACGGCAAACCTCTGCCCGGTCGTCTCTGCCGGTGTCCGTGCCAGCGCAATTGTCATGTTATTCTTGAGCGAGAGTTCGCGACCGTACAGCTCCATCTCGGTCATCGCACGGATCGCAAGCTTAAACGCCTCCTTCGATTCGTGGAGCTGCTTCCCAGTGTGGTGCTGGACCATCTCATTGACGCCGACGACGCCAATTGTATAGACCAGCCCTTCGAGATCCACCGCAAGGGCCCCACGTTCACCGGTGTTCGGGTCCTTGGGGCGCTGCATCGCAAACGGCATCCTGCTGTTGGCCCGGATAAGGTCCATCCATCGGCGCTTGATCTTGAAGATCTCGACTGCCACGTCCATGAGGTGTTTGAGTTCGGCAAACAACCGCCCGTCGTCACCTTCCGCGTTGTATGCCCCCCGGGGACAGTTGACGGAGACGACCTGCCATGACCCCATCGAGAAATGCTTCCCGTCTTCGAAATAGAGTTTCTTGTCGAAGTCGGAGTCTTTGTCCGCGACAGTCGAGAACTGGTATGCGCAGCACTGGTAACAGGAGATCCCTTTCCCTGCGCCACGATAGTCAGGGAGCTGGTTGTCGTAGTAGGGGGTTCCGAACTTGGAGGCAAGTTCAAAGGTCATCAGGTACAGGTCCTGGTACGTCGGGAGGTTCGGGTTCTTCCGGTTGAACTCTTCTCTCTCGGTCATGAAGTCCGGCTCGATCGAGATCTCAGGTTTTGGGAAGTTAAACGGCTTTCCCCAGTAATCGCCTTCGAGCATGACCTCCATCAGTGCCTTGAAAAGGAGACGGACTTCCCGCTCGAACTCACTGTACGTCCTCCGCGGGCCCGAGCTCCCGTCCCAGATCTTTCCCTTATACACGCAGGGTTTATCTTGCCAGAGGGTTGGAACGCCGGGTGAGAGCTGGATCGACGAGAAGACCAGCTGGCCGCCCCGGGCGACCATCATCTGGGTCATCTCGTACACGAACATCTGGACCATCTGCTTGATCTCGCCGTACTCCATCCCTTCCATGAACGGCGCGAGGAAGGTGAGGAAGTTATAATACCCCTGACCCCCGGCAAAGTTCGTCTGGGCAGAGCCAAGGGCCTTGACGGCATGGAGGATCGCAACTTCGGCTCGCTTTGCAGGTCCCGCAACCGATGCCTTTGTCCCGTTGCCGTCCGGCATCAGGCCATAGTAAAAGAAGTAGCGGAGGTCCCAGTCCTGGCAGAACGGTCTCGTACCGAAGTATTCGAGATCATGGATGTGAATCTCACCGGCAAGATGGTGATCGGCAAGCTCGGGTGGGAGCTGGAGAAGGTATTGTTCTTTGGAGATCTTGTCGGCCTTCTTCTTGTGCGAGGTCTCGGCATTCTCCTGCAGGTTCGCATTATCGTGCGCCTCGAACCCGCACCCTACATCGATCTGGTGGGCGTCGTATACCGGTGTACCGACCCGCGTGCAGACATTGCGGTACTGGATCATCCCCTTTTCAAGGAGCGTTATGTTGACAATCTCGCGAATGAGCGGGCCGGAAAGGGACTTGAGCTGCATGCTCCTAATCCGGTTTTCGACGTCCCGGGCGATCTCCTGAGCCGCATCCTCGGTTGCGCCTTTATACCCGTAGAAGGTCTCGACAAGCTTGGTCTCTTCGACTATCTGCCGGACGATCCGGTTCCGGTCCCATTCGACAATATGACCGTCCGTGGTCCGGACTCCGGGGAGGAGAGGGACTTCGATCCCGCCGAAGGTTACCTGTTTGGTCTCCCGTCGGGCAGGCATTTAGGCACCGGAGACAATGCTCTTTAAGTGTTCTCCGTTAAGTCTTCCCGAGGGGAAGAGATCCGCCGAGGTGTAGAAATCCTCACCTTTCTGGAAGACCGGTGCCTCGTTTACGAATACGCTGTTTACCCTGAGTTCTGTCAGCGCTTCTGCGGTAGAAAGATCACGCTCGGAGTACGCATAACCTTCCTTTTTCAGAAACTCTTTTAATAACTCGCAGTTCGGGCAATGCTCAAGCGTATACACGATCAATTGCGGACTTTTCGGCACGGGAACACCCACTCTGTAATGTTATGGTTTAGGAATTATAGATTATAAAAAAATCGTGATCTGCACACCGGAAATGCCATCACAAGTGTACCGATTATGATTAGTAGATGAATGGATTAATAGTACCACGATGATCAGGGCATTTGTTGCGCTTGAGCTCTCTGCGGAGATAAAAGACGAGTTGCGGAAAGCGCAGGACTGCCTGAAGGATTCCGGCATTCATCTTGCATTTGTCAGGCCGGAACTTATTCACATAAAGGTAAAATTCCTCGGCGAGGTTGACGAGAAAAAGCTTGATTTGGTGATTGCCACCCTCAAATCCATACGATCCGGGCCATTAACGGTCTCCGTAAGCACGGTAACTGCAGATAACGACGGCCGGCCGCGTACAGTGTGGTGCCCGATCGGTGATGCAGGGGAGAGCAAACACCTCTTCCGAAAAGTTGAGGAGGTCCTTGCCCCGCTGGGATTCCCCCGGGAAACCCGGAAATTCACGCCCCATGCAACAATTGCCCGGATGAAAAGGCCGGAGCCCGGCCTGCTGCCGGCGCTCGCAAAAATCCGGAAGAATATGTACGGTACAAGCCCGATCTCCGGCATGACCCTGAAGAAGAGTACCCTGACGCCGCAGGGCCCGATCTATGAAGATATCCTGGTGGTAACGTGGTAAGGCTCCCTCCGGAAGAATGCGTGCTCGAAGACCTTCGCCCGACCAGCGAAGAGCGGGCTCATATCTGCGGCATCGGGAAGATTCTGCTCGACGAAATTGCAAAAAGCGGGAAAGCGGAAGGCATGATTGTCGGCTCCATCGCCCGCCACACGTGGCTGCGGGGAGACAAGGATCTCGATATCTTCATGCTCTTCGACCCGGGGCTCTCCCGGAAAGAACTGGAGGAGCAGGGCCTGGCTCTGGCACGGAAAATCGCCGCGAAGTTTACCGATACCTTCCACGAAAAATATGCAGAACACCCGTACATCAATGCGATCATAGACGGTGTTGATATCGATCTCGTGCCCTGTTATAAGGTGGAAAGCGCCGCACACATCCAGAGTGCTGTCGACCGGACACCATTCCATACCCGGTACATCACCGATAAGATTAACGGACTGACCGATGATGTCCTTCTTCTCAAGCGGTTTGCAAAGACCGGAGGGATATACGGGTCCGACCAGATGACCGAGGGGTTCTCAGGTTATCTCTGCGAGATTCTTATCCTGTATCATGGCGGATTCAGGCCGCTCCTTGAGGCTGCTTCCGGGTGGCGGACGCATCAGTTCATCGATCCCGAAAAGCATGGGGCAAAGAAGTTCGAGGAGCCCCTAATCGTAATCGATCCGGTGGATCCGAAACGCAATGTTGCGGCTGCAGTCTCTCTCGATAAGCTTGCCGGGTTTGTCGAACTCGCCCGGGGGTATCTTGAAGAGCCGTCGGAATCCTTTTTCCGGCTTTGTAAACCGGTGTCGATAACCCGGGACGAGCTTGCTACCCTGCTCGATCAGCGGGGAACATCGCTGTATGCCGTAACATTTGAGACGCCACCCTATATCGAGGAGGTTGTCGTTCCCCAGCTGAAGCGGAGCGTGATTGCGCTGAACGAACACCTCCAGCGGAATGGTTTTGTTGTCCATCATGCCCATTACGCGATGAAGCCGGACCGGTGCATGCTCCTCTTCGAGCTGCTGGTGGCCGCTCTTCCGAAGATCCGGCTTCATGCAGGCCCACCGGTCTGGAACCGGCAAAATGCGGATAAGTTCCGGGAGAAGTACATCTCCGCGGGATCCGCCGGGCCTTTTATCACGGAGGGAAGGTACGAAGTCGAAGTCCCCCGGGAGTTCACCTGTGCAAAGGATATGTTTGCATCACAGGAGCTCCTGAATGTCAGCCTGGGCAAACATGTCCGGCAATCACTTGAAAAGGGCTGGGATGTTGCGGAAGGGCCGGACTGCTGGCAGGAGCTGTTTTCCCCGTTTATTGCCGCCTTTTTCTCCCGATGCTCACCGTTCACGAGAATCCGGAGAAGATCGTAAGTACTCGCGGGTTCTGGGCAGATTTTTTAAAAAATCGGGTGCGAAAAGAGATTGGTATCTTATTTCTTCAAATTCTTCGCAATCTTCACACCGGCCAGCTTCTCTACCGCCTTCAGATCAACCTCACCGGATACGGAAAGGAGCTGGTGCGCCACGGCACTGTCCACAAATCCTTTCCCGGCATGAGACCGGACGATCAGTGTCGTGAACCCGGCCGGCGTGCCGACCGAGCCTGCGGAGATATCTGCCATCACGGCAGTCAGGTCGGTGCAGAAATGACAGCCCTTCCGTAAGCATTCCTCAAGCTCTGAAAGAGGGATGACGGTCGTGGTGTTGTCCTGTATTAAGATCTCGAGCTTCCCCTTTACATCAATCTTCCGGATCTCCTGCGGCTCGATATGGTAGTGGGACCGGAGTTTGCCGTGGATGAGGGCCTCGTAATCGAAGCTCTCGGTACAGAAAAGGCCGATGACAAGCCGGATCGCTTTCCCGTACGGCTTGAGGAGATCGTGATCGCTCGTCCGCATCCGGGCAACGGCCTGGACTGCACACGGGACCCCGACAACCGCGACTTTTTTATATTTCCGCTCAACGATCGCATGCTTCAGTGCTGCAAGGAGCGGGCCCCACCAGCTGTACCGGCTCCCCGCCTGCTGGACGAGAACATCGGATTTCGTGATAACTACGGATGATGGCCTAAGCGTCCACCGGTCCTCGGTCACGGTCACCACAGCATCGATGAGGCCCTCGTCGAGCGCGTTTTTGAGGATCGCGGTCACCGTTCCGCCACTCTGCCGGTGCGGGATATCGAACTGTGCCTTCGCGGCATAGAGTGCAAGGTACTTACCGATCGTCTCCGCGGGGTGCTCTTCGGTCCGCGGGCAGGCCGCGTAGCATGCCCCGCAGCTCACAGAATCTGACGCCTGCTTGCAGTACCCCGTCGCGCTCGGGCACCCGATCATCTCGCCTTCGGCAAAAGAGAGGGAATCCCCCGGGCAGACTGCAACGCATGCCCCGCATCCCGAGCATCGGCCGGTGTCCCAGACCTCGCTTTTCAGATCAAGAAATGTTTTTGCTGCCATTATTATCACTCCCAGGTATACTTGCTCGCAAACGGTCTCGCGCTGGCCGGTGCGATCCGGGTGAATTCGGATGCGAGGATCGGGGCCGGATCCATGCCAAACGCCATTGCAAAATCCTCAATAACCGGTTTTATTGCGGCTTTCTGTTCAGCGGTCGCAGATGTCTGTTTTGCACCGACTCCGAGGAAGGATTCGTCAACCTTTCCCCGTACGTAGATCTCGCCACCGTGGATACCGCTCCCGACACCGCGTTCCTCGATGGGCGCGAGATCGTGCATCCCAAGAATGAGAAGGAGTCCCCCAGCCATGTATTCTCCGAGAAAAGCACGTGCAGCACCTCCCACAACAAGGATGGGACGTTTCTCCAGGTATTGTTTCATGTGGATGCCACCCCGGTACCCGATGTTGTCATGGACATAGACCCTGCCCCCCCGCATGGAGTGAGCGACGGCATCGCCGGCATTGCCGTGGATAACCAGCTTCCCGCTATCCATCGTATTGCCGGGTGCGTGATCGGCGTTACCGTTAACGATGATGGTCGGCCCGCTCATGAACATCCCGAGGTCCCCACCTGGGACACCGCTGATGGTGATGGTGACGTCGTTTCCCCGAAGGCCGTCACCGATAAATCGCTGGCCGAGGACATTGTCGAGGATAATCTCTTTTGCCCCCGAAGCAACAGCGGCACGGATCTTCTGGTTGAGCAGCGTGTAATGGAGGCCTTGTGCATCTATGCGTACAGCGGTCATTTTCAGGCCCCCACGGATTTGACATCGAGAACTTTCAAGAGCCCTTCATCAAGCATGTACCCGCGGAGACGGTCCCGGTTCCCCCGCAAGCTTTCGATACTGTTGATCCCTGCCGCTCCCATGAGCTCGGCGAGCTCATCGGTCCAGCCGTGAATCAGGTTTGCGACCTGGACACCATTGACCTCCGGATCGAGTCGTTTGGTTAGTTCGGGTCTCTGCGTTGCGATACCCCATGCGCAGACACCCCGGTTGCAGGTTCCGCAGACCCTGCAACCCATTGCAACGAGGGCAGAGGTTCCGATATACACAGCATCCGCACCGAGGCAGATGATCTTCGCGACATCCGCACTCTCCCGGATCCCTCCGCTCGCGATGATCGAGACTTCGCTCCTGATCCCCTGGGAACGGAGCTTCGCATCGACCGCCGCGACTGCCGCTTCAACGGGCAGACCGACATGATCGCGGAATACCCGGGGCGCTGCACCCGTTCCGCCGCGGAACCCGTCGATGACTACTGCGTCGGCGCCGGACCGGGCGATACCGGCGGCGATTGCGGCTGAGTTGTGGACTGCTGCGATCTTGACAAAGACCGGTTTCTTCCACTCGGTCGCCTCTTTCAGCCCGCGTACGAGCTGCTTGAGATCCTCGATACTGTAAATATCGTGGTGAGGAGCCGGGCTGATAGCATCGCTGCTGACCGGGATCATCCTCGTCACCGATACTTCCACGTCCACCTTTTCACCCGGAAGGTGGCCACCGATACCGGGTTTTGCTCCCTGGCCGATCTTGATCTCGATCGCTGCCCCGCGTTCGAGATAGTTTATGTCCACGCCGAACCGGCCGGAGGCTACCTGGACAATGATATGCTTCTGGTAGGGATAGAGCGACTTGTGAAGCCCGCCCTCACCAGTGCCCATGAATGTCCCCATCTTCGTGACGGCTTTTGCGAGGGAAAGCTGGGCATTGAGGCTGATCGCCCCGTAGCTCATATGCCCGATCATGATCGGGGTCTCAATCTGGAGATTCGGGGCAAGTTTTGTCTTGAGCTCGATGTCGCCATTCGGCATCTCATCGAGCTTCAGGGATGCGGGTTTCTTGCCGATATAGGTCCGGAGTTCCATCGGTTCCCGAAGGGGATCGATGGATGGGTTGGTGACCTGACAGGCATCGAGGACCAGCCGGTCGAAAATGATCGGATAGGGAAGCACGTTTCCCATGCCGGCAACGATGATCTTACCGGTCTTTGCCTGGTTGAAGACCGCTTCCCGGACTTCCCGGGTCCAGACCGGGTGGCTCCGGTAATCGGTCGGTTTCTCGACAATATCGATTGCATCGCGAGGGCAGAACGCGAGGCAGCGATGACATGCCACGCAATTCCGGGTGTTGACCTTGATCGCACCATTCTCCATCCAGTAGACACCGTACGAGCAGTTCTCCACGCACCGGCCGCATGCCATGCAGCGTTCGGGATCGATGGTTACCCGGTACCGAACCGGGACACTGCCGATGCTCATGAATATACTCTCCCGATTACCGGTTCGCCGGCTTTTGGCATCGTTGTCTTTTCCACATTCGGCTCCATCAAGCGGATCGCCGCTTCTTCGCTCGATATGTAGAGCCGGTCGCCATATTCTCCGGTGACAAGGGGGCGCAGTTTGATGCGGTCAGTGAATCCGACAAGGACATCCGAGTTCGCGACGCAGATGGCAAAGGGGCCATTCATCAGCGCGGAGCCGTACGTGAGGCGAAGTGCCCGGTAAAGTTCCTGATCTTTTGCCGGCATCTCGTCAATCTCCTCCCAGAAAGGAGGGGCAAGGGCTTTTACCGCCATCCGTGGTGAGAGGCCGTGTTTCCGTACCAGGAGATCGACAAGATAGGCGACAACCTCGGTGTCGGTGTACATCGTACACTTATACCCGTAGCTCTCGATATAGCGCTGGTTTGTCCCGTAGGAGGTGATCTCCCCGTTGTGGACAACGCTCCAGCCGAGGAGGTTGAAAGGATGCGCTCCACCCCACCATCCGGGGGTGTTCGTAGGATACCGGTTGTGGGCAAGCCAGAGATATCCCTTGTAATCCTGGATCCGGTAGAAATCGGCTACATCTTCCGGCCAGCCCGCGGCTTTGAATACCCCGAGGTTCTTCCCGGACGAGAAGATAAGTGCACCGTTCTTCTCCGAGTTCACTTTCATGACAAGGTAGGTGATGATATCCTCGTCAGGAGTCGTGCTCTTTGGCATCAGGCTTGTGTCGGGACGAAAAAAATATCGCCAAGGGGTGTGGACTTTCCGGATATTCGGCTGCTCGTAGGTTTTTATCTGTTCATCGTGGATGATAGTTCCCCATTTTTCGAGAAGGTTCTCTAAGGGGGCCTTGTGTTCCCTGATATTGTCAAAAAAAACATGGAGCGCATAGTACTCCTTATAATCAGGATAGATCCCGTATGCAACGTACCCGGCGCCTTCCCCAGAGCCCCGCTCATCCATCAGGGAGAGCGCTTCCTTGATTTTTGTGCCGTCCATTAACTGACGACGTTTATCGATAACACCAATTATACCGCACATATTATCACAGAGAACGATGATCTACTAGATGGCACATTTCTTCGAATTGAATGTAAGCATTCGCTCAATAATGTTGGTAAAATAAATATAAATACGATTGGGAGGAACTTTTCTTCCATATGTCAGCTGAAGTAACGAAGATGCTTAAGAAAATTGAGTCTGACAAAGTCAAATTCATCCGTCTCCAGTTTACGGATATCCAGGGAATGCCAAAAAATGTTGCCATCCCCGTTATCCAGGCAGAGAAAGCGCTGACGGAAGGAATCTGGTTTGATGGTTCTTCGATCGAAGGTTTCGCACGGATTGAAGAGTCCGACATGATCCTCAAGCCGGATATGAATACCTATGCAGTTCTCCCATGGAGACCCCAGGAAGGAAAGGTCGCCCGGTTTATCTGTGACGTCCAGACCTACGGGAACAAATCATTCGAAGGGGACCCCCGGTACATTCTCCGCAAGACCATGGCGGAGGCGGCAAAATCAGGTTACACGTTCAACACCGGGCCGGAACTTGAGTTTTTCCTGTTCAAGATGTTTGACGGTGGCCCGACAACAGAGTTCGAAGACCACGGGGCCTACTTCGATCTTGCACCGACAGATTCTGCTGAGGATGTCCGGCGCGATGTCGTGCTCGCATTGAGCGACATGGGCTTCGAGATCGAAGCATCCCACCACGAAGTCGCTGACAGCCAGCACGAGATCGATTTCAAATACGGTGATGCCCTCACCACCGCAGACCGTGTTATCACCTTCAAGTTTGCAACCAAGTCGATTGCCCTCCAGTACGGCCTCCACGCGAGTTTCATGGCAAAGCCGATCGCCGGCATCAACGGAAGCGGTATGCACACCCACGGTTCGCTCTCGAAGAACGGGAAGAATGCCTTTTTCGATGCGAACGCAGAGTTACAGCTCTCCGACACCGCAATGTACTACATCGGTGGTATCCTCAAGCACGCAAAGGCAATCACCCGGGTAGCAAACCCGACCATCAACTCGTACAAGCGGCTTGTACCCGGTTACGAAGCACCCTGCTACCTCTCGTGGAGTGCAGCGAACCGTTCAGCACTCGTCCGCGTTCCCGCAGCCCGGGGTAACAGCACCCGTGCAGAGTTCCGGAGCCCCGACCCGATGTGCAACCCGTACCTCACCTTTGCCTGCATGCTCGCAGCGGGAATGGACGGCATCAAGAACAAGATCATGCCCCCGGAGAGCACCAACACCAACATCTACCACCTCGATGCAAAGGCACGGAAGAAGCTCCGGATCGAGATGCTCCCCGCAGGCCTTGCAGAGGCCAATGCAGCAATGGTCAAGGACGAGGTTATCTGCAACACCCTCGGCGAACACGTGGTTTCCAACCTCACCCGGATTGCCGAGATCGAGACGGACGCATTCAGGCTCGCGGTTCACCCGTGGGAACTTGACCGCTACCTGGCAACCTACTAACTTTTTTTTATAATTTCCTTCCCGCGAAAAAGTGCAAGAGATGCATCACTCTAAAATCTGTTACCCGGATTTCGCGAAGAGGGAAATGGACGGGGACCTTAGGTAAAGAAAGCAATACTCCCGGTAATTAATCACCTCACACCGGATTCCTTGCATGACCTACATCCCCGGAAATATATTACCACCTTTTATGTCAAATCACGTGGAGAGAATTCTCTTGGCTAAAGAGACAGTGTTGTAGAACTTTTTTGTAACACGAAAGCAGAAAACACAAAAGCAGAAATCTCACATCCACCAAATGGCGATAGGAGAGAAACACCATGAAGATAGTAAAAGCAATCATCAAACCGGAACGTTTTGAGTTTGTAAAGAAAGCACTCGAAGAGAAAGGGTACTCAGGGATGACGATAACGAAAGTCCGGGGGAGAGGGGAGCAGAAAGGAATTGCCCTCGAATATCGTGGCGGGCTGATGATGGTTGATCTCCTTCCGAAAATTCAGATTGAAGCTGTTATCCAGGATCAGAAAGTCGAGGAATTTATTGCCCTGAGTATGGAAACGGCAAGGACCGGCAAGATCGGGGATGGCAGGATATTTGTTCTCCCAGTTGAGAGATCCATCCGAATTCACATAGGTGAAATTGAATTTTAATCTGGACCCCGCGTTTGCAGACATTTTCCTTATGATGCCGTGCATCCGATATATTTTTGAGGATGTTGAAAATGTCGAAAAAACCGCCAGATTTTATCATATTTCGTATCGGATACCAAAAATTATTCAAAATCGGTAAATGCACGTAATTTCATCTCGATGTGAGCTGAAATCGGATAATAACCAGTTGCAAGTTGTGAACTCTCATTTTGCCGTATGGCTTCATCAATATCTTCATCGGAGATACCATGTTGCCAGTGATCGACTACCTCAAGGAAGAAGACGGTTCCTCCACCGCGAACAATTCGACAGAGATAATATGACTCGTCGCGGTTTCGGATATAATAATACGATCTTCCTATGAGCGAGTTCCGGTAATTCTGGAGTTCTTCCAGGATTTTTTTGTATTCCGGTTCTGACCCATCAGGCATAATGTAACCCGGGATCGGATTGTCACTCCTCGTTCGTATAGCTCCTGATAATTTTTCCACCCCCAGCACCAAGCAACGTTGGCGCGTATTTCTTCCGGCACGCTGCTTTAGAGATAGATGACAATATCTTTCTATAATATATATATATAATTTATTGAATTAATGTTTGTTATATCGCGGAGAGGTTTCCAGCGGCTATGTTCAGAAGAAAAATGCAGATTGTTATCTACTATAAAGAAAGAAAACCATTACTGCAATCATGATTTCGTGGCTGATCGAAAATTTTAGGAATTTTAAGCCCTCCGCGGCAATCGCGATCAATGCCACCCGGCACATGAACAAGATCGAGCGCAGGAAACTCTTCTCCCCCGATCTCGAACCCATGCGTACCGCGGAGGGACGCTGGTTCGAAGCGATTGTTTATGAGATGTTCCTCGATATATCAAAAAAATCCGATTCAATAAAGTATCTTGCAATGAAAGGCGCGGATGCGCCAAGACAGCGGGAAGACGTCCAGCTGGGACAAAACGGGCTTTTTTACTCAAAATATGGGGACATCACCATCCGGGGCAATGGCCAGGATCTCGCTGAGTTCGATATGCTTCTTGTTGATTCCGAGAACCATGTGACATTTGCAGAAGTGGTAACATCACCTGCCGATTTACGGGAGTTCGAGCAGGAGATCGCCTACAAGAAAAAACTGCTCGGGTATCTCTATGGCCAGAAAATTACCCCGTTTCTTCTTATCTCATCATTCGATCTTACCAACTATTCGGTAGTAAAACGCTTAATGAAAGATAAAACGAACGCAATTATCCATACGAGTTCATGCGAACAGATCAAATCACTGGTGAAACATTACCGGCCGAGGATTATTTACAACAACCCGGTAAACCACCCGAAATTGATCCGGGCAACCGATATCAAAATGAAAAATCCGTTCGATTACAAACGATACCACGATAAAGTCCGTACCAGGATCTTTACTGATATAGAAAAGCGAGAACGAAAAAAATTTCCAGAGATACCCGATCCCACGGGAATACTCGTCAAGAAAGTCCTCTACGGGGCTTTGTTTCCGCCGGCCATAAAAGCCCTTTGCGAAACCTATGGCCTCACGGTAAAAGGCAAACCCATCAGCTTTGTGGATTTCCCGAAATACTACTCAAAAGCAATTATTGCCACGGATCTTCCGGGTTACGAGCTGATTATTTACCTGCGATCGAAACAGAAGAAAGAGTATCACAAGATGATCCAGGCAAAGGATGGGCATTTCAAGTTCGAACGTCCCACTCCGCCAAAAGTCGGCTTCTTTCTCTGGCTCGAAGCTATCCAGCCCACGCTCGGCACCCGGATAACCCTGGGAGTTCTGGAAAAATTCAGTATTGCAGAACCACAAAAAAAGTAATTGTTGCCGGGATCGGTACCGGCCATACGTTTCTCTCCCGATTAATCGAGAAGGGCGCCCATCGCTTCGTCGAACCGTGAACTCATGACGTAGTCGATACTGGATACTTCTGCAGCTTCCGGAGTAAGAGCCATCAGGTCGTCGCGGGACATGGTCGAGAGCCGGAAGTTCCTGCTCCCTGCCATAATCTGCTGGAGGCCGGTTTTGAACTTCTGCGAATAGGTATAGATACCGACTGCACCCATCGGGATCTCTTTCATGCGGTTGCCGAATTTCTCCTTGAGCTCCTCGTACGCAACAAAGATCTCTTCGACATTGTTCCCGTACTTCGAGACCGACTTGGGCAGGTCGCCTTCCTTGATCCATTTCTCAATATTCTTGCCAACCATGCCGGGGATCATGAGGCCACGGCCCATGCAGACAGCCTTGAAGTATGGGCTGCCCATGGCGAGCGCCTTAAACGCGCCGGGTTCATCGGAGAATCCGCCCGCCATTGCCAGGTCGGGGACACGGTAGCCTTTCTTGTCGAGTTTTGTCGCAAACTCATACGCAAGCGACTGGAGGTAGAATGTCGGGATACCCCACTCGTTCATCATCGGCCATGGGCTCATACCGGTTCCCCCCGGTGCCCCATCGATGGTGAGGAGATCGATCTTAGCCTCTGAGCTGTACCGGAGGGCCATTGCCAGTTCGACCATGGAGTATGCACCGGTCTTTAACGTGACACGCTTGAACCCGATGTCGCGGAGCCGGTCAACCTCTTCGAGGAAGCCTTCTTTGGTTACGAAACCGAGACGGGAATGGCGCTCGAACTCCTTGATTGCCCCTGCCTTGAAGGCTGCCTGGTTCTCCTTCAGGGTCGGGTCGGGCAGAACGATATAGCCGCGTTTCTTGAGCTCGATCGCACGTTCGAGGGATTTGACCTTGATCTCCCCACCAATACACTTTGCACCCTGGCCCCATTTCAGTTCGATAGTGTCAAGGTTGTGCTTGCTCGCAACGTACTCCGCGGTCCCAAGCCGGGTATCCTCCACATTCATCTGAACGAGCATCTCACCGTAACCGTCGTAGAATTTCTTGTAGATATTGATACGGCGATCCATCTCGGGCGATTCCGTTACTTTTCCGTTGCTGTCCCGCTTGAGTCCGGGATCAATACCGCAGACGTTCTCACCGCAGACAAGCGTGATTCCGGAAATTGCCGCCCCGATGGCGAAGTGTTCCCAGTTCACTCTGGCGATCTCGGTCGAACCAAGGGCCCCGGTAAAGATAGGAAGTCTCATCCGGACCTTCTCGTCCCAGCCGTACTCGGTCTCGGTATCCACAGTTGAGAAGACCGCTGTATCCGGACCGGCTTCGATTCCTTCAGGAAGGCCGCGTGCGCCTACTGCATACCCGTGAATATTGAGGTGCGAATAGTCGATCGGGTAATTCTTGTCAGCACCCGCAGTCATCTCACCGAAGGGACCGGGATAAAGAACCTCCCGTCCGCGGAACGATGCCAGCCAAGTCTCACAGCTTCCCCTGCATCCATCGATACAACGGGTGCAGATACCGGACATGGGAGCAACATTCCTTGACCGGTTCACCGTCCCCGTCGCTTCGTTTGCGTTTGGTTGCCTAAGATTCAAGATAACACTCCATTAGGATTCTTTTAGCTATTCCCCGAACAGCGAAGTGCATCGATTCACCACATGAAGGAATGTGCCTTCTCAGCTGCGAAGATAACCGTTTGAGTAGTCTCAAACAAAAAGGATTTGCAACTCAATCGGTAATAAGCGCTTGCTTTCCATCTTATTATAAGTTTTACGGTTTTTGTTTGCGATGGCAATACATTTCCACCCATTTTTTCTAAAAAGTGGATCAAATATTTACAAAAATTCACAGAATAATTTTCATTTCTTCATTTTTCTCAGGAACAAAACTAAATGAAAAATGGCGAGCTGGAGCAACGTTTCCTTTAGAGAAAAACACACGGGTTTCCTGAATACTTTTTCGTGTTTTACTCATTTTTAACATGATGATTCCAGTTTCACGAAAAACAGGAAATGATCAGCAATACAATTTAAAGATTTTTTGGCTCCCATGGATGATGATAAAAATGCGAGAATTAATCAACTTTTCCTTACGAGCACTATCCTTACGAGTACTATGTATTTATCGATCGGAAAATTGGAGTTTTTCTTCCACAGATTTCGTGAATTATGGTAAATGTGGGCACAGAAAAAAGAATTCTCCGTTAGTTTTTTAAATTTTTACGAGCTCGTAGGAGCGGTTGCCCATACCGATTTTTTCAGCATACCGGACCTGCTGATATCCGTCCGTGTGGACATGTACTCCGCTAAACTTGTCCTCACCCGTTGCATGATGAGACGAAAGAAGGGAATCGGTGAAACCGATCTGCTGGTTGACAAGATCGAAACTTGCAGCATCGATTGCTACCGGGTCATCTGATGCAAGAATACCGATATCGGGTACGATAGGGGCGTCGCTGAAGGGAAAACAGTCGCAGTCCGGGGTGATCCTGATCAGGAAGTTCATATACGCCGCTTTCCCGGGTTTATCCTTCACAGCCCCATAGGCATATTCCACCATCCGCTCCATGAACTGCGGGATCTCGGTCTCCCAATCGATATCTATCGCTTGTTCGGGACAGGCATGCATACATTCAAAACAGCCGATGCAGAGATTCCGGTCGATTGAAAATTTCTCATCGACAACGATCGCATTCTTCGGGCATACCCGGATGCATTTTCCACAGCCCGTACATTTCTCAGAAATGTTAAAAGGCCTTGCATTGTGCTGGGCACGTTTTCCCTCAGGTGGAGCACACCCCATGCCGAGGTTTTTCAAAGCTCCCCCGAACCCGGAAACAATATGGCCCTTGTAATGGCTCAGCACCATCATGCTGTCCGATGCGTGAATGTCCCCGGCGATAGAGACCCTCTCAAAATGCTTTTTGCCAATAACGACCTGGGCGATATTTTTCCCATCAAGACCATCGGCAATGATCACCGGGGCCCCGGTAACGGCATAGTCAAACCCGTGGAGGATTGCAGTCGTTGCATGTTCGACTGCGTTTGATCTGCTTCCGAGGTAGAGCGTATTGGTATCAGTAAGGAATGGCAACCCCCCGCATTCCCTGATCTTCTCAACAACCTGCCGGACGTAAACCGGACTGATGAAACCGTCATTCCCCAGCTCCCCGAAATGCAGTTTCACTGCAGTCTTTTCTCTAGGCGCAAACACAGAGGCAAAGCCGGCCGCATCGAAGAGTCGGCGGATTTTTGCCGTCGTGCTTTCGTGATCGGAAAGCGCACGTATGCTTGCGAAATATACCTTGCTCTTCATAGGAATTCCTGCACAGGATTGTTGGCTTCAGTATGAAAAACCATCGGCTTTTGCGATCCCGGCGCGATACACAGACCGGAACTCCCGGGATTTCACGGGTTTCCACGAGAAAAATGATTTTGAAAATGAAAAAACGGAGTTTTTTCGCGTTATCTTCTGCCAATCTTCTTCTTTTCGGCTTCGATATCAAGGAGTATTTCGAGCTCGAGCGACATCCCGTACGCTTCCTGTGTCTCATCGCTCCTCCCGAGCTCTTCTTCCAGACAGCTACCCTTGATGTACCACGCCATCGCGGCATTGGCATTGTGAGAGAGAGTGCACGGGTGCTTGCGGATATGGCGTCCTGGTACCGTTCAAGATTGAAAAGGGCAAGAGCTTTCTTCGGCCACGCGTCTGCAAAATTCTGGTTGAGAGCGATGGCTTTCTCGCAGTCTGCCAGGGCTTCTGCATTCTTCCCGTTTTCTATCTGGACCGACGCTCGAAGGAGCCAGCCTTCAGGAATGGTTGGATCAAGGGAGAGGGCCTTGGTTGCGTAGGCAAATGCCTCTTTATATTTCGTCCGCTGGAAATACGAACGACCCTTCGTTACCAGTTCTTCAGCTTCTTTCACGAGCATGAAGATCTCCCCGGTTGCACGAATTTCCTCTTTGTCATTGTTCCTCCAGCATATCGAAGACAAGATCGCCAAAAATCCTCTTCAGCGCCTCTCTCTCGTATTCGATCTTCTTCTGGTGAGCATCCAGCACATGTTTTGGGGATTCCCAGATATGCCAGTCTTCCATCGTCATGTAGGAGAGCACGTGATTTGTCAGATTGACCCCGAGTTTGTAGATATCAAAATAGTAATCCAGCGTCGGTTTCGCGATCCAGTCAATAAAATCAAGATGTTTTGAAAAGATCTCCAGCATGTTATCCCCAAAGACCTTCGACTGGTACCATGCGGTATGGGTCCACCGGGTAGTCAGCATCTCCTTTACTTCCAGGTGATCGAACTTTTTCATCTGGGGAATATTGATGACGGGTTTTAGTGAATCGGCAGGAAGAGTCTTTGCAAGGAACACGTCACAGGCATAGAACATCGCCTTGTTCAGGACAAAATAACGGCGGGGAACAATGCTCACCTGCTCCATCATCTCGTCCATATCCGCCTTGCCCTCTTTCATCACGTGATACAACTGGGTCTTCCGGATCTGGGGCATCCGGTGGTATACCATGGCATTGGAAATAGAGTTCAACGGAAGATCGTTGACATCCTCGTAAAAATGATTGTAGAGGATGAAGAGCATCTGGATGAACTTTTTTACCGGAAGCTTGTTTTCTTTTTTCGCCTCATCCTTTAAGGCATCGTAGTAGATCTACCGCATCCCCCGGTAAACAGTATCCTGGTCATAGGAACAGACGAGGTACTTTGCTTTTTTCGTTGCCGCCCCTTTTTTATCAGAAGATGGGTACAGTGCTTTGCTATGACAAAATTCTTGAGAAGACCGATGTATTGTGCCGGGAAAATGATAACATTCTTTTCAATATCATAGGTGTAGACATCGACAAGGGATCCACCCGGCTCAGCGTCGGGATTTCGCAAGAGGGAGATCTCGGTATCAAGGATTTCCTCGGTTTGATGGAGAAGCCGGCGGATTAGTTTTGATAACGGCATTTCGGTCTTCATTGACGATCACCCGAAGACCGCATCAGCACAGTGTAAAACATCGTTATCTTCCTGTTTGGTGGAATATGTCATAAAATAGCGTGTAAATACTCATAAAAAATTTTGGGGGATTGTCCGGTTTGCCGGGGATGAAACGGAAAAAGAAGAGACATCGTGTAGAATTCCGGGATGGCAGGAACCGGAAAAACATTACTTCTTTTTCCGGGGGCGAATGAATGAGTGGAAGAGACCGGTTAAAGCATTTGGGTTTTTGGGCCGGAATACCCCCTCGTTGACATACCTGACATCCTCTATCGAGAAAAAAGCATGAGGATTGGTCGTGCGGATGTATTCGGTTATCCGGGGAATATCCGTGCGGTTGACCAGCGAAAGGATCATCTTGACATTCCCCCGGGCCCCGCGGGCATCCATGCAGGTGACGCCGAGATTTTCCGACTGCATGAACGATGTGATCTCTTCGTTGGATTCTTCAGTCGTAATGATCCGTAGGATTACCATTCCGATGTAGAGCTTCTCCTCGATAACAAGCCCGACATAGGTTCCCATTGCAAACCCAAAGGCAAAGGCAAAGAAGTTGGCAATGTTTGCAAGATCGCTTATAACGATCTCCATCGCAAGAAGCCAGATAACGATCTCAAAGAATGCGATTATGGGTGCGAGGTATTTGATCCCTTTGGAGATGTAGATGACCCGGCTCGTCTCCATACTCACGTCGCCGATGCGGGCAAGGAAGATCAGGGCCGGGAGGGTAACCCACGAATAGAGCACCGGATCGATATTGATAAACATTTTTAACGCCTTATTATGCTTTTTTGGTCTCTCATCTCTGTCGTTTTTACATTGTTGATGTTTTTTGTCTATCAAGATTATCCGAAAATTAATTCAAAAAAGCCAGATATCGGGAAAAACGGGCAATCGCGCGGATGAGTCAACCCGGAATGTTTTTCCTATATCTCTTTTAAATTCCGGTTTCAGGGATCGGCAGGGAAAACTCCACCTTTATCCCTCAACATTTAAAAAAATTGAGGATCAATTTTTCAAGCTCGATGTGTTCACGGAAAAAGGAATAACCGGGTCAGCCTATACGGCTGCTACCGGCGGATTCATCTCTCTCAGCGATTTGAGCAGGAAGAACCCGACGACACCGAAGGTAATGATCGGAGATACCCACGCGGAAATTCCGATGCCAAAACTGTCCATGATCATAATACAGCCGAGACAGAAGATCGAGTACATGGCCCCGTTCTTTAAGAACCGGTATTTCTGGATATTATCAACATTCCGGATAGTCAGTTCCCTGACAACAAACGCCCCGACACCGTTCCCGATAAGGATAAGGGGAACCGCAAGCGTGAACGCAAAAGCCCCGAGAACACCGTCAATTGAGAAGGTGGCATCGATCACTTCCAGATAGAGTATTTTGCTGATATCCGACATGTTGCCGGAGAGCATCTTCTTCTCCTGTTCCTCTGCATTCTGGCGGAATCCGTGAACGATAAAAAACGCAGTGGATCCAACGACCGCCCCAAACGCCATCAATGGATTTCTTTCCAGTGCAAACCATACAAGGGCCGCAAGAACGATCGAGACGATTGCAAAGAACCAGACACTTTTTGTCGCAATAAAGCGCTCTCCCCGTATGCCAAAATTCTTCTCCTCGAGAAAGAGCCAGTGGAAGAAGAGGAAGATCAGGAATATTCCTCCGCCCATCAGGAGGATCGGGGTAGATTGTTCGATGGCTGTGAGGACCTGCGGATCGCTCGAGAACGTGGCCGTAAGGGCCCCTATCGGACCGAGAGACGGAGTCGCTGCCCAGACAATAAGCCAGGGAAGTAGGCCCCGGACGACAAAGACGGCAAACAGCAGTCCGTATACCAGAAACCATCGTCGGGCCCGCTCCTGCATCGTCGAGAGGACTTCGGCATTGATGATTGTATTATCAATGCCCGTTATCGTCTCGAAAAGGATAAGACCGGCGACAATCAGGACAATGGAAAGGATATCCATAAATCGATATATTCATGCGCCCGTCCGGTTAATAAGGCCATGGTCAAAACGAAATCCGGGTCTGTTTTTCGCGTATACGAAGCAAAATCGTAAGGAAAAATAAGAATCCGAGGGGCTGGCAACAAAAATTAAAAAGAAACGTTCCCAAAATGTGAGAAATCAGAAGTTTATAAAAAAACGGATTCGTAACGCTCATCGGTGATCCCCGGTCTTACGATCTGACTTTTTCTCGTAAAACGTGCAGAACGTCCCACACCGGGTGCAGTCTTCATTGCAGGGCTCAATATGAATTGTCGTATTCGCCCGGGGGAATTCGACTTGCAGGTCCGATTCGAGGTGATCCGCAAAATCGTGAGACTGGGTGACCGAAATATCTCCCGAAACGACAAGGTGGAATTCAATGAATATCTCCGGCCCGGATCTGCGGGTCCGCAAATCGTGGAAACCGGCATAGTCGCTTGAGTGCTCACAAATGATCTCCTGGATCCGCTGTTCGTCATTTTCCGGGATGCTGTGATCGATGAGGTCGGCAAAGGAGCGAACCGTGAGATCATAGGCAGCTTTCATGATAACAATCGCGACACCAATTGCAAACAGCGGATCGAAAGTGGTGAGCCCAGTCAGTTTGATGAGGATGAGCCCGGCAAATACACCAAGCGACGTGTATACATCTGTCCTGAGGTGCCAGGCATCGCTATCAAGGGCAATTGATTCGGTCTGTTTGGCGACTTTCATCAACCGGTGGGAGACATACCAGTTGAGCAGCGCGGAAATTGCCATTACCCCGATACCCGCAAACAGGAGCACGGGGGATTCAAGCAGCTGGTTCTCAGATCCTTCGGAAAGCAGTTTCACTGCCGCTTCCCGGATAATCAGGATAGCCGCAACGAAGATAAGGAGCGCTTCGACAAGACCCGAAATATCTTCAAACTTCCCGTGCCCAAATGAATGGGCCGCGTCCGGGGGCTCCGCGGACTTTCTTACGGAGAAAAATGCGATCACCGCGGCGAGCAGGTCCATTGCCGAATGGATCGCCTCCGAGATGATGCTGACCGATCCGATAGAAAACCCGACGATCAGTTTCATGACAACAAGGACGCTGCTGGACATGACCGAGAGACGGGCAGTACTCTCTTTGAGCTCATTGATGGTTTTCGAATCTTCAGCCTGAGGCTTCATTGAAGTACTCACTTACTTCGCTACGCACTCACATCAAACTAATTGAATAATCGAACATGAATATCGGATAAAGGACACTTTTTAAAAAAAAGGGAAAAAATTCTGAATCCCGGATTAAAACCGGGGTTTACGGTGCTTCGGAAGACATTCCCGGCAATATACCGGCCGCCCCTCAGTGGGCTTGAAAGGTACTTCGCATTCTTTCTGGCAATCGGCACAAGTGACTTTTGTCATTTCACGGGGTCCGCCGAAATCTCTCGGACCTCTCTTTTCGGATCTGAAATCTGGCATAGTTTCCTCGAAGAATACTTTCTACTGTCGCCCGATACTTACCGTCGTGGGATAAAAAAAAATGTGGCTCTCCCCGGACAAAAGTAGGGTGAAGGGAGATCAGTCACGTTTTTTATACGCGGCAAGGAGCCCTTCTGCGTATTCGGTACTCTTTTTTGAGGGTACGTAATTAAATTTCTGGACCAGTTTGAGTAATTCCGCGGAGATTTCGGTATCATCTGAAAGCCCGAGCTTCGCTACTTCGAAGAAAATCCAGTCAAGGCGATCGATCCCGGTATCCTTGCCATCGATAGGAATGCGTTTGGTGGTGATACGATCCGGGGGAATCCCTCCGCAGATTGAACAGTATGCCCCGTCTTTTCCATCGTCGGCCATGCTTACTCCTTGATCATGACGAGTATCATCTTGAATTTTGTGATCGCCGAGAGTGCATGGGGTATATTTGCCGGGAAGATAATCGTCTCGCCAACGGTCATCAGGTACGTTGTCCCGGCCACCCAAACCTCGCACTCGCCATCGAGGATAGTCACCATGGCATCGAATGGTGCGGTATGCTCCGACAGACCTTCATCCTTGTCAAAGGAGAAGAGGGTTATATTCCCGCTCTTCCGGGAGATGATCATCCGGCTCGCAACGGTCCCTTCCTGGTAATTTACCAGGTCAGGAAGCCGCAGCACTTTTCCGACAAGTTCGCCGCGCTTACGCTCGTGTCTCTCGACATCTTCAGGAGTTACCGGTTTGTATTCGGCCATGTGTGAAATTTCCTTGTTTCCAGAATAGGTGCCGGGAATATATAGTTCTCATTTTCTAACCGTTTTAAAAATTCCAACCGGAGAAAAAAGGATAATCAGCCCCGGGAATTGTAACGGGACGTGAATACTTCCCGGGAAAGGACCGGGACGCTACTCTTCGATATGGATAATTGCAACCGGGCAGAGATCTGCCGCATTCCGGGCACACGATTCCTGATCTGCGGGCGGGATTCCTTCTGCATTGTTTTTGTTTATCCTAAACTTTTCAATGATCTGTGAGAAGGAGTCGTCCGGATTCTGTTCAAAGAGATCCGGACAACTGTCCCAGCAGTTCCCGCAACTTACACACATCTCCCGTTCAATGGTAACTTTCATGTTCTGTATTCCTACAAATGACCTTTACGTCCTGGTTCTTCACACTCTTTTCGGCTGCATAGATATAAGATTCCGGCCCGGTCATCCCAGACTCAGCTCCGCAAGTTTTGCCGGTGTCTGTATGCCTTCCGCATCCCAGCCACGGGCTGCATAATATTCATCGAGAAGCGGTTCCCGTAGCCAGACATGACCCACAGGATCTCCCTCTTTTAATGGTTCTCTCAGCAGCCGGTCCAGCAGGGTGTCGTCCGCTTTCGTATAACCGACCCGTACATTGAACAGCTTCTGGACATTCCAGATCCGTTCGCCGATCCGGAGAATTTCCGGCTCATCAACGGGCATCCCGGTCACCGCGGCAACGAGCGCCGCATAATCCGGTGCACACATAGGGGCCAGTGACGTGAACAGGCAGATCCCTGCCGCATCGATTGCGGCAGTTAGATCTTGGAACGTTTTTGTCCAGACAGCCTTTCCTTCGTTCGTAAACGGATCGAGTTTCTGGGGGAGTCCGATAACTTCCGGGGAGATCATGTATCCATTGATGTGATCTACGCCCCTTACCCCGGTGGCATAGCTGAGGCCCTGCCCCTGGAGACCCCGTGGATCATGCCCGGCAAGCTCCTGTTTCTTTACAGTCATCGAAAGTTCCGGGTGGCCGTATTTCGCAGCAAACCGGTAGGATCCTTCGCCCATCTCGTTGCCAATCCCTTCATGGTACCCCATTTTTTGACGAGATCGTACATCCGGGGCCCGTCCCCAAACGCGATCTTCTCCCGGATGAAACCCCGCTCTGACATCTCCATCGCGCAGGCAACCGTCACACCGGCAGATATTGCGTCAAGACCTAGCTCATTGCACGCAAAGTTTGCCCGGGTGACCCAGACAAGATCCTCGATACCGCAGTCGTCTCGGTAACCGTCATTCCCCAGTAGGGCGACGCGTCACGGATCTCCCCGCACTTCCGTGGTTGATCCAGAGGAACACCGGTTTTTCGGATTTCCCGCTGAACACGACCGCATCGAATCCCGCAACTTTCAGTTCGTGGCCAAAGAATGCACCGCTGTCCGATGAGCATAACGTATCGTTGAGGGGGGATTTTGAAACAACCTGGTGCCGCCCGCCGAGCGGAACTCCTGTCCCGGTGAGCGGGCCGGTGGCGAAGACGATAAAATTTTCCGGTCCCAGCGCGTCTGCATCTGCGGGAACGAGATCGCTAACCAGTTTTACACCAAAATCCCAGCCCCCAAGAAACTGACGCTTCAGATCTTCGGGAACAGGTTGTCGGTTCACCGATCCTCGTGAAAGATCAACGTAGAGGATCGATCCTGCATATCCATCGGATTCTGTCACTTGTATCACCCGGTCTTTCGGCATTCGTTGCGCATTTCTTCTGTCCTGTCCGGTTTTCCGGAGACCCTTCCAAAGGAAAAATTCCGACGGGAATTCCGACAGTGCTGAAAGCGAGCACACGTGGCCGGAGAGCGCAATACCTCTGAAAGGTAATAACGTTAGCTTAACAAAAATCCGGTATGGCGGAAGGGCCGGTTTTCCCGCACTACAAAACCATGTTGAGGGAAGAGGGAAGGATCCAACCTTTTTAGCCGGGAGCGGCGGGTACTACTTCCGGTAGGACCGGTCGCATGTTCCAGAGAGAGCACTCTTTCTGGAGGGAATACTCTTTGGCCGGATTTTTTTTGCGATGGGGGTCCGGTTTTTTTGGAAAATTTTTGAGGAGGGGGGGATCGATTGTCTCCGGGTTTTTTGTTGGGGGGTCTGATTTTTTTTTAATTTGGGGAGGGGGTACCTTATGGCTCGAAATATTTTCGAGGGGGGCTACCCGTTTTGTGATATTATTTTCTGACGTGAAAACGCTCCTTGTGGAATCGGGTTTTAGGGGAGGGGGGCCTCATTTCCGGAATTTTTTTCGTGGGGGGTACCGCGTTCCTGAAAATATTATTGGGGGGCACCGGTTTTCCGGATTTCTTTATACCGATCGCTCTGAAACGTTGTTTAGCGGGTCCACTATCTTCCATTCACACCCATCTCGGGGCCGGGGAAAACTGCCGCTGTCCCTGAACTCGTGCACAAGCCCACAAAATCCGGCAAGGGCCCTCAGCTGTGCCAAACCCCCGCCCGCCTGCATAATCAGGGGTTGGAACAAAGCGACAAAAGGCACATTCGAGATGAACTGGCTGACAATGACACTGGTCGCAAGGATTGCAGGAACTGAGGAGATCGTATTCCCACTGAAAAACGACTGGAAGAACCCGGACGGTCTCCACCCGGCGTGCCGAGAGGACCAGCACCGGTATTGCTGCAAGGATTGCGATGAAAGGCAGGGAAACAACCATCCCGCCTCCGAAGAATGAACCGATAATGTTGGCTGCGGCAAGAATGAGAATTATTGCCAGCGATATTTTTACCGGTACCATTGCAGCAAGCTCACCGGGAACGGGCGCCTCGTGAACCAGGGTTCCCGTGGGGAAATCCTCTGTGTAGACAAGTTTCAGAATTACGTAGGGAACAATAAGGCATACCAGCGTCGGGAGAAGGAGATACCGGGCGAATAGTACGAACGGGGAGGCCATCCCCGAGTTTATCGCAACAAGAAGGTTCTGGGGGTTTCCCATAGGGCTCATGACACTTCCGGTGGTGATGGCAAACGCGAGCGTGAGAAGAAGAAGCTGGGACCGGATCCGGAATTTCCCGGCCCTCCCAAGCGTAATCTGCCAGATTCTCAGGTTGTACTTTCCCACCTGCCGGATAGCAATCAGCAGGAAGACTGCGGCAAGAACGATGAGTGCGACATACGTACCCGTGATCTTTTCCGATTATTGCAGATGAGTGTTGGTATTTGTTCCGCCGGTAATTGGGAATTGCCGGATTTTCCGGAAGGAAAAAAGGGTTTTTTCAGGCTGCTTCGGCCGATGTGCAAAAGCAGGCGGACGGGAGAGAAGCCGGGATTAAAGCGATGCGGGTTTTTCCTCGCGCACGACATGCCAGTGCAGGAGAATTCCCGCCTCGATCCGGTGTGCTTCAGTAAGCGTGAGTTTTGTAAATTCCGACTCCTTGAAAAATCCGGTCCCGTCTGCTAGGGTAGGCGCATCTTTTCCGCCGATGATGATATTTCCGATGAATGTGTAGAGTTCGTCCACCAGACCTGATCGGAAGAGTCCTTCGATCAGCGTTCCGCCGCCTTCAACCATCAGGCGCTGGATGCCCATGTTGCCAAGTTCGTCCAGCAGTGCCGGAAGATCGACTTTATCGACACCGGCGATAATTACCGTTGCATGCTGTTTTAAAGCTGCAACCTTCCCGGCCTCGGTTTTGAGCGAGACTGCCACGATCCTCCGTCCTGGGCCTTTGTGAAGGATGGATGCATTGAGGGGAATCCGCCCAGTGCTGTCGACAACAACCCGGACCGGGTTCTCATCAACGCCTCGTTTTCTCCGCTGTTCCCGGCACTCTTCCCGCTTGACGGTAAGCGATGGATCGTCGGCAAGCACGGTACCGATTCCCACCATGATCGCATCGCATCCTGCCTTCAGCCGGTCGACCCGGACAAAATCCTGTTCGCCGGAGATCTCTACCTGCCGGCGTTCAACCGTTGAGAGTTTTCCGTCGGCGCTCATGGCCACATTTACCACGACATATGGACGCATTACCGTACCTTTTTCTTTCTTCCTCATATCAAACCGTGGTCCTCCGAAAAACAAGAGTCCGGCTGATAAGAGAGAATATCAGTCCAAAACCTGGACAAAAAATGGATAAACTAGCCCTTTCCCGGATTCTCATTTAGTGCACAGTTAAAATAAAAGAAGTTTCAGATTACGAAGATAGCATGGGCGATACGGCAATTGCAGATAACCGGTACAATACTTTATTAACAGATATCGTCCGGTTCCTAGTAATCTTATCGCTTGCATTCTCCCGGTCCCTCGACATCATCAGTTACCAGATTTTTACATTCCCATCATTTATGCAACCTATGCCTACCCCCATTGCGGAATAATCGTCGCCGGTATCTGCGGCGTTGCGTTCGAAGGGGTGGAATTTTATTACAATTATCCGGACCCGGCGGCATTGACTGCGGTGATCCTCGAAGGAATCCTGTTTGTCATTGTAGCGGGGATTTTTGCCTACCTCATCGAGAGAATTCACCGGAGTGAGACCGGCTACCGGAAGCTCTTCGAGAACTCCCAGCTCGGGATCGTACTCTTCAATCCTGGTAATTTTTCCATGCTTCAGGTAAATGAAAAATTCCTGGGTATGCTTGATTATTCTCGTGACTATCTGAAAAACAGGGATTTTTCCGAGCTCTTCTTTACTCCGCGCGAGAAGGAGCGGTTTCTCGAACGCATTAAAAAACACCCCGATACCGCTGATTTTGAGACCCGGTTCCGGAGCAAATGAGGAGGAGGGGGCTGGATTAACCTCTCGTGGAGCACGATTAATCCCGACACAATCAGTGTTACCGCAGTAGACATTAACGCCCGGAAATTTGCAGAAAAAGCAAACAATGACAACATGATGAAATATCGTCAGCTCACCGGACATTCGCCAACCGGTATTATCATCGTCGAACAGGGGATCATCCGGTACGCAAATCCGTCATTCATGGTATTCTCGGGATACGCACTTCCGGAGCTCATCGGCAGGGACCTCGAACTGTATATCGACGAGAAGAACCGGGAGGAATTTTCCGGGTTCCGGAAACAATGGTCAGCGGTTCCGAACAAACCCGCGAATGGAGAATTCCGGTTTGTAAATAAATCCGGATCCCTGCATATCGCTGCACTCTTTACCGTTCCCATTATGCATTTCGGGAAGGCAGCAACACTGATCAATGTGATCGACAACTCTGAAAAATGGCGGTTAACGGAGAAACTCCAGGAGGATAACGAACGGAGGAGGGGAATTATCGTCACGCTTGCTCATGAACTCCAGACACCCCTCCAGCCGATTTTTGGTTACTTAAACCTCCTTATCCAGGACCCGGAGGGTGTTGACATTAAAGGGGATACAAAAAAGATTCTCGAACGTTGTCTCTCAAGCGTTGACCGGGAACGCCAGATAGTAAACCAGATGCTTGAACTCTCCATCCTCGAAAGCGGGAAACTTAACCTGAAACACTCGACTTTCTCCCTTGTGACCCTTGTAAAAAGCGTCATGGATGCACGCTGCTTTGCTGCCGATGCCGAAATAAACTTAGAAATTCCCCCCGATTGGGTAGTATCGGCGGACATGGACAGGCTCTACGTTGTCTTTGATTCAATTATCTCGAATGCCATCAACTACTCGACGGCCCCAAGAAAAATCAGGATATCCTACCATTCCGATCCCGGCGACAGCATGCATCACATCGCGATCCGGGATAACGGGATCGACATCGAGGAGGAGGCTCTCTCCTCGGTATTTGAACCCTTCCAGCTTCCGGATGCAGTGAATCTGTCGAGAAAATTCGAACGAATCGGCCTTTCCCTTTCCATCGCCAAGAAGATCGCACAGATGCACGGGGGAGATATTGCGGTCGAGAGTACGGTGAATGTCGGCAGCACGTTCACTATCCATCTGCCAAAAGAGGGAGGTGAAAAATGTCCTATAAGATCACGGTCGTTGAAGATGACAAGCCCATCCTAAAGAGGATAGAAATCCTGCTGAAAACATCCGGGTACGAACCGGTCCTTGAACCGGATGCTCTCCAGGCACTGGCAGCGGTAAAAAAGAATCCGCCCGATCTTGTTCTCCTCGATATTATGACGTCGCCCATCAACGGATGGGAATTTCTCCAAAGACTCAGGGAAGATATGGGATGCAGAGAAATGCCGGTAATCCTTTTTCCCGCACCGTCAACCGTTGATGAAAGAATGACGACGATGAACGATCCAAACCTGGGGTTATTGATAAAGCCGGTTTCCCTTGTCGAATTAAAGGCAGGGATCAAAAAATTTCTGGGTAAAAACTAAATTCTGACTTTCACCGTCCTGTGCAATTTTTCTTTCTCCTGCGGTCAACCCGTTTCAATACTAATCAGGAGCTCCAGCTGGCAGAGATGAAGGTGGAGAACAAAAAGACCGCAAACGCGAAAAAACCCGGAAAACTGATCGCTGACACGCCTTATCAAGAAAATCATATCGGGAGGATTTTTTTCTTTCAGAAGATAAGTAACTCACCTCAACTTTCCGATGATAATTGACCACGGCCGGACAATTTTATTATCTGCGGTTGATCATGTCGTGCCCGGATTTACGGTATAGTTTAAAAAGAATAATTCAATAAGAGCGGCGCATGAAAGTTCTGTATATTCCTGCCCTGACAGGCATGCTTGCTCTTGCCCTGCTGTTCGCGGGCTGCACGAATGCAACCCCGTCGGTTGTGGAAAAGACCCCGGTACCTGCAACGATAGTCACCGTACCACCCACCGTGGAAACTACAGTGCCTTTCCCAAACGCCCTCTCTCTCAACCAGCCGGGAACATTTGGATCCGGCACACGAACCGGTGAGGCAACGGTTTACCGGTACCTGGTAGTGTCGAACTATAGCTGGACCACCCCGACGTTTAAAAGCCCTCACCGGGTTGAAATCTATAATCCCCCTTACAACACCCAGTATGGTTACAATATCGAACAGCCTGCGCCGGGTAAGGTGTTCCTGTTCGCCTACATCCGGGTAACCGATACCGGGACCACGGCAATTTACGCTCCGTCGACAAAACAGCTCACGGTGAATTATGACGGGAACACATACCCGTACAAATCGCTTGACAGTGCCAATATCGTGGTAAACGGGCTCTCCGGTAAGCAGTATGACTTCAACTTCGGCCCGGGCGGGACAGGGGGATACGTCCAGCCGGGCGCGAGCAACGCGGCGGATGGTTACCTCATCTATGAAGTTCCGGATAATTTTGATCCCGGGAAAACATTCGTGACAGGGAATCTTTATTTCCAGACCCGGGCGAACTGGAGACTCGCGTGAAAGTACCCATCTCCGACGTTACTTTTTTCACTTTTTCGATCTCATATCCATATGTCCAGAATCGATATAAGCGGGGTCGGCCATATCCGCTGATCAGGTTTTACCGTTATTTTACGCCGGGGTTGTATCATCGGGTTTTATTCCGTTAAGAAGAAGCGCCGGGGGAGCCTGCTTCAATTCCCCACCGGCTTGCAACCACAAAGTATGCCGCAAGGCCCTTCCACGATCCCCACCTGTCTGCGATTTTTCGTGCGGTCTCGACCGGGATAACCCCGTTATTCCCATAATAGTGCCCTATAAGCCGGCGGAGGCCAAGATCATCGGCAGGAAATGCATCGAAGCGATGCAGTCCGCAAAGTGCGGTAAGCTCGGCAGTCCACCTGCCAACGCCCCGCAGGTTCATCATCTCCGCAAGAACGGATTCGGTATCAGCCAGCGTGCGGAGGTTTTCAAGATCGAGCGTTCCTTCAACTATGTGCCGGGCAATATCCCGGATATACTCGGCTTTCCTCCGACTCAGCCCGCAGGAGCGGAAGGTCTCATCCGACGCCCCGGCGATCTCTTCCGGTGTCGGATAGCAGTAGTATGTCTGCCCACGGATAGTGATCTGCTGGCCGACTGCCCGGATAAGCCGGTTTTGCATCCGGTGCGCGACAAGAAGCGAGATCTGCTGCTCGATCACCGAATCTGTCAGCGCTTTAAAGACGGTAGGCGTGCCCGGGACTTTGAGCCCCCGGAGCCCGCAATCCCTGCCAGTACCGGATCCCCGTCAATCTCCCTGAGGAACGGTGACAGGTCATCGTCAAGATTGAGTACGGATGAGACGAGCTGTTCCACGGCCGATGCCAGATTACCGGTCTTTCCGTGCGCAGAAGAAAATTTAAGATTCAACCGTGGTTCATCAACGGTTCCGGAGGACCTGAGCTCCACGAGAACCGGTACGCCGACAGGTAATGCCTGCCGAAAACCCCGCAAGAATAATCCCTTATCCCGGAATCGCCACCGGAGAAGATGAAGGCGCTGAGATCAAAATCGTAGGGTGGGCGGGGATGCAATTGTCTTGCAGGCATGATATGGCAGACAGTAGGTATCTTGTGAAATATACCTGATCCTGTCTGAACTTCACTTTGGATCTCAGATCCTGATACCAATCCGGATAAAATCCGGGAAAATTACAGCCCGGGTTGCCCGCCGGGCTCGGTCCCCGCAAAAAGATCAACAATTTCCCGGGCCTTCGCATCTGGAATAAAGAGGAGCACCACATCACCGGCAGATAAGACGGTACTTCCGGGAACATTGCTGATGGTCATGTTCCCGCTCCGGAGGCCAATCTCCCCAATTCCAAACCGGGTCTTGAACTCAAGCTCTGTGACACTTTTCCCATCGGCAGAAGAGCCGGGTTCAACCGTAAAGGTATGCACATGGAGTCCCATGAAAAGGGTTCTCACATCGGGAATCTGTGTATCGGATTCATCCCCGCGGGTGAACAAAGCCGATCCGAGCCTTTTCATCCGTCCGATAATTTTGGTGATCTCGCTCTCGGGCATCTGGTATCTTTTCAGTGCCCGGCTGAATATCTCGAGAGCTGCTTCGAACTCTTCAGAGATGATCTCATCCGCCCCGAGGTCCAGCAGGTACTGGGCGTCCCGGACATGGCTTGTCCGTGCAAGAATGTACAGGTCAGGGGAGAGTTTGCGGGCAGAATGGACAATCCGGGGAATGGCCTGTTCATCGGAGACTGCGACAACGAGAATCCGGGCCTTCCGGATTCCTGCATGTTCAAGCACCTCCTCCTGGACGGCATCACCGAACAGGAAGTTCGGCCGGAAGGACGAGCGCTCCTTCCGGATAATCTCCGGATCGAGTTCGATGATCATGTGGGGAATACCCGCGATCTTCGCAGCCCGGGCAACGCTCTTTCCGGTTATGCCGTACCCGGCGATGACGAGATGGTCGAAAATCCCGCTTTCCTTTGTAGCTTCTGCATCAGCAGCTGCACTCCCGGAAAAACGCCGTGGGGCAACACGGTACAGCAGGTCGACAACCCGGGAGGACGCAGTCATAAAGAACGGGGTCAGGGCCATGGTGATGATTGCCCCGGCAAGGAACACCTGGTAGACTCCATCCGGAATAAGGGTAGTTTCAAGACCGGTTTTGGCAAGGACGAACGAGAACTCTCCGATCTGGCAAAGGGCAAAACCCGTAAAAATACAGACCCGGGCGGGCATTCCCAGGACAACTGCCGCGAGAGTCCCGGTCAGGATTTTTACACTGATAATAATGAGGACGATTATCCCGACATAGTAGTAGTTGCTGAATACGGTTGTCGTGTTGAGAAGCATCCCTATGGAGAGGAAGAAGATGCTTGCAAAGATGTCCCGGAACGGGATGATATGGCCGAGGGCATCGATATTGTAATCGGATTCGCCGATAATGAGCCCGGCAATAAAAGCACCGAGGGTGACTGAAAGTCCGGCCTCACTGGTAAGCCAGGCAATGGCAATACAGATGCCGGCAAGAGTTATCAGGAAAAGTTCCCGGTTCTTTTCCCTGGCAACCCGGAACAGAAAGGCCGGTATTGCCCAATACGCGAGGACGATAATCACGAGAAGGATGATTGCAACCTTGGTAACCTGGAACGGAATCGCATTCAGGTCAGGCCCCGAACTCCCGACAAGGAGCGGGGCAATAAGCATCATGGGAATGATGGCAAGGTCCTGGAAAATGAGGATGCCAAGGAGCGTGCGTCCCTGGAGCGTATCGACCTGCCCCCGCTCCTGGAGGATCTTCATGACAATCGCTGTGCTTGACAGGGAGACGATGAACCCGAACATCAGGGCCTCGTTGAAAGGCATTTGGAACAGGCCGGAGAGGAGGGTAATCGCTCCAATCGTCACGCAGACCTGCACAAGCCCACCGATGATCACGGTCCGCCAGGTGCGGAGAAGCCTCTGGAACGAGAATTCAAGGCCGATGGTGAAGAGAAGCAGGATGATCCCAATGTTGCCGAACGTATCGATGGCGGTCTCATTGGTAATGAGCCCGAACCCGTAGGGGCCGACCAGCATGCCGATGATCAGGAAACTGACGATGCTTGGGATCCTGAATCGCTGTCCGAAGTAGAGCAGGGCTATCGAAAGCATAATGATGCTAACACTGGCTGTCAGGATGTCCATGTCATTCCTCACCGGGAATTTTCTGTTGTTGTAGATTTAACGACAAGCCGGCACATATACGTTGCGAGATTAGCGCCGACGAAGGAAAATACCAGATTATTGAGGCAATTTCCCGGGCAGGATGCCTGCGGGGAGATGCGGCAGGGTGGAACGAAAAAATCTTCCAAAATTATGAAGGAAACAGAAAACAAAGAGTGCCCCAGGCCTGATTTGAACAGGCGACAACTAGATCTTCAGTCTAGCGCTCTCCCAAGCTGAGCTACTAGGGCAGGATTACAAATGTTGTAGCTCCGGGTTAATAAATGATATGCTCAAACCGTTGTATCTGGCTTGCCTGAACATTCTTTTTTTATATAGGGTAATGAGAGTACTAACAGCATGCCGCCATCGAAGAAGCAGCCGGGTGCAGACCCGGGCCTTTCCCAAGCCATCGCATCCCGCACTACGCATGTTGTCCATCTCACCCATAACGATCTCGATGCTGTCGGAGCCGATGCTATCCACCGGATGAAGTACGGAACAGACGGCATTTTTACCATCTGGTCGTCAGTCGGCAAATTTCCTTCCCTCTTCTCGCTTGTCGCATCAAGCCCCGGTAAGGGGGATACCCTCTCGATATCCGATCTCGGGTACCACCGGGACTGCGAATCGATCACCCTTAAGGCACGCGCAAACGGCTGGAAGGTGGAATGGCGGGACCATCACCGGTGGCGCGAAGATGAGGTCCAGAGGATCGAACGATCTGTTGATCTGCTCCACATAGATACATCCGTATGCGGCACCGGGATCGTGGCACGCGATCTGGCCCCGGACAATCCCGTGGCTGGTGAAGTAGCCCGGGTGGTCTGCGATTACGATCTCTGGAAAAATACCGATCCCCGTTCCGCAGTCCTGGGACAGGTTCTCCAGCGCAAGAAGAACCGGGAACACGTGCGTGATTGCCTTGTCTCCGGGATCTTCACCGATGAACTTATCGAACGGGAGTACGCAGGAATCAAGTCCAAGATGGATGATGCCAAGGACCGGAGCCTGAGGCATGCAACCATCATCGGGACCAAGTACCGGATCGCCTTTGCCCCGCTCTACGGGTACCCGAGCGAGACTGCCCATTATATCCGGGACCAGAAGAAGACCGACATCGAAGTGATTATCGGAAAAGACGGGAAGTTCTCCCTCCGGTCAGTCCCACCCATCAGCCACCTTGTTGCACGCGAGTTCGGGGGCGGGGGACACCCGAATGCGGCGGGAGGATCGTTCAATTTTACCGTTGTCGAACGGTTCACCTGGTGGCTGTTCAAGAAGAGCCGGCATTTTGGGGAATTTGTCAAAGCCGCAGAATTGCATTGAACCTTACCGGACACAGACAGTCATTTTACGCAAAACCTGGCCGGGGATATCTTTTACAGAATTTTTTGCAGAATTATGTTCACGTAAGTTTGCATTTTTTCAGCCAGATTTATTTAACAAATTAAATATACAAAATTTTTTAATAAAAAGATTATACTTAGATCCGGTATACTATAAAAAAGATCTCCATAATTCTTGCGGGGCTGTGCCTCCTCGCTCTTGCGATCTTCCCTGCACAGGCGTTCACGGCAAAGGATCTCGCGGTCACGATCCAGCAGAACGGCGATGCAGAATTTGTTCTTAATTATGACCTTTCGTGGATCGAGCAGGTAGCGGTCTACTTCAAGGTCGCCGACCCGACCGCAGAGTTACAGAAAGGGATACAGGGTGAACTGGACAGACCGGTGAACGTTGTCAGGGTCCAGAGCAATTCAGCCGATGTCATTATACCGTCGTTTGCTAATGTGTCGCAAAAGAAAGGGACGACAACCATGACCATCCCCGCCTTTACGTTCTCCCGCGCCCAGGCAGCGGTGAACAAGTACTGGTTTGCATCCCTGATATCCCCTCACTTCACCCCGCAGACAACCACAATCATCTTCCCTGACGGTACCGGGCAAACTACCAGAATCAGATTGATATTCCCTCGATAAGTCACCAGACCGGATAATATTTTTTCTAGTTTTCCCGGGACTCCGGCTTTTCACGGTCGAATTGAAGTGTCTGCAATGAACACGGCAATTGGTGTGAACCACCGCCACCACTCTCGCTTTCAACGGGAGAAGCTCGATATTTTTTCCAGTTCTTCCCAGTAGGTATCGCAGCCCTCCGTGCAGTAGCCTGCGATCACAACCTGATCCGGGTCAACATGGGTTAGTGCAAGGTTGATCGCATCCATATCCGCATCAACAATCAGAATTTTCCGGAGATCGTACTCGTTTGCGAGATCAAAGACCGTAAGGAGGTGATCTTTTCCTGCCGCAACCGACGACTGGTGTTCCATAAGCGTCTGAAGCGATTCGCGGTCCGGCTTCGGCTGGAAGAAAAAAACCTCCTTCCGGTTCAGGTCGGTCACCACCGGTTCCTCCACCGTATCGCAGATGAGTACGTGCCCGGCGACACCAGCGTCGCGCATAGTCCGCATCATGGTGGCATATGCCCCGGTGATGGCCCCGGTCCATTCCTCGTCATCATTGAAGTACGTGTCAACAATACCGAGAGCGTGGGGAGCCGGTAAGGCACACCAGACATTCCGTTTCTGCGCTGCAATACCGTACCCGTCTTCTGCAAGCGCTTCCTTCCTGACACCCAGCTCATCGATCGCTGTCTTTTCCGACACGCCAACGATACAATCAAGGATCCGATCCAGAAGGAACTTCCCCCCTGCGCAGGGTGAGCCGATCCCGGTCGCAATCTGAGGCGCAAGCGACTGGAACAACCGGTAAGTTGTAAGATCGGCGGCGGTCCCGCGGTACTCCGCGATCCAGCTTGCCAGTTCAGCAACATCCGGGATGCCGGGTTCGGCACCAAGGCCCCGGGTTGCCAGTTTCAGCCGTTTGCTCATGGTTATGGATTATAACGTATAAACTTCAAAAACTTACTCATGACTCCGTCACCGCTGCTAGTCACGTGCGGGTTACCGTATACAAACGGCCCCTGCCATCTCGGACACTTGCGAACGTACGTCCCTGCCGACACCTACGTCCGCTATATGCGGCGGAAGGGTGAAGAGGTCGTGTTTGTCTGCGGTTCGGACAACCACGGTACACCGATCGTTGTCTCAGCTGAAGAGGTGGGCATTTCCCCTCGTGCTCTCTCAGAGCGGTTCCACAAGCACTTCGATGAGACCTTTAAGCGAATGGGCGTGCAGTTCGATCACTTCGGCATGACCGATGATCCCGCGAACCATCACCGGACCCGGTCGATCATGTCAGCCCTGATCGAGAACGGGTATATCTACAAGCAGATCGTCAACCAAGCCTACTGCACGAAATGCAAACGGTTCCTGCCGGACCGGTATGTCGAAGGCATCTGCCCCCACTGCGGGACGCCGGCTCGCGGCGACGAATGCGACCAGGGTTGCGGCAAGCACCTTGAGCCGGGCGAGATCAAAGAGCCGGTCTGCAAGGTCTGCGGAACGAAGGCAGAGTTCCGGAACCAGGAGCATTATTTCTTCAAGCTCTCGGAGTTCAAGGACTTCCTGCTCCCGTTCCTCGATAACCTCAAAGGCACGAGCAATGCGAAGAACTATGCGATCGGCTGGATCAAGGACGAACTCCATGACTGGTGTATCACCCGAACGCTGGAATGGGGCGTAAAATTCCCGGGCCGGGACGATCTTGTTGTGTATGTCTGGGTCGATGCCCCGATCGGCTACATCGCGTTCACGGAGGAGTGGGCAAAGAAGACCGGGAAGGACTGGAAGCGGTACTGGTGTGACGGGACAAAGGTCACGCACTTCATCGGCGGCGACATCATCTACCACCACTGCATCTTCTGGCCGGCGCTCCTCAAAGGTGCGGGATACGGGACACCCTACGCCATAGTCGCGAGCGGCATGGTCAAGGTAGACGACCACAAGTTTTCCAAGTCCCGGGGCTATGTGGTCTGGACCAATGACGACTATCTCGACAAGGGGCTCCCAGCCGATTACCTGCGATACTATCTCCTCTCGTACACGAGCCACACCAAGGAACTGAACTTCTCGTGGAAGGTATTCGGTGAGCGGATCAACAAAGAGGTCGTTAATATCTTCGGTAACTTCGTGTACCGCACGCTCTACTTCGCCCAGAAGGAGTTCGAAGGGATCCCCCCGGGCGATGTCGACCCGGCAATAACCGCGGAGATCGAGAAGTGCCTTGCCAACGTCGACCGGCTTATGCTGGAGTACGAGTTCAAAGGCGCTGTCGATGCCATCATGTCCCTTGCAGCTTTCGGGAACAGCTACATCCAGACGAACGCTCCCTGGAAACTCATCAAAACCGACCGGGCAGCGGCGACGAAAGTGATCAGGAACTGTATCCAGATCGTCAAAGCACTTACCCTGCTCATCGAGCCGGTCATGCCCAACTCTGCACAGCGGTGCTGGAAGATGCTCGGCTACTACGATGAGGTGAAAAACCACCCGATCAGTGATGCGACCCTGCCGGTGCCCGAAGCGTGCACAAGCGCACCGGTGCCGCTCTTTGCAAAGATGGAAGATACGCAGCTTACCGAACTCGATGCCCTGCTCCAGAAGCGGGTTGCGGAGGCGAACAGGAAGATGGAAAAGACACCGACTATATCGATAGATGATTTTGCAAAAGTTGAGATGAAGACCGGTAAAGTGCTCGCGGCAGAAGCAATCCCGAAATCGAGCAAGCTCTTAAAACTCCAGGTAGATATCGGCGGTGAGACCCGGCAGATCGTGAGCGGGATCGCCCAGTTCTACAAACCGGAAGAACTGGTGGGAAAAGACGTGATCGTGCTCACCAACCTTGCCCCCGCGAAGATATTCGGTGTCGAGAGCAATGGGATGATCCTCGCGGCCGGGGATGCGGCTTCGCTGCTTACTCCTCTGAAGGGTGTGGAACCGGGCACGAAGATCCGGTAACTTTTTTTAATTCTCCCTGTGTGCGATTGAAAAAGCGCTGCCATTACCTGCATGGTGCCTGGACCATCCGGGTTAAACCGGTTCCTTATCGTTTCACAAAAGTCCGGTAATATTACTTTGTTCGGTTTTTAAGATCCGGGCTGTCGCTTTAGGTTGCTGTGGCCGCACATCACGGCTCAGGTTTTGGCAGCTGAAGAATAAACCCCCGATCCGGAACCTGCATACATTTATCCCGGGATTTTTATTCGTACGTAAGGGGTCGGATGATAAATTTGCAATCGCATCCATAAAAGATTCCAAAGGCAGGGGTTGATGCTAAAAAAAAGCGTTTGGAGATTTTTGTAAACCTGCGCGACAAAGTGTTCGCTCCCGAGCGATGAAAATTACCAAACAGTTTTTTCCGTTTTTGTTAAGCAGATATAGTATTTTTCATAGGAAATATCAACAGATAGAATTTTAAAGAGAAGTTACGTGACGCCGTTGAATTTCCTTAAAGGTTGCAAAGAAAAATCAACAAAAAGAGGGAGCGTGGGATGCATACCGGGCAGGCCGCCCGGCATGCGTGGCAATTGCATGATGCTGGTTGCAGGCTGATGGAGTGCTGCGTGGGGATTACGGTGATGTGGACTGGTCGCGGTGACCCCGTACAATCGTGTTCATGCGCCAGTTCTCACTGGTCCCGATATCCTGCAACCATTCTCCAGCAGGAAGACGGTCATGGATTGCGCGGGTGATCCGGCACGATCCTGCACGTGCAAGCTGCTGGATACGGCATAGTCAATTTCTGGTTTGTGATCATTGCTCATGCGTCTCTACTCTCCAGACCGCTCCACGAAGATAAACCCGGCAGAGGCCGGCTATTACCAACGTTGCGGTGCCATGGGTTCTCCAGGCTCAGGGTGAGATGGTTCGCTGAAGATTTCTGAAGGGATAGCTGCCCCATAAATCCGGCGGACCATTTCACGGATAACCCGGAATCAAAATACCGGGAGCCGCTCCAGCGGCTCGGGCATTCTGATTCCAGAGTCGGTTGCTGCTCCAGATATATTGATAAAACACTGCAGGTGCTGACATCGAACCTGCAGGTTACATCCGGTGACCGCAGCCTGGGCAAAAAAACAAAAGGGTTCAGGGAATGTACCGGAACTTGCCTTCCGGAACGATAATTTCAAACCGGGTTCCCTTACCGGGAATACCGGTCTCCGAGATAGTCATACCGGTAAACCCAAGAAGCTCACGTATGATATACAGGCTTAGCCCGGCCCCTTCGAAATATCCCGGTTCAAAAGCACTCATCTTATTCTCTTCGGGAATGCCGGTCCCGTTGTCCTTGAAAATAAGAACGAGCGAGTCGCCTCTTTTTTCCGTGGAAAGACCGATCCGGGAGACATGCGGACCTCCGTGAAGGAGAGAGTTCTCGATAAGCGAATAAAAAATTCTCGGGAGCAGGGGATCGGCAAATACCTCCACGTCTTCTGCGTCAATGCTCATATCGACACGATCTTCCGAGGCAAGCCGGATCGTATCGCTGAATGTCTGTCTGATGGACTGCCATTTCGGGGAGATGGTTCCTATATCCGGGAGCGCCCGCATGAAGGTAATCTGGTTCTTGATCGATTCTACCGATCCTAAGGTACGGTCAAAAAACTTCTGGACATCTTCATGGGTATTCTTGAGCTGCGCCCGCTCGAGCGAACTCATGATCCGGGACAGGTGATCCAGAATGCCGTGCCGGGTGATGTTGAAGAGGATATCCATATTAAGCGTCATGTTCTCCGGGGTTACATTCTCGTCAATGCCCAGGAGGTACTTTATCAGCCCCGTTGAATCTTTGATCGGGACGATGATCGTATGGAGGATCTGATTCTCCTTACCGGAGGTCGAGAGTACCTTATTTCTGACTACGATTTTATTCGAGCGGGCCTCTTCATCTTCATTATCGATATTTTTCAGAACAGTTTCGTAGAAGAGCTCGCGATCGCTCTTTCCAATCACTGCCGTGACAGGCATACCAAACATCTTCTCGCAGGCTTTATTCCAGAAGACATATCTCCCGTCTTCCACGTTTTTTAAGAAAATGCATACCGGCAGCTGATCGATTATCTCCTGCTGGAAGATCTCACCATCTTCCGCCCGGCGCGTACTGGCTTTAATTGAATCAACCATCGTGTTGCTGCTTTTTTCAAGTACTGCAAGTTCCCGGCTCCGGGTCGGACCAATCCCGTGCCCGAGATCGCCCTGGGCGATAATATCGACATCTTTCCTTTCACAATGCGGGTAATCTCCCGGGTCTGGCGCCTTGAAATGATGAATGCCAGGGCACAATCGAGACACATCGCAAGAATTGCAATGAGAATATGGTAGAGAAGCTGCCGGTTCAGGGTGTCCTGCTGGAGCCGGGGGTTGTATGTGATCTCGACAATCCTGCTCGCGTCAGAGCCGTACCGATCCTCTTTGAGTTCGACAAAAAGGTACCGGGTCTTGATCCCGTCCGTTGAGTTGGGCAATTCAAGAGTCGTGCGCTGGGAGATTATTTTGCTGATTATCGGCCTGACTGTTTCTTCGGGAAGTGTGTTGTTATCAGATCGTCTCCCTATGGTGTTAAAGACCCGGAAATCATCAACATAGGGATTTGTCGAGACGATTTTTTCGATATTCTGCGAGTGTCAAGCTGCCCGCTTGCTTCCCCAAAGGAATGCCCGCTGACACCAAGTTCAAGAACGTATTTGTGATCCGGTGTTGGCATGTACGCAAACTTCCGGAACTTTCCGCTGCCAAGCAGTTCGTGGACAGCGCGATCCGGGAAAAACCCGGAGGAATTCCGGATTCTAGTCAGGTACGCATAAAAATACGGAACTTTCCTGAAATCCAGGCCAAGTTCCGGTTCAAAGATTGTATAGGCAATCACGCCGGATTCATCGATCAGGTAGATATCAGTATCGTTTCCTATCTCACGTTTCAGAGCCGGAAGATCCATCCTGCCGGGATCCCTTCCCGAACGCTCGTATGCAGAAAGTATTCGATCAAGTCCGCTCTCCATCCGGTCATTTAGGTTGTCGTCAAAAATGTTCCAGGCGGCATCAATCGTCCGGAGGGTCTGATCTATGTTTTCCTCGGTCTGGATCTGCAGTAAATTAGATTCCTTTTCGAAATTACTCTTGTGAACAGGTAATCATTAACAGCGAAAAATCCGACGATAATAAGAACCACAAGAATCATAGAAATAAGGAGGAAAACAGCGAATGATCGTCTTTTCTCTGAAAAATTACCCTTTGGTCCCATAACGCTCCCGGTTTTTTTAAAGCAATATTTTATTTGGTCCCCCTCTATATAATCTGGCGGTGAGATGTAATCCAAGGGGAAATTTAAGGATTTTTCTTGAACCTGTGTTAAACAAGCCGGATATAAAACAACGGGAATTTAAAAAAATATTGAGATTTGAGAAATTTTTGGTTACTTTAAGGCGACATCAATTGTTTCGATCACTTTTTCGTCTTTTTCGTTTTCACGGGCCGCGACAAGCGCTTTGCGTACTTTTTCTCCGCCCAGTGCACCAAGCGCACGGGCAGCCATCATCCGGACGAACCGGTTTTCATCCCGGAGAAGGATGATCATCGGTTCGATTGCATCCGAGTCACCCAGCTCGCGAAGGCCCTTAGCCGCCATGTACCGGACATGATCCCGGTTGTCCTTGAGACCCTGGATCAACGGTCTTACAGCCTTCTCATCAGCTATCCTGCCGAGTGCCTCGGTCACCCGGTACCGGGTCTCCCATTTGGGCTCTTTCATGGCTTCGGATAAGGGCTCGACCGCTGCCTTGCCAATGGTTGAAAGGGCAAAAGTCGCCTGTTCGCGGACAGACTTATCAAAATCACCAAGGGCAATAATCAACGGCTGGATAGCCTGGGGATTTTTTGCTTTTCCAAGAAGGTAGGCGGCATACTGACGGACAAGCGGATCAGTACTATCGTGCAGCGCTTTGATTATTTCCTCGAACCCTGATTTTTCTAGTTCATCGGCACCTTCGGGCCGCTCCGGAACAAATGTTTCGGCCATAGTGTTTCCAAGGAGTATTCCCCTGTCCACTTATATAAGCACGATTGATAACGGGTGGTGAGAGGCAGCCGTGAGAAGGTACACGGCTTTTTATAATCCTATGAAACCGGAGAAATCAGGAGATTTTTCGGATAGAAGGATACGCAGAATTAAAAAAGACACCAAAGATAACTTCAAAAAAATTCGCAGTTTCCGACGGAGATAATATCTCATGCGGGAATTTCTGATCATGCAGAAACGAGTTATTGAAATTCTCATCGTATGCATCGCGTTTATCGCGGCAACGGGATGCCTGAGCCTTTCCGGTCAGGGATATCCCCGACGGTATCTCCGCAGGAAGTCACCCATACCGGATCCAGCGGGATAATTCCCACTATGGACTCCCGCATGAGTTACAGTACAAAAACTGTTGCTATGGGGGACTCGGTATTAATCGCGACGCAGGATGGATCGGGTCCTGGGGGGAGCGATACGAAAATTATCGGACCGCGTATGGGACTCTTGAAGTAAAGAATGTAACCACCGCTGTGGAAAGCATCACAAGTCTCACAAAATCGAGTGGCGGATTTGTCGCATTAACCAACATCCAGTCTAGTTACAACAACCGGCTCTCGGGTTCGATTGAGGTCGGGGTACCGGCCGCCAGTTTTGAGAATTCACTTGCCGGAATAAAAGCATCCGGAAAAGTGAAATCCGTATCGACCCAGGGACAGGATGTAACCGAGGAATACGTGGACCTTCAGGTCCGGCAAACCTCGTACCAGAACCAGCTTGCCCAGTACAATGCGATAATGAAACAGAGCCAGAAAGTCGAAGATATCATCGCAGTCAATCCAGGAACAGATCGACCGGGTCCAGACGGAACTGGACCGGCTTGCAAGCAGGCTGAAATATCTCAACGGGAAGATCGATTACTCATCCCTCACCGTGAACCTTCAGGAGCCGGAACCGGTGGGAGGCGAGACCGGTCACAGTTTCCTCTCAACCATCAATGACGGTATTGCCGGATTCTTCGGTATGATTGATTTCATCATTGTCATTCTCTTCAGCCTCCTCCCCCTCATCATTATCGGGGGTGCAGCCTACGGGATTTACCGGTGGAGGAAAGGGAAGACCGTTCAGGATATCAAGGCTAAATCAGAAAAGAAATAAGCGGTCATAAGGTCCCAACACAATTTTTCCTTTTTTTTAAACTGCACAAAAAACCGATCCGGTTATAGCTCTGAACTTTCTCCGGATTCCTGTTTTCCGGGAAATCCTAGTTGTCAGTTTACAAATCCCTGCTTTCCCGGGAAACAGGGGATTGGATACACAGATCCCTCTGATATTTTCGAATTCCCGGGTTGAGAGAGTAAACCGTTGGCGTGCATGGGTGCCGGGTTCTGATAATTTGAAAGATAAAAAGAGGAGGAACGTTAGTGGGCAGCGGTTGCATTCGTTGCCGGCGCCACGGTCTTTATTGCAGATGTATTGCCAGAACCTGCCGGTGATGTTGTTGCCGAAGCCTTTACCGGTGCGGTCGTAGTTTCACAAGTACCGGGGCTGATCACCGGTGCCTTTGCCACACCGGTCGTAGTATCTACCGAAAGGGTCACTTTACCAAGGGACGCGTCGGTAGTTCCGCTTGTCAGTACTTTGCCGTTTTTGTATATCTCCACGGTTATCGCATGCCGGGTGGACGAGTCTGTCTTGGCGATAGCTGCCTGCACCGTGCCGGTCGCGTTCAGAACTTCGTAGAGCTTCTCGCCGGAGTCGGTGGCGGTCTGGAGATCGGAAGGAATGCCGTAGTTTCCCACAAATCCTCCGATATAGTTGACGTGAACCCAGACACCGGTCGAGGGAAGCGTAACTGCCGGGGTTTCCTTGGGTATCATCAGTGTCCCCGATACAGTTGGAGTTGACGACATTGTCGCCCCGGTTATTGTCGGTGTTGACGTTGTCCCACCGGACGTGCTCGCGGGAAGGGATATGCCTCCTTTGGTAATCATCGAATGGACGAAAAGTGCTCCTATGAGCACAACTGCGATAATTACCACGATCCCAACGACCACAAAGATTGCCCGCTTGCCGGGCCTGAACCCACGACCGGATAAGGGGCGTTTCGGTTTTTTTGGTGCGGGCGGGGCGCTCCGTGTTGACATGGATTCAGGTTTCAGCGGTGTCGGGCCAAGCTCTTTTGGCGAGAAGAGACGGGGAAGGAAACCTGTCCGGGCTTTTCCGGGTTTTGCCGGTCGGGCAGGCGGAGTCTGGTCCTGTGGAGCGGCAACCTGATCAAACTCAGGTTCGGAAATAGCATCGGGAACCTTACAGGCCAGAGATCTGACTGGTGCGGGGACATGCTCTGGTATATCCTCCCACGATAGTTCTTCTTCGGGAATGGATATCTGCCCGATAACGGGGGTCTCTCTCCGTCCCTCATAGGATTTCCGCTGCACCGGTTGCTCTGCGGGTTCGGCAACTGCGGTTCGCAGAGGATCGGGCGCCGGGGATGACGGGGACACCGGCGGGGTGACCGTCACGCTTACCGGCGATCCGCACCGGTTACAGAACGCTGAGCCTTCTGCAAGCTTGTCCCCGCACCGGGTGCAATACAGGCCCAATCCTGAAAACTGTGGAGCAGCTGCCGGTTCCGGAGCAGACACGGGGGCGGGTTGGACTTCCGGTACCGGCCCGGATTCGATAATTCGTTTGACCGGACGCGGCTGCTCGACCTCTTTCCGGATCGCTATCCGGGCCGGGGGTTGTTCTTCGGGATACAGATCTTCCTCTTCAACAGGCTGGACATTGCGGTGAACAGCCTGTTCGAATACCTGACCGGTGTTTTTCTTCAGCAACTTCACCCATTCGTCCCGCTCCTTGATCCTGTTTCCCCCGGTCTGCCGGGAAAAGGTGAGGATCATCTGTCGCAGCTCCCCGGTTTTTGCTACCATGGATAAGGTGATGGTCTGATCCCGAATCGCGTTCTCTCCGGTCTCAATGTCTTTCACGGTTGCAAGGGAGATCTCTTTCGGTGGCCGGAGGTTTTTCGACTTGTCGACAAGAATGATCCGCCGGTTGGTAAGGATCCCTTCGAACGGGAGAGACTTTACAAAGATCCCATTCGTCCTGACGAGCACATTCTCATCACTGCGGAGTTCTGGATCGCCCATGATATCACGTTGCCCCAATCTTTCTAAAAATTGTATGTCTGCTATGAAAAAGATATTTATGAGTTTTTCTGTCGTTTCGGCACGGTTTTCGCATCATCCGGGGGGGAGCCGGGAGGAGATGAGCCGGATAAAATGCCGGTTTTGCCCCCACTCACCCTAAAAACAGTTGGGAACAACTATTTGGGGAAACTCAGGGTATCCGAAAGCGCACCATGGCGTGCGAGGGCATCCCGGAGCGGCTTTGAAGCGTTCATCTTCGACTTTATCTCAGATGAAATGGTGATCCCGCACTGGCAGGACAGCTGATCGTCAGGAGAACAGACAACAAGTTCACCGGAGAGTGCCTGATCAAAGATCTGCTTGATGATATGATTCTGGACAAAGGTCAATTCCGCCATCATCTGTTGGCCGGGAATCTTAGCTGTCGCAAACGTGAAACGGATAGCATCCTCAAGAGGGTGCGGAAAACCCTCTACCGAGAGTTTAAGGAAACACTCGATCTCGAACTTCTCGTTCTCCACTTTCTTTATCGCGGAATGTTCGAGACTCATCATAAGGACGCGCTCTGCAGGGATCAGGTGGATGTGGTGATCCTTGTCAAGCATGGCAATGCTGGTTTTTGGCATGATTGTTCACTGTCACAGAGAATTTCATCTGCTGCTGATAAAGGGCTTGTGCTAAAAAATGATGGGACTGTCTGAAGTCCATCACCCCATTCCCAAACAATGGTTATGACAGAATTTCGATTTGAACAGGATTTTTCCGGAAAAACGGGGATTCCGGCATTGAACCTATTCTCCGGGGATGAGTCCCTTCTCCCGCAACCGCTCCTCCTCGTTTCTCGCGCTGATAAAGACAATCCCGGGATTGCTTCCGGAAGTACGAATCAGGTACATGACATCGAACCGTACTAATTCACTCCCGTCTTCCCGGTAAAGACCCCATTCCGCATGAACCAGGGTGTGTAGCTCGTCTGCCGGAATTTCTGCGTGAGAGAGTACCCGGGCAGAACGCATCCCGATCGACCGATAGAAAGATGCAGCCTGCATGAGAAACGCCCTGAAACGGTGATCATTTGCGATACAGGAAACCATTGCGGGTGAAGACAGCATAAAGTGCGAGGCATATGCTCGTGCCATGGCATCGGTATCCGGAGCCGAAAAAGCCTGTTCGTATTCCCTGAGAAAGTCGGCGAGTGAATCCATGAACGTACATGGATTGTGTCGCATGAGTAATCAAAGGAGAGCATCCGCAAGCCGGGAGTCCTCTAAAATCTCCGGCGGGATACTTCGGGCCCTGATGCAAAACCGAACCCAGTAACCATTTAATATTCTGTACCTATGGTACTTTATGGAAAAATGGCATGGGGGACTTATAGTTGTCCTCGTTCTTTTCATCGGTTCTGCCGGATGTCTGGGTGCATTTTTTGAAAAACCGGTTCAACAGGCGACCCCGACACTAACCCCGCTCCCCACAACCACACCTGCACCAGAAAGCACGATTGCCACCCTCTCCCCCACCGATATAGCACTTCAGCTCTCCGATCTCCCCGGGGATTATTTCATCCGGGACCGGTCTGCGACATCATATGACGAACAGACTACACTTAACCGCGATCTCGGGTGGAGACAGGGGTATTTTGTCTCATTCTACCGCATGAACATTGACCGGGTCGATATAACCGGAATCACCCAGACAATCAGGATCTATCCCCCTGAAAACATGAATAAAGTATACTCCCAGGCAAAGAGCGAACTTTTAACGCTTGGTAACGCAACCGAACTGTACGAGATCCCCTTCCCCGTTCTTGGTGACCGGTCCATTGCAATCCGGAAAAAAGGGCCTGACCATCACAATGATGTCGTAACCTATTCCGTGATCTTTACGAAAAAGAATGTGTTTGAAATGATCTCGATAACAGGCACCACTACCGATTCAGAGACGCTCAAAAATGTTGCACAACGGGCTGTTGCCGCTATCCGTTGAGAAGGAACTCAACGGCATCTTTAACAAAAGACTGCCAAACCAAAAAGCAGAATCATCAACACCATGACCTTTGATTGTCGACAATGCGGGAACTGCTGCATGTACCTGGGTGATTATATCGCGATAGAGAAGCAGCTCGACAGGTTTACCTTTGCCTGCGAATCCGTCTCGACCGGTACCCCGTTTATTGCCGAAGTCGATGAGGACAAGCGGGAGATCTTCTCGGATTTTACATTCCCGGAGACACAGCCGACCGCCTGCCGGTTTCTCCGTCCGGACGGTGATCTCATCCGCTGCACCATCCACCGGGACAGCCCGGCCCAGTGCAAATTTTACCGTTGTGTTGTGATGAAAATATTCGACCGTTCCAAAAACCGGATCGGGACTGTTACCGGGACACTTTCATTGCATTCGGAGGATGCGGGGCTTCGGAGAGTCTGGGAGGAGGCTGAACGCACTATTTCCGATAATGATCCGGATGCTGAATCCCTGTTCCAGTCGTTCCTCGAGGAACACGGGTACCTGCTCAGATAACCGTTATTTCCGACCGCGGGCAATCCGTTTTTGTTCTGACGAAAATAAGGTCACTGTTACCTCTTGCCGTAATTGAAGTCAGGGAAGGAATAAACAAGAGGAAGCTGATCCGCTGACGATGGTATTTCGAATATTACCTTTTCAACTCCGCGAAAAAACACCAAAAGAAAGAACGCCCAGGTCGGAATTCGAATCCGAGTCGATTGCGTGACAGGCAATCATGATAGGCCACTACACTACCTGGGCATATGATTAAACAGTTATCCCGCCTCCCAGATTCGAACCGGGGACATCGCGGTAGCCGCGCAGTTACCGAAACCGGTAAACCATTCTACAGCCGCGCACTCTACCAGGCTGAGTTAAGGCGGGGCACTGCTCTATAATATTGGGGTAGTTTGGTATTAAACGTATCGGAGAAGTTTGCAGAATTCCCGATCTATAAGGGTCGGTTCCGGGACGACTTTCAGCTTTTCGAGTTTTCTTGAAATAATCCGCATTCCAATAAAGGAGGTGTATGGCTCGCAAGGATTTTGCGGGGGATCGTCTTCTTTGTCGATAACTCCGCACACGAGAATGTAACTGTTTTTTGACACAACACTCCGGGATGGAGAACAAACCCCGGGAGTGGCTTTCAAATTCAAGCAGAAACTTGAGATCGCTCGCCAGCTCTCCGATATCGGCGTTCATGTAATCGAGGCAGGATTTCCTGCATCGTCGAAAGCCGAGAAAGAAACGGTAACGGCAATCAAAAAACTCGGACTGGAAGCGAAGATTTGCGGGCTCGTACGTTCCGTAAAAGCGGACGTCGATGCCTGTCTTGACTGCGATGTGGATATGGTCCACATCTTTATCCCCACATCGGATATCCAGCGGGAGAACACGATCAACAAGAGCCGGGAAGAGGTTCTCGCGATAACAGCAGATATCATCGGCTACATCCGGGAGCACTCGGACCAGTGCATGTTCTCCGCCATGGATGCAACCCGGACAGACTGGGATTATCTTATAGAGGTCTTCCGGACCGCGGCGGGTGCCGGGGCAACGATCATCAATGTTCCTGATACGGTAGACGTCATCTCACCCTCGGCAATGAAGATGCTGATCGCCCGGATCAACCGGGACGTGGACTGCCCCATCGATGTCCACTGCCACAATGACTTCGGGCTTGCGGTCGCAAATACGATCGCGGCAGTCGAGTCAGGTGCCTCGCAGGTACAGGTCACGGTCAACAGTATTAGCGAACGCGCGGGGAATGCAGATCTCGCGCAGACCGTCATGATCATGGAATCGATGTACCGGATAAAAACCGGGATCAGGAAGGAGCGACTGGTCGAGACCTCGCGCCTCATCTCCCGGTTCTCCGGCATCGCCAGATCGCCCATCCAGCCGGTCGTTGGGGAGAACGTCTTCTCCCACGAGAGCGGCATCCACTCCCATGGGGTCATGAAATGTTCGGAGACGTTCGAACCGGGTATCATGACCCCCGAGACGGTTGGCCACCGGAGGCAGTTGACCCTCGGGAAGCATGTCGGCCGCCATGCGGTACGTCAGATGCTTTCCGATGTCCACATCAACCCGACCAATCCCCAACTCGACGTCATTGTTGAGAAGGTCAAGGCAATTGCGAACAAGGGCAAACGGGTTACCGATGCAGATCTCTACGAGAGCGCGGAGAGCGTGATGGGAATATAACTGAACCACAAGGCATTCGCACTCGAAGATATCGCCATCATGACCGGCAATCATATCATCCCGACGGCAAGCGTCAAGGCAAAAGTGAATGGAACGGACCATGTCTTCTCTGCAACCGGGAACGGACCGGTCGATGCAGCACTCAAGGCAATCCTCGGTACCGCCCCTTCCCGGATACAACTTAAGGAGTTTAACATTGAAGCGATTTCCGGGGGATCGGATGCGATGTGCCACGTGACCATTGCAGTCGAGGACGATTACGGGGAGATCTTCGATGCCAGCGGAAGCGGGGACGACATCGTTCTTGCTTCGGTCGAAGCGATGGTCAATGCGGTCAACCTGGTCAACAGGGCCTGATCCCCTACTCCATTTTTAGTTCGCTGTTCCTGATGGTAACCAGCACATCAAGAGCGGTTCCGTATCCGTACAGCGATGCCCGGGTCGAAAGCTTTTCGATAATCTCATCCGTAGATGCAAGATAACGACGGGTAAACCTACCATTTCTTCCTGCTGAATCGAGAAGGTTATCAATCCGGTCACAGAGCTTGACGAGCGTTGCTTCGGGAGGGGCATCAAGAATACGGTCGATGCTGTCCGAGAGCCGTGCCCCTTTACCCCGGATGGTATTTTTCTTGGTCAGTGCATCCACAATGGCACCAATCTCGGCTTTCTCATCAGCTATAATGGGCAGGGAGGAGAGAATCGGTTTTCATTATCCACTCGGGAGTGCAGTCTTCATACACATCGTGGAACCATGCCGACATGATCGCGACATGGGAACCCAAACATACCGGTGGTAAGGGCTGCCACCTTTGCCGGGTGGCTGATAAACGGGGTCTGCCGGTCTTTCCGGAACTGCCCTTTATGACCCCGGGCTGCATGATCTGCAACTACTTTGATCGCGAAAAGACGGTGGGCCGGATCCTGCCTGACAAAGTCCGGAGATTCACCCATAGTAAGAAAATCCGCAGGGATCATTGAAGTGCCTTTCGCGGTTTTTAACACGCTGAAGCGACAGAACTAATGACGTTTAAAAAAAGTTATGCAGCCTGCGGGGCACTTTTGCCCTCGAGTGCCGCTTTGATCTGGGCCTGGAGCTGCTCGAACTTGCCCTGGAGCATCTGTTCCTGGCGTTCAAGGGATTTGATCCTGAGTTCCAGAGTCTCAACCTTCTCGGTGAGTTTTGCGTTTACGACCTCTTTTTTCTTCTGCATCATGACCGTGCCGACGCTCATGTACATTACCGCGTCTTCAGCAGAGTCACTGATCTCTTCCTGGGCACGCTTCGCTTCGCGGACTGCCATCTCGTACTGGGCTTTCTGCGAGAGGACGGTCTGGAGCTGTTGCTGGATCTGCTGGAGCATGCCGAGCTGGTTCTGCACTTTGGGTGAGATATTGTTCATAATCTGGTCTCTCCTTTACGTTGAACGGTATTTTGGATCTGGGACTCTTCAGGTGCAGAACTGCACCATCCCAATGTTCAGGTAGTGTTGATCGCATGACGAAATAAAATATAGCGTGGAACCTACAGACAACACGAGATAAAAATCTGGATCTGCCGGTCATCAGCAGATATTGCACGGAAGATCGGGCAAAACCCGCGATGCGAAGATAATCTGCCGCATAAGATACGAGACCCATCCCTCCAGAAAGTAGTCAAGGGAACTTACGGGATAAAGACTCGGAAAAAGTCTTATCGGATCTTTTACGTCCGGTCTGACTTCGATTCTTCAATAACCTGGTGCATCTCATCAGCGACATTCACCAGCCGGAGGCCCATATTGAGCGCAGCGCGCAAAGCAGCGGTATCCTGCGCCTCAACTTTGAGGATAAGGATGTTGCCGCATTCTACATGGCATGTTGTCGTGGACCGGGAATTTACCTCATCGGAGAGCTCAGGCTCGACAGCCGTGAGAATCCTTTCAGCATTGTCAGACCGGAACCGGAAGACTGCTTCTGCATACGGCATGGAATGAATCATGGAAACTATGCACAAAAAACGATGATAAATATTGGTGAACCGATTTTACCGGTTACGGAAAAGTCCCGGTTATCGGGACTTAAGTTCCTTGATTGCTGCGCCGCGCTCTTTGAAGAGGATCCGGTGTCCACAGTAGGGGCACCGTACGTTGACGTCGATCTCAACTTTCTGTTTGCACCGTGCACACTTGTATGAACTTGCCATTCTGGATCCTTTACCTTACTTGCGGCCTTCTGCAATTGTCCGGTCGATTGCCCGCTGGACAATCTTCATAGCGGGGGTTTGCGGCTGGTAGGTACCGCCCGCGAACTTGTAATTGCACTTTCTGCATTCCCAGATACCAGTTCCCTTGCGCGCAACCGATTCCATATCGCACTTGGGGCAGCGGTGGAGTTTTCCGGAGATTGCTTCGATCTCAGCGACTCGCTTGCGCACGAATCTTCCGTACCTGCAGCCGAAACGACCGGCACTGCCGGTGACTTTTCCCTTTGCCTTGTGAGTTGACGATTTTGCCATGTTAAAATCCTCTCATGATCTGTCTTTTTTAATTTGTTCTCACGGCTAATATACTTGATTGAGGATCTTGACCTGCCCTTCCCCTTTGGAAAGCTTGTTGATGAGATCGTAAAACTCGACCTGGATGCCCGCAGGGATCCGTACAACACAGACCCATGAGCCATCTTTTAACCACTCGTCTTTTTCCATGGTCGATCCAGCTGCAATATCCCCGTATGCTTTTGCAGCAAAATCTGGCGGGATCTTTATTGCGAGCCGGAGTTCCTCGAACCGGATGGGAAGGAGGGGACGAAGGGCCTTGACAACCTCTTTGACCTGCTCATCGAGATGATTGAAAGGGTCGATATTGACCCGGGCCTCTTCCATTGCCATCTCGATACGGTGAGCTGGGTGGGGGTGCCCGGTCTGCGGATTTACCGCGTTCCGCGAGATGAAGTTTACTACCTGGCGGCGCTTCTCCTCGACCATGTGTTTCCGCTGGTCGGCAGTGAGGTGGATCTCACCTTTCTCAATGATCTTCCGGGCCACCGTGTTGAAATCGGTGGTGTGGAAGACCTTCATCAGCGCTTCATCGGATGCCCGGGTGGCTTTCGAGGCATTGCCAAAGACATTGAGTGCGGCTACGACATCTTCGATATCCACCGGCTGGCCCTGCCGGACAAGGGCTGCCTGATCGGGATCAACGAGGATCTCGAACTTCTCACCGAAACTTTCGAGCCGTGCTACCACTGCATTGTCAAGCGGTATCATAACTACTCACTGCTTGAATTGTCCGACGTAGGTTGAGACTTCTTCACGGCTCATCTTGCGGAAGGCCGGGTTGTCCTGTGCAATAACGCCGATTTCCACGGTGTCCACAGCAAACTTGCCTTCGGTTGCCGAGTGGAGTGCCTTGAGTCCGAGGAGGATGGCATCCTTCATCGGGGTCTCGGGGTTGTATTCCTCTTCGAAGACCCTCATTGCAGCCGGGCGTCCGATTCCGATACCGGTTGCCTTGTACTCAAGGAGCGTACCGGAGGGGTCGGTCTCAAAGAGCCTGCATTCGCCATCGCTTACGCCTGCGATGAGAAGTGCGGTGCCGTACGGGCGGATACCGCCGTACTGGGTGAGCGTCTGCATGTGGTCGCAAAGCTTCTTTGCCAGCGCCTCAACCTCGATCTTTTCATCGTACGATACGCGGTTGATCTGACATTCGACCCGTGCCCTGTCGACAAGTGCACGTGCATCGCCAACGAGCCCGGATGATGCTACACCGATGTGATCGTCGATCTTGAAGATCTTCTCAATCGACGACGCTTCGAGAAGCTTCGAGCTGACACGCTTGTCGACAATCAGGACGATCCCATCCTTTGCCTTGATGCCGACCGCGGTCGTACCGCGCTTAACTGCTTCCCGGGCATATTCCACCTGGTAAAGCCTTCCGTCAGGCGAAAAAACGGTAATCGCCCGATCATATCCCATCTGATATTGTGGTTGCATTATGATTCCTCCAGATCTTCGCTTGTCAAGAACAATCGGTTTGTGTTTTTAAATCCCTTTTCAATTAGATTAACCTTCTTTCCCTCACAGTGCAATGCCATAAATTTTTTACCTGCAAAGGAAATTTCCGGAGTTTCCGGTATTTCCGTGCCTTCCACCGCACCATCTCTTCCGGAACCCTCGCTACCGGAACTTTGTGACACGGCATCCTTCTTCGCCGGTTCCCGGGAGCGAATCCGTTGCCGAAGGCTGGCCATTGTTCCTGAAAAGGCAACGGGTCGCAGGCTAATCCGCACATCCCTGCACGCGGTGATGGTAGAGATGGCAAGCGCAAGATCCTGTTCGCCTCCTCTCCGGCACCGGATAATTATGTGTCCTTTTTCTGCGGCGACAACTGCCTGCGCCACAACCGCTGCTTCGGCATCCCCCCATAGGGAAGTGACCGCATCCGATATCGCATAATAGAGATCCTTCTGTTCGGGAACCACATCGCCCGGCTCGATCCGGGCAAGAACATACCGTTTCTTCTCCCGCATCGTCGGTGGCCGCGGACTCATCGGATCACCTTCACGGAGGGGTTTTGGGGTTCCGTAACTCTCCGGATTCCGTCAAGCGCCAGTTCAACATCCGGCTCGTCCATGCCAAGAAGCGAGCAGAGACCGGTGATCTCCCGGACCGAGCGCATCTCAAGGATTGACCTCGCGTGAGACGATAGCGTTACGGGGAACCCGAACCGGCCAGCAAACATCAGGATGTCCCGGTACCGGTGCATCGCCCGCTGACGCCCGATCCCCCTTCCCGCAATAATGGGTGAGAGGTCGAGATCGAGTGCAACACCGCTGTCAGCCGCCATCTTTGCGGTGACGTGATCGAATGCTTTCTTGTCAGCCGTATGGATTCCCGTCAGGCAATGGACGTCTTTGACACCAATGACCGCCCGGTTGAACCCATTGTCGCCGGCAAGGACGAATATGACCCGGCCCTTATCCCGGAAATGTTTTACCTGGTTTATGACTTCCCGGGCCGTGCGATCCCGGATAAGGATGCCACCAATAACCTCGACCCCTTCATATTCTCCCGAAGGTGCATCTATGGCTACAATACTGTCAAAACCAAGTTCGCCGGCTTCGAGCGCAAGCCGCCGCACCGATGAATCGCCAAGCGGATACGGGCACACACAGGCATCGGTGATCTTCATGGGCTAAAGGTGCGTAAAAAGAGAATAAGATTATTTGCCCTGGTTCGCGTGTGAGCGAATGCTCGGGCGGGTCTTCTCTGTACCCTTTCCACGGTACAGCATACCTCTTCCCTTCAGGCCGGCCGAGGTCTTGCCGCGCTCTGCACGACCGCGGTGTACCGGGTCTGCGAGCCATGCAAGGTTCTTGTCAGCGCGGATCGAGGGGTGGTGACCATCTACGAGAATAACTTCGTAGTATTTCAGCTTCCCGTCCTGCCCTACCCAGTAGGAGTTGAGAACTTCCATGTTCGGGAACTTCTTCGAGGCGCGTTCCTCGGCAATCCGCTGGATGCTCTTTCCTGCGGTGAGTTTATTCTTACCCATCCGGGCTGAACGGCGTGCGCGGACGTACCGGGATGCCCGGCGGCCACCGCGGCGTACCTGGACACGTGCAACGGCGATACCCTGCTTTGCCTTGTAGCCGAGCGAGCGTGCGCGGTCGATACGGGTAGGGCGTTCGATACGCACAACACTGCCTTCACGGCGCCATTCCTGCATACGGTTCCAGAGGAGCTCCTTGACTCCGCTGTCTGCCGGTACTTTCCATGCCTCCCTGACGAAGGCGTACATTGATTTTACCATGGTATTCTCCTAAGGTTCGGCCCAAAGAGGGCTACATTCCTTTCTGTCAGACGGGACGGATCCTGTGTGCAAATATACATAGGACAGAGGGGGTAATAAAGGGGATGGGGGGCTGATCATTTTAAAAAAGGCATTCAGTCCGGATAGATGCGCGGCGTTGGTTTGTTAACCTCACATAAGTTGCACTACATCAAAGTAGAACCAACTACAACGATACCCCTACTGCTTCCCTTTTTAACCCCCCATCCAAAAACTTCCATTGAGGGAGGTGATCGACATGGATTTAGTACCCATTGTTCTATTGGGGATCTTGATAGCAATAGCACTTGGTATCTTAAGATTCCTAGTCTCGAAAAGAAACAAATAATCGAACAAATATTTACTCCGGGATTTCAAGGAATAAGCCGAACCATTTCCAATGAGCGTCAAATCTGTTTTTTGGCCATGCTCTACGGGGCGTGCCCCGACGAGGCGGCGAGCGCCCGTGGCTCCCTCGCTCTTAGTGCCCGGCCAGCCCGCCTTACAGGTTATGAACAACTAGGATGTGAGGTCACGCATTACGATGTTCGCAGGAAGGCCCTCATCGTGTTCCTGCGCCCTTCGATGGATGTTTTCTCTCAGAGCCCTTCTCTTTTTTCAAAGAAACCTTCTTCAGAGCGACATACTCAGGATCGCTGTCGAGTGGGACGAAATCTCCTTCTTTTCCGATCCTTCCCGGGTGCTCGATTAAATCGTGGCACTTTCCCTTCTTCTTCTCCAGCACCCGGATATCAGCAATCGCCGTGACCGGATATTGTCCAGCAGAATCCTTTTCCGCCGATTTCACCATGTCCCAAACCGTCAGCAAAGCAACCGAAACACCGGTCAACGCTTCCATCTCGACACCGGTCTTTCCCGTCATCTTCACGACTACCGTGGCCTCGATAAAATCGGAACCTTCCTTAAAGTCAATAGAAACCGAGCTGATCGGGATGGAATGGCACATCGGGATCAGGTTCGACGTGTTCTTGACCGCTATCGTTGCCGCTACCCGGGCGGTAGCAAGGACATTGCCCTTCACAATCGTTCCCTCGCGGATCGCCGCAAGAGTCTCGGGCCGAAGGTAGATCTTCCCGGCAGCGATCGCTTCGCGGAGCACGTCACCTTTCCCGCTGATATCCACCATCTGTGCCCGCTCGTTCTGGATATGGGTAAACTCGACCATGTATTCACCTTATTTTGTGCCTGCGAAAAGCTCTCCGGGGATATGATCCACGATATCGGATGCGAGCATTCCCCCTCCGTGCCGGGCTGCAACTGCCTCACCGGCTTTCCCGTTCACGTATGCCGCGATGCAGGCCGCTTCGAACGCAGGCAGCTGACAGAGGAGCGCACCGCAGATCCCGGCGAGGACATCGCCTGTCCCCCCGACCGTCATGGCCGGGTGACCCGTCCGGTTGAACCGCACCCAGTTGCCATCCGTGATCACATCGATGTGCCCCTTTAAAAGCACCGTCCCTTTGATGCCGGCGCCTCTCGCGGCCCGGGCTCTCCCGATCGTATCATCGGGAGGGTGAGCCCCCGTCATTCGCGCAAATTCCCCGGCATGGGGAGTATAGATAGTATCTTCTCGTGCAGCCGGGAGAGGGAGGCGGAGGGCATCGGCGTCGAAGACCGCCTTCCGGCAGTGCGGTGCGAGTGCCTGAACCACATCGTGATTCTCGGTTCCGAGTCCGTTCCCGCAGATCACGCCATCAGCATGTTCTGCGAGTTTTATCAGCCGGTCGAGATGCTCCAATCCGATCCGCTTCCCTTCGAGACGCTCGTAGATGAGGTCCGGGACTGGTTCGAAAACGGGAGAGGCGATCCGCACGATATCCGCCCCCGCCCGAAGGGCTCCCAGACCGGCGAGATACGGCGCTCCCTGGTACGGCCCGCCTCCGATCACGAGAACCTCCCCGCCAACACCCTTGTGCGCCTTTTCGTTCCGCAAGGGGAGGAGTGTTAGTTCACCCGGCCCGGTGAAACATTCTGCTTCAGCCGGGATACCGATGTCGATGACAGTCGTTTTTCCCGGATCGTTTCCGGCCTTTGCCCGGTGGAATGCGGCGATGCGATCGGCACGCATTCCCGGGGTCGGGACATCGGCAGCGAGGATCTTCGCGCCGGATGCATTCGCCATCGCCACACAGGTTTTGAGCGGCTCGGTGAGGTCCCCCAATGCACCGATTCCGAGAAGCGCATCGATGATGAGGTCCGCTCTTTCAAAGACAGAGCGGAGTGCTTCGAGATCGTCCCTGCACTGGAACTGATGGATTGAGACCCGGCAGTGACCGAGCGCGGCGAGCTGGTGCTCGCACGAAGGCGTTCTCTTCCCGGTATCGAGATAGCAGACATCGGTCTTCGCCATGTGCTGGAGGTGGCGGGCAGCGACCATGCCGTCACCCCCGTTGTTTCCCTTACCGCAGAGGACGAGGACCCGGCCCGGGTTCGTGAATACGGCAATTTCTGCTAGGGCTCGCCCGGCGCTCTCCATCAGCTGGAGCTCCGTAACGCCAAGCGCAATCGCGTTCGCATCCACCACCCGCATACGTGCGGGGGAGATTATTCCCGTTTCCAGGAACCCGCCGGTCTGGTCAGGTCGCATGAGTGAGCACATTTCATCTGTATGAACATTCCTAAATATTAGGCAATGGGTTTTTCCGATGATGTTAATGCTGCCGCGGAGCAGATCGGCGTGGCTGAAGAGATAACCATCATCTCCCACATAGATGCGGATGGCATCTCCTGCGAGGCTATCCTTTCGCAGGCAATTTCCCGGCAGGAGAGCAGAGTCAAGTCCATTTTTGTCCGGCAACTTGAGCCTCTCACGATGCCACAGGTCCCATCAGATTCTTCCCTCAAGGTCTTCATGGATCTCGGGGCCGGGCAGCAGAACCTCTTCGAGGAGCGCGGTCTCACCGAGAAGGAAGTCTTAATTATCGACCATCACGTCAGCCAGCCGGTGGAACGGCAGTATACGCAGGTCAACTGCCTGCCATACGGCATCGACCGGATGAGTGCTGCCGGTGTCGCCTACATTATCGCAAAACGGATGGACAGCGCGAACACCGATCTTGCGAAGCTCGCGATTATCGGTAATGTCGGTGACATGATGGCCCGGGAGAAATGTGGTCTCGTGGGCATGGTCCGCGAAACAATTGTCGAAGATGGCATTGCGCATGGGAATGTCGAAGTCAGGAAGCGCGACCTGAACTGCTACGGCACCGCAACCCGCCCGCTTCACCTGTCGCTCGCATACAACGACGATCCGTTTGTCAAGGGGATCAGCAACAATCCTGAAGGTGCACGCCAGTTCCTCAAACGGCTCGGGATCCGGCAGCAGACCGAGAACGGGCGCTGGTACGTCTGGGAGGAGATCTCCATGGAAGAGAAACGGACGATCATCTCCGCGCTTGCCGAACAGCTTATCGCAAACGGTGAGAAGACCGACCGGCTCTTCGCCGAGACCTACGCGTTTCCCGACGAGCAGCCCCGAACCCCTCTCCGTAATGCCCAGGAATACGCGACCATGCTCAATGCATGTGGCCGGTGGTCGAAACCGCAGGTTGGTGGGGCAATCCTCCGGGGCGATCGCGGTACGGCGTACCGGGACGCGGAGCACATGCTCAACAACCACCGGGCCATCATCCGGAACCTGCTCCAGTTCATTCTCGATACCGGCGTAAAGGAACTGGAGAACCTCCAGTACCTCCACATCGGAGGTCGCTATCCCGATACAATCGTCGGGATCGGGGCCGGCATGGCACTCTCCAAACTGAACAGCAGGAAACCCATCCTGATCATGTGCGAGGTGCCTGAGGATACCAACCTCACAAAGGTCTCGATGCGGACCACCGAGCGGGTCGTGGAGCGGGGCATCGACCTCCAGCAGGCACTGAACGATGCCTCATCAGAGTATGGTGGCAGTGGCGGCGGGCATAAGATCGCGGCGGGCGCGTACATCCCGAAAACAGCAGAGAAGGAGTTCGTGATTCGTGTCAACAGAATACTCGGAGAACAGTTCGATAAGACGGGTTCAGGTAATAGCTGATTACCAGTTCGGTGGTGCGGTCGGAACCGGGCTTTTTCCGGAAGAGTGCGGGTTCATCTATTCGACAACAGGACGCATCCGGCAGGTTCTGCTTGGCGGGGTCCGGCTCGCAACCGTCCGTGCATCAGATGGCAGGCTGACGCTTGGCATTGAAGGGGCAAAGCGTCTCCACGCGCTCCTTCCGGCACCCGGGTACCGGGTCATTATCCAGGACGATGTGACCCAGTTCGTAGCACAGGGAAAAAACGCTTTCGCGAAACACGTTATCGGTGCAGATCCCGTTATCCGCGCGGGAGATGACGTGTTGGTAGTCACCGGGGAAGATCGGCTTATCGCCTGCGGCGCAGCGGTTGTTTCCGGCGCGGAGATGCTGACATTTAATTACGGAGTAGCGGTAAAAGTACGGCAGGGTAGTGAGAAAGATGCTTCCGGGAAATATCAATCCGCGCCAGATGAAGGCGATGATGAAGAAACTCGGCATGAATGTCGAGCAGATTGAGGATGTCCAAAGTATTGTCATAAAGACGCCGAAGGGTAACTGGGTCTTTGACTCGGCCGAGGTCTCTGCAATGACCATGCAGGGCGCGACAACGTACCAAGTTGTCGGGACACCGAGGTTCGAACCGGCCGCTGTCGAGATCCCAAAGGAAGACATTACCATGGTTGCATCTCAGGCAAACGTCTCTGAGGAGAAAGCAAAAGCAGCCCTCATCGCGACGAACGGCGACATCGCAGAAGCGATCATGAAGCTCGCCCAATGATCGGGACCGGCGACCGTGTTCTCCTTGTCGGGGAAGGGCGGGAATTTTTCGTAAAAGCCGGGCCGGGAAAACTCTCGACCGACAAGGGTCAGCTCGAACTTGAATCCCTTGTCGGGCTTTCGGGAGGCGAGATTGTCGAGACCCATAACGGCTCGAAGTTCATGGTCCGGATCCCCCGGCCGACCGATTTCTTTACGTATGGCAAGCGATCGGGTGCCCCGATGCTGCCGAAAGACATAGGTCTCGTCATAGCGTACACCGGTATGAACAACAACGACGAGGTGCTCGATGCCGGGACCGGCAGCGGGATCGCGGCCATCTATTTCGGCGGCGTCGCAAAGTCCGTAAAAACCTATGAACTGAGGCCCGAGTTCTCGACGCTTGCGAAGAAGAACATCGCCGACGCGAAACTTGAGAACGTGGAAGCGATCGCCGCGGATTTCCTCGCAGCAGAGGGACTCTACGATGTCGTTCACCTCGACCTCCAGATCCAGCCTGAGCACGTAAAGCACGCTTACTCGCTCCTGGGATCGGGCGGGTATCTCGCGGTCTACACCCCATTCCTCGAACAGATGGCAATTGTTTTCGATGCTGCGGAAGGGCTCTTCCCTGAGATCCACACCCACGAACTGATCGAGCGGGAGATGACACGGTCCAAGCGGGGAACCCGGCCATCAACGAGCGTGTGTCACTCGGGGTATGTAACGATCGCGAGAAAATAGATCGCAGGCTTCTCTGAATCTCTCCGCTATACCTTATTTTTTACGAATGTTCCAGATCCGGATTCCCCTCGACAAACTTCGACACATACCGGAACGCACCGATCTTCCATTTCCCATCGGTGAGTATAAGATGCATCTCGTAGCTCCCGACAAAGATGCTGGTATTCCTGTTTGAACGGTTCGGCAGGTAGTGATACGCAATGCCATAACAAGCAACATCGGCAACCTTGCCATAGATCCCCACCTGGAAATTCCCGATCTAGTGATGGATCGCCCTGAGAGGCCGGAGATCCTTTGTCCATCCGGTTACAATGCTGTCAGCCGGGGTCTCCGCGGGCGCACCCCCGCCAAGCGAACTCATGTCGAACAGGACCTGATCGGCAAAACAGTCCCGGACTGCGACCCAGTCACGTTTATCGGTGGAGACAAAGAGCGCTGTCACCGCCTCGATAATCCGTTCCCGCTCGCTCATGAGGATATGATGCATGACCATAATGATCTCCCGTAGGCTTCCGGTTTGATAAATCTTCCCCGAAAAACGCTGGCTTATGGGCTTCAAGACTCCTGCAAAAGCAATATTATATTCAGCGTCAATTATTCTTTTGTGGGATCGACACTTCGCGGCCAGACAAAATTCCGGCTGATCGAATACAAGAAATATTGGAAATCCCAGGTATAGGAACTTGAAGGAAAGGAACTTCCCGGAAAGGAGGCGGATGCTTTCCGGTTCAGGTTTGAGGAATTCGCTGAGCTGTTCTCCAAAAACAACGAGACAACCCGTTTTGAGGAGGTCGAGATCCGGGATGAGATGGAGATCGTCCGAAACGAGGTTATGCATACCGTGGCAAAAGGGGAGGACTGTTTCCGCACGAACGAGATCGAGAGGACCAAGAAAAAATACGGGATGTTTGCGCCGGTCGCTTTTTTTATCCAGCGGAGAAGTAACCGGGCGGGCTGATTTTTTCCCGCACCACATTTTTTATTCGAGGTAAAACGATTACCCTGAAATATCCATCCGCGGATGCCAGGAATAAACAACCATTTAACCAACCGCTTCCGACACTGATCAATGGCCCCGGAACATATCCATATTATCAGTGCCGGTGAGAAGATCCACACTGCCTTCCCGGCAGCGTTCCGGGTCCTTCCCACCATTTCCAAGACCTACGTTTTTGCTGACAGCCATTACTACAAAAGCTTATCCCTTATACATGGGAACTTGTCTTCCCGCCCGTTTATCCTGCCGTCCGGGACAAGCTCACCCGGCTCCACCGGGAATTCCCGGATGCCCGGTTCACGTTCAATCTTTCGGGGGGATCCAAAGAACTCTACCTTGTGCTGTTTGCAATCTCCCGGTGGATGGGCGGGGGTGTTAGTTTGCAGGCCAAGGGTTGGATAATTATCCAACAGTTCCGGTGTACAACTAACCGCTGGCATTTTTCTCAGTTGTGGGTTTTTTAACCGAATGTCTAGTTCCGGAAAAAACCCGATCCGGAACCGGGCGGGCATTTTGTCCGGCCCGGGAGGCCGGCAGGTTTTTGGGGGACCCCCTCTCCCAAAAAAGATCTGCCTACCCCTCCCCGAACAGGTTTTGTGGACGGTGCTGGTTTTGTGCAGGAATACTCTTCCCTGTCAAAAGAGACTCCCGCAAACCAAAGGGTCAGTCCCGGGAAGGAGTTGGGTCGAAGACGGAAACCTGAACCGAATCTGTTTCGATCGAGCTGCAGGCTTAAACATTACCAACTCAGGTAAAAAGAAGAAAAACAGAACGGGAGAGGAAATTACCCTTCAACAATCTCGTGGTCATTCTTGTCCCCGCGCCCGATCCCTTTGTATACGAACCCCTTCGCGATAAACTGGTCCGGATCGATCATGTTCCGGCCATCAATGATAACCGGATGCTTCCTGCCGGATAATTTCCGGATCCGGGCGGGATCAAGATCCAGGTACTGCTGGTGGCCGGCGAAAATGATGACAGCATCGGTATCTTTTACCGATGTTTCGATGTCGGCGCTGATCGGGACACCCGGGTAATCGCAGACATACGCATCGTGCACGGCAACATGGCACCCTTCAGCAAGCAACAGGTCCCGGAACGGGTCCGACGGCGTGTTGCGAGCATCGTCGGAGTTCGAGAGAAACGCCCATCCGAGGATTGCGATCTTCGCCCCGCGGGGGGAGAGCCCGATACGTTTCATCGCGTCCATCGTAAGCCGGAACATGTGCTTCGGCATAAAGTCGTTGATGTGCCGGGCGAGAACGTAGAGCGAGGGTTCGTTCTCCAGGTAATCGAGCTTTTCCTTACCGAGTACCTGGACTCCGCGTTCGAGGTGATAGGTGTCCTTGGTCAGGCAGTGCCCGCCGACGCCTGCCCCCGGCCAGAGCATCGCCCGGGTGATCCCTTCTCCCTTGAGGCTGTCGATCCCCGTCCGGACGTCATACACATTGATCCCCATCGCTTCGCAGTAGAGGGCAAGCTCATTAATCGCCGCAATCTGGAGGTCGCGGAAGGTATTCTCCGCAGTCTTCGTTACCTCGGCAGCGGTAGCCGACATGGGGATGACTTTTCCGAGCGTGAGGACCGGGGAATAGAGCTCGGTCGCCCGCTTTGTGCTGGGCCCATCGATTCCCCCCACGATCCGGTCGTGTTCCCGTATGTTCCGGAGGAGCCGGCCTACCATAACCCGTTCCGGGGCATGGGCGAGGGCAAAGTCGATCCCCGCTTTCAGGCCGGAATCGGCTTCGAGGATCTCACGTGCCATGCCGGTCGTTGTGCCGGGGGTTATCGTTGATTCAAGCACGACAAGAGTCCCGGGTTTCATGTGTTTCCCGACCTGGTGAAGACCTTCCTGCAATGCGGAGAAATCCGGGAGGAGATCTTCTTTCGAGAGGAACGGGGTCTGGATGGAGAGGGTAACCGCATCGATATCCGCAATCTTCGAGAAATCCGGGGTACATTCGAATTTCTTCGCGACCGTAACTTTCTTCAGCAGTTCTTCAAGATCCGGTTCTTCACCCTTAAGTGGGCTCTCCCCCCGGTTCAGCATCGCGATCTTGTAGCCTGACGAACGGGAATCACGCTGGAACCCATATACATGATCAAAAACAGGGGAGTCTGCAAAGAGTGCCGCTGCAGGGATGCCGACATATCCCATCCCGATAACCCCGATCTTCTTTATCGGCCCGCGTTTGGCGATGAGTTGTCCAAGCGTCATGGTTCCACCATTCAGGAGAGACCTGCCATGATCTCTTCGCAGATACGCAAGTTGTGAATCGCCTGTTCCGGGGTAATTGGGAACGGCCGGTTGTTCGCAACACACTCGATAAAGGTACTGAGCTCTCGCTTCAGTGGTTCGAGCTTGTTTACCATTACCTTCTCGATGATGTTCTCCTGCACATAGCGCTCGTCCTCAACCTGGTACTGTCCCGGTTTCCGGTAGATCGTCACTTCCTGGGTCATAAAGTCCCCCTCGATCGTAAAATCCTCTTCCTCGACGTACACGAGCCGGATCTTCTTGGACGATTTCCGGCTCGCCGAGAGGGCAAGCGGTACCTTCCCATTGCGCATCAGCACACTGCAGATATCGGCGCTTCCCGAGCTCCGGATATCATGCGGATTTTCAAAAAACGTCGTCAGCAAGATGTCGATGTCATGGATCATCAGATCCTCGACAACCGTGCTTCCGGTAACCCTTGCCGATGCGGGGTTGTGCCGTTTCATCTCAACATAAAGGGGTTTGTCAACGATTTTTTTGAGTTCTTCCACGATCGGGTTGAACCGCTCGATATGCCCGACCCCGATTGTTATCCCTTTCGGGGCGCTCTTCATCAGCTGGATCGCTTCCTGAGATGTGGCGCAGATCGGTTTTTCGATCAGGACCGATGTCCCGCTCGCAAAGACTTTTCCGACAACATCTGCATGAAACTGCGTCGGGACGCAGACACTCACCGCATCGGAATTTTCCAGGAGTTCTGCTATCGAACCATACGCAGTCGCACCGTGGCGCTTCGCTATCTCCTGAGCAGCTGCGGTGTTGACATCATAGATGCCAAGGGAGGTCACGCTCTTTAACTCGGAATAGACCCGGACGTGGTTCCTTCCCATTGCCCCGATGCCGATAACACCGACGCGCATCATTTCACCTTGTTGATGGTGTCGCAGATATATGCCAGTTCCTTGCTGTCGAGAAGGGGATGGACCGGCAGGCTGAGCACCGATGACGAGAGGGCGGTCGCGTTCGGGCAGGGATCGGGATCGTTTGCGAGCGCGTACACCGGCTGGCGCTGGATAGGGATGGGATAGTGGATCGCAGATCCGATGCCTTTTGCTTTCAGGTATTCGATGAAGTCCGCTCGTGAGAGGGGAAACGCTTCGGTGAGGCGGACAACGTACTGGTGGTATACGTGACTGACACCATCGGAAACCCTGGGGATCTCCAGTCCTTTGACTTTCAGGTTTGCATCATAGAATGCAGCATTCTTCCGGCGCCGCAGGTTGAACTTTTCCAGTTTCTTTAACTGGACGATCCCAATGGCTGCCGCTATATCGGTCATCCGATAGTTGTACCCGATCCGGGTGTGGAGGTACTTCTCGCTCTGTCCGTGATTGATGATGAGCCGGAGGCGTTCGTTGTATGCCTTCTCGCTCGTGGTTACCATACCGCCCTCTCCGGTGATCATATTCTTGGTCGCATAAAAGGAGAAACAACCGAATTGGCCGAATCCCCCGACCCGCTGCCCCTTGTACTGGGCGCCGTGAGCCTGGGCTGCGTCCTCGATAAGCTTCAGGTTGTGAGCCTCGCAGATCTTCTGGACTGCCTCAACATCAAACGGCTGGCCGAAGAGGTGGACGCCGATTACTGCCTTTGTCTTCGGGGTTACCCGTTCCTCAATCTGGTGGGGGAGGATATTGAAGCTCGCGGGATCGACATCGACAAACACCGGGCGGGCGCCGCACATGGAGACTGCCGATGCGGTTGCGATGAAAGAGAAGGCCGGTACAAGGACTTCTTCGCCGTATCCGATATCTGCTGCAAGAAGCGCTGCGTGGAGTGCGGCAGTGCCATTATTGATGGCGACCGCGTGCGTTGTCCCGCAGTAATCGGCAAATTTTCTCTCAAAATCTACGACTTTTTCCCCGGATGCAAGCATATCGGATTCAAGAACCTCGGTGACTGCCGATATCTCATCCTGGCCAAGCGCGGGTCGCGCAACGGGAATATGGTCCACTCGTTCTCCCCTTCTATAAAGCCTGATAAATACAGGTAAAACGTTCGTAACCGATCTGATAATATCATTCCTGTAGCTGATTCCGGAGTCCGGGATAAACCGGTACCTGCCGGATCGCGCGAACAGGATCGTCCGAAAGATAGGTAATTAGTCAAGCACGTCCAATGAATATTAACACCAGGAGGGGTGGAAATGCATCATATCATATCCATCGGGGATTTTGACCGGAACGAGATAGACCGCCTGCTGGACCACGCGCGTCAGATCGACGCCAAAAAATACGATAAAAATGCCTTATACGGCAAAATCCTTGCCGTCCTCTTTTTCGAACCCAGTACCCGGACGCGGATGTCCTTCGAATCCGCAATCGCGCGCCTCGGGGGCACATCGGTCTCCGTGGGGAGCGTCGAGGCGTGTTCCATGGCAAAGGGGGAGACCTTGGCCGACACGGTCCGTGTCGTGAGCGGGTACGCAGACGCAATCGTCATCCGGCACCCCCGGGAAGGGGCTGCCCGGCTCGCGGCCGAGTTCGCAACCGTTCCGGTAATCAATGCCGGGGACGGTGCGGGACAGCACCCGTCCCAGACCCTCCTCGATCTCTATACCATCAGCCAGTCCATGCCCATCGACGGTATCGACATTGCGCTTGTCGGTGACCTCAGGTACGGGCGGACCGCACACTCCCTCGCCTCGGCACTTTCACTGTATAATGCCCGGCTCCACACCATCTCACCCCCCGGGCTGGAACTGCCGTCTGCTCTCTCGGCCAACCTTAAGAATAAGGGGATGGAAATTATCGAACATGACACGATTGACGATGTGATAAGTGCCGTCGACGTTCTTTACGTTACCCGGATCCAGCGGGAACGGTTCCCGGACTCTGCCTCGTACTTCAACGTCGCTTCGAGCTACCGGATCACGCCCGAACTTCTCGCGGACGCAAAGAAGAACCTCATCGTCCTCCACCCCCTCCCCCGGGTCGACGAGATCGACCCCCGCGTTGACGCTTCCCCTCATGCGCGCTACTTCGAACAGTCGAAGAACGGGATTCCCGTGCGCATGGCAATGCTCATGAAGGTGATGCAGTGAACCGGCAGGAAGATGCGGAGAACGAGGGCCTGCTCGTCCGCAGGATCCGGAACGGGACGGTGATCGATCACATCGACTGCGGGGAAGCGCTCAACGTAGTCAAGATCCTGGGGATCACCGGGACAACACAGGAAGCACTCTCCATTGCAACCAATGTCCAGAGCAAGGACATGGGGCGCAAGGACATTGTCAAGCTCACGAACCGGGAACTATCAAAAGAGGAGGTCGACCGGATAGCCCTTATCTCGCCCAGCGCGACCATCAATATCATCCGGAACTTCAAGGTCTGCGAGAAAAAAGGCGTGGAGATCCCGAAAGAGATCGTAGGGATCGTAAAGTGTCCGAACCCCGGCTGCATCTCGAACACGAACGAGCCGATTGACTGCAAGTTCGAAGTCCTGTCAAAAGGCCTCAGGTGCCAATACTGCGATTGGATGATAACCCGGGATATCACGAGCCACATCCTCTGATGGAGTTCCTTAGATCCCCACAGGACACGTCTGACCAGTTTTTTATTTTTCATTCTTTGATTTTTCGTTTTATTTCATCAGGTGTCCGTGGATATCGATCTCGCCCCGATATATACGGGTGCTGGAGATCCAGCGTCCGTCTTCGGCAAGCACGCAGCTGATCTGGTGAATATCCACCTTCTTCCTTCCCTTTTCGCGACGGAGCTTGTTGATCTCGACTGCCACGGGAAGTGTCTCCTCGGAGACGATGATTGCGTCAAAATCTGCATCGCTAGCCGAGCCATACCGGTCGCTGAGCGGCTCAACGATCCATGGTGTGGAATACTGTTTGTCCGCTATGTACCGTTCGAGATCCGCCTTCCGCTCCGCAAAGGGCCGGATTGGGTGGACTTTGCGGCTGGCAAACGAGTCCGTCGTGAGACCTATGACCACGTGCCCCAGGGATCCGGCGATCTCAAACGACCGGTCCAGCAGCCTTTTGTGACCGTCGTGAAGGGGATCGAAGGTACCCCCTACCATAACCTTCATGCCTTTTGGTTCTTAATTTCCTATGTTATTATGCGTATGGATGCTTCCGTCACCGGAGTGCCGCTGTTTGTAGCCGGCAATGCGACTGTTATCGGCGATGTCACGATCGGGAAACAGGTGGGGATCTGGTTCGGGGCCGTGATTCGCGCCGACAAGGACAGGATCGTCATAGGTGACCGGTCGAACATCCAGGACAACTGCGTCGTGCATACGAGCAAGGAGTTCCCCGTCACGTTAGGCACTGACGTATCGGTCGGTCACGGGGCTATCCTTCACGGGTGCACTATTGCCGACAGGGTTCTTGTCGGGATGGGCGCGATCGTGCTGAACGGTGCAAAGGTCGGCTCCGGAACCGTAATCGGGGCCGGTGCGGTTGTCACGGAAGGCGCGGATATCCCTGCAAATTCGGTAGTCATCGGCATTCCGGGAAAGATCATCAAGCAGTCCACGGAAGAACAACGACAGCATATCCTAAAGAATGCTGCCTCGTACATTGAACTCGCACAGGAGTACGCACGGCCATGAGCAATGTCGTTGTCATCGGGGCCGGGATAGCAGGCATCCAGACCGCGCTTGATATCGCGGGTCACGGGATCCACGTAGATCTTATCGAACGTGAGCCAAGTATCGGCGGCCATATGGCGCAGCTTGACAAGACGTTTCCCACAAATGACTGCTCGATGTGCATCCTCTCCCCGAAGATGGTGGATGTTGCCCGCCACCAGGATATCTCCATCCATACATGCGCCGAAGTTGAGTCGATTGCCGGAGAAGTCGGCCATTTCCAGGTACGGGTGAAACAATACCCTCGCTATATCGACGAAGAAACCTGTACCGGGTGTGGCGACTGCATCCAGATCTGCCCGGTAGAGGTTTATAACCGGTTCGATGCGGGAATCGGCGTCCGGAAGGCGATCTACAAGCCGCACGCACAGGCAGTTCCAGATGTCGTGGTCAAGGATAACGATCATTGTATCGAATGCGACCTCTGCTATGACTTCTGCGGCCCGGGTGCGATAAAGCGCGAGGACGAAGCAAGGGAGCTGATCCTTGATGCGGCAAGCGTCGTCATTACTACGGGATATACGGTGTTCGATGCACGCGGGAAGCCCCAGCTGGGTCACCTCATCTATCCGGATGTGGTAACAAGCCTCGAACTGGAGCGGATGATCAATGCAAGCGGCCCCACCGGTGGCAAAATAAAAAGACTGAGCGACGGAAAGGTACCAAGGAGTATCGTCTTTGTCCAGTGCGTTGGGTCCCGGGACGTGAGCATCGATCGCCCGTATTGTTCGTGCGTCTGCTGCATGCAGGCAATCAAGAACGCGATGCTGATCAAGGAAAAATCTCCCGAAACGGAGATCTTCATCTTCTACATGGATGTCCGGGCTTATGGGAAAGGATACGAGGAATATTACAAGCGTGCGGTCGGGAAAGGGATCAAATTCCTCAGGGGAATGCCCTCCGACGTCATTGCCGACCGTAAGGGTATGACGATCCAGATCGAGAATACCGAGAAAGGGGAAGTCCAGCTGCTCCACCCGGAACTGGTCGTGCTCTCGGTGGGTCTTGGCCCGGCGGAGGGGGCGCCTGCCCTTGCAGGAAAACTCGGGGTAGCTCTTGAAGATACCGGGTTTGTAAAACCGGTCAATGATGCGGTGGACACAGTCGCGACCATACGCCCCGGGATATACCTTGCCGGGACGGTGACAGCGCCCCGCGATATCCCCGACTGTGTTGCTTCCGGGGGTTCTGCTGCCATGCGGGCGTATATCGATGCAATACAGGTACGATCCGCATGAAGGACGAACCGACTCTCTGGTGGGATGATGCCCGGAACAGCATCCGGTATATCGACCAGACACTTCTCCCGAACGAGTATAAAACTGTCGAATGCCGGGACATCGAAAAGTGGGCAACAGCGATCCGCAGGCTCGAAGTCCGGGGAGCACCGGCTCTCGGCGTTGCGGGAGGATACGGGGTTGCCCTCGCTTCAGTGCTCGCAGAGGAGGAAAACTTCTCCCGGTTCATGGACGAAGTGCGGCGCGATGGGGAATACCTCCGGGCAACACGCCCCACGGCTATCAACCTTGGATGGGGAATCGACCGGGTGCTTGCCCGGATGGCTGTCGAGAAGACTATCCCGGCCGCACGATCGGCAGCAATTGCGGAAGCAGACGAGATTGCGCGCGAAGATACGGAATGCTGCCACACGATCGGCGATTTCGGTGCATCTCTTCTCCCGGAAAAATGTACCGTGATGACGCACTGCAATGCCGGCGCACTTGCGTGTTCCTCATGGGGAACGGCACTCGGGGTAATCCGATCGGCAGTAAAGATAGGAAAAAAAGTAAAGGTAATCGCCTGTGAAACCCGGCCGCTCCTCCAGGGCGCCCGGCTGACCGCGTGGGAACTTGACCGGGATGGTATCGATGTCACCGTGATCACGGATTCCATGGCTGCTCACGTTATGCGCACCCGGAAGATCGATGCAGTCATTGTCGGCGCTGATCGGATCACCCGGGATGCAGTCTTCAACAAGATCGGCACGTATGGACATGCACTATCCGCAAAACATCACGGGATTCCATTCTATGTAGCGGCACCAAGGTCCACGTTTGATCCTGCGAACGGGGAAAAAGATGCTATTATTGAAGAACGTACGCGGGACGAAGTGACCACAATAGGCAACAGGATCTTTGTGCCAGCAGGAGCCGGTGTCCTGAATTTCGGCTTCGATGCGACGCCGGTTGAACTGGTGACTGCGATGGTAACCGAATGCGGCGTGCTACGTCCGCCGGTTGACATTAAGGCACTTTTATCACGGCCGACCGTTAAATGATAATCCCGGTATGACCTGAATGACGATCGACTACACCACACTCAGCTCGCTGATCTTTCTCATTGGCGAGGCCACGATAATCATCATAGCAAGTGCCGTTGTGGTCGCCTTCATCCTGGTAATTATTTCCCTCTACTCCATCAGGACAGGGAGGCTGTACTTCCCCCAGACGCTCAGGGCCGGGATCGTCCTTATGAAAGGGCTCATGAAGGCAATGTTCGGGCTCGTCGGTCTTGAAGACCGGGAGATGCTTGCGTTTTTTATCAAGCTCCACAATACCATGAACAAAACTGCCTTCGGAAAGATACCGGTGGCAGAACGGGCGGTCTTCATGCCCCAGTGCCTCCGGTCATCACAGTGCCCCGCCCACCTGACCCCGGAAGGGCTGAAGTGCACATCCTGCGGAAGGTGCACAGTGGGGCAGGTACAGGAGATGCTCGGTAGGATGGGTTACCGGATCTTCATTGTTCCCGGCTCATCGTTCATCAAAAGAATGGTCAAAAAATACCGACCCAAGGCCCTGATCGGCGTCGGATGCCTCAGCGAAGTGATAGAAGGCATCGACATGGCAGACAAGATGGGACTTGTCGTCATGGGTGTCGTGACGCTTAAGGAGGGGTGCGTTGAGACAATTGTTGAATGGTCCGACGTCTATGAAATGGCTGTTCTTGGTCTTGACCCGGCATCAATTCCCGAGGACCTTCATATTCTTGCCAACTAGTTTTCCGCTTTTTATCTTACCGTGCACGATAATCGTGTCGTCGCTTGTCACATCGCCCACGGAAATACCCGTGCGCAGGATTACTTTCCCCCCGGCCCGTATGGAATGAACGACCGCGTGATCGAGAATGGTAACATCACCGTGGGCAACGATGGGACCCTTAATCTTCGAATCGCACCCGATGATCGCATTCCAGCAGCTGACATCAAGGGCAACGCTTGAACGCGGACCCAGTTCAAGGGTTCCGGTCACGACAAGTTTTCCCCAGAAATGGGTATGGGCCGGAACGACAAAGTTCCCGTCAATCCTGACGTTCCCTTCGAAATACGATCCCTTTGGTGCGAAAAAAGTATCGCCATTCTGAATTACGGTTGGCGTCGGCATTGATCCCTCAGGAAAGATGAGGTACGATCAGGGGATAAACTTTGTTGCCCGAAGATTCATTCCAGCTTTGATCTCAGGAAACCAGACGAGGGAAACAAAGAATCGATTAAAGGAAGAGAGCGGAGACAGTAAAGACCAGGAGGGAGGCAAAAAACCCGATTTTAAGGTGTGTTGCAGCCACGGATTTTTTTATGCAATCCGCAGTAGTACAGGCAGCTCCGCGAAATGCAGCAATGATAATAATCGCATCTACAATCGAAATTCCCACGAGATACACCGGTCCCCACCAGACGAAAGGAATGAGGCTGATGGCAACCGCAAAAGCCGCGCAGATGTAGGCAAGTTTTGCAGCAGCCGGAATTCCGGCCCGGATGGGGAAGGTATCCGCACCGCCATTCCGGTCGCCTTCGACATCTTCTGCTGCCTTGAAAAGTTCCCGGGCGAGCATGGCAAAGAAGGTAATCGCCGCTATGGGGATGACATGAGGGAGGGTGGCGGGACCGCTGAGTGCACCCCCGAAAATGAACATGCTTCCCGAGAGGTACGAGACAGCAATGTTACCAAGGAGTGGCAGGCGCTTGAGCCGTGCAGCATACGCGTAGAGCAGGACTGAGTTGAAGATCGCGATTGCGATGCAAAGCGGGGTCGTGAAAAGGCACAGGCCGATTCCCGCAAGGAATAGGAGGATTGCATAGTATTGTGCAGCCGTCCGGCTTATGGCACCCGAAGGGATCGGGCGTTCCGGGCGATTGACCGCATCGATCTCTGCGTCGAAAAAATCGTTAATGACATTGCCTGCTGCGGTGATAAGCGCAACAATGGCAAAAAGAATCCAGACCTGCGGTATCAGGGTACCCGTTGCAATGAGGTACCCGATCATTGCAGCTATCCCGGCGAAGACAGAATTTGCCGGACGGGTGATACGGAAGAAATCTGCGGGATTCATTCTTGATCTCTCATCTGCCAGCCTGAGTAATAAAGTGCGCGAAAAATTAGAACCGGTAGAATTTTTACGGGCGAGGGGGGATTTGAACCCCCGGCGTTCAGCTTAGGAGGCTGACGCTATGTCCGGGCTAAGCCACTCGCCCTGCATATATGAGTTGAAGACGAAACTGGATAAGTATTTGGTTTTCCGGTCCCTCACCTGCTTCCGGAACGGGATACCGGCACCCGTTTTTGAGGACTACCGGAGAAGGTATAAGCCATCAGACACCATTTTTCACCAGAAATTATGGATTTGACCGAGATAACGGAAGGCAGGACGACGTTTTTTGTTCCTGCTCAGGATACTGCCGCCCAGTTCCCCCCGGGATCTGCTCCGATTTTTTTCAACCGGCGGATGGAGCTGAACCGTGACGCGACTGTCCTCCTCCTCTCGGTTCTCAAGCCATCGGAATACCTTGACGCCATGGGTGCCACCGGTGTCCGGGGCCTGCGCATTGCGAAGGAATGCGGGACTCCCGCAACGATCAACGATCGCGAGCCGGAGGCGATCGAACTTATCCGGACCAATGTCGCCCGTTCCGGATTGCCGATCGAGATTGTCCAGGGAGACGCGAGCGCACTCATGTCCGAGCGGGCATTCGATGCGGTGGATCTCGATCCATTCGGAACACCGGCACCGTTCATCGACGCCGGGGTCCGGGGGTGCCGGAGATTTCTCTCCGTAACGGCAACCGATACCGCACCCCTTTGCGGGGCGCACCTCCGGGCTGGTAGACGGCGATATTTCGCACTCCCTATGAATACGGAGTATCACAGCGAGGTCGGTCTCCGGATCCTGCTCGGGTTCGTTGTCAGGGAGACGGTGAAATATGATCGGGGGATCGAACCGATCTTCTGTTTTGCCCGGGAACATTTCGACCGGCTTCACCTGAGGCTCCTCCGGGGGGCGGAAGCGGCTGACAGGACCATCGAGAGGATTGGTTTCATCCACCAGTGCAGAAAATGTCCGTACCGGACAGAGGAGAAAGGGATGGTGCCGACCGATCACGTATGTCCAGACTGTGGTGAGCCGCTCCAGCCGGTGGGACCCCTCTGGCTGGGAAAGATCCAGAACAACGAAATCCTCGACCAGATGCTCGCGCAAATTGACGGGATGGACCTTGGGACAGGAAAGCAGCTGGAAAAACTTATTCCCCTGTGTCGGGATGAGCTGCCAACTTCCAGTTATTATGACTATCACTGTCTTGCAAAATGTTTCGGCTGTTCGCCACCGGAGATCCTGACACTTCTTAATCGGATCCATGAAGCAGGGTATCCTGCCACCCGGACGCATTTTTCCAGGTATGGTATCAAGACAGAAGCTCCGGTTGAAGTGCTCAGGGATACAATCGTCCGGAAATAAGGAGAGACTCCTGTCCGCGGTGCACGGCAAAAAGGAAATGCCGGGGTTTACTTATTTTTGCGAAGAAAGCTTTCCTGAAACGCTCTTCTCTGACGGCCGGAACGAGCCGTGAGGAATGAGGATCACAAACTTTACCCCTTGCCCGGATTCTCCCTTCTCGTCAATGGTAAAATTGTGGATCGAGAGGATCTCCCGGATTAGGAAGAGGCCGTACCCGGAGTTCTTTCCTTTCCCGCGCTGGAATAGGTGAGGCCGGGATGCTCCGGCAATTCCGACACCGTTGTCTTCGTAGGTAATAACCAGGTTGTCGTCTTCCTGCCGGCAGGAAAACCGGATCTCCGTTGCTTTCTCGTCATGGCAGAGCGTGTTGTCAATGAGGTTGTAAAAAACCTTGACAAGAACCGGATCCGCAAAGATCGCGATGTCATCGCAAGCAGGATCTACGCTTGTCTTCATGCCGCCGACAACGATGATGGAGCGGGCCTCATTTATCATTCTTCCAAGGTTCTGCCATGATGGGGACTGGGCCCCGATCTCCTGGAATTCTTTTGAAAACCGGATGATTCTCTGGATTTTGTTGTTTGCACCCTGGAAGATCTTAACAACTTCCGCTGCGGGAACCGGGCACCGTTTGTCCTCCATCAGCGCGAGGTACCCGGTAAATACCGTCAGCTGATTGTTGATATCGTGGCAGGTAATGCTATTGAGGAGGCTCAGTTTTTTATTGGCAGCAAGACGTGCATCTTCCCTGCCTTTCCGCTCGGAAATATCCCACAGGATTCCGCCACGTGCCGTTTCATTTCCCTGAGGTACGGAGAGAGAAGAACATTCAAAAATCCGGGATTTCCCATCGGGATAAACAATGAGATTCTCAGGTTTTCCCCCATCGTCGCCAAATCCGTTCTCCAGCAGACACTCAAGCCCCGGCCTGGATCCGTCTTTCTCACTTGAAATGTGTTCTTTTTGGATGAGTAACTGGGCAGCTTCGATCCGGGATTTTCCAATGGCAGATGACGGAGGAATTCCGGTCGCCCGCTCCAGTGCAGGATTCCATGCGACAATTACACCAGATGCATTAACAAGGAACAGGGGATCCGGGCACCCGGTGATGAGATCTTTATTCAAAGCATTCACCATATTTTCGATCCTTTTCTTGCCGGATATCGCACCGAATCGGATGATTCCTATCCATGTTTGTTATTCAATTATCATTTTCCAGATTTTTTTTAGTCCTTGTGCACTTCCGGAATATCGGGACTATTGCGTTTCTCGCGCAGCTTTTAAAATTTCTGCATTTCTTCATGCTCATCGACGAACAGGACACACGATCAGAATTGATCTTCTCTCTCAGCCCGGGTTGACGGCACATCGAACCATCATTCTGGCCTGCACAGACGGTTATTGCAGTTCCGTGACCACTTTTCGGATCATGCACATGGAGACACCAGAAAAGAATGATTGAATGAATAATATATTTTGCTTTTTGAGAGGAAAATGGGCGATTCCAAGAGACGCAAAAGTTACTCTCTCTAATGTTCAACGATGATAGTCAGCAGATCGCTGTCGATAAGTTTGTGGGTAAGACCGACTCTCTGGCCGGGATGTCTGACCGACTTTCCCCAGACACGCGCATACCGGAACTTCTGGACAAACTCCCGGTGGAGCTTGTTACATACATCTTCAACCGTGCTTCCCTTTCGTATAATCAGGGGCTCTTCAAGATCGGCTTCGCCACCGTGAGGTTTGAGATAGAGCCGGATAAAACCGAGGCAGTCGTAGAGTGCATCCTTGAGCTCCTCGAGATGATATCCCGCCGCAGCCGAGATCATGATCGGCTGGCTTCCAAAGCATTTCGCAATATCGTGCTCGATCTCAAGATAGCGTTCCTTATCCACGAGATCGACTTTATTGACAGCGATAAATGCAGGGATATAGACACGGTTGCCCTGCACTGCATCGATGAGGTCATCCTGCGTCGCATTCCCACGGATGAGGATATCTGCATTCATGATCTTGCTCTCGGCAAGGATGGACCGGACTTCCTCAATATCGAGATCAAGCGTTCCTACGGCATTGAGACGGACCCCGCCCATTGACGATCTCTTGATAGTGATATCGGGCTTCGGTACATTGACCCGGATGCCGGCGTCGTACAGTTCTTTCAGGAGCACGTCGAAGTGACGCTCGTTGAAGACATCAACAAGAATAATAATAATATCCGCGCCACGGACAACGGCGATTACTTCCTTGCCACGGCCCTTACCCATCGCAGCGCCCGCAATTAGGCCGGGGATATCGAGGAGCTGGATCTTCGCACCCTTGTGCTCCAGGGCGCCGGGAACAACAGTGAGAGTAGTGAAAGCATATGCCGCAACGGCACTCGCGGTGCCGGTCAGCTTATTGAGAAGCGTACTTTTACCGGTCGAAGGGAAACCAACGAGAACTGCTGTGGCGTCCCCGGATTTCTTGACTGAATAGCCCTCGCCGCCACCGCCCGCTTTCATTGCGCGGTTGACAGCCTCGTCGCGGAGACGCGCTATTTTTGCCTTCACTCTGCCGATGTGTTTTGACGTAGCCTTGTTATACGGGGTTTTGACGAGCTCGTCTTCGAGCTCTGTTATCTGTTCTTCAAGACTACTCATTCCTATATTAATCGCCGCATGACCGAGATATAGTTATTTGCCGTGATGGACTGTGCGGCGGGAATGAGGAGGATTTTGATTCAACGCAGGGGGATCCGTTTACTGCCACAAATTATGCCAATAGGCGACATTCATTACGCTAAACCATTTATCTGAACAACGAAAACCGAAGGTGACGTAACGCAAGCCCGACAATTGCTTCAGCCCGGGTGCTGCCGTACGATTATCCCCTGCCCCGGAGGCCGGAAGTGTACCCCTACACCGTGCTCATAGCCGCGATCTATATCATCTTCTTCGCATGGCTCTTCCTTCCCCGGCTCGTGAACAGGGATGAGCCGCAGCGCTTCTCGAACAGGTATGCGGGACAGGTGCTCGTCCTCGCCATCATAACAATCGATATCTTCATCGTTTTCGGACATGTGTATCCGGGATTCCTTCCCAGCCGCTTCGTCCCGGACAACGCAGCAGCAGGAATCCTCGGGATCCTTCTCACCATACTCGGCCTCGGCTTCTCGGCCTATAGCCGCCACCATCTTGGGAAGAACTGGAGCAGTTTCGTGCGGATCCGAAAAGATCATCAGTTAATTACGACCGGCCCATGCCAATTCGTGCGGAATCCGATGTATACCGGGATGCTCGTCGCGTTTACCGGGACCGCAATCGCTATCGGCGAACTGCTCGTTATCCCGGCGTTTGTCATAGGGTTTGTCTCGATCTGGACAAAGATCAAGGCCGAGGAGGAGCTCCTCCGGGATACGTTTGGCGAGGAGTGTCTTGCATATTGCCGGAGGGTGAAGGCGCTTATTCCGGGGATTTTGTGAGACCGCGGTTAAAAACCACGGTGAGAACGAAAGTGTCTTCGCGGACCAGGAGTGGACCGTAAACCAGGAAATTCCACGCAGTGCAGGTTGTGGGCTTCGTGTACCCGTTGTCTCATGGTTTGGAAAAGGGATTCGAGGGCATGTGACAGCTCCTCCCCAAGACATCATCAGCGGTCTCCGACATCCTTGACACCACAAGAGGCAAACGCCGGCAATCACTAAAGTATCGTGATCGTTGAAGGAGGGAAGGAGAGTCCTATCGTCCGGAACTTTCCTCAAGCTCCTTGTTGGATTAAATCCTGCACCGGGGCAACCCGTAAAAAACTATAAGTAAACTCATCGCCCATTTTATCTGGCAACTTTTGCTGCTATAGTGTAGTCCGGCCAATCATGCGAGCCTCTCACGCTCGCGACTGGGGTTCGAATCCCCATAGCAGCATTTTTTTGTTTTGTTATGATAGTTATGTGCTATATTCTCGAATTGACCACTTAATTCGTTAAGATAAGTACGGACAATAGATCCAATTTCTAAGCCATCAACATAAGACGATAGGATCATGCTGCAAGCCAGAAGGGTGCAAGTTCCGGTCCGCAGCGACGACACATTCAGGACACGGTCTCTTTTTTAAAAAATTTCTGATACACCCGTCGTGAGAATCTTGTACCTGGGATATCTACATACTGAGTCATGGCCAGTGAAATCGCCAGGAGGACGAGTATGGTAATCAAGAGCGTAACAACACCGAAACTACGGTTACATCGTTGTTAAAGAGAATATCCCTGATAACGGCAGAGAACACGAAGATAACGAGCGCATGAATCAGATATAGTGAAAATGATATTTTTCCCAGAAATACCGGAAGCTTTGATGAAAGAATCTCCTTCAATCTGCCGCAATTTAACAGTCCCAGCAATACAAGAAAGCACCAGCGATATGGACAACAAATGACAGGGCGATACCGCTGCCCTGCTGAAAGAGGACTGTGTTGAACGGTCCGATCATTACCGCCGCAGATGAAAAAATCACAACGGATGAGTAGATGCCAATGATTTCGAACGATTGGGGAAAAGCACTCAGGAAAAGGGCAAGAATAAAAGAAAGTAAGAGAATGTATAAATTTTGGATCTCCAGATCTTTCAAAAATTTACTATTATACCCATCTGAGAGGATCATTCCAAAAATGAACGCCAGATAATATGTGTTCAGGAATAGAATTAGGGATACAATATAAAATAGCCAGCGGTTGCGGAGTTTTCCGAACAAAGCTGCGAAGGAAAAAACGATAAAACTCCCGATAAATTCTATAATCATGGTCCACAGGACACCCGTGTACTGCGTGATGTCGGGAATATAGGTCAGTTGCCCCCGGACAAAGACACCCCAGAATGCAAGTGAGAGCATATCCTCAAAGCCCTTCAGGTTAAAAAGGTCGCGATAGCCCGGATAAACATAGAAATAAGTAACGCAAAGAAGGAACAGAATGGGAATCATTAATCTTACAGAGCGTCTGACCGCGCCAGAAACAAGTGCCTCATGATCTTTAGTCGTAAAGAAAGGCAGGGTCAGCACATAGCCGCTCAATACGAAGAAAATACAGACACTAACCTCACGACCAGTAAACGCGAAATCCATCAGCGATGAGACAAGAATAAAATATGGTATAAAATGGCCCAAAAATACTACAAACGCTGCAATTCCCCTTAATCCCTCGAGATATCCAATTTTTTCTGTCATGTTGGGCATTTTACAATGATATCAGGACCATTGAAAACAGGTTATTCAAAAATAAATTTTTCTTTTTACAGCCGGAAAAAGGGACAATCTTCATTTTTAATAAACAATGAACCTTTTTTCGATCGCGATCACGCTCGGGTCAATCTGAATCTCCCGTCACTCTTCTTCAGACAATGGCAGTTGAAACAACATAATTTTTGATACTGGTAAAATAACAGCCCCTCAAATATCGGACGGAACCATTGAGTCTATGGACCTAAATAAAGGGTGCAGGGTACTGAAAATTCGATTGTATTGATTCGGGCCTGACATGATTTCAACAGCTCGGGTCGATGAAAAATATCACGATTAATCCCTTCGCGTCCGGAATTCGATCCGGATCGATCGGACGTTGCGGATTCCGATCCCGTGAGACACTCCATCCCTACACCGCCAGGAATCTCTCCGGCGCGAGAGCTGTTGCTAGCATCACTATGTTGATCTCCCGGTGATCCCGCCAGGACCGGATCTCCAGGTTCAGCGGATCCATCCAAAACTCCTCGATCGAAGCGGCCACCGGCACGTACGCCATGAGCGGCCGGATCCTCCAGTCAAGAACCGGAGCCACGCTGGAAAGACGGAGATCGGTTGCAATCCAGTCCCGGAGTGGACCCAGCCCCTCCAGGCCGATCGCGAGCCCCAGCTCCCGGAACGCGAGCCGGTAGTCCGCAGGTACTGCGAGGGCATTGCCTTCCGCAAACGACCGGATACCGGGCGCCGCGGATGCGAGAACCGATTCGAGCAGCTCCTCGTACCCGGTACCGCCGAGTCTTGTCAGCTCAGCGAGCCGGGAGACATCGGCGAGGAGGCCGCCGAGGCCGAGCAGGTCGTCGGTCGCAAGGTTCATTCCCCGGCATGTCCATGCCATCCCGGCGATCTCGGCGTCCATTTCCTCCATCCTCCCGGGACCGTCTCCGGAACTGAACCGGAGCTCGCTGAACGTAACAAAACCATCGAGCGGGTCGTAGTGGCCCATCGAGGGGCCGGGAGAGATCGACCGACATCTTCCAGTACATCCGCCGGGGACCGCTGATCGCAGACCGGTATGTGAACCCGCGGTAAGCCGCATGAGCGAGATCGATTGCCCAGTCGGCGTAGCGTGTATCGCCGGTTACCCTGTTCACCCGGCTGATCGCATGCATCCATTTCGTAAGATAGGGGAAGTACTGACCGTCCAGGTCCCATTCGAGCCGTGCGTCGCAGGGCTCCCCGGGCCTCCGTTCGGGCAGGGGTTTTCCGAGCCTGAGGCCACCCCGGGTGGGATGCAGCCTGCCCTTATCCTCCGGAAGGCCACTGATCCACCCGGTCCGTTCGTCATCCTCTCGGTACCGGCCGAGCGTCCCGTGGACCTGGTCGACAAGCCGCAGGACAAGATCCCGCCACGTTTCGTTCCCGGTGCGGTTATACAGCCCGAGGTAGTTGCACACGGCAAAAGCGTCAGTCCAGAGATACCTCTTCTGAGGGGCCGTCGCGGGATCGAGACCGGTAATCTGTGCGAATCCGACCATGATCTCCCCGGCCCGGGTCGTACGCCCAGCAGTCCCTGTCATTGATCCTGAAATATCCCGGGTATTATAAAAAAACTGGGCTGAAAAAGTCTTGCCGGTCCCGGTTTTTTTGAGCCGAAGCGGAAAAAAGCGGTTTTATCAGGGACGGAGGGCACCGCCGACTGCCCCGCCGATGAACGAGAGGATGGGGTAGTAGAAGAGGGCAAGCACCAGGAAGAGAACGCCGGTAAACGCCGGGATCGCGGGGACAGCCCCGGAGAGAAGGCCGGTGCTCAGCTCGTAATCGATTCCCACAACAACGGCACCGATAAGTCCGGCAGCGATACCGGCCTTCGCCCCGTTAATGGGCCCCTTCCCGCTGATCAGGCCCGCAGCAAGTCCGCCGATAACCGGGCTGACGAAGGGGATCAGTTTCAGGATATTTACCGTAACGAGCGAAAGAAGGAGCATCACCACAACGCCGCCAACAATAGCAGTCCAGAACCGCATATCGTCCTTATCCATACCAAGCACATCGGCCGAGAGAAATAAAAAGGTTAGCGGTTTGTATCCCGGTCATGTGCCCGTTCCCGGGGCGGAAAACATCAGTATAAACAAAAACTGCACGAAAAATGTTGCTACGTCGGTATGGCAATCCGTAGGTGAAATTGACGCTTTAGATCAAAACGGGATATTCAGATTCTGGTGTTCGAACCCCGTGAATCACAGGGCCCGAAACCGTTTCGCGATCGTTGTGTCCATCTTCTTTTTGATCTCAACTTTGATCATTGTACCTTTGTAGTCAACTTCGAAGATCCCGAACTTCTTTGCATCGACAAGCCTCTGCAGTGCGGTTATATCTGTGCGGGTCATACGTTTGAAATCGTCACCTTCGTAGATCACTTTTCCCATTCTGGTTCCTCTGTTTCCTGATGTATACTGGAGACTGTACACGGGCATTTAATAAATTTGCGCGATTTCCCATTCCGGGAAAAATTTCGGGCCGATGTCTGAGTTCTGCCCATATTTTCGTCGATTTATAAGGGAAACATTAATTATTGTAACCCGGCATATCACTAATGAAGATTCATGAGCAGGGAGAAGATCAAGGTTCCGGGAAAAGCGTACGAGGAGCTGACCGCACTCCATCGCGAGATTCATTTCACGCTCGACCATAACGATACGATAAAGAAAGCCGAGGATCGCGGGTACATGGCTGCCGCAAACTGGATCCGGCAGAATGAGAACGCCTACAAGGTCGGATTCTCCTGGGGCTTCGAACCCATCGACGACGAGCCGCAGGGATTCATCCGCAATATCCCCCAGCGCGAGGCCCCCCAGGTCCGGCGGACGATCACGCACCCCCCCATGCAGACCATGGAACGGGTAGATCCGCCCGAACGCAGGTCTCCATCGCGCTCCAAGCGATCATCGGGTTCCAGCGACAATGGTATTTTTTCCGGCATTAAAAAGTGGCTCGGGAAATATTTCTGATATCTTTCATCTTTTTTTTCCAGCCACTAAAGTATGTCAGTGTGTTTCTGTTCAGCTGAGAGAATCCGGCATTTTCTACCCACTTAAGGTAATTACGAAAGGACACCCAATGGATTGTTTTTGGGAAAAACTGCTGATTCGCAACACTAAGAGCAGAATCAAAATAGCTCCAACGAACAAGTACTCTAACAATCATTTGCTGGAGTGAATTACGTTGGCTCGGGACCTCTCGGAAAAAGATATTGCATTACTAAAAAAACTCGCCCCGGAATGCGGAGATCTTTCCTGCTCGGGTTCGGGTCATATGTTCCACTCGATTCTCCCCCCGGTCTCGAACCATTTTTCGGAGGATTCGAAAGATTTTATCCGGAGGATCAGTTCCCTCTCAACGGAAGAGTTGTCCTATATCATAGGTCTGATCCAGACGGGCGAGGAAAGTCTCGGGTGCCTTCCGGCAGAAGACGTAGAAGCTCTCGTGCATTACGTTCACGACAAAATGTCCCCAGAGACTGCTCAGAAGATCATTGCGGCGTACGAATCGGGCGACGGGTGCGGGGTATAGCAGGAATTCTATCATTTTATGGATTCGAAAGATAACCGTGTTACGGCAGAAACATCCTGTCATTCGGCATTAAAAACCCCGACGATCAGGAAACGCCGGGAAGCTGCAGAGGTTCTGGGAAAATCCGGCAACCCGGTCGCAATTCCCGCCCTTTTAACAACGCTTAGGGATCCTTCATCGGAAGTCCGCAAGGCCGCGATCCTCGCTCTCGGCCGAATCCGGGATTCCGACGCAGTTCCCGGACTTGTCTGCATGCTGGAAGATCCCGATCCCCACGTGCGGGTAGTGGCAATTTCAGCGCTCGGAATGATAAAGGACCGTTCGATTTCTCCTGCACTCATCCATTGTCTCAATGACAGAGACACGACGGTGAGAATGGGGGCGATTGAGGTCCTTGGCAAACTGGGAGATACCTGTGTCCTCAGCCCCCTGGAAAAACTCCTTCTCGATCCGTTATCGGATATCCGGGAGGCGGCCGGCAGGGCAATCGAAAGAATTCGTAAATAAAATTCGTAAATAATTTACCCTGCAAATTCCGCACAACCTTTTTTTTGCCAGTTGTTCACAAGTACGATGCAGGAACCACTTCGCTGATGGGGCATGTTACGAGCTTTTTCTCGCTCGTGCCGCTGATCCTCTATACGATCGTTGCGATAATGTTAACAATTATCGCTCTCTTCTCCGTGTATGATTCTGCGATCCTCATTCTCCAGCTTGTCACCACAACAAGCGATGCGGTAAATATTGTAAGTGTCATCAACGCCCTTCTCCTTACAATCACCATCACAGTTCTTTTCGAGACCGTCACGGTGTATTTTAAGACAAAACACGTCGAAGTCAGGGCTCTCCTCGTTGCAGGACTTACCGGTACCGTCCGGCATGTCCTTGTGTATAATATGGCCGGTGCGGATGCATGGACCATGTTTGCCGTAGTCGCCCTCCTTGCGGTCCTGATTTTCGGGATAGTATTTGTGAAACACGAGACCGGTGCATAATCTATTTTTCTTCGCCGAACAAGTTGATGGCAGGTAGAATGCCTGAACGTGAGGGTTCATGGAGAAAATACCGCACACCGAATCAATAATCTTGTCAAGACATTTGGCGATCTTAAAGCGGTTGATGGGATCCGGTTTTCCGTAAAGAGGGGGGGGGAGGTTTTCGGATTTCTCGGGCCGAATGGGGCCGGCAAGACAACAACCATGAAAATGATCGCGTGCGTCTCTCCCCGGACTTCCAGAAGGCTCCTTGTCTTTGGGATGGACCCGGATATCAATCCTGCGGAGATCAAGATGAGGATCGGAGTCGTGCCGCAGGAGACGAATCTCGATCCGGATTATACCTGCTACGGTAACCTTCTGGTACATTCGCGATATTTCGATATCCCGGCCCACGAGGCCCGGAAAAGGATAGAAGAACTCCTCGAATTTGTCCAGCTCCAGGAAAAACGCGATGTAAATATCGAGAAACTCTCCGGGGGAATGAAACGACAGCTGATCCTTGCCCGGGCCCCGATCAACAACCCGGACATCCTGATTCTCGATGAACCGACCATCGGTCTTGACCCCCGAGGCACGACATTTGATCTGGGAGAAACTCAGGAACCTCCAGGCACAGGGCAATACCATCGTAATGACAACCCACTATCTCGATGAAGCTGCCCGACTCTGCGACCGGCTCGTGATCATGGACAATGGGAAGATGCTTGTTGAGGGGAGTCCTGCCGAATTGGTAAAGACGTACGTAGGAAGCGAAATTGTTGAAGTGGAAAAAACCGATGAAGCGAGGGAATGTGTTGGCAGGCTTGGGATCGCGTACGAGATCACGGGCGATACGATCCAGGTTGCAACAGAATCCGCCCGCGAGCTTGCCCGGACTATCTTCGAAGAATACCAGCCAAAGAAAATCCTGACACGACCGGCGACGCTTGAAGATGTATTCCTGAAACTCACCGGGAGAGGCCTCAGGGAGTGATCATGCAGAACATTCTCTCGGTTCCCCGGATTACCCGCCGTGCAGGGAAGATCTGGTTCCGGAACTTCGAGGTTTTTCTCAAAACGTGGAAGGTGAATTTTTTCCCGCCGCTTATTGAGGCACTGCTCTATCTTTTCGCAATCGGGCTCGGTCTTGGAACGTATGTCCGGGAAATCGATGGGATTCTGTATATCAACTTCATAACACCGGCAATTCTCGGTACGGCGGTTATGAATTCCGCCTTTTTCGAATGCACCTATGGTTCGTACGTTCGTATGTACTACCAGAAGAGCTTCGATGCCATGATCGCAACTCCGCTCTCTATCGAAGATGTTATCGCAGGGGAGCTCCTGTCTGCGGGTCTCGGGATGTGTTTTACTGCGATCACGCCGAACATCGATTCACTCAACTATCCCTCGTTCCTTTTTATTACGCCCATGACATTATTTTCCGGGACGTTTTTCCCGCTCACCCTGATGCCCGTGGTGCTGCAAAATATGGCGTACGTCCTTCTCTCGCTTACCCACGTAGTCGCAGTTCTCAGGATGCTCGCGCTGCCTGCATTTTCGTGGACAATTCTGTTTAACCTTGCGTGGATTATCGCAATTATCGCCATATTATGCATCATCTCAATCAACCTCATGCGAAGGAGACTAATTGTGTGATTTTTTTTGAATACCTGAAAGGACCGCTGAACCATACTGCAGGATCCAGGTCATGGAAATGATAAAAATTGAAATCCCCAGGGAGACGATCCCGATGAAGTTTCGTACGAATACTTTTATCCTCTTCACAGGAAGACGGTGAGGTACCAGTCATGGCAGGCTTTCGCACAATGGTATTCCTCTGGCTCATCTCCCTTACCGGAATACTCTGGGTGACCTTTCTCTCATGGTACGCCGGTTACTTCCTTGAGGGGATGATGATCGCCGGATTGATCATCGTTACCAACCTGATAGTCCTGGAATTCCATTCGAGAATGTAGGTTTCTGTCATCTAACCGGATAGTTCAAAAAGCGAGAAAAACCAAAAACACATTTTCCTTGACGAAGATTTTCCACATTTCATAGTCAAAGATCGCCATGAAATATTACGGGCGATGTTTGATTTTCAAAACATACAGAACTTCGTCTTCAACAATCTGATCACGAACAATTTCCGGGGAAAAACCCTGTAGTGAAAAGAGTGCTTCCACCTCATGAAGCCCGGTGAGTGAAGATACCAGGATCAGGATTCTCCCGTTACGGGCGAGAACGTTTCCCGCAGTATGTGCAAATCGCTCTATCACATCCCGGCCACAAGGCCCGCCATCGAGGGCATATTCCAGCCAGTCGTCTATCCGCTCCTCCGGGCTTGTCGGCAGATAGGGTGGATTAAAAACGATAAGATCGAACGATCCGCAGATCCCAGCGAGAAGATCCGTGCGGATGGTGTCAACACCACGTCTTCTCGCAGCGATAACTGCATGGGGGTTTATATCGGTTGCAATAACACGAGCAACGCGGGAAAGTTCTGCGGCGATTAAGCCCAAACCCGTACCGGTTTCCAGGACCTGATCCCCGTCACTCACTTCGGCGAGTGCTGCCTCAAGCAAGAGATACGTGTCTGCTTCGGGCTGGTAGACCTGGCCGGGATCGTAAATCATCCCTGAAAAATACGACCGGCCGGGTAAAAAGGGATCGTATGCAAGCAGGAGAGACCCCCAATAAATTCCAGAAGCGAAAGGTATCCTTATAGGACCCAGGTTACCCATAATAATAAAGATCAGAGGAGTTTACCATGAATTCGATCTGTTCGTAGCTCTGCTTTCTTATCGTGCTTGCGCTGGTAATTATGCCCGTATCCGGAGAGGGCAATATCACGAATACGACGGTCATCCCGACCACGACAATACCACCGGAACGGTTGCCCCGGTAACTACAACAGTCGTACCGGCGACTACCGTGCCAATCGCGACAACGGTAACGACAATGGCCACTCCACCACAGACCGGGGATGTCGTTGTTGTATCTTCCCCTGCAGGGGCCAATGTCCTGATCGATGGAACGTACCGCGGCAGCACACCGGTTAACCTGACGGGACTCGCGGCCGGAAGTCACATACTGCGTCTTACCCTGAGCAGATACTACGATTATGAGGGAAGCATCTACGTGATTCCGGGGGAGACTACCAATGCTTACGGAACGCTTCCCCCGTGGGAAATACCAACCAGCAGCAGACAGTCCAGAATACCCCGGCCACGGTGCCGCAGACACCGATCACGATTGTCGTGACAGTTCCCGCATCGACCGTCCAGCCCACGCTCACCCCCACTCCAGCACCGACACCGGCCGGGATTCTCGAGAACCCCACGCTGCTCGCAGCGATAATCGGTGTCATCACCGCGTCGCTTGGAGCGGCGGCTTTCCTGACGCATATCGGGAAGTTCCGGAAAAATTAGGGCCGGGGAGTAAACTCTTTTTTTCCGGGCGGGTTTTCGATTGCGATTACCATGCTCATCACGTTTGCATTCTATACTAAATCGGCCATAGTTGGAGTAGCTCATGATTCTTTCGAACCCGAAACAGTGTATGAAAGCAACCGGATTTAATCCAACAGCAATTTTAAAAATGCCCCCCCATATCCTAGAGAAGAAGAGAGCAGGAACAGCATGCAAACACTCGTTGAAGATGCACGGAATGGTTCGATCACCCCCAGGATCCGATAGGTCGCGAGGGACGAAGGAATCGACCCCTCAGTCCTCCGCGATCATATTGCTGCGGGAAGGGCTGTAATCATGCAGCGCGGGAAGCGGTCTGTCGGTATTGGCATGGATCTCCGGACAAAGGTCAATGTAAATCTTGAAACCTCGACCGGAAAAGTGAGCGTTGACGACGAGATTGAGAAGGCACGAATTGCAGAAACGTTCGGAGCTGACACCATCAGCGACCTTTCGGTGGGAGATGACATCACGGCTATCCGTAGATCTATCCTTTCCCATACTACCCTTCCGATCACCACGGTCCCGATTTACCAGACTGTGGCCGAACACGGTTTCATGGACATGACTTCCGGTGATATCCTTGATACCCTCCGTTTGCAGGTAAAAGAGGGGATCAGCTCCTGTGTCGTACATTGCGTCAGCGGGGAGATGCTGAAACGGTATAAAAAGAAGTAGCGGGTTCTCGGGCTCGTCTCAAAAGGGGGTTCGATTACAAGCGCGTTCATGCTCACCAACAAGTGTGAAAATCCCTTCATAGAAAACTTCGACGAAGTGCTCTCCATCTGCAGGAAAAATGACATCATCCTCTCGCTCGGAAACACTGCGCGGAGCGGGTGTATTCAAGACGCGAGAGATTCCATGCAGAGGGAGGAGATCCGCAACAATGCCCACCTTGCGGCAAAGGCCCACGACGCGGGAGTCCAGGTTATCATCGAAGATTGTGGTGGTCATATCCGAGGCGATCGGATTGGACGATACGTCAGGGATCAACGAAAAATTTCCCCCTTCCCGCTCTTTGTCGCCAGGCCTCTTCCCACAGATATCGGCACAGGGTACGACCACAGAGCCGGGGCGGTAAGTGGCAGCCTGGCAAGTGCAGCCGGGGCAGACTACCTCTGTTACATCACTCCTGCAGAACATCTTGGGCTTCCGGGGCCGGATGCGGTCAAGGAGGGGCTCTTGGCATTCAGGATTGCGGCACATATCGACGACACCGTAAAATACGGAAAGGATGGGCCGGATAGAAAAGTGGCTGGGCTCCGGGCATCGCTCGACCGTGAAGGTCAGATCCGCTGTGCCCTGGATCCTGCACGGGCCCGGGAACTTGCTGACGGCGAGGGCGAATGCACGATGTGCGGTGATTTCTGCGCGATTAAGATTATGCGGGAATTCTAAAGCGTACCCGTCCTTTCACCGGATGATAGAATCATGGAAGACTCCGCGCCAGGCATCCTCACCGTACCGCTCGTAGTTTATGGTGGCGTGCGATGGCGATGAGGTCGCATAGCAGAAACACACCGGTGTACACACGTCGAGTACTGCCCGATGCCTTTTGAGACAATGCAATGACATGCACTCCGCTGCCCGGGGGATCCTTGAGCCGGCGCGTAGGATCGGATGATTCCACCCTGCTGGTCAGGGTCTGCTGGCCCAAACCATCCGGATGCAGGAAATCCATCAGAATCGGATCATTCCCGAACTCTTTTGTCATGAGATCGTAATAGATGCACTGCCCAGGCTGGATACCAAACGCAGAAAGGTCCCGGGATTCACCGCACGCAGAGAGCGTAAGACCCCAGCGGTGGTTGAGCTCCGTGAAGCCGGCACAGAATTCCTGGATCTCATCCCCGGTGAATTCACGGACTGATGGAAACCCCAGCTTGCGAAGGTTCCTCTTGACCTTCGCGTACTTTTCGATGTGCACGAAACTGAAGATCATCCGTTCGCAATACGGGGAGATCCGCTCGCCAATGAATTTGATTCGTTCCAGTAGAGTCCGAACGGTAATTGTATTCGAAAGAATGAGAGGATCAAACCGCCAGACAAGCTTCCCCTTCCCGATTCGTTTGGATAACCGGATGAATGTCTTTATCCGGTCTTCAACCGGAGGGACGTTCGGTCCCAGCCCTTCCCAATCATAATCGTTGAGGGTATAAAGGAAGTAATATCTGTAGTCTGCATTGTCGAGAGCGCTGAAATTGCCACTACCCGCACGTGGGGATCGGGCTCTTCCAGGTAACGTACCTGCTCCGGAGCCAGGACATGAACCAAGCACCGTAGAACGCAGGGATATCCGTTGAACGGCTGGCAGAAACAATGAGCGGTGCAATGGCATCGACCATCCGGGTCCCGCGATCCGGCAACCCGGGATATGCAATTTCCAGCGGGACATGTTCCCAGCCTCTCCATCGCATTCCCTGTTTCACCACACGTTTTTACGCTTCCCGGTATAGCAGGACGTCACTCAAAATTTGCAATGGTTGCGTAATCTTCAAGATACAATTCTTCCGGTCGGCTTTTTAAGATCTCCTCCGGAAGAGATGCAATCACCCGGTCAACCCAATCCCGTTCGAGCATGCTTCCCACCGATCCCCGCAGGCAGTTACGAACGGTCTTGCGACGGTGGGAGAAGAGCGCCCGGACAACATCCGCGTATAATTCGCGGTTGTTGACCCCAAAGATCGGATCCCGGGGCACGATCTTCACGACTATGGAATTGACCTGAGGCTGGGGAGAGAAACACGAAGGAGGGAGCCGGAAGCAATTCTGCACGGTCGCGTACGTCTGGACCATAATGGAAAGACGACCGCAGTCCGTTGTCCCGGCAGGGGCAACCATCCTCTCTGCAAACTCGGCCTGGTACATCAGAACTGCGGCCTCAAAGCCGATATCCAGAAGACGGAACGTGATCTTTGAAGAGGCGGAATAAGGAAGGTTTGCGACTACAAGCTCGAAATCCGGTATGTCACATTTCGTAGCATCCCCATGGATAATTTCGAGCCTCCCCTCCGCAATCTCGGAGGAGAAACGATCGGCAAGATCTTCGCAAAGACTGCCATCGAGCTCGACAGCATGGACAAAAGCACCACGCTCAAGAAGGGCAGTCGTGAGGGCTCCGTTTCCCGGCCCCACTTCCAGCACATGCCGGCCCTGCACTTCAACAATACCGGCGATCCGATCGATAGTATTCCGGTCAATGAGAAAGTGCTGGTCGTGGCGTGCTTTCATTTCGTGGTAAATACGTGGTATTTAACTTCCGGATCCTGGAGCTCTTCGAGAATCCGGGCTATGACCATCTTCTCCGGGTGCGAGATTGACTTGATCCTTGTGGAGATATCCACGAAGTTCACAAACGGTTTCTTATTCCGCTCTTCGAGGATCTCCCACATCAGTTTCTTTCCGATTCCCGGGAGCAGGTGAAGCATGTGAAGTTTTGGCGTAATGGAAATTGCCTTGTTAAAGAACGTGACAAAATCCGCTTCGCGATCCTTTACGACTTTTTCGATGATGAACGGGAGTTCGCCTTTTGCAGTCTGCGTAAGTTCATTGTACCCGATGCGGCGCTTGACCCGCTCGATCTTCAGTCGTTCGGAATCTCCGATATAGACTTTTTCATGAAGATCGATAATTGCATTCAGCTTGGGGACAAGCTCGAGGAGCTTGAACTGTTCAATACCCATTGCCTGAATGATCGGCTCCCGCTTGAAAGGAGGGCGGGGATCATCAGGGTGCCCTTTCATGAGGACATCCAGTACTATCGCATTCTCCTCTTTTTTCTCCGCCTTCATGAAATCACACCTCAGAAGTGTGTCATTACCAGTTCGATAATGCTATCGAGTTCCTCAGGAGAGAGCGTAAACCGTTCCTTCGCAAAGATCGCCCGCACTTCATCGCGGGTCTTTGGCATGATATTGGCGATGCGGTAGGCAATCTCAGGCTTCATCTTCTCCATTTTCGTAAGCTCGGCAACCAGTGCACGGGCTTTCTCAGGAGAGGTTTTTGCAAGCTGGTTGGCATGCTCCATACTGCGCCGGAACTCGTAGGACATCTCCTTTTCCGCTGCGATCCGTTCGGACTCTACCCCTTGCAGAGTTTCACGCAGCTCGAGGAGCGTGACCTTTTCTTCGCTAATGATACCCTTGACTTTCATGCCAAATACCAGATGATTGAATTTACTTTTGTGCTTTTAGATGTTGTGGTCTCGAGATGATGATCTTGTCTGCATCACCATCGCGGATTGTGAGCATCCATGCCCGGCCACGCTGGCCGATGACCGTGCCGGTCTTCCCGTGGAAGCGGCGGTGGGGCATGCCTTTCTGGATGCTCGGCTCGACTACAACATGTACGCGATCGCCGATCTCGAAATGCTGGATTACGGAGGTTACTGGCGGAAGCCCGCGCTTCCTTAAATCTTTCTTGAACTTATACCGTGTCTTCTTTCGTGGACCATTGTGATGTGCCATGGTTATTCTCCCTCCTTTGCTCCTTCCACCTGCGTGACGTCGAGGCTGGTGACATGAGCCTTTCTTTCCAGGATCTCGGCGAGACTGGGACGCGTCCTGCCACCATCCCCGGATACAAGTTCCTTGATGTAGAGGCCGGCTTCGCCGAGGACTTCGACAACAAATTTGCCGTCATGTACACCCAGGGACTCAATATCGAGGACAGTTCGCTCCCGGATCTTGTCTGCTCTCCGGTGAGCGACCCGTTCGGGCGTGCGCTGATGTATTGTGACGCCCTGCAAGGTTTTAACGGCCTTTGCGAACTCGTCCGCAGATAAATCGCCGTCAACCTCGACCAGGATCCTGTATTTTTTATGCGCTTTGTTTGATTTAAGGGTTTCCACCTCCGGACGGTCGCTCCAGCGTTTGATCGCAACGGAAACCCGTCCTTCGGCAGTCCTGTTGATCTCGGCCTCGAGTGCCGCGAGATCCATAGAGCGCTTCTTTGGCTCGACTATCTCAAGGATAAAGGGCCGGCCGGTCCCGACCATCCGGGCATCGATATCCTCCCGTCCCGCACCATGAAGGACCGCGCCCTTTGCATCGAACGCGGCAATTACCGGCCTGCCAATAAGCTCCTCGACTGAGTCGAGGTACTGGGCACCGGTGAAGTTGCACTTCTCGCAGCCGGCTCCCCGGCAGGCACGGCAGTCCCAGTGGGTCTGGGGGATCCCCCGCTCGAACTTCTGGTACCTGCCGTAGAAGAAGACCGAGTTGATCAGGACTTCAACATTCCCGTTTGCGATGTCAAGGATGCAGACGATCTCGGGGGTCTTGAAATTGACAACCTTCCCGGCGGTCCGGGCCGAGACTGCCTTCCCGACCTCACGGTTCACTTCCGACTTGAATGGTTCCGGCTCGGCGAGTGAAAGATCGCTCCAGACCATCTCTTCGTTCTCTGCAATCAGCGGCGGGACGCGGCATCCGATGAGGAAGGTGGAGAATTCTATACCCTCAACCGCTTTTTTAACTTTCTCCGCCCATTCAGGTACGGTCTTAAAGAAATCCGCACAGACCCAGCAGTCGCCCGCGGGCCTCTTGTAAGGTTTGTCCTCTATCAGGGCTAAGGCGATCCGGAGACCTGAACCCCGTTCGTCGTTCGAGAGACCGTGCGATCGTTTCCCGAAAAACCGCCCGAGGCAGTGGTCGCAGGTTTCCCCATACCCGAGAATCGCGGTTACCTGTTCGTTTATTTCCATTGTGCGACCCTCCGGTCAAGTTCATTGTGTAATATGGTTATCGTGTGGTCTGCGTGGAGGCACTTCGGGCCTACCGAGTACCGGGCGCAGTCTCGGACAAGGCCTTCCTCCGGCTCCGTGAAATTCTGGTGATCCGAGAGAAGGAACACATCGGGAAGGGCAGCTTCGGTCCGGATGTCCTTCCCGTTCTCATCCAGCACCGCAAACGTATGCTCGGTCATGAGGCGTTCAAGCCCGCCTTTCCGGACCATGATTCCCGGTGCAGCTTCGCGGAACTCGCTTCCGCAGGGAATATCGAGCGCTTTTTTGATGAGCGAGCCGGCACTCCGCTCATCCGGGGAGAGCGACCGCACTGCATTCCCGGAGAATCTTACGGTCTTTGGGCCCGAAGGCTCTCCGCACAGGACAAGGTAGCAATCCACGTCCCTGCGGAGATCGTGCGAGAGGAAGAACGATGCGTTCACGCACCGGCAGAGCACATCCATGCGCCCCCCGACTCCCGGGAGATCGTTGATCGGGAATGATCCGTCTGTCCGGGCTATGTGCCCGATAATGGCAAAGGACGTCATCGCTGCATTCCGGAGAAACGCTTCATTAAGCGCTGCATGTTGAATTTATCGCCGACACCGCGCATCGTTTTTAACGTGCGCTGCATCATCTTGTAATATTTCAGGAGCTCACGGACTTCGTCCGGGGTGGCACCTGCGCCGTGCGCGATCCGCAGCATCCGGGAACTGTTGATCAGCCCCGGGTCATCGAGCTCTTTGGGGCTCATCGAGTCCATGAGGATCCGGTACCGGACCATCTTCGTGCTGGTGACATCGTACACCCCTTCGGGCAGCTCCATGTTTCCCATTGGGAGCATACTCATGATCTGTTTTAAGGGTCCCATTTTGTTGAGGGCTGCGAGCTGCTTGTACATGTCGCGAAGGGTGAACTTGCCCTTCATCATCGCGTTGACATCGACGTCCTGCGCAATTGCGGCCTGCTCGACTTTCTCCGCAAGGGCTTTTAAGTCCCCCATACCGAGCAGCCGGGAGATGAACCCGTCCGGGTCGAATCGTTCAAGATCCTCGATCGTCTCCCCGCTGCCGATGAAGACGATCCCACTCTTCGTCTCCGCGACCGCTGACATGGCACCACCGCCTTTTGCAGTCCCGTCCATCTTGGTGATGATGACGCCATCGATACCGATCACTTCGTGGAAGCGCCGGGCCTGCTCGCTTGCCGCCTGACCAAGCGCAGCGTCGATAACGAGCCACCGGTGGGTCGCCTTCATGATCTCGTTCAGATCGATGATCTCCTGGATGAGATCCGCTTCAAGCGCGTGACGACCCTGCGTGTCGACAACGATAAGTTCGTTGTCCTTGAGGGCAACAAGCCCATCCTTTACAATCTGCCGGGCATCGGTTGCCTTTGGATTGCCGAAGATGGGGATGTTGATCTTCTGGCAGAGCGTAGCCAGCTGGTCGTATGCACCCGGGCGGAACGTATCGGCGCAGATTACTCCGACTTTGAGACCCTTCTTCTGGAAGTAACGGGCCATCTTGGCGGTTGTCGTGGTCTTACCGCTGCCCTGCAGGCCGGCCATCAGGATAGTCTGGGGCTCGAGTTTGACATCGGTCGATGCCCAGACGAGCCTGACGAGCTCCTGGTACACGATGCTAAGGACATGCTCGCGGACATTGGTACCTTTGGGAAGTTCCTCTTCGAGTGACCGGGTACGGATGGCCTTTGACATCACCATCACGAGTTTGACATTGACATCGGACGAGATGAGCGCCCGCTGGAGATCCTTGATCAGTTCATCGACGGCAGCCCTGTCCACAACCGTCTTGCCGGCCAGCTTCTTGAGCGCATCCTTGAGGGAAGTGGAGAGATTGTTGAGCATTCCTTAAGATCCTCCCAGCAGTTCATCGACGACCTGTGAGGGGTCGAAGGGCATAATATCATCGTATGACTGGCCGACGCCAAGGAACATAAGGGGTTTTCCAATGGTGTGAGCAATGGAAATTGCTGCACCGCCCCGCGAGTCCATGTCTGCCTTTGTAAGGACAACAGCGTCCGCCCCTACAGCCCTGTCGAACTCCGCAGCCCGGGTGACTGCATCGTTCCCTGCAACCGCCTCGTCGACGTAAATAATCAGGTCGGGTTTCATTACTCGCCGGATCTTGTCGAGCTGGTTCATCAGATTCGATTTGTTATGGAATCTTCCGGCAGTATCAGCAAGCACGACATCGATCTTATGCGACAATGCGTACTGAACGGTGTCAAAGAGCACGGCCGACGGATCTGCACCTTCCTGGTGCTGGATGATCTTAATGCCGAGACGTTCGGCATGCACGCCAATCTGTTCGATCGCCCCTGCACGGAACGTATCCCCTGCACCGATCACGACAGTAAACCCCTGTTTTTTCAGGTATGCCCCGATCTTTGCAACCGTCGTGGTCTTGCCGGTTCCGTTGACACCGGTGAAAAGGATCTTTACCGGGCGCTCGTGGTTTTTGATATACGCGGAGAGATCGAACCCTTTGCCAAGGATTTCGAGAAGGGCATTTTTCAGGGCACCGACAACGAGGGCATCCACGGATTCGCCAATCTTCCGGTGTTTCCCGACAAGTCCGGTCCGAACGTTGGCAATAATTGCATCGGTGACAGGAAGCGCAACATCACTTTCGAGGAGGGTCATCTCCAGTTCGGCGAGCGCATCGGCAATATTTTTCTCGGAGACGATAAGCTCCCGCTCGGTGATCAGGACCTTCATCTTCTCGACAAAAGTCGGGCCAGCTGCCGGGACCGGGACTCCTTTTTGCTCCCCGGCGACCGTCCCTGATACAGGCGCAGGCGTGGATGCTGCCTGATCCGGGGCAGCCGGTTTTGTTTCCGCAGCCGCAATACTGCCACTCAACCGGTTCCTTGCGGCCAGTAATTTCTCTTTGAGCCCACCGAACATGGACGTAGTAACCTCTTTTATTCCGAATCCTGGTCTTCGGGCACACCCTGCTGGTATCCCGATTCGAGTCTTCTCGTAATCTCGTTCATCTGGGAACGGAGTTTGTCGAGCGTTTCAGAGACTTTTTTCTGGGATGCTTCCATCTCGATAACCCGGTCTTTCAAGTATTCGATCGAATCCTTGTTGGAGCGCTCGACAACGACTTCCGCACCAATGCTGAGGAGGATCTTGTCAGGGTCGAGAACCTTTACGCGGACGCTTGCCCCGCCTCCGATACCGAGAAGAACGGTCCCGTCCTCTGCGGTCATCATTGCTTCAAGTGTCTCAATGGCGGCAAGCGCCTCCATTCTTCCGTTCTCCAGCAGTTCCAGCTGGCTGACAAAAACTTCTGCCTGCTGTCCATACTCTTTCAGGTAGTGCTGGAGGGTCATCACTTCGCGCTGATCAATTTGCTGCATTGTATTTGCCATATTCGTCCGCCACCCTCAGGTTTCCATAAAATGGATAACGCTTACTCCTGTTATGTATGTCCCTCATCAGTTTAAATACATCATTATGGGTGCCGGCCTGACCCTCACTTCGATGGAACATGAACGAACACATATTGTTTTATCATGCTTCCGGATAGGAGCAGCGTATCCAGATCATTGAGGCAAGCAGAACCCATCGAAAAAAGATCTAATTATGTTTCTGGTTTTCTTCACCAAAATCTTTTGTCGGGTCATTACAAGTCTGCCTTTCACACCTCTTTCTCCTGATAATATATATTGCACAGATCCCGACAATGATGACTACAATACTAACCGCAAAGATAAGGGGATCTATCTGAATTTCAATGATGCTGGGACCGAATGTCATGTACCGGGGACCGGGAAGCGTCGTCTAATTCAGTTCAAGCTCGAACCGGACCGGTTCACGGGTCGGCATGTATTCAGAAGGGATTGACTCATTTGCCGGTGAAATGTTTGTGGCATTGATTTCCGCTCCGGCGGCAAGACAGGGTGCCCGGGGATCGTCATTCATACAGGACGAAGCAATTGCCGGAACGACGGATCCTGAAATTCCCAGGCACACCGACAATATGAGGACCATTTTTTTACTAAGAGGTACCGGCGCCATAGTTTCTCACAAAGGATCCCTAAGGCCAATACTGCCAAGAGGTTTGTGGTCGGATCACCGGTTGTTTCCTTTCCCCGCTTCCGGTATCCACTGGCAGTCACGTAGTTCTTCTTGTTCCACAATCGGGGAATGCATTGAAATATGTATACGAATATCGGATCACCATCCGTGGCCGTACTACCGGTAACGGTGGGGTGATTGAATTTGAGTAAGATTGCAGTACTTATTACGGACATGTTCCAGAATGTGGAATACGAACAACCGGCCGAAGCGTTCCGGAATGCCGGCCACCAGCTTATCCTAGTCGGGTTGAAAGCCAATACCAGAATTACCGGGGAACACGGGGCAACTGCCAGAATCGACCGGGACGTCCGGGACGTGTCAGTAAGCGATTTCGACGCCCTTTTCATCCCGGGGGGTTACTCCCCCGAAAAAATCAGGGTTGACCCGGATGCGGTCCGGTTTGCCAAAGATTTTGTTGAGAGCAAAAAGCCGGTCTTTGCAATCTGCCATGCAGCCCAGATCCTGATTACAGCACAGGTCCTGAAAGGACGGCGTGTTACCGGCTGGATGTCCATTATTCAGGACATTAAGAATGCCGGTGCGGAATACGTGGCTGCGGAAGTCGTGGTGGACAGAAACATTGTGTCCAGCAGGAAACCGGACGACATCCCGGTGTTTGTCAGGGCTTCACTGGAAATGCTTGGTGAGAAGAAGTAAACACATCCGGGTTCCTGTTCTAAAGCTGAGTCGCTCTGGGGGGTGGGGGCCGGGAGGGAGCCTCAGTAAAATTCCAAAGAAGGGGTAGAGGGGGGTCACTCCACAATGGAGGGAGGTGGGGACCCCCTCGGGTTCTGAAGAGGTCCGGTCAGACCAACCTATTCCTTTCCGGCACCATGAACACAAGTTCGCCGACGAACCCGGAAGGCGATACAACGCACAGGATGACCCGGGAACCCGCGGGTTCATGCGGGCAGGCCCCCCTGAGGGGAGGAAGAGGGCCCCTGCTTAATGCAAGGGAGGGAGGAACTCCCCTCTGGCACAACAGGAGAAAAAGGAGTAGTCGTCGTAGATGCTTTCAAAAAAACAGGGAAAAATGTGCAATCGGGGGAGGAGAGGGGGGAGAGGGACGATAACACCTCTCTTTTTTTCCAACATGAACGATCACGAAAGATTACGAAACACTGTGTCCGCAAGCAACGGAACGGCCCTGATAATTTTCTCGGGAGGAGATTGCTTCCCGAACGTCCCGGATTTTTTCGATCCCATTTCATTACCCGATCACCAATGATTATTATGACCGGGGGGAATTTTGTACTAAAGCTGGATATCGCCCCTATTTCCGTAATCTATGTCGATGACGAGCCCGCACTGCTCGACATTGCACAGTTATTTCTCGAACGGAGCAGGGGTTTCTCGGTAAGTACCGTCACATCCGGGAAGGAGGCGCTTGAAATGCTCTCTTCCTGCGAATTCGATGCAGTCCTCTCCGATTTCCAGATGCCAGAGATGGACGGAATCGAATTCTTAAAACAGGTCCGATTCAGGAACCCATCACCTCCTTTTATCCTTTTTACCGGCAAAGGCAGGGAAGAGATCATCATTCAGGTAATAAATAATGGCGCGACGTTCTATATCCAAAAGGGCGGGGACCCGAAATCTCAGTTCGCTGAACTTGCGCACAAGATCCGACAGGCGGTTGCAGCGGTTCGGGCCGAAACCGCACTCAGACAGTCCGAGATGCTCCACAAGACAATCTTCAAGACTTCTCCCGACGCGATCGCACTCACCAACACTGACGTCATCCTCAGTTATGCCTCGCCGGCTGCAATCCGTCTCTTCGATCTCTCATCGGAGAACGAAGCTCTTGGCACACCACTCTTCGACTGGATCGTGCCTGAGAAGCGCGAGATGCTGAGGACACGGATCCTCGCGTTCATAGCGCAAGCAGCTCCGACGATGCCACCGACACTCCACCTGCTCCAGAAGAAGGATGGGACGCGATTCTATGCGGAGATCAGCTCGTCTGTACTTCTCGCCCCGAACGGCCGACCGGTCGGCATGCTTTCCATTCTCCGGGATGTCAGCGATTGGATCGCTGCCGGGGAAGCACTGAAGAAAGCAGGCACCGAGCTGAATCATCTCTCATCAGTGACCCGGCATAATATCCTCAACAAGCTCTCTGCGCTTCTTGGGTATATTGAACTCGCCCGGATGGCAAAAGACCCCGCCGCTGTGCAGGACTACTTCTCAAAGATTGACGAACTTGCCGGCATGCTCGGCCAGCAGATCGAATTCGCCAAGGATTACTAGGAGCTGGGAGTTCACAATCCGACATAGCAAAGTATCTCCGCAACTATCCGGCAGGATGAACCCGAACTGGACCACAAGGAGATCAGGATTGAAGACGAATGCTGGAACCTTCAGGTTTTCGCCGATCCCCTTCTCGTCAAAGTCGTGTACAACCTCCTGGACAACGCGATCAGGCGTGGCAAGAGAGTAAGCAAAATCAGGTTCCATTATTAAGATGAAGGGAATAACCTCATCCTCATTGTCGAAGACAATGGAGTGGGCGTCCGGATTCAGGATAAAGATAAGAGATTCGGACAGGGATTTGGCAAGAATACCGGTTTTGGCCTGTTCCTTGTCCGGGAGATCCTCGCGATCACCGGCATGACCATTGGCGAAACGGGCTTTCCCGGGAAGGGAGCACAGTTCCGAATCACTGTTCCCCAGGAAAATTATCGTTTCCGGAAAAAAAGGGAGCAATCTGACCGGGAAATAAAACGACAGGGTGGGAAAGATACTGAACCGCTGTGAACACCAGCGCCTTTTGCAATAAATTTCTCCCATAAACAAGGAAATTCACTTCCGGCTCCAGGAAGGTAACACCACAGAACCGTGCATCCGAGGAGATGCCCTAGGTCGCAGACCGGACAATTTACCGATAAAACCTTAAGAAGGGTAGTGCAGCAAGAATGTTTCAAACGAAAAAAGAAGAAAATTTACTTAAGCCTTTACCGGGCTGACTGCATCGATCTTGATGTACCTGCGCTTCAGGTTGTGCTTGCTGCCGATAACTGCGAAGGTGCGTTCCTGCGCCTGCCTCTCGTTTGGTGCCGCGATAACTTTCGTGTACGGCATCCAGTCTTCGCCCATCAGGAACGTGCCCTTGACTTCAAACTTCAGATTCTCCATTCCAAATCACTCCAGAAATCCAAATACGTCCTCTATCCTGCCCAGTTCAAACCCGCTCGTTGCATTGCCGGCGAGATACCCTGACTCGTTGACCATGAGTCCAGTCCCGAGAAGGGCGCTGCCCATGTTGATGGTTCCTGTCCCGACCGGGACTTTTGCCACCTCTTCGAGCCGGGCGATCTGCTGTGCGGTCGCCCGCGGGTGCACGATAACACCCTTATTGGTTGCAACACCGGCCATACCGACCGTCTTGACCCCGCCGAGAACAAGAGGCACGACTTCGACACCGAGAAACTCAGCGACAGCGTGCATCAAGTCCGTTGGCATGTCAGGGTGAACTGCGGCAAAAGTGTCGTTTGCCATGATCACGTTGCCTGCGGCGTTCATCGTCTCCTTGAGGAGAAGCACATCACGGTGCTCCGAAAGGATCTCGATTTCTGCCTCAGTTGCAAGGCCGCTCACGATAACGCCCCGGCTGTTACCGGCAACAAGTGAGCCGATGATGGCGCTTCCCTGGATCGTCGTCTCAACGATCTTCGCGTTTAGCGCCTTCTTCACTGCCTCTTTGAACTCCTCCGGGGATTCCGGAGGGATTATGGCGATATCCCCGACTACCCGGGCAAAAACCCCGATATTCGGATCGCCCGCAAACGTGATCGTCCGGTCCATCTACGATTCCGGTGCAAGTTCCGCTTGAACCTGCCCGTCCTCCATCTTCATGGCACGGACCCTGACCTTTGATGGCGGCTTGCTGCTGCCACGGCTCCAGACAACTTCATTAATGCCCTGGTCAATCTTAACATCCGTGCTCTTCATGTGCTTGGCAAGATAATTCCGGATATCCTTGATTGCGCCGTTAGCCCGCTTCCAGCGCGGCATCCTGCGTGCTTCCCGGAGAGGGATAATATATACATGTTCTTTCATTGCTTCTGCCATAGCTTACACCTTCAGCGTGCTCTTGCGCCAGTTTCGCCGTTTCGGGTGCGCGACAACGCCGCGCTTGGTCCGTACCATAACCCACTGGGGCACGCGCCGGTTCTGGTCGCATGCCTTTGCCAGGCGTATCTTTCTGCCTTTGCTCAGTTTGCTCATTGTGATTCACCTGATATTATGCCTTTCTCCCTACAACCAGGGACTGGTCGTGGTGTGCCGGGAAGAGGGGCGCAGGATCGATCCCGCGTTTCCGGATTGCATCCCGGATCTCGGCCTCATAATCACCGTTGCTTATGGTCCCGGTCTCCCCGTATTTTACCTCAAGGAGCCGATCGACAAAGTGATCGACCGCAGGCCTGACATATCCGAGCAGGGGGCGCACATAGGCGCACCCAGTCCGGTGACCCAGACTCTGGACCTCCGCCCGGGTCAGCATCGGGACCCGGTCATTGAACCGGGTCCCGTCGCCAACGGTCTTGTATTCCCGGGCGAGGATTTCGACAGCGGTCCGGTGCACGCAATTGATCGCATTGTTCGGGAAACCCGACGATTGCACCAGATCCACCATCTCGTTCAACATTCCTTCACGGAACACTCGTACCTTCAAGGGATATCCCAGCGCTTGTGCCGCATTCTCCACAGATGGAATCCGGCGGGATGGGTCGAACACAAAGGTGTTGAGTTCAACCTCGTAATACGTACCCAGCATTATTGCTGCAAGGGAACTGTCCTTTCCGCCGCTGTAGAGCACACCCGCTTTCATCACTTTCTGGTAATCGAGTAGTCCCGTTTTGTCGGAGCGATCTGTCGCAGCAGTTCCTTGAACTGCGAGTCGGTGATCTTCGCCTTGAGCCTTCCGCTCTGGGCGAGCTGGATCAACTGCTGCTCGATGGATGCTGCAAACTCCGGTTTTGTCAGTTTGATGGTATTCAGGCGTTCCCGTGCATCAGGCTCGAGAATCTGCATGAGTATCATCTGAATCTGCTGTTTCTGGCGCTGCTGGCGTTCGAGCTCTTCCTGCATGCCCTGCTGATCTCCAGCCTGCTGCTGCAGTTGCGCCATCCTTCTCTTGCGGATTTCACTAAGCTCGTCATCACCCATGCCTGCACCTCACTTCGATTCTGACTTCTTTTCAGCCTTCTTGGCTGGCGACTTCTTCTCGGTCTTGGCCCCTTCGCCCTCTGCGGTAGGTGCGGCCTTTGCTTTGCCCTTCTTGGCGTCTGCCTTCTTGGGTTCGGGCTCGGCTGCTGCCTTTACGCGCTTCGGTACGGGTGCCGGGGGATTCGTCTTGACTTCCTGCGAAAGGTTGTCGAGGAAAGCCATCCCGACCGGGGAGACTCTGCGGCCGGTCTTGTCGTGGATGATCAAACCTGCTGCCTCCAGCTGCTGGAGAGACTTGCGCAGGATTGAACCACTGCCTTTCCGGAACTTGTTGGGCTTTGAACCGCGGTTCTGGTTGCCACCATAGAAGCTTCGCATCCGTTCGACACCCAGGGGGCCGTCGACGTAGACGCGTCTCAGCACTGCTGCTGCCCGGGTGAACCACCAGTCGGGGTCCTCGGGCGGCATCTCTTTATGTACTCCGGTCTTTGCAAAAGCAGCCCATGCAGGCGGAGTAATCTCTTTCCGCTTCTTGAGCTCCTCAGCGACCCTGCGGATGATATGGTCAGCCGGGACATCGTACACTGTTGTCATCTGATACCTCACTGTTGGAAATTTTAATAAAATCCAATAACAGTCTTTACTTATTTGCGAATAAGGTTTTTATATATTTCGAGGGCCGACGGGCCATCCTTCGCGGGAAAAAAGGATTACTTCCGGAAGATTTTTTTCTTTTCCTTCAGAATCATGGTCTTTCCCCGTACGTCGACCAGTGCTGCCTTTGCCTGGGTCGCTACCGCTTCCGGGTCGACTTCGGTATTCTGAAGCCATTTTACCTTGATTACTTTTCGCGTCTTGAGCTGGGCTACGATCTCTTCGATCATAGTAGGAGTGCAGCCTTGTTTGCCGATCCAGACGGTCGGTTTTAAGTCCTGCATCGATCGGTCACTTGGATCTGCTGACATGTTCTTTCCTCACCACACGATAGCGTGTATGTTTTTTGCAGGATCTGCAGGTCACCACGACATTACCGCGGTTGACCCGGATCCGCACGTTCTCCCCCGGTACGAGATAGGTGTAACAATGATGGCAGAACCGGCGCCGGAATTCACGATCGATCCGTATTCGCTGGCGCATCGCGATCTTCCGTGCCAGATCCACATAACGGTTGCTCCGTTCGGGATTGTCAGCAAAAGCTAGTCGCGCCTGCTCGAAGAGTATGCAAATACGTTCCCGGGCAATTATCCGCGTTGCCGGGTTGCGGGACTTCTCTTTCATAGGTTGTTGCTCACTGGCTCCCGGTTGTGCTATACTATCAGCGTCTCAGGTAAAAAAGGCACGGCGGTTACGAGCTGCTTGACAATAACATACAGCCGGTCTGACATCCGGCTCCGACAAGGAAACCCGGGATTAATAAAGGCAAAAGATGAGCAACGGTCAGCGAATCCTGACGATGCGACCCTCAATGGTGAGCCGGTCCTCGCAGAAGAGCCGGACCGCTTCGGGGAGGGCAAGGTGCTCCTCATCGAGAATCCGTTCTGCAAGCGAATCCTCATCGTCTCCTTCGAAAACCGGGACGCAGAGCTGCAGGATGATCGGCCCTCCGTCAAGATGTTCATCCACGAAGTGGACTGTGCACCCGGCAACCTTTACACCGTGCTGGATTGCCTGCCGCTGAGCGTGGAGACCGGTGAAACTCGGAAGGAGAGCCGGGTGGATGTTCACCATTTTTCCGGCAAATTCACGGACTAGATCCTTTCCCAGGATCCGCATATAACCCGCGAGCACGAACAGGTCTGCATTCACCTGCTTCATTGCTTCAAGCAGGGCCGTTTCGTAGACCTCCCGCGAGGGAAACGAGGTATAATCGACAATGATCACCGGGATCCCGACTTTTCCTGCACGCTCGATCGCAAACGCTTTCGGGTTGTCTGTTATCAGGGCAACGCATCGGGCAGGTATCAGGCCGTCTCCGATTGTGTCAATCACGGCCTGGAAATTCGAACCCCTCCCCGATGCAACTACGGCAATTCTTTTGGTCATGATATCCTCCCCCATTTCAGATCCCGGGATCTACGGTTGTGGTTTACCGTTTCCCGGATGGACAACAATCTTTACCTTGATAATCCGCCGGCCATGCATCTGCATGACAACAAGCGTGACATGAGCCTGTTCGATCTCGGCTTTCTCACCCGGATGCTGGGGGAGATGGCCGAGCCGGTCAATAATAAGTCCTCCGATTGTTTCGTAGGCTTCGGATACCGGGAGAGTGAGGCCCATGGCATCGTTGACATCCTCAACCCACATCTGTGCATCGACAACATACACGCCTTCGGCGAGTTTCTGGACATCCGGCTCTTCCTTGTCATGCTCATCCATGATGTCTCCGACAAGTTCCTCAAGAATATCCTCAACGGTAACGATCCCGACAAAACTGCTGTACTCATCGATGATGATAGCCATCTGGACCCGGTGGACATTGAGCTCTTTTAAGAGATCATCGATCTTCTTTGTCTCGGGAACAAACATCGGATCGTACATGACCTCCCGGATGGTAGTTTCCTTGCGCCGGGTTACCATTGCCGAGAAAATGTCCTTGACATTCAGGATGCCGGTGATATTGTCGATCTGGTCGTGGTAGACAGGGATGCGGGAAAAGCCGGTATCGTTGAAGATGCTGATTGCTTCTTCGAAGGTAACGGTGTCTTCCATGAGCATAACATCGATCCGCGGGGTCATTATCTCGTGGGCTGTTGTGTCAGCAAACTCAAGGACGGAGTAGAGCATCTCCTGCTCGCCCTGCTCGATACTCCCGTCTTCTTTCCCGACATCGATCCATTCCTTGATCTCTTCTTCCGTAACCGCAGGCTCAGCAGCTTCCTTACCGATCCCAAAGGTAGGGCTGACCCGTTCAACAAGCCAGATTATCGGTGAGAAGATCCGGGAGAGGAAGTAAATAACCGGGGCGATGGTCAGGGCAAACGAATCGGATGCTCTCGCCGCATAGATCTTGGGACCAATCTCCCCAAAAATAAGAAGGATTAGGGTGACAAAACCGGTGGCTATTCCGACCCCGATATCCCCGAATGTCTGAATGGCAACTGCAGTCGCTACGGATGCTGCTGCGATATTGACGACAGTGTTGCCGATAAGGATCGTGATCAGGAGGTGTTCGGGAGATTCTTTCAGTGCTGCAACCGCAGATGATCCCGGCTTCCCTTCATTGACAAGTGTTCTCACCTTTGCCTTGGTGATCGAGATCAGAGCGACTTCTGAACTCGAAAAAAATGCGGAGAGAAGGACACAGATAACAAAGAGGGAGATCTCGAGAGCGTCCTGGATCATTCTGTTTCACGCCGTGCGGTTGCACGAACACATAGTTTGTATTTGTTTGTTGTGGAGGGTTGTGTGTTGATGGTATTTTTCATAGCGGGTATTTCCGATACGACTTCTGTATCTTATTCGGAAGCGGGTTTTATAAATCCAGCGCTCTACCCCATACAGTCGTGCATAAATGCGCAATCACGCGCAAGAACTTCGATCTTCTCATCCGCAGTGAGCACGCGGTCAAAGATGAGATCTTCGATCTCAAGGGTAAGCGTGCCGGAAAAACCGTGGTCGGCGAGTGCGTTCATTACCCCGGCCATTCCCGGGTCCCGATCAAGGGGGAAGTGAGGTTTCCCCGCACCCAGCCTGCTGATATGGACATTGACAAGCCGGTCATGGCAGAGCTCGATATACCGTTCCAGCTCCCCGCTGTCTTTTGTCAGTGCATGGGCAACATCAAGGGTAAACATCAGCCAGGGTGCGTCATCGAGAACCTCGCGCATCCTCTCCGGGCTGCAGAGCATCGAATTGATCGCCGGCTCCATGTTCTCTATCGCAACCCGGACAGGACTTCTTTTTGTTACCCCCTGAAGTGCAGAGATAAAGTGCTCGAACCGGACCAAATCCATGGAAGTCGGGGGTCGTTTTGCAGTCCTTCTGCCGGGATGGACGGTAACGAGGTCTCCCCCGATCTTCTCTGCAATCCGTATTGAACGGAGAGCGTATTCGACAGAAACCTCTACTATTGTCGGGTTGAACGAACACGGGTTCAGATCCAGAATGGGGGCGTGGAGAGTTACGGTCCTGATTTCGGGATGGTTTTTCCTGCAGCGTATAAGTTCGTCAACTGGCTGGTCGCGGAGCCAGAAATCCGGGGTCTCGTGCCAGAACTCGATCGCATCGAGACCTGCCCGTGAAATGAACGAGAAGATCTCATAACAGGTATATTCATGGAAGAACATGCTCGAAGCAGAGAAGGAAACCATGGTAGTACTATTTCATATGAGCGTTCCCGCAAATAGATGTTGATGGACTGGTTCAACCAGCCTGAACCTTTAACGGGGGGGATGGCTGCTCCCCTGCGGGTTTCAGAACTCTCCGCAATCATTGAGGATCTGCTTGATGATTCCCGGCTCCAGGATATTTGCGTGAAGGGCGAAGTGACAAACTATACCCATCACGCCCGGGGTCACCGGTACTTCTCGCTCTCGGAAAAAGGAAGCGGGCATAATGCTGCCGTTATCAAGTGTGTGATGTGGAAGTCCGATGCTGAGAGACTTTCATTCTTCCCCGCCGAAGGGATGGAGGTCACGGTTACCGGCACAGTCCGGCTGTACGCTCCCCACGGATCCTACCAGCTGCAGGTCAGGACCATGCAGAAAGCCGGCCTTGGAGAGAAGTACCTGCTCGTAGAGCAATGGAGAAAGGATCTTGCCACAGAAGGATTATTTGCCACCGAACGGAAATGTCCGCTTCCCCGGTTTCCTCAGAGGATCGGGGTTGTCACATCCGAAACCGGCGCAGTAATCCATGACATCGCAACGGTAGTGGAACGGAGATATCCGGTAGAGATCCTCATATCGCCGACCGCCGTGCAGGGAGAAGATGCTCACCGGCAGATTGCCCGGGCAATCCGGCGCCTGTTCTCCCGGGTCGATCTTCTTATTGTCGCCCGGGGGGGCGGGAGTTTCGAGGACCTGTTTCCGTTCAATAATCCGGAGGTAGTCCGGGCTATATCTGAGAGCCCGGTGCCGGTCGTGAGCGCTATTGGCCACGAGGTGGACGTTACCTTGAGCGATCTGGCCGCAGACATCCGTGCCCCGACTCCCTCTGCAGCAGCGGAGCTTGCAGTTCCAGACCGGAATGTCCTCCTTTTGCGCCTCGATGAAATGCGGATCCAACTAGGATGCTCCCTTGAGGCACGACTGGGAAGAGCCCGGGAAGAGATTGCAGATCTCCGGGACCGGCTTCGGCCCAGAAGGATTGCAAGAAGACTTGACGAGAAGAAACAGACCGCAGCAGATCTTTCAGACCGGCTTACCAGGGCATGGGAGAACCGGGTTGGAAGGGAACGACTCCTGCTCGCGGAAATGAAGACTGCGCTTGACGGGAGGAGTCCACTCGCGGTTCTTGCCCGGGGGTACTGTGTTGCTGAAAAGGACGGCAGGGTGGTACGAGGTGCAGGCGAACTTGTTCAAAATGACCGGATGCGGATCCGGTTTTATGACGGGAACGGTCAGGTTATTGTGGAAAAGGTGGACCGGGAATCATGACAGAAACCTATGAGAAAAAAGTGGAACAGTTAAAACAGATTATTGAGAAGATCGAAGACGGGAACACCGGCATTGACGAGTGCATCAGGCTCTACGAGCAGGGGGCAGCACTTGTCCGGCAGTGTGAATGCTTGCTTGCAGAAGCTGAAGTCAGGATCACCACGCTCAGTAGGGATGAGTAACCTCAAGAGTTACTACCATCGGGCAGCCCCCTGCAAGTTTTGCGATAAGTGTTCTCGGCAGGGTTACCGAGACGGTATCCGAGAGGATGCCTATTGTCCTTCCGCAGACGAACTGACTCCGACGCCAGACCATATCTGTCGGGTGATCGAGCGTCATCTTTGACGACCCCCGGGAACCAATCACGGTTTTGATACCGTCGCATACAAGCGTTGTCCGGAGAACGGCATCATCGCGGGCAAGGGCTGTCTTAAATTCCGGGGATAAGCTCGCACATCCTGTATCAGCGGCAATCCCGATGATGCAGTTGCCTGTTTCTGTGAGATGATCTTCCATGGTCACCTCAAACGTTGTGGGATGGGTGCCAAGGACGAGCGGGTGCCCCCGACACCGGATGGTTTCAGTTATGATCATGCGGTATCCCGTACTTTATCATGTGAGGGTTTCCATGCATAATCAATGTTTATCACCGTCAACTGCCCCGATTGCAGCGATGAGACCAAACACGAGATCATCTCCGAATCCCGCGATACACTTGTCCGGTGTACCGTATGCGGCCACCATCAGAGAATCCAGAAAGAACGGGAACCGGACTCCCGGATGATTAAAACTATCGTCTCCCGAGAGGGAACATCAAGAGTCTGCTCTATCGAGCTTGCAGGGGACGATGAATGTACGGTTGGAGACCACCTTGTCGCTGAATGCGGCGATGATGCCTTCGGTGTTGAAGTGACGTCGATCGAAAGCGGCGAGAAGCGTGTCGAACGTGCAAAATCTGCTGATATAACTGCCCTCTGGTCCCGGGCAATCGAACAGGTTGTTGTCAAGATCTCCATTCATGACGGCAGGAAGACCATTCCCGTGTACATGGAGTGCGACGGCGAACAGCCGTTTGTTGTTGGGGAAAAATACGTTGTCTCCGGAAAACAGTTCGCGATCTCCCACCTTAAGCTTCGCGATGGTCCTCTCATGCGCAAAGAGGGCTGGAAAACGGTAGCTCACAAAGTGAAGCGGATTTACGGCGTACGCGGATAGACCACCTTTTTTTGAGATTCGTTAAAATTGATCTAAATAGCAGCAAAACCAAGGGAGGCATCCGTTCAGGAAGACCGGAACAGTGCCCCCCTTCCGGTCTTTTTTTGAAACTTGCGACCCCTGCAAAAATTTAAATTTTTTAGGGGGAGGGGTCCTTTGAGTCCTTATTTGGAAAGTGGGACGTCAGCAATAAAACCGGACGGATCTTCGACGTTAACAGGTTTTTCTGAGTTGACGGAATGAAAAAATTGTAAAGGTATTTGCTGTATAATTCAGGAAAACACTTTACAAAATTTTTTGGGACCTCATTCCCACGCTTAGTCCTGCCAGGTAATGGATGCCCGGTTTTCCGGTTTAGGTCGTCTCCGGTTTTCCCGGTATTTCTGACTCGTACAGTTTCAATCACAATGGCCGGGGCATTCTTTTAATTTTACGAACCAACTCCAGATCAGGGAATGCCTGCGATATCGGAAGTACGCCCTGACGGAAAATGACCGCTGCCTCCGCCCGGTAAAAAAAAGATGAGAACCGATCAAAAATGATTATTCAGCTTTAGAGGGTCAGAGGTGTCCAGCGGAGATTTAGCGCGAAAGGATTTGTTCATCAGAAGAAAGGAAGGATAAAATGACTACCGGTAATCTCCAGATTCTTACAATTCCCGGGATGATGGTTTTCCGGGGAATAAAAAAAGAGGTTGCTGATTATCGCGAACTTATCGAAGCGATGCCGACATCGATGGACGGATACCCGAAATTCACTTCAACACTGTCCGGATTCTTCTTCGTCACTTCTCCCATGCGCACATAGGATAATTCCGTGGAGTTTACCATAGCAGAAGGATTATCGGATACACCCATTGCAAGCTTGTCCCCGACATTGAGTTCAGTAATATTAACACCATTGCGGGTAAGCTGGGCGGAAGTCCAGGTCTGCGTCATGGATGAACTCGAAGGGATAACGATATTCTTCTTCTCATTCAGTTTCATACCGACAATGCCGGAGGAGATTGCAGTATATTCCGGGTTAAAGAGCGCGTACTGCTTTGACCAGTCGGTACTCGGGGTATAGAACTGTACCGGAATAATTCCCTGGCCCTGGCTCATGTTCGCGGTTACCTGGATCTGTTTCCCCAGAATGAGACCCTCTCCCTTTGCCGCTGCCTGCTGGTAGAGCTGGATGTTGGTGGTTACGACGGGTTCCCCGGCGGCTCCATAGATCGTATAATCAATTACCGCAGCCTGCCCGGGCTTGATTCCCGCAAGGCCGGTGATCCACCCGGTCCCAAGCGATGATACAACCATGAGCACGACAAAGAGCACTCCTGCAAAAACCGCGAGTACCTTGGTCCATTTTTTCCTTGATTCTTCCTTTCTCTGTTTTTCGCCCATTCTAATACAATCCTCCTTATTACATCTTTGTCCAACCGACATAAACTATTCCGCATTGCAGGAACACATCTCCAAAATCCGTTATTAATAAAGCCATCCGCGGGAATCCTTAAGCAGAAGGGGTGCTATCGGAGCAGGACCCATTCGGGGCACGATGGCGAACGGAACGGGAGAGGAAACACGATGAGGGCAGAGAGAAATTCAATCAGATCCATGGGGAGGGAAATGAACGAGATGCGTACCGGGCCCGAACGCATGTTCCGCCAGCCAGCTTGTGGCGGTACCCTCACCTCCCCCGGGGGTATTACCTCCAGGATGCTTCCGGGAATCATGGGTAAGTTTCATGGGGATGTACGAGATGAGGGTGATGATGTACTTGTAGCCGCAGATCTCCCGGGCGCTTGAGATATCTCACAAACGCAGTGAAGAGACAGATCGGGAAGAAAAAGGGGTACTATGTCCATGAGCGGCGGGCGGGAAGAATGCGTCGCTTCGTAGATCTTCCTGCGGATGTAAGAGTGAGGTAAAGCCACCGGAAAGAACGGAATGCCCGAACTCAGGCTCAGGAAGATACAAGCTCCCGTAAGTCCCACATGGAGAGAGAGTAATATTTTATTTGTGCTATTTTACCGATGACTTTTAGTATTCGGCAAAGGAAGGAGTATTGATGGATAAGAAAAAGGTCAAGGATTATATGACCTACGACGTGGTTAGTGTCGATTTTCATGGCACGGCCAAGGACGTCATCGAGAAGATACAGAAGACCCGCCACGACGGCTTCCCGGTGGTCGACGGGAATGAAGTAGTAGGATATATTTCGGCCCGGGATCTCCTGTTTGTCCAGCCAACGACCCCGGTTGAACAGGTTATGTCATCGAATCTCATCGTCGCCGATCCTGATATGGACATCAACGATGCAGCACGGGTAATATTCCGGAGCGGGATCCAGAAACTTCCCGTAGTCGATGAGAAGAACTGCCTCCTTGGCATCATCTCCAATTCGGACGTCATTCGATCCCAGATCGAGCACGTCTCACCGGAGAAGGTCTTTAACTTTATTACCACCCTGAAAAAACTCTACGGAGTTGATCCGAGCCTGGACCGCGGAACAATTCCGGTGGCTGATCTTCTCCCCACCCAGTCGAAGATTTACGAAGACGAACTTGAAGGCCGGATGTACGAGATTAAAAAGGGGTTGGCAGAGCCGATTATCGTTGTCAAGCGTCCGGGCCGGGCGATTCTTGTCGACGGCCATCACCGGGCGCTTGCCGCAAAGCGGCTGGGCATAACGGCCCTCGATGCATACATTATCGAGATCCGGGAAAATATCGAGCTCGGGATGGAACGGACCGCCAAGGCCATGAACTTAAAGACACTGGACGATATCCAGGTACTTGATTACGCACGACATCCGTTAGTTGCAATTACCCACCGGCTCGTCCGGAGAGTGTAAAGCGCTCTTTCGGACGTTCTGTTTTTTCCGGGCCCTGTCCATCAAAAACATCGGGGCATCGATCTTTTTAAAATAAAAAAAAGGGTTTACGAACCTTCACAGCGAAGGTCGAATTTCTCGTTGAGAATGTGTTCCTTAACGATGGTGCCATCCGGAATGACAACTTCCGGCCAGAGCCGTGTCTTCGAATGGACAACCACACGATCCCGGAGCACAACCCGGGGGCCGATCACGGTATCATTCTCGATACTGCACTTCTCACCGATATGCGTATCATTGTCAATGATGCTTCCGGAGATCGTGCTGTTCGCGCCGACAATCACCCGGTTGTAAAGCGAAGAGGAGAAGATCTTCACGTTGTTCCTGATGATGCACTTGTCCCCGATGCTCGTGTACGGGCCGATGAGAACATTGTCCCCGATAATTGTGCCGGGACCTATTGCAACAGGCCCGATGACCTTCGTATTCTTCCCGAGGGTGATCGAATTCCCGAGCTGCACGGGACCCTGAACCTGCGCGCCATGCATGGAGAGATCCCCGATGATATCGGTAAACGAGATATCCTGGAGTTTCCACCGCTCGGCCTGCCGGAGGGAGTGCGGGCTGCCGACATCGGTCCAGTTGCCCCGGGCAAGCCAGCCTTTCAGGACATGCCCTTCATCCATCAGTTTGGGAAAGAGGTCACGTGCGAAGTCATATTTTGTCCCTGCGGGAATGTGATCAAAGATCTCCGGGCTGCAGACGTACATCCCGGTGCTTGCAAGGTTGGAAAAGATCTCCCCCGGCGCCGGTTTCTCCTTGAACCGCTTGATCTCGTACGAGACATCGATCTCGGCAATACCATACTCGCCCGGGTCATCGATTGATATGAATCCTATCGTTACCGCAGCTTTCTCTGTTTTATGGATCCGGTAGAATTCGAGGACATTTAAGTCGGTGATGTGGTCCCCGCCGACAACGAGAAAGTCCTGACCGTCAAGAAATTGTTGCGCGTTTTTGACGCTGCCCGCAGTGCCGAGCTTCGCTTTCTCGTGCACATAGGTGATATCTATGCCAAAGAGCGACCCGTCACCCAGTGCCTCCTCGATGGCATTTCCCATATACCCCAGAGTAAGAACCACTTCCCGGAAACCAAGATTAGACAGGTGTGAGACGAGGTGCTGGATGGATGGTCGGTTGACAATAGGGATGCAGGATTTCGGCCGTTCGAACGTGAGCGGCCGGAGACGGGTGCCTTCCCCGCCGCACATGATACACACCTTCATGGTAGAAGTTTAGGCGCTGGATCGTTTTAACCATAGTGCTGTTTTAACCACGTGCTGAAACAACCGGTGAAGGTTATCTTCACGTTTTTTTAAACAAAAACCCTTTTTCACGAGGGCAGGAGACGAATCTTCTTTACCTGTCCCCTTGCGGCAGGAATTTAATACCGGAGGGCCATATGAAATAAAACCGGAAATTCCCATGAGCGACGAAGATATCAGGGTTCTGTCTGTGACAAAAGGAAGAGTGCAGTGCATGCCGGAGAAGAAGGAACCAGTCGATCACTGCGCTCTCTGCATCCATTGCCGGGAATTCTCGGTGCAGGGAAAATGGGTAAAATCTCCCTCCCTTGCCTACTGTTCAAAATGCAGGGTGACGGAAAGAGTGGATCTCGCCCGGGTGGAGTCGGTACGATGCGCCGATCGTCAAGGGGAAGGTTTCCACAGCATAACCAGTATTATCGGTTAACAACGCAAAAAAACACTTTTTTTCTCCTGCGGAGAAGGGGGGATATTCCTTACGATTTCACGAATCTCTCGATGGCATTCATATCGATGTGTTGTTCGAAGAGATCGGCCAGCTCTTCGTAGGGATCGGATACGGTCACCGGAATCGGTTCAAAATTCCGTCCTTTTTTCCCGTAAAGATACGAGAGAAGGGCATTCACCGCAGAAGGGTTGAGGAAGAGGCCGTGCATATATGTGCCGAAAACAAGGCAGTCATCCGTTACCCGCCCATCCCCGCACAATGTTTCCCGGTCATTCCCCGGATCAGTTACCCCCATGTGAATCTCGTAGCCGGATACTTCTCCCATCCCCGAAAGGAGAGGTTCTACCGGACATGCGTTCCGGGTCACCTGGGTCGTTGTCTTTTCATAGGAAACAAACCGGGTGACACCATCGAGCAATCCAAGACCACCGTATACGCCGGCGACCGACTCGAAGCCATTGTCGATAAGGCTTTTTCCCAGCATCTGGTACCCGCCGCAGATGCCGATAACCGGAATCCCCCGAACCCGAGCCTCGCAGATCATCCGACCGGTCCCGATCTCCTGTACCGCTGCCAGATCCTCGATCGTGTTTTTTGTCCCGGGAAGGATGATGCAATCGTACTCTGATAACAATTGTCCCGGCGGGACGTATTCCACGGAGGCGTACTGTTCAAGCAGTTCAAAATCCGTAAAATTGGGTATCCAGGGAAGACGGATGACCGCGATTCTTACTGCATCCGGACGGGTTTTTTTATCGCCGATTGAGAGCGAATCCTCACTGGGGAGCGGGATGGAAAAGTGGGGCATTACCCCAAGGACCGGCACCCCGGTAAGCTCTTAAATTTGCCGGATTCCCGGAAGAAAGATCGAAGGATTGCCCCGGAACTTATTGATAATGATCCCTTTTACCAAAGGACGAATGTCCTCCGGCAAGAGGGATATCGTACCAACGAGCTGGGCATACACCCCGCCCCGTTCGATATCAGCAACAAGAATCACCGGCACTTTCAGGGAACGGGCGAGCCCGGTATTGGCAATATCACGGTCGTAGAGGTTGATCTCGGCAGCACCCCCGGCTCCTTCGGAGACTACGTGGCCATAGCGGGAAACGAGTCTCTGATATGACTCAAGGGCCCGGGCGAGGAGTTCTGGCGTCTCCTGGTAATATCCGGTAATGTGAACGTCCTTGTAAGGCCGGCCGCAGAGGACAACCTGGGAGATACTGTCCCCCTTAGGCTTCAGGAGCACCGGATTCATATAGATATGAGGAGGGATTTTTGGGGCCCTCGCCTGCATTGCCTGGGCAATCCCAATCTCTCCACCCTCCGGCGTTACGTAGGAGTTGAGGCTCATATTCTGGGACTTGAACGGCGCAACACGGATTCCTCTCCGGACCAGGCAGCGACAGATGGCCGCAACCGTAGTACTCTTTCCCACAGAGAGGCAGTACCAAGGACCAGAACGGACATATTCGTGTACTAATATGCGCAAATACTAAAAACAGGTTCTCTTGTGCTCTTTATAAAAATAATTTCTGTAAATTCCGGGGGAAAACGATGGCAGCGTATTTTAAAACCCGCTGAAATTTGAGAAAACAACGTGAAATCTTCCTATTCCATGCCAAGTAATAAATAAACAGAACCGTAAAAATACATGTAATGATTGGTGGGATTTGCCCGACGTGTGGACTTCCAAAGGAATTATGTATTTGCGAGGAAGTTGCAAAAGAACAGCAGCGGATAAATGTTAAGGTGAACAAACGGCGGTACGGAAAAGAGGTTACCGTCATCGAAGGGCTCGATCCGACTGATATCGATCTTGAAGATCTCTCAAAATTTATGAAAAGCAAACTTGCCTGTGGAGGAACCGTAAAAGGAAACTCCATAGAACTTCAGGGCAACCACCGCGAAAGAGTCAAGGACCTACTCTCGCTGAAAGGGTATAATATTGAAAATATTTCCTGATCAGATTTCAGGTTTTGATTTTTTTAAAAATTGTTTTTGTTTTTGAAAGATAACCGGTTCTCCTATATGAAGAACCTGAATGTCACCCATGCGATGAAAAGCATCATTACCAAGTACTTCAACCCTGCAATGAACCGGGCTTCACTCATCTGGCCGGCAACGAGATGGACTGCATTAGGAAGCGTCATGCCGGAATCGTTCATGCCGGGAAGATCGCGGAAGAAGTTGGGGAGAGCGTTTTCCAGGTTTTTCACCCGCCAGTTCTCTTTCAGGTCGAAGATTGCAACCGGGACAATGGATAGCAGGACGGCAAAAACCGCAAAATCATCAACCACGGTCGAATTGAAGAGGACCTGGATCCCGTACGATCTTACCATGGCAACGAACCCCCAGATAAATACAATCGGGGAGAGGGATATACAGACGAACAGGATATTGGCGGGACTTTCCGTGAGGACCGTTACCGGATGCTTCAGGAACCGGCCGATCCCTTCCCGGGTCTGGCGCTCCCGTTCCAGTTTCCGGGTGATCTCGCCAACCTCCTGCTCAACCTCGCTCAGCTCGGGAATCTTCAGGGGCGCCGGGCTCTCGGGCCTCGGTTGAGTATCCCACGAAATCGTTCCCAAAAAGCCATTTTCAGACCTCCGGGGTCATAGAACTGATCATGACGACAAACATGACACACCCAAGCGGGATCATGATGTACACGATTGCATAGAGGAACATGGGTCGGTTATCTCCGGAAAGGATCGACATGATCGACTGGAGGATAATGAGGAAGAGCGTTCCTGCAACCATTGCCGTTACATAGGATTCAGCGATGAGACCGAGGGTATCCAGGAATAATTTCTGGGTCTACCGGTTTTCGATGGCATACTGGGAGGCCTTCGACCGGAAGTATTCCGTGAGGTTCCCTCCACTGGAGATACTCGCCATTGCACCCTGGAGGAACTCCTTCATCCGCTTGCTCGGGGTGCTTGCCGAGACCAGCCGGAGTGCATCGATCAGGTCTCTACCAAAAATATCGATCTCCCGCGCAATGTACCGGGCCTCCACCGAACTTTGCCCGTAAATGGGGCTGTCCACCAGAAGGCGGAAGATCTCCGCAGGCGTGATCCCGGCAGTAGACATGGAGGTGATGTAATTTATCGCATACGGGAGGCTCGCGTCGATGTTCCTTCGCCGGTTGCCCGCCTCAATCCCGGGATACATGATGAAAACGGCGTAGGTCAGGCTACCGAATATCAGCAGGGAGAAGATCGTTATGAGAATCGTTCCGATAAGGAGACTGTGCGCTGCCAGGCCAACGAGGGACTCCGGCACTGCACCCCGGTACTTGACAAGCTCAGGAAGTCTCAACATCGATACCATGGATCTCAAGCGGGTCTCAGAAAAGATCCGCACGGATTGCAAAACACAGGTCAGGAGCCTTGAGCTTGAGCATCTGATTAAGGATGATAAGAAGTAACAGTACCTGAAAGATCATGATCGTGCAGATCCCGGAAACCGAAAGCCCGTTTATCATTATCGTCATCGTTCTTGCGGTTATACTGCTGATTGCGGGAATATACTTCCTGAAAAGAAAGACAAAAACGGAGACGCTCACCCGGATCCGGGACACACCGGAACGATCAAAGAGCCGGCTCGATTATCATGCCGAGTCGCAGGTGACAAAAAAACTCCAGCGATCCCGGAGGAATGCCGTAAAACGGGGGGCTCCTCCCCAGGCACTCGTGGAAACAGCCGAGCTCATAAAAGGAAAAGAAACGATTACCGAGAGTTTTGCTGCGCTTGCCGGGAAGTATGCGGTTGAAGGGATCACCCTTGCAGCGCCGGATGGCCTTGTCTTTGCATCTTCGGGCCTTGAGGATGCTGTGGCAGATGCCGTCCACTACAGCGACCGGTTTTTCCGGGATCCCCTCACCGAGATCCCTGGATACGTCCTGTTCGGGCTTTCTTTCGAAGGACAGGATCTTGTCGGGATCATCAGGACCGGAAAGTCCCTTCCCGACCAGATCGTGAAAAAAATCGCGTCCGACACAAAAGATATTGTAAACTGGTGGATATAAAACGGTTATAAGAGTTATTTCGTAATTTCCTTGGAAATTACCAGAAAAGTCCTATCCTCACCGGGTGTCTGATGGTCAAGGTTTACACAATTGCTTCCGGCAAAGACGGAACGGGCAAGACCACAGTCTCCGTCAATCTCGGTACGATGCTAGCCCAGCTTGGTTAAAACACCTATCTGATGGGCCGATATCTGCATGACAAATGTCGGCCTTATTCTCGGCCTCCAGGATGCACCGGTCACCCTCCACGATCTCCTCGCAGGAAAAGGGAACATCAATGACGCGATCTATGAAGGCCCCGGAGGTCTCAAGGTAATTCCGAGCGGCATATCGCTCCAGGGATTCCAGCAGGCAGACCCGGATAAGATCCGGGACGTGATGAGCGAACTGGTCAAGCGCTGTGAATTTCTCCTGATCGATGCGCCGGCGGGGATCAACAAGGACGGGGTCGTCCCTCTTGCAGTTGCCGACGAGGTTAGCCTTATCGTCAATCCCGAACTTTCCTCTATTGTCGATGCTCTCAAGATAAAGATCCTGACCGAAGTTGTCGGGAGACATGTCCTTGGCTGTATCATCAACCGGGTTGAGCAGGAAAAAACGGATGTAATAATCAAGAAGATGGAGAAGGTTCTCGAGGTAAAAGTCCTTGGGATCATTCCGGAGGACGCAAAGATCCGCAGGTCAGCGTCATCGAAGACCCCGATCGTGCTCAAATATCCGGACTCTCCGGCATCAAAGGCAATCCGGAAGATGGCATCCGATCTTGTCGGCGTAGCATATGTCGAAGAGAAAAACGAGACACGACGCGAGAGTTTTATCGATCGGTTCTCCAAGGCGCTTTTTAAGAAGAAGCCGCAGCCGGAATAAGTTCCCCGGGCAAGGCAGTGTTCTTTGTATGCAATCGGCGGGACAAACCTGTTGCCGTGTTGTTCGCCGTATTTTCTGCGTGACCGTTCTTCCGATAATGGCTGGCGCAAAAAGGGAAGAGCAAGGACACGGCCTCTTGTCTTGCAGAAGAACTGTCGCATCCGCAAAGGGGATGAAGGCGGTTATTGCGGCTTTGGTTTTTGCCAGGATATTCGTCGCCATTTTTATCTGGTCGAGGCTCTTTTCCTTCATCTGGATCAGGATAGCCATCAGCTCATTCCGAGCATTCTTGATCGGACGTACAATAAGACTGATCTTCCGCCGTTTGCCGGAACGCGTCACTACTGCCGTGTTGAACTCGTGCGAAACAACCAGCATCTGCCTGACAACCTCGCGGACCGGATCCTCCAGCTGCTCGTCGGTCTGGTCGTTGATAAACATCATGACATCCCGCCAGTGACTCATCAGGATCTGGCTCTGGGGGAGGTTCAGAAACCGCTCTGCATAAGGATCAAAAAAGATGATCCTTCCTTTGGTATCAGCTGTCAGGACCGGATCCAGCATGTGCATAATCTTCTTTGGTTCCCCAATGGGACCTGCATCCAGGGATTTTTTTCGAATGCTGTGGTTATACAGATCCAGCTGGAGGTTTGAGGTAAGCTCCCTGTCCGTAAAGGGTTTCATAATAAACCCATAGGGCTGGGCGGCTTTTGCCTGTTCGAGGAGACTATCGTCGCTTAACGCGGTGAGGAAGATTATCGGGAAATGGAAGAGCTGGAATAAGTAAACCGCGGTCGTGACCCCATCGAGAAGACCGCTGAGACTGATATTCATCATGATAAAATCAGGCTCAAGCTCGACAGCTTCCAGCATGGCTTCTTCGCCGGAGGTCACTCGTCCGACGACGGCAAAGCCCTTTCGTTTCAGCATGGTTGCGATGAGGGGGGAGATTATCTCATCATCTTCGACAATAAGGATACGGGGAATCGGGGCCATGCTGCTTCCGGAAATATCATTTACCGATATATCGTTTGTAGACAAGAGATAGACAGAATTGATATTTAAAATAAATTTATTCAGGTTTGTTGGTTATCGTGAAGACACAGTGCTCGTCACCCTTTGACTTGCATTGAATCTCCCGGCTCTGTACCTCTGTCCCAAATGACCCTTCGACAATTCCGGCAAGGAGTCCGGCGGTACAGTGACAGACATTCTTCCCGGTGTTGCCAAACGATTCCGATTCCACAGTATGCGAGAGGGTCATGATCTTTTTCTTGGTGGCCTCGTCCCACTCGGTTTTTATGATATTGAACCAGCCCATCTGGGAGGAGAAGGTGAGCGCCATGTTGGCAAGCGTGGTCGGGTTCGGGGTGATGCCCATTTTTTTGTAATGCTCCACATTCTCCTGGCCCATATCCATGTAGGCGCGGTAATTGACCCAGGCCGCATGGGCCTCCCCCATGGTTTTTTGAGGGAATTGGTCATGGAGGTAAAGATAAAACGGGGCATTATGACAACCGGATCGTCGATAAGCTTGATCTTGCCCTCCAGCGGCTCGTGCTCGATGAACTCGGTTATCACCGACTCACCCTTGACGATCGCCTCCGCCCTGAACTTCCAGCTTGCCTCGACCTGGTCTGCGACAAACTCGCAGTACTCGTCGCTTTTTGCATGGCACGTCTTTTCAAGACAGTACCATGACTTGCCGGTAACGGCTTTCAGGATCCCTTCGATCCAGCCCTGGTGAATGCCGCAGACAGCAATATCCAGTCTTTCATGACCTGGGATTCGAAGGTCTGTTTCGCGCGGAGAACAATCCTCTTGTCGTTGTGCTCGATAAGCTCGAACGGCGCACCCCATCCCTGCGGTGCTGGAACGTGAAAAACAGCATCGGGAATTCCGCAGGTTTAAGGTCCATTCCCTGCTTTTTCAGGAGATTATTGAGCCCGATGGATCCCATTCCCACCGAGCGGAAAAGTTTCCGCACCGCTTTTACCGCGAGTTTCCGGTTAAGGTTTGCCTCATACATCTCATAGATAGATTTTACGAGGTAGTTGGGGTTGCTTGCGGTCCGGACACCAAAAACCGAATACGAACCTGCAAGAGGGTCGAGCTCGATGTAAGGAGCGAGGGTTTTCTCCCCTTCCATGAGCGCCTCGAAATCTTCACGCCCGATCTTCATGTTTCAACGTTCGGTAATTCAACGTTTGGTAATATACCAATTAAAGAATTTCGTTTTGAAATTTACGCAGATTTACGACATTTCCCGCGAGAAAACGAGAAAGAAGGGGTCATAGGGCAAGAACGATTTTATCACAGGAAGCATCAAACGCCACGTGGAACGTCGTGATCACCTGATTCCTGCCCTGGACAATACAATCGTATTCTCTATGCAGCACTTTGAAACTGACCTTCCCGTCATGAGTGATATCGCTTCCGACGATCTTCCCGTCCTTCCGTATCAAGACGCGGATCCCGTTCTGGGGCACATGGTCTTTCTCGACGGAGAGGGTAAAGACGCCCATGCCGGAACTCTTCCTCTCGATCTCCGGAATCAGAGAGATCTTACCTCACCGGATATGGGACTTATCAAATATCCGGCATCCCATGACAACTGCATCCACGAGATCCGGGCTTACCGCACAGAAAACAAACTTCTCATGGTCTGTCATCATCAGGACTGCCTTGTCGCCAAACAGGGTACCCCGTTCATCGATGTAGATAGCACCCTCCGGCTCCCCGGCCATAACCGCAAGACAATGTTCCTTCCCCTCCTCTTTTGCAAGCGCTATCCCGTCTGCTGAGTGCACCTTTGCATACTCCAGCATATCGGCAGCAGAGAAGGTTCCAAGATACCGGGATCCTTCCAGGATACGTTCGATCATGTCCTGTATTTTCATAAAAAAATTTATCCCGATAATCTTCAGGGTCCTGATGAGGAGACCGGGGCACCGGGTTCCATATTTTTAGTCACAGTCCATTGGATAAGTTTATTCATTCCGGACATTAAAAATGTGTGGAATCCTACTTTTTTCTAGCCAAATTCTTTACCGCCACTTACTTAAGGGCACCCAGAAAAAAAACTATTGGATTCATGGAGATCTTATACCCGATGGTGATCTCGGCGGTAGCGGTCCTTGCCACCCTGATCTATGCAGCTTATCTCGATATCAAAGACCGCAGGGTTCCGTTCCGGACCTGGTACCCCATGCTCATTATCGGGATCCCCGCTACTGCGTGGTTTCTGTACGAAAAGACATCGAACCCCAGTCTTATCGCAGGGTTTCTTGCCCTCGTTGCCAGTTTCCTGTACGTCAACTACCTCGACAATCGCGAAGTAATCGACCGTTTTAACTTCGCATGGCTCGCCATCGTCCTTATCCTCCCTGCTCTGGCATGGATTATCCTCCCGAAGTTCAATATCGCGATACTCCCCGGGTACGCCATGTTTGCCGGCCTCTTCGGCTATGTCACCTATATTGAGTACACCAAAAAACCGGACGGGAAAACAAAACCCCGGCGGAAACCGCAGGAGCAAACCGTTGCCGATACCCTGGGCAGGTGGTACTTTGTCTTAATCATCATCATCTTTGCCATCACCTCGGTAATGATGCTCTTCTCCGGGGGATGGGGAACGGCAGCGTTCGTTATCCTCCTCTCCTCCGTATTCTGCGGGGTCTTCTATATCTTCGGGAAGATACACCTCTTTGGCGGGGCGGACGCATGGGCGCTCATCTTCCTCTCGTTCTGCGTCCCGGTATTTCCCATCACGCCGCTCCTGGATATGCCCCCACTCGGGTTCCTCTCGTTCTCGGTGCTGATCAATGCCCTGATCCTCAACCTCGTTGCACCGGTTGCCATATTTATCATCAATATCGTGAAGGGGAACCGGGCCCCGCTGATGTACATGTTCTTCGGGTTTCCGGTCAGAGGAGACAGGATCCAGGACTCGTGGGGTTTTGTTATGGAGGATTTAGAGGACAACAAGGGCACGATCAGCCGGAAGTTCATCGGCTTTTCCGATTCGCTCCGCAGGATATTTGCCGGGGTGGGCCGGGTCTATACCAAGGATCTCCGCGAGCATCCCGAAGCCTATACGCGCGAACTTGCGATGTACAAAAACGCCGGTACCGTCTGGATCTCCTACGCGGTCCCGTTCATCGTCCCGATAACCGCCGGTCTTGTCACCGCGATCGTCTTTGGGGATTTCCTCCTTGCGATAACCAGTCTCTTCACCCGAGGTGCATAATATGCTAAACCTGAAATTTGTCGATAGTTTGATCCCGGTTATTGTCCAGGATGCAAAGACCCTTGATGTCCTGATGATGGCGTACGCGAATGAAGAAGCAGTCCGGCTCACCCGGGAGACCGGTTTTGCCCATTATTACAGCCGGAGCAGGAAGAAACTCTGGAAGAAAGGGGAGGAGAGCGGTCACTTCCAGAAAGTGGTACGGATCCTTACCGATTGTGATGAGGACTGCCTCATCTACGAAGTTGAACAGACCGGCGCTGCCTGCCACACCGGGTACATGTCGTGCTTCTACCGGACCCTCGACGGCGAAGTTGTCGGATCGAAAGTCTTCGACCCGGAGAAAGTGTACAAAAAGCCAGGCCATTAACAAAAAGCACGGGAACCCGGAGTATTCCCTGGTTTTTTCCCGGGATTTTCTTTTTTTAGACCTGCCGGGCTACCGGGAACTCAAGAATTCTTACCCCGGTGAACCCTTTATCCGGGACGATCTGCGTCCCGGCTTGTCCTTCGATCGCCGCAAACCCGAGATCCGGCCGGGTAACAATAACCCACGAATCCCCGACCGGATAAACGCAATCGCTGCCTCGACCTTCGGCTTCATGCTTCCCGGTGCAAAATGGCCATCATGCATGTACCCGGTGAACTCGATCCGTTCCCAGGAATGCTGCACGAGCCGGTCCCGGAACGCCGGGTTTGTATCGGCGACAGCAGTGATCGTGTCGCGCACGGAGATGACCCGGACATTGAACTTATGCCGGAGAATCTCTTCGAGCCGGCGATGTTCGACCCCGGCACCTTCCCGGGAGAACGCACGCTCGTAGAGCGAGGCATAGGGCTCGAGCAGCCCGAAGAACATCTCCATCCCCGGCCGGTGGAGGACAACAATATTCAGCCGGTCCCGCTCGGCCCGCACACTCACCTGCATCGTTTTGTGAGAAAAACGATCATCAGTTATACGTTTTTCTCCGGTTGTTCATGACAGGTTCCATCCTGTCAGGAATATTCGTGCATATAAATAAATATCTGGACGTATAAGGCGGACATCCGTTCGGGTCATCCGAACAGCACCTTACCGAGATGAAACCATGATGGAAGGACACGGAGGGCCCGGCATGGGCATGACACCATCGCCACAGGAAATGGCCATGATGAAGATGTGGGAATGGCTCGCTGCTGACCAGAAAAAGATCCTCATGAGGCGGATGCTTGACGGGAAGATCATGATGAAAGAGGGAATGATCAAGCATCTTGAGCACAAGATCGAGACCATGAAACTGCTCAAAAAAATGATCGACGAGTGCTGAAAAGGGCATTTCCGGCCCTCTTCATTTTTCCTTTTTGTTCCGGTGTTGTTTGGGTAGCAGTGTTGTTTGCGTAACGGTGTTGCTCGTGTAACGATGCTACTTGTGCGACAGGGTTGTTTTGTTCCCCTGATTCGGTTCCGGGCTGTGTATTCGCCCGGTGCTGACTGATTCCGTTGCTGATTCGGTTGATAATCAGTTAAGAACGGGCAGTCACGTGAAAGGGGTTTTGGGGTAACCGGGCGATTCGGTACGGGGTCGGGAGAAACGGGAAACCGCCGACGAAAACTCCCCAAAGGAAAGATATAAAGAAACTGTTTTATAGTTCCCCAAAGTTACATGATCCCAAGGCAGGTAAAGCATCTCAGTGCGGGACCGGCCCCGTTCATAAATTCACCATTCATAGCTCCTTTTACGCAATGCCTGAAGCCTGCAGGTATCTGTCCGGGCTGCCCGTGCCACTCTGCGGCTGCTTTCGTTTGCAGGGTCTGGCGGGAGTTCCCCGCACCCTCAGGCGCGAAACGCTGCTTGCCGGTGCCCGGTTCCCCGGTCCTGTTCCCATCGCGGATTCCGGGAAGGAATAGCGAGTTCACACCCATCCCTGGCTCCCTGCTTCTCTTTCACCAGTTCAAGCAGGCAGAAGAACGTGGCGGCCTCCACCGGATCGGAGAAGTGAACCAGCTCCGCATCCGTCCGCCTCTCCAGAATATCCGTAATGTACCTGCCGTACTCCTGTTCGGGGATCTTCAGGGCCCGGGTGGTCTTCTTCCACCGCAGGATAACTTCATTGAGCTGTATCTTTCGCATATGGTCACCACAGGAGTATGAGCAAAGAGACGATATTTAGGATCCGGCTTACGCAGTGTGAAAGTGAAAGGGGCCGGAGCCGGGCGGTTGCCGGGAGTCTTTTTCCGGGATCCAGAACTATTAATCCGCGTTCATGCAACATTCCCGGGACGTGAAGCGTTCCAGAAATCCAAACGAACGGCCGGTGCGGATGCCCGATCTCAAGAGATACGAGATGCCGGATACTCCCGCCACCGCGCTCGACTGCGAACCGGAGCCGGACGAGTACGCGCTCCCAGGAGAGGAGATGACACGGGAGGAGATGCGCCTCATCGCTCGGCCCATCGGAATGCCGCCCCTGCTCGCGGATGAGATGCCGGATTCAGCGGTATCCGTCCTCCGGGTAAAACCGGACCTGGGGCTCGATGAACCCTCATGGGGACTGTGCGCCCGGGCGCCGGAGATCAGCATACCAAAAGGAAAACTGCTCCATCCGTGGGATGATGATCCCCCGGAAAAATAACGTTTTTACCAAAAATCCGTAACCACAGGATCATTTTATCGTTTTTGCCGACGTGAAGTAGAACACCGGGGCGGACACTATGGCGGTTCGTGCGGTAGCTGGTTCACCCGGGAGATCAATGTCCCTGCACCGGAGGGGATTTTACGCCGGGTCGGGCGGAAAAACATTAAGAAAAAAGATTGGGTTTTAATGTTCAGGCCGTGCCGGCACTGGCGTAAACCTGGCTGAGGTAGCGGGTCTCGAAGATTGCGATCGGAGCGATGAAGATAAGCTCGACGATTGCCGCAAGAACCGGTACTGCGTAGAGGATCGAGATGATCAGGACAATGATGAACTGCACAATGAAGAGGACGATAAGCGCGATGATGTAGGAGCCCCAGCCGATCTTACGGATCGTTTCAAGGATGCCGCCGAAATTGAACGCCTCGCCCATGCTGCCCATCCGGGCGAACCGGATGATCCCGATCGTTGCAAAGAGCCCGGTGATGATCGCGACGATGAGAACGATGATAAGACCAACCATCACGCTGCCGGCAATGGCGAGAGCCTGCGCCGGGTTCACGATATAGGCAAGTACCCCGGCACCGACCGTTGCAAAGAGGACGATCATGGCGGGAATTGCATAGATGAAGGAGATGATGAAGTACTTGATACCGTCAATAATGAGCGTTCCCCATCCGGTGACTTCCGGTGCGGGCTTCTCCCCGCGAAGAACCCAGAGCATGTACCCCAGAAGGGGGATACAGAGAAGGATGGTCGCGATAATCAGAAGGACCCACTGTTTCCACTTGCCAACAACTGCATCCTTTGCATACGCAAAGGAGTCACCTAGCATTGAACCGTAATCCATAGAAATTCACCACGTAAATGTAGCAGGTGACTTTTCGACCGGACAGGATATAAATCCACCGGCGGCAGCGGGAGTCGTAAAGCCGGTACCTTTTGCTTACTCTGGTACTCTGATGCATAGATTTTTAATATCTCCGGAAGGGTGAGCCGGACAAGAGCATCGTTCTTTGTCCGGCAGAGGATGATACCGACAGTCGGATTTTCATCGGGGTGTTTCACGTCACGGTCGTAATGATGCACGTACATCTGCATCTGGCCGAGATCGGCATGGGTGATCTTCCCGATCTTGAGATCGATCAGGATATAGCACCGAAGGATCCGGTTGTAGAAGACAAGATCCACGTAATAGTGGTTCGCATCGAACGTGAACCGCTTCTGCCTGGCCTCGAAAAGAAACCCTTTGCCGAGTTCGAGCAGGAATGCTTCGAGTTTATCGATGAGGGCGGATTCGAGATCGCTCTCGGAATACTTCGCACTCTCATCAAGCCCGAGGAATTCAAGGATATACGGGTCTTTGAGCAGGTCCTGCGGCTTTTCGATGACGTGACCTTTCTTTGCAAGATCTTTGACCCCATCCTTATCCCGACTGATGGCGAGCCGTTCATAGATTCCGGAATTGAACTGCCGTTTGAGTTCCGAGAGCGACCATTGGTTCTGCTGTGATTCGATCTCGTAAAACCGGCGTTCATCCCGATTGTCGATATTCATGAGGAAGACGTAGTGCGACCAGCTGAGGGTAAAAGAATCTTCCAATTTTGCAGACACTGCCTGCATAATGGGGATCTCGGTCAGTGTTTTGGCCACCAATTTCCCAGACAGTGTCTGGGGAATTTACGGTACGGTTTCGTTGTAGTCGAGGTAAAACCGGCGCATATACTCAAGATTTGTTGCTGAAAAACCACGCCCGAATTCAGCAGTCAATTGCCGTGAGAGCTGTAGAAGAATCCGCTTTCCATATTCCGTCCGCTTACTTCCCTTCTGCTCAAACTCGACAATCCGCCGACCTCTCTCGAAGTTCGTGATGACCTGGAGGGTATTAAAGTTTCGTGCAGCAGCCCGGCGTGCACTCTGCACAATGTCCCGAATCTCTTTGACAAGCGGGAGAAGTGGTTCGCCGGGTGAAGGACTTTTGGAATTTACGCCGGGCCGGGGTGTTGACGGAGACATAGTATATCGTTCTTCTAAACCATGCGACAATTGGCGTTTAATGTATCGGTTTTATTGTGGGCCATCATTTTCCCCCGGCCCTACACCCGAACCCCTTATAAACCCTGTGGTTAAATAGATACACATCAACGACTTTGCGTCGTTGAAGATCCGTGCATCCACGTCATAACTACGTTCATGCACCCGTGCCCGTATACGCGTTCGCATTTCCGGGCCGTCATAACATAGGATACAACATCATACCATACGGAGGGAATCAGTTTTTATGAACATGGTACCAGATACAAGCGTTCTCATCGACGGACGCATCACCTCAATGATAAAAACCGGTGAATATAAGAACGTCACAATAATCATTCCCGAAGCGGTCGTCGCAGAACTCGAGGCCCAGGCAAATAACGGGCGGGAAATCGGGTTCTCCGGCCTCTCCGAGCTCCAGCAGCTTTCCAGAATGGCGGAAGAGAAGATAATCACCATCAAATTCTCCGGTGTACGGCCGACCCTCGAACAGGTCAAGCTCGCAAGCGGTGGCGAGATCGATTCCATGATCCGCCAGATCGCAATCGAGAACCAGGCACGGTTCGTGACAAGCGACATGGTGCAGGCAGAAGTCGCCCGGGCAAAAGGGCTCGACGTCGTGTACCTCAAACCCCAGGTCACCGACTTCGTCCCGCTCGGCATCGACCAGTTCTTCGACGAACACACGCTCGCGGTCTATCTCAAGGAGCGTGTCGCCCCGGTTGCCAAGAAAGGCACCATCAGCGAGATGAAACTTGTGAAGATCCGGGAGCAGCCGGTCTCCGAGTACGAACTCAGGAACCTCTCACAGGAGATCCTCGAACGGGCCAAGCGCGATCCCGACGGATTCATCGAGATCGAGAAGCGGGGTATTACCGTCGTCCAGATCGGATCCATGCGCATCGCAATCGCCCGCAGGCCTTTCTCGGACGGCATGGAGATCACCGCGGTCCGGCCCATAGTTGACGTCACCTTAAAGGACTTCGCAAACTCCGACGTCATCCGGGCAAGGCTCCTCGGCGACAAGCGGGGGATCATCATCGCCGGCGCTCCGGGCTCCGGCAAGACCACGCTCGCACAGGGTATCGCGACCTTCCTTTCAGACTCAAGCTTCATTGTCAAGACCATGGAGGCTCCCCGCGAGCTCCAGGTCCCGGACAACATCACCCAGTACACGAACCTCGACGGGAGCATGGCAAACACCGCCGAGATCCTCCTCCTCGTCCGGCCCGACTTCGTCATCTTCGACGAACTCCGGAAACTCGAGGACTTCACGGTCTTTGGCGACATGCGGCTCGCCGGCATCGGCATGGTCGGGGTCATCCACGCAAACGGCGTCCGTGACGCAGTCCAGCGGTTCGCGGACCGGATCGACTTTTCGGTCATATCGCAGGTCATCAACACCATCGTTTTTGTCCGGGAAGGCGTCATCACCAAGATTTACGACCTCGAGTTCACGGTCAAGGTTCCGGAGGGGATGGCAGGCGAGACGCACCTCCGGCCCGTTACCACCGTGACCGACCACGCGACGGGCGAGCTTGTCCTCGATATCTTCCGGTACGATGGCGAAACCATCGTCATGCCAATCATCCCCGGCGCAGTCCCGGTCGCTGCCGCTGCCCCGGCAGCAAAACCTGCTGCTCCCATCGCAGTGCAGAACGTCGGGCAGCCGGTAGCGGCATCGCAGCCGTTCCGTGCCCCGGTCGCAACACAGGAGGCGGCAGCCCCGAAGAAAGAGAGCGATGAGCGGCCCGGCTGGAAGCTCAGGGAGAAGGAGATCCAGCGCGAGATCGGGCGGTACTCCGAAGGGTTCATCGACGTCCAGATGATCAACGACACGAAGGCGGTCGTGTACATCGACGACAAGGATGTCCCAGCCGCAATCGGCAAGGGCGGCAAGAACATCTCGGCCATTGTCAACAAGATCGGGATCGGCATTGACATCAAGCCGAGATCTGAGTTTGACCGGCAGCAGGCCCTGCCCCGCCCCTCCGAAGAGGAGATCAACCTTGGCGGAGGCATCAGGATCCAGACCGACAAGAAGCAGCTCACCATCGTGGCCCCCGACCAGTCGGGGAAGATCGTGGACGTCTTTGCCGGCAAGGAGTATCTCTTCACGGCGACTGTGAACGAGCAGGGCGAGATCTCTCTCTCGAAGAATTCAAGCATAGCGCAGGAGATGATGCGCCGTTACCAGAATAACGAGAACATCAAGCTGAGGCCGGTGTAATTAATCGGGGTGAACAAGATTGGCAGAATTCAATCTGGCAAAATTTGAGGAAGAAACGCACGAACAATGGAACCACGTCTTTAATTCCAACCCGTCGAATCGGGAGAAGTTCTATCTCACGGTCGCGTACCCGTACCCGAGCGGTGCAATGCACGTCGGCCATGGAAGGACCTACATCGTCCCTGACGTAGTCGCCCGGTTCTGGCGGATGCGGGGCAAACAGGTCCTCTTCCCGATGGCATTCCACGTCACCGGTGCCCCGGTCGTCGGGATCTCGAAACGGATCGCCCGCGGCGACGAGAAGACCATCCGGCTCTACCGCGACCTGTATCGCGTTCCCCAGAACGTGCTCGACAGCTTCACCGACCCGCTGACCATCGTCCGGTACTTTGCCACCGAATACCAGCGGGTCATGACCTCCTGCGGCCTCTCGATTGACTGGCGCCGGCGGTTCATCACCGTGGACCCGACCTACAGCAAGTTCATCGAGTGGCAGTGGAAGCACCTCTACGAAGCCGGCCATGTTATCAAGGGCGCCCACCCGGTCCGGTACTGCACGGTGGATGAGAACCCCGTCGGGGACCACGACCTTCTCGAAGGCGACAAGGCAGAAGTGATCAAGTTCACGCTGGTCATGTTCCACTACGGGGACGCGTTCATCCCGACCGCGACCCTCCGGCCGGAGACCATCCACGGGGTCACGAACCTCTGGGCAAACCCCTGCGTCACTTACGTGAAAGCACTCGTTGACGGCAAGGCATGGATCGTGAGCCGCGAGGCGGCAGAGAAACTCTCCCACCAGGACCACACGGTCGAGATCAAGGAAGAGATCAAGGGCTCCGATCTCATAGACAAGAAGGTCAGCCACCCGCTCTGCGGAGAGGTCCCGATCCTCCCCGCGGACTTCGTCGATCCTGACATGGCAAGCGGCGTGGTCATGAGCGTTCCCGCCCATGCACCCTTCGACTACATCGCCCTTCGCGACCTGCAGGAGCAGGGGAAGTACTGCCAGATCAAGCCGATCCCCCTCATCAAGGTCGAAGGCTATGGCGAGATCCCGGCGAAAGAAGCAGTCGAGAAGGCCGGCATCAAGTGCCAGATGGACAGCAGGATGGATTGCCTGACCCAGGAGATCTACTCCGCCGAGTTCTCGAAAGGAAAACTCTTCGAAAAATACGGCGGGAAGCCGGTCCGGGTCGCCCGGGACGAGGTCGCGGCCATGATGATCGAGAAGTACGACTCGAAGGTCATGTACGAGTTCGACCTCCGGCCGGTCATCTGCCGGTGCGGCAACAAGGTCAAGGTCAAGATCCTCCACGACCAGTGGTTCCTGAAGTACTCCGACCAGGAATGGAAACAGCAGGTCAAGTACCAGCTCAAGGACATGTCCCTTGTCCCGGCCGAGGTCAGGGCCGAGTTCGACCGGACCGTCGACTGGCTTAAGGACTGGGCCTGCACCCGCCGGGTCGGTCTTGGCACCTGGTTCCCGTGGGACACGACCCAGCTGATCGAACCCCTCTCCGACTCGACCATCTACATGGCGTACTACACCATCGCCCACAGGATCCGGGAGATGGACCCGAAGGTCCTCACCCCCGAGGTCTTCGACTACATCTTCCTCGGGAAGAAGTCCCCGGACCTTCCCGAGAAGAAAACACTCGACGCGATGCGGGAAGAGTTCCTGTACTGGTACCCGTATGACTACCGGTTCTCGGCAAAGGATCTCATCAGCAACCACCTTACCTTCCAGATCTTCCACCACGTGACCATCTTCCCGAAGGACAAGCTCCCGCTCGGCATGGTCGTCTTTGGCATGGGGCTCCTGAACGGTGCGAAGATGTCCTCGTCGAAAGGGAACGTCTTCCTCCTCGAAGACGCGGTCGATGAGTTCGGGGCGGACACGGTCCGCATGTTCCTGACGGGAAGCGCCGAACCGTGGCAGGACTTTGACTGGCGGAACGAGCTGGTCATCTCCACAAAGAGGCAGATCGAGCGGTTCTACAATACCGTCATGGAGATCAAGGATGCCAGTGGCGAACCGCACGACATCGACCGCTGGCTCATCAGCCGGCTCCAGTCGCACATCACCCGGACCACGGACGCCCTCGAGAACTTCCAGACCCGGCAGGCATTGCAGGAGGCATACTTCGGCATCGAGACCGATCTCAAGTGGTATCGGCGCCGGCTCCCGGAGAACAGCGATGGCAGCCGCGAGCTCCACACCCTCTGTTCGGTCTGGACCCGGCTCCTCTCCCATTCATCCCATTCACCGGGGAACACCTCTGGAAAGAGCTTGCCGGGGAAGGTCTCGCCTCCTTCGCACCCTGGCCGGTTGCGAACGAAAGCCTCGTGAACCCAAAGATCGAGCTTGCCGAAGAACTTCTTTCCCGGACGGTCGAGGACATCGAGTCGATCCGGAAACTGATCCAGATAACCCCGAAGTCGATCACGATCTCGCTTGCCCCTGAATGGAAATGGGAAGTCTTCTCGCTCATTGCAAAGTCCAAGGACAGGAGCTCTGCGATCAAGGAGATCATGAAGCACGATTCGATGAAGAAGCGGGGCAGGGAAGCAACAGACGCGGCAAAGCAGTGCACAACCCTCATCCACCGGCTGCCGCCGCAGGTTGTCGAACCGCTCTCCCGCGAGCCGGTCAACGAGCGTGCGGTCTTTGAGAGTGCGCAGGCATTCCTCGAACAGGAATTCGGCGTACCGGTTCACATGTCCGACGCAGAGTCCAGCTGCCACATGAAAGCAGGAACTGCGCTGCCGTTCAAGCCGGCGATCATCATCGAATAATTTTTTATCTTCTTCTTTTTCCCATTTCACCCAATTTCTCCTAATTTCTCTGATTTTCCCTCATTTTTTCCTCATCTTCCCTCATCTGCTATTTTTACCATCGGCCCGGGCAGGTTTCGGACCGGACTAAGATGCGTAAGGAGGCAGAACGATGCCAGTGTTGTTAGAAATCTTCGGAGGGAAAAACGGTGAAAGGAAAGATTAGATTTTTTCTCTGCCCGGGAACGTTTCCGCTCCCGCTTCCGGATCAGGATCCGGTTCCCGGGAAGGGGATTTTTCCTCTTCTTGATCATCTTCGGCTTTTGCTCCGCCGGAGATATAGTACCCGCAGCTCGGACAGATTACCATCTTCTGCCGTTGTACCTCTCCGATGAAAGCGGCGGAGAGGGTGGCGGTCGGTAACGCGAATATCGCAATTCCCGTAACCACCACGACTGCCGCCACAATCTTTCCCATAGTAGTAACCGGGTAGACATCCCCGTATCCGACCGTTGCAAGCGTGACGATTCCCCACCACATCGCATGGGGAATGCTCTCGAACTTGTCAGGCTGGACATCCCGCTCCGCATAATACATGATACTGCTTGCTATGACAAGAACAACAAGGAGGATGGTCAGCGAGAGGAGCAGTTGTTCCCGCGACTTGTACAGCACCCGCTGGAACATTCTCATAGCATCCGAGTACCTGCCGAGTTTCAGGAGCCGCATAAGCCGGAAAAGCCGAAGGATCCGTAGGAAGCGGAGATCGAGAGGTATGACGAAGGGTATGTAGAACGGCAGGAAAGCAAAGAGATCGATCAGCGCCATCGGGGATACAGCGTACCGGAGCCGGCCGGTGACCGGATGGCTGTACCGGGGGTTCAAGGTGCAGACCCAGACACGAAGGAAAAATTCAACCGTGAAAGTGGAGATGGAAACAATATCGATGAACAGGAAAATTGGTGAGAACTGGATCCGTATCGGCTCAACCGTTTCGATGATGACGGTAAAGACGTTTACGAGGATAATTACCGTCATGAATACCCGGAAGTACGAAGCCGCCAGATTGTCTTCGGCGCTCCCTTCCATGATCTCATGCAGGACCTGTTTGAGAGAAGCTGCCTGCGGGACTTGTTCACCGGTCATTAATAATTCGTTTCCCCTTATACTTTTATACAGGTGTCGGATGTTTCCCGGCTTTCTTTCACATTCCTCTTGATTATCGCACCCCGCATTCCGGTTCCACGGGAGGATCAGGATGTCTGCTTCAAGAGAATCGGCAAGGAATGCAACCGTTAATTAAAAAAACGAGATATATGAAATTTTCTTTTGGTTCTAAATGATCCTACCGGTATTTTTATCGCACTACCGGGGAATAGCGGATCGGTACCCGGATCAGGGATTATTCCGGAGTCTTTGCCCGCTTGACCCGCTCTTTTGTGGAGAAACCGGTTATTGCATCAAGGAATTTCCGGAACCGCTTGTTGGAATCAAGGATAACCTCATCCTTTGCCGTGATATCGGATTCGGTATCGATGATGACACTCTTTCCATCGGCACCGATCGTTACATCGAGCCGCTTGATTGCGCCAAAGGCGATCCGGTACGTTTTCCCGACCATGGTGGGAGCGATCCCGAAACCATTTTTCAGTTCAAGAGGAATCCGGTCGGCAAGGTCTTTTGTCATTCCGCGCTTGATGGGATATTCCTGCATAATACTTTTTTAGTAGTGCGTGTATGTTAAGTTAATGACAGCAGAGACACCAAGCGATCTCAAGATAGTTTCCAAGCCGATACCGACCGATGGGACCGCAGTCCTTACCGGCTTTCCCGGCAGCGGACTTGTGGGAACTATCGCACTCCAGTACATTGTCGATCAGCTGGAGTTCGAACATATAGGAACGATAACCTCCAAATACTTCCCTCCCCTTGCGATGATGAACAAGGGCGTCATCAACGAGCCGGTCCGCATTTACCAGAAGGACCGGATCGTTGCTGTTGTTGCCGATATCCCGATACACCCGATGATCTGTTATGAGATCTCCAATGGGATGCTCGACTGGCTGGAGCCTTCCCACCCGAAGGAGATCCTGACCATCGCCGGGATTATCACCAACGAAGCGGAGAAACGGGTATTTGGGGTAGCCACGACAAACGATGCGCTCACCCGGATCGCTGACCAGACGATGATCCTCCCGATAGGAAGCATCTCGGGGATCGCGTCGAGCCTCCTGACCGAATGCAAGGTCAGGAACATCCCTGCATTCGGTCTCCTCGGGGAGACAGTGAACGCCCCGGACCCGCGTGCAGCTGCGTCCACTATCGCGGTTCTCAACAAGATGTACGATCTGAACCTCGATGTCCAGCCCCTCATCGAACAGGCGGTTGAGATCGAACAGAGCATGGGCAAGATCGCTGAGGAAGTCCAGCAATCGGCAGAGACGTCGCCGAGGAAAGACCTTCCGATGTACGGGTGATTATGGTGAGGTGCCCAGCGTTAACCGGGATCTCCCCGGAAGTGATCAAGGATATCAAGAGCGGGAGGCCGAGGACCATCGAGCTCCAGAGTGCCCATAATATCGTGACCGTTGCAGAGATCGAGCCGGGCCCCGAGGCCCATATATTCCTGACCTCGGTCGATCTTGCCGACCTGGGATCCGGGGATTCGGGGATCTGTGCTTCGGTCCTTTCTACCTCAATCTCCATGAAGCGGATCGTGGAGTTTTCCCATGGATCGTATTTCGAGGAGCGCGAGCGGATGTCAGCCCGGGTGCAGCTGAAATTCTGTGCATCCTCCGCGATCAAGGAAGTATTCAACGAGGGACCAACCCACCCGACCTACGTGGAAGTTGTCAAGACTTCGTGTTTCCACGCCGGATAAAAACGATTTTTTAATAATGCAATAAAATATCAAAAATTATTTTCTCTTCAGGACAACAAGTCCCATCCCGAGCGCACCGAGGATTACCACGAGATCCACCGGGGACTGGGTGGGTGTGCTGCTCGGCCAGGGCGTTATCATCTTCGTCGTTGTCCGCTTGATCGTCGTGATGGTGGTGCGAATGAGCGTTGGGACGGTGGTTGCGGCGGTTGTTGCCGCAGTCAACTTGGCATATCCGTCAGTGGTGCTCCCCGCGGTGACGGTAAAAGTTCCCGACCAGTCATTGTAGCCGGATTTCTGGTACCGGATCGTATAGGTGCCGGGAGTAATGTTGTAACTCGTTACCGGTGTTTTTCCCTGGAAGTTGCCATTCAGGTAGGCTGCCGCAACGGAGGGGTTTGTGGAGAAAGAGATGGTGCCGTTGACGGGTGCAACGGCGTAGATAGTAAAGAATGGGCCGTCAGCGTAGTGTGTTCCGTCGTAATATACCCGCGTTGTCCATGTCCCAGGGGTCTGACTGTTGAGGTTGAAGGTCCCGGTTACCTGGGTAGATGTTCTGCCTGTCACACTTCCGACAATATCGTTGTAGCCGGACCTGACAAGACGCATACTTGATGCCGACGTGGAAAAACCTGTCCCGGCGATGGTAGCCGAAACTGACGTATTAACAATACCCGATGTTGGGCTTATCGAACTAACCGTCGCCGCGGTCGCATTAGTCACCGTAAACCCGCTCGTCAGTGTTGCTGTTCCACCGTCGCTGTTAACGACCACTACGTTCCAGGATCCCGGTGTGACGCCGTTCAGGGAAAACGAAGTCGTCATCTGGGTGGCGGAAACGAAACTCGTATCAGACCCGGGGATATTCGATTGTCCGGACATTGTCAGTCGCACAGTCGCACCAGAAACGAATCCGGTGCCGGTGATCGTGACGCCGGTAACGTATCCATTATTGTAGCCGGTATTCGGAGAAACGGTTGAGATCGTAGGCGCCAACACTGCCAAAGAAAGGTTTCCGGAAACGATATTTGTGGAATTATCAACAACATTTACGTTCTGGCTTAGATCCTGGTACCCGGAATACTGAAGCAAAATCGTATGAGAACCACTGGTAACTGATTCCACGACAGCCGGCGTTGTTAATCCGGTACCTACACCATCAAGCAGGATTGTAGCTCCGGAAGGCGTTGAACTTACGGATATATTTTCTTCTGCGGATACTGCCAAAGGGATGATCGCAAGTACCAGCAGTATGCAAATAAGAAGATTTTTTTACTCATCATATGACATCCCGGTTGATTAATCGGACATGAAAAACTGGGAACCGGTACAAGATATATTTTTTTAAAATTGTTTTGGCAGTATTACCGATGTTTCCCGACAAAGCCGACATTAATTATCTTTGTCAGTGAACGCAGATCGTTGGATCTGCCGAATCTTGGGGAAGCCTATTCAAAACTGGTTCCGGTAATCAGCGTTGCAAAAATATCAGCAACGGGATGTTGCGTGTGAGGGGGGAGAGAGGACCCATCCAATTTTTTTCCGGCCACAAAGGGTGAGGAGGAGTCTCATGTTTTTTGGACAGTGGGGGAGGTCCTGTCTTTTTTTGTAGAGGGTATGGGGGGCTTGTCCCGGGAAGAGGCATGGCAACCAGCTCCAATGGGAAAGTAAGTAAAACGCTAAAAAATCGAACTATTCTATTGCTGAAATTTTAATAATTCCAAAAAAATCTCAATGCTCATGAATCAGATTAATTACCCCAGAACGCGAATGTTAATGGCGTCGCTTGGGCTTGTGGCTTAGCTCGGACATAGCGCCGGGCTTCTAACCCGGATGTCGGGGGTTCGAATCCCCCCAAGCCCGTTTCTTTTCCTCAAAATTTTCCCAAACGCGTATACGCAAACGCAATACGTAGAGGATACGCAAATCGGGCAACAATCAAGAAAAAAGAGAATTATAAACGGGACTTCTCGTCAAACGGCTGGTCATCGGCCGTCTTCTGAAGGATCTGCACGTCGACAATGTTGTGCTGCCTTTGTGCGAGTTTCTTTGCCTTGAAGATATTCTTTCCGTCTTTCCCGATCGCAATACCGCGGTCTTCATCCCGGACTTCGACCTGAACAGTCTGCTCTTCGGGTTCACCTTCGAACAGGATCGAGGTGACCTGTGCGGGAAGGAAACAATTCTTGATGAACTGTTCGGGATTGCTGTTGTACTCAACGACTTCGATCTTCTTGCCCATCACTTCCGACGCTTTCTTGATGGAGGCGCCCTTCTTGCCGATCGCAAGACCCATGTCACCGGGATTGATAACGAAGATAAGACGTTCGTTCCGGTCGTCGATGACACAATCGCGGCTCCCTGCACCGGTAAGGCTTTCGAACTGAGAGATGAGGCGCATGCAGTCTTCGGTCAACTTGACTTCTACCATATCATGGCCTCTTCAGGGAGAGAATATCTGACTCGCCCGGGGCGACGATTGCAAGGGTGCTGACCATGAACGGCTTACCGCATGCCTTGCCGAGCGCAACGCTCGACCCCTCAAAGGTGTGAATGAAGATGTCTTTCTTGCCGTCGAGTTTTGCCTTGAACGCCGCGGGGCAGTTTGCTGCAACGACAACCATCTGGGCTTTGCCTTCGTTGATGGTCTTTTCCGTGTTGTTCTGGCCGAGAATTACGTTTCCTGTCTTGATGGCTCTTCTGAGTGAAGCATTAAAATCCATATATGATTCCTCGTAGGTTTTCCTAAAGTTTTGGGGGATTAATTCTAATTGTTTTGCTGTCTGACTGCGATGAGTTTTACATCGCCGGTACCGAGCTGGATCGGTTGGCCGACGATAACGTTCTCGGTTACACCGGAGAGCTCATCGACTTCATTTGCCACAGCGGCATCGAGCAGGTGGTTGACCGTCACTTCAAACGCTGCACGCGAGAGAACGCTCTCCTTCTCGCCTGCGATCCCGTGCCGGCCAATCTGCTTGACTTCGCCTTCCATGCACATCATATCAGAGACTAGCATGAGGTGGCGGACGTCCACGAGGATACCCTGCTCGTTGAGCGTGGAGACCGCTTCGTGGATGATCGCATTCCGTGCGGCTTCGATGCCGAGCACGGACGCGATCTCACTGATGTTGTTGGTGCGGGTTCTTGTGGTGTCAACGCCAGTTACATCAAATACGTCTTTAAGATTGGATCCTTCTGTATAAAGTATATACTCTCCGCCCTCCTTTCTGACGACGACCCGGATGATGTCATCGATACCCTGCACGATGACGTTCCGGACGTGCTCTGCGAGCTGGAAGAGGTTCTGGTAACTTTCCTTGTCCTTCGGCGTGAAGATGAGGGTTGCACGGGGTTCGTCGATATCACTCTCGAAGTCGCGATAATGCCTCTTGTCCTTGATCTTCTTCGGGGCATTCTCCATGATATCCATCGGGGCGATCTTGCGCTTCTCGCAGACTTTCACGTTCAGGTGAACCTGCACCTGCATGTTTTCCATATCAGTGGTGATATCACCAAACTCATGGAGAGGGGCAGCTTCGATCTGCCAGCTGACTTCCCGGGCCCGGTCACGGTCGACGCCGTAATCGGGTTCAAGGTACACGGTCATGGTCGGCGTGCTTGGCTCTTTCCTCGCGTCCATGATCTCGATGAGCCGGGGGAGACCGAGGGTAACGTTGATCTCAGCGACACCCGCGTAGTGGAACGTACGCATCGTCATCTGGGTACCGGGCTCACCGATCGACTGGGCCGCGATGACTCCTACTGCCTCGCAGGCTTCGATTCTCGTGCTCGCGTACTCCGCGATTACGCGTTCAAGGATCTGCTTGAACTGTGCATCCGTGATCTCCTTTTCGGCAAGGAATTTCCGGAGCTGATCCTTGGTCTTCTGGGGGAGATCTGCTGCCTCGACTTTCTTATCGTACTTTTCTGCGAGCGGCATCTTACACCTCCTCTTTCAGGATACTTTCAACAATACCCTTGACATCGACCGGGTCGCCGAACGCGCTCTTGGTCGGGTCGGTACCGTCTTCACCATACTCGAACTGGATGATCTTCCCACCGGTAGACCGGACAGTTCCGTCATATGCTACCTTCAGATCCTGCAGCGCGTTGATCATCCTGCGCTGGAGGTACCCGCTCTGCGAGGTACGGACTGCAGTGTCGACGAGACCTTCACGGCCACCGATTGCGTGGAAGAAGAACTCGGTCGGGTTGAGCCCGCCTTTGTAGCTGTGCTGGATAAACCCGTGGGCATCCGAACCCCGGTCACCCTTCTTGAAGTGGGGGAGGGTGCGGTCATCGTACCCCCTGATGATACGCTCACCACGAACGGACTGCTGGCCGATACACCCTGCCATCTGGGTCAGGTTAAGCATCGAACCACGGGCCCCGGAGACCGCCATCAGCACCGCGCTGTTCCCAAGACCGAGGTGACGACCTGCGATCTGACCGGTAAGGTCACGGGCTTTCCCGAGCACCTGCATGATCTGCATCTCAAGGGTTTCTTCAACGGTTCGACCAGGCATCGGTTCGAGCTGGCCGTCCTCGTAGATCTTGATACGGCGTTCGACATCGAGAGCCGCATTTTTGAGCACCTCGTCAATCTGGCCGTATTCGGTCTTGGAGAGGTCTTCGTCATCGATACCGAACGAGAAGCCGTCGAGCATAATTCCGCGGATAGAGAGCTTGGTCATGTCGTCGATGAACTCTGCCGCCCGGCGCATGCCGTAGTGACGGATGATCCGGTTGACGATCTGGCCATCGAATGCGCCGATTGCCTTCTTGTCGATGGTTCCCATTTCGAGATTCCCGTCGATAATCCGGACGTACGCGTCACGGTCGCAGAGTTCTTTCTTGCAGGTATCGCAGTTCTGGCAGGAACTTGCGTGGAAGACGGTTGTCAGTTGCTCGGGCAGGATCTGCGAAAATACCTGCTTGTTGCTCCAGTACTCGATGCCGTCCTCAACCTTGCCCGGCGGGGGCAGGTGTTCGATATCGGTGTGCTTGAGGAGATAGAGTGCATCTTCCTTCGTGAACCACCGGACATCATGGGTGAGCATGAACATACCCGAGACGTGGTCGTGGATACCACCGATAATGGGGCCGCCGAAACGGGGAGAGAGGATGTTCTCCTGAACGGAGATGAGGATGGTTGCTTCAGCCCGCGCCTCTTCTGTCTGCGGTACGTGCATGTTCATCTCATCGCCATCGAAGTCGGCGTTGTACGGCGGACAGACCGCGGGGTTGAGCCGGAAGGTTCTGCCTTCCATGACCTTGACCCGGTGCGCCATGATACTCATCCGGTGCAGCGAGGGCTGACGGTTGAAGAGAACAACATCCCCGTCACGGAGCTGTCTCTCGACAGTCCAGCCGGGCTCGATCATGTCGGCAACGGTGTCGAGGTTTCCTTCCGCGAGCCGGAGCCTGCGGTTGTCGGGCCGGATCGCGTAATTGGCTCCGCACGGCGCGTTAACATCGGGGCGGTTGGGGCCGATCCGGACAATGCCTTTGAGCTCCTCAAGGTTTGCTGCGGTTACGCGGACCGGGATGGTCATCTCGTTTGCAACAGCGCGGGGGACACCCACCTGGGCAACCGATAGGTTGGGGTCGGGAGAGATAACGGTACGGGAGGAGAAATTGACACGTTTACCCGACAGTGAGCCACGGAACCGTCCGTCCTTACCCTTGAGCCGCTGGGATAGGGTCTTGAGCGGCCTGCCGCTGCGGTGGCGTGCGGGCGGGCAGCCTGCGACTTCGTTGTCCATGTAGGTGGTAACGTGGTACTGGAGGAGTTCCCAGAGATCCTCGATGATCAGCTGAGGTGCTCCTGCATCCTGGTTCTCCTTGAACCGCTGGTTGATACGGATGATATCCACGAGTTTGTGGGTCAGGTCGTCCTCGGACCGCTGGCCGTTCTCCAGGATAATGGACGGACGCATCGTGACCGGGGGCACCGGGAGAACCGTGAGGATCGTCCATTCGGGCCGGGCGACGTCGGGGTTGATACCGAGGGGGATCAGGTCCTCGTTCGGGATCTTCTCCATCCGTGACCGGATGTCGGCAGGGGTGAGCTTGTGCTCGACCTTCTTGCCATCTTCGACAACGACTTCTGAAAACGTCGTTGGCTTCTCGAAGTTGATCTTGAGCTGCTGCTCGCTGCAGTGGGGGCAGATCCGCTCTTTCTTGACATCCTTTTCCGAGAGGAGATCTCCGGTCTGGTCATCTTCAGTACCGACAACCTTCTCGAGCTCTTCGGGGCTTAAGAGGACACGGCCGCATGACCGGCAGGTGACACGGAGAAGTTTCCTGATAAGCCGGGTGTATCCGACATGGATAACGGGCTTTGCGAGCTCGATATGCCCGAAATGGCCGGGGCACTCGCTTGCTTTCTGGTCGCAGGTCTTGCACCGGAGACCGGGATCGATGACACCGAGATTCAAATCCATCAGGCCCTGAGGGTAGGGGAACCCATCGTCATCATAGGTATCTGCCCAGATGATTTTCCTGACGCTCATCTCGCGGATCTCTTTGGGGGATAAAAGACCAAATCCAATTTGTCCGACTCGTTTTGGTGATGGCATCTTACACCACGTCCTGCAGTTTAAGCCTGGGTGCAATTCCCATACTCTTCATCTCATCCAGCAGGAGCTTGAACGCGTAACTCATCTCGACCGAGTAGATGTCGGTCTCGTTCCCGCAGGCAAGGCAGCGGGTCATGTTGCGCTTCCGGTCGAGCATGGCGACCATGCCGCAGTGTGCGCAGACATATTCCTGTACTTTGTCCGACTCATCGAGCAGGCGTTCCTTGAGTGCCATGGCGGCGCCGTGGCCGATCATGACATCCCGCTCCATCTCACCGAACCGGAGACCACCTTCACGAGCTCTTCCTTCTGTCGGCTGCCGGGTAAGAACCTGGACCGGCCCACGGGAACGGGCGTGCATCTTCGACGATACCATATGGTACAGTTTCTGGTAATAGATCACGCCGATGTAGATATCAGCCTTGAACTGTTTGCCGGTGATACCATCATACATGACTTCACGGCCATTGTGGGAGAAGCCAAGGGCCTTGAGGGAGGCACGTATGTCGGCCTCACTTTCGCCACCGAATGCGGTAGCATTTATACGACGCCCTTCGAGTGAACCGACTTTACCGCCGATCATCTCAAGCATGTGCCCGACCGTCATACGGGACGGTATTGCATGGGGGTTGATGACGAGGTCGGGCATGAGCCCGGCCTCGGTGAAGGGCATATTCTCCTGAGGGGTGATGAGCCCGACGACTCCTTTCTGCCCGTGCCGGGATGCAAATTTGTCACCGACTTCCGGGACACGCAGGTCACGGGTGCGTACCTTGACAAGACGGGAGCTGTTCTCCCCTTCAGTAATAATAACCGTATCAACGATACCGTGCTCGTTGCTGCGCATGGTAACCGAGGTGTCGCGCCGCTTTTCAACAGCGATAAGTTCCCCGGAGGGTTCTTCGAGGAACCGGGGCGGGGAGGTTTTTCCGATGAGAACATCTTTCTCGGCGACAACGGTCTCGGGGTTGATGACACCGTCTTCGTCAAGGTTCTTGTAGGATTCCGCACCGTGGGCACCGGCAACTTCTTCTTCGGGGACTTCGATCCTGTCGATCTGGCCACCCGGATAGCGCCTCTCTTCTCCCTCATAGGTTCGGAAGAAGTGTGAGCGACCGAGACCGCGCTCGATTGCCGATTTGTTGAAGATAAGTGCATCTTCAATATTGAAACCTTCGTACGAGAGAATCGCGACAACAAAATTCTGCCCGGCGGGGCGGTCATCGGAACCAATCAGTTCAGAGGTCTGGGTGTGGGTGAGAGGTTTCTGGACGTAGTGAAGCAGGTGGCCACGGGTGTCGGGGCGCAGCTTCATGTTTGCGGCACCGAAACCGAGCGCCTGCTTGACCATTCCTGCCCCCATCGTTACACGCGGACTTGCATTGTGTTCGGGAAACGGAACGTGTGCCGCGCCGATACCGAGGATCAGTGAGGGGTCGATCTCCATGTGGGTGTGTTCGGGGGTAACTTTTGAAAAGTCCATCGCGATAAGGAGGTCTTCTTCCTCCTCCGCATCGATGAACTCGATCATTCCCCGCTGGACAAAGTAATGGAAGTCGATCTCTTTCCGGGAGAGCCGGGCAAGATCCTCTTCTGTTACGAGCGGTTCGCCATTCTTGAGGAGAATGAGCGGCCGGCGTGCCCGGCCCCGGTCGGAAAGGATGACAACGTCGCCGTTGTACTCCTTGTGCGAGACGTTCACTTCGTACGAGATCGCGCCCTGGCGCCGCAAGGAGCGGAGGTGGGCAACGAGTGCCTTTGCATCGTCAATAAGGCCGACGAGCGCGCCGTCAACGAAAACCCGGGACTTCTTCACTGGGACTCACCCCGGATATTCTCGACACCAAGGTTGTGCAGGATCTTCATGATTTCATGTTCATCGGTGACCCCCTTCGAGATCTCGACCATCTGGGCGAAATTCTTCACGAGACCGCAGTTCGGACCTTCTGGGGTTTCACTCGGGCAGATCCGGCCCCACTGAGTCGGGTGCAGGTCACGGGCCTCGAAATGGGGCTGTGAACGGGAGAGCGGGGAGATCACACGGCGCAGGTGGGAGAGAACGGCCATGTGGTCGACACGGTCGAGGAGCTGCGAGACACCGGTCCTTCCGCCGACCCAGTTACCGGTCGCAAGCGGGTGGAGGAGGCGTTCGGTCAGCACATCGGCACGGACTGCCGTTGCGATCGAGAGATCACGGTGACGCATGCTCGCCCGCTCAAGCTGGTACTTGATATCACGGGTGAGACGGTTGAGTGAGATACGGAACAGGTCTTCCATTAAATCCCCGGCAAGCTTCAGGCGTTTGTTGGAGTAGTGGTCCTTGTCGTCAATCCTGCGCTTGTTCAGGACGAGATCGAAACAGGACTCTGCCATCCGACCAAGGAAGTGGGCCTTCGCAAGCCTGACCGAGAGGACCGCTTCAAGGTATCCTTCGTCGCCTTCCTTAAGATTCGGCGGCATTGCATAGTTCAGGTGGGGCAGGAGGTAGTTGTCCAGCACGAACTCCGCACGCTTGCGCTGGTAATCCTTCGTCTGGTTTGGTGCCAGTTTCTTACCCACGTACATGACACCACCATCGACAGAGTCGCATTCACTCTCTTCGAGGTTCTGCATCATGAAGGTCAGGATGTCCTCGTCAGTCGAGACTGCGCTGACAACTTCCTGATCGTTTGTCAGGCCGAGTGCGCGCATCAGATCGACGAACTTGAGATGCCCGGCAACGGACGGGAACGAGACTTCGAGCAGGTTCTTCTTGTTCCGCTCGACAACGACAAGTGCGCGGTATCCGCGGAACTGTGAAAAGACCTTGGCGACGTAGATGCGCTCATTGTACCGTTCGGTGAACTCGGTCATGATCTTGTTGGACGCAAGATCCTCTAAGGTCATGAGCACGCGCTCGGTTCCGTTGACAATGAAGTATCCCCCGGCATCAAACGCGTCTTCTCCGTGGGATACCCTCTGGGCATCATCCATACCATACAGATTGCATGCGGACGACCCAATCATGATCGGGAGCTGGCCGATGGTAGTGACAATTGGTTCCTGGCGATCTTCGCCATGTACCAACGTAAGACCGAGCTGGATAGGTGCGGCGTAGGTAAGGTTACGCAGGCGTGCTTCGCTGGGATACAATTCTCCCTGCGATCCGTCAGCTTCACGGACAAGCGGCCTTTTCACCTCGATACTTCCAAGTTCTACCCAGACCGGGTCGTTATTCCTTCCCCGGTTTTCGATATCAGTCTCGATAACACGCTGTTCGTTGACCACTTTCTGAAGATTATACTTTAAGAAATAGTTGAAGGAGTCAAGCTGGTGGCGCGCAACATGCTCCCGTGAAAAATATGCCCTCGATAAAATACTTCTGTCTATCAGACTGACCAACCCCGATTATTTCTTCGGTCTCTTGATCACGAGACGGTATGCCTCGGCCCTGCCCGCGGTATGACTCGTCCGGATAATTCGTATAACATCATCAGCACTTGCGCCGATCGACTTGACCGCAGGATCGTCATGGTAAACTTTTGGTAATTGATCCGTTGAGATGTTGTAGCGCGTGAGGAGCTCGGTTACCTCCTCTTCGCTCATTATTTTATGGTCTGGCACCATCACGTGCTCCAACACATTCAGTTTGGTGCTCAATGAAAAACCCCCTTGTACATGAATAGATTTCCTCTCAGATGCATCACCGCAAAAAACCCACGATTGCTCGTGGCAACGGGCCCGGAGGGATTTGAACCCTCGACCACCTGGTTAAAAGCCAGGCGCTCTACCGAACTGAGCTACGAACCCCGTGTACATATTCGGACTGTACAGCAGTATAACAATGTGAAAAACGTATTTAAATCTTCCCTCTATGCCTTATCAGAGAAACTATTTCCGCGTTTTAGAGTACCCGGACTAATTTTCCTGCAATCTCTGCAAGCCGCTCTTCTTCGCTTCGGCTCTTCTCTTCAAGGTTTTGTATCGCTTCCGCATCCTCAGCAGAAAGCGTGCAGCCGGGTGTATTTACCCCGCATGAATTCTTCAGTACCGCAAGAAGGTTTTTATCGATTTCAATTCCTCTTCTAAGCGAGGAGTATTCATCAATGGCATTCTGGTCTACTCCCGCATCTTTCGCATCGTCGGCACCTTTCTGCACATCGGCCCGGCGCTCGAAGATATGCCGGATGGATTCGAGCAGGAGTGCAGGATTGACCGGTTTCGATACGAAATCCTCAATATTCATATGGTGATCCTGAGCCTCGTCTGCCGTTATCTTCTTTGCGGAGAACATAAGGACCGGGATATCACGGGTCGATGAATTGGCCTTGATTCGTTCCAGGGTCTCCCACCCATCAACCGGCTCCATCATGATATCAAGCAAAATCAGGTCCGGCCGGGTCTTTTTGAGGAGGGCGGTGGCATCATCTCCGCCATTTGCCGCAATCGGCTTGTATCCTTTCCGTTTTAAAAGAGCGAGCAGACCATCAACAATATAGATGCTGTCGTCGATGATGAGGATGATATCGTTTATGGTATGCTCTTCTCTTGGGAGAATATCTCGTATCTCCCGGTTTTCAGATTATCGGCGTTTCCCATAGAGCAATCGTCAGAATATTGGATGGTTTTTTGAAATTCAGGTGCGAAAATCATCTTGGGGAGAGCTTGCCTTCAAGTTCTCCCTTAATCTGCTGGAGCCGGTTCTCCTGGAATTTGATATTTGTCTCCATACTCTTGATAGCGCGTGCTATTTCGTCGCTTACCCGGTTCTTCGCGTCATTAAAGTTGTGCGTTGTTTCAAGGATCTTCATCAGGCGCCGGTTTACATCGATGCTTTTACAGAGACGCGCGTATTCGGAGATGATGTCGGTATCAAATCCCGATTGCCGGGCCATATCCATATCGGATTTGATCGACTGGCGGTGAGTGAGGACATGCTCGATCGCGTCGTACAATTCGCGGTGAGTGATGGGTTTTAAGACGTAATCTTCGATGTAGATACCATATTCCTGCGCTTCCCCGGGAGTCAGTTGTTTTGCAGTAAGCATGAGAACCGGTATATCTTTGGTCTGCGGATTTGCCTTGATCTTTTCAAGGGTTTCCCAGCCGTCCACCGGTTCCATCATGATATCAAGGAGGATAAGGTCCGGCGTCACTGTTTTAAGGATCTCGAGGCATTCCTCACCTCCGTATGCCGCAACAGTCCGGTAACCGCCCCTCTCGAGCATGGTTACAAATACATCAACGATGAACGGGCTGTCATCGACTACTAAAATGGTATACATTACATCGACTCTCCGATAGCTTTTGCAACCACAAGCATCTGATCATGAACTCTTACGGGATCCGCATTATCCTTTATGATCGCTGCGATAAGAAAATTTTCCCCGGCACCCATAACCAGAATCGATGATTCCGGGGCCCTGATGGTAACCGACTCCAGGGAATTCATGCGGATAATATTCCCGATGGATTCTGCAGATGCAAGGATCGTTGCGGAAAGAGCACCAAACCAAGGCTCGTTGATCTCACGATCAAAATATTTGCCGGCAATTATCCCATCACGGGAGACAAGGGCAACAGCCGCAACCCCTTCAATCAAACAGACCCTGTCAATAAAAGCGAAGATTTTCACTTTTAACATGTACAAGGCTCCTGTTGTATACCCTTTTATTTCATAATGCCGGATTAGGAATATATACATATCCCTTTTAACCGTTTTTCCCTATCCCGACGGAGAATAATTTTCGTAGGAGAAGGATCAGTTATCGATTCCCATCACCGGTGACGGGGAACAAATCCTGGAGAAAAACTGCAGTGAGATCACAGGAATTTCGGAATCCAGCCAGAATAGTACCCGAAGCGAATGGAGACGGATCCAGGAGAAAATTTAATCAGATTTTCGGGTTTTTCTGTTCCGGTTTGAACAGTCAATAAACCGTTGAAAATACAATTTCTTATTATTAAAGACATATCATAAGAGAGAGTGGTTATATATCGTATTGCCCCAAACACTTTTAAAGAAGAATTTGATGATCCGGGCATATACCATAACCTCAGGAAAAGGCGGCGTAGGAAAAACGACGATAAGCGTAAATCTGGGGATATCGCTTGCTCTTCTTTAACGGGAAACGTACATTCTCGACGCTGACATCGGTATGGCGAATATGGTCCTGATTCTCGGCATGGATAACGTGCCGGTAACGCTCCATGAGGTTCTCGCAGGAAAAGCAAGCATTGAAGATGCCATTTATGAGGGGCCCGGCGGAGTCAAAGTTGTCCCGAGAGGAATATACCTGCAGGGTTTCGAGCAGGCCGATCCTGATAATTTACGGGACGTCATGCGAACCCTGGTCGACCGTTGCGAGTACCTGCTTATCGATGCTCCAAGCGGTATCTCAAAAGAGGGTGTTGTCCCGCTGTCCGTTGCCTATGAGGTTATCCTGGTCGTTAACCCGGAACTTGCATCCATGGCGGATGCACTGAAGACCAAGATCCTGTGCGAAGTGATGGGGGGCCATGTGTACGGTGCAATACTGAACCGTGCCGGCCAGGAACATACCGAACTCAGGTCCCCGAGTGTTGAAGATGTCCTAAGGGTCCGAGTCGTCGACGTTGTTCCGGAGGATGCCAGCGTCCGGAGAGCCGCGGCCTACAAGACCCCGTGCGTACTGAAATACCCGGATACGGATGCATCTATCGCGTTCCGGCTGCTGCACAGATCTCCGGCATAGAATACAAGGAAGTTGCACAAAAGCCGCACCAGGAAGATTTCGTGGACAGGCTTGCACGATCGGTTTTCCGGTAAACGAAGGTATCATGGCATACGAAGGTTATCTGTTAATCCTGTTCGGTGGCGTCATCGTTGTCCAGCAGTCCGTAATTTATCTCATGTACGTCAGGATACGACAGCTGCTCAAGGAGATCAACTCGATGGACAGCAAGATAAAAATCACCGACTCATAGCTCGAAAATCTTATCCAGAGAGTTGAGAATTTCAAAAAGAGCAATCTTTAAAAAAAATCCGTCACCTGCGATAATCTAGTAAAACCACTAATTTTACGTTCCCGGAACGACAAGATAAATAAGAGATCTGATCTAATAGTAAGAGAGCGGGGCCATAGGGTAGCCTGGCCATCCTAGGAGACTGGGGGTCTTCTGACCTGAGTTCAAATCTCAGTGGCCCCATTAGCGTTGTTTTTAAGGCTGTTTTTATGAAGATCACGGAAACCTGCACAGAATGTCTGCTGTCCCGGGTCCGGCTTGAATGCTCACTTTGCGGTGCTGATCTGAAAACCACTGATGAGGCGATCTCTGCATGCAGTGAACTTCTGGGGAAGATCCGTAACAATCCCCTGAGTCACCCGCAGATCGCGAGTGCTATCCACCGGAAGGCCTATGAAACTCTGGGAACCACCGATCCGTTTGCGGATCTCAAGAAGAAAGGAAATCTGCAGGCTCTCGAAGTCTGCAATAAAGTTCGCCCGGATCTTACCACATTTTACGATCACGCCCTTGCATCCATCATAGGTAACACCTTCGATTACGGAGTCAAGGGCCATACCGTGGAAAAGGATTTTTTTTTGTTCTTTACCCGGGAGTTCAAGAAAGGTCTTGTCATCAATGATACGGATGCGATCTTCCGACGGTGTTCCCGGGTTGTCTACCTGAGTGATAACTGCGGAGAGATAATCCTTGATAAATTATTTATAAAGTACCTCAAGGCCCATGGATCCCATGTGACCCTTGCGGTCAAAGAGAAACCTGCACTCAATGATGCAACTCTTGAAGACGCATACGAACTCGGCCTCGATCGGATAGTTGACACGCTCACGACAAATGGCGGGGGGGCAGAGATTGGTCTCTGTATGGAATACATCCCCGATGAGCTCAGGGTGGCACTGGACAAATGTACCATTATCATTGCAAAAGGGATGGCGAATTACGAGTCTCTCTCCGAGATGCAGAACCTTCCTCCGGTCGCATACCTGCTCGCCGCAAAATGCCGGCCCGTTGCAGAAGAGATCGGGGTTCCTGTCGGTTCGAAAGTTGCGATGCTCAAAAAATAGTCCTTCCTGATTTCCCGGCACCCTGTTTTATGCACTTCTGCAATCTTCGTTAAGCAATTTTAGGCGGTTCTCATTATTGCAATACACAGGGTAAGGGAAAATCCAGCGGGAAATACCTCAAAACGGGCTATTTTGAATGTCGAGCAGGATCCTGCTCAGCATATCCTTTTATCCGCGCACTTAACACTCTGATCTTGGTACTGGATCCGGGAACATCCATAGGATGGATCCTCATCATCGTCGGTGCGCTTCTCCTGCTTTTCGAAGTTCACAACCCGGGTTTTTTTGCCGCAGTCCCGGGAACGGTCATGATAATTCTGGGTATTCTTCTCCTGCTCATAATCGATATCTTCAGTTCCGGGGGGGAGTCGTGATCGGTGTGATAATCGCCCTGTGTTCTGTAGGCTTCACGGTCTGGATGTACGGAAAGATCACTCCTGACCGGAACCCGACCACAATCAGCTGCGATACTCGCGTTGGCATGATGGGATTGGTGAAGACTCAGGTTGATTTCCATTCTATCGTAGGAAAAGTCATGATCGGATCAACGGAATGGAGTGCCCTCTCAACCGGGTCGATCATATTCGCCGGGAAAAAAGTGAAGGTTGTTGATTCCCAAGGTGTACATATCGTAGTAGAGGAGGTTGAATAGTATGGATTTTACCGGAACGATGGATTTTACCGGAACGCTTATCATTATCGCCCTGATCCTCATCATCGTCTTTATTTTTGCAAACGGTGTCGTGATCATCCAGCCGTACGAACAGGGACTGCAGATCCGGCTCGGCCAGTATGTCGGCCGGATGAACCCGGGTTTCCGCTGGATCGTACCCTTCGTGAGCGGTGCTATCAAGCTTGACCTGAGAACAACCGTTATGGAGATCCCTTCGCAGGAGGTCATCACCAAGGACAACTCGCCGACCAATGTCGATGCGATCGTCTACATCAGGGTAATCGATCCGGAAAAGGCCTACTTTGAAGTCGCGAATTACCGGATGGCAACCGTGGCCCTCGCCCAGACAAGTCTCCGGGGGATTATCGGGGACATGGAACTTGACGAAGTCCTGTACAACCGCGAGCGGATCAACACGAAACTCCGGGATATCCTCGACCGAGAGACTGACCAGTGGGGTGTCAAGGTCGAGCGTGTGGAGATCAAGGAGGTCGACCCGGTCGAAGTGGTCAAGAACGCCATGACTGGACCGCAGCCGAACGGGCACAGTGTGCAGCTATCCTCCGGGCCGATGGGGAGAAGCGATCTGCCATCCTCAAGGCAGAAGGACTCCGGCAGAGTATGATCCTTGAGGCTGAAGGGGAACGCCTGTCAAGGATTCTCCAGGCACAGGGCCTTCGCATCCACTCGGTCGATGCGGCCCCGCTGGACAAGCGGGCAATCACGATTCTTTCCCTCGACGCACTCAAGACCATGGCAAACGGGCAGGCAACCAAGATTATTTTCCCCTTCGAGATCTCTCAGTTGATCAAGCAGGGTGCAAAATTCCTGGGGGCAACCGACGAATCACTTGAAGAGCCTTCGAAGATTGTGCTGGATGAGACCATTCTTGGCAACATCCCGAAGCGGGAAGAGGTCGAAACCATCCTAAAGGAAATACAGGAAGCAATATCCCGGGTCAGCGAGAAAGAACTCAAGGATCCTGCCCGGAGAAAAGCGATGGAAGCACTTGCCAGAGAAAAGGATACGCCGGTACAGTAACCCATTCATCATCTCTTCTTTTTTAAAATCTAAGAAACTTTCACGAAAAGAGAATTATCTGAACCCATCTTGCATTTCGAAGAGTTTTGGCACTTCTTTAAGCTAGAGAATTGTTTATTTTCCACATATATGGCGATGCCGGGATCGAATGAACACAGAAGCGTCAACGACCCGGAAGCCCCAGAAAAAAGATTTATGCCGGCCCCAGATGGAGCAGGATCGGGAGGAGGAAGATCGCCATGATGACAACGAGCATAACGTAACTCACCCCTGTTACCACATATCCTGAATATTTGATCAGCCCCTTCTTCTCAAGAAGCCAGTCGACTCCGGCCTTGAGGATATACCCCCCGTCAAGAGGAATGAGGGGGAGGGCATTGAAGGTCCCGACTGCAAGGTTGAACCAGCCGCACCAGAAGAGGATCTGGATCACGAGCCAGAAGTGCGGGAAGGGGACACTCCACATGATGCTGTCAGTTGTGTCATTCACAAGGATGAGGAACCCTCCCCACTGGACCGGGGAGAGGATCACGTAGATCGGGATCGCCATCAGGACAAAAATGCCAAACGGCGACACCAAGCTGGTGAAGACCTGTTTCAGCGCATCGGCATCATAATAGGACACACCCATAAACCCTGAAGTCCGGTTTGCCATCGAGGATGGCCAGCTGCTGAGGGTCAGGGTATATTCTGAAAGCTCTCCATCATTTTCCGTCACAAGGGTCGCCTGATCCCCGGGACGGGTAGAGTTGAGGATCGCGGAGATCTCATCCCTGCTCGTCACATCGATCCCGTTGACGCTCCTGACAAGAGAATCCGGCTGGATACCTGCCTGTGCCGCGGGGTAATCCACGTAAACGGATTTGACCAGCGGAGCCTGAAGCGGTACCGCCATTCCCAGAAGAAAGAGTAGCACCACAAAACAGGCAAGACCGATAAGAATATTATTGGTGATTCCAGCACCCAGCATCCTCATCTTTGAGAGACCTTTGGACTGTTCCTGGTCCCCTTCATTGGGTTCAACAAACGCACCGACCGGGATAACCGCGAACAGGATACCCATGGACTTCACCCGGATGCCTTCGATACGGCAGAGGATTGCATGGCCGAACTCATGCACAACCATCGTGACGATGAGGGCAAGCCATACTGCAACCGTGAACGGGATAAACTGGTTGACCCCGGGAATTGCAAGAACGTTCCCAATCTCATTGACAGCGGTCGGCGGAGGATGCGTGGCTACCGTGAAATAGAGCGATGAAAAAAGCATCGCCACCATGGCCCCGGATACGAGAATGACCATAACGACCCCGAGGGTCCCGTAGAGCCAAAAAAATTTTGAAAATAAAAGAAATTTGTCGAAAAAACCGACACGATCGGTCTTCAGGGCCATGAACGGCCCATAGAAAGTTATGTACTTTTCCCAGAGTTTCCGGGAGTGGATATGATACGCAATAACAACATAGGCCAGGATAATGAGGACTACGAGCGGAATTATCCAGTTCATTCTGTAACAGTTGGCATTGCCGGCTAGATAAATAATGGCTCGCCCGGCCGGATAACGTAAAAACTAAAAAAAAGCCAAAAGGCTACTCTGCTCCTTCTTCCCGATCAGGGCAGAGACCGTCTTCCAGCTCTTACGAGCAATAAACGGTGCTTCGCGATATTCATCGATATACCGGGAAAGATATGCAATCGTTGTCGGATCCGATGGATATCCGCTCCCGATCTCGCCGTACTTCTTTGCAAGTTTTGCGATTTCCTTGTCCCGGGCTACTTTTGCAATAATGCTTGCCGCGGATACAATCCTGAAACTGCTGTCAGCCTGATGCTCCGAAACAATCTCACAATCGAGAGTGAGGTGGCTTCTTACCATCTCTGCATACCGGAATGGATTGACATCGCAGGCATCCACGTACGCAGTTGTTGGGGAGAGCTTGTTGATCGCATCGGCATGAGCGCGGGCAACACAGGAATTCATCGTCATATCCCTGCGGATAGAATCGATCTCATGCGCGTCAATTTTTATGACTGCAACTTTGCATCGTTTCCTGATTATTGCTGACAGGCGCTCGCGTTCCTTTACCGGAAGCAGTTTGGAGTCCCTGACGTTGATGTCGGAGAGGACATCTTCGGACGTGCAGCTGACTGCCGCGATTACCATCGGGCCTAGAACCGATCCCTTGCCCGCTTCGTCCACTCCACAGATCACAGGAATTTGTTGATGCGCAAATTATTTCAATGGCGATGATGGTAAACGGTACGCATGTACATTATCATCGTAGGGCTCGGCGGGATTGGGAGAAATCTCACCAAACTCGCTGTCGAACATTCACACAACGTTGTCGTTATCGACCAGGCTGAGTCGCGATGTTCCGATGTCCTCGAACACTACGATGTACTCGCGGTTACCGGCAATGCGACCGATAAGACCACACTCGAAGAAGCGGGGATTGATCGTGCCGACGCCTTGATCGCAACAACAAGCGACGATTCAGTTAACCTCATGACCTGCTGGCTTGCAAAACGCTTCCGGGTCCCGAACGTCGTCTCTATCGTCAACCAGCCCTCGCACTCGGATTTCTTTAAAGAAGTCGGGGTAAGGATCAGCGAGAATCCCGACGAACTCGTCGCATCTCGACTTTATTACTGGACCCAGAACCCCCAGCTCCAGCAGCTCGCCTCGATCCCGGGCGGGAGTATCTTTGAGATCGTTGCCGAGGCGAGTGCTCCGATCGTCGCCCACGAGATCCGGGAACTTAAGGTGAAGGATTTTGTCTTTATCGCGATCCGCCGGACAGGCGGAGAACTTATTATCCCGAGCGGTAGCGTGAAGGTTCAGGCCGGGGACACGTTTACCGTCTTTACAAAAAAGGAAGCTGAGGACGATTGCCTCCGGCTTCTCAACAAGCAGTTAAAAAAATCAGCGGAGTGATGCTGCGAGCGCACCCAGCTCGATGACGAGCTTCGGGTTCACCCGGATCAACTCTTTTATCAACATCAGGGTGGAAAATTCCTTGAGGTCAAGCTTTGAGACCGAGTGGATGATATCGTTGAGTTTGCTGTCGGACTGTTTTGTTAAATATTCCTTGATATTGTAGTTGCGGTCGATAGCTTTTCCCATCTTGGACGCACGCCAGGCTTTGTCATAGGGCATAAGCGCTTTTTTCGAGACATTCCCTTTGGCAATTGCTTCAGCCGCTACTTCTGCCGCAAGTCTCCCGGTGAACATACCATTGTAGATTCCACCTCCGGTGAGCGGGTCGACAACACGGGCTGCATCGCCGGTGATCATGAGGCCGTCAGCAACCGTGCAGTCGAGCGGCCGGCAGACCGAGACACCCCCAACAATATGTTCGATCGTTTTGCCGTCCGGGAAGGTCTTCTTGACGAATTTATTGAGATAATCTATCGCCCGGTGACCGTTCCCGCTCTTCCTGCCGGAGATACCGATACCCACGTTTGCCGAGAGATCACCCTTGGGAAAGACCCAGAGATATCCTTCGGGCGCGACATCGTTGCCGAGATAAAAGACCGTTGAGTGGGGATCGATGTCGATATCGGTCATAACGTATTGTGCCCCGCTCATGATCTCCCGGACAGGAACCGTCGTATCGATACCGCACCACTTCGAGAACTTGGACTCGACACCGTCAGCAGCTATAGTAACATCGGCAGTGACGCTCGTGACCTTGCCAAGATGCTCGATTTTTGCACCCTTGACCACCCCGTTCTCCATGATAGGTGCTGAAGCGCGGCTCTTGACCGCAATATCGGCACCAGCGTCCGCCGCTCTCCAGACCAGCTCACGGTCGAAGAACTTCCGGTCCAGAACGTAACCGACCTTGCTTCCCGTTTGTGCTGACGAGAGTTGCATCAGGGTTCCGTCCGGGGCAACGATCGCAGCCCCGGTCATTTCAGCCGATATCCAGCAGGGATCCGGTTTGATAAACTCCATCAGGGCTTCGCGTCCGATACCTTCTGCGCAGCGCACAGGGGCACCGATCGCCGGTCGCTTCTCGATGAGGCAGGTCTTGAGCCCTTTCTCGGCAGCGGTCTGAGCGGCAATTGCCCCTGCGGGACCGCCGCCGATGACCAGAACGTCGTACTTACTTTCCATGTCCGGCCTCCAGGGCGCCTACAGGGCAGACTTTCGCACAAATCCCGCAATCCGTGCACTTCTCCGCGACAGAAAGGTATGCGTCGATCAGTTCAAGAGCGCCTTCGGGGCAGACTGATACGCAGCATCCGCAATAGCCACAAATATCCCGATGTACTTTGAGCATTGAGTGATCATGTTGGCGTCCTGTTTCATTAATATTTACGATTCGAGAAACCAGGAGACATCAAAAAACGTGCAGGAGGGGGACTTTTTCGCATCTTCCCCAAGGGAAACTTACCCAAGAGAAAACGTCCCGTATTTTCCACCGCCACCAGGGTGCAGTACTACCCGGTTGTTCCGGAGTGCATCGATTGCATCGCCGACCCGGAGATCAACAGCCCGGATTTCCGCAACTGGTACATCGGTGAGAACCGCGATCTCGTTTCCAAAGGAAGCAATGAACGACGTGTACAACGCACGACATTTCTTCGTGTAGGGCGATGAAGCACCTTCTGCGGTCTGGATCATCTGACCAAGCGAGATAATGTGAAGGTACGGAGGCCGGGGTGTCGAACTACCTCCGGAAGAAAGCTCCTTAGCCCGGTCTGCCACCCCTTTCTTGATAATCCCGCCATCTTCCGGGCATCGCCACTTGTACTTCATCGCATCTTCGTACGAGTATTGTTCGAAACACCGGGTGCAGGCGGTGCGGTTGTACTTCCCTTCTTCCGGGAAGAAACCCGCATTCATAGCAATGTTTCCGTTCTTTACCGCAGAGAGGATACCTTTTACGGAAAGATTTCCGGGATTGAGCCGGTTAAACTCCCTCCCGATCTTCTCCGGCTGCGGGCTGTGGGCATCGGAATTGGTAAGGAACGGGATTTTCGCAAGCTCCGAAATTGAGGCTCCATACGAGCTGTCTGCCGAGAGACCAAGTTCAAGGAAATCTATTGTCTCATTCCCATAACAACCGGCAACACTATCAAAATAGGCGTACATTGCCGTCCAGGGCGTGAACGCGTGGGCCGGGCCGATCATCGCACCGACGTCGTGGGCGGCCTGGGCGATCTCTTCGCCGCTTCGGTACAGGTGGGGTCTGCCGCTTGTCGTAAAACTCTTTGTCGTTCCGGCAAAAATCTCGCGGAGCTGGTCAAACTGTGCAAGCTCTTCTGCGAGGATGAGATGATGCACGCGCTTCTGGTCCTCGATTTCCGTTGTCGGGACAACGACAATCCCCGCCTCATTCTCAAGGAACATTTCCCATCCGTTCTGCCAGTCCGGCTGAAGGGCATCCCCGGTCCCGAGAACATTGAGCCCTTTGGTCACACATGCCTGCAGGAGTCTCTCCGGCTGCATAGCCCCGGATACTGCCATGGAAAACGGGGAGTGGATGTGGAGGTCGGCGTTGACATGCATTGGTACCAGAATGGTTGGATGTTACGGAATATAAGAGGAAGCCCAAAAAACGCTAAGTCAAGAAAGGATCCGTGGGAATCTTTTGAGGCTGTGATAGTATAGATCACCGATGTCTCATCACCAGTCAGCTCCAAACCTTAAAGACCCGACAATCTATTGTTTACAATATATATTATTACACTTGATTACGAAAAGATCGAGAGGAGCAAAAGGGTCCTGAAATTCAGGCCAAAGGGCATGAGCATAACTGAGATTGCCCGGCAGCTCCGGATGAACCGGAACTCGGTAGCGAAATATCTCGAAATCCTGCTCATATCCGGTCATGTCGAGGCAAAACAATTCGGAACGTCAAAGGTATATACCCTTTCAGAGCGTGTGCCGGTCACCGCGATGATGGACTTTTCTTCAGATATGATCCTTCTCCTTGATGCCGAACATCGCATTGTCCAAGCTAACGATCGATTCCTTAAATTTGCCGGTCTGCCCCGAGAAGCTGTTGTCGGACAACACGTTGAAGAAACCGGAATCCCTCTTCTCCGGAATATTTCTCAGCATAAACGGAACTTTTCAGAGAATGAAACAAAATTTCCGGATATTCTGGAACTGACTGATGGAGAGGACACGGTTTTTTCCATAAAAACGATCCCTTCAATTTTCGATGATGGTGCCCCGGGAACTACAATTATTATTGAAGATATCACCGAACGCAAACAGGCAGAGCAGAAGCTTACCGAGCGGGAACAGCTGTACCGGAGTGTCATCGAACACATACAGAATGTATTTTTCCAGGCAGATTCTTCTGGCAACATTATTCTTGCAAGCCCAAGCTGGACGACGCTCCTTGGTTATCAATCGCTCGCTGATTGCATCGGAAAAAAATTCCCGGTGAATTCATGCGGGACATCTCTCGGGGGGAGAGCCTCATGGAGATCCTCAGGAAAGATCGAGCTGTAAGAGAATATGAACTGGAACTGGTGCATAAAACAGGAAGACCGGTAAGCATCTCTGTTACCTGTCATCTCTGCCCGGATAAGAAGGGTGGGCTCTCCGGCGTTGAAGGCCTTTTCCGGGATATCTCCGAGCGGAAGAAAGCGTACCGGGTAAAAAAATTCCTTGCGTCAATTGTAGAATCAACGGATGACGCAATTATCGGAAAAGAACTGGATGGTACCGTCATCAGCTGGAACCCGGCCGCAGAACGCCTTTACGGATATTCTGCAAATGAGATGATCGGCAGGCCCAAACCGGATTATCCCTGTCGATCTCCGTTCGCCTATGGAATCCATCGTGAACAGGATCAGGGCCGGGGAATCGGTTGCGGGAGAGCGAAGATCGGTTCCGGCCGATGGTGGATAACATCACGGTCGGAGTTTACCGCAGCACCGGGGATCCCCGGGGGAGGTTTGTCTGGGGAAATTCTTCGCTCGTAAGGATACTCGGTTACCAGTCGCTTGAGAGCCTCAAAGGGGTAGGCGTGGCAGATATTTTTGCAGAACCGGACGGTCGCGACAGAAACTTCTCGAAGAACTCCGCCGGTCCAGGTTTGTGAAGAACCGGGAGATCCTGCTCAGGAGAGTTGATGGTACGATTATTTCGGTATCAGTCACCGCACTGGCACGGTTTAATGCACGGGGAGAGGTTGTCTGCATCAACGGACTTGTGGAAAATATCACGGGACAACGCATTGCCGAAGAAGATGCAAGAACCATGAGCAAAGAGATCCACGATATCATCATCTTCCTGCCGGTCCCGGTATTTATGATCAACGGAGAGGGGGCGGTAATTGCATGGAACTCTGCAATGGAACGCCTTACCGGAGTGTCGTCAATCGATATGGCAGGGGGAAAGGAGTATGCACGAGCATTCGGCAGTCCCGGTGAAAACCGCCCGGCACTCATCGACGTTCTTGATAACACCGACGATTCGCTAAAGGAATTGTATACCGTGACACGACAACAGGATAGGGCCGTGCTTATCGCCGATATCCAGGCTCCGTATCTGGGTGACGGATCGGGGGGATGGCTTCGGACACAGGCATGCAGTCTTAAAGATCCCTCCAGGCGCCACATCGGTGCCATCGAATGTATCCGGAGACTTCCGGAACAAACGGAGAATCAGGATTTCACCGGTCAGGGGACTCTATCCCGTTTCACCGAGTCAGGAGTTCGTGGAAATACATCACCGGATGGAGCCTTTATGCCTGCCACCGAAGGGAACGTTCCCTCCATGATCAGCCACCTCTATCTCTCAAATGCCCGGAAACATGCGGGGGATGGAAGTGGAATCCTTGACAATTCGGCACGGTGCGTCTGGACAAATAATGCTCTTTCAAACCTGTTCGGGGTAGATGGAAGCGAGGCAATCGTCGGGAAAAGTATTGCACAATTCACTGTAGAGGGAGAACAAAAACAGATCCTTGATCGGATTTCTGCTGCAAGAATGTCAGGAAGCGCCCGGTTCCCGTTTCCGGTGTCAGCCCCCGGGAAGGGATACAGTCTGGGCGCACGGATCTCGGTTATTGCTGACGAACAGGGAAACCTCCACGGGTTCCTGATAATTCTTCGAGATCCTGATCCTTGACGCCGCGTCGCAAGAAACGTATTTGGACATTTACCGTCAGAAAAAACGAGAGAGCCTGCAGATCAGGCATGAGTGACGGCTTCGATGAAAATCTTCACATAGCAATTGGTGCCGGCATAGGCCTGGATGAGAGCCCGGTTTGCCGTCGGTCCCCCGATCTTTCCGAGAGCTGATGCGACCGATGTCCGCACATCCTGGTCCTCATCGGACAGAAGCATCACAAGAGGTTCCACCGACCGCGGGTCTCCAATGTTGCCGAGTGAATTGGCAGCGAAGTACCGTACCCACTTATTAGGGCCGGATAGGGCACTGTGAAGGTATTCGACCGCATCTTTCCCGAACATTTCCATCGCAACCGCATAGTTCCAGCGATCGGGGTTGTTTATATTTTTCAGCTTGGCGAATGTCTTTTCCATACTGCATCACGCCCCGCACTCCGCGGGGATGAGATGTGAATTTCAAAGGGAATATGAAGGATTTTTGCAACGTCGCCTTGCACGGCATTTTATGCACGGCAGAACAGGTGGGCATATACTTTTAGCCCTTTTGGGGCGGGATTCCGGGCAAATTTGAACCTTTAACACTCCCTCGCAAAACGCAGATAATAAGATTTAAACCCCGTAACACCCAGATCGGTATTGAGGAGCGGATAACGGCAGTAGCACGTGGTAAGTCCAGGGTGTAGGGTACCGACAGTTCATTGAGGGTTGTGCCCATGTAACCGGGGTGCGTGGGTGGGTGAAGAATATGCCGGACGGGACGGTGATGATAGTGGCAGAGAGTTCCCGGGCCTCACTGGATGATTTCATACGACTTGCCCGGGCAACAGCGGAACCCGTCATTAAAGTTGAGGATATTGCAGTTACATCCAGCGCTGCGACGGAAGAATTCAGAAAATTTCACGTTGAATGGTAGCGCCCGTGCCAGAAATGCATTCCAACGGGCAATGTCATCGGGCCCGGGAAACCGGTGAAATGAGAGATTTCAGAAGTTCATTTTTTGCCCGGGTGAAACGTGCCTGACCTATCACAGTTTTCACTGTTACGCCGGAATTTCCGGAAAACCGGGGTTTTTCCCGGAAGAAATACAGGCAACGGATCGCGCTGAACCATGACCGTGCCCGGGCTCCGGAAAAATTTTGTAAAGTGTTTTCATGAATTATACAGTGAATTACTATACAATTTTTACATTCCGGGGAGGAGAGAAAAATTTAACGTCAGAGAAGTGTTCTGGTTTTCTTTCGGAAATCCAACCGTCCCGGCCGGCACTCTGGGGACCCCCCTCCCAAAATGTAAAAATTTTTGGCCGGGTGGCTGGTTCCAAAGAAAAAAAAGACCGGCCGGGCGGCGGCACAGATCCGGTTTTTCATCAAGCAGTTTTTATTTGGACTGCATCCTGCCAACCCGGACGGATGATGCAAAAGAGAAGGGAAGATTTTTTTTTCGGAGTTGTTTTTCGGAAATATTATCCGATATATGTCAGTTCTTCTTCCCGCTGCACGCGTTCGCCTTCAACAAGACCTTCTATCGCTTTCTCCATTTCCGATGCCTTTGCGTTAAGCTGGGTCGGATCAACCGTTACCCCGACAAGCTGGGTGAGGACAGCAAGGACGTTTGTCGCGCTCATCGGGTCTACAAGGTATCCACTCGTCTCGCCCATCAGGCAGATCGCATCGATCCCCCGGGCCGCTGCAAAACCGAGCATGAGACCTGCTGCCCCGACAATCCCGCTGCCCTGCTGATCCCGCTCGAAAGTAACCCCGGCCGTTTCGATCTCTTCACGAAGTTCCGGCCGGTTGACCGCACCGATGACCCGGGGGACATCAACAAGATGGCCTACGCCGAATCCGCCAAGGGTATAGATCCGCTTCACATGAAGCTCAGCAGCGATCTCCACATACTGGTCAGCAAGGATATAGTGCCCTTCGTTGGAAGTGCTCTGGAAATCGCCGACAAGAAACAGGATATGCCGGTCACCGGATTCGTAAAAATAAAGATCGTTTCGCGGGAGGCGGGCAGTCCCGTTCTCATCGAGGATGACCTGGGGCGGGAAATAGATCGAGTGAATCTCCCCGATCTTCTCAGCAGCCAGCTCGTGGATCATGTACTCGGCGACGAGTTTTCCCACCTGCCCAATCCCAGGCAGACCTTCGATGAGGATCGGATCGACCGGTTGCTTGTCCTTGAAATTTTCGAAGTAACTGACCGCAATATCCTCAATCATGTCTTGCCATTCTCCGGTATTTGCCGTATCGGTCCTCAACCGAAAAACGGGCAGGGTGTGCAATTGCAGTAGCTCTGCCGCATACCGGGCAGGTAAAAGAAAGGGTATAGGTATGATCTTCCAGGCAGCGGCGAATGCGACCGCTCATTGACTCTTCCCGGACTTGGGCTTCTTAACCAGCTTGCCCTCGTCGCCCGTTTTCTCAAGGACTGCGATGGCAGCATTGGCGGCCTTCTCGATTGCCTTTTCGGCTTTCTTGTAATCGGGAGCGGTTACCTTGATCCGGTAGGTCGGTGCACCGAGATAGAGGATCTCAATCTCGGCCCCGGCACTCTTGGAGTCGCCTGCCTTTTTCAGGGCATTCTTGATGACGGTAATACCGTCCGGCTGGTTGGAGGTGAGGATTAGGTGCCCGGTCACTTCAACACTCGGAACCTTCACACTCTCCTGTGCGACTTTGAGGAGAGTCTCTGAAGCTTTTTTCGAGAGCCCGAGTTTCTTTAAGGTTGTCTCAGGTTCGATAACGATGTCCTCGAAAATGGGATAGAGTGCACCGTATTTATTATAGATAATATCTTCGAGGGCTGTGGCAGCTTCCCCGGAAGCCTCGGCAACAAAACCGATCCATTTCCGGGCCTTCGACTCATTCTTCCACTCGCGGATCTTCTCGCGCCGCTGGTGCTCGTTGACATCCTTTAAGGAGAGATCAATATGGCCCCGCGTCTTATCGACGTTGAGAACCTTGCAGACGATCTTCTGCCCTTCACGGATGTGATCGCGAATGTACTTGATCCAGCCCGTTGCAATCTCAGAGATGGGAATAAGCCCCTGACGGCCACCGTACTCATCGAGCGAAACAAACGCCACGAAATCCTTGACGTTCTCCACTGTGCAGACGACCAGTTCTGATTCCTGGGGCCATTCTCTGTCCTGCATGGGTGATATCACTTGAGCTCGGCCACGATCTCAGCCTTGATGCTCGCTCTTCCACCGGTGGGCTGGGCAAGATCATGCCCGCAGACTACGCACTTGACAACCGAGCTCGCTTTCTCGAACACGGTCTGCTCGTTCTCGCAGTCTGGACACTTTACCTTGAAAAATTTGCTCCGGTTTTCCCGAATCACACGTACCATCTTTCTCACTCCGTAAGCTCGAACTTTGCGACACGGTACCCCTTGCGCAGGTGTGCTTTTCCGCACGTGACACAGCGGTACCGGACATTGATCTTCTTGGTCGGCTTGTCGCCGCCGGGCACTTTCGAGAACTTGCCCATGTTTCCTATTCTGCCCCTGCGTGCTTTCTGGCGGTCAATCCAGTGCAGGCCGGTCGTCTTGCCTTTCTTTACCTTCTCGACCTCATGTACCTGGTGATTCCGGCAGAAAGGGCAATAGGTTGTAAATTTAGCTGGCATTTTCATGAAATTTTCACCGATAATTCTGAATAGAGAATACCTACATTATTTACAAAGATTGATATTTAAGACTATGTTGCGCTCGCTCAGGACCGCAGCATTCCTTTCAGGAAGCGTCACTATATCTCCCTTCGAGAGAGTATAAACCCTCCCATCTACTCCCATGAACGACTCCATGTCCTCGAGCGCGTGGACAAGAACGCAGGGAGGGGAAAGAGGGTTTGCCGGAGCGCGAGGTGTCTGGAGTTCCGCGGGAACGGCAGGAGAAATACCATCGATTTCTCCTTCTCCCATCCACGGCTCGCCAATCCCGTATTCTTCTTCGCTGACTGCCCGCGGGACCTGGGGAGAATGCGCCACCGGCACGTTCAGCAGGAGAATACCCTTGCACTGCTCGATGCTGCTCGTGATCCCTTCAAACATCTCTTTCTCGGCAGGGATCATCCGCTTGACTTCTTCGCGATCGTAATAATTCCCCTCGGCGTGCATGATCGTGAGGGCAAGGATCTTCCGGGAACGGATCGCAAAGATGTCGTGAATGGTCTCCTTAATGGAGTTTGTCTCGTCAATCAGGGATCGCGCCTCATCCGAAAAAGGATCATCGAAGGCGTAGACTTTCCTGATGAGGGCCCCGATCTCGGCATGCGCCTTCTCGAAGATATCCGGAGCTACGATGGTGAGCCTCCCGGTCTCCCGTTCTGGTAGGAGTATGCTGCGCAGATCATCAAGATTCATGGTTCATTCACGCGGGATTGTAAGAATTTTGGACTATAGGTTCAGGCAATCTCAGCCATGCCGCGGCAGCAGAGGAAGACTGCAACCGCTTCCGGTACTGTAGTGATACCTTTTTTCAGTTCATAAGTGCTTCCGAGCATCGGCATTTTGAGCGCGACTTTAGAGTCCACTTTGACATTCCGCACCCCAAAAATTACCGCATCAACCAGCGGATCGAAGTCGTGGAGCTCGCGGAATTCGAGCGACTGGACCCGCATCCCACTTCCCCCGTGAAGGGATGTTGGCATCCGTATCAGGCGCTTGGTGTCTGTCGTGACCGGCTCATCTGCGAGAGCGGCACGGGTGAGGAGACACTTCCGGAACTCCCCTTCCTGCTGGGTCAGGATGATCCCCAGCACCCGGTTGACAAGCTTACCGGTTGGGTGGCGCTCTATCGAGTCCACAAGGTCTACCCGGTTTTTCAGGAATATGGATGCAGAATCCTTGCCAATCCCTTCCATCGCGGTCAGATGGACCATAGCTTCCTCTTCGGGAAGTGAACCGAGCCAGGTGAGGTACTCGACCAGCGCTGCACGATACCGTGCAGGCCAGCTGTTCGATCCGGCTGGTTTTCCCGAGAGCATGACCGCGGGGTCGATGCCGATCGCACATATGTAATCGATCAGCTCGCGGCGCTCGGCACTTCCCCAGCCGCGGAAGGCGATGTCCTTGATGTGGATATGGTATCCCCTGCCTCCTGAGAAGACAATCTCGATAGTCTTCTGGTCCATTCCCATCTCGCCGGTCAGCATATCGAGGAGTTTCTCCGCCTCCTCCTTGACCCGGGCAAGCATCTGGTCATACGCACCCCGTACAATATGATCTGCATCCAGATCGAAGATCAGGTCCGCTCCGCACCAACACTTATCTGCCATCGTCCCCGCATCGGGTTTCGCATAGTACGCTGTCGAGTAGTAGGCATGCTGGGGGATAAGGTTCTTGATGTACTCAGAAAGTTCTTCCCGTCCCGCGAAACCGATGTGACGACGCATCCGCATCTCCGATGCACTGGGATTGAAGAGGACAAAACCCCATTCCCGCTGTTCGAGGGATGAGGGGGCAACGATCACCGTTTTTTTATAATACTCGGAGAAACGCTGCCGGAGAAATTCCGTTGTTGCCGGGTGCATAGTGGATTCCTTTACAGCTCCTTGATCATATAGGGACCTCTGCGTTCATATCCCTGTCTTTTGTAATAGGGCCGGACGCCAATGCCGCTCATGATCGCGAGCCGGGCAAATCCTGCCCTCCGGGCGATCTCCTCAGCCCGGGCGAGGAGGATCTTCCCGTAATTCCGGTGCTGCCACTCCTTGCAGTCTGCATCCTTTCCTATAGGTACGAGACTTCCGTAGACATGGAGTTCGCGGGCAAGAGCCGATTCTTCCAGCTCCAGCCGGTAGACCTGAGAGGGGAACCGGAGCCGGATGAAGCCGACGAGGGAATCATCCGAGACCGCGGAGATGAAGTGCTCCTCGCCCCCGCAGGACTCGTACTTCAGTACCTGGATCGCCGTACCGGCAGCTGAGGGGAGCCGGCCGATCTCCCGGCACCGGATACACCTGCAGCGCTTCCCGGTCTCACGGAGCCGGTTCTGTGCGAGCTGCCGGAAATTGGAGTGTCGAGAGCCGGCAACGATGAGTTTTGCCGGGATATCACGCTGGATCCGCTGGAGCCGGGAGTATTCGGGAATGAGCGACTTTCCGTATGCAACCAGATCGATCAATTCCTCTTCATGATACGGCGCATACTTCCCCTGCTCCCAGAGACTTGCAATCTCAGATCCCGGGGTGACGAGCGTGGGGTAGATCTTGAGGAAGTCCGGCCTGAACCGCGGATCACCATAGAGCGTCTCAAACATTCTCCGGTCCGATTCAATGGTTGAACTCGGGAGGTTAGGCATCATGTGGAAACCGACCTTGAGCCCGGCATCGCGGAGGAGGGTGTTTGCCGCCACGGTATCCTCAACCGTGCATCCGCGACGGTTGAAAAAAAGAATTGCATCATCGAGCTGTTGTACGCCGAGCTCGACTTTTGTTACCCCCAGCTCAAGCATCCGGTCGATATGCTCGCGCCGGCACCAGTCTGGCCGGGTCTCAAAGGTGATCGCCACGCACCGGATCGGAGCAGTCTCATTTTCGCTCTCGACAGTCGCGACATTCCGGGGTTCCGCTGCTGCACTTCCCCCGGGGTAGGTATTCATAGCCTCAACACAGCGCGAGACGAACTCCCGCTGGTACGCAGGCGTTCGTGCGGTCATCGTCCCACCCATGACGATGAGCTCGACTTTGTTGACCCGGTGGCCGAGCAGCTCGAACTGTTCGAGCCGGGCGTATACCTGCCGGAAGGGATCGTATTCATGCTCCCGGGCCCGGAGCGCAGCCGGCTCTTCACCGGTATAACTCTGGGGGGATTTGAAAGGATGATCGGGACCGCCCGGACAGGGGAGGCACTTGCCATGCGGACACGGGGAGGGGGACGTCATCACCGCAACCGGCGCGACACCTGAAAGTGTCCGCGTCGGTTTTACCATCAGGATCTTCCGGAGGGTTTCCCGCTCTTCAGATCCCGCAGCAGCGAGAATTGCCGAGTTCTTGGGAACTGCGGGAAGTTTGTATTTCCGGCAGATGTCGATCTTCACCGCAACAATTGCATCTTCCCCGGGCCTGAGGGGGAGGATGCGGGAGATCATCTCCCGGAACACCAGTTCCTCATCCATGACAGGTTTAATGTTCGGCCGCAACTTTCTGCGTTGCAGTTTCTTGAGAATAGTTGACCACAGGCATCTTGTGCCCATGGATATGGGTTACAATTTCTTCACCGAGCGTAAGGAGAGCATCTTTGTGGGCCTTCTTATCCTTGTGAATGTGAACCGGGGAAATTTCGAGAGAATTGTACTCGACAGTTTCGATTTCTTCAGCGGTGATGCCCTCGTAGTACTTCTTGATGTGGATCAGCAGCATATGTAAATGCAGCAACTCTTCCTTTTGCACACTATCACCTTCTCCCTAGCAAATTACCTTTTTTTGTTGGACACATATACCTTTTTGGTGAAATTTATATCAGGAACATTGCGGCACGTAGGATCTCTGGTTGCGCTTGCAATTGGGGACGCATTGGGTGCGCCCTTGGAAGGATCTGCCCAGCCTGAAGCGTGGGTGACCCAAATGCTTCCCGGTGGGCGCCATTTCCGGAAAAAGGGGCAGGTAACGGACGACACTCTCCAGGCAAAAGCAGTTGCGGAATCGCTCGTTGCATGTGGGCGCTTCGACCAAAAAGACCTTATATCTCGGTTAATTTCCGGGTATATAGATCTGCCGGAATGGTACGGGCCGACATCATCATTATTCTTTGATCTGGTGCAGCAGGGCACCCTGCCGCACCGTGCCGCACTGCGGGTATACCACCAGCGTGGCAACTCCCGATCCAACGGGAGCGTGATGCGGGGCTTTCCCCATGGGATCTTCTACCCGGCTCCTGAAGTCTATGAAGTAAGCCTCCGGTGTTCGGGAATGACCCATTTCGATCCGGTTGCCGGTCATTGTTCCGCTTTCCTGAACACGATGGTGAGCGATATGTGCCGGGGTAAATCCAGGGCAACAGCATTCCGGCAAGCCCGGTCGCTGTGTACTAATGATGAAGTTCACGCAGTGCTGGGGAATTACGATCAGCACAATATTGTACCCGGACTCGATGCAGTCGAGTGTTCACACGCTGCCCTTTCTTGTTTCATGCATGCAAAGACGCTTGAGCATGCTATCCTCTCTGCGATCAATCTTGGGGGAGATGCCGATACGGTGGGGGCATGTACCGGGGCACTGGCAGGCGCATACTGGGGGCTGGAAGCACTCCCCGAACGCTGGTGCAGGGAATTGGAGGGGTATGAGGAACTTGTGCGACTGGCAGAGCGGGTGTGGGAGAAGCGGGTGAATCGTTAGAAATCTTTAATGAATAAAAACATGAAAATGAAAATTTATGCCAATTTTCATGCTGGATACAAACGCTCTCAATTTCATTGGTAATAACCCGCATTTTTTTGAAAAATCGTGTCCACAGTCAGAGAAGAAAGTGTGACACTTTGCGTCACACGTATCCAACGTGATGAAATTGATAGAATTCCGAATTCGAACAAAGATCTCAGAGAAAAACTTAGGAACTTCATTCAAGCTTGTTGTATTATGGTTCCCACATCCGGAATGATTTGTGGGATCTCACGAGTTGGCGAATGTCGTATAAGTGATGGTGAAGTGATCGAAGCCATCAAAAAAAACAATCTTACTATGAGTCAAGACGCCCCCATAGGCGCGACGGCGAAATATGACTCAAATTATCTAGTAACAAATGATAAAATACTAAGAAAATGGATATCGAAAGAATTCCCGGGAGTCGTAGTACTTACAAACAATAAGTTTGAAAAAAATTTGTTGATTAAATAATCATTTTCGCTCAGGTTTGAGGGTACTGCCGAATATGATACACGTATCTTGAGGAAACACATTAGGGCTGCCACTGGGACATGCCTTACAGATTTTTCCCGAGGAGTTGGATCGCCATCAGAGATGATGTTGGGGGTCGAGCAGGGGCAAATGTTCCGGTTACTGTACGAACTTCAGGGATTTGATCGCTGATGAAACCAGACAATTTTGCGATCGGGTATTTTTCCAGATCGTGTAGGAAAAATTTCAGAGAAATCCATCAGTTTCTCCATCAAAATTATCTCGCTACTCCGTTTCCGGTCGAGAACGCATCCGCCCCGTTCTCCTTCTGCCCGTAATAATCCACGAGCCTCCTCACCTCGTCCTGGACCTTCTGTTTGTCAACATTGCCGGCAAAGAGGATCCGGACATTCTCGATGTCGTCTTTCAGGTATGCCGCTTCCGGGTATAGGATCAGCACGATCTGTCCGTCCGGCCCGAAATGGAATTCCTCAAACTCACCTTTGAAGTAACGCTCCCGCTGCTCCTTTGTCGGGGCTGCATACTTGTTCTCGTAACGGAAGACTCCCATAGTTGTCCCTGATACAGTCTGTCAGGTAGTGCAGGGAGATAAACCGCGCTTAAGGAGGGTGAAAATGAAAAACGATCGGGATGGAGATCGATGGATCCCGTAAGTCATAGTTATGGCAGAGAAAATTACGCAGGCCGGATCTCGACCAGCTTGAGTGCCCGGCCCTTGTCGCAGATATCGGATGCGTTCCCTAAGACCTCAGATACGACATACTTCTCGCCTTCGACAATGCCATCGGGTCTGCAGAGAGAATAACTCCTGCAGTCCGCCCGGTTGCAGGAAAATTCCAGTTTGATCTTGGAGTTGACGATCGCCATATCGGCGTTAATGAGCGCGGTGATCGGTGCTTCCGTGACTTCGACTGCGGTTGCCCCGTTCAGGTGAGCCTCGCAATCATGGTGGGTCGTCCGTACCGTGACAATCCGGTATCTCCTGCCTTTCTGGAGATTGTTGCAGGCTTTTTTGACCTTGCAGGATTCGCAGTCGGCTACTTCGCCCTCGTACACAAATTCGTTGCCCTGCTTGGCGAGGACCGTCCCGACAAGTGTTACCTTGGTCTTTGATTCTGCCATAGTTCCTTTTACTCCGTATACAATATCTGCACCAGATGCTCTGCAGATTCTTTTGTTATCCCCATGTCAAATATGGTGAAACGTTCCGGCCGAATAGTTTTTGCCATGAGGACAGCTTCTGCCGCAACCGAATCGTCGATCCCAAGATCGGCCGGAGTCGTCGGAGCCCCGATAAGCCGCAGCGATTCACGGATTCCTCTCCAGTCACCTCCGTGAAGATACATCGAGATGATGGTCCCTATCCCGCAACTCTCACCGTGGAGCGCCTTGCCGGGGGCGAGCCGGTCGAGCGCGTGCGAGAACTTGTGCTCCCCGCCGCTTGCCGGGCGCGAAGATCCGGCGATACTCATCGCAACCCCGCTCGAAACGAGGGCCTTGATAACAAACCGGGCAGACTGCTCCTGGTGCGGCTTGATGATGTTTGCATTCTGGACAAGGATCTCCGCGGTCATTTTCGACAATGCGATGGCGTATTCGCTCATAGGCTCACCCTTGACCCGGTGTGCAAGCTCCCAGTCGAGGATTGCTGTATAATTGGAGATAACATCAGCACACCCGGAGGCAAGAAGCCGGTGCGGGGCTGCTGCAATGATGCCGGTATCTGCAACAATGCCAATAGGTGGCTGGGCATCAAGGGATGCGTTTCCTTCCCGGGTTGGAACCGATGCCCGGGCCGAGGCAATGCCGTCATGGGAAGCCGCGGTCGGGATGCTTATGAACTGGCGGTCGAGATTATAGGCTGCGATCTTTGCCGTATCGATAACCCGTCCACCCCCTACACCAATAAGGAAATCTGCATCAGCCGCTGCTGCCTCGGCCTCTTTAATTACCGGGATACTGAGCTCATCGGCAAGAAAAGGTTCCACATCGTAGTGCTCCGAGAGGATCTGCCGGACCTTTCCCCCCGCAAGATTCATTGTTCCCTTCCCGGAAATCAGGAGCGCAGAATGCCCGAACTTCAGGTCATCGCAGACAATCGGAAGCTGGCCAAGCACATCGTGACCGATTACTACGTCACGGGGGAGCTGCATCCATTTCGAGGCATCAAAGACCCGGGGTTTGAGTAATTTTATTGCGTCTGCGCTCATTTGAGATCATGAATGATTAGTGATTTCTTCTACAAATATTACATCGATCCCATACGATATGAACAGCCGTATAATACCGTAGAGACGATCACCTACGCACTTATCCTTATTGCGGCGGTTTACCTCATCTATCGCTGGTTCAGGAGCTCCGGGTTCGAGCTTGACGGAAAGTTTGTCCTCTCGACACTCCCTTATGTTGTTTTCGGAGGAGGCCTCCGGGTCGTGCAGGACACCCATATGATCAAGTCCGATGCGCAGTTCCTCCTCGTAACACCCTTTATCTATTTCGTGATCTTTTTCTTCACGTTCGGGATGCTCCTCCTCTCGCGGTATCTTGAAAAATCCGGGTTTATCGATGATTATGCGAAAGTGTACGCAGGCGCTGGCATCTTTCCGATATTCTGTGCCTCTCTCGTTCTACTTTCGTGGGGGTTGTACCATACCCGTATCGACCTGTTCGTCCTTACGATAATCCCCCTCATGGCACTTGGCGCCACTACTGCAGTCTGGGTGTTTATGCGGTACGTCCTCAAATGGCAGTACGTCAGCGATCCGCTCTACGTTGCTCTTCTCTTAGGGCAACTCCTTGACGCGAGCGCAACCAGCTACGGGATAGATTTCCACCCGGGGATCCAGTACATTGAACAGCACGTCGTCGGCTCCAGCCTGATCGAGATGACCGGCACAGCCTTTGTCATGTTCCCCTTAAAACTTGTAGTGCTCTTCCCCGCCATCTATATCATGCAGCTCTACCGGAAAGAGGCAAACACGGTCTTCTGGCACCTCATCCTGCTGACAATGATCGTAGTCGGGTTTGCACCGGGTGTGAGGGATCTCGTCAGGATGGTCCTGTATGTCTGATCCGATCATCCCGCAAATCCCCTCGATCCCGACCCCGGCAAAACCGGTCCCGGGCACATCCGCATTTTCGCCTTTCTGCACTGTGATTGCCGTATCAGTCATCATATTTGCCGTCACCCTTACGGCCGGCTGGATTGGCACGACCCAGAATCCGGAATTCGGGCAGCAGCTGATGTCCGCCTTTGAAAAAGATGTGGCGGACCAGATTATCGGAAATAATTCGTTTGAAATTTTCACCAAGCTCTTTTTTAACAACGTCGAAGCATGTATCCTCCTCTTCCTGGGGGGTGCATCTCTGGGCATCCTGACAATATTTATACTGAGCCTCAACGGTGTTGTCATCGGATCGATCCTGGAAATCGTTGCAAAGGATCATTCACCTGTTTTTGTTGCCGCAGCCATCGTACCTCACGGGATTTTTGAGATCCCGGCGTTCATCATCTCTTGTGCCCTCGGATTCCTCCTTTCACAGGCACTTCTCGGGGAATGGCTTGGGAATGCGGATGCCGCAGATATCGGGAAGAAACTCGGTCTTGCCTTTATTATCTTCGTCGTACCGCTCGTAATAACCGCGGCGTATGTCGAGGCTTTTATTACGCCTCTTGTCATACAATTAGTATCGTAATTAGCGAGGAAATGGTTCATGGACGACGACACGGGCACCCTTCCGGCAAAATCAGATTTTTCTGCATGGTTTAACGAGCTCTTGTGGCGGGCGGAGATTATGGATGTCCGTTACCCGGTAAAAGGCCTCTATGTCTGGTACCCGTACGGGTTTGCGATCCGCAAGTTCCTATACCAGCGACTCCGGGATCTCCTTGACCGGGACCACCAGGAGACGCTTTTTCCCCTGCTTATCCCCGAACAGGAGTTCATGAAAGAGGCGGAGCACATCAAAGGATTCGAGGATGAGGTCTACTGGGTGACGCACGGGGGAACGACACCGCTTGATGTAAAACTCGCCCTTCGCCCCACGAGCGAGACTGCGATCTACCCGATGTACGCTCTCTGGGTAAGGTCCCACGCGGATCTTCCGATGAGATACTACCAGATTGTGAACACGTTCCGGTACGAGACCAAGCAGACCCGCCCACTGATCCGACTCCGCGAAATCACTTCGTTCATGGAGTCCCACACGGTCCATACCACCTGGGACGAGGCCGAGGCGCAGGTAGAGTACGAACTCTCCCTCACCCGGGAGTTTTACGACGGGTTCTGCATCCCGATTATTATCTCAAAACGCCCGGACTGGGACAAGTTTCCCGGCGCGGACTACACCATCGCGGTCGATGCGATTATGCCAAACGGAAAGACCCTCCAGATCGGGACAGTCCACCACCTCGGTACGCACTTCTCGAAGACCTTCTCCATCACGTACGAGGACAAGAACGGGGAGCAACAGCTCGCAAACCAGACCTGTTATGGGATTTCCGAACGCTCGATCGCTGCACTCATCAGCCTTCACGGGGATGACAAAGGCCTGATCCTGCCCCCGGCAGCGGCACCGGTCCAGGCGGTCATCGTCCCGATCACTATCGGAAAGCGTCATGAAGACGTGATGGCAGCTGCCCAGAAACTGGAAAAAGACCTGACCACAGCCGGATTCCGGGTGAAACTCGACGCCCGCGACATGAGGCCGGGTGCGAAATACTACTGGTGGGAACTCCGCGGTGTGCCGCTCCGGCTCGAACTGGGCCCAAGAGACCTCGACGCCGGCAAGATCATGGTCGTGAAGAGGACCGGAGAGAAGTCGCAGATCGAGCTCGCAACTGCGCCCGGTGGCGTGAAAACGGTGCTCGGCGAGATAACGGAAGCAATCCGGACCCGGGCTGCGGAGCATACAAAATCGCACCTCTCGCACGTTGCAACCATTGAAGCTCTCAACGCGGCTCTCGACGAAGGGAAGGTCGCGGTCGTCCACTGGTGCCAGGATCGCGGCTGCGGGGATGCCATCGAGGAGAAGACAAACGCGAGCATCCTCGGGACCGATGTCCATTCCCAATACATTCTCGACACGGAAGGAACCTGCATCGTCTGCGGAAAGAAAGGGAAGGCAACGCTCGTGGGAAGAGCATATTGATCCTTTTTGGTTCATTATTTCCCCCGGAAAATTATCCCTAGGAAATAGACACTTTCTGATTTCGCTTGAGGGTATACGGCACCAAAACCAATTATGAAAAACCATGATCCAGGCATTACCGAAATTTTTTTTCATCTAACAGAAGCCCTTTTGGGAACCGGCCCGGAATTTTGAAGACACTATGAACACGGAAGTATCAACAACGGCAGGCTCGTTCCGTGACATCCCGGTTGACACTCTCCGAGGCTTTGCGATTGCCCTGATGGTGGGTGCAAACGTTCTCTCCTATATTCTCACCCCCCGGCCCCTCTGTGGTTACGGGCATGCGCCTCGCTTGCTGCCCCGGTATTTATCCTTATATCGGGAATGATGGTTGCCCTGTCAAAAGGCAGGAAAAACTACGATCTCCGGTACTTCCTTGTCCGGGGGGAGCAGTAATCCTGATTGCAACCCTGCTCGAACTCGCATCCGTAAGGTCCTTCCCGTTTACGGATGTCGATGTCCTCTACCTTATCGGCATTTCGCTCCCGCTCGCGTACCTCTTCCTTTCATGGAGTTCCCAGACACGATGGCGAATTATCGCAGCGATTTTCTGCATCACCCCCATCCTCCAGTTCATGTTCGAGTATGCCGAGCTCCCGCTCCAGATCCTGATTATCGGCCCGATAACCGGAGTACCACCGGATCTGTTTGCTGTGCTTCACCAGTGGTTCATAGATAGCTGGTTCCCCCTGTTTCCCTGGCTAGGGGGGATCTCGCTGCTCGGGGCACAACTGGGAGTAATCCGGTGGGAGGCCGGCAGGGTCAATTCTTTTACCACTCCGAAGATCGCATATATCACACTCGGATTTCTGATGGCCAGGCCCACCGTCTGGATGGTATTTCCCGACAGGCTTTATATCCGGTTGGGGTATGTGGAGTTGTTTTACCCCCGACAATAGCCTTCCTGGTCACGATCATCGGGGTTATTTTGTGCCTGTTTATAATCGCAGACACTCTTCCGCAGACATCCTGGATTCTCGATCCGATCCGGGCAATGGGCGAATGCTCCCTAGCAATTTACATCAGTCATACCCTGATAATCACCTGGCTGACTACACCTCTGAATCTTTCACTTTCCTTGCCAGGTTTTGGCCTCTGCTATGCACTTTTTGTTGCCGGAATGATTGCCATATCCTATGAACTCCGCAGAATAAGACCAGAAAATCCACAGCGAAACGCGATTGCGAGGATACTGATCGGCGACTGATTCCCGGTACCTTGAAAAACGTGTCTGAACATCAAAAATCCAGAGATGTCCCGTTTCAATTATTCTGGCAAGATTTCCGTATACCCGGTCTTTTTTATCGGGCAGAGGAGAATAGTGTACATATTCATCCGGGGAACCCATCGTGAGTCAGAGTCAGGAAGATACCGATACTCCCTATATACCCGAAAGATACCGACTTCAGATCAGAGAGAAAGAACGCCGACGCTTGATCCGTAAGATTGTTCTCGCCCTGTTTTTGATCGGCGCTGTTGCAGCGACTGCCATATTCGTACTCGGACCGATATACACCGGAACGGCAAAGAGTTCACCCCCAGCAAGCCTTCCGGACTCTTCATCACTTCCCCCGGTCCCGCTGGCCACAACAACCGGGCGGAGTATCCAACCCCCGGTCGCCACCACAAACCCGGAATCTTCCCTGCAGGCATTGACGGCCACCATTACAACCACGATGATACCAGTTTCCCGTAACGAACCGGTTATCTCAGCCGGAGCCCTTAAAGCCCAACAGATTCCGGGGATTCTTTTGATCGACCGGGCATCAGAATATCTCCGCGAAGACTATCCGGCATCGGCATACCAGCTTGTATCCATAGATGTTGCAGATACAACTACGGAGCGAAAACTCTGGCTCTTCTCCATCAAACCGGCCGAAAGCGCATCGGGAGATCCTTCCACAATCGTTCAGATGGATGCAAATACCGGAGATCTCTACGTGCCGGCACAGGAAGCTGCTAAGATCTCCTCGCAGGGTGCAAAGAGGATTGTCGGTGAAGCGTTCGCCAGAGTGAAAACCGATCGGATCCGGGTCCGGTTTATTGCTGGGGCCGGAGCTCCAGCCGTATGGAATTTTTCCCTGTACGCGGGAGATAGCGTCACACTGGCAGGATCACTTGATCCGGAGACCGGACAGATTACATCATTTGCGCAGAATCTCGTTTCGGAAGGGAGGCCAGATTTACCGGTGATCGATCTCGCAGCCGCACAAAAAATTGCGGATTCCTACATAGCGGAGAAAAACAGCCCGGTATCCATTAACCTGAGCGCGGCAGGGTACAGCGCTCTCGGGACTCCCGACTCGCCACGGGCCGGACAATACATGTTCCGCTATAACCGGATCGTGCAGGGATATCCCTGCGATGTCGACGGCTTTTCGCTTGCTGTCGATTCAGTCTCCGGGGAGGTAACGCAGTACTCCCGCATATGGAATACTCCCGAATACGCATTTGCTGCATCACCGCAACCGGTTGTGCTCCGGAGGGACGCCACCTACGACATCCTCAAAAAGGCACAGGATACATACCCGGGATTATCGGCCGGAGTGAGGATACTCTCTGCAGAAATCCGCTGGAAAGATGACCATCCGCCAAGCATCGTCCCCCGGCCGGGAAGCATACCCCTGGCATGGAAAGTAGTATTCGATGACGAACTCATGCGAAAACAATCGGAAGATTCCCCGGCGGTCGCATGGATCGATGCTCAGACCGGAGCCATGCTTGCTTTTGATTACCGGAATTAGGCAACCGGTGAACTAATCGCTTTTCTGAGGGAAGGAAATTTTAAATTTTAAAAAGGGGGAGATCAACAGCGATCGCAGACGTACTCGATCTTGATCGCCGTCCGCCGCATATCGCCACGAATAAGCTTCTTCCCGCCCCGCAGGAAGAGTTTTTTACATTTCGAACAGTACTTCGGTCGTATTGTGTCCCAGAGTTTCATGGGTATCTCGAGCACAAACTCAGATCTTACCCAGTCTTCAGGAGGTTTCTCCGCGTTCTGTTCATAGACTGCGACAAACTCCATGATCTGGTGGGGGGGCACACCAAGGTCAACGAACTTCTTGAAGACGAAATAGTTGAATATAAGCCATGACAGATCGGACCGGTCGAGGATACCTTCATATTCCCCGAACGATTCATCGAAATCTTCGAGCGAACAGCCGCACAGCGGGCATTTCCCTCCCACGAGCTCATCGAGAAACACTTCTTCCTGGCACCCCGGACAGGTCGTGTGCGGGGATTGCATGCGTGATGTCATTGTTTCTCCATAAAAGGTGCCGGATAATTTCCAAAAGGGTAGTCGTCTTTCGTCGCAGGATTCCGAAATCAGGTTGATCGTAGTATTGTGCGGGTGGGCACTTATAGGTATCACCAGTGCCACGTTAAAAGTGTTTCCGGCCGGGAGCAGTCCTCCCGCACCCTTCGCTTACTCTGCGGATTCTCCGGTCCCTTCAGCTTCGCCTTCCATGACAAGCGAGCCGAAGATCACTCTTTCGAGTACCTGGGCAACGTATTTTATATGCATCGCTTTTTCGATATCCTCGTTCCGGTGGATATCTGCCCACAACTCGAGCCGGATAAGGGAAAACCGGAAATGATCAAGGGTTTCTTCATCGAGATTCATTGCTTCCCGGTAAATGGGCTCGATGAAGTCCGGGAATGAAAGCGGATTCTCCAGGCAGACAACGATTCCCTTGTAGATAGGAAGATCCTTCTCTTTCCCGGTAAGAATCCGCAGGTAATCCATCTTATCCCTCGACCACTTTGATAAGTTGTTCCATTACGACGTCGACGCTCTTCCAGGTCGCGCTGTCGCCGCCGCGCCGGATGATGAAGGGCCTGCCTTCGTCCCCCGCTTTGCGCATCTCGATGTCAAGCGGAATTGCGCCAAGGAACGGCACAGAGAGTTCTTCTGCAACTTTCTTTCCGCCACCCTTGCCGAAAAGATCGATCTCCACGCCGCAGTGCGGGCAGATCAGGCCGCTCATGTTCTCGATCACCCCGATAACCGGGAGCCCGAGTTTCTCTATGAATTTTGCGGATTTCCGTGCGTCGAGCGTTGCAACATCCTGCGGGGTGGTAACAATGACCGCACCACGGACATTGGGCGCGAGCTGCGCAATGGTCAGTGCCTCGTCACCAGTACCAGGGGGGAGGTCAACGACAAGGTAGTCGAGCGGTCTCCAGTTTACATCAGCGAGGAACTGCTGGATTGCTGCCATCTTCATGGGCCCTCGCCAGATTATAGGAGTGCTGGTGTCGGGAATCAGGAAAGCCATCGAGATGACCGAGAGCGATCCCGTGACACGGACGGGCTCGATCTTGTTTCCCGTCATGCCAAGCTTGTGGTCTTCGATACCGAGCATCTTGGGGATGTTCGGACCGTGCATATCGAGGTCAAGGAGACCAACCTTGTATCCGTGAGCCGATAGAGCGTAAGCAAGGTTTACCGAGACGGTCGATTTACCTACCCCGCCCTTGCCGCTCAGGACCATGATGACGTGCTTCACATCGATATTTGCTTTCGGGGGAAGTCCTGCCAGCCCGGTCTTTGCGGATGCACAGGTCGATGCAGTCGCGCAGCTCGAACACTCCTTCCCGCACTCCTCTTCCGGAGCCTTCTTCTCGGTATTTTTGTTTACCATAGGATACCTCACAGTACTGGTCTTGTTCTCAATCAGTTATGTCCCAAAGGCCATAAAGATGTGGAGTTGTACACAATCCTTTCATTCAAAAATTCCCTCCCGGCATCAGCAGGAATTTTTATACTCTCATGGTCTTATGGGGGATAATGAAACCGCTCGTTGTCTCACTGGACTTCCTGGAGTTTCCCCGGGCACACACCTGCGATGGCGAGAATATCTCTCCGTGGATTGGCATCGATGGCGTCAACACCGGGACAACCAAATCCCTTGCCATTATCATGAATGATCCGGATTTACCGGGCGGTGGCGGCTTCGTGCACTGGATCGCGTGGAATATTGAACTTGTCAAGATGATTCCGGAAAAATATCCAAAATCCCCGAAGTATCATTTCCACTCAAACTAGTCCAGGGAAAAAACAGCTTCGAGAGGATAGGTTACGGCGGACCCTGCCCACCGCAAGGACAAACCCACCGGTACTTTTTCAAAGTCCACGGGCTCGACCGCGAACTCGCCCTCCAGCCCGGAGCGTCAAAAGACCAGCTGGTTAAAGCAATGGAAGGCCATGTCATTCAATACGGCGAGACTTATGTTACGTATGGGCGCTGAATAGGCGGGTACCTTTTTAGCTTTCCCGGCAACCGGGGATTCGTCACCATTATCACTATCCAGCGCAGAATTGACGTGAAGCATGCAACGATCTTCATCGGGATATATACCGGACAAGGAACTCATATCTTTCATCCGGAATTCCATTGAGAGACACGAGTCGCTCCTTTCACCGTATGCAACTCGGAGTGCCGATGCCATACGGAGGTACAACCGCAAGCCGGACGACATCCGCACCCCCTACTCACGGGATGCGGACCGAATTATCCATACCCGGGCATACACCCGGTATATCGACAAGACACAGGTTTTCTATCTCGTGGAAAACGACCATATTACCCACAGGGTGATCCATGTTCAGCTCGTCTCGAAGATCGCAAGAACCATCGGACGCTCGCTCCGGCTCAACGAGGATCTGATCGAGGCAATAGCCCTTGGCCATGACATCGGGCATATCCCCTATGGACATTTTGGTGAGAAATGTCTCTCAGAACTATGCAGTACATATGGAATCGGCCCATTTTATCACAATGTCCAGAGCGTACGGTTCCTCGACCGGATTGAGGATTGCGATTTAACGATGCAGGTCCTTGACGGGATTCTCTGCCATAATGGTGAGTCCGATGACATCAGGATCTCCCCGCAACCCTGCCGGAACTGGGAAGAGTTTGATCAAAAAGTCGGGGATAGTTCCCGGGGGATACGGATCCAGCCCCCCATGACCCTTGAGGGATGTGTGGTCAAGTTCGCCGACACGATCGCCTTCATCGGAAGAGATCTGCAGGATGCCCACGAAGTTGGCCTGATCGATACGGGAACCCCTCTCCCCAAAGAATGCACAGAGGTTCTTGGCGATACCAACAGTAAGATCATCGATACGCTGATCTACGATCTGCTGGAGAACAGCGATACCGCGGATGAACAATACCTTTCCTACAGCGATCGGGTAGAAAAAGCCCTGATTCTGCTGCGCAATTTCTCACGGATTCATATCTATGAGAACCGGAAACTCACCTCAGAACAGGATAAAATCCGGCAGATGTTTGCAACACTTTTTGCGCGATATCTGGAAGATATCCAGCGGAAAGATACCAGGAAAAAAATTTTTGCGGATTTTATCAGCACCGGATGGACAAGCCGGAACTACCTCGAAACGGCAGAACCCGCAGAGCTTGTCAGGGATTTTATCGCAGGAATGACCGACCGGTATTTTGCAAAACGGTATGAGGAATGTGTCATTCCGCGAAAGATCGAAGGAAAATTCGGCTGATTTCCATGGATCGATTATTATGGCGGACCATAGTTCTCTGGAGACAAATGCCCCCATCCGGTTTCAGTCGTACTTTCCTTTCGGTTTATCCCAACCGGTGAATCCGCAATAGATGCATCCGATGCCGTCGCACTGGGGGCACTCTGTTTTTGGTGCAGTTACAAGAACGGTTCCGGTCTTATTACAGTAAAGGCAACCTTCGCCATCGCAATGGCAGCAGGTTGCAGGCTCGTAGGTCTTTTCCAAGTTTGTCATACTCGTACCTTCATTCATCATCCTCGTCGAGATACCGGGAAAGCGCATCCAGTAACTCGGCTGCTGACTGGTATCGCTCTGCCGGGTCTTTCTCCAGGCATTTCAGGATGATCTTTTCAACTGCGGAAGAATCCGGATTGTACTCGGAGGGGGGGATAGGCTGTTCGCGGAGAATCGCGTTGCCGACTTCGACAATACTCTCGCCACCGAACGGGATCGAACCGGTAACCAGCTCGTAGAAGACAACCCCAATCTGGTAGACATCGGTCCGTTCATCGGTTCTCCCGTAGTCTGAGGGAGATACCTGTTCAGGGGCTGCATACGATAAGGAGAATCCGGCAATACTGGATTTTTTTACATCCGATGCAAGAACCTTGCTCATTCCCCAGTCAGTTACTTTGGGTACCAGGGCTTCAGTGAGGAGGATATTGTGCGGCTTGATATCCCGGTGGATGAATCCATGGCTGTGTGCATAGCTGAGAGCATCGGTTATCCCTTTTATGGCATGTACAGCTTTCCAAACCGGGATGGGTTTTTCCAGCGCTTCAAGGGAGCCCGGGACAAATTCCATCTCAACGTAGGGCACCGGGAGGATATTCACCGCCGAGACTTCGACAATATTGGGATGCCGGAGGGTTTCCCATGCCTTGATCTCGTTTAAGAAAGATCGACCGGTCATCTCATCGAAACTGATCGGGATCTTTACGGCAACCTTCCGGCCATCCGTCTTTCGCAGGGCAGAAAAAACCCAGGCAATACCTCCACGGCCGACGTAGGCAATTTCCGTGTACTTGTTTTCCAGTTCTTTGGGGAAGTAGGTCTTTTGTTCGGCGGCACATGTGTATGCCCCGGTTGGTTCAGTGTCCGGCAGGGTTGTTACCGCTGCTGGAGAAGGGGGCAGTGTCTCGGGTCTTGGAACCGTGACCGGAGTTACCGGAAGAGAGTCCAACAGGGAATCATCTGATCCGGGTGATGAGAGGACGGTATCGGCAGAAATCTCCGCAGGCTTGACCTTCCTCTCGCCCGAAAACCGTTGCCGGACAAAATGGCCGGCTGCACCGGCAAACGCAAGGAGAGAGATTGCCAGGGCAATGGTACCCCATGGTATGCCAGTCCCGAACGGGACCGGTTGGTACGGCGTCTGGGTAGCAATCGTTACTACCGGGGGAGTTGTCTGAACTATCGGGGGAGGGGTAACCTGATAGGTCGTCCCGGTCGTTCCGCTGACGGGAGTTATCGCGGTATAGTACTCTTTTGGATCCATCAGGGGAAATGAATCCGTGATTGCCTGGCCCGGATCGCTTTGTCCTTTCCTGGCCCCGCCAAGAAGGATCATATACGAGGTATCGCCGATACCGTCCCCATTTTTGTCCTTCCCCCGGTAATCGCTCCAGTAATTACCCATCCGGCTCTGTTCTTTCTTCCCCAGATAGGTGTAGCTCAGCATTGCGGATGAGTCCCAGACCGTGGTCTGGCTTTTGGAGAGTACGTTCTGGGTGTTCTCAAAATTATTGCAAAAAACCTGATTTGCCGAAGAAAACTCATCGATCGCGATCCCAACCGAATTCTTTGAAATCGTGTTATCGTCAATCAGATTATCATGTGAATTGTCCAGGGTGAGGCCAAACCGGGAACTCTCCATGATGGTATTTCCGGCAATGGTATTCCTTGCGGCCCCGATGAGAAGTATTCCCTGCGCGTTCGCCGTAAGGGTATTACCCCCGATCGTGTTTCCGCTAGAAACAATGCGGATCCCACTCAGAAGGGCGCGGTTTTTAATGACAAAGCCGTGAACCGCACAATTGTCGGCGAGGATCTCGACTGCATTTCCCGCCGGGGGATCGATAACCGGTGCGCCGGCTCCGCTGTCCAGCCCGATAAGGTAGACCTTTTTATCCAGCCTGACATTTTCGGTGTACGTCCCGCTCTCAACGGTGATTGTATCGCCGGGGGAAGAACCATCAATCGCGGTCTGGATCGTCAGAAAATCTGCTCCATTCTGGCCGACACTGTGCTCTGCGGCTGCAACGGAGGAACCACTTACCGCACAGAGGGCGATGATCAACAGCAGGACAATACGGAGGGGGGCATGCATAGGGATCGGAGAATAGTATCAGCTTGTCAGGATCTGGTTTTATTATGTTCTTATCGGTAAAATGCTTCGGATGTGCATGATTTTTGGCTGTAGGTCTTCAATGCCCATGCGGGATGATCATAAGGAGTTTCAATCCCGACACACCCTTTGAGAATTCGAGAAGATCCCCGTCATGAACAGGTGTTTTTACCTCTTTTGTGAGGCGTTTATTGTTCAGCTGAGTGCCTCCCGTACTGTCGCAGTCCTCGATGTACCATGCGTCCTTTTCATGGATGAACCTACCATGGGGTTTCGACACCCGCGTAACAGCCGAATATCCTTCGGACACAACGATATCGGAATCCGGGTTAAATGCACTCCGGTTCTCCGGATCATTCCGTCCAATATTTACTATCGGATTTTTGAGAGAGAAGACTTTCCCGTCCTCGGGTCCGCCAAGAACAATTGCAGATGGAATATTTCCAAGAACCTCTTTTGAAAGCGTCTTCTTGACATCGTCAAGACGGTTCGATATATCGCCACCGGTCATCTGGAAGCGGGTGTTGGAAAAGAGGCCGAGGTTCCGGATAATCGCCTCAAGGCCGCCGGGAACAAGGGAATATTCCCAGACGGGGTGAATGCCTTTCGATGTTGGTGCGCCTAGCCCCGCCTCTTTCTTGATAACCCCGATACTCAGCAGTTTATCGAGATGTTTTTTCGTATTTTCATAGCTCGTCTCAATCTCATTGGAGATTGCCCGGGCATCCCGGGGCCTCTTCTCGAGAAATTTCATTATTCTGAGCCGTGCGCTGCTCGAAAGAACATCAAGATATTCCGAAAGTTCCTCTAAAGAATCGGAATCTTCATGAATAACAATCGTCGGTGACTTGTCCTCAGCATCCATGACGCTCTCCAGATCTATCCGGTTTTGAAATCCATAACCCTATGGTAGCGGGCACTACTAAGGGTACGGACAGCACGGTTTATAATCTTCCTCATAAACTAGTCCTCCGGAGTTACCCGATTGAACCCGCGAGTTCAATGGTTAAACCCCTCCGATTTGAGGTATTTATCATATCTTCGGATTCGCTAGTGATTCAAGGCGATACACAACCGTTCGGCGTATCGCCGATTAACAAGGGATGAGTGGTGATGGATACCGGAAAGATCGTAATTGGCATCGCGCTGGTAATGTTTTCTGCAGCACTGATTGTACACCCAACGAGCGCATACGGATACAACGTTCAGCGCGGGGGGAGCGCGACAGTCTCGCCTTCAGGTATTGGAATCGCGCCGGAGACGATGCTTCAGCCATCTATGTCCACAGAGGCCGGGAGGTATACAAGACTCCCGACCGTGCTCAGGAGGAAAGCGGGTGGCCGGATATCCGACTTACGTGCACGGTAAACCGGAAGCTCGAATCATTCCCGGACTTAAAGCCGCAAATGGATACAAGCCCCCGGACACGTCCTCATAAAATACGAAATTTGCCAGGAGTTATCAGGAAATCACCACACGGTAAAGACCGAACGAAAATGCACCTCATCTCCTCCAGAGATTTATTGACAAACCCGATTCTTTAAAAAAAACGTAATTCCCGAAGGGAATCAGGCAGAAACCTGATGAACTTGCCCGGGCGTCCATCGGGACGCTCGGCTTGTCCAGGTGAGAAAAGTCGGATTATTAAATCGGCCTTTTTGGAGATTATTTAAAAAAACCTCCTTTTGCCGGGAGAGAAAAAGAAAAACCATGAACGGGCGAATTTTTTATTTTTCGATAAAAAAAGAAAAACCGGATCGTATTCACAGATCCTCTCCGACCGGGAACGTTTCACCCCCGGCCAACGTTACTTCCCATTTCTTTTGAGAAGGTATGTTACCCCGACAATTCCCAATGCGCCGATGACGGGGATTACAGAGACCGGTGATTTCTGGGTTTCCGTGGGATATGGTGTGGGTACGGAAACCGTAACTTTAGGCGTAGTTTTTGACGAGTTTATCGCATAGGTCGGAGCAGTCGAAACCGGTACCAGAGTTGTTACCGAAGGTGAGGCAGAGACCGTCGAGAGCCGGAGATTGTCGATATATCCCTGCGAATAGATGTTCATCGGCCCATACACACCGACTGCTCCCATGTATACCCGGTTCAGACCATGGAGGTTTTCCCAGGTATTCATGTAGTAGCTCCAGATCTCCTTCCCGCTCATCTTTTCGATTACCCGCATTCCCAGCGTCTTGGAGTCGTCATCGTAGTTCACAACGACATGATATGTCTTGTTAACCACGAACCGAACGGTCGGCCCGGCATAGGCGTCCGTCCCCAGTTCTGTCGGGAGATGCACGCTGTTGATATCCATAGCCTTGTTACTGTTCGTGACAAGGTGGAGCCACATGATCTGCCCGTACTTCGCATTGGTGTACTGCGTTACGACATTCGGACCTTTTCCTATATCCATCTCATAATTCGAAAAGCCGAGGCCGAAATATGCTTCTCCGTCGAATCGGGTAAAGAGCAGATCATACTCAAGCGTGAAGGGGCCGCGATCAAAGTCAACTACCGTGTAAGAATATGCCCCCGAACTCTTCTCGACAGAGAAGTGGTAGACGGCAAGGGAAGGATCCCAGTAGTAATTTGAAGGGCTGTTCGTAGTCCACTTAGGATCTGAATCAAAGGAGGTCTGGTAAACAACCGTCCGGTCACCGGATTGGGCCATGATCGGCTGTACCATGAGCAGGAGGCTTGCCAGGATAAGAGTAACAAACAGGATCTTTTTCAGATGCATGAGGATGCTCCATGTTTTTTCTTTAATCCCGTCCTGCGGGAGAAAACCCGGATGGGGAGAACGGTTTTACCGCATAGGCAATTGTACCATCCATCCGGAAACGACGGAAGGATACGGGAAAGTGCTGTAATTATTATGCTGTCCGGCCTTTCTTATAAATATCGAATCGTACACTTCTGCGGCCATTCGTTCCAGATATCACATTCTGGCAGAAGTCACCGGATTATGTGAAACAGGCACTAGATTTATCTTGAAAATAACGCAATACTAGAAGAGCACAAGCATACGTGCGCGATAATAGTCTAGCGGTAGGACAGGAGCTTCCCAAGCTTCTAACCCGGGTTCGATCCCCGGTTATCGCATGAATTTATGGATACGGAACCTGAGCGTTCAGCAATGCGGATCATGGCGGAGAACCGCCGTGGGGTCCTGCGTGATATTGCAACGGTTGTTGCAGACCACGAAGCAAATATCGTGATGATCAACCAGGAAGTGTTCGATTCCGGGACATTCTGCGGGATGGCAGAACTCTATTTTGAGTACGATACTGATGATCCCTCCGATCGAGATACACTTATTGAGGATATGGAGCGAATCCCCTCGGTGAAACGGGTAACGACCCACCAGCCGTTTGGGGATATCTTCGGGAAACGGGTGATCATCATTGGCGGTGGAGCTCAGGTTGCCCAGGTAGCGCTCGGGGCGGTAAACGAAGCGGACCGGCATAATATCCGGGGGGAACGGATATCCATTGATACTATTCCCCTTGTCGGGGAACGGACCCTCGCCCACGCGGTCGATGCAGTTGCCCGGCTGCCGCGAGCCTCGATCCTTGTTCTTGCCGGATCGATCATGGGGGGCGACATCTCCCGCGCAGTGGATCGTGTGCGGGAAGCAGGCATCTCGGTCATTGCCCTGAAAATGGCCGGAACGGTTCCTGAACACGCTGATCTGGTTGTCACCGATCCCATCCAGGCAGGAGTCTTTGCAGTCATGCAGGTGAGCAGCAAAGCGGTCTTCGACATCAACCGGGTAAAAGGACGGGAATTCTAAATGGATACCATTGAACGGGCGGTCTCTGTTCTCAGCCACGACGGTCTCATTGTGTATCCCACGGACACCATCTACGGCCTCGGCGCTGACGCGCTCTCCGAAGAAGCGATTTACAAGATCTACGAAGCAAAGAAGCGACCGCTCGGAATGCCGGTATCGATAGCGGTTTCCGATTTCGAGAGGCTCGGTGCGGTCGGAAGGCTCGAGCCGTGGATGTCGGGATTCATAGAGACCTTCCTTCCGGGTCCGGTTACTGTTGTTGTACAGGCACGGAGATGCGTACCGGAAATTCTTACCGGAGGCACCGGCCTCATCGGGATCAGGATACCCGCAAACGACATGGCACTGCGGATCATCGAGTGTTTCGATGCCCCTATTACTGCAACGAGTGCAAACGTTCATGGAGGGAATGACCCGAAGACCCGGGACGAGGTATCCGTACCGTACGAGTATTTCGTTGACGGAGGCAGGCTCCCTGGGACACCTAGCACCGTCGTGGATCTTGTTGCAAAAACAATTATCCGCCGGGGGGCACAAGCAGATACCATAGACACATTTCTCAAAACCCTGTGAGGTTTGCCATGGACCAGGTGCGCCTCCGCGATTTTGTTGAGGATGAAGACGGGTTGCTGTACGCGGTCTCGACCTACAATAATGCCGATACCATCGGATGCGTCCTCCGTTATGTGCCCGAAGAAGATGGCGAAAGGGTCAATCCTAATGGCAGGCGATACACAAAATACGATTTTGATGATGCATACGAATTCATCGCCCGGAACAAACCGCAGTATGCCGGCCTCCTCCACCAGATTCCTTACCGGGATGCAAAAAAGATCCTGAAACCCGACAGGGAACTCTCCCGCATTGCCCGGGATCACCCCCGGGTCCGGAAACTGATCGATCTCTTCGAACTTCCCGCCGGTTCGGTCGGATGCACCGGATCCCTCCTCTGCCAGCTCGATAACGAGACTTCCGATATTGATATGGTTGTATACGGGAAGGAGTGGTTCACAGCACAGGAGAGGGTAAGAGACGGGATTCTCGAAGGAAAAATCGAGGGACTCTCACCGGATATGTGGCGCAAAGTCTACGATAAACGCAAGCCGGAGATCCCATACGATCAATTTGTTCTTCACGAGATGCGGAAATGGAATCGCGGCCAGATAGAAGGTACCTATTTCGATATTCTGTACACGCGATCGTACGATGATCTCGGGATCGCCCCTTCGGGAAAAGGAACCGTGATCGGGAAGATGACTATCGAAGCCAGGGTCACGAACGCTTCTCTTGCATTCGATAACCCTGCGGTCTACGAAGTTGAACACCCGGTCGTGAGCCGGATTCTCTCCTTCACTCATACGTACAGCGGCCAGGCATTCAATGGTGAAACCATCGAGGCCTGTGGGATCTGCGAGCGGCACGGGAACGAACACTGGCTCATTGTCGGGACTACGCGGGAAGCCCGCGGCGAGTACATACTCTCAAAAACGCTGCTGGGAAAGTAAGGGCCCTCCCGTTTGTATACGCTTGCTTCAACCGATGACTCCTCCTTCTGAAGGGCACATTTTCTTTCTTTATTTTTTATCCCGACACATAAGCGCAAGAAGGATGAGGGCAGCCGGTATCGGCTACAAAATGATCGGTACTTCTACAGGTGACGATTGCTTCCGAGAAAAACAATGAGATAAGTTACAGCAGTTCGCTGAGCCGGTGTCCGCCGCTGCTCTCGCATTTTTCCTTGTATTTGCAGCGGTTGCAGGGCGCATTGAGGGGATGCTGGGACATCTCACCTTCATGGATGGACTTGATCTTATACAGGGTGGCAATTACCTGCCGCCGGTCCCGGGGCTGGACCTCGTGGAACCGGGATACACCATCAGAAATATACTCAACATATCCTCCCGCAACCTCTTTTCCGGTCATCTCTTCGAGACAGAAGGAGATTGCGGCTATCCGGAGCCGGTCGGCAGCATAGACCCCAAACGGCATAGCCCCGGATGGCCGGACAATCGAAAATGCCCCGTCTGCGTCGATTCGGTCTATCATCCCGACAATCCCCAGTTTATCGGAAATAACACGGACGTCATACTGTACAGCGGGTTTCCAGGAACTCTTATTACAGGCTGCAATGCTCATTTCCAGAAGTTCCCGTAGAGTGATATCGATCCCGGGCCGCACTGCAAGGACCTCGTTCCAGATAATATCCGGGTCGAGCGGTTTACCGAGATAGTACGAGACCTGTTTACAGATTGCGTACCGGTCCGATTCCTGGACAGGATCGTTTCGTTCGTAATAGTACCGGACCGGGCATGCATGGACCCGCCCCAGGTCCGAGATAGTATAATGCTCCCGTTGTGCCGACAGAATAATTCCTCATCCTACCAGTTGAGGAACAAATCGGATTATACTTATGGGAAGGATGGTAAAACGTGGACGAAAAACTGACCAATATATTCATACCAGAAGGGCCTATCTTTTCCTTATGACAAATCAGGAAATTGCGGTCAACATTCCCCAGACCCTCGACCCCGTATACAGTAATATGATCCAGATTGCATACAAGGAAGACGAGTTTACTTTCCTCTTTCTTCACCAGCTCCCGCAGGTCAACCAGGCGCGGGCAAAAGCGATCGTCTCCATAACCCCCACTCATGCAAAGAATCTGCTCGCGGTGCTGACCAAAACCATGAACGATTATGAGGCAAAGTTCGGGCAGATTTCGGCCCCGAAAGAGCAGCAGGGCAAAGAGAATGTCACCACCCTCAGCGGCTATTCATAATTCCCTGCTCCTTTTCTTCACTACTTTTAATAGGATTGAGGATCGATATTGTGAGGTATTGCGCCGCCGTGGCTTAGCGGCATAGCGGCTGATTCGTAATCAGCAGGTCGGGGGTTCAATTCCCCCCGGCGGCTCTTTATCTGGTTCATTTCTTATCAAAGCTGAACACTTTTGTATTTGTCTCGGGCTTTCTCGGGGGATCAGCTTTCCGGGTTAGCAGGGTGAACTTTTATTCTGAAATTTTTGATTGTCCTTGCGGATTCAAACCACCATTACGTACAGGTTCCACGGTGTCATTCCGTTAACTCGAGTGCATCCGGGTAACCGGCTACTCTAATACCCCGGACGCTGATGTTAAAGAAATCTGAGGTAAAAGAGGAACCGGAATGAAAATAATTGCGTTTAACGGAAGTCCCAAAAAGAAGGGGAATACTTACCACCTGATCCGGCATACACTGAACAAGATCGAGAAAACTGGGATCAAGACTGAACTTGTCCAGATTGGGGGAACAAAGGTCCACCCCTGTATGGCATGCGGGAAATGTTTTGAGACGCTGGATCGGGAATGCTCCGTGAAAAACGACAGAGTGAACGAGTACATCGGGAAAATGATCGACGCGGACGCAATCATCATCGGAACACCCACGTATTTCGCAGGGGTCACACCGGAGATCAAGGCCTTCATGGACCGGGCGTTCTTTGTCGGAAAGGCGAACGGCGCTGTCTGTGCGGTCGACACCATCAACCATTACTTCGGCATCAGCGGGATGTTCACTGCCGGGTCACGGTACTGGAACAACGCGAAGGGGCTCCAGCCGGGCGATGTTGATGAGGATGAGAAAGGTATCGACACGATGAAGCAACTGGGCGAAAATATCGTGTGGTTTATAAAAAAGATCCACAAATGACACTTTTTTCATTCGATCCGTTATTCCGTCGGCAATAGAGAAACAGACGAAATGGCCCGCAGGCGCGATCGCCGGGAAAAATCCAGGATGCATGACAGTTCGTCAAAAGATAACCCGGTTTCCTGACGGGGTGCACCTAAGGTACGATGGAAAATTTTTCCCAATTCTGACTGCGCGTTGCAGAGACATCAGGAAGTAACTTCGTTCCCGTAGTTACCGGAAAAAACGGAGGGGGTACCACCCCTTCCCCCTCACAAAAAATGGCAGATACCCCCAGACCCATACCCCCCAACTCAAAAACCGGAGAGGGTACCCCATCTCCCACTTTGAAGAGGCACCCCCACCCGGGGGATTGCCGCAGACACGATTTTGCCGGGAACTCCGACGATAAGGAGTATCAGGGGAGCCGAAAAAACGGAGGGAGTACCCTCTCATCTGCACGGACAGGGTACCACCCCTCCCCCTTCACGAAAAAATGACAGGTACCCCCTCTTCCGCTGTGGAGAGGAGACCCCACCCGGGGGACTACCCCGGGAACGGAACCATCCGATGGTTTTCCAGTACCCGCTTTCCCAGCCCAAATCTTTAATGTCCGGGAACGGGTAAGATGCGCTGGAAATGCCGGGCAGAGATCTGCCCGGAGGAATGACCATAAGGCGTAGTCCTTGACCGGGGATCTCCCCGGCCCTCCCGCGGGTCAGGATACAGAAAAAAGCGCGAGGCTCAGCGGCATTACCACCGGGCAGATCTCTGCCCGGCAGCAGTATGGGTACAACGATATGCCGGAAGAGAAAAAGCACCCTATCCTCATGTTCCTCGGGTACTTCTGGGGCCCGATCTCGTGGATGATCGAAATCGCAGCGATCCTGTCGGCGATTATCCGGCACTGGGAGGATTTCGGGATCATCCTCCTTATGCTCTTCATCAATACAGGCGTGGGATATTCCCAGGAACGCAAAGCGGAGAATGCGATCGAACTCTTAAAACAGCGTCTTGCCCCGAATGCCCGGGTGCTCCGGGACGGGTCATGGTTGGAGATCCCGGCACGCGAACTCGTGCCCGGGGACATCATTCATATCAGACTCGGCGACATCGTTCCAGCCGATGTCCTTCTCACCCGCGGGAGTTATCTCCTTCTCGATGAATCCGCCCTTACCGGCGAATCCCTGCCGGTCGAGAAGAAGCAGGGGGATACCGCGTATTCCGGCTCGATTGTCCGGCAGGGCGAGATGAACGCACTCGTGGAAAAAACGGGGATCGCTACGTATTTTGGTAAAACTACCCGGCTGCTGGAGCAGAAATAACCCCGCAGCCATTTTCAGCAGGCGATCATAATGATCGGGAACTATCTCATTGTTCTTGCAATCTCGCTCGTGAGTGTCGTAATTCTCGTCTCACTGGCCCGGTCCGCACCGGTTCCCGAGACACTCCAGTTTGCCCTCATCCTCATCGTTGCCGTCATTCCTACCGCTTTACCCGCAGTCCTCACGGTTTCCCTTGCTGTCGGTGCAGTTGTCCTTGCACGGAAAGAGGCGATCGTCAGCAGGCTCTCCGCGATCGAAGGGATGGCAGGAATGGATATCCTGTGTTCGGATAAAACCGGGACGATCACCGAGAACGCGATCAGCGTTGCCGATGTGAAAGCATTTCCGGGCATTACCGAAAACGCGGTGATTGCGACTGTCGCACTCGCATCCGCACCGGAAAGCAACGATCCCATCGACCGGGCGATCATCGCATCTGCTTCCGGGATCAAGGGATCGAAACCGGCCGGGTATGAGATTACCGGCTTTGTCCCGTTCGATCCCGAAATACTCGAAGGCAACCGTACGGGGAAGGGACGATGCAGTGTTCGAAGTCGCAAAAGGCGCTCCGCAGGCAATCGTCGCTCTCGCAAACCCGGATACTGCACAGGCTGCCGAACAGGACGAATGAGTCCGCGGATTCGCAGAGCGGGGATGCCGGGCTCTGGGCGTCGGCCACACAAAACCAGACGGTTCATTGGAGTACATCGGGATTATCGGGCTTTTCGATCCACCTCGACAGGATTCAACCACAACAATAGCAGAGGCAAAAAACCTTGGAATCGAAGTAAAAATGGTTACCGGGGATCATGTCGCGATTGCAAAGGAGATCGCCGGAAAGGTGGGTCTCGGGACGAACATCCTCCCCTTTTCAGCAATCTCCGGAAGCGAAAAGGCGGTTGCCCGCGACCAGGTTGAGAAGGCTGACGGTTTTGCCCAGGTTCTTCCGGAGAACAAGTTCGAAATCGTCAGGGATCTTCAGGCAAAAAACCATATCGTCGGAATAACGGGTAACGGGGTCAACGATGTCCCCGCACTCCGGTCAGCAGATTCCGGTATCGCGGTAGCCGGCGCAACCGATGCTGCCAAATCCGCAGCAGATATCGTCCTGACCCGGCCCGGGCTCGCGGTCATCATCGACGCAATCGATGAGAGCAGGAAGATCTTCCGGCGAATGGAGAACTATGCCGTGTACCGGATCGCCGAAACGGTCCGGGTCCTTATCTTCCTTGCGCTCTGCATCCTGCTGCTCAATTTCTACCCGGTGACAGCGATCATGATAGTCGTCCTCGCGATCATCAACGACATTCCCATCATGATGATCGCGTACGATAATGCCGTTGCTGCGGCAACACCCGTCCGCTGGCAGATGAACCGTATCCTCACCCTCGCAAGTATCCTCGGGATCCTCGGGGTTCTCGAAAGTTGCCTTCTTCTCTGAGTTTCCTTCTTCTCTGGATCGCCAGGGAGTACTATCACCTCGCTCCGGGCCTTATCCGGAGTCTTATCTTCGTCAAGCTGGCGGTCGCGGGGCATATGACGACGATCTATCTTGCCCGGACGAGGAAGCAACACTTCTGGGAACAGCCGCTCTCCGCAATAACCTTATTCACTGCAACGGAATGTACCGCAGTATTCGGGACACTTCGTGCCGTACTGGGGATCTTCATGACCCCTGTCGGCCTGTACCTTGCAGCACTTGTCTGGGCGTATGCACTGTTCTTCTTCGTTACCAACGATCTCGTCAAGGTGAAGCTGTTCCTGAAACTTCACCCGTACTCGTAAAAATGGTTTGTCCCGGCATCGGGCAATCATTAATATATAAGAACAGTTATTATCCGCCATGAGTTGAAGACCATGGATAAGTTTGAACAGATGACGAAGGACATGGCAAAGATGCCCCCGGCTGAGATGATGAAAGCAGTTGAAGCCGAGAAGAACAAGTGCATCTGTGGCAGCTGCCCGACTTACACGAACTGTGCAAAAAGAGCAGGAGAATCGTTTTTCTGTGAGAACGGGAAGAGTTTCATGTGTATCGATGCAGACAAGAACTGCATCCGCACGGGCTGCCCGGTAACCTCCGATCTCGGACTCAAGTACAAATCCTACTGCCTCAAGGGATCCGAGAAAGCCCAGCGGTACGAGCATACGATCTGGGGAGCGAAGGTTATCTGAAAAGCGCTTTAATTCCGGGTAGTCCGGTCCGGGGTATAAGCGGAATCATTGAATCAGGCTAGTACTCCCGTTGAATTCAGGGGATGATAAATATCTCGCTCGCACCGGGTTGTCCCTTGACGGGAAATCAGGATTTTTGAAAATTAGCGATGCAGGGAAGACCAGGAGATGATCCGGTTAAAGCGGGTATACCATGAGCCAGAAGCGGGAGACGGATACCGCGTGCTTGTCGAAAGGTTATGGCTCCGGGGTTTGTCGAAAGAGCGGGCACGGATCGACTTGGGGCTCAGGGATGCAGGGGCAAGTACGGAGCTCCGGAAATGGTTCGGGCATGAACCGGAGAAGTGGGCAGAATTCCGCACGAAATATTTTGACGAACTTGCAAAAAAACCGGATCTGATACGGCAGCTTCTGGATCTGGCAAAAGAGAAGCCGGTCATCACGTTCCTGTTTGCTGCGCACGATGAAGAGCACAATAACGCTGTTGCTTTGAAGAAATATCTTGAAAAGAAAGGTGAAGTATGATAACAACAATCGGAGAATTAATCAAAAGGGACCATGACTATTTCCGGCTGATGTTCGAGCGTCTCTGGAACAGCAGCCCGGCAGATATCGCACTCCGGAAAGAGGTGTACCCGTTCCTTGTAAACCGCATCATCTCCCACCATGTTGCTGAGGAAGCCACAATCTTTCCGGTTATGGAGAAGAACAAGGAGCTGCTTCCGGTGACCCTGGTCCTTATCGAGGAGCACCGGGGCATGGCAATGCTGGCCCGGTATCTTGCCGAGCTTACCTGGAACGACAGGCTCTGGCGCCCGCGGATCTTCCCGTTCTATGATGTCATCAGCAATCACTGGGTACGGGAAGAGACAGATGTCTTCCCTCATGCCCCGTTCCATTTTACCAACCAGGAGTTGACGGACATCGATTTAAAGTTCGAGAAGATCCTCCACCAGGAATGGAAGATAAAAGGAGTGCATTCCGGTGTGCCTAAAGTGATGTATAAGAGGTAATAACGATGGATACCTTTGATCAGGCCCTTAAAGAACTTGAGAAGAAGCTCCCGGATTTAAAGAGCCAGTGTATCTGCCCGGACTGTCCTACGTACAATGACTGCGCACGCGACGGAAAGGAACTGTTGTACTGTATTTACGGCAAAAGTTTTTCCTGCGTCACCGAAGATCTCGGGTGCATCTGTCCGGGCTGTCCGCTGATCACCGATCTCGATCTTCAGAACCTGACCTTCTGCCTTTTGGGATCCGAACAGGTACAGAGATATGAAAAGAGTGCTGGAATTCGATTATAACCGTCCCTTAGGGAAAAAACCTTTTTTTGATCTTCGGGCGGGGATGTACTGAAATGGTCCGGGGCGCGGGTGTCCTTTCAAAAAAAAAAGATTCCTGTCCCGTTCACAAACTTAAGTCCGATAACCCGGGATGATTCTCGGGACGGGGGACGGGCGGCCAGTGATACTTGCGCTCCGATTCGTTGATCGACAGATCGTTGGTGCTTGCGTACCTGCGTTTCATCTGGCCGTTCTTCGCAAACTCCCAATTCTCGTTACCATACGTCCGGAACCAGGAGTTTGAGTCATCGTGCCATTCGTACGCGAAACGAACCGCGATCCGGTTCTCGTGGGAGGCCCAGACTTCCTTGATGAGCCGGTAGTCAAGCTCTTTGGTCCATTTTCGCTTCAGGAATGCAATAATAGCCTCACGGCCGGAGAAGATCTCAGCCCGGTTGCGCCACTGGTTGTCCGGAGTGTACGCAAGGGCGACCTTCTCGGGATCGCGGGTATTCCACGCATTTTCCGCCATCCGCACTTTCCGGGTCGCCGTCTCAAGGGTGAACGGCTGTAACGGGGGTTTGTCAGGTTCTGGCATATGACCCCATTACAGTTCCGGCTCATATATAGTTTTGCCGGCTTTTCCGAATCGGGAACCTTACCAGGGAGTGTCCCGGTTAATCCGGAGATAGTTCCATCCGCTCCCGACCACCGGATTAAGGATATCATTATCAAGCAGGAGCCCGATGAAAATTTCACGGGGGCTTGTACGTGACAGAAGAACCGGATATGATGACCGAAGAAATTCCCGAAGGCTCCATGATCGGCATATCTGAGCAGGGTAAGCAGGTGCTGATCGCCAATGTCGGAGGTGCTTACTATGCGATAAACAATATCTGTACCCACAATGGCTGCAAGTTACCCACGGGTATCCTGGTCGGGGAGATTGTTACCTACCGTTGTCACGGGTCACAGTTCAATATAAGGACCGGGGAAGTTGTCCGGGGTCCCGCCCGTAAACCCGAACCGGTCTGGAACGTCACAATGAGAGACGGGAAGTGGATTATCGGGATTTAAGCCTGAATTTTCCTTTCCGGATTCCGACCCAATGTTTATCCAGTTCTAGAGAGGTTCTCACAGAACTGAAAGATTTGACCGGTTCAAAGATATCGGGGGTGCCCGGCTGCTCTCCGGCGGATGAAAAGGCAAATCCCGATTATCTCTGCGAACACATCCATGAAACCCTCAGGTGAGGAAATGTTGATCTTCAGCGGGGGGGAACCCCTGCTCCGGGCCGATATCTATGATCTTGCCCGGTATGCCACGGCAAAGGGAATACCGGTGGTACTGGGAACCAACGGAACACTGATCACTGACATCATTGCGAGGGATCTGAAGGACGCCAGGGTAAAAGCGGTTGCCGTCAGCATCGACTCTTCAGTACCGGAGCGTCACGACTCCTTCCAGGGGAAAACCGGGGCCTGGAAGGAAGCGCTGGAAGGTATCGACGCATGTATCCGGAACGGGATACGGGTCCAGGTAAACACCACGGTGACCATGCAGAATTCCGATGAAGTCGGAACGGTGATGGAGCTTGCAAAAAAGCATGGGGCATCCTCGTTTCATCTCTTTTTCCTTGTACCTACCGGGAGGGGTTGTGAAATCGGAGATACTTCAACGGACAGGTACGAGGAGGTAATCTCCCGGGCACTGGAGACCATGAACCGTTTCGGTGACCAGCTCCGGATAAGGCCGGTATGTGCGCCACAGTTTGTCCGTATCGCGTCAGAGAAAGGAATCGATGTACGGGAGCATGGCCGCGGGTGTATAGCGGGACTGAGCTACTGCCGGATCTATCCGACCGGGGAGGTGACAGCCTGTCCCTATCTCCTGGTTACCGCCGGGAACATTCTTGATGAGGATTTCCAGGAGATCTGGTTTAATTCCCCGGTCCTTACAAGCCTTCGCGATTTCAAAAACCTCGAGGGAAAATGCGGGATCTGCGAATACCGTGAGGGGTGTGGTGGATGCCGGGCACGGGCATACGGGGTGACCGGCCCTGTTCATCGGTGCAGCGGGCTCAATGCGGCCGGAGAGACAGGAGGGAACTACCTCGCAGAAGAACCATGGTGCCCGTACCAGCCCGGGGGCGGGATTTCATGACCGGGAGTGTTGACATTGATCCGGTTGTCGATCAGGTAGATCGGGAGCTCCTCCAGTGGCTGCAGGATGACTTCCCGGTTACCGGACGACCGTGGCTTGAAGGCGGGAATTTCCTGGGAATACCTGAGGCTGAAGTCCTCGTCCGGGTCAGGCGACTCTCCCGGGAGGAAATTATCCGTTCGGTTCATGCGATTCTGAACCGACAAAAAACCGGATCCGGAAGTTCTACACTCATCGCGATGCGGGTCCCTGAAGAGAAGATGGAGAACACCGTATCGGTGGTCAATGCATATCCCGGGGTTACCCATGACTACCTCAGGGTGCATGCCTTCAACCTGTGGTTCACGGTCAATGGGGGAAACGAGCCGGATCTTGATACAATTATCCGCGGGATACAATGAAGAACCGGAATAAAGGATGAGGATCGCCTCGATCTCCGAACAGTCCGGGTGTTCAAGACCGATGCCCGGTTCGGGCTCTCTGACCGAACTCCCGGCTTCCGGATTGGGGAAGAACATCCATACACCTCTGCAGTGATGAACGAGGCCGACCGTGCCCTGCTGATTACTACCCAGAACGATATTTCCCTCGTCAGGGAACCTTTCCGGGAGGTTTCCGAACGCCTGCATATCTCGCACGACGATGTGCTCACAAGACTCCGGCGTCTTCTTCGGGACAGGATTATCAAAAGGATCGGCGGTTCCATAAACCAGAGAAAACTCGGCATTGTCACAAATGCGGTCATTGCGTGGAATGTTCCACCGGATAAGATTGAAGAGATAGGAATGTTATTTTCCTCGTCCGATGAGGCGACCCATTGTTACGAGAGAAGAACGATCCCCGGGGTCTGGGAGTACACCATGTTTACGGTGCTCCACGGATACGATCGCGAATGGGGGGAAGCCTATGTAAAAGGCCTCTCCAGACGGGCAAAAATCCCGGATTATACGATCATCTTCAGCACACGACAGTTCAAAAGGACGAGTATTATTCATGATCTCAAAGAAACTCCGCAGAAACACCATGCGCAGGATGGGAATCCGGATAAAAAAATGGCCCTTGGTTGAATCATGATCCGCATAACCCAGATTCTGAACGGTTCAGAGACCGCTGGTACCGCACGCAAATTCCGGAACATGGATCCATCCCAGGTCCCCCGGCCCCTCCTCGCCTTTACGGAAACCCGCAGGCCGGTGGTGTTCTGTAATATGACCCGGATATGCAACCTGTCCTGTTCCCATTGCTATATCGGCGCGGGGCCGGGTGCGGGAGACACGGCCCCCAGGAATGAATTGTCAACTGAAGAGGCAAAGGCATTCATTACCGATCTTGCAACGATAAAAATTCCCCTTCTCATGTTCTCCAGGGGGGGAACCTCTGATGAGAAATGACTTCTGGGATCTTGCAGAATTCGCCCGGTCCTCCGGCCCGACTACCGCTATGAGCACGAACAGGACACTGATCACCGGGGAGAGCGCACAGAGGATCAAGGAGTGTGGCATAGAATACGTCGGGGTTTCGCTTGACGGGGCAACTCCTGCAACCCATGACACGATCCTTAATAAGCCGGGTTGTTTTGAGAGATCGATCCGGGCCCTGTCGCTATGCAGTAATGCCGGGATCAAGACCGGCATCAGGATTACCGTTACAAAGGAGAATCTCCACGAAGTCGAACCCCTGATCGATCTTGCCAATGAATTAAAAGTACCCCGGTTTTGCGTCTACTGGCTGGTTCCGAACGGGAGGGGCGGGGGAACCTATGACAAACAGATCACCGTCGAGGAATTCACCCGCGTCTTCGACCTGCTCTTCCGGAATGCTGAGGAGCTGAAATCTGAGGTAATTGAGTTCCTTACCGTCGATGCACCCCTAGGATGGGATTCGCCTCCTTAAAATACTGAAAGAGTCGGGGAGCAGAGAGTTTGAGAATGCCCGTAACCTGCTCCAGTGTACCGGGGATTCGGACAGTGCGGGAGACCGGGTCGCAAACGTTGATCCTTCGGGGAACATTTATCCCTGCCAGTTCATGCAGCGGGAGGAGTTTAAGATCGGGACTGTCCGGGAAGAGAAATTCAGCACGATCTGGGCTGACGCAGGGAATTCTGTTCTGGACAGCTTCCGAAGAAAGAAAAGCCTCCTTACAGGAAAATGCGGATCCTGCGAATACAAAGAGGTGTGCGGGGGAGGCTGCCGTATCCGGGCGTATGCACACTCCGGTGAGATGTGGGCTGACGATCCCCGGTGTCCATTCACCTGAACAGCCGATCTGGATTGGACATCATAAAGTAATCCGGGAGGAAATGTTATCTCATCAAAACCAATCTGAATACCGCAGGTTGGCGGCGATATTAAAATCGGATTCCCTTAAAATTGCTCAATAGAATCCGGAAACCTGGGTTTTAGAAAGGAGACAATTCCCGATCTATAATTCATGCCATATCGCATGATACCCCGGTTATTTCTGAAGGCCGGTGAAAGAGCAGGAGGTTTTAGGGGCATCAACGGGACTGGCTTGTTCATTGCGCTTGTCAGGATTATGCCACATCAAGGCGTCTTTTTCATTTCATCATCCATCCTCCCGATAGTTCAGATTTATTAATTCAGAAATACTTGTTTTGTGCATGTACACCCGGGGGGCATCTGCCCTGGACCTGTTCACGGATTCTGTCAGGATCATGGGCGACGCCACACTCTGCGGGGTGATGGAGTTTGACCGAAGACTTGACCCCATTCTGCTGGAAAGTGCGGTACGAGCATGTATTATGGCCCATCCGATTTTGCATAGCAGGCTCGTCCGGGGCAACGGCCCAGCGTTCTGGGAGATGTGGCCAGTTTCTCTCCCCCCGATTGAAGTGACCGATTGCATGGAAGCCTATCATCCGCAGGTCATCGGACCGGTTGATCCGTACCAGCCGGTTCAGTGCCGGGTACGGCTGCTCCGAAGATCGTCCGGTGACGTTATCGTGGTCAATCTCGCTCACGCGGCGGCTGACGGATACGGCCTCCAGATATTTATGTTCCAACTTCTGCAGGAGTACGATAAGCCCAGCAGCGTTCTTCCTGCACGCGGAGGGATCCCGGAACGTGATACCCTCTGGACCAGTAAGTTGTCCGGCGACGAAAAGCCCGCATTCGCCCCCGTGAAAGTTATCAACCCCATGTGGCCTGATCCCCTCGGCATGTCAAAACAACACTCCTCGTTTCACCGGGAACGTGTCGACCCACAGGTGCTGAAAAGAATTCGCGCCCGGGCCGGGAAATCAGGGGGCAGTATCAATGATGTGGTCATGGCAGCGTACTTCCTCACGATGAGCGATCTCACTGGTCACCCGGGGCCGATCGATATCTTCTTCCCGGTAAATCTTCGTAAACACCTTAACGATGGATCCCGGGTCATGAGCAACCAGGCCGTAAATGTCTGTTTTCCTTTAACGCGAAGAAACGGGGATGGCATGGAAGAGGTTCTTTCCCGGGTCATTGAGAATACCCGGGGACTCAAGGCGGGACAGATTGGCGTTCCGGAACAGGTTGAGATGAATGCAGCCTGCGATCCGGAGGGGAGGAATATCCAAGCGATGGTGGATCAGATGGTCGCCCTGCAAAAGACAGGTCTTGCAGACATCTTCATCTCGAATCCAGGTCCGTTTACCCTCCCGGAAATCGAGGGACTTGAAGATGCCTACATCTGTTACCCCGGGGGGTACATGCCCTGCACCTGTTTTGTCACCAGCACGTTCAGAGGGCAGATGACGATCACCATGGGGTACCAGGACAGTGAGCGGGCGCGTACCGTAACAAGGAAAGCGATGGATCTGTTTATGCTGCATCTCCTGTCACTCGCAGATCCTGTGTAAACACGGAGATCCTGCACACCCGTTCATAAGCAGCATCTTACCGACAAAAAGAGCTCATGAACAAAAAAATATTATCTCCTTACTTGAGAACGCAGATCGCTTCCGGCGCCCTGACGAGAAGGGCAAGGCTCTCGGTGACGAAGAAATCCAGTGAATCCGCGGAGGGACCGTTGTAACCGACAGTCATATCCTGGCCGATGACAAGAGAGGCGTACTGCTGGCCGGATGCGAGAAGAACACCGCCTTTCTTGAGACCCGGGGCCTTTACGACTCCATCAGTAACAATACCGCGGAGGTGAACTAGCTCGATGCCGTCACCTTGGGGGACACGGCGGTACAGGATATTATACTGGGCCGGGGCGAGTGCCATGCAGTAAGGGCCGTGGAACCCTGCATCGTCAAGCTTTGTCACTGCATCGATAATCTGGTCGGCTGCGGTTCCGATCTTGTCCCAAGGGTCTGCGAGCTCGAACATTCGGAACTCATGAGCCCGGGGATGCCCTGGAGCCCCGAGAATATGATCTTGTCTTTCAGAGCTGCACAACTCATTGCGGCACAGGCAACTGCGCCGGTATCGAGCGTGACGTGATCGCATTCGAACGCAGCAAGGTCACGCTTGCCGAGCCTGAATGACTGCTCGATCTTGGTAACCGGAACAAAATTGCTTCCTGCAATACCCTCTTCCATCTCCACGTCGCTGATAGGTATGACTTTCAGGCCGAAACCAAACGAGCCTTCGACGGTAAGCAGGCGCCGGCCGGCAAGCTGGCTCTTGGCTGCTCCGATCATGGTGTTATCGATTACCGCCCAGGTTTCCGGTGCAATAGGGGCTCCGTTACGCCCAAAGAATGAACTCTCCATGTTGACTCCTTCTATGATTTTAGTGATCCAATGGTAGTCCCGGTTTTCTCTGCCGGTGAGGACTGGCCAGTGACTTTTGCGGCCATCGCGTCGACTTCTGCTGTGCCTTTGTCGAGGAAATTGTCCTCGTCCCCGGTCAGGATCTGGATAATCCGGGCAAATTCGCCCACATGTACCCGTTCTCGTTCGCAATATCAATCAGGACCGCTTTTGCGATCGGATTGTCGGTGGCCTCTGCGTGTGCCATATACGTGTGGGTGGTCTCTTCCTCGGTGGCAAGGTCCAGGCGCAGGGCCCTGACAAGTTCGCCATCGGTCAGTTTTCTGTCGGGAAGTTTTCCGCTGAACGGATTGACAAATTCTGGCATTGTATACTCCACCCCTTTTAAAAGGGGATCACTTATATCGGGCGACTACCCGGCCGGACAGATGCGCCTGGTTCCTCCGGACAACTGCCAGGGGTACGTGGCGGGAAGGGATGAATCTGATCTCCAGTTTACATGAAGAACATGCATGCCCACACCTTCCTGTATTATTGGTAGTATATTAATATTATCTAGCGAATAGCTCAACCAGTCGATCACCCGGGGTCCCTCAATTCTCTGAAAAATGCGGGGGAGATCCATTCACTCTCACTCGATTCCCGCTCTGCCAGCAACCGGCATGTGCATTTGGAGCTTTTCTGGATATTAAGGTCGGATGATGAATCAGGATTCAGGCACCAGAGATCGGAAAAGACGATATTGTGCCGGATACTTACCAGGATCTCACGGTGGAACACCTGCCACGGGTGATCCCTGTTCTGATCCAGGGGCTGGTTTTTCCAATACCAGCAAAACGCTATTTTTTTATCCGACCCCCTGCATGCCCGGATTTCAGATAATTTTGACGCATTTTTACACCGGAAAATAATCACTCAAACTGCAAAGGACGGGGTAGGGGGTTTAATGATCATTCAGCGATTCGCAACACAGAAAAACACCCGGACGATTGGAGATGATCCGGAGAAGTCGGTTACGTAAATCAGCAGCGATCGCAAAAGCAAAAATTCAGGAGAATTCACTCATGAAGATTGTGGCAGGATGATTGACGGTGCTATGGATTCTCCGATTAAAGGCCATGCCCCACGAAGCGAGCTCCGGGCAGGATGGCACGCGGCAAGCCCGGGCGATATCACAACGAGGAAATCCCATTCCGTACGCAAAAGTAACGCGAGCGACTGCGAACGTAGGAGATTCTAACCGGCCTTTCGCTCGGATATATCGCGGACAATACTGATCACGGCAGGCATCCCGAAGTATTCGCTTGTCCGGCTGCTGATCTCCACCGGAATTGTAGTCCCATCCTTTCGCCTCTGTTCTGCTGAATACAGGGCATGACCCCGGGCAAGGAGGTCCCGGATAATCTCGTGCGTGAGATGCTGAACGGACTCGGTCTCGAGATCCTGCATCCGCATCTGCATGAGCTCACGTTTTGTATAACCAAGATATTTCGATGCGATGAGATTCGTCTCAAAGATCTTCCCGTCAATATCGTGGATAAAAATGGCATCGCTCGCACCATCAAAGAGTGTCCGGTAACGAAGTTCGGATTCGATGAGATCGTCCTTCACCCGCATCCGCTCCGTTATATCAAAGACCGAGCAGACAACGAGCTTATCCTTACCGAGAGAGGCAGTGTTACAAGTACCCATATCGTCGTCCTGTCTTTTTTACGGAACTCGATTTCGTGGTCAGTGATTCGTCTCTCAGCCTCAAGCATTTTCAGAAAGACATTTTTCTTGTCTTTATCGAACCAGAGGGATACGAAATCCAGGTTTTTCAGTTCTGGCTGAGAATAACCGAAAATTGCCGCCGATCGTTCGTTGATCTCAAGGATTTTTCCACTCTGCATATCGAATGTGAACATGCCGGCCTGCGAGTTCTCGAAAATTTCCCGGTATTTTTTCTCATGAACAAGCTGGGTGGAAAGTGCCGAGATGACAACCCCAATAGAGACGAAGATGTAGAACCACGCGCTGCCCGTTGCATAAAGCTGGAAATTGGCAGGGCCGCCGTAAAGATAGACGAGCGCAAGGAACAGCCATCCGAGTACTATCGTGAAATAGACCGCATAACGCGGGGAATAATAGGCGAGGATGAGTATCGGCAGGATATAGAAGAAGGGAAAAATATCAAATACACCGTTTTTTAACGAGAAGATTGAGACCAGGATCAGTATGAAGGTCAGGACTGAAACGACACCGAGCAGGAAGAACGTCTTCTTCGACACAGGATTGTTTGCGGGTTCCATCTCTTTATACTCACGCCCTGATTGAAAATTGAGTGAGTGATTTATTATATCTTGTCATCGGATTTTGGCTTCCCGGATTATTTCCCTGATATTCCGGGCGGCCTGTTCGATATCCTGTTTTCCGACAACAGCCGATATTACGGCAACGCCGTCAGCGCCGGCCGATAGTACCTCGCGCACATTAGTCTCGTCGACCCCGCCAATCGCGATAACAGGAGCCCGCGTTTCCTGACGAATCCTTATGATAAGAGCAAGCCCATGACCCGGACCGGCGTTGTTTTTGGAGTTTGTCGCAAAAACCGGGCTGACGGCAACATAATCCGCACCCTCTGCAAAAGCAGATCGCGCCTCCTCAACAGATCCCACCGATACACCGATAATAAAGTTGCGGGGGGCAAGCTCCCGGGCGGTATCAACCCGGAGATCCCCCTGGCCGAGATGAACACCATCAGCTCCACAGGCAAGGGCAATATCGAGCCGGTCATTGACCATGAACAGCGCCCCGGAAGCTTTTGTCAATGCAGAGATGCGTCTGCCGGTCGTCAGCAGCTCCCGGCCGCTCATCCTTTTATCGCGAAGCTGGATGACATCAGCTCCGCCGGCTAGTGCCATCCGGGCAATCTCCTCGTGCGCACGTCCCCCGGCTACCGTTTCATCCGTTACCACGTAAAGATCGAGATTCATGAAGCCCGGATCATTTCGTAGAGATCTTCGCGCATGTCGAGAGCGTCTCGGGTGAAAGGGATGCCAGTTCATCGAATAACCCGGTCTTGAAGGATAAGGGACCCCGGGTCCCGTTCAACGCTGCGGCACGTTCTCCGGCAATCCCAAAAGCCGCAAATGCCGCTGCTGTCGCATGCAATGGGTCCTCGGCTGCTGCAGTAAATGCACCGATTACTGACGCCGCCATACAGCCGGTACCGGAGATACTACCCATCATCGGGTGGCCATTGTCGACAAGGATTACCTTTTTTCCATCGGTTATAATGTCAGTCGAACCGCTGATGCCAACGGTAATTGATCGGTCCTTTGCAAAGTCGTGTGCGATGCTGATGGGATCACCGGTGAGATCGTGGTAATCAACACCCCGCACTTTCCCCTCCGCACCGGCAAGGATACCAATCTCCCCGGCGTTTCCCTTGATTACCTGTATCTTCAGCTCATCGAGCAGGCGCATGGCACTCTTCGTCCTCAGTTGGGTCGCTCCCGCGCCCACCGGGTCGAGAATGACCGGAATCCTGCGATCGTTTGCCATCTTTCCGGCAAGGATCATGGACTCCACCTGTGAAGTGTTGAGAGTCCCGATATTGAGCACAAGCGAATTTGCGATACCGGCCATCTCTTCGACCTCTTCGCGTGCATCTGCCATTACCGGAGCCCCACCGACGCACAGGGTGATGTTGGCACAGTCGTTTACCGTAACATAATTCGTTATATGGTAGACAAGCGGGCGTTTCTCTCGCACGTGAGAAAATATGTCAGTGTAGATTTTTCGGTTCATTGCAATCCCTTCATGGATCCTGGGAGAACCCGGGGGTGACCCCAGGTACATTTTTCAGAAGAGTAGAATGTTTCATTATAAAAAGTTGTATACGATGCCGGCGGTTCCGGCTCAGGCGCAGCATCTGTTCACGGGCTGCAAGGAAAATGGGAGAAATGATAATGCGGAATATTTTCACCGGGCAAATTCTTCAAGGGTTGCAATGAGGAGGTCAATCTCATGATTGGTATTGTAGAGGCCGATACTTGCCCGGACTGTACCTTCGGGAAGCCCGAGCGCTTCCATCAGGGGCTGGCAACAGTGATGGCCGGATCGCACCATGATATCTGCCGACTCGTCAAGCTGCTGAGCAACTGCATGCGGGTGCAAACCTTCAACGGTGAAGGAAACAACCCCCACACGATGGAACGGGGAATCCGTGGCATAGACCCGGACTCCGTGAATCCTCTTCAATCCGTCAACAAGCCGGGCCGTGAGGTTTGTTTCGTGCCGGTGGATCTCCGCCATTCCGAGGCTTTGGAGATAATCGACAGCAGTCCCAAGCCCGATTCCCCCGGCAATATTGGGAGTTCCTGCTTCATATTTCTGGTACCCTTCGGAGGGAGTAAAACCGGATGGGGTAACAGTTTCGACCATTCCCCCGCCAAGGACCGGCAGTTCGAGACAGGGCTCTTTCATCCAGAGGACACCGGTCCCGGTGGGGCCGAACATCTTGTGGCCGGAGAAGGCAAGGAAGTCGCAGCCAAGTGCGTTGACATCGATTGGCATATGCGGGATGGTCTGGGCCCCATCGACAAGAAGCAATACCCCGTGATCGTGGCAGATTTTTGCGATCTTCTCTATGGGGAGAATGGTTCCCAGGACGTTTGAGGCATGAGTTATGGCAACGAGCCGTGTATTTTCCGTTATTGCCGCCTCGACCTGTTCCGGCTCGATCCGGAAATCTTTCCCAAGCCCCATGATATCGAGCCCGACACCATACTTTCCGAGGTTTCTCCAGGGAAGAAGGTTTGAGTGGTGCTCGATAACGGTGGTAATCACCCGGTCACCGGCCTTCCAGCCGAGGCTCTGCGCAACCATGTTGATCGATTCAGTCGTGTTTTTCGTGAAGACCGTTATCCCTTCCTTTCCGTTGATAAATTTTGCGACTTTTTCGTGGGCGTACCAGTACCGCTGGGAGGCAACCTGCGTGAGCCGGTGCACCCCACGCCCGACATTCGCCCGGTAGCAGTGCTCGAACTCAACCATCGACCCGATAACCGGTTCGGGAGAGATACTGGTTGCCGCATTGTCAAGGTATACGATATCACCTAGAATCGGGAAGTCCTTCCTGACAGTATCCACATCATACCCCGGTTTCTTCCCGGTATTTTGCTCAGGTTCATGGGTCTGGGCTTTCGTACTACCTTTCGTACTACTCATCACCGGTCTTTCGATTTTCATGGTTGTTTCCTTTCGTTTTCCGCGTTCCTTTTCCGGAAGGGGAAGCAGCAGGTGATCCCTGTCACACATTATTCCCCGGTCCCTGCAGAGTTCACGCATCTTAGGCGGGAGTGCCCTCCATCGCCAGAGCCCCCAGGAACAATAGGCATCGGGATATCCTTTCTTCTCCGCCCACGATTCAATAAACCTGTCCCACCGGTTCGCATAGTCCGGGTGCATCGATCGGAGCTCTTCGTACTCGCTTTCGAGCATCGCAGGGCAGAGGAAACACCCGATCCGTTCGAGTCCTTTCTCGTAAAGGACATTTATCGGGGATTTCTGCCACCAGAGATAGAGGAATACTTCGAGCGCCCGCCAGTTACGTATCGGGGAGATATTGAGCTGGAGTGGGTTTGCCGGGTTCTGGCTTGTCTCGTCAAGGCCGGCCCGATTCCAGGATTCGTACCACCGGTTGCCCTGCACGGTAACACATGGGCCGACATCGGCGAGGTACAGTTTGAGCGGGTGAAGTTTGAGGAGCTTGCAGCACCAGCGGTTGTCCTTTCCCGGGGGGCCTGCTTTCATCGCGGCATTCCAGAAGTCACCGGCCCGCCGGATTACCTCGACCCCTTCAGATTCGACAAACGCGATCGTCTCGGGGAGCTCGATGCCGGTATCGATAAAAAACGCCTTTGTTACCCCGGCTTTCCGTGCGAGTCTCAGGACCGCCGTGCTGTCCTTGCCGCCAGAGAACGAGACATTGATCGTGGGCCTGTCACTCAAATGCTGTTTTATTGTCCTGACCGCATTACGCTCCAGGTTTTTGAGGTGATACCGGTTTCGTTCTATTGCCACGTCCCAGCTGGGATCATCAAAGGTCATCGGGATAACCGGTGCAATCTCTTTCACCCGGATCTGTCCCTCGCGCACAATGCCCGTGCCATACCGGTTCCGATATTTCACAATGACTGTTCCATCGAGAACCGGTGTTTTGAGGGGGAACTTTTTCCCTCCGATCCGTACCTTTTCACCATCAGAACCAATCACTTCGTTGAGGTCGACTATCCCGCTCTTCACATTGTTGATGAAAAAGGGAAGGGCTTCTGAAGACAGGTCAAAAGAATAGCTCCGGGATTCTAGATCGAAGGAGAGCAGGCCAAGTCGCATGCCATTCATTATAACCATATCAGCACGATCGGTACCACCGGTCTTGTTGAGGAGGAGGATCTTCGCGAGCGGGACCGGACCGAAACGATCCTGTACCAGCCGGTGGATCAGTGCCATATCCCACGCAAGTGCCGGACGGACATCGTACGGCTGAAGAAGCTCTACCCTCTTACCTTCCGCTCCGCACGCACAGCTCTTTGCTATGAGCGGGATATTGCAGGTTTCACACCAGTAGAGGATCTTTTTTACCGGCGGCTCGTGCATCACACTCATTGATTATGCTTTTGGGAAGATAAGAGGAACGATCGTGGAGAGCGTTACGGACAAGCCAAAAAAAACAGAAATGAAAGGTGAAAGCGGGGACAAGAGGGTTAATTGTCGCCGCAGCAGAAACTCTCCCCGCACCCGCATTCACCGCTCTCCATATCCTTCCCGCGAAGTGCAGCCCCGATCATTGCCCACGCACAACCGACACCGCTCCTGACTTCGATAGTCTGGACCGGACAGTTACCGGCGCATGCACCGCATTCCATGCATGCCGGTGCATTGAGATCAGCACCGCTTTTTTCTCTCCTTCTGTAAATACCCGGTGGGGGCAGACCTGCGTGCAGCACCGGCAGTTTGTACACCGGTCCGGGTAATACCGAAGAGAATTTTCCTGGTATGAGTCGAACATCAGATAACCCCCATAAGCCGGGTTACCCCAAGCACCGCGGCGATAATAATTCCCGCGATCGTTATGAACACCATGGCAGGAACATAGCGGAAGATCTCCTTTTTGACACCGGTTCTTGAAGTGAACGTCGAGCACCCGGTAAAGTTGAGGGCGAGAAACCCGGTTACTGCGGGGATACACAGGAGATGAAAGAAGCTTTCTCGAAGATGAAAGTATTCCCGGTAGCGACCGCTTCCCGGTACGGGGTTCCGAATGTGATTCCAATTGGGATCTACGAGCTCGTAAACGATGATACCATCTGGATCACGGACAACTTTATGAACAAATCGATGTCGAATCTGAGGGTCAACCCTCACATCGCGCTCTACATCTGGGGTCCGGAGATCAAGGGGTGCTGCCAGATAAAGGGGGTAGTATCGATCAAGACCAGCGGAAAAGAGTTTGACGAGATGAAGGCAAAGATTAATGTGAAGAACCCCGCGCTTCCGGCACGGTCGCTCATTATCGTAAAGATTACCGAGATCTTTGAATGCCAGCCCGGGCCAAAAGCCGGGATGCAGCTTCTCTGATCCTTTCTTTTTTCTCCCGGTCAGAAATCTATCGCTCCATCAGGTTCTTTCAAGATCAGCAATAACTCTGGCCTTTTTGGAAACAAACAATTTTTAATTACTCATTCGAAATTCCCAAGATGGGCGACAAAAAAGCAGCAACCGGGTAGTTACGATTCAAACATTTCTACCGCGCCGGGCAGGCAAGTGACAACACCTTTTATCCCGGAAACGGTGAGGGTCATAAGAATCGCATCGACCACTTCCTCTTTTGTCGCACCCAGCTGAATCGCCATAGGGACATGCGCCTTTACTGCGATCTGATCGCCGGTTGATGCTTTCATTGCAATATAGATCAGCTGCTTCGTTTTGGGATCAAGCCCGTTCGATGCAACGAGAGCATCGATCAGGTCATTGAAAGCCTCCGCGACTTCGGGGGCTTCCTTTTTGAAAATCTCCATCGGGTTTTGCTGCATGGATCCGACATCAGTTAGTGTGAGGAAACACACCCATTTATGTTATGCGAACCGGTTGCCACAATAGAGTGAATTTCTCATTCGCAGGCCCCACGATCAGAACTGGAAAAACCCCGGATGTCGTGGCAAGGTCAGGGAAAAATGCCTCAACGAACGCGTTGCGGCCTTTACATTCTCTCACGACAGATTGCTTTTCTATTTCCAACAGTTTTATTCAGTTCCATCCCGGAACCGGAACGCCCCTTCGGGAACAATAATTTCAAACTGGGCTCCACGACACTGTGCACCGCATTCCCGAATGCAAAGGCCGGTTATCTGGAGGATCTCGCGGGCGAGAAAGAGACCGAAACCGGTATTTTTGCCAAAACCCTTATCAAAGATGTCCACTTTTGTTTCAGGATCAACACCAAACCCGTCGTCCCGGATGGTGATTACAAGATCCTTTGCGGTTCTCGCGCAGGAAATATCTATACGGGTCTCCTCTCCCCCGTGACGCATCGCATTATCGATGAGATTGTAGAAGACCTTCTGGAGCAGGGGATCTGCATAGAGAGCAAGCCCAGCTATCGATGCATCGGGAAATACCCGCAAAAAGTGTGCACCGGTTACAGTATCATCCACGGTTTTCTTCAGGTCCTGCCAGAGCAGCTCTCCTGCTCCAATATCCTCAAATTGTTTGGCGAACAAGATCTGGCGCCGGATAGCCTCGATTGCCAATCCTTCTTTCCCGAAAATATTCTGCATCCGCTCATCCGGTATCTCCTGGCGGGATAGTTCCACGAAACCGTCAAGGATCATGAGCTGGTTGGGAACGTCGTGCCGGGTGACACCTGAGAGCAGGTTAAGTTTCCGGTTTGCCATTCGGAGCGATTCCCCGACATCAGAGAGGGCAAGTTTTTGTTTCTCGAGCTCGCGATTCCGTGCCACCAGGGCTTCTTTCTTCAGACGCAGTTCCTCAAGCGTAACCAAGATCTCCTCTCGTGCGGTACTCAGCTCACTGACCCTCCGGGTGAGATTCTGTTCGATCTCTTTTCTCCGGGAAATATCCGTAAGCATCGCAAAAGAGCCTGCAAATTCCCAGTCTTTGCCAAACAACGGCGTCGCGGAGACAATACGCCAGACCTCATTTCCGTCTCTTCCCCAGAAGCAGCGCTCATACCTGCCACTTTTACCGGATTTTCAGTGCTGGATCTGTTTATTATTTTCCAGGTGCTCATCCACTGCCGTAAACTCGGTGATCCCATGCCCGATCATCTCATCACCCGAATACCCGAGCATTCCTGCAAGCTGCCTGTTAACGTACGTTGTCTTCAGATCCGCATCCATTTCCCAGCTGCCTGCGTTTGCGGTCTCTACAATCCTCCGGTACCGCTCATCGCTAGATCGAAGAGCCAGCTCGCGGGTGGCAAGCTCTTCGAAATTATTCCAGAGTTCCTCTTCGACAGCTGCAATTCGCTCATACGCAACCATGAGCTCCTCGGTTTTTCGTTTACGGTCGGTAATATCCTCAAAGACCATGGCAAACGTTCCTTTCGTGGGAGAATAGACAGAAATTGCAAAATGTTTCTGCATCGGGGGATACCAGATCTCAAAATTTTCCGGGATCCCCGAGCCTACCACCCGGGCATATAATGCAAGAGCAGCCGGTTCATCCCTGCCAAAAGCATCCCGGCTCAGTCTCCCGACCGCATTCTCACATCTGATCCCAAAGATCTTCTCAAAAGCCGGATCAACCTCAAGGTTGTTGGTATAGCGCATCATCACAATCTGGCCGGGTTTCAGGTTGTGTTTGGTAAGCCAGGATTTACGTATCGTGAACGTGATATCCGCATGCCCGATCGCATCGGCATTGATCCAGTTCACGGTAATGAGCTCGTAGGCTACGTCCCGGTCGCGGAGCTGGAGAGCGGCACCCGGAGTTACCAGCTGGACGAGGCACTGGACCTGGCCGATATCCCGGATCGGGGTCAGGGCGATCGAGAACACCGAACCCGCGTTCGCTGACGGTCCGGGGCTAAAGGTGAAGACCGTTGCCAATCCGGCATGCGTGCCGGGGCTGATCGCCGATTGCGGAGTCAATAATGACGAACTTCCGTCGCTCTCCCCGTTCACCGGGGATACAACCGGCAGAACAGTCACCGGGACCATCGCGCTCGTCTGCGCTACCGTGGTCCCGGATACGTCGAGGCCGGCAAGCGTAACATTGTAGGTTCCCGGCGCCGGAAGCCCGGTGACCTCGATATCGAATTCCCAGAGCGAATTGTACCGGGTCTGGCCCCCAACGTCGTAGAACCGGGAGAGGTTAACGTCGTGCATCCCGGTAGAGACGAGAGCCCCGGTCGAATCGGTGATCGTGCAGTTTATACGGGCGATCCGGTTGTCGATGGCGAACTTGTAAGGCGTTGTGGTGGCGGTCACGGTCGAGGCGATCGGTTTTGTCACCCCGTATATCACGAACTCGTTCCCCTTCGTTACCGTGATGCCGGCCGCCGGGTTGAAGTTCAGGGTCTTTGGGGTCGTGACATCGTTGGGATCGTACAGGTTCTCGAAGCTCGTGCCGGACTGGGAGAACGTTTCAGTTAGTACCAGGATCAGGCGTTTCCCCGCGAGAACCGGCAGCGGGTTCCCGTTCAGGCTCCGCACGCCGGCCACGGCATCCTTGTACGTCATCGCGGGCTCACCGGTGTCATAATAGAAGAATGTCGTATCGGAATCGTCCACCAGCCCGAACTTGAGGAACGCCGCCAGCTCAACACCGTAGGTCGCGCTCCCGGAGTTGATGTTGTAGATGAACATCGAGTTGTTTGCAACGGTCGCCGTATCGATAAGCGTCCCCGGCTGATCGTTGACCACTGCGATCCCGTTGTTTGGCGTCCAGCGGCGGGCAGACGGAAATCCCGTGTTCGAATCAGCGGGATCGGTGAAGTAGCCGGGGAACCAATTGAAGTAGATCCTGCGGTTGTTGGCGATTCCGTACTGGGTGAGGGCATTCTTGTTCGCGGGCGGCCGGAACAACCCGAGGATCGCGTTCGTAAGACCGAGGGGGATCGTCTTGTTCACTTTCTACCCGGCAAAACTCCCGGTGAGCCCGGTCACCTCGATGGTGTAGTTTCCCGCGGTCAGGTCGACAAGAGGTGTCCCGGTGCTGTTCGTATAATTCGTATCGAACCCTTTCGTTACGCCCCCGAGCACCTGCCCGAGATAGTACCGGTTTGTCACCACGACCTTGTTCGAGGGATTGAGGATCCCGCCCGGCGACTCGACGAGATCCGGGACCATGGCGTTGTTCCACCGGCTGCAATACCCGGTTACGGTGCAGTACGTCTGGTTGATCACGCTCGCGTTGGTGATGCCCGTAACGGGATCCACCTGGCTCTGGATGACTCTCACCGGGAATCCGGCAACGGTGTCACCGGAATAGACTTCGATCTTTATGTCGCCGGGGGTCACGACGAACCCGGTGAATATCCCATACACGTAGAAGTCGCGCTCCTCCGCAAGGAGCGTCTCGTTCGCGCTGGGCTGGGTAATGACGAGGTTCTTGACGGCGGCAACGGTCGTAACGGATGCGAGCAGCGCGACAAGTACCAGTGCGAAGACCGCAGACCTCATGAGTTAGTGATTCGTTCGAGATGTAATAACCGTTTTTAATCTTTACGAGGCCAGAGGGCCCTTGGATTTAATTTTGTCAGATAAGGGCAGAGATTTTTCACGAGGGGGGGGAACGAGAAAAAAATCAAAGTGACAGAACCATCGAAGTCGAAGCCAGGTCCGCCTCGATCTCCCGGATCTTCTCCAGTTTTACTGCTGTCGAGGGACCGGAGGGCACGGCCTTGCAGCCCGATGCGTGGGACATCGATTGGGGAAACGTACCAATCCTTCGGGAAATCTCGATCGTCTCTTCCTTATCAAAACCGATCAGCGAGCGGTAAATCGGCATCTCCGCTGCATCAGTCAGGACCATAAGGTTATCGAGGGTCTGGCTGGCCACCTGCCCGATGGACTCGCCGGTAACGATCCCTTTTGCTCCTACCTGCCGGGCAAAAGCGGTTGCGACCCGGTACATCCTCTGCTTGCAGAAGATGCAAATATACTTCTCGAAATGCTTTTTGATCAGCTCCTATTTAGCTGCTGCGAGATAGGAATCATGGATCACGGTCAGTTCGATGCCGGGCTGGTACTGGGAAAGAACATCGGTAACCCGCTTCGCCCGGGCGATCGTCGTCTCGTCAAGGAATGTTTCGAGCGCTACAAAGACCGGGATGATCCGGCACCCGCGTTTCATCATCATCCAGGCCGCAACCGGGGAGTCGATCCCGCCGGAGACAAGTGCTACAAGCGTTCCCTCGACACCGAGCGGGAGTCTCCCGACGGCTTTTGTCACAGTGTCGTAAAGATAGGCTTCGCTCGCCCGGATCTCAATAAAGATCTCCTTATCCGGTTTTGCGAGATTGACTTTGAGGTGCGGAAACTCGCTTCGGATAAGGTTCCCGTACTCGATGGCTTTGTCAACGGATGAGAACGAATGTTTTCCCACGCGTTTTATCCGGATCGCAAACGTCTTTGCCTAGGGAATACCGTGGCTTCTGCAGTACTCCGATCCGAGTTCGTCGATTTTTATATGCTCTACTTCAGAGAAGGAGGCGACACCGAAGACCTTTTCCAGGGCCTCGGAGTTCACATCGCCATCCAGCCAGATCCTCCCGCGCTCGTTCCTCACGTGGATACCCGGCATCACGGCGATAATATTTGCGATGAGAACATTCTCCCAGCGCCTTCGGACAGGATCAGATTTTAAGAATATTTCAGAGTACCGAACAAGCCATTGTTTTTTCATGCAGTTGTTTCACCAGATTATTTCTTCTTTCTCGCGGACTTTCGTACGCGCTCGGCCTCATCAGTATCCTCAATCCCAAGGAGATAGGTGCCGTGGCAGGGTTTTGTGTACGGGAAAACCAGTTTCGCACCGTCGATACCGATCGCAATCGGTGGCAGTCCGATGATATATGCATCGAAGAGCTTGTAGCCGGGATCGACATACCAGACTTCCCTGAAGTTCTTCTCCGCGTACTCCCGGCACTCTTTGAACGAGGCCCCGAGGGGAAGGATCATCTCGTACTTCAGGTTCTCGATGCAGCCCATCCAAACACCCCGTTTATCTTCATCTTCAGCTGCATCGGGTTGTGGACTGCCATCTCCACAATCTTCTCGCAGGGGAACGTGATCGTCTCCGCAAGAGCCTCCGGTGTACGGCCGAATGCTATCACAACAAGTCTCATGTCCGGCAGGAGATAACGCATCGTTCCCGCGTACTGGATGGCGGCATCGTTGTGCGCAAAGACCACACAGAGATCGCAGGTCCGCTTCTTCTCAACCACTTCTTCAATGCATTTCTCGAGCACCATCATCTGCGGCAGGTAGTGCTTCTCCGGGTCGGATACCTTGAGCAGGATGAGAACCGACGGGTTGCCGGTTGCAAGGACTTCTGTCCCCTGCTTCTGGAGCGTGTGTGCCATGTAGAGTGCGATCGCCATCTGCACGGGAACCTCCGGGCACCCAAGCAGGAGGATGGCATTCTTCGGGATCGCTGATTCGGGCTTTCCGTGTTGTAGTGGATCGGTCATCTTTTATCACCAGTATTCGCGAGGTTGCCTCCGCAATCTAATTTGCCGGCGCACGTGTGCTTCACGTCCGCTTCCCGGATCGGATGATTGCAGTACGGGCAGGTAAAATCGCATTCGACGCATTCATACGGACAGATGGTCATGGAGAGATCCGCGAGCGGGTGGCCCTTGCCCCGGATCTCGAACTCCTTGTACCACCTGAACGGGGCCCGCCGAACTTCGATAGGATCCTGACCAAGTAACTCTTCGAGTCCCTTAAGGATCGACAGTGCGACCGCCGGGGATGCGAGAGCGCTCGTCAGGTGGGCGTACGGGTAGATCAGCACCTTCTTCACCTTGAGTTTCTCCAGCCGCTGGAGAACGTTCTTCGTCGTGCTCGCGATCACATGGTCCGGGTTCTTCTCATCCAGTTTCTCTACGCAGGCAAAGAGGACGACGCACTCCTCCATCCGGTCCTCCGTGCGGTCGGTCGACTCGGCCATCTTCGTCTTCTGCGTGGCACGGTACCACATCGAATCGGCGTGGATGGAGAGGAACCTCACGGGTTCCCCCTTCCGACCAGCGTACTGAGCGAGTCGCTCGTGGATGAGACCAATGACATGCTGGGTATCGTCCACTACGGGAAGTGCCGAGATCGCGTGATCTTCCATCTTCTTGGCGGCGACCTCGATGAGTTCGTCCGGGGTTGTCGTGACCACCGACCGGGACATGATCTCATCGAGCCAGAGGAAGTTGGAGGCGACTGCCTTTGCAATATCCCACGAAGTAACGATTCCCACATGCTGGTCGGAGCCGGAGAGTACTGGCAGGTGGTTGACCCCGGTCTTGATCATCCGCCGGGCGGTAACCGCAATGGTCGTTCCCTCTTCGATGATCTCCACATCCCGGATCATGATGTCCTCCACAATCGTATGGGAGAGGAACTTGCCCATCAGGTAATTGAGCTGGCCGAATTCAAAGAGGAACGCGTCGTGCCCGTAGTTCGAACGAATCTCGCTGTAATGCACTTCGCGCTCGTTTGCGGTCAGGGCAGAGACGATCTCCTGCGACTGGTACGGTGGATAGAGCCAGTCGGACGAGACGGAGATGACAAGGAAACCTGCTTTTACACCAGAAAGACGGTCCTTTAACGAGCCGTCTTTTGTCAGGTCAAAGTAGTCTATGACTTTTGTTATGTACAGATATGAGTTGGCGTCGAACCGTTTCGTGAAGGTGTCACCCTGGTGGTGGAGGTAGCTCTCGATCTTGAACTCGGTCGAGAAATCGAACCCTACCTTGTCCCTGCCTTGTAAAGCCCGGCCGAACTTCTCGTGCATCGACTCGTTCGAGAGGTAGGTAATATGACCAACCATCCTCGCGAGTGCGAGCCCGTGGGTCGGGAGCGTCTTGCCGTAGTAGTCCCCGGAGTCCCAGTGTGGATCAGAGATAATCGCCTTCCTGCCCACTTCGTTGAACGCGATCTGCTGTGGGGTAGAGTGGCCCGTCGCGGCGATGACGATCGCCTTCTTCATCTTATCCGGGTACGAGACCGTCCACTGCAGCGCCTGCATCCCGCCCATCGATCCGCCGATGACCGCATAGAGCTGGCCGATTCCCAGGTGATCTACGAGGAGTTTCTGGGCATGAACCATGTCCCGGATCGTGATGACCGGAAATGCAGCACCGTACGGCTTCCCGGTCCCCGGGTCGATTGACGATGGGCCTGTGGATCCTTTGCGTCCGCCGATAACATTCGAGCAGATGACAAAATACCGGTCGATGTCGAAGGCTTTCACCGGCCCGATAACCGCATCCCACCATCCGGGCCGGTCCTCTCCCACATGGAGGCCAGCTACATGGGCATCACCTGAAAGTGCGTGGCATAGGAACCGAGCATTGCTCTTATCCTTGTTGAGCTTCCCGTACGTCTCGTAAGCGATGGTTATTGAGGAAAGAATCTCCCCGCTCTCTAACGTGAGCGAGGAGGGGTAGTGAAAGAAACTGGTACTGACTGTCCCGACAGATCCTTTGATCATCGACAAGCACCCCTCAGCCCGGGTCTCTTGGTAAGGTAATCTGGCTTCAGTTTCATGATGCTTTCCTCCGTATTCACTGGATTCCTGGGATTATGAGACCGCTTCAAGGGCCTGCTTGAGATCCGCGATGATATCCTCGATATCCTCGGTCCCGATCGAGAGGCGCACGAAATCGGGGGTTACACCGGTCTTCTTCTGTTCCTCAACCGTGAGCTGCTGGTGGGTCGTGGTCGCCGGGTGGATAACGAGACTCTTCAAATCGCCGATGTTTGCGAGATTCGAGAAGAACTTCAGGTTATCGATAAACTTGGGGCTAGCTTTCTCCCCGCCCCAGACACCGAATCCCACGAGGGGGCCATACCCTCCGGTGAGGTACTTCTGGGCGAGCTTGTGACTCTGGTGCTCCGGAAGGCCGATATAGTTGACCCACGCTACATTCGGATGCTTCTTTAAAAATTCCGCAACTGCGAGCGTATTCTCCGAATGCCGCGGTACACGGTGGTGGAGCGTTTCAAGACCAATGAGGAAAAGCCACGCGTTGACCGGGCTGAGCACTGCACCGGTATCTCTCATGAGCGAGACCCGGATCTTGAATGTGAACGCAACGTTCCCGAACGTGGCGAAGTTGCCGAATGTGTCCCAGTACTTCAGGCCGTGGTAGCTTGGATCGGGCTCGATGAACTCCGGGAATTTGCCATTGTTCCAGGCAAACTTCCCGGAATCGACAACGACACCGCCAATGGAATTACCGTGCCCACCGATGTACTTGGTCGCCGAAAGGACGACAATATCGGCACCGTACTCGATCGGCCGAACGAGGCCGACGCCGGTTGTATTGTCGACAACGAGCGGTATTCCTGCATCATGGGCGATCTTTGCGATAGCCTCGAAATCGGGGACATCAAGTTTCGGGTTACCGATGGTCTCAGCGTAAATCGCCTTGGTCTTCGAGGTAATGGCCTTCCTGAATGCTTCGGGCTTGGTGGAGTCTACGAAGATGACGTGCCTCCCGAGCTTGGGAAAGGTGTAGTGGAAGAGCTCGTACGTTCCGCCATACAGGTTGTCGTCCGACACGATCTCATCGCCCGGGCTCGTGATGTCGTGACGATGGCGCTGTTGCCGCCCTCGATGGCGGTTATCCGCTTCTCGAAGACATCGGTCGCCGGATTCATGAGCCGGGTGTAGATGTTCCCGAGCTCGTGAAGGCCAAAGAGAAGAGGTTGGCTGCATGTTTAGCGCTCTTGAAGACGTAGGATGATGTCTGGTAAAGAGGCACGGTTCTCGATCCGGTCATCGGATCGGGCACCTGCCCTGCATGGAGGGAGGTTGTTCCAAGCTTGAAATTCTTCTTTGACATGATAGATTTCTGTGATGATTTTTTTGATTCGTGATTTTTTTCCGATTTTTCTTCTGCGGATTTTCCGAATCAGATTATCTTTTGCAGGATGCCCGGAATATCCGATGTCGTGAGGTGTCCTGATCATTGTATGGTCAGGGGATAGCCGGATGATTCGGCCGGTTTACTCTGCAACGGATATCCCGTATTTTTCCGCGATCCCGGTGAAGACACCCGCGAGATAGCGGATCTGTTTCTCGTTGAGGCCGTAAGTGTTCAATTTCCAGGTCCGGGTTGCGCCTGCGAACTCGCCGACAATTCCCCGGGAGGAGAGTTCGTCACTGAAGTAGAACCCGCGCCGCTTGTGGGTCTTTGCCACGGTGTCGAAGCTTCCCGTTGTATCTATCTTGGTGAGCGTGTGTTTTCGCGGGTACTCTGACAGCACCCTGCTTCCCGAGATCTTCAGGACCCTGTCCATGAAGAAATTGGACCGACGGACTTCATCGTCCCACTTCAACACCCGGGCCTTTACGATCGGGAACGATGCCATCATCGACAGCAACGTCCCACCCATCAGCGTGCATCCGAGCATCTCCACTTCCTTGATACCGAACTTTCGCTTGGTGAGGTCGCCGACCATCGCGGTCGTACGGAGCGCCTTTGGCGCCCATTCATCGGTCATCGCTAGTACCCCGGACGGCGCGATCGATGCCATGCTCTTGTGTCCGGAGCCGACAACAAAGTCTGCCCCGATCTTCTTCCCGTCTACTGGCTGGACACCGACAGAGTACGCCCCGTTGTAGAGGAAGGGTATGTCATACTGGTGCGCTACTTTTCCAATTTCCTTAATTTCGTGCTCGTTTGCATACTGGTAGTCGAAGTGGTCGATCATGACGAGCACCGGGAGCTCTCCGGTCTCCGCTTTGACCTCCTCTATCTTCTGCGCCGTTGCTTCGCCCGTGACGATGTTCCTCGCATTCAGCGGCACTTCCCTGATGATCCCCCCGGCGTTTTCCACTGCGAGAAACTCGGTGTAGTGGGCGAGCGCCGATACGATGACGCTGTCACCCTTGTTGACGAGCGTCCCGGTTACTGCCTGGAACCCCCGGCGGGCCCCGGGTATGACCCGTGCCTGATCCATGTTCAGCCATTTTGCGAGATCTTCGTGGAACTCCGCGATTCCCAGCTTAGAGATCTTGTCGAGCCGGAACGGTTTCCGGCAGGCATCACACGTTGAGTACCCGTCACCATAGGAGATGATTGCCTTCCTCGCCTCCGTAGTCAGCCTCCCCCCGGCCTGGATGGGGTGGATGTTGATATACTGCTCCTCCCGGGACCTGACATCGAGCGTCCCGGCAATCTTCGTAACCTGGGGAGTGCCGGTCCCTGCTTCGAGGTCAGCTACGATCGCTTTGAGTTTTGCGATCTGCTGCCGGAATGCAGCTTCCTCTTCGGTATCGAATCCGGTCGGGAGGGACTCGCGGAAGAGCCCCCGGACCTCTTCGAGCTGGAAGAGTGCTTCAAATGTTTTCTGGATTCTGATACTCATGGGAAACTCCCAAGCCATGACCCGGAATCGAACCGGGTTGTACTAATTTGCAGTCAGCCGCGTGGCCACTCCGCCATCATGGCATTGTCACGATTCACTATTGTGAATTTGACTATAATTAATAACAATTGTGATTATAAATGTGTTCTGCAATAGGAAAATTTTTCCTGATCCACCCCGCCTCTAGAAACTATTCGTTCCAGGTGAGGATTCATTTCGTTTTATGCATCACTCCCGTACGGTGAAAACAAGAGGGAGTCGCGTTTTAGCGTGTGACGTTCGTGGTGAAACCGGAAGCATAACCGAAGGAAAAGAAGAAAGCCAGAGCCCGGAATCGAACCGGGTTGTACTGATCTGCAGTCAGCCGCGTAGCCTTTCCGCCACTCTGGCAGTGATGTTTATTCATGACATCACATACAATCATCCACTCGCCACTACATTAAAACTGATTTGTGGGCGTTTTTTGCCGCTAAATTCTTATCTTCCCCCGAACATGATAGCCACAATACAACAGAGCACCGCATAGGGACATGAAAAAGTATATAGAGCCGGGTACATAACGATTGTGAATAACTGTGATCAGCTCCCGGCCATTGAGGTAAGCCCACGAAAATCCATGAGGATATCACAACGACTGTCGGCAATACACCGTTGATTCGTCTTAACCGGATGACAAAAGGCATTGGTGCAACCGTCCTTGCCAAAGTCGAGTCTCTCAATCCGATGAGCAGCGTAAAAGACCGCATCGAGGTTGCGATGATCAATGCCGCGGAGAAAGCGGGACTTATCGGGCCGGACACGGTGATTCTCGACCCTACGAGCGGGAACACCGGTATCGCGCTCGCAACAATGGCGGCGGCCCGGGGATACAAAATCACCCTCGTCATGCCAGAGACCATAAGTGTCGAGCGGCGGAAACTCCTGCATGCATTCGGTGCGGACCTTGTTCTCACACCGGGAAAAGAAGGAATGAACGGGGCGATTGCCCGGGCGGAGAAGATGCTTGCAGAGGACCCCCGGTTCTTCTACATTCCCCAGCAGTTCCGGAACCCCGCGAATCTGGCTGAACACCGTGCCACGACCGCCGAGGAGCTCTGACGGGATACCGAAGGGACTGCCGATGCCATCGTTGCCGGGGTAGGAACCGGAGGAACGATCACCGGGATCACCGAGGTTTTCAAATCCCGCAAACCGGGTTTCCGGGCATACGCTGCTGAGCCGGAAGGATCTCCCGGCCCCCACAAGATCCAGGGGATCGGTGCAGGTTTTATTCCCGAGATCCTCATAAGAGAACTCATCGATGAGGTGATCCGGGTTACGAACGAGGACGCTATCGCACCTGCCCGCAGGCTTGCGCGGGAAGAGGGTATCCTTGCGGGGATTTCCTCCGGCGCAGCGGCATGGGCAGCATTGCAGGTGGCAACCCGCAGGGAAAATTCGGGAAAATGTATTGTTGTCGTGCTCCCCGACACGGGCGAGAGATATCTGAGCACGGAACTGCTCGACTAAAAGTTTTTGGAAAGAGACTATATTCGACTCTATTCGGGAAGATATCAGAACGATCTTCGCAAAAGACCCAACCGCCCGGTCCACGATCGAGATCCTCACCTGTTATCCCGGGCTTCACGTACTCTGGTTCCACCGGAGGGCCCACTGGCTCTTTGTCCGCGGACATAAGTTCTCCGCCCGGTTCATCTCGCACTTCAGCCGCTTCATGACCGGCATCGAGATTCACCCCGGGGCTGTTATCGGCCGCCGCGTCTTCATCGATCACGGGATGGGCGTTGTGATCGGTGAGACTGCGGAAGTAGGGAACGACGTACTCATCTATATGGGAGTAGTTCTTGGCGGAACAGCGCTCGAGAATATCAAGCGTCATCCGACTATCGAAGATGGCGTTGTCATCGGATCCGGTGCAATCGTCCTCGGTCCGATCCGTATCGGGAGCGAGGCCAAGTCGGGGCCGGGTCGGTTGTCGTCCGTCCGGTCCCGCCCGGGGCCACGGTCGTCGGTGTCCCGGGAAGGATTGCCGGCCCTGAATGCAGACCGGGCAAAGAAGCCGAAGAGACAATGCCAGACCCGATGTTGCTGGTGGTGAGCCGGCTTCTCGACCGGCAGAACCATCTTGAAGACCGGATAAGAACGATGGAAGAGTCGCTGCCGACCCCGGAAGCCGCGACGCTTCGTGCAAATTATGTATGCGAGGCACAGATTCGCGAGGCCTTAAAAGAGGTCAGCGATCCTGAAGTGGGAATCGATATTGTGGATCTCGGGCTGATCAAGGATATTACCGTTAAAGGAACATCTGTCGAGATCAATATGGTACTGACAAGCAAGGCCTGCCCGCTCGTAGATCACCTTTCCGATCAGGTTAAGAGGAAGGTGCTGGGGGTCTGCGGTATCGAGAAGATCGAGGTGCACGTACTGGATGAGCCGTGGAACTGGGACCGGTTCGTGAGGCGGCGGGGCACACTCCGGGAGATCTAGTTTTCCCGGATCCCCTGAAAAACGACCGCTTATCGAACTTCATTGTTCTGTCGGGGTTTTCTCCTTGTAATGACCATTGGGGAAGAACTACTACATGGGAGTCCTCCTGATATCAGGGGAGCCTCACAAAACATTTCTCTAAAACAAGAAAACTTCGGCAGGGGATCGCTCCCCTGCTTCCTTTGTTTTTACTATTTCGGGCTTGGCCCTCCGTCGTCCTCCATGTGATCGAGAACACAGTCCCACATGACGAGGAGACCGGGGATGACCACGTAGGAGAGCAGTCCTGTTCCCAGAAACGCTCCCATGATGATGATCTCGTTGTCCATCTTTCTCACCTTACGCGAGGGAAGACACCGTGTCAGCCCATGTCTCAACCCTGCTGCGGATCGCTTCATCGTTGTACGACGCCAAGGTCACCCGGTCGCGGGTGAAGTTCACGAAGTATATCTCCCCGTTTGCATCGTGGCACTTCAGCGCTGCCGCGTAGGTCTCACCTTCGTAGTCCCGGTTCGCGGTTCCCCCGAAGGATGTCGCGATCCCAGCGTCTGCGACAACCCGGTTTGCCTGTGCCGTGAAGATCGCGATGGTTCCCGCCTTGATGGTGACGAGGGCGACGTTCTTCGCTTCGGAGTCCTCGTAGGGAATCCGTGCTGTGAAGCTCTGCCGGCAGCGTTCAACCGGCAGGTGGTCTACTCCCCCTGCGTTGTAGCCAACGCACTGGAAGGAGTTGTTGTTGATGACGCCCTGGACAATGTTGTCAAAGGCAGTCACGTCGGGGACAGGGTTCGCCAGCTTGCGGACCACTGTCTTTGTTGTGATTGTTGTGGCGAAATCTGCCATATTCTCATCTCCTTTTTTCGTTTCTCCGGGCCGGGAGGGACTCGTGCCGCCGGGAACCCGGGTCCGGGTTTGTTTTGCCCGCGGACGATCCTCCGAATCATCGCTGGTGCGGACACATGTTCCACCCGCCAGGTGTCCTGGTCGTGCCGGTCCCTTCCACCTCATCGGGAAACGGTTTTCACCGTATCCCGGTTTGTTCGGACTTCTGTGCTGAACCGGAATTAAGGGGAGGCTCTTTGCTGACCTCCTGCCTTTTTCGGTTCTTTTTTGTTGTGTCCCGGGGGCGCCCTTTCGACATACAGTATAGAACCTGCAAGAGTATAACCCAAAAAAGGGAGTGGCATCCGGGCCCGATGCATGTCCGGTCAACCGAACCGGCCGGGAAGAGTTTCGCGCTCATTGATTCGCACGATTATAAGCGATATTTTGTGCGTATCGCTATGATTCACCGGTATTTTTTCTCAGTTTCTTCATTGTCTGTTCGTTCCCAATACCCCAGTCATAGACGCGGTAGCGGAGGAGCCCCTTCTCCCGGGAGAAGACCCAAAACTGGAGGTTATCTTCCTCAGACCGGTAATATTTCTGCATCCACCGGACGGAGTTTTCGTATTGTTCCGTAACCTGCCTTGCGCCATTTACCGGCTCTTTTGGCCGGACAACCCGGAGCAGCATGGTCGCGCTCCCTTTCCGGGCCATGAGATCGAACAGCGAACCGTGGTCCATTACCCTTCCGACCATGTACCCTTCCGCGTTCAGGATTGCCGCCGCCTCATAGACGCCCCGGTTGGTGTGCTTACCGGCACGTTTGCCGGTGGCTCTCTTCACCGGCAGGTTTTTCGCGGGAGTCATCCCACCCACACTCCCGCCATCTTGCCGAGCATTTCCTGCATCCTACGGGATTTCCTCACGCAATTCTCTTCCCGTATCCGGTCGGCGTGGCAAGCGCCGACCGGAACTTGGTCCTGTTCGATCTCCCCCTTGGGTGATTCCACTATTACCGCAGTTTCCCGCTCCGTTGAGCGGAGATAGTTCTCCTGCGATTCCTCATTCCGGTCTGCATTTACTGTTATCATATTCCTGACCTTCTTTTGCGTAATTTTCTCCTGAGTTTCAACGATTTTTCCGGGCACTGGTGCTCTTTAGTTCGTGCTGCAAAAACCGCCAATCCGGAGCTGGAGCCCTGGCTATAATCCGCGAATCGGCTGCCGTTTGGGAGGAGTACCGCTTAATTACTGAACCCGGGAGCCGGACGTGTGGCGTCTACCGATTGGCAAAGAATGTATAGAGCGAGAAGAGTGGGGCGTGGCCGCTCGTTTTCCTGTACCGCGTCCCCGTTTCCAGGACATTTCCTTCAGATACTACAATAAATGACACGAGTACCACACGAACCGGAGTCGTTGGCAGAACCTTGCAGATTGCGGCGCCAACTTTTGCAATAAAGGCGTCTGAAACCTCCTTTGCCCTCGATTTCAGTCGTGCGATGAACTCTCGGATCATTGTAATGATCCTGAATTATTCTGATCAGATTATAAAGATTGGTATAACCGATTAGTTATGCCTATCATTTTGGGTAGGTTTTAGGGAAACGGGGCAAGGATTGGGGCTTGGGTTGCGGCCAGCCGGTGCGGGGGAGCGGGAGCGGGAACCGGGTTTCCGGGAAACAGTTTTACTGGGCCGGATTTGGGGGAGGGAGAGGTGCGGCAGTTTGGAAAAACTTAGAATAATAGAGATATTAAGAACCAAGATTGCTAAATAAAAGTTCACAAATGAAATTTCGAAATTTTGTTTATTTTGAGATTACGTTGTAAGATCTTCCGGTTTCCTCATATTCGGACTCCCAAATGCTTTTTTTCCTATTTTTTGGAACCATGTACCAAATTTTAGTGATCAGTTTCGGATGATTTCTATTTATCTTATCAGTTAGATCAGAAATGTTTTGACGATTTTAGATTTGATTTCATCACATATAGAACAGGCGAAAATATGTAATTCAGCTTCATTGTTGTCATTAAGCACAAATTTAATAACATCATATTCATGGTGATCTTGGGCATTTTTTTTCTTTTTTAGGGTCAATTATAACGAACCCATGTATTATTAAAGAAATACGTCCATTTTTCTCGTCATTTCTTTTATTAAGCAAATTGCTTCAAATATTACACTATTTGTTCCCTCGTTTTTCACAGATTTTATAGAGATACTTAGAATTTTATTAATTTGTGTAAAAAATGGTTTGAATTTTGGATTTTGTATAAAGTTTATAGGTAAAGAAAAGATTGTGTGAATTATGTCGGAATAAAGAGAGATAATTCGATCCTCTGATAGATCAATATTCTCACTGGAATATCTTTAATAAATATTTTATTATTATATAAATTTAAGAATCACTTCTAATTTTTTCAAAATCTTTCAATTCAAAGAGAAGTTTTTGGAATTGATCTAATATTTGCCATTTACAATTATTTTTAATTTCAAAATTGAAAATTTGTTTTGCAATTTCTTCGTTTACAGATTTATTATTAATCCTGCATCCTCCAGTTGGAGAAATCAAATTTCCAATACCTTGAGAGATTTTTTTATGGTTTTTATCGGATATTTTAGATGAGAGTTTCGATATCAGATTTAATAATTCATTCAATTTTATCGTCTCACTATTAACAAAAATATGTATATCAACGAGCTGCATGTTGGGACTTAATGTCATTTGTCTTTTTGAATAGTCCATTGATAACAAGATTAAATCTCTAAATGGATATTCGAGTAATTCATCAGATTCCGAATTTTGCGAAATTGATTATTCTTAGGTTTAAATAATTAATTTTTCATAATCAAATTAAGCATCCTCAATCGAAAAAACAAAATCAAATTTAGTTTTTTTATTAAAATGCTCTTTGGCCCGCTTGCATCATTTTTTGATAAGTTTGCATTAATACTGTCTTTTTTATTGTTACAAATTAATTGTGTAAATGATTCATCATTTGATTCTTCGAGATACTCAAATTTAAAATTTTTATTAAGGATTAGTGCGGCTACAATTTTTTTGTACAACGCCGTGAAATACATCACGCTTTTATCTCGATAATAAACGTTAGATAAATAGTCCAAATTTGCATCAATTAATTTCGTTTCACTAGATGCCGCAATTGGATGATATCTCGACAATTTTCGATAGAGATGCTTTGGGGATACGTCAATTTTAACTGCACCAAAATATAGGGCGACTCTTTGGACATAATCGACCCGATCACACAAATCCAAATATTTATAACCATCATTATTTTTATTTAATAAATCATAAATTATGATTTTTAAATCATCATTTGATAACTCTTTATCAAAAATGCGAGATTTTATTTTTCTCCAATTTTTTATTATATATGCTGCACTAAAAATCTTATAGAGCAGTTTAAAATTTCTTATGTCGTAAAGACTTCGTTTTATGATATCGATTTCCGTTTTAGGTTTCTCAGTATTTTTGAATGATATATCAAATCTAGAGTCAATTGTTTGTTGAATTGACAAATTGACAAATTTTTTCCCAATGAAAGATGCGATTATAATTCCTCTTTCAGAGGAAAATGTAAATAAAGAATGTCCAATATGTAAAAAATGAGCCGCAATTTTTAATGGGTTTTGATATTTTTCATCAATCACATTTTCAGCAATTTCAATTAAATTATTTACTTGATATATAGTTCCATATGAATGTTCATATTTCGAATATTTTGCCATTTCAAAAACTTCGGGAAGTATTCCTAAGTTGGTGATTTTCTTTTAACGATCAAACTTTTCAAAAAAAAATTGACTCTATTAACTGCATTTCTTTCGTTTCGTCGATCACGCGGTAAAGCGGATCGTATCGATTTTTTCTTTAATTTTTTCATCAATTCCCATATCTATATTAACATTATTAATATGATATTAAATGATATTAGTTAATTTATGAAAATATTCTTATGTTCAATTTATTCCTCATCGATCAGAACAAAAGAAAGAATGAGGATTATGTAATCAATTAGCCATAAAGGCATTATTGAATTTTATCGGTGAAACCTGCATTCGGATCCTTCCAGAAATCCAGTTACTAGCAACTACTAAAATCTACTAAATTCGTTGTTAGTTAGAGGAGAAGATTTCCCAAAACCGTGAAGAACCTACTAAAATCCAAGTGTCTTCTTTTTTTGAGAATCGTTTTTATGAATATTATCATATGAAAATTCCCGGCCCCCAAAATTTTGCTCACTCAAAATTACGAGTTCCGCAGATTTCGAGTTTCAGAACTTCCCCGCACCCCAAATATTTTTCATGAGCTAACCCACGACATCACAATCATTAACAATTGTGAATTTCCATACTAGTGTGGTAATTCACTATAAGTAATCGTCTTTGTTGTAAAACCGGCAATTAAGAACATTTTGAAAATAGTGCACCTGCCACCATCGGCAAAACTCGTGTACAAAGTACTGGAAACGAGCGGCCAGCTGACCCAGAAGGATCTCCGAGACCTCCCTCCCGTCCCGGACCGTGCGCTACGCACTCCAGCGGTTCCGGGAAGAGCAGATCCTCATTGAGCGTCACTATTTCACGGACGCACGACAGAGCCTGTACGAACTGAACAAGCCTGCCGGTATGGTTGCAGGGTAATTTCTTCTTTTTTGGCCTTTCCGGGGAATTCCTGTTGATTCGTTCTCCTGTGTGCTTCGTTCCTCAGGGAACCCGAAAACTGCCCAACAGCAAAATTTTCCCGTACCCAAACCAATGTCCAGACTATGAAGACCGGCACGGGAACGAACAAAGTAAAGAAAGCTACCCTCTCACCAGATGACACGCTCAAAAAATTCTTCGCCCGCCACCCGTCCCGGGCTGACATCTTCACCGAATCGGTCAACCGGGTGATGACCCGGCTCGCGCTGAAGCACAACGCGCTCAACCTTGCGCAGGGCTTCCCCAATTTCCCCTGCCCGGCCGAGCTGAAAGAGGCCGCCTGCAGGGCAATCAACGTCGACTACAACCAGTAATAACGTGGGGGTCGAAGGATCTCCGCGAGGCACTCGCCGCCGGGTGAAACAGTTCAACGGGATAAGCTTCGATCCCGAGTCAGAGATCACCGTGACCTGCGGTTCGACCGAGGCGATGATGGCCTCGATGATGGCCATCATCCGGCCGGGCGATGAGATCGTCGTACCCGAGCGGTTCTACGAAAACTACGGTCCCGACGCACAGATCTCCGGGGCCGTCCCCCGGTTCGTAACGCTCGAAGACGATTTCTCCGTCAACGAAGAGAAATGGAAAGCCGCGTTCAACAGGAAGACCCGTGCGGTCATCCTCAATACCCCCAACAACTCGATCGGGAAAGTCTTCTCGAAGGAGGAACTCCGGTTCATCGCAGACCTCTGCATCGAACACAACGCGATCACTGACGAGATCTACGCGCATATCCTCTACGATGGGAGGAAGCACATCTCGATCGGCACCCTCGACGGAATGGCCGACCGGACGATCACCATCGGGTCCTTCTCGAAGACCTACAGCGTCACCGGGTGGCGTGTCGGGTATGCCCTTGCCGGTGCGGAGCTGACGGGGCGGATCCTCCGGAAGATCCACGATTTCCTGACGGTTGGGGCTCCCGCACCGCTCCAGCAGGCATGTGCGGAGGTGCTTGCGCTACCGGAATCCTACTACCGAGGCCTCGCCACTGAGTACGACCGCAAGAGGAAGATCCTTTTCAACGGCCTCCGCAAGACCGGGTTCTCCTGCTCGCTTCCTGAAGGCGCGTACTACATCTTCACGGACATCGACGGCTTCGGCATGAAGGATACCGAGTTCGCTCAGTATCTGGTCGAGAAGGTCGGGATCGCAGCGGTCCCGGAGAGTTCGCTCTATCATCATGGGGGGGATACGAAACTCCAGTTCACCTTCTCGAAAAAGGATGAGACGCTGATCGAGGCGTGCAACCGGCTGGAAAAGATCAAACTTTAAGGGAGATTGCGGGAGAAAATTACTTGTATTTCCGCCCGGATTTATCGTTTTTCTGCCCGGCGTTCTCATTCTCCTGTAATTTGGCGGCGACAGGAATTTCCCTCAGCCGGTATGTATCGACAACGTCTCAATATTTAAGCCTGATTCAACCAAAACTTACAGAGAACTCCTGCCGATCCCGGCCCGGACTGAACCGTTCATCGCCGGAAATGGTTTTATCGCGAAGCTCCCGGAAAAAGTCAGTAGACAATCATCGAAACGATAAACATGGATTTCCTCACCGTACTCTCTGCAATCCTCTTTCTTTTTCTGATTATCGGAATCGGGTACGTCCTGCGGAAACACGGTTTTCTCAATAGTACCAGGGTCCACTGGATCTCCCATATCCTCGTCAACATCGCTTTCCCCGCACTTACGATCAGCAGTATGCAGATCCCGTATACCGACGCTGCGGCAGGAATCGCGGACAGCACCCTCGCGCTCGCATTCGGGTACTACATCGGAGCGTTCTTCCTGAGCCTCGTCATCTGCCATTTCATCCCGTCAAGCAAGACGGAGAAGGGGGTATTCCAGTTCATGCTAGTCTTTCCGAACGTTGGGTTCATGGGGATCCCGGTCTCAGCGGCGATACTCGGACCCGACGCCCTCTTCTATGTCGTCCTCTTCAACCTCCCCTTCAACCTGCTGGTCTTTACGATGGGTGTCTACCTTCTCGCCCACGGCCGGCCCGGGAAACTCGACCCAAAAGTTCTCCTTACCCCGGGTCTTGTTGCATCCATCATCGGCCTCGCCTTCTTTCTCACCGGGTACGACATCCCGTTCCCGGCCGATGCCGCCCTCCACTGGATCGGTGAGGCCACAACCCCGCTTGCTATGATTGTCATTGGCGCCATGCTCGCGACCCTGCCGGTCTCGCGGCTCGCTGGAGACTGGCGGATCGTGCTCATCTCCGGCCTGAGGCTTCTTTTCCTCCCAATCCTTGCCTTTCTTATCCTCACCCCGTTTATCCACGACAAACTCCTGCTGGGCACCATCGTTCTCCTTATAGCGATGCCGGTGGCGGCAAACACGGTGCTGCTCTCCGAGGAGTATAAAGTGGACGCGACCCTGGCATCCCAGGGGGTCTTCCTCTCGACCGTCCTCTGCCTCGCGACCATCCCCCTGCTCGAACTGTTCCTGTTTGCGTAAACGTGCCGGGTGATGCTGGTCTGGTTCCCGTATTGCCGGGTCACTGGAGATTTTCCGGAGATTGAATCCGGAAAACCTGAAATCCTATGAGGGGTATTGTATCCTTTACCGGAAGCAGAAGTTACCGGAGAACGGTTTACTCTATGAAAGAAGAGCTGGATCAGAACCTTTCAACCCCGGTATCAGGGCAGAAAGTCACCGTGTGGGAAAACGGTCCGTACCTCGTCACCGGTTCGATCTCTCTTGCCGAGCTGAAAATTACTCACGATGTAGCAGGCTATGCCATTGGCTGGAAGGAGATGCGGCGGTATCCCCAGCGGGACGAGTACTCACTCTGCCGGTGTGGTCATTCTTCCACGAAGCCATTCTGCGACGGTACTCACGGAAAGATCCATTTTGACGGCACGCCGACCGCTGGCCATGAATTGTACAGGGAGGGTGTTGAGGAGATCGACAGTCCAAACCTTACCCTGATCAATAAGAAAACCTTCTGTGTCCATGCCCCGTTCTGCCAGCGGTCGGGCGGGATCTGGAACCTGACCCGGCAGTCGGACAGCGATGAGGCCCGGGAGACCGCAATCGAAGAGGCGGGTAACTGCCCCTCCGGTCGTCTCGTTGTATGGAATACGGAGACCGGGGATCCGATCGAACCGGTCTTCGAACCATCGATCGCCATCGTCGAGAACTCGCTCAAAGGAGAGCACGGGCCGGTCTGGGTCCGGAGCAGGATCCCGGTCGAATGCCCGGATGGATCGTTCCTCGAAACCCGGAACCGGCTGACCCTGTGCCGGTGCGGGCGATCGTGCAGGAAACCATTCTGCGACGGAAGCCACCTCGAACCTGAATATGATGCCGGACCATGGGGTCCGACCAACGTTTTTATAGTTGTCCTGCCATGGAACTCCCGAATTAAAAGGAGTTCTTCTGGCAACCACCAATGACGGAAAACTGGAGCTGCTCACCGACAGAAACAGCGTGCTCGTACTCGTCGATTACCAGCCAACGATGATCAGGAGCATCACATCGGGCGATAAGGTATACAAAAAGCGGCCTATTGTGCGGCAAAAGCGGCAAGTATCCTCAAGGTGCCGGTCGTTCTCTCGACTATCAACCCGGCTTCGAACGGCGAGTTCTTCCCGGAGATCACAAAGCTCTTCCCTGGGCAGGAGATTTTCGCACGGAAGATCCCGAGCTTCGACGCGTTTGAGGAGGAGAAAACCTGGAATGCGGCAAAAAAACGGGAAGAAAGAAGATCGTGATCTAGGGCCTCTGGACGAGCATTTGTTTTGCCTATACTGCACTCCACGCGGTCCGGGAGGGATACGAGGTGTACGGGCTGATGAATGCTGCCGGAGATTCAACGCCGGATACCCACAAGTACGGGATCAAGCGGATGCTCCAGGCAGGAGTTACGCCAATTACTACCGAGTGTCTCGTCTCCGAATGGATGCATGACTGGACCAACCCGAAAGCGGGGGAGCTGGTCAGTGAGGTCTATACAAAATTCGGCGTGATGATAGGACTCCACTGATCCGAAACAGGAAGACTGTGCATCCCGAAGGGGTTACCGGGCCACCGGACACACCCGATGGTTACTCCATCCGGGCTCTGCTTTTTTTTAAATCCCTTGCTTTTGTATCCCCATCTTTACCTCGGGAACATACGTCTTAAGCAGTAGCGAGAGGCTCACCACCGTTACCGAACTCAGTGCCATCGCAAAGGCGGCAAACTCAGGACGGAACGTAAGCCCGAACGGGAGATACAGGATACCGGCAGCGACCGGTATGAGGGCCGCATTGTACGCAAACACCCAGAAGATATTGCCCCGGATCCGGCCCATAATCTTTTTCGAGAGCTGGATTGCGGCGACCGAATCGAGAAAGTCGTCCCGGATCAGGACAATATCCCCGCTCTCGATTGCAACATCCGTTCCTCCGCCAATCGCGATCCCGACATCCGATTGGGCGAGGGCCGGGGCATCGTTGATGCCGTCACCGACAAAGGCGACGATCTCTCCCTTCTCCTGGAGGGCTTTTACTTCAGCAGCCTTGTCCTGCGGCAGGACCTCGGCGATGACCGTTTCGATGCCGATCTGCCGGGCGACAGCCTCCGCGGTGCGCCGGTTATCCCCGGTGATCATGACGATCTTCTTCCCCATGGATTTCAGGGCCTCAACCGCGGCGTTCGAGGTGGTCTTGAGGGGATCGGCGATCGCCAGGATCCCGGCCATCTTCCCGCCGGACGCCATGAGGATCGCCGTCTTTCCGTCCTCCTCGAACCGGACCAGCGCCGCTTCCACCTCTGCGGGAATGACGAACCCCATCTCCTGCAGGAGCGAACAGCTCCCGACAAGAACCACGCCGCCAGAGACCAGCGCGGTGACTCCCATGCCCGCGGTTGTATCGAACTGCTCTGCCGGAACGAACTGAACGCCCCGTTCCTCCGCTCTCCGGACAACCGCCCGGGCAAGCGGGTGATCCGAGTTCTTCTCGACACTCAACGCGAGGGAGAGTAACTCAGCCTCGGAAGTTTCCCGCGCCACGATATCGGTGACCTCGGGTTTTCAGCGGGTAAGCGTCCCGGTCTTATCGAAGACAACGACGCTCACTTTTTCCAAAACCTCAAGCGCTTCCCCGTTTTTGATCAGAACGCCCAGCTCCGCCCCGCGCCCGACCCCTACCGTGAGCGCTGTAGGCGTCGCAAAACCGAGGGCGCACGGGCAGGCTATCACAAGGACGGAAATAAGCGCCGTGAGCGCAAAAAGCAGGGTCCCTCCAAGGATGAAATACCACGCAATGAATGCGAGGGCTGCGATTCCAAGAACCGTGGGAATAAAGTACGTAACCGCGAGGTTGGCAATCCGCTGCACCTGGGGCTTCGACCCCTGGGCCTCTTCTACGAGCTGGATGATCTGGGCGAGCACCGTCTCCTTCCCGACCTTCTTTGCCTTTACGGAGAGGCCACCATTCTGGTTGATCGTCCCGGCCACGACATTGCTCCCATGCCCCTTCCGGACCGGCACCGGTTCCCCGGTTATCATCGACTCGTCGACGTAACTTGCACCGGCCACGACATTGCCGTCGACGGGGATCTTTCCCCCGGGCTTTACCATTACCACATCATCAACGATGATGTCTTCGATCGGAAGCTCCTGTTCGTTGCCGTCCCGGACCACAGTCGCGGTCTTCGGCCTCAGACCGGCGAGCTTTTTGATGGCATCCGATGTCCTTCCCTTGGCCCGGGCTTCGAGATATCTCCCGAGCATGAGGAACGCGGCGAGCATGATCGCCGTGTCGTAGAACATGAACTCGGGGGTCAGGATCATCCCGAACGTGCCGAGGACGCTTGCGACAAACGCGGTCCCGGTACCCATCGCGTACATGGCGTCCATGTTCAGCGTCCGGTTGTTGAGCGCCATGCGGGCGCCCGGAAAATCGGAGAGGCGACATAGACAAAGACCGGCGTGGCGATGACGAGCATGATATACGCGAGGATCTGCATCGTTATCGGAAGAGGCACCCACATCGCCGCCATCAGGAGGATACTGACCGCAAAACCTACCCTGAACCGGAGGGATTTGTCGTGAAGATCGCGATCTCGCGCCCTTTTTCTCCGCCTCCTCGCTCACTTCCCCGGCGATCCCGAGGTACTGATAACCCGCGTCCTCTATCACTTTTTTTACGTCATCGATGGTTGTGAGGGACGGGTTGTAGATAACAAAGCCTTCTCGATCCCCCGTGGAGTTCCTTAAGTGATGTTTCGATGGTCTGGACGCACGTCGCGCACACCATGCCGCCCACCTTTATCGTCACTTCGTGATTGACGACCTCATACCCTGCATCGCGGACAGCTTTTTCGAGGTCGGTGAGTTTCACCTTCGCAGGATCATACTCCACCCGGGCGGAATCGGTGCCGAAATTTACCTGCGCACCGGTCACATCCTTGAGCTTCGATAAGGATTCCTCGATATTGATAGCGCAGGTGGTACAGCTCATCCCGGAAATTTTCAGCTCGACTTTCTTCCTCTCCGCGTCCGTCATGGGTATCTTCCTCTGCTCTCCCTGTTGTCGTGACATATATTTAGATTCTCGGAGATGGTGCATGCATCGCACACAAGCGGGGTCCGGCCGGAACCATCGACCGGGGCAAAACCGGAATTTCACCCTGGACCTGATAGATTAAATAGGAGGAGGAGAATTAGCGATCAGTGGAGGTAAGAAATGGCAATCGATCCAATCTGCAAGATGACGGTTGATGAGAAGTCAGCAAAATTTACGAGCTAGTACAAAGGGAAGAAGTACTACTTCTGTGCACCCGGCTGCAAGAAGAAGTTCGACGCAGATCCCGCAAAATACGCTTGAAAGAGAGTGAGTCTTTCCGGGGATCTCCCGGTTGGCCCTATTTTCCGCACCCACATCCATGCGGGTGCTCGCCCGGCACCCACCGGTCGCCATCCTTCCGGAGCTCCTTCTTCCAGATCGGGACTCCGGCCTTGATCGTCTCAATGATATAACGCGATCCTTCGTACGCTTCCTTCCGGTGACCGGCACCGACGATGATAATAAGGATGTTCTCACCGACCGCAAGCCTGCCGATCCGGTGGATGATATCGACCGAAAGGAGACCGAATTTTGCCTTTGCATCCACCGCGGTCTGTTCGAGTTCTTTTAAGGCGACTTCCTCGTAGGACTCGAGCTCCATCTCACAGATGTCGTCATCCCGGACGATCCCGTCAAAGAGGACGATTGCACCCATGCCGCACTGTTTGGCATCGTTGATCAGATTCCCGATATCAACATCTTCCTTCTGGATGGCGATCATTGCTGCACCCTGCCTCCGCCCCTTCAACCGCCCGCAACCGGGGGGAATACTGCTACTTCATCGCCATCAGCGACAAGAATTTTTTCCGCATCGGCGGTGTCAACGCGTTTGGTGTTCCGCGTCAGGATGACAAACTCGCGGAATGCACCGTGCTCGTCAAAGATAGCATCGTATCCTTCCTTGTTCTTTCCTGCAACCTCTTTGATAAGACCGGTAAGGGTCGTCCCAGGTGCTGGCGTTGCCAGCACAGCGATTCCGAGCAGTTCCCGGAACCGTGCAAAAAAACGGATCTTTACGCTCATCGTGATTTCCTCGTCTGTTTCAGATTGTTTCTCGGGTATGGGAAATTTTTTGTCCGATCGTCTGACGTTCATCCGATCGTTTATCGGATCGTCCTGTCCTGTCTGCTTTTTATTTTAACCGCAGTCCTCTTTACCTTTGTTTTCCGGTACCACAGGCTGAGCAGCAGGAATTGGCTTCAACACAGATCTCCTCTGCCCGGGACTCCATCCCGTCCCAGATGAGGAGCCGGCCGGTGAGGAGGTTTCCCCGTCCAAGGAGATATTTCAGAACCTCGGTTGCCTGGATCATGCCGATGAACCCGGGCGTGACCCCGACCACCGGGAAGACCTCTTTTGGCGGCGCTTTTGGAAAGATACAGGCAAGGCACGGGGTCTTCCCGGGGAGGATAGTCGTTGCCTGGCCATAGAAACCGCGGATAGCGCCATGGAAGAGGGGGATCTTTTTCCGGAGGGCAACGTCGTTGAGGAGATACCGGGTAGTGAAATTGTCCATTGCATCGACGATACCATCCACATTTCCGATCATCTGATCCGCATTCGTCTCGTCAATCTTCCGGTCTATCGCGGTGACGACGATATCCGGATTAATCTCCCGGAGTTTCTCCTCCGCGGATGCCGTCTTCTTCCTCCCTACGTCCCGGTCGAAATGGAGGATCTGCCGGTTGAGGTTGGACTGGTCGACCACATCCATGTCGACGATGGTTATGTGCCCGACTCCTGCGACCGCAAGATAGATCGAGACCGGGGAACCGAGGCCACCGGCGCCCGCGATGAAGATATGGGCATTTTTAAGTTTCTCCTGCCCTTCATCGCCAAAGAGCATCATCTGGCGCTTGTAGCGCTCCCGTTCCCGTTCCGTTATCATCCGTCACCGTTTTCTGATATAATTTTCAAAGGGATGCACTCATTGCTGGCACTCCACATCATTGTCGTGATCGTGGATGTGCGGGTTTTTCTCCTCCCATTCGGGAAGGTGGTGTCGTCTTCGGTAGTCATTGATCGCCTTGTGGATGCCCTCCTCGGCAAGGACCGAGCAGTGCATCTTAATCGGGGGCAGGCCTTCAAGGGCCTCGGCAACCGCCTTGTTCGAGACCTCCCAGGCCTCTTCGAGCGTTTTTCCCCTCACAAGTTCGGTAGCCATGCTGCTCGATGCGATCGCTGCCCCGCACCCGAAAGTCTTGAACTTCGCATCGACGACGATGTTGTTCTCGATCTTCAAGTAGATCTTCATGATATCGCCACAGACGGGGTTTCCGACTTCACCGATACCATCGGCGTCCTCCATCTCCCCGACGTTACGGGGGTTCTTGAAATGATCCATCACTTTGTCGCTATACATCGCACTTCCGGTCCTTTTCGGTTTTCTGATACAGCGGAGACAGCTCCCTCAACCTAGATACAACCTTCGGGAGCACGTCCAGGATCACGTCCACATCGCCGGACTTGTTCGCGTCGCCGAGCGTGAGCCGGAGCGAGCCGTGGGAGATCTCGACCGGCAGACCGGTAGCGAGGAGGACGTGGGAGGGTTCGAGCGATCCTGAGGTACAGGCGCTTCCCGTGGATGCGCAGATCCCTTCGTCATCGAGCCAGAGGAGCATCGACTCTCCTTCGATAAACTCGAAGCTGATGTTGATATTTCCCGGGAGGCGCTTCTCCGGGTGGCCGTTGAGCCGTGCATTCGGGATCTTCTCAAGAATTCCGGTCAAGAGGCGGTCACGCATCGCGGCGACCCGGGCGCTGTATCCGGGGATGTCAGCGGTCGCGAGTTCGATCGCTTTCCCAAGCCCGACGATACCGGGAATATTCTCGGTCCCTGCCCGACGCCTCTTCTCCTGCCCGCCACCGTGGAGCAGATTCTCGATACGAACGCCTTTTCTGACGTAGAGCGCCCCGATGCCTTTGGGGCCATAGAACTTGTGGGCAGAGAGAGATAGGAGTTCGATGTTCTGGGCTTTCACATCGATGGGGACGCTCCCGATCGCCTGGACCGCATCGGTGTGGAAGTAGACTTTGTGCTTCCTGGCGATGGCACCGAGTTCGGCTATCGGTTCGATGGTCCCTATCTCGTTGTTCGCGTACATTATCGTGACAAGGATCGTCTTGTCCGTGATCGCCTTTTCGAGATCCTCCGGGCTGACCATCCCGTACCGGTCGACCGGGAGATAGGTAACCTCGAACCCCTCCTTCTCGAGGAACTGGCAGGTGTGGAGAACCGCGTGGTGCTCGATCTTCGAGGTTATGATATGGTTCCCCCGCTTGCGGTTGGCAAAGGCGACCCCTTTGATCGCCCAGTTGTCGGATTCCGTACCGCCACCGGTGAAATAGATCTCGTCCGGTCCGGCCCCGAGTGCCGTTGCGACCTGGACTCGTGAACACTCGATCGCATCCTTCGTCTCCCGGGCGATGCTGTAGATCGATGAAGGGTTCCCGAAATGCTTGGTAAAATACGGGAGCATCGCGGATACCACGTCGGGTCGGGTGTACGTGGTCGCTGCGTGATCCATATAGATGATGCTTTTCTCTGCCATTCTCCACCTTCTACCTGAATATGTGCACGGATCTCTGAATTATTCTTTCCCCTTTAACGGTCCCGGAACATAACGAAAGCGTCACTCCGGGAAAAGCGGATACGCGATCCACTCTGAATCATGAGGAAGATTCCCCGGGAGCGAGGGGGGGGAGATTTTTCTTGTTCTGCGCCCAATTCACAATTGTGAATGCAATATATTATGGTGCAACGGGGATAACTTAAAGGTTGTGATATGATGGAAGCACCCTGCCAGAAGATAGTTTGGGATGTCCTGCCCGCGATCCGTGCAGCAATTGCCGTGGAACTTGTAAAGGCCGGTGTTTCGCAGGTGGATGCCTCAAGGATGCTCGAGATCGCTCCCTCTGCCGTCTCGCAATACCTCTCCGGGAAGAGGGGATACCGGATCGAGTTCGAGAACGATGTGAAGGCATCGATTGAGAAACTCGCCTGCGATCTCCGGGAAGGGCGCGATGTAAACCTCGTGAAACGCACCTGTGATATCTGCCGCCAGCTTCGCGAAGGCGACGAGAACCAGTGCGGTGCGGATCGTAAGGATCCCCGGATTCTCATTAAGCCCATTCAATCTGTTTTTCCATGAATACCGAGAAGAAGATACAGGTCGTTAAAGAGAGGATCACCTCCCGGGGGTCGATGATCGTCGCGTTCTCCGGGGGTGTAGACAGCGCCCTCCTGGCACTTCTCGCAAAGGAGGCTTTAGGCAGCAGGAGCTGGTGCGTCCTGCTCGACAGCCCGGTGGTCCCGGATTCTGCTGTCAGCGAGGCACGGGAGATCGCAGAGAAGTATCATCTCGATCTGGAGATCCTCCCGGTCTCCGTGATGGAGGACGAGCAGTTTCTCAGGAACCCGGCCGATCGCTGCTACTTCTGCAAAAAGAATTCAGCGGTCGTCCTCAAAGGAAAGAAGGACGAACTCGGCTTCGCATGTATCGCGGATGGTATAAACACCACCGACATGGGCGAGCACCGCCCGGGAATCACCGCAAGCACGGAAGAAGGCATCGTCCACCCTTTCATCGAAGCGGGGATCACGAAAGACGACATCCGGGCGATCGCGAAGGAGCGGGGATATTCGTTCTGGAACAAGCCCTCTGCTGCCTGCCTCTCCTCGCGCATCCCGTACGGGGAAGCGATAACATCCGAAAAACTCCGGATGATTGAGAGGGCCGAGGCCTTCCTTGCCGGGAAAGGATTCTCCCAGTTCCGGGTCCGGATGCACGGGAATATCGCACGGATCGAGGTCACGGACGACGAGATCCCAAAAATACTGAAGATACGCGGGGAATTGATAAAGAAATTAAAACCGCTTGGTTTCCGGTACATAGTGCTCGATCTCGAAGGATACCGGAGCGGGAGCATGGACGAGGTGCTTGACCGGGAAGAGGAGCCCGGCCACAGCTGAGGTATCGGATTATGGTGGATATTTTCAAACTACTGCCCTGCATCAGGATTGACGATGAGAAATTCGAGAAGGCCACCCACGAGGTCATCGAAGAAGTGCCGTTCGCCCTCTTCGTCAACGGGAGGCACGCGATGACCGCGATGCTCAGTCCGGTGGCGCTCGAAGACTTCGTCACCGGGTACCTCTTCACCGAGCAGATCGTAAAAAATGTCGATGAGATTGAGTCGATCCGGATCGAGAAGAACCGGCTAAGCGTGATAACGAAGAATCTCTTTAAGGTTCTCGGCCCCAAAAAGACCATCCTCTCCGGCTGCGGGGGAAGTGCCTCCTTCATCGATGCCGAGAAACTCCCGAAGATCCAATCCGACTTCACGATCAGCACCGGGGCAATCGGGAGCCTCCTGAAATCCGTCCTGAACTCGGAGCTTCACCGGACAACAGGTGGGATCCATATCGTCGCTCTCGCGGACAAAGAAAAGATAATTGCTGTTTCTGAGGATATCGGGAGGCACAACGCTCTCGATCGGATCATCGGCAGCGGCCTCCAGAGCGGAGTCGATTTTTCGAAGACCTTCGTCATTGTCTCCGGGCGGATATCTTCCGAGATGGTCAGGAAATGCCTGATAGCAAACATCCCGGTCATCGTCTCCCGGGGCGCGACCACGACCCTTGCGGTCGAGATCGCTGATAAGGCCGGGCTCACCGTGGTCGGATTTGTCCGTGCGGGACGGATGAACGTGTACTCCCACGTGCACCGGATAGAAGGAGCTGAAACGACCTGAACAGTCTGAAGTCCCGATAACCTCAGCGTTTGAGGAAGGGCAGGAGCTGGCAGACCTGACAAAGCTCCCCGGAGCAGGGGTCGCCGCATTGTCTGCAGTGCCGGAGCGGTCCTGCGATTTCCGCTTTCCCGAGATGTTCCCGGATCTTTTTCCGGCTGGTGACCAGATTCTTCATGGTGCCGGGATACTGGCATTCGAGGCCTGACAGCATCGTCCTCACCTCTGCACGGAGTGCGAACCGGGTGTACGGGCATTCCGGGAGATCGTTCCAGTACCCCCGGATAATGAGATAGGCAGCGATCTCTTTTTCGGAGATATCCCGGAGAGGCTTTATCCGTGGGATGAAATTTCCCGTATCCTCCCCGCTCTCCCGGATGAGCCGGGGAAGATCTCCCCGCAGGGTGTTCATCAGCACCGACTGCGCCTCGTCATCGAGGTTGTGGCCGGTCGCGAGCCGGGTCGCACCCGCCCGCCCGGCCGCAGTGGCAAGCGCTTTCTTCCGGAGGATACCGCAGACCGTGCAGGCCTGCTGCTCGCGCCCTTCGAGGAAGGTGTCGAGCGTTCCTCCGAAGTAATCGGAAAACGAGATCGTGTGGTGCTCGATCCCGAGCTCCCGGGTGAGTGCCTCCGCAGCTCCGATAGTCTCCTCGCGATACCCCGCGATCCCTTCGTCTACGGTAATTGCAATGATGCTGACATTGTCCCACTGGAGAAGCAGCGAATGTAAAAGAAGGAGAAGCGCGGTGCTGTCCTTGCCCCCGCTCAGGCCAACCGCAATGCGATCGCCATTGCGGATCAGGCCGTATTCCCGTATAGCCGACAGCACCCGGGCCTCAATATCTTCTGAAAGGTGCTTTCCGCACAGGTGCCGGTCCGGTTCCCAGAGGCAGATCACCGCAGCTTCCCCGCAGAGAGAACATCCGGGGCGATCGGTCCTGCTGCCCGCCACCCTTATCCCCCGTGCGAGACCCGAATGATCTTCAATTCCGCATCTCCCCCGACAACGGCATCTTCGGGGAGAAGCTTCCCGTTACATGTGACAAGAATCTCGTTTGGCCGGATCCCAAGACCGAGGAGCACCTGCGCTACCGTGACGCCCTCCGCATTGACAACCACTTTGCTTTTATCCGGGAGGATGATTCGCATAAATCTTGAAAGGAAAGTCGGTGTATGCGGTCTTAAATATCCCGTTTGGAGTGAAACCCGGCCATCTATCTCACCGGAAACCCGCCTTCAATTTTCGCTTCCGATTCCCGCCTCTGATTTGCAGTGCGGGCAGGTGGAATTTTTTAGAAACAGCGACGGAGTGATAAAAAAGAATGGCAAACAGGACAAGAGGAATGTGCAGAATGCAGGATGATGCATCTCTCCGGGAGGAGAGCTTCCGGCTGAAGGAAGAACGGCGCGCGATCCTCTCCCCGCACAAGACCATCCTCCTTCCGGCAATCGATGCCTGCAGCCCAATGGCAGATATGATCACCGCAGATGAACTCCGTCTCGTAAAGGCCCGCAACCCCGGGGCAGCGGTTGTCTGCTATGTCAACACCACCGCCGAAGTGAAAGCCGAGAGCGATATCTGCTGCACGTCGTCGAATGCGGTTAATGTCGTGAATGCTGTCGGGGAAGATACTATCATCTTTGTTCCCGACCGCAACCTCGCGGCGTACTCGGCACGGTTCACGAAGAAGAAGATCCTGCCGTGGAACGGGATCTGCATCGTCCACGACCAGATTACCCCGGACCACGTCCGGGAAGCCCGGCTGGCCCATCCCGAAGCGGAAGTCCTCGTCCACCCGGAATGCCGGCCGGAAGTGATCGAACTTGTGGACCATGTCGCAAGCACCTCCGGCATCATTCGGCTGGTCGGGGAATCCCAAAAGAAGGAGTTCATCATCGGGACGGAAGTCGGGATTTTGCACCGGCTCGCCAAAGAGGTCCCGGAGAAGCGGTGCTATCCGCTCTCCTCATCGGCGGTGTGCAGGAACATGAAGAAGACCGATCTTGTGAAAGTCCGGGATGCACTCCTGACCATGTCTCCCCGCATCACGGTTCCAGAGGATGTCGCTGCCCGCGCCCGGACAGCCATCGAACGGATGCTCGCACTCTGACCTGACCGGTCAGCCCTTTTCTTCCGACGGGCTCTTTTCCGGGAGTGTCTTCTCTGCCGGAGCTTTCTGCATAGCCATTAACTTGTTGTACGTCTCTTCCCCGACACACTCCTTTGCATACTTGCACCACTGAACGCAGGAGGCGATATCGTTGAAGACCTCAAACCCGCACCTGCTGCATTTCACCGAGATGTCGTTTGAGAAGAGCTCAACTTCCTCGCCGCACTGGGGACACTTCTTTATCGCGAGGGTCGGGGTTTTCAGGTTAAACGAACCGGGGCAGTGATCGAGCATGAAAGAATGTTTACGGTCATCCTTTATGGAAGTGCGGGCAGGCCCTCATGCAGGCGCTGCACCGGGGAATCGACCGGGCCGCGATCCGGTTCACCAGAGCGTTTGAGACGGGCTCGAACGCCTTCACCCCGATGGACCAGCGAAGGAGGGTAATAAGTGGAGACATTATCGGGCCGCCGGTCACGTTGATGCACCTGAACATATCTATCGTACCGGTGCCGAGGGCACCGGTGGGGCATGCCTCGATGCAGGCCCGGCACGAGCGGCAATTCCCTGCCAGTTGATTACGGGCAGGTCCGGGCTCGATCTCCCGGTCGGTCAGGACCGCTCCCAGGGCCAGGCGGTTCCCGAACCGGGGGGAGATGAGGAGGGTGTTGTTCCCAATCCACCCGAGACCGGCATCCTGCCCACAATGCTTGAGAGAGATGCTTCCCATAACCTTCCCGTCACGGATGATAACGGAGTTTACTGCGGCAGCATCCGAACCTCCTCCCTGTAAACGACGGACGAGATGATCGGAGACCCGGGCCAGATCCCCCTTCAGCTCGCGGATCCGGGGTGCCGTATCGGAGAAAGGTCCGTAAAAGAGATCATCCCCTATCACCCGGCCGAAGATTATCAGCGTCCGGCATGAGGAAAGAACGGCATTCGGGTGACGGCCGGGCGGGGCGGTCACGTTCGTAACCGGGGCAATGACAAAGTCGTTGATATCATGCTCACGGAAAAGTATCTCCAGGTACTGACGGTATCCCGGCCTGGATGCCCTGCCGCTCATTACACTGAATAGGAACAAGGAAGCATAAAACCACGGATCCGATCTTCCCACGGTCTTCTCTCAATCCTCCCTCTATTTCAGTAACGGGAAAGAAACCGGGTTATCGTGGTCCGGGAAGAATGGATCCGGAGATCTGCCGATGCAATTCAAACCGTCCCCCTACCATACAAACATGTAATATCGCACGCCTCGTAAGTACCCGGCAGACATGGACAGCAGGCCTATCACCGCAGTAAAAAACCTCACCGCGAAGAAACCGGTCTTCCGGCTCTCCGAGCTCTTGCCCAGGCTCGATGAGTCGTATCTCGACCTTTCTCCAGAGGAGGTTCTTGCAGAAATACAGCCACATCTCGCCTCCCTCCAGATGAAAGCAGTAAAATCAGAGGAGGATTACGTTTTCTTACACACCGGCCAGTCCCCGGTTGTCGCACCCGGCGATCCCGAAGCCGGGCGGCAGGCAGCATTTTTCGCCGGGAGGAGAATCCCGGCGCTCATCGAGCAAAGCATCGAGGAATATATCAACAAAAAGGCGTCGAAGAACTGGGACGAACCCGAGACCCTCAAACGGCTCAAGAAGGCCATCGTCGCCCAGAAAGACGATTACTGGCGCCCGGCATACCAGCGGCGCCTCAGGTACGCAAAAGGCTACAGTGTCCTCGGGTATCTCGCGTACCATTTCCCGGTCTATTTCATGCAGGCGAAGCACCTGCTTGCGATGCTCGCGAATGACGGTCTCCTGAAACCATCGATGAACATCCTCGATGTCGGAACCGGCCCTGGCGTTGTCCCTCTTGCTATAGCTGACTTCTATTCACGGCTGGAGAACCGGAAGGCCACCGTCCACTCACTCGAACGTTCCGAAGAGCATATCGAGGCGTTCATGTTCCTCCGGGAGCGGTGCACAGCAAAAGGCACGAATGTAAGCGTCAAGGCACCGATCGCGATGGATATCACGAGCCCGGATCTCGCAAAAGTTCCCGGGAAGATCGATCTCATGATCTTCTCGAACGTGCTCAACGAGCTTCCGGGCGACTCTCCGGATGCCGGCGCGGAGATCGTTACACAGCTCACCGGGAGGCTCGCACCGGATGGGACGGTGCTTATTACCGAGCCTGCCGATGAGGAGAACGCGATGCGGATGCGATCGCTTACCGTTGCTCTTCTCAGGCACGGATTTACGATCTACGGTCCCTGCTCGTTCCTGTGGGGAACGGCCTGTGAGGCCCCGCGGTGCTGGAGTTTTACAAGTGCCCGGCCGATCCTGCCCACGCATATCATGGATGTAATGCGGCAGGATCCGGAGAGGTTCCGGTACGTCAATACCGATATCAAGTACTCGTACGCAATCCTGCGGAAAGACAGGCTGACCCGGCAGGAGTGCCGGCTGCCTGCCGATGCGAAGTTCCTGCGTTTGTCCAAGATCAACCAGCACGTCGGCAAGCGGATCAATGTAGCAGTGGCGAAGATGTCGGACGAGCTTGGGAATGCCAAATCGCACGTGATCAAGCTCTGCGACGGGACGGCGAAGGCACCCATCTATGCGGTGATGCCGGCGTATCATCGCACCGAGGAAAACGAGATGATCATAAAAGCCCCGTACGGATCACTCCTAGAACTGAAAGGCGTTCTCGTCCGGTTCAACAAGGCGCACAATGCGTATAACCTGCTGGTGAGCAGGAATACGGTTGTAACGGGGCTGAAAAATACCGAAAAGTGACGAGGGAGTTATTTACGGACCCGATCCCGGGTTGGGAAAATGATCATAGGATAAATTAATTCAGATTTTTTCGTTTAAGGAACAAGAGCTCGGGGCCATTGCTCCAGGGAAAGATTGTCCATCCCTGCCGGGTGTGGGGCCCCGTCCCGGACCCTGTTGCCCGGAAAGATAGCCGGAACTAGCCCCCTCCCCCCCGACATCATGCTCGCATCCGGCTTCCGGGCATGGATGTCAGCGGACAGAAAAACAGATCATGATATTCCCCAAGATATTCCCCAAGAACCGGTTTTTCCCAAACGAAAGAAGTGAGAGAATGAATTACGTTTGTTCTCCGGATTATCCCCCGGCAACTACCGGTTTCGCAAATCGTTCCGGCATTGTTGACATACCTGACAAACCCTGGCCCGGCTTGCTCCACGAGGTCGGTATCGGTTTTTTTCCGATGCCGGACGTTCCGGGAATGACCTAAAAGAAATTCCTTTGTAAAAACCCATTCGTACTCCGGTTCTGCGCAAGAAGAAGGGCGAGACGGGAATACGGTATCTTTTTTATTAGACAAATTCTGACACGGGCGGGTAATCCGACATCTGCTCCCATGACAAAGGAAGAAGAAAATCAGGAAGGGTTAGTGAAACGAGACACGCAGTTTTTTAATAAGTTCCAGTTGGTTTTTCGCCTCGATCTTTTTCTGTTCCTCAATCTGGCCCATGATCTTGGCGATCGGTATTACCAAGGTATAGAGTTTCATCGGCCTCCCTTTATTGGGAGATGCAGTCTCCTGGGATTTTATCCAGCCCTCATCTATCAGGGATTTCATGGCCACGCTTACTTTAGGCTGGCGCAGATCCGTACCCCGTTTTCAATCCCCCGGGTCGTCGCTTCCGGAGTATTTGCAAGGAATACCAGGATTCTTGCTACATTTTTCTTGGTCCCGATATCCATCAGGAGTCGGATGATCTCCTCCTCTTTTTCCGTGAAATACGTTGCGCTTTGTTCTTTCATTCTCTCCCCACACAGGAACCGGTTTGGTTGACCAAATTGTATTATTAAATTAATATATTTTGTGGAAGCGGGTGGGAGAGGCGAAGCTGATCCGGAAAAATGATGAATTGGATCAGTATACGGAGAAAACGTTGTTTCGTGTGTTCGTCAACCCGTCGGTGTTTCTCACCCGCGCGGTATAACTCCCGGTTGCCGCCGAAGAAAGAATAGTTACTGTGCACGTAATATGGGAGAAATCAATCACCACGACATTATAGGCAATAATCGTTGTTGAACTCCGGGTAAGCGTGACCGTAACCCCGGGCCGGATATTTGCACCCGGCATCGTGAAGATTACGGTAGTGCCGCGTGCCCCACTGCCCGGGGAGAACGCCGGGTTGTTCGGGATTGTCGGCGCAGGGCTGTTAACGGTGAAAGAAAGGGTTCCTGTTGATTTTCCGGCTGAATTTGTTACAACAAGAGACCATGTGCCCGCAGTCACTTCTGCCAGGTTGATTGAGCAGGTCATCTGAGTTGGCGAAACATACGCTACACTGGTTGCGACAAGATCAGTATACCCGGCCCGGGTCAGTTTCACCGTTGCCCCCGGCTGGACGGTCCCCGTAAGAGTAACGCTGACCGGCCACCCGCGGTTTCCGGATGTCGGCGATCTCGCGGTGAGGGCGGGCGTGGGGCTCGCAATGGTAAACCCATTCGATAACGTTGCTGACTGGCCATCAGTGTTCGTCACGACAACGTTCCATTTTTCTGCGGTGGCTCCAACAAGGCTTACCGTGCAGCTGATCTGAGTTGACGATACCACGGTGACACCAGTCGCGACAATATCCGGTTGGCCGGCCCGGGTTAAGCGGACTGTTGCGCCTGTCTGGAACCCGTTCCTGCCACGGAGGTTATAGCAACCGATGACCCCCGGTTCCCGGTAGCCGGGGTAATGCTCGTAACCGTGACAGACGTACTTGTAACCGCAAACCCGTTGGGGAGTGAGCCGAAGAGACCATTCGGATTTGCACCATGACATTCCACGCTCCGGTAGTTGCATTAACGAGACTGAAGGTGCAGTTTATCCGGGTTGCAGAAATGACATTCACGCCGGTTGCCGGAATATCAGGGGAGCCGGCACGATTCAGCCTGACCGTTGCACCCGCGATGAACCCGGTTCCCGCAAGGTTTGTTATAGCGACCGTGGATCCCCGGGCCCCGGTCGCCGGCGTGATTGCGGTCACCGCGGGGGCAGGGTTCATCGAGAACCCGGCGATAATCGTGTGGTCAGCGACTATGTTGGTGAAGGTATAGCTGGTCTGGCCGTTCAGGTCGACAGGATAACCGTCAACGAGCAACGAGGAGGTGATATTCCCGCCTGACGGGGTCAGAAGATACGTCTGGTCTGCCCCACCGGCAACCATTAACGGGCCGGAAGGCGAAATCGATCCGCCGGGCCCTTCGTACGAGGTTATCGTAAAACTCCTCATAGAAGAAATCTGGTATCCGGTTGCACCCCCCGTGTAATAGACCGCCGCCGGGCTAGTTGTGTCGAGGTTGATAACATTCCCTGAGGATTTGATCCCCGATATCTGGATCCGCTGGTTATCCACACCATTAATCAGAGTGCTCCCGTCAACACAGAACTGTGTCCATGCAGACTGCCAGGGCACATCAAGGGTCAGGGTGGATGAATACTGGTCATAGCCATCGATCCAGATATTATTGATATTCCCAATCCCCTTATCGTCACCATTGATAATCAGCTGTACGCCATCGAAGGAAAAACTGCTGATCGTGCTCGATGTCCCGTAGAATGACCCGGTTGTCCCGGTGCCGATAACTAGCTGGACCTCATCGCCCGGGGAAAGAGGATATGTTGGGGCCCCTAGGTGATGCCGGAATATTGTCCCGTCACCCGGAACTCGACCGAACCCCCGGAGACGAGTTCCCCGTCTTTTGCTGCGTTCAGCTGGATGGTATGGCTCGAAGAGGTGAATATCGCCCGTATCACGTGATTTGCGGTTACCGAGTTGAAGGTATAGGATATAACCGGACCTGCGGAAACTCCATCCACCAGGACGTCTGCTATCGCAAACCCAAAACCGGGGCTGATAGTAAATTCCTGATCGGACCCGGAGGCAACGGTAACGGACCCGAAGGGGGAGATGAGCCACCCGCCATCTGACGATGCGGTGATCGTAAACGTCTGCAGGGGTGGGAATACCGAGCTCGTCTGGTTGAGTGTCCGTTGGGTCAGGAGCTGATTGAACGGGCTGTTCAGAACAACATCAACCTTGTGGGGCATCAGGGGGGCTACTGCAACAAGCGTCTCGCCAATCGACCAGATATTGTCGCTGCCGGCACCGGCGAAGGTAATGTTCTGGTCATCGACCCGGAGGGAAAATTCACTCAGTGGAATGGGGTCTCCTCCGGCATGATAGACCCGGATCATCTTGCTTTCATTAAAGATTGCCACATCTGCAACAGGTATTTTTAACGGGGCAGGCTGGGAAAGGTACGTTATGCCGATAATGCCGAGCGCAGTTGCAAAAATTGCAACGAGAATGAGGGGCCCCATTATCTCGGTGATTGCCCGTTCGGAATGTGCTGCCTTGTTCATGCGAATCCGGTCGATCAGATCAGTGAAAATACAAGAAATTCGTCCCTGATATGTGCACTAAGATAAAGATTGTTGGATTATCGGTTGTTATGTATGTTTGGTTGCCGGTTTTTTACCGGGGCCGGCGGATAATTTTTCCCGAAAATGTGCCAAAGAGATTTTGTATCATACAAGATACGGAAGATAACGGAGAAATTATCCGATTTTTGGAAAATGACCGGGGACTTTTTGAAAAAAAAACAATGTGAGGTCATTAGAGAAAAATTTCCCGTTACAAACCAAGACCTGACTGGCGAACTCCGTTATAATAGATCCCGCCATCAGCCCAACCGATGAAATATACAGAGGACTAGCCGCTCGATACGGATTCAACAAGATAAACATCGGTTGCTGTGGGGGTAAAATTACTCAGCCGGATAGTTTTTGAGTCCAAGTCATTTATCACCAGAGTCTTGTTGACAATGAGGCTCGTTTCGGTCGCCTGGATATCGGATCCCTGAACGACAAGGGTTGACTGGAGGGCCGAATAGGATTTAACCCACGTGTGACAAATAAGGTCGCCGTTACCCGAAGGGGATGAATACGGAGGGTTTCCATTTTTATAGACGATATTCAACCACGCAGAACCCGACATCTCCCAGATCTGCGGTGCCATCCCATAGAGAATAAAAAAAAGGCGGGAGTATCTTTCTGGAACGTAATCGTCAGGATATCCCCGGAATGAAGCGGCAGCTCCGTATCTGCCTGGCCGCAATTGTTCCCGGTTTTGGAGAGGGGAATCTTAGATTCGGTATCATCGCTGATCACCACCCGGAGCGATGGCGTATAGGAAAGTTGGTTTTTACCAAGCAGTCCACCACCGGTCTGTTGTTTCATAAACGATATCCGCTGTGCCTCGGTGCGCTTCTTATACTGGGATTCAACAATCGAATCCGGGATCTGGCTGGCACACGCCTCGTTTCTTACTGCGGAGCAATCCAGGTACGGCGGCTGGTTTGGGGCTATCGTTCCGGTGGTAATGACGTTTGAGGATGCCTGGCCGATCAGAACACCGCCCCCGGTGCCCGGACTGCCGGTACTCCCCTGAGGCAGGTACACAACCTGAACCGTATGGGCTCCCGGTGTGACATTGGGAACTACCAGATTTTTCCCGAGCGACCACTGGTTACTGCCATCTGAGACGGTGACGGGTTTTGGGATACCGTCAACAAGGACACTGAATTGTCCGATAGTCAAGCTGTTTCCTCCGTTATGGTAAAGATAGAGCGTCGTCTGGTTGGCATCCGAACTTACCATGAAGTCGTGGTTCGGAATCTCCTGCGGAGCCTGCTGGGAGAAGAGAAAGACTGCAACGACGGAAATGGCAGCCACGACAAGGGCGATAAGAAGAACCGTCCCGATGGCTTCTGATACACCGGAACACGGATCGATCTTCATAATTGGGGATTCTGGTAAAACACTCATCCTCTCACCGGTTTTCAGGCACGTCCTGATGCAATATTGTCGAACGACACATAATAGTCTGCCCGCTGGATATGCAGGGTCACATCATTCCACGTGGGGCTCGGGTTCGAGCCGGTGATATTGAAAAATGCGGTTGTTTTGCTATTCTGTGTTGTGTTCGATACCGTGAAATCCGCTGCATCAAGCGGTTCCTGCACGGCCATTCCGGTAAAAAGAGAACTCCACATCGCTGCCGTCGCACGATCCGCAGTGGTCACCGAGATACTTGCCCAGCTATTCTGCTGGTAAGCATCCACCGAGATATTTAAGGGGCTGAGCGTGCGGAAACGGGAATCAATCCGCACAGGACCGATACCCCCGATCGTTCCCCCGCCGGAGACCTTCACCGGGACAACCGTGACTATAACCGAATTGTTTGCCGATCGCTGAAGGGTATTGAGCGGGGGGACACGATCTGTTACGCCATCAGCCTGGGAGAGGAACACGCCCCCGAGCTCGTACGAGTACTGCTGCCGGATATAGTAATTATTGTTCGAACTGTATTCCAGCGAGGTAATATTGAAAGGAAATTCTCCCTGCTTCCCGGCAGATCCGTGATACGCGCTGCTGTCAAGAGCAAAGGTATCGCCGGTGTCTCTCACCGAGACCGTTGCTGACGAGGCGATCGGTCTCAGCAGGGGGAGAAAGATCCCGCCACCCTGGGTATTGCCCCCGCCGGTACCGAGATTTAAGGGTGTCGAGGTGGTAATAGAACTCAGATTATCGATTGTCTGGGCTGTCCGAAGGGAATAGAGCGTGAATTTGTAATCAGTGAACTGATCCCTCATATTGTTCATCTGGGTAATCTCGCCTTCCCGCCCATTGATGGGTAGCACGTACATCATCCAGATTGACATTGCAGATACAACGAGCGCCAGCAACAGGATGAAACCTATGACTTCTGATAATTCCGCGGTATTTGGGTTGCGGGACCGTGTGAATTCTGCCATTGTCGAAGAAGTCGTTTATTTCTGGTCCTAGATAAGGTGGCCGTTATAAGGAGAAGTGTTATCCGTGACAACTACTGAGAATAGATCTTTACCCGCTTTTAGTATTTTTTCGAGCGTAAATTCCCATCAGGAGAGAGACCGATATGAGAGGTTTCGATGAAAACCCGGAATATTTCAGAAACCAGCCCATGAGAGAAGAATTTTCTTCTCGGTTTGCCAAATGATTGAGATATAGTACAAAAAAAGAACAATTATTCCGGAAAGGTGTTCGATTTGACTCTCTCAGAAGGCTGCGTTCTCTGCCATCAGGGCGCAAAAATGGTGCTCTTTGTTACGGGACGCTGTCACCGGAGGTGCTGGTATTGCCCCTTATCTTCGGAACGGAAAGGGACCGATACCGTATGGGCAAATGATCACCCGGTGGATATCGATAAGGAGATCATCGAAGAGGCAGAGAACATGAGCGCGCTCGGCACGGGAATCACCGGGGGAGAGCCGCTTCTCTGCCTCGATAACGTGGCCAGGTACTGCAGGCTGCTCAAGGATCATTTCGGCCCGGAGCACCATATTCATCTCTATACGGCAAAGGCGCCGTCGGAAGCTGAACTTGCCGCAATGAAAGGACTCGTTGACGAGATCCGGCTCCACCCGCCTCATGAAAACTGGCCTTCAATTCTGGATTCCGATTTTATCGCATCCGCGAAACGGGCGAGAGAGATGGGCTTTTCCATCGGGATCGAGGCACCGTCACTTCCCGGCCTGGAGAAGCTCATCCCGGCACTGCCGTACCTCGATTTCCTCAACATCAACGAGCTCGAATGGGGAGAGACCAACGCGTATGCCATGCGGGAGAGGGGCTACGAGCTTGCCGATGAGCTGCACAATGCAATCGATGGTGCCCGGGCATGGGCGGATGAACTGTGCCGGCACGAGAAGGTTCACTGGTGCTCGTCAGGGTTCAAGGATTCCGTGCAGCTGCGTGAACGGCTGAAGCGTATCGCGGAGAACACCGCCCGTCCGTTCGATGAGATTACTCCTGACGGGACAATAGTATACGGGGTGCTTGAACCTTCCGAAGGGCAGATGAATGCATCCATGGCGTTCTGCGAACGGAAACTGGAACCCGGAAGTTTTGAGAACTGCGGAGACAGAATCGAGATGGCGTGGTGGCTCCTGACAAGATATGCCGACGAGCTTCCCGGGACAAAAACCGTTGTCGAACGGTACCCCAATAATGGCATGATTGTTGAGGTGACGCCGGTTTGAGTATCCGCACTCTCATCGAGCCACTGTACGAACACTATCTCCGGATGCAGGTCCGGCACGTCCCGAACCATATCGCGATTATCCAGGATGGGAACCGGCGCTATGCCCGGAGGCTCGGGGTCGACACCGCACAAGGACACCGGGCCGGCGCGGACAGGACCGAGGAGATGCTTGACTGGGCCCACGATCTCGGGATCAGCCACATCACGCTGTACACTTTCTCTACCGAGAACTTCTCACGGAAAAAAGACGAGGTCGATCATCTCTTTGCCCTTTTCAAGGAGAAATTTCTCCGGGTGCTTGAAGACGAACGGATCAGACGATACAAGATACGCGTGCAGATGGTAGGCGAACGGGCGCTCCTTCCTGATGACCTCAGGACTGCGGTGGACTCTGCTGAAGAGGCGACAAAAAACAACACGGGGTTCCACCTGAATATCGCCCTCGCGTACGGGGGGCGGAACGAGATCGTCCTTGCGGCCCGGGAGATTCTTGAAGCCGTCGCTCAGGGGCAGGTAAAACCGGGGGATATCAATATCCGGATGGTGGAAGAGCACCTCCACAGCGGTAAGAGTATCCCCCCGGTCGATCTCATCATCAGGACCGGGAATGAGTGGAGAACCTCCAATTTCCTGCCATGGCTTGCAAACGGCCACGAATCTGCGGTCTACTTCTGTGCCCCGTACTGGCCCCTGTTCCGGAAGATCGACCTCCTCCGGGCTATCCGTACGTACGACCAGCGGATGATTTCAAAAAACGTCTGATCGCCTCTGAACCTTTTTTTTGGAAAAACAGATCGCGTACTATATTTCCCTGCACGAGAAGAACATCAACTGATACCGCATGGTAAAAAAAAGGGAACGAAAGCGGGTGGCGACAGGCAACGGTTCTCCTCCGGGCTGATATTCTCGATGAGATTGAACGGCAGGGCAGGGATCTTGCGGAAGAATGCAACCTTGCCCTTGCCGACCGGTACGGCATCGATTACCGGCAGAAACCGCAAAAGACCCCTCGACCCGTCACGGCTTCACAGGTCGAGCCTGAGGTATCTTCCCCTGCCCCTGCAAAACCCGCAACGCCAAAACCTGCCGGAAAACAGAGGAAAGATGCCACACCTTCCCGAAGAAAGAAGGAAGACCCGATAAAGAAATTTGTATCCTCCATGATAATCCGCGATGCAGACCCCGCAGCCGTTATCACGAAAGATGAGATGTACGCCGCTTTCGAACGATGGTGCCGGGATAAGAAATTCATCCCAACACCTGCAAAACAATCATTTGCAATTGCCCTGAAAAACCAGCTTGCATTTTCCGAGAGGAATCTTGACGGGATACCTGCATGGGTCAACGTGAGCCTGAAATAACGAACGCCCGTGAGCCGGGACGGCTCACTTTCCAAACCGCCTGATCCGCGACTGGTAATCCCGGAGAATACGGAGGAAATCGACCTTCCGCAGGTATTTCCAGTTCACATCCGAGAAGAAAAGTTCGGAATATGCCGACTGCCAGATGAGGAAATCGGTGAGGTGATCCCCACCGCTTTTGATCACAATGTCGGGCGCATACTTGAACGTCAGGTACGATTCAAGCAGTTTTTCATCGATTTTAGAAGGACTGACACCGGTTTCCGCCATCTTCCGGATGCAGGCGGTGATCTCCTCCCTTCCGCTCTTCCCGACCGCAACAACTACGTCCATGCCCTCACCGGAGATCTCTTCTTTGTTACCGATATGAAGGATCAGGTGGGAAATGGAACTGATCTTATCGATCTCTTCACGATACCGGGTTATCTCGTCCTGCCGGGTTGTCCCGATATGGAAGGTCACGCCCCGGATCCCGGGAGAATTTACCGGCCGGGTCTTTTTGACCCGCGCCGAGATTTCAGCACACCACCGGACGATAAGAAAGAGAATTTCCGGTGCATCGGCCATATCCTGCCCGCTGATCATGAAACACACATGCCCGGGCAGTTCGGTGATCTGTCGCATGAGCAGGCGCTCGTAGAGCCAGTAAATCATTGCTTTTATATAATTGTCCGTGCAGGTTAAAATTTCTTAAGGCCCGGATACGAAGGCCGGTCAATCTGTAACCCAAACCAATTAAGAGGTAAGGTACAAAGATAAGAGAAGAGTACCATGCAATTATCCCTGCGGGAAGACTACCTGGAAACGATTCAGGTCTTTTCCGAAAATAACCGGCATGCACCGATGATAGCGGATCTGGGGACAATTCTTGGAAAGGGCACCACGGAGGTAGAGGCCGATATCGACGAACTCGTCTCCCGGGGGGAGGTTGCGATCGCGGCAAATAATGAGGTTACCCTGACTGCACGGGGAAGAATAATCAGTGCCTCGGTAATAAAAAAACACGAGACCCTCCAGTGTTTCCTGTCGGAGATGCTCGGCATGGATGCCCTTGCTGCATCCAGCGAAGCGTGTACCCTTGAGCACACCGTATCCGATGAGACGATCTACCGCCTGGGAGAGTACCTGAAAAAACCACGACGGGAGGAACGGGTTATTTCCCGGAGGGGATGTGAAGGCCCCGGATGCACTTCCACCTGCTCCCCGTACTCACTTCTCGATTTCAATGAAGGCGACGAAGTGGTAGTCCACTGTATCCTCGGGCAGTCCTGTGCCAAACGGCTCCTTGATCTCGGGGTCGTCCCGGGTGAACAGGTGAAGATTCGGAGAAAACTGGGGAACCAGTCGATTGTCCTTATGGTCAAAGGGTGCGATGTAGCCCTGAGCCCCGAGATCGCGGCAGCAGTTTCCGTGGAACGGTGTTCATGAAGATAGCACTTCTCGGGAATCCCGGGGTCGGAAAATCCCTCATTTTCAACCAGCTCACCGGCCTCGGTGTGGAAGTCAACCGTTACCCCGGTTCATCGGTCGCGCTTGAAACCGGCAACGTCTGTTTCAGGAAAGACCGGATCGAGGTGGTTGATCTCCCGGGCATCTACTCGCTCGATGGAAATTCAGAGGAAGAGACGCTGGTTCGCAGTTTCCTCGAGGAAGGCGGTGCAGATGTAATCATCGAAGTACTCGACGCATCGAAACTGGAAAGGAACCTCTATCTCTTTACCCAGGTCGCGGAGTTTTCCCCGCGGATGATTGTCGTCATCAACATGGCAGATCTTGCCGAACGGGAAGGTCTCGTGCTAGATATCTCAGCCCTTTCCCGCCGTCTCAGGGTGCCGGTCCTCCTCACTGCGGCCTCGGAGGGAAGGAATATCGATCGGATTATTCCCCTTGCACGGGGCTCGGCTTCGGTGCCGGATCTCAGCGTGCCCTATGATCACCACATCGAGGCCGCGCTCCGGAGCCTCGAGAAGACACTCGGGACGACCAGACCCAAGAACCTGCTGGCACTTCAGGGTACGGGGGCCGATCCCCTTCTTCTCGGAGCCGCCGAAGGCATCGCGAAGGAGATCGAGCAGCGCCACATGATGTCGATCCGCCAGATCATCGCTACCAACCGGCACAATTTTTCCCGGGACATTGCAGAAACAGTTATCAGCAAGGGGGACGGGAAGAAGTCATTCGATCTCGACAGCATCTTGACCCGGGTCTTCCCTGGCGTACCGATACTGTGTGCGATCATCTTTCTCCTGCTGCTCTCGGTATTTGTCATCGGGTCGTGGATGGAGGAGATGATCGTCCAGGCATTCACGAGCGGGATCATCGACCCGTTCAATGCGGCAGGGTTCTCACCGTTCATCCAGAAAATCGGATTCTCTGTGCTGGTTGCCATCGAGGCGGGTCTCGGAATAGCGTTCCCGTTTGTCTTCACCTTCTATATCGGCCTTTCCCTTCTCGAAGACACCGGATACATGACCCGGGCGGCGTTCCTTGCGGACCGGGCAATGCACCGTCTCGGGCTGCACGGGGAGGCAATTATCCCGATGGTCATCGGTTTTGGCTGCACGGTGCCTGCAGTGATGAGCCTGCGGATCCTCAAGACCCGGCGGGAACAGACCATTGCTGCATTCCTGATTACCATGGTTCCCTGTTCGGCACGGACCGTTGTCATCGCGGGTATCGTGGCAGCGTTTGTCGGGCTTGCCTGGGCGTTCTCGATCTACCTCCTGATCTTTGTTCTGATTGTTCTCACGGCGGTAATGCTCAGCCGGATTACGCCGGGCGAACAATTCGGGATGATCGTGGAGATGGCTCCGCTCCGGCTGCCCCAGGGCCGGCTGGTTCTCAAAAAATCCTGGCTCAGGATCGAGGAGTTCCTCTTCATCGCCATGCCTCTCCTCATAATCACCAGCATAGGCCTTGGTCTCTTCCAGTACTTCGGCTTGATCGATGCATTCCAGGAGCTGGTTGCTCCGGTAACCGTCACCCTGCTGGGCCTCCCGGAATACGCATCGACCGCACTCTTATTCGGTATCTTCAGGAAGGAACTTGCATTCGAGACGCTTGCAGTCCTCGCCGGCACAGCAAACCTCGGATCGGTAATGAGTTCGGTCCAGCTCTATACATTTGCGATTGTCAGTGTCCTGTTTGTCCCGTGCATATCCACCATTGCCGTCCTGTACAAACAACTCGGGGCAAGAATCGCCATCCTTACGTCAGTTTACTCCGTAATTCTGGGCCTTTTAATAGGAGCAATTATAAACCTTCTCATTAAATGATCTCACGATAGATGTATTCGTATAAGACGGGAATTGCTCATATTGACGCCGCAAGCGGTGGTTTTGAAGCCGGGACCGACAAGCGGTTGTTTATCGGCGTAATCGATGCGATAATCAAGAGTTCCACCCCGGGGACAGTCGATACGAACCGGCTGATGTTTGTATCGAGCCCGACCGATCTCACCGGGATCGGCATCAAATTCTCCAACATGGTCCAGACCATCTTCGAAGGGGATTTTTCCGAGCGGGAGCCGGGCCTTTTCCCCCCTCCGGTCAGGTTCTGCGTGAACTCCATCTCCACGCTGCTTATGTACCGCAGGTTCGAAGTCCTGTACCAGTTCCTCCACGTCCTCACCGCAAAACTCAAGAAAATTGACGGGGTTGGATTCTATATTATCAATCGGGAATCATTTGATGAGAGGACGCTCTCTCTCCTCAAGCAGCTGATGACCGGGGTAAGCGAGGTGAAAAACGAAGATGATGCAAACTCCTTCCGCATCATCGGCATACGGGGTGTTGGCAGCGAGTAGCAGAAGTACAAGGTCACCAGGGGCCAGGTTACGATCCTTCCTTAATACGAAGGGATCGCTCGATCCCTGCTTATCGCCGATGCATCGTAACAATGAGCAGGCGGGGACGGGTTTCTGCACCAGGGAAAAGGGAGATATCATGAGATCGATGAGGGTGAATTTGTTTGCGAATTTATTCGCGAAAGAGGGAGTTTTCCAGCGATGCTGACCTTTGTCGGGCTCGGGCTCTTTGACAGGACGGATGTTTCCGTAAAAGGTCTCGACCGTATCCGGAACGCGGATTACGTCTATCTCGAATGCTACACCTCGCGGCTTATGGGAACCCCAGTTCCCGAACTTGAGGAGTATTACGGAAAGAAACTAGGACTTCTGTACCGTGAAGATGTGGAACAGTACCCGGACGAGATTTTGGACCGGGCGATCAATCACGACGTAGTCTTCCTGTGCGCCGGCGATCCGATGGTCTCGACAACGCATGCGGACCTGCGGATACGGGCTGCGGAACGGGGAATTGAGACCGCGATCGTTCATGCCGCCTCCATCGTGAGCGCCGTGTGCGGCCTCTCGGGGCTCCAGAACTACCGGTTCGGTAAATCCTGTTCGGTCCCGTTCCCGCAGAAGAACTGGTTCCCCACGACACCGGTCGATGTCATCGCACAGAACCTGACACTCCGCTTCCACACGCTCGTCTATCTCGATATCCAGAACGAGCGGTATATGACGGTCCCGGAAGCAGTTGCCCTTATCGAACAGATCGCCGCAGAAAAAGGCGTGGATATACCCCTGTATGTCGGTATCGCCCGGGCCGGATCTGATAACCCGGTCGTACGGGTCGGAACCGCTGAACAGCTGAAAGCGCAGGATTTCGGGTCTCCCCTGCATATCCTGGTCATTCCCGCGGATCTCCACGAAATGGAACGCGAGTACCTGGAGGTGTTTGCCGGGTTATGAAGATCATTGATTGCCAGCAACTCCTTGCCTTGGGCCTCACTGCGACCCGGTTTGCACCGGAGGAGGGATCGGTTCTCGGCGAACTTGCACGGAAGGTGTACGGGATGGCCGCTGCCTATGAGAGCGACGGCCTCACCTTCTGCGCATCGGGCGATCTCGTCAACGGCCACGCCGCATTTTTTTATGGCTTTGGCTGGCTTCACTTCGGGTATGCTTTCGGGGTTCTCAAATCATGCGGGGAGGCTGGCTGCCCCTTTTCCGGGGCTGCTGAAATTCTCCCAGCGGAATACCGGGAGCGGCTCCGGGAAAAGGCAACCCGCTACTGCCGTCTTCTCGACACGGCACGATCTTCCGTCACCTGGGGGCCGGATCCTGCAACAACGGCATCTGCATTCTCGGACCATATCCTGTGCATCGCGGGGTCGTATGCGCTCCAGGGAAAAACTTTCCTTGATGCCGGAAAAGACGAAGATGCCCTTGCCTGTTTCAGTTACGGGCACGGCTGGCTTGATGCAGCAGTTACCTCAGGCCTCTTCCGTATTGTTGCAGAGCGCAACATTTTCACGGTCTGACCTTTTTCCTGGAAAGACTCTTTGCTTCTGGCGGGAGTAATAAAGGTTTATAGTATGCCCAATAACGTTTAGGGAGAGCGAAGATCTCTATAAGGGTACGGCCTGAGGAAAAATAATGGAACGATCTCAGTGGAAATGGCTCTATATATCGATCGGGTTCTCCCTCGCAGTCCTCATCGTTATCCTTTACTTGACCATCAATGAAAATACCATCCAGTACATAAAAGAGATCAGTCCCTTTTTCCTCCTTCTCGCATTCTTAACCCATCTCCTTACCATGTGTTTCTGGGCTATGCGGGTCAAGAAGATGAGCTTCTCCCTCGGGTACAAAATACCGTTCCTGTACAGCCTCAACCTCATCTTTGCAAACCTCCTTGCATCTGCCATAACACCGGCCCAGGCAGGAGGCGAGCCGGTCCGGGTCCATGAACTATACCGGGCAAATGTTCCGATCGGGGATGCGACGGCAGTCGTCATCATGGAGCGGGTTCTCGACGGCATTGCACTTGCAGGGCTTGCGGCATTTGCCATGATCGTGCTTACTGACCAGTGGAAGATGCTCGGGGCCGTTTCGGAACTCATGGTCTTTGTAACCTGGTTCTTTACTGCCGGCTGTCTCCTCCTCTTCTACTTCTCAGTGCGGCGACCGGATGTTATCAAGCGGGTTGTCAGCAAGATCACCTACTTCTGCCTGAAGAAATGGGACCGGTGCAGGATCGACGAGTTCCTCGAGCGGGCTGACAAGGAGATCGATAATTTCCACGATGCGGTCGGGAGGTTCATCAGGACCGGAAAGACCGGGCTGCTGTGGGGCTTCCTGTTCACCCTCCTCTACTGGGTTTCGGAGATCGTGACAGCTTCACTCATCCTTGTCGGGCTCGGGCAGCCACCCCTCTTCCTCGAATCATTCGTCATCCAGCTCATCCTTGCGATCCTGATGATGCTGCCCCTCACCCCGGGGAGCTCGGGGATCGCCGAAGTGGGTGCGACTTCGATGTACGCCTTCTTTATCCCCGCATCAATCGTGGGCATCTTCGTTGTTATCTGGAGGATTGTGCTCTATTACTTCAATATCGCCCTCGGCATCCTCTCAAGCATTATCATTGTCCGCAGGGAAGCGGAGATGAGTAAGTAGTTTTTCCTGGGAAACGCTACCTGAAATCTTATCAGGGACAGTATCATTCTCTCACGCATATGAATCTCGTCAGGTGCGAGGTCCGTGGCGTATTTGTCACCACCGGGGAAACGACCGTTCCTCTGGTCATTCTTACTGATGACAGGAATCGGCAGCTTCCCATATTCATCGGACTCTGGGAAGCAGTCTCAATCAACAGCGCAAAGAACCGGGAGGTACTCCCCCGCCCCTTCACGCACGATCTTTTCCTGGACCTTGGTGCGAAGTTTGCCATAATATTCTGTTCGCGCCGGATCGACAGCGTGTACTATGCCGAGCTTGTCCTGCGCGATGAGACCCGGGAGGAGTACCTTGACTGCCGCCCGAGCGACGGGATTGCGCTTGCCCTCCGTGCAGACGTGCCAATCTTTGTCGACGAAAGCGTACTCGAAACTTCAGGGCAGGCGGACGGGGATCTGCCTCCGGTGGTGGACCTGGCAACATTCCTCCAGAAATAGCATCCCGTAGGGAAAAAAGGGAAAGAAAAACCGCTATTTCCGGCGGCGTTCGAGCTCGTGCATGACATCGGCGAGATCGATACCTGCCCCGCGGAGCGCAACCAGAAGGTGGAAGAGCAGATCCGCAGTCTCTTTAACGGTACGCTCCTGCACGCCGTTTTTCACGGCTAGGATAAATTCCGTTGACTCTTCCCCGACCTTTTCAAGGACCTTATCGATCCCTTTCTCGTCGTTCAGGAGCCGGCTCGTGTAGGACTTGGGATCCGGCGATTCGGCACGTTTTTCGATAACATCCCAGATCTCCGCAATTACCCGGGGGTCGATTGTACCGGTCATGTATTCTCCTCTACCAGGAGGACTTCTTCCACTTCGATGCCGAAGAACCGCTTGCAGAGAATGCGCGCCTTCTCGATATTGCATCCCGCTTTTCCGATTGCAATACCGAGATCGCTCCTCTGCTTCGCCCGTACGTTCACCGGGCCGTTCTCCGGTGCCCGCTCGATGGTGACGATCTCGGCAGGCTTGAAGATGTTGACAATAAAAGCATCAGAAGAATCGGCATACTCTACCATCTCGATCCTCTTCCCGAGTACATTCTGGAGCCTTTTGATATTCTCCCCTTTCTTCCCTATCGCAAGGCCCATGTCTCCCTGCCGGATCACATAGATGACCCGGTCGAACCGGTCATCGATGACGCAGTCGAGTGCAGTGGATTTGGTAAGAATTCTCAGCTCCTCAATATACCTTCGCTCTTTAAAACCGATATTACGCTCCATATCAAAATCAATCCTATGGTATCCGCTGTTTTTGGGATATTCGAAATTTCCGGCCGGTTGCGGGCCGGGGTATGATAATGCAGTGCTGTTTTTGCCTGCATGTTTTAATGAATACTCAGATGCTTCTTCTGTAAAAAAAGTTGTGAAAGGGATCCTGAAGATCTCTGATACCTTCCTGCCGGTTTTTAACGATAGGTGTAGATAATGTCGACCTGCGCAGTTACGATCACGTCATTCGGCGGGATGGGCGTTGGTGCAATTGCGCTCTTTGCCATCGCTCCGATTGCGAAATTATCGTAAGCGACCGGGGTATACCCCTGGCTGATAACGACATCTGCTGTCCCCATGATATTTACGGCAAGTGCCCCTGCAACGGTATCCGCGTCGGCACGTGCATTCGCAACTGCCTTTTTGAGTGCCTGGCTCCGGAGCAGTTGTGACTGGGCATCGGAGAGCATGAACTGGATCGAGCTGACCTGGTTGATCCCGTTCGAGACCGTGACATCGATCACACTACCGGACTGGCTGACATCGGTCAGGATGACCTGCAGGGTGTTTGTTACTTCATAGGTCTGCACTTTCGATATTAGCGGGTTAGCGGGGTCCTGGTATGTCGGGTAGATGGTGTAACCCGTTGTCTTCATAGAGTCCTTCGGGATTCCCGCAGCTGCAAGGGCCGTGATGACCTGGTTCATCCGGGCGGCATTGTCAACCTGGCAGTCTTGACATCTGCATTCTCGGTCTTTACGGCAAACGAGATCTGGACCCGATCAGGGGTACCCATGACCGATCCGCTTCCGGAGGCATGGATTACGTTCAAGAGAGGAGTCGTGTCCTGGGCGGATGCGATACCGCCAAACGCCATGATCGCACAGTGTGCGAGGGCGACCGTTAAGAGCATCATTCTGTTCCGCATAGTTATCGCATGAATCTTACCGTCCGGAATCATTAAGGATTACTTTTACTACGAAATAACCTACAGTCATATGATATCTTCTTCTCAATCACCTTTTTCCCACAGGAACGGGGGTTTTCCCCTGCGGAAAAAATCCCGTATTCCCCAAACTACAATACGATCGAGCGAGAATGATACAGACGATTGATCATGGGAACGACAATCGTAGAAAAGATTTTTTCCAGGAAATGCGGGAAGGATATCCGGGCTGGCGAAGTGGTCATGGCCCCCCTTGACGGGGCGATGATTCGTGACATTACCGGACCTCTTGCCATCCGGAAGTTCTACGAGATGGGTGGGAAGAAGGTCTTCGACCACCAGATTCCCGCGACTCCATCGAAGCCACAGAGAACCACCACTACATGCGAAAATTTTCGGCCGAGCAGGAGATCCACAATTACGCATTAACGAAGGGGTCTGCCACCAGGTTGTTCTCGAGAAGGGCCGGGCTGCACCCGGTGAGATCGTTGTCGGCGCCGACTCCCATACCTGCATGTACGGAGCGGCCGGGGCGTTTGCGACCGGCATCGGCTCGACCGACATGGGTTTTGCCCTGAAGTTCGGGGCACTTTACTTCAAGGTCCCGGAGACTATCCAGGCAACCGTCACCGGGAAATCCCAGAAGCGGGTAGGAGCAAAGGATCTCGTCCTCTCAATCGCTGCCGATATCGGAGCTGATGGCGCGACCTACAAGGCGATCGAGTTCAACGGGAAGACCATCTCGAAACTCGATATGTCAGGTCGGATGACCTGCTGTAACATGGCGATCGAGATGGGCGCGAAAGCCGGTGCACAGGTCGAGGCACCGTGCTGCGGACCCTGCATTGGCGGAGCGTTCGGCCTGATCGCGCCCGGCGAAGTCTCCCTCTCGACATCGAACCGGAACTTCAAGGGAAGACAGGGAAGCACGGAAGGGAAAGTGTACCTCTGTTCGCCGGCCACTGCGGCGGCAAGTGCGATCAAAGGCGTGATCACTGATCCCCGGGAGGTGTAAGATGAGAGTCTGGAAGTTTGGCGACGATATGGATACCGATGCGATCATCCCGGGCCGGTTCCTTACTATCTATGAGCCAAGGGAACTCGCGAAACACGCTTTCGAAGGAATTCGCGACGAGTTTCCAAAAGGAACACGTGACGGGGACATCATCGTTGGCGAGCGCAACTTCGGCTGCGGTTCATCCCGGGAGCACGCCCCGCTTGCAATTCTCGGTGCCGGGGTCAAAGTCGTTATCGCAAAATCTTTTGCCCGTATCTTTTTCCAGAACGCGATCAATGTCGGTGTCCTGCCGGTGGTCTGTAATGATGCGGACAAGATAGCCGACGGTGAGAAGGCCAGGATAAACATCAAGGCGGGATATATTGAGTCCGGTGGGAAACGGTTTGCGATCGGACCGGTGCCGGAGTTTATGCAGGGAATAATCGATGCAGGCGGGCTTGTTGCCTACGCGAAGAACTTAAAGGAGGTGCCGGTATGTACAAAATCGCAAGCATAGGCGGGGATGGAATCGGCCCGGAGATAGTGGCCGAGGGAAAGAAGGTGCTGGAAGCAGCGGGCGAAAAGTTCAGCTTCGATATCGAATGGACGGATTTCGATATCGGGGCTGACCGCTACCTTGCAACAGGAAAACTCCTGACCGAAGACGATCTCAATGAACTTAAGAAGTTCAAAGCCATCTACTTCGGCGCCATCGGGGACGAGCGGGTAAAGCCGGGGATCCTGGAGAAGGGTATCCTCCTTGCCCTCCGCTTCCATTTCGACCAGTACGTGAACCTCCGGCCGATCATGCTGCTCGATGGAGTCGAGACCCCTCTTGCGGGAAAAGACCCGGCTGACATCGACTTTGTTGTTGTCCGCGAGAACACCGAGGACTTCTACGTCGGTATCGGATCCCGGTTCCGGAAACGGCAGAAGATCGATCTCACGGTTGCACGCGACCTCTACAACGTGAAGTTCGGCCTCGAAGTTGAAAGCGATGCGGAGGAGATCGCGTACCAGATCGGTATCATAACCCGCGAGGGCTCGCGACGGGTCCAGACATACGCGTTCGATCTCACGCAGCAGAGGAAGAAGAAACTCACTTCGGTCGACAAGGCAAACGTTCTCTCGGACGTGTACGGGCTCTGGCGCGAAGTCTTTACCGAGACTGCAAAAAAATACCCGGATGTTAAGACCGAGTTCAACTTTGTCGATGCGATCACGACGTGGTTTGTCAAGAACCCGGAGTGGTTCGATGTCGTGGTCACGCCCAACATGTTCGGGGACATCATTACCGATCTCGGGGCGATGATCCAGGGCGGCCTCGGGCTTGCACCCGGCGGCAACATCAACCCGAAGGGCACCTCCATGTTTGAACCGATCCACGGCTCCGCCCCGAAATACAAGGGCATGGATGTCGCAAACCCAATCGCAACCATCTGGGCCGGCTCGCTCCTCCTCGATCACATCGGGGAACACGAGGCTGCGGTAGCGGTTGTCAGCACTATCGAGAAGAGCATCAGAGACGGTGTTGTGACAAAAGACATGGGCGGAACGGTGGGGACGGCAAAGGCCGGATCCTATATTGCCGAGTGCGTGAGGAAGGGGAAGTAACCCTTTACTCGAATAATTTCTCCAGTCCTTTTAAAAAAAAAAATGCCGGCTTACCGGATAATTACTTACGTTTCCCAAATCGCGATTCGACCGGTTTCTTCTCCCACTGATCGATATTCTCGCAATCATGGTTGAAGGGGAGGCGGTGCTTTGCACAGAAATATTTGATGCAATACTCGCACAGGAACGGGAGGTAGACCCGTTCTCCGCAGACCGAACATACCTCATAGACCGGATACTGTTTTTTCCGGAAAAGTTTCCTGAAGAGTCCGGGTATTTTTTCCAGGAGACTCAATCGAAATCCCCATTCTTCCCAAAAATCCCTTTCAGGAACCCGAATCCGGCCTTCCCGGAAGCTGCAGCCTCGTTCCGCCGGGTCTCCGAGACCTTCATGAGCACCTCCACCTCTGCCGCTCCGTCATCGACGTGCATCCTCTCGGTAATGTCAACCATTGAGCCGACGAGCGCGGTAACCTTCCCGTTCTTCACAACCGGGATCTCGTTGACCTCGAACCAGATCGTATTCCCGTTCGCCCCGGCCATCTCCAGTCGGTACGGGGGTTCGCGTTTGCCGGTGGTGACAGCCCGGAGCGTACGTTCGAGCGCAGCCGCATTGGCCGGGTTGTCCGTGAGATAATTCATCCATACCCAATGGCCTGCGTGAGGCTTGCAGCCGAGTAGTGCACGGATCCGGGGACTGACAAACATTATCGTGTGCTCGGGATTGTGCGAGTAATACATAGGACTCCCGCTCTCGATGACGAGCATAAGGTCATCATCCTTCTTCCGGATTGCCTTCAGCTCGTGACGGATATTCGTGATATCACGACCGATTGCAACGATGGCAACCACCGATTTTGCCTCGTCCAGAACGGACCGGGCCGACCAGCTGAAACACCGCATCCCCCGGGTTGTCTGGATCCATTGCTCTACCGTACAGGCAAACGGGGGCCGGAAGAGCTTTGTCATCTGTGTTGCGATAACATCGGAGTACCGTTCCGAAGTTACCGGCATGAAGACACTGCCCTCCAGATCCTCTCTCTTCTTTCCTACCGTTTCGCAGTACGCCGGGTTTACGTACTGGAGACATCCTTCCGGGCTGAACCGTACGATAAGGTCCTGCTGGGACTCAACGAGATCCCGGTATTGTTCGTCTGTGCAAACCGTGCTTCATGCACCCCTTGGCAGATTCCGGATCAGAGTGGCACTAAGAAAAAAAGATGCCGCCGGAACACTCTAGAAAGATCTGTTCCGGATCTATTAATGCCGAGCGGTAAGGGATTTAAATGGGATTATCCCGCGGCTGGTATCTGTTGCTGGTCCTGCGCAAGCCTGCGCATTTTCATGAACTGGGCCGCGTGATCCGGTATCTTTACAATGGCTACATTCCGGTCCCGCCCGTATATGACACCGCGGAGCGCCCCAAGGGAGATCGTGAAGATACCCTTCTGGAAGATCTCGATGTTTAAGGCTTTGCCGGAAGCGGAGACCTGTGCAAGGCCGCAGGTATTTCCGAGGTAATAGTTCCAGTTCCGTGTTAAGTCCTCGATCTGGACAAAGACTTTTCCCGTGATTGCCGCAGCAAGGCTCCGCGTGCGGATTGCGTATCTCGCTCCCTGGATGTGGACTTCGATCACTTCGTGGGGAATCCCTTCGCTGTCGAGCGCACTGGCGCCGGACTTCTGGAAATATCCTGCTTTTTCCATCATACACGACCACCTTCTGCCGTACAACGGTGTCAGCAGGAGAGCTATATAACGCAGGGGCGTGCGCAGGGTGAAAGTGAAGGAGATACCGGGAAACCTGCCCGTGTCCCGGGTCAGAATATTTTTTGAGGGCGGTTCTTCTTCGTATCCATGCACTCGTTGAGCACATATTCAATGAATGAGAGCGATCCGCCGATCCCCGCGATTGTATGGGGAGCGAGCCGTACCCTCCCCTGTATCGGAGGGATCAGACCGTAAAATCCACGGTCACGGCTTACGGATTGCTCGAATGATGATCCGAGTACGAGATCGGGGCGGCATGTATCGATGAGGCTTTTCACGCGGTTCATGCCGTGAGCATGCACGAGTGGAAATCCCGTTACATCCGGAAACAAAGATGCGTCAGGTTCATTCCGCGTACCGATGCAGAGGATTTCTGCATCGAGATAGTTCTTCAGGGTGCGGGCCGCAAAGAGAGCATAAGAACAACCGCCGAAGATTGCGACCTCCGGGGGATCAGATCTCCGGAGGAACTTGTCGCAGGCGGCAATTACCCGCTCCTCCTCGCGTTCAGTTTCCCTGATAACCGGATCGACATCTGAGTCCTTAAATTTCCGTCCGATTGTTTCGAACGTCCGCGCGATTTCATCGAACCCGAGTGTTCCCCCAAGACAATCTCCGACCCCGCTCGGAAAATCACCATTTGTCCCGATAGTATGCAAAGCCGCATTTTTCACATTTTCTACCCTGTCTACACAGAACACGGTTCCCACCGGAACCGCTGCCATGGCAAGAAGCCGCCGGATCTCGCGGACGTTTCCCAGGTAAAACGGATCGAAGAGACAGGCACCATCGATATTAATCCCGGGGGTCTCCGGGTTGACAGTCGGGGCCAGACACTCAAGGGCCTTCCGGTAGCCGGCCTCAACGTCCCCGGAGAAACCGGGGCTGTCAACGAGAAGAACATCCTGGGATGCAAGCATCGACTGGATATCTTCCCCGAGAATCGCGGGAACGCAAGTGGTTATGATCGCTATCCGGTTGCCGGTCCCTTCAAGTCCGTCAATGACCTCACGGATCCGTTCATCGGAGCCGAAGATCACCTCATTCTCAAGAATAAACGTGCCCTCGAGAGGCACATGGAGGAGGGTTGTCGGGTAATAGTAGCAGCCGCTCGAACCATGAATAACAACCGTGATGCCTTCAAACCCCGCGAGACACGCTGCAGCGCCCGTCATCGCACAGGGCCAGATCGGGTTATCGCACTCAGGCATGGATCGCACACCTCCACCGGTGGAGGAGACGCCGGACGCCCAAGCTCCCGACAGGGGGTGAGATCGGCAGCGGGATCCTGATCCCACCGGTTCCCTGTTTCAGTGCAAGGCGCCGGACAAGTTCTCCGGCAACGAGAAGGGCTTCCGGGCTCCCGGGACTGGTATCCATGAGGATCTCCGATCCCGCAATATCCTGGAACCCCACGAGGATCTCCCGCTGGATCTCCTGCTCCCGGTCCATGGCATCCCCGCCGGGAACCCCGCACCCGCCTGCAACGCTCCGCAGGAACTCGATCGTCCCGTCAAGGCCGGCCGGGTAGGAGATAACGTAAGGAGTCCCGAACCGTTGTTTGAGGAAGTCACCGACCGGGCGGAGTTCCTCATCACGAAGAATGTTCAGCCGGGCCTCTCCGAGTCGCGAGAGAGCCTGAAGGGTACAGTTCCGGATAAACCTTACATTGACCCGGATGTCCAGCCCGTCAAGCAACCGGCAGACTTCGGTATAATTCTCCTCAACCTCGAATTCGAGATTTTTTTCACCGATAATATTGACGCTAGGCCTCATTGCGCGGTCGTCCGCCGGGTCGGTACGGCTGGACGGAACAATGGCCGCGATCGCACAGAGAGCCTTGTTCATGCCATCCTGAAACGATCCCCCGAGAAAACCTGCGGTGGGAACGGGGATGACGGGCACACCGTAGTCCCGTCCGCAGACCTCGTGCACATCATCTCCTATCGTATCGACAATACAGGTGGTAAGAACAAACACCGCTGCCGGATCCTGCCGGGCCACGGAAGTGAGCGCCCCTGCCAGCGCTTCCTCACCGCCAAAGATGATCTCCATGTCGGCAAGACCGGTCGAGATAATGTCCGGCAGGATCAGCTCGTCGTTGTCGAGGCCTGTCGTGTGCAGGAGAGAGAAGTTGTGGTGGGCACAACCCTTCGGGCCGTGCACGACCGTGACCGCATCCCGCACATGCGTTGTTGCGGAGAGGGCCCCGGTGAGAGTACAACCGCCGTGCCTACATGAATTCGATTGCAAGGGTCTCAAGTTCATCGTACTCGATAGGGGTCGGGACCGTAAGGAGGGTATTCTCCATGACGCGCTGTGCGAGCGAGCGGTAGCAGTCTGCCTGCGAGGATCTGGGTTCGTACTCGATCACGGTCTTCCGGTTGAGCTCCGCCATCTGGACCGTACGGCTCCGGGGGATGAACTGCACCATCTCGCTGTTCACCCTTCGCGCAAACTCGGCAACGAGCTCCTCCTCCCGGGGCTGGCCTTTCGCATTGCAGATTACGCCGGCAAGCCGGCACCTGCTCTTCGGCCGAATGGAGAGGCGCTGGATGGCCTTGCAGATATTGTTCGCTGCATAGAGCGACATGAGCTCTCCCGAGGTCACGAGATAGATTTCCTGTGCGTACCCTTCCCGCATCGGCATCGCAAACCCCCCACATACGACGTCCCCGAGGACATCGTAGACTATCACGTCTCCTTCGAGAGCGCCGTGCTTCTGGAGGATCTGGAAGGTCGCGATGATCCCGCGTCCCGCACACCCGACCCCCGGTTCAGGCCCGCCGGCCTCGACACACCGCACACCGTTGAATCCGGTAAAAACAATATCCGCAAGCGAGATCTTCGCTTCACCCTGCTCCCTGAGGAGATCCATCACGGTCGGAATGAGCTTCCCGTGCATCAGCATCCGGGTACTGTCGCGTTTGGGATCGCACCCTATCTGGAGTATATCGAGACCCCTGGTCGAGAGGGCTGCAGAGAGGTTTGCCGATGTCGTGGATTTTCCGATCCCTCCCTTGCCGTACAGGGCGATCTGTTTCATCACCATACTTTGTGTGTCCAATTTATATTAGATCTCCTGATGTTAAAGAAAGTAAAATTGCGTTCGCCCGAATCCGGAAAAGGATTCTAATCGGGCCGACGGAGCAGGGCCATGATCAGCATGATGACCGGTATAACTTCGAGCCTCCCGAGCCACATCACGCCAATGAGGATCCATTTCGAGACAACCGGCATATCCGGAGAGACAAAAACCGTGTTGAGACCAACAGTCGAGAAGGCCGAGACCACATTGAAGACAACCTCGGTTATCGAGAACGGGGTGTTGCTGAATTGGAAGATGCAGAGCGTGGCAATGAAGATGGTAAGAACCGAGAGAATTACGATTAGCATGTTCTTGGCTGCTTCGAGCTCTGCGGTCGCCTTCGGGATAACCCGGCCTTCGATCTTGAAGGGAATGAGTACTTTTCCTGTAACGTAAAGCCGCTGGAACCACCAGTACAGGGCCCGGAACGAGAGAGCAACACGGCTGAGTTTGATCCCGCCGGCCGTGCTCCACGAAGCCCCCCCGATAAACGCAAGCATCGCGAGGAAAAGGATCGTCACGCTCGCCCAGTTGTCAAGATTGGTTGTCTGGAATCCGGTCGTGGTGAGGGTGGAGACCGCCGTGAAGACTCCCTGCTGGAGAGCAGGCAGTACGTCGAGATTCGCAAAAAAGAACAAATCGTAGGTGAGAACAGCGATGCCGATCGCGAGGAACAGGAAGAAAAGCCGGATCTGTTCATCGCCAAAGAGGCTCAGCTTCTTGTTATCGATGATAAGGAAGTACAATTTGAACGGGAGGGCCCCGGCGATCATGATGGGGATGAGAAGAAGTTCCAGCAGGAAGTTGTTGTAGAAGGATATCCCCCCCTGGTGGATGACAAAACCCCCGGTAGAGATTGCTGAAAGCCCGAGATTAACCGATTCCCAGAGCGGGAGCCCGGCAAAGAGGATAAGCCCGATTGCCATGAAGGTAAGCAATCCATAGATCTTCCAGAGAGCGCGGCCGGTGGCGATGACCCCCGGCATCAGGGACTCTTCGCGGCTCTCGGTCCGGAACATTTTGGACCGGAAGAGTCCGGTATTGCTCCCCAGCGTTATCGCAAAAGCAATTATCCCGATCCCGCCGATCCATTGCATGAAGGTCCGCCAGAAGAGGAGCGTGTGGGGGGCAGTATCCACTGAAGGGATCATGGTAAATGCGGTTCCCGTCCACCCGGCCATTCCTTCGAAAAGTGCATCGGTAAGTCCCATATGCAGACCGAGCATGAACGGGAAACTGCTCACGACTGCACATGTGAGCCAGAAGAGTGCGACGGAGCACATCGCTGTAGAGAGCCGGCTTCCCCGCTCGCTTCGCGAGATATTTTTAAGAAGTGTACCAAGGACAAAGAGTGAGACCGGCACGGTCGCCATCGGGATGAACATATCCCATTCGCTGTAGATCAGGGAGACGAGGAGCGGGATGTAGGTAACCGGCGCGGTTAAGGTGAATATGTCACCGAGGTCAGCAATAATGGTGAAGAGGTGCTCGCGCCGGTACATTGGTTAAGGGTTACCGCTCGTGCTCTATTAGTGTTTGCAAGAAAGCAAAACGACCCATTGTTGTAAACTACGTGCAGCAGAAAAGGAGAGGAGGTTTATTCCCTTTTCTTCAGGAGCTTTTTTTAGTTTCAGACTATGTTGATCGACTTGTGCCTTGCGAGGATATCATCGGCGAGCCGCTCGATAGCCTGCATAGCCGCCTCATCCGGGGCTCCCTTTACCGTTACCGGTTCAAGTACCTCGACCTTGACATGGTCGAGCGTCCTTACGAGCGTCTCCACAGTTTTGCCTGCCCAGCCATAGGAACCGATGACGGATGCGAACTTTACCTTTGGCTTGAGGAGGTTGGTCAGGCAGGTCGCGTACAGTGCTGATGGATGCGGACCAAATATGACGGTCGGGGTTGCAACCACGATGGTTGCGGTATCGACAAGAGCTATCGCAAGTTCACCGATATCGGTCTTCGTGAGGTTGAACGGCCTCACGGTGATCCCCCGCTCGACGAGTGCGTTCGTGAGGTGCTCAACCATACGGGCCGTGCTTCCGTGCATGGAGACGTAGGGTATTACAACTTCGTTCTTCACGGTGTCAGATACCCAGTCTGCATATGCTTCGAGCATAAGTGCCGGCCTCCGGTGAACGGGCCCGTGGCTGGGAGCGATCATGTCGAGAGGGAGCGCACCGACTTTCTCCAGGTATCCCTTGATGCTGCTCCGGAATGGCATCATTATCTCTGCGTAGTACCGCTTCGCGTACCGGTAAACTTCCGCTTCGTCGCCGACGAAGAGATCGCTCTGCGCAAGATGCGCCCCGAAGAGATCGCAGGGGAAGAGGATCTTATCCTCGCGGAGATAGGTGAGCTGTGTCTCCGGCCAGTGCGTCCACGGCGTGATCAGGAATTCAAGGGTCCGATCGCCAAGAGAGAGAGTCTCGCGATCCTTGATAACCTTTACCCGTTCGAGAGGGATGTGGAGGAGATCGGAGAGGAAATCCCTGCATTTTTCGTTTGTCACAACCATGGCATCCGGGAAGAATTCGAGAACCATCGGAAGGGATCCCGAGTGATCCTGTTCGGCGTGGTTGATAATGATATAGTCAATCCGGGTAATGCCGAGCTTGACGATGTTCGAGATGAGTTCGAACTCCTTGGTCGGGTCGACGGTATCGATAAGGGCGGTCTTCTCGCTGCCCTGGATCAGGTACGAATTGTAGCTCGTCCCGTTCGGGAGGGGGATCAATTCATCAAACATTCTCCGGTCAAAATCGACTGCACCGACCCACGAGACTCCGGACTTTAATTTCTGTGTCACCATGTTTAGCACTCCTCTAAAGGAAAATTACGGATAAATCGTACCAGAATCGCAGGATGAGTTAAAATAAGTATTCAAAAATCATCGAGTGCCCGTGCCCGCTGCACCGGATGGTTCCCGCTCCGGTTGCATGCTTTCTTCTCCGGATTCTTTCAGCCGGAAACGGTCAGAGAAGTACCGGAACAACCGGTTCTTCTGCTCAGCGGTCAAAAGAGAGAAGTACTTGAGGATCTCGAACATGAAATCGATCCTCGAATCAAACTCTCTGGGCATGAGCTGGTTGAAATCCTCCTTTGTCAGGCCGTTGTTTGAAGGAAGTACCGGGACCCCAAGGGTTTCGAGGGCCGCGTCCGGCAGGCCCGCATAATACCAGCTCTCAATTTCTTTGATAACGATAACGATACTTCCCCCGTTAATGTTGTGGAACCGGTAATACAGGATCTTCTTTTTGTCCCGGCTGAATGTTCTTCATCGATATCCGCAACAAAGATGTAATCGTTGCCCATCTGGACGACGCTTTTTAAGAAATTGTTCACCTTGACCCGCTTGATGCAGACATACGGGAGGAACTCCGCGGAATCATAGCGTGAGACAAAACGAGGTTTGATGATCCTCCCGAAAAACCGTACATCGTCTTCCCCTTCGACAAGAATAAAAAGTCGTTTTTCATTTCAGAGGCCCAGGAGGTTCTGGATGTAGAGCTCTTCGATACCGATCTCGTTCTCAAGGAATGTTCGGACCTCTTCCTTATCAGCAGGCCGGGAGATGATGGAAAACCCTTCGCTGTCCCGGGAGATGAGCAGGATGTCTGAAAGGCAGGTATGTTTTACCACTTCGGTACTATGGGTCGAGAGCATCACCTGTTTTTGCCGGAAGCCTCCTTCATTATTGCCATCGGGCGCCCGATCGTCTCTCTTTCTTCGGCTGTCGTCTCCCCGCATGACGATATGGTGCAGCCGATGGCAAGCCGATCTTTCGTGATCGTAAACCCGTCCCCGGTTGCACCGAACCTCAGGGCAAAATCGTACGAGGATTCGCATGCTTCCATGCAGAGGGGTGGTTCATCGGCCCGGTGCCGGCCCATGATCTCCGCGGTGGGATCCAGCTGGTAGACAACCCTGATACTCAGTTCCCGGGAAGCCCCGATCTTCGCATTGCGGATATACTCGGCCCCGCCCTGCATCGCAATCGCATTGGAAAGTCCGTTGCGTGCAATGTCCCGGAGGAATTTGAAGCTGCTGATAAAGTTGGATTTTCCGGCAGCATTGGATCCGATGACAACGTCAAAACCGCAAAGATCAATATCGATCTCGGAGAAACTCTAGAAATTCGTCACCTGGATTCGTCGTATCGGCATGTAAACTCCCGGTGTCATCATCACCTTTTGACAAAAAGAAGGTATTGGTCGGGAAAACCGGGGGATCGGAGATGCTGTGTTTGCCCTTCTCACCTGCCGGATCTAGATAAGAGCATTAAGGCTGACCGGATTGAGCGTCATGATCGAATAATTGAGGAAAACCGCAAAGGTCAGCCAGAAAAGGTAGGGGAAGAGGAGCAGGGCTCCACCGACAGAGAACCTGAGAAGCTGGATAATCGGGCAGAGCAGGACGACCCAGAGCAAAACGATCCCGATAAGACCAAAGACTAGTGAATGGAGCCCGAAGAAGACATAAGACCAGCCAACATTCAGGAGAAGCGGGAGCAAAAAGAACGCAAGGCCGAGGGAGACTTCTTTTCTCCGGACACCGGATTGCCAGATAAGATACAGGGAAAATCCCATGAGAATGTACAAAACCGCCCAGACCGGCCCGAAAACCCAGGACGGGGGAGTCAGGTCAGGCTTTGAGAGCCCCGCGTACCATAGCGGCAGGGAAGGCATGGTAAAATATGCCCCGATGTAACCTGCAAGAAGACAGATTCCGATCGATACCATGAGTATGAGAATCTTTTTTCCCGTCGGTTTTCCGGTCAAAATAATCCCCTCCCGATCTTACACATCCCATTTGCAGGGAAGGATAAATGGTTATTGGCAGGTGTCAATCGGAGGGAAAGGGGAGTTCAGGGAGTTAATCCTGAAAAAATCATGTACGCCCCGGTAATTCCTACGAGCAGGACAAACACCAGCCGCTTTTTTTCCCCGGCAGGAGATGGGCAGCAGGAACCCCGATCTGGGCCATCGGGACGCTTGCCACGGCGAGTGCCAGGAACTAGAGGAGATTCACGTAATACCCAAGGGAGTATGCAGGAAGATCCGGAACCTCGAGCCCGCTTACGATGTAGGAAGCCACGCCGGCAACAGAAGAACCGAGCATCAGGGCCGTGGAGGTCCCGATGGCTTCGTGCATCGTGAACCTCATGACCGTGACCATCACCGTACCATAATCCCACCGCCAATGCCGAAGAGACCCAATACAGCCCCAAAGACAAAGTCCCACAGGATGAGCGTTGCATACTTTTCCTCATGTTTCTGCCGTGTACCAGGAATCGCCGATACCAGCATCCGGGCACTCCCGACAATGAGGAGACCGCCGAATGCGATCTCCATCAGCATGCCGGGGGTGTTGGTCGCGATTGCTGCCCCCGCGACAGCACCGAGGATGCAGGGGATGAGCATGACGAGGAGCGGGCGGGTGAGAACACATTGCCGGCAGTGGTGCCCATAGGAGCTCGAAAGGGCTGTCGGTACAACAACCGCGAGGTTCGTCGCAAACGAGATTCGTATCGCAAGGGTTGGATCCACGCCATTCATCGTGAGGAGCCGGAACTGGACAGGGACCATGAGGAAGCCCCCGCCAACGCCAAGGAACCCGGAGGTAAAACCAATAAGGATGCCGGTCAGCAGAAGGACGAGGAGAGCTGCGCTGATGAAGTCCATGGGAAATTCCTGGCTCCATCTCCGATGTACGCTTCAGCACATAAAAGGGCGGATTTTTTCTGCGGTTTTCAATCGGTTTTACTTCGTTTTGCTTACTTTCCCTTCCGGTAAAAACGAAGCGAATCCATCCAGCTGAAGACCCCGCGGGCCGGCCGTTCGGGAAAGACACCCTCTGCCACCGATTTCACTTCCTCGACCGAATAAAATGCTGTCGGGTGGAACTGCTTGATGATCCCGATTACGTGTGGGAGATCCTGGCGTTTTATGATGGTAAAGATCATCTTGACCGGGCCGGTTGCCCCTTCCCCGTCAACGCTCGTGACCCCGTAGTCATGCGATCGCAGGTACGAGAGGAGCTCCCCGGGGTCTTCCCGGGTGATGACCCGCACGCTCGTGAGGCCGAGGGAGATCTTCTCCTCGATCATCATGCCGATGAACGTCCCGGACGCGAAACCGGCCCCGTACGCGACATACGCGACGAAGTTGGTCAGGTTGTTCATCACCTGCCCGATGGCGAGGAGCCAGATGATGACCTCGAAAAAACCGATCATCGGCGCAATGTATTTTATCCCTTTCGAGATGAAGATGACCCGGATGGTCCCAAGCGTCACATCGCAGATCCGGGCACAGAAGATCAGGAACGGCAGGATGATGTAGGCAAAAATAACCGGGGCGAGTGACGCGTCTGCCATCTCACCTAATTTTCCTCTTAAATTGGGTTAATAGTTTGTGTTGGCAGAACACCGGGATAACACGGGCATCCTGGCCACAAAGATGTTTACTTTGGGAAGCTATGGGACGATCCTTTTTTGAAAACCAGAAACAAAAAAACTAAAAAATTACGTGGAGTTCGTTATGTGGAACGCCTGGGTCCAGGTCCCGGACTCCTGGCTCGCGATATTCGTCACCTTTACGTTCCAGTCGCCGACCGAGACCGTGGCCGGTATCTGGAGGTTGCAGGTGATCTGCGTGGGGGAGATGACCATGACACTGGAGATGTACGTCTGATCGAAGATAAGAGACCCCCTAGTGAGCGAGACCTTCGCCGGGTCCGCGAAGTTCTGGCCGGTAATTGTTAAGGATACCGTGGTGAGCCGGTTACCGGAGTTCGGGTAGACGCTCGCAATCACCGGCGGAACCGCACCGACGGTAGACCCGCCGATCAGGGTGTCGGATCTCCCGCCGGGATTGGTGACAACGACATTGTACACCCCTTCCTCAAGCCCGTTGAGGTTGAATGTTCCCGTTATGGACGATGGCGATCAGATAGAGCGTTTCCCTGCAAAACTCCGCCTCCGCCACGGATGATCTTCACCGTTGCCCCGTTCTGGAAGCCGCTGCCGGTTATGGTCAGCGTGACCGTGGTTCCAACCCCCGCTATCGGGGGAGAGACGTTCTGTACGGTGAGAGTCATACCGGGTGCGGGGGTTGACGCGGTCACCGGGATAGTGGGCGTGACGATCGGAACCGACGAAATGGTAACATGGCCGACCTTTGCTTGGTATGTCTTCTCGATTATCTCCCGGGTGGTTTTGCTCGTCGTATTATCGATCCGGTGCTCCCACGAGCCGGCGGCATTCTTGTAGATTCAGGCCCGGGTATGCAGGTCGCTCTTCGCATCGTACCCGAGGATGAGGTACAGCGATTTGTCCGTTGATCCCGGGGACTTTGCGATGATATCACCCGCGACATATTTCGCCAGGGGCGCGGTTGTCGGGACGGGGGTTATGATCGCGGGTGCCTGGCTGGAGCAGCCGGCGACCATAACACCCAGGATGAGGGCGAGGCTGAAGAGGAGAGTGCAGGGAAGACGGGATACCATAGATCTATCTTCAGCCCGGAACGGTATAAGATTTCTCGTCGGAATATCTGCAGACCCGAATAAAAATGGGCTGATCGCGGCAAACTGCGCCGGATGGAAAAAGATCCGGGGTACCGTACCTCTTTCTCCGGGAACCTAAAACAGCCCTATATCCAGCCGCGGAGCTGCATTGCCGCAACTACCCGGTTGGTCGCAATGGTATATGCGGTCTGTCGCAGGTCGACACGGTTGCTATTCGCCAGCTCAAAGACTGAACGATATGCTTCAGAGACTTTCCTTTTGAGCCGAGCATTCACCTCATCGATCTCCCAGTGATCGAGGTTGGAGTTCTGTACCATCTCAAAGTACGAGACGATGATCCCGCCCGCATTGCAGAGAAAATCCGGGATGACGTGAACACCCCGGCCAAAAAGGATCAGATCCGCTCCGAGCGATGTCGGGCCGTTTGCGAATTCCGCGACGAGCTTTGCCCGGATGCGGGCGGCATTCTTTTCGGTGATCGCATTTTCGAGAGCCGCCGGGATAAGTATGTCGACATCCAGTTCAAGGAGTTCCTCGTTTGTGACCGGGGCAGCCCCGGGAAAATCCTTAACGCTGCCGGTCACCTGTTTATGCGCAGAAACCGCAGCAAGATCCAGCCCGTCTTCTACATAAATGCCGCCTCCGCTGTCGCTCACCGCGACAATCCGAGCTCCGAACTCCCTGACCCCGAGCGAGGCGGCATTGGACCCGACATTTCCGAAACCCGGGATAGCAACCCTGCTGCCCCTCACCGTGAGGCCGAGTTCCCGGGCTGCTTCCTCCACCGCGTACCATCCCCCAAGGGCAGTGGCTTCCTGCCGTCCTTCAGATCCTCCGAGAGGCAGGAACTTTCCGATGATCGACCCGAACGAGGCACGTCCAGCGATTTTGACGTACTCGTCCATCATCCACGCCATGACCTGCTGATTGGTGTACACATCCGGTGCCGGGATATCGCGGTCGGGGCCTATTACCTCGTAGATCGCAAGGATGTAGGCCCGGCTCAGACATTCGAGCTCGGCCTACGACATTTTTTTCGGGTTGCAGATCGCCCTGCCTTTTGCCCCCCCAAGAGGAAGATTGTAGAGTGCGCATTTCCAGATCATTAATGCAGCAAGGCCCCGGATAGTATCGATGGTTTCGTCGGGGTGGAACCGGATCCCTCCTTTCATCGGACCGAGCGCATAATTGTACTGGACCCGGAACCCCTGGAACGTCTCGATATGACCGTCATCCATTCTCACGGGAAGCGAGACGTGGATCTCGCGCTTGGGGATCTTCAGGACCTCCTCAACATTGGGACTCAGCATCAGGTTTCCCGAGAGGTGCAGATGTGCTGTTTTATCGTTGCAAAAAGATTCTTCTCGTTCTGTTCCTCCATTCCGGACCTCCGCTACTGCTTCATACCCACCATCATCATGTTAATTGTTTGGACGTCGGTTGTAAACCGGTAGCATGAAAGCACGAAGGATCAGGGTTTGCGGGGCTGCACCGGAACAGGAATCGTGGTGTAATGCCGGGAGAAATACCCGTGCAGGAGAACAAGTGCCCCTGCGGCAATAGCGGCGGAGGCATACACAGGGGTGGACAGCACCGAAAAATATGCGGCGTCGATCCGGTCCTGCAGGACAAGAACAAGGAGTCCCGCGACAACGATCACCGTCGCGTAGATATCCCGGACCGCGAAGAAGAAGAGGGACGATAGGACACCGACGCACGCGAACCAGAACAGGACATCCCAGGCAGGTCCGCCGGGTACGAACGCAAACACTGTAAGGGCAAACGCGATAGTTGTTACGACAACGCCGACATGGCTGGAGATGAGCGCCCCGCCGGCCCGGACATGCGCCTGGACGTGAGTGCCGAGCAGGGTCCAGCAGATCATGACCGACGCGATGCCCGTCGGGAGCAGGAACAGGAACGCGCTGATGAACGCGATCCGGTCCTGCTCCCGACGGGCCGGTGAGAACTACGATTGCATATCCTGCAAGGATGGTGAAGGAACACGCAGCCAGGGTCCGCCGGAAGGATCGAAATCCGATCTAAAAGATATTCACGGCTCCCGCCGTGAAGGAGACGCGGATCCAGAGGATCGGTACAATGGTGCCGATAACGATGCACGAGACGATGGTGTAGAGGAGGAGGTCGAGAAGATCGGCATGGGAGAAGAGGTTCACGCGTCCTCCGAGCAGGAACGTATCCAGAACCCATGCCACATAGATTGCCAGGGGAATGATGACGAGCCGGAGTCCGGGGTTGCGGTGGGCTGCCCGGGCAATGGCAGGAGGGGGCCTTGTTCACTCTTTTTCATGTTCTCACGGATCCCGCGGGGGATGCCCCGGGTGTATCAGATGTTCCGGCAGACCGGGCCTGCGGCCGGACCGGTCGTTTACGTTCGCGAGGCCAGGAAGTCACTCACCGCTTTTTCCCGGATCGGCGGGGCGAGGAGGGAAGAGGCCATCCTCTCTCCGAGCGTGGGGAGGGTTCTCCGGTAAAATACGCCGAGGGCAATCTTTGCGTCACTGTTATAATCCCACTCCCTTGCTTTTATGCACGCCGATGCGAAGTCGCCTGTCACGGTCTCGGGGAGATCGTACACCCGGGGGTATAGTAATCCGTGGCCGGAAAGAAAGTCGCGCAGATCTGGAGCGTGTCAATGAACGCAAATCCCTTGTGGGCAATCCCCCCGAGTACCAGTTTTATCAGCTGGTCCATCTTCTTCGTATAGCCCCGTGCAACGTAGGTCGCCCCGCTCGCGAGAATGAGCTCGACCGGGTTGAACGAGTACTCGGCCGTGCCCCCCGGTGTCGATTTCCCCCGGAACCCAAGGGGTGATATCGGGGTGTACTGTCCGGTCGTGAGACCGTAGACCCGGTTGTTGTGGACGATCATGGTGATATCGACGTTCCGTTTCGCCGCGAAGAGTAGGTGGTCGAGCCCCTCCGCGTACGAGTCCCCCGTCGCCCGAGCAGCAGATAACCGTGAGCTCCGGGTTCGCAAACTTGATCGCTGTCGCCGCAGGGATCGCCCTGCCCGGCGCTCCGGACGAAATCCAGTTCCATCTGCCCGGTATACGTGGGAAGCCCGGTGGAGGAGCCCATCCTCTGGAAGACAACGAAAACAACCGGAAGTTCGGCCATGCCGGCAAAGGAGAGCCCTTCGGTCATCAGGCAGAACCCGCCTTCTGACGTGCCGACAGCAACCCATTTCCCGGCATAGGCAAACCCGAGCGCCATAATGACAACGCCGATCTCGTTTTCGGGGTGCACGACCATGAGCCCGAACCGGTCTTTCTGGTCGGCAAGGAAATGGAGGAGACTCGATGACGGCGTCATGGGGTACGAGACATATGTTTCGAGCCCACCCCTGACCATCCCGAGGACGATCGCTTCGTTCCCGGTCAGCAGGGCCATCGGCGCGTTATCGCACCGCCCGATCGTGCGGATCCGTGCCGTCCCGTCGTATCCCCTCCGGGCGACACGCAGGTTCAGGGCTGTTGCTTTCGGCATATGGGCCCGGAATACTTCTTCGACAGTACTCCATTCGATCCCGACGGCCTTTGCAAACGCCCCGATCATCGCGGAATTCCCCATGATCTACGGGGCCTTCTCTTCCGAAAGGATTGCCTTGACCGAGATCCCGTTGCCGGGTATCTTCACCTGGTCGGCGTTGAAGATAATAACGGTGTCGGGCGAGTATTTCTCCCGGTGACGATCGATCGTCTCCTTGTTGAGCGCGAGCACGAAATCCACCCGGTTCCGGTGACTCGCAACGTACTGTTCCGATCCACGGATGATCGCAAAGTTATGACCCCCCGGATAATACAGATATATCCGGTAGCCCATACGGTTGAGCAGCTGGGCAACCATCGCTCCGGCATTATTGATGCCGTCACCGGCCTTTCCCCCTATCAGCACGGAAATCTCTTTCATCCTCTTCTCTCCGGTCCCATTGGTTTACAATAGTGCCACATATTTCCGGTAACGGTAAATAGGTTGGCATGATCCAGGAAGTCACATCGCAGAGGAAGGCTTTGCGGGCTTGCTATTTTCATCGGCATTCAGGGGGGATCACGCTGGGAAGAGACGGGATAAGAGTTATGTTCAAATAATTTAGGGTCTTTTATACAAAGCGAGAGTAATTTTCCAAAAAATTCCATTAAATCGGATAATTCAGAATCTAGTCTGCTCATATCGCCTTGATCCACGAAAAGTCCGCCCACACCGGAAACCGGACAGGAGCTGCAGGAACGTTATGGAAGAACACCAGCCGGGATTGGATAAGAAAGCGTACTATGTGCACACGACGAGTGGCATGAATATGGACAGCCTTATTAAGGCGATCCGGCATACCAACCCTGGTGTCCGCTGGAGAGCGGCGCTCGCTCTTGGCGACATCGGGGAACCTGCAATAAAACCGCTTATGCGGGCACTGGGGAAGCTTGGAAGCAGTGCCCCGGTAGAGACTCTTATGCAATCCCTGAAAAATCCTGCCTGGTAGGTGCGCTGGGAAATATCGGCGACGTGCGTGCACTTGAATTGCTGACTAAGCTTCTCGAAGACAAGGATGAGTACGTGCGGAAAGCTGCAGAAGAGGCAGTTCAGAAAATCCAGGTAAAGATGAATCAGGATAGTAACGAGTCATGAGAGACCCGGATTTTTAGTGCCCCTTTTATTTTCCAATCAGCTGTTCCAGAAGGGACTTCATATCATTGATCTTGCAGGGTTTGTTGAGTCTTCCTGCAAAACCATGCTTTGTGTAATTCTGAACGACCGGATCATTTGAGTAGCCGCTCGAAATGATAGCTTTTACCGCCGGATCAAAGGCCATTAGGTTTTCCATTGTCTCTTTTCCCCCCATCCCATCGGAGACTGACAGGTCCAGAATAACAATATCGAACGGCGAACCTGCCGATTTCTCCCTCTTGTAGATTTCCAGCGCTGTGGCGCCATCCTTTGCAAATACTACATCGTAACCGAGAAACCGGAGTACTTCATTGGTCACATCGATGATGATTTGCTCATCATCCATCAGGAGCACTTTTCCCTTGCCTACCATACAGATCCGGATTGTTTTACTTATTTTGGTTTTCCTGTAATAAATCATATTTCATGAGTATATAATGTAATTGCAATATTTTGACATATATACAATATAGTATCTCATGGGAAATTTACCGGGAAGAACGAACAGCTCCCGGGGAAGCGTTCCGGAAAAGTTCCCGGTCAAGAACCTTTTTCTCGGGTATTTATCGTTAATCTGGCCGGGAAATCGATCAGACAAATTCCGGAAGTGAAAGTCGAAAAAGGCATCCGGACTCCAGGAGCCGATCTGAATGGTTGTTTCTATACATCAGGTCATATCTGAGACTCATCTTCCAAAAAAAGCAGAGGTAATGGGAGAGGTTCACTTTTTGAGGGCACGGAGCCGGGTAGCCTCTTCCCGGTCCTCAACCCGGAGGAGGAACGTCCCATGGCAGGGTTTTGTGTAAGGGAAGACCACGAAGTTACCATCGAGCCCGATCGCTATGGGCGGCAGGCCGATGACATGGACATCGAAGACCTTGAACCCCGGTGGGACATCGATAAACTCCCTGAAATGCACTTTGATGTAATCGCGTGACTCCTTGAACGTGGCATCCCGCAGGAGGATCTCGTAGTTCATTGACTCTACGCAGCCCATGGCGCAGCCTCCTCGATGACCTTCTTGAGCGGCATGGGGTTATGCACGGCTTTTGCAGCCATGGTCGTGCAGGGGAAATCAATCTGCTTCACCAGCTCGTCGTAGTGCTCCCCGTACACAAGAGTGTAGAGCTTCGCCTTGGATATCGCGCCCATCGTTGCAGCATAGCTCACGCCCGCATCGTTGTGGATGAAGACAAAACAGCGGTCGAAATCGCGCTTCTTATTCGAGATCATAGCAACCGCCCGGTCGAGGTCCATGACCTCGCCGAGATAGTGCCGCTCCGGGTCTGCAATGAGAAGGAGGGTGTTTGCCGCCTTGTTGCCGGCAACGATCGGTGCGATCCCCGCTTTCTTGAGCCGGTGGATCAGGTACAGCGTGATGCTCGTCTGTACGGGGACCTGGGGGCACCCGAGCACGAGGAGCGCGGTCCGGGGGGGGTTCTCTGAGGTAATAGTTGTCGTGTCCACGGTTTTTCCGTCCCTGGGATTTTATAAAATCCGGTACTTCTCATTATCGGTTGCAGGCAATAACTTTGCCCTGCAATGCCTGCGATACCGTACCGCTCCGGTCTTCACGGCCCGGCGTTTCGGGAACCCGGGAGACCCGCGATCCGGTGAGGATGGCTGTAAACCGTGAACCGTTCGCCCCGGGAGGAGGAGACGAGAGTGATCCCCGCCGCTTCTGCGGTCGCAATCCCCTTATCCGTCGTGGGAGCCCGGGAGATGATGATCGGGATGCCGGCATTCGCGCTCTTCCTCACCATGCCCGAGGGCTCCCGCCCGGTGCAACCGATCACGCACCGGGAGAGTTCGATCCCGTTCAGGGCCGCATAACCAACCACCTTGTCTACGATATTGTGCCTGCCGACATCACTGCTCTTTACAAGACATCTCCCCTCGCACACCAGCACCGAGCAGTGGACTCCCCCGGTCCTCCTCCAGATCTCGGTCTCGATCTCCCGGGTCGTGGAGATAACATCGTCCCGGGTTATCCGGATACCGGACGCCCGGATATCAGCCGACCGGAGTCCGGGCGACAATGTATCCGGTGACCAAAACCCCGGCTGGGCACCAGGAGGGTGGATACCGGGCGATCCCGGTCCCGGGTCACGCAGGACGTCCTGCCGGAAGAGCCGGTCACTCTCCTGCCCGCTCCGGTCGCCATCGAGCCAGACCTTGTCGACATTCCGGGCGAGTCCTTCGGTGATCACGAAACCCGCCCCGAGTTTCCGGAGCATGTCCCGGCTTGCGATCATCTCCGTGACGGGTTTGTTGTTGAAGACTAGCTCGAACCGGTCCTCGACAACAACAGCATCGTCAATCTCTGCCGCTTCGGAGCCATTGATCTGGATACCCCGGTGGTGATCAAGCATCGCCTGTTATCTCCCGGCGCACCCATTCGAGATAGGGGAGGTACCCTGCAAGGACCGGCAGAGCGATGATCTCCGGCACGAGGTACGGGTGGTTCGCCTTGATCGCGGCAATAAGTTCGTCCTTCCGGTCCTGCGTTGTCTTCATGACCAGCAGGTGCTCTTCTTCATCGCAAACCTCCCCATTCCACCGGTAACAGGACCGGACCGGGACCGTATTCACGCAGGCAGCATGATGCTCTCCGACCAGCATCCGCACAAGCCCGGGGGATTCTTTCAGGGGGACGGTGCAGAAAACGACGATGACGTCCGTGACAGCGCTCACGTTCCGATGCACTCCATATTGCGGATAGTATGCCTTCCTCCGATAAGAGCGTGACAAAAAAACACACAACAGAAATGCCGGGTATAATCCGGTACCTGCCGGTCTGACCCGGGGCAGTCCATACCGCTGCCTTGCCGCCGGATGCCGGTGCAGGGTTTTGCATGTCATCGTACCGGTCGGCGATATCGTCTGACCGGCCGGGGCAGAGAAACAGGTGCTTGTGACGAGCGGTAATTTCTATAGAGTACAACACCAAAATGTAGTACCTATGTACGCAAGCCGAATGGACAATCTCCCGCCGTATCTTTTTGCACGGATCGACGAGATGAAGGCAAAGCAGCAGAAAAAAGGAGTCGATATCATCGACCTCGGGGTCGGAGATCCGGACCTCCCCACCCCCCCGCATATCGTTGACGCGCTCTGTAAGGCTGCGAAGGATCCGGCCAACCACCACTACCCCTCCTACCTGGGGATGCCTGCGTACCGGAACGCGGTCGCCGACTGGTACAAGACCCGGTTCGGTGTCTCGCTCGATGCCGGGAAGGAGGTCGTCACGCTGATGGGCTCGAAGGATGGGATCGCACACATCGGTGAGGCATTCGTCAACCCGGGCGATTACGTCCTCTCCCCGAGCCCGGGCTACCCGGTCTACCGGACCGGCACCCTCTTTGCGGAAGGGCGGGTCAACGAGATGCCGCTCACGAGAGAGAACGGCTTTGTCCCGGTGCTTGCGGACATCCCGAAGAAGATTGCGAAAGCGGCGAAGATCATCTACATCAATTACCCGAACAACCCGACCGCTGCCGTTGCCCCGGCAGGGTTCTACAACGAGGTCGTGGACTTCGCCCGGGAGAACGATCTCGTCGTGGTCTCCGACAATGCGTACTCGGAGATCGCGTACGACGGGTACCGTGCTCCCTCCTTCCTTGAGACAAAAGGGGCGATGGAAGTCGGTATCGAAATACACTCGTTATCAAAAACCTACAACATGACCGGCTGGCGGATCGGGATGGCAGTCGGCAACGCGGAGATCCTCGCCGGGCTCGGCCGGGTCAAAACCAACGTGGACTCCGGGGTCTTCAATGCGGTGCAGCACGCCGCTATCGCCGCGCTCAGCGGATCGCAGGACTGCGTGAAGCAGGCATGCGATATCTACCAGGAGCGCAGGGACGTCCTCGTAGCCGGACTCCGCAGCCTCGGCTTTGATGTCCCGGCCCCGAAAGCAACCTTCTACGTCTGGGTCCCGGTCAATGACTGCATGGCCTTTGCGGCAAAACTCCTCAACGAGGCAGGCATTGTCGCAACCCCGGGCGTCGGATTCGGATCGAGCGGCGAGGGTTATGTCCGGTTCGCCATCACCCGCCCGGTTGCCCGGATACGCGAGGCGATCGAGCGCATGAGGAGACTCTCCCTATGAGACTCCCCGCCCACCTCACGGTCAGGAACAGTCACCTCCACATCGAGGGGCACGACTGCGTCGGGCTCGCTCAGCAGTACGGCACCCCACTCTACGTGACGAGCGAGGACCGGGTCTGCGGATGGTTCCGGAGCTATGAGAAGGCGCTTGGCAGCCGCTATCCCAGAGTACGGGTCCTCTTCGCTGCAAAAGCGAACGGAAATCTCGCCGTGATGCGTGCCCTCGCGAAACTCGGTGCGGGGGCGGACGTCTTCTCTTCCGGAGAACTCCAGCTTGCGCTCGAAGCTGGCATGCAACCGGGCAGGCTCCTCTTCAATGGCAGCTCCAAAACCCCGGAAGACCTGCGGCTTGCAGTGGAAAAAGGGGTGAAGGTATCCGTTGACTCGCTCGATGAACTCCACCAGCTCGATGCGGCAGCACGGGCAGCCGGGAAGACCGCGGAGATCGCGTTCCGGGTCAACCCCGCGCTCGAAGTGTCGACCCACCCGAAGATCGCCACCGGCCTCGCGACCAGCAAATTCGGTATTCCGCACGGAGAGATTCCTGCTGCGTACCGGGAAGTTCTCACATGCAAAAACATCAAACCGGTCGGGATCCACTGCCACATCGGCTCACAGATCCTTGACACAGAACCATTTGCCCGGGCAGCCGAAGTGATGGTGCGGATCGCAAAGGAACTTACGAACATGGGCGTGAAACTGGAGTTTATCGATCTCGGCGGCGGGCTCGGCATCCCGTACCACCACGATTCCGACCCGGTTCTTACCCCCGAGGACTACGCGGCGAAAGTTGTTCCGATCTTCAAAGCCGGCGTCGAAGCCTGCGGGATCTCGCCCGAGCTCTGGGTCGAACCCGGCCGGTCGCTGGTCGCAGACTCGACCGTGCTCCTGACCCGGGTCAACTCCACGAAATCGGCGCACAAGCGGTTTGTGAATGTCGATGCAGGCTTCAACCTCCTCATCCGGCCAGCGATGTACGATGCTTACCATGAGGTCATCGCCGCGAACAAGGCGGATGCTCCGCTGGACGGTGAATACACCGTAACCGGGCCGATCTGCGAGACCGGGGATATCCTTGCACCGGATCGCAGACTCCCCGAACTTACGGCAGGGGACATTATCGCAGTCCTCGACGCAGGAGCATACGGGTTTGCCATGTCGTCCCAGTACAACAGCCGGCCCCGCTGCCCCGAGGTGCTCGTCACCGGATCGAAGGCTGCTCTGATGCGGAGAGGGGAGACGATTACCGACCTTACCGCCACCATGCAGCGCCCCCCCTGGCAGTAGGAGGGATGTGTGCTCTTCCACCACGCGCTCGTTGACGATCTCATAACACGTGAAGAGTTCGAACGGCGCGTAGATGCGAAGATCGAGGAGTGCGGCGACCTTGTTGATGAACCGACCGCAGCAATGCTCGTGGTCGGGGAACTCGGCCGCCAGCACGTCAAGATCAAGGGGCTTTCGGCCAGATCGAGCCTTTTTTCTTTTTTCGGGAAAGTCGTCGACAAGACCGAGCCGAAGGAGTTCGACCGGGCGGACGGCGAGAAGGGCTGGATCGCCACCCTGCTTCTTGGCGACGAGACCGGGACTACCCGGGTAGTGCTCTGGGACGAGAAGGCCGGGGCAGCGATCGAGATTGCGATTGGTGATGTGCTGGAGATCATCGGGCGGCACCCGGGCAAGAGCACGAAGGAGATCTACGCTCTTGCTCTCCGGAAGGCAAGCTGCGAGATCAGCTGCTCCCTGCCCGCCAGCGGGCTCCCGGGCGAGAACCTCTCCATGGAACCGGTGGACCTTGATGCGGTGCTTATCGGTGCCGGCGAGCCCCGGATCTTCAGCAAGAAAGACGGGTCGACCGGGGAGATGGTCGAGGCCGTAATCGGGGATGCACAGGGGACCGCACGGCTTGTCGTATGGGCCCCGGAACTTATCCGGGAGATCCCGCCCGGGACATCCATCCGGATCAACGGTGCAAAACCCGATCGGCGCAGCGAGGGGCGGGCGTATAGTATCGATGACAAGTGCTCGGTCAGCGTCACTGAAAAGGAGATCGCACTCCCCTTCACCCCGCTCGCATCGATCGTGGACCAGGGCACCTACTCGGTGAAGGGAAAAGTCAGGAACGTGAAGGAAGCACGGTCGTTCGTAACCCGGAGCGGTACTTCTTCCTGGGTCAGGAACATCGTGATAACTGAAGGGCAGGATGATCTCCGTGTCGTTCTCTGGGGCGACCATGCCCTCATACCGGTGGTTCCCGGGGATGATGCAACGGTGTATCACGCAACGGCAAAGCCGGGCCGGTTCGGGGGGATCGAGCTCGGCGCCGGCAGAGGCAGCATCTTCTCTGTGCCCAGAGAAGAGGCGCACCCGGTCACGTTTACCGGTACCATCATCACAGGTCCGGGGTGCATGTTCATCGACAACGGGAAGGAGCGGTATATCATTGACGGGGAGCACCCGCACGGGTGCGAGATGCGGGTTACCGGGGTTCTCTCCGGCAGCCGGATAACTCCCAGCCGTGTCGAACCAGTCGTTCTCCGGCACGAGGATGTAGCTGAACATCTCCGCAGGTTCCGGGAGGAACTGGACCGGAAATGATTGGCCCGACACTTTCACAGAGCGCACTCCAACGGGTTATATGTGAGCGTTTATGATGTTGTTATGCCATAGGAGTGTATAAGAAATGGCTGAAGGACCACTAGAGATTGAAGATTTACCGGGCGTAGGCCCGAGCACTGCAGACAAGCTCCGCGAAGCCGGATACCTGTCGGTGGAGAGCATTGCAACCGCATCGCCCGCAGAACTCTCCGAGGTCTCGGAGATCTCCGAGTCTGTCGCGAAGAAGATCATCAAGGCAGCCCGCGAGGTCGCGGATGTCGGAGGGTTCAAGACCGGCAAAGACATCTTCGAGCAGCGGAAGGATGTGCGAAAACTCTCGTTCCGGGTTCCCGAGCTCGATGCCCTGCTCGGCGGCGGGATGGAGAGCCAGGCCATCACCGAGATGTACGGAGAGTTCGGTTCGGGTAAGAGCCAGATCGTCCACCAGATGGCGGTCAATGTCCAGCTCCCTATCGATGAGGGAGGGCTTGACGGCAGTGCCATCTACATCGATACCGAGAATACCTTCCGCCCCGAGCGTATCGAGCAGATGGTAAGCGGTCTCGACATCGATGACCTCGATCCCCAGGATTTCTTAAACAATATCCATATCGCCAGGGCCCACACCTCCGATCATCAGATGCTCCTGATCGACAACTCCCGCGAGCTCGCAAACGAACTCAAGACAAGCGACAAGCCGGTCAAGCTCTTCATCATCGACTCCCTGACCGCCCACTTCCGGGCCGAGTATGCAGGACGCGGGACGCTTGCCGCACGCCAGCAGAAGTTAAACCGGCACATGCACGAACTCTTCAAGCTCATCGACGAGCACAACGCGGTCGGGCTCGTGACCAACCAGGTCATGTCCAACCCGGCAGTTTTCTTCGGCGACCCGACAAAGCCCATCGGCGGCAACATCGTCGGCCACACCGCGACCTTCCGGCTCTACCTCAGGAAGAGCAAAGCCGGCAAGCGTATCGCCCGGCTCGTTGACAGCCCGAACCTGCCTGAGGGCGAGGCACCATTCATCGTGGAAGAGGGTGGTCTCAAGCCGTGCTGAAGGCCCTCCTCACGGACATCGACGGGACGATCACGGATCGCACGCGGAGACTGGATACCGCGTCCATAGAGACGATCCGGTCCCTCGTTGATGGAGGAGTGGAAGTTGTGCTCGCGAGCGGGAACGCCTCCTGCTTCATAGAATCACTCTGCAGGATGATCGGGACACAGGGGTCATTCATTGCAGAGAACGGGGGAGTCTTCCGGGTCGGGTTCACCGGCCCCCTTCGGATTAAAGGCAATCAAGGGGTGTGCAGGAAAGCCCGCAATGTGCTGCAGGCCCACTACCGGGAACAGGGGGTTGAACTTACCCTCCTCAGCCCCACGTACCGGTTTGCGGACCTTGCATTCGCCCGGACGGTGCCTGCCGATGATGTGAAACAGATCCTTAAGGATCACCCCGTCCAGGTCGTCGATACCGGGTACGCGATCCACCTGCAATCCCTTGGGATCAACAAGGGAACGGCAATGGTCGCACTCGCCCGGGAGATGGACCTTCCATTATCTGATTTTGCCGCGATCGGCGATTCGATCAATGATATCCAGATGCTCAAAAATTCCGGAATGGCGTTAACCGTCGCAAATGCCCATCCGGATACAAAAGCAGTAGCACACTATATTGCAGAAAAAGAGTATGGGGATGGATTTGTCGAAGCTGTCAAAAAATACTTTCCTTATTTTCTCGCGAGATAGCGATCGACGACGATATAGTCCTTGATATCCTTTACGGATTCGAACGGGATTACGAGGAGCTTGTCATCTTCGAGATTGTAGCTCGACGTGTCGAATGTCTGGTCCGGGTGAACGATCATCTCGATGATCTGACCGGAGTCAAAATCCACCCTGATATTTTTGAGCGTGCCGATGAGCTTTCCGTCATTGCTCATGATCTTTTTTCGGGAGAGACTGCGGGCAAATACACGAGTCATGAAAATATTATGACGCGTATAAATATTTAAAGTGTTCTAAAAAGGTGCAAAAAAGTGTGTTTTTCCGGAAATATACCCGTTTGGGGCGGTTTTTCAGGCCTGGATTCACTTGAACATCTCTGAAGCCATGCGGATATCAGAGCCGCGGACGGTCTTTCGTCCTGCGTGATCCGACATCTTCTTGGCCTCTTTTGCGAGAAATGCCCCATATTCTTCCATCAGTTCGGTTAAGGTCTCCGTTGCATCGGCGCTGACACGTTCGCCACCGGATTTCTTGATGATGCGCTCGACAGCGGCCTGCGATAACTCAGTCACAATAATCCTCTCATAAAATTTTGCCTTGAACTATCTAAAGATATTCTCCATTAAAGCAGGATGGGCAGGACTCCCGGACGCGGGGGTGGGTAAGAAACCTGAACGAAGCCAGGAAATAAGGGGTAAAAATGAGGGGTGAATGATTCTCACTGTGAGGGGAAGACCCGGATGATATCGGACTGGGTAAGGATCCCGACCGGTTTCCCGTTCTCGACAACGATCAGGCGCCCGATCTCCCTCTCCTTGAACCTGCTGACAACCTCAAAAAGCTGGGTTGTCGAAGGTGCTTCGATGACATCGTGGGTCATGATCTCCGAGACTTTCGTGGTTCTTGACCGATCCTCTTCGAGGGCTTTTGCGAGATCGCTTAACGTAACGATCCCTGCAAGATTCCCGTCATCAATGACTGGTGCGCCGTGAATATGGTTGTGGTTAAAGAGAACGAGGGCATCAAAAATCGTATCAGAATTTTTCAGCGTCTTGAGCGGGGTGCTCATGTAGGTGCTGATGGGTCGCTTGGGAAGTGAGATCATCTCCGAGGTTGCTATGAGAAGGGACTGCTTTGTCTCGTCCTTCCCGAAAACCTCCCCGCGGAGCAGGAGCTTGTTGACCGGTGTCGGTCCGATCGTGATCTTGTCGCCAATCTCGAAGAGTTTTGCACTCCCGACAAGTTTGATAACAGCGTGACAGATATCCGGGTGGCAAAGCGTGGTAAAATCGATTTCCTGGACATTCGCACCCCTGACGACTTCCCCGTCCCGGCTGATCCGGACATCGTAATCCCCTTCAAAAGAGTTGAGATTGAGTTCCTTGTAGGCAAGGGCTGTCGGAATGTACCCGCCTTTTGGACCGGGAACACCGTCGACCAGCCCGATCGCCTTTAACGACTGCATCTGATTGCGCACGGTCCCCGGGTTACGCTGGATCATGTCCGCTATCTCTTCGCCTTTGATCGAATGAGACTGGCTGTGGTAGAGGGTAATCAAAGTGATGAGAATATCCTTCTGGATCAGGGACAGGTCCATAACGATAAACCGTATGACCTTCCATAAATATATAGGTAGGTAATTTGTGGAATTCGAGAAGATGCCGACGGTGCCAACGGCAGACGAGATCCTTGACCGGAGCTTCCGCCGTGCGGCAAAGAAGATGAAAGAGAAGGACAATAAGGAGCGCGCCAACGTTGAGTTCGTGCGTGCGGTCGGGGCAGCGGTCCACGACCGGCTGGTCTCTATCATTCGGGGCTTCCCCGAATTCGACGAGATCCCCCCGTTTTACCGGGAGCTTGCCGATATCCTGTACGGGATCGACAATATCAAGCAGTCCCTTGGGGCTGTCGGCTGGGCGGCGAAGCACACCAAGATGGTCGGGAACCAGCTCGCCATCCAGACCCGGAAGGAAGAGGACACAACCATCGTGCGGAAGCGGACGGTCGCCCGGCTCGCATCCATGGTCCACCAGATCAACAAGGATCTTCTTTTCCTAAACGAAGTCCGGAATACCCTGCGGAAACTGCCCAATGTAGAAGATGCTTATACCATCGTCATCGCGGGCTACCCGAATGTCGGGAAGTCCTCGTTCATCCGGCGGGTCTCCTCTGCAGAGCCCCAGGTGGCATCGTACCCGTTCACGACCAAGGGGATCATCGTGGGGCACCGGGATATAGGAAGGGAAAGAATCCAGTTCGTGGATACACCCGGCATTCTTGACCGCCCGGCTGAGGAGAGGAACCAGATCGAGCGTCAGGCACTCGCAGCGATGATGAACGTCGCGGACCTCATCCTCTTTATCCTCGACCCGTCAGAACACTGCGGCTTTCCCATGGATGTCCAGCTCCGGCTGCTCGATGAAGTGAAAGGCATGGTCGATGTACCTCTCCTCATTGTGGCAAATAAGTCTGATATTTCTGCTGCCTCCGGCTATCTTACCATGTCCACGCAGAACAGGGAAGGGATCAGTGAGGTGCTTGCTGAAATCCTCTCGCACAAGCCGGAGAAGGTGGAGCAGAAGCGGGTCGTGGATATCCGTTCCCCCCTCCCGCAGCCCGCGGAAGAGCCGGCCGGAAATGAGTCCACCGGCACCGGTGAGGAACCACGGCGGAGGGCAAGACCAAAGCGGGTCAGGAAGCCCCGGACTCCGGTAGCCCGGGAAGAATTCTAAAAAAACTTTTTTGCGACGGTCACCGGACAATTTCCGTTATAAATTCCCGATACATTTTGTTCCCTGTTACTTTCATTGCGAAGCACGGGAAACTGCACCTGAAAAAAGACTACATGAAGCCTATAAGGGCCCACCCGACCAGGAAACCAAGGATAGTTCCGCCGTTCAGGGGCGGGAGGCCGGCCTGTGGCTTCCCCGAGTTTACGAAGTGGAGGAGGACCGCGAGCCCGGAGAGCGAGCCTACGATCGCACCAAGGGCAGGCAGGTTGACGAGGCCGAGGAGCCGGGGGCCCCCGGTGATGAAGACGTTTGCCGAGACCACGAGCATGGAGGGCATGAGCATGTCGCCCATACCAATGATGAATGCCGCCCGCTCGCCCCCGTCCCCGAGCTTGCCTATTCCTTCTTTGATGAACGAGTAATCGCGCCGCTTCGGGACGACGAAGAGGATGGGCGTTTTTAAGTCGATGACTCCTTCAGCGAGGGTGATCATGTGCTTGGTCTTGTACACGGAGATCGCATCGTAGACCGCGAGGAGGAGGAGGAGGAGGAGGACCGGTAGGATATCGAGCGAGACGCCGAAGATCGAGGCCACCCCGGCGCCGATCAGGATGCCGAGGAGATCGATGACATACCACTCCGGGTACTTGTACAGGATGAGGGTAGCGAGGATGGCGAGGACAATGATGGCTATGGAGGAGATGAGGGGATCTGCGGTCACCATCGCGACGAACGCCGCGAAGATGTACCCGAAGGTCAGAAAGATCGAGATGCCGATGACCGCCGCGATCACTTTCTTGAGGTCGAATTTTATCAGGACCAGCAGGAAGACGGTGAAGGCGAGCAGGATCGCGATGAAGATGAGGGGGTTTGCGATCGACTCGGGGTCCTGGAACGCCACGAGTCCCGCCGCCTGGACCGGCAGAGAGATCAGGAGCGCCCCGAACTCGACCGCGAGGAGGAGGAGCGGCATCGCGAGGAAGGGGATGATGCGTTTTATGTTCATTGTCTCTACTCTCTCTGGATATCGTTAGATTAATATCTGTGCCTTTCATCAACTAAAAGCATGGAGATCCATGAATATGCTGTCGATATCCTGCTTACTACAATCTTTGTCCTCTCCACCCTCTTACTTGCACTCCGGTTCTGGCAGGACCTCCTGATCGCGATCGCGACGGCCGCGATGATGCTCTCGCTCGGAGGCCTCTTCCTCTCGCTCCACATGCGGATGCGGGAGCTGGAACTGAACGCAGTAGCCCGGGAACGGGCCCTCCGGGCCGGTCTTGAGGAGATCTCGGCACGGATGGTGCAGAAGTACGATATGGCTATCACCCATCTCGATGAACTGATAGCGGAGTTTACAAGGCGGGCTTACCGCTGATTTTTGGAGTCTGACCATGGGTGTCGCACTACGGGATATTATTGCTGAATACAAAACGCCGGTCAGCTGGGAGTCCCTCCCGGGCATCGCCGCCGTGGATGCAAACAACACCCTGTACCAGTTCCTGACCACCATCCGGCAGCCGGACGGGACGCCCCTGATGGACCGGAAGGGCCGGGTGGCCTCCCACCTCTCCGGGATCCTCTTCCGGGTCTCGAACTTTATGGAGAAGGGGATCAAGCCGGTCTTTGTCTTCGACGGAAAGCCAACCGTCCTCAAGCAGGCTACCGTGGACGAGCGCCGGAAGATCCGGGACACCGCCGAGGTGAAATGGAAGGAGGCGGTTGACCGGGGGGACGAGGCAGAGGCGTACAAGCAGGCCCGGTCCGCGACCCGGGTCGACAATACGATCATCGAGACCTCAAAGGAGCTGCTCCGGCTCATGGGCCTTCCCACGGTGCAGGCCCCGGGGGAAGGAGAGGCGCAGGCAAGCCACATGGTTGCAAAGGGGGATGCCCGGTACGTGGTCTCGCAGGATTACGACACCCTCCTCTTCGGGGCACCGAACCTTGTCCGGAACCTGACGGTCAGCGGCAAGCGGAAGATCCGGGGCAGGCAGATCACGGTGAATCCCGAGAGGATCCTTCTTGAAGATGTCCTTGCCGGGCTGAAGCTCACCCGGGAGCAGCTGATCGAGATCGGGATCCTCATCGGGACCGACTTCAACCCGGGGGTCGAAGGCGTGGGAGCAAAGACCGGCCTGAAGATTGTCCAGCGCGGGGAGTTTGCAGCGAAACTCGCAGAGAAATTGCCGGAATTCGATCCTACGCCCGTCAGGGAGATCTTCCTCCACCCGGAGGTTACCGATGGGTACACGCTCGAATGGAACCACCCGGATATCCCGGGCATCAAGAAGATGCTCTGCGAGGGGTACGATTTCTCAGAGGAGCGGGTCGAGAAAGCGATGGAGAACTTCTGCGTAAAGGCCGGCCAGAGGACGCTCGAGAGCTGGTTCTGAAAGGAACGCACGGGTGGAACAATTTTACCATCGGTCCCAGTTACGATTAAGTTTTTACTATGATCAAATCGGTGGAAGTTTTACTTCCTCCAAGGCCAAAACATCGCTGAAAGGAGATCAAAGTTTTCCAAAAATACCGATCTAAAAAAAAGGGACGTGAGAAAGCCAACACACGAATTCTAAATCTTAATTCCGGTGAGAACTAATTGCTTGTGATGTCCCCGGATCAAACAATTGAGTCATCACGAGCCCGGCAACCGCAACAAACACGCTCCAGAAAATTTTCCGGACATGTTCGTTTTTCCCGAAAGCATCGATCGCTGCATCGGTCTCGGCTCCCATTCCCTTCCGGATAATTTTCGGAAGGAAGACAAAGAGCGCAAGGAACAGGAGTGCCGACCCGGTGAACGCGAGCGTAATCTCAGCTCTTCCGGCCAGGAAGAACCCCGCGGAACGGCAAAGAGTACAGCAAGGATCGCAGCCATCCCGACTTCCCCAAACCAGAAGTAATGCCGTTTCGCTGCGTAATTTGCTTTTTCCGCGTCAGTGAGTTCATTGAGATCGAAGATCCCGATCGCGTTCAGCATCCCGTACCAGACCGCATGGGTCTCCTCCGGATCGGCAACAAGACCAAGGAAGAGGATTGCAACCGGCACGATGAGAAGTACGATCGGGAGGTGAGCGAAGAGAAAAATGATGGCGAGCAGGATCCCGGTGCCGCATATCGCGGCCCGGGTCTGCATCTTATTCTCAAACATGATCATTCTCCCGTAGGTAGATCCATTTATGACCCGTCGTCATCGCCCTCATTCCCGGACATTCTGATCCCCGGCGATCAGGAACTCGAACTCGGGACTCGTGTACCCGCCGTTTGCCGGGCTGAAGTCCCGGACCCCGCCCATTCGTGCCCATTTGCGTATTGCCGTCCGAATCTGTACCATGTGAATTTCCGGTGCACGAGGGTAGACCCGGTGACCATCGCCTTCGAGCATCTCCCGGTACGGCGGAATATCGAACCAGTCCGGCCAGAACCTCATGCCATGCGGGATATCAGTTCCCCGGATCAGGTCCGGGAGCCGGATCGGTGCGAGGCGATCATAAATCAGATCGATGATAAAGCTCTCGTCACCGTAAACCGGGCACAGGTCCAGCTCGTAGAAGATCGGATTGTGCCGGACCTCATCCACGCAAGCGGGGTATCGATAGTAAGCGGCGAAAGACCGCTGAACGTCCCGCGATAAATTCCCGTCACCTTTGCAACAGGCTCCCGGATCGTTTCACCCGGCATAACGTACCTCCGTCAGTTGTTCGTGCTCCTCCCGGAGTTTCTTGAACTCCTCGACGATCTCATCGTACTTGCCGATCTTCTGGTAGATCACCAGCAGCAGCGGATAGACCGGAAGTACAGATTCGAGGATAAGCCCTGAAATTTCAGTCTCCATTGCGTAAACCTCCAAAAATTTTCTTAAAAGAAGGAGAAGGTCCTAAGATCTTCTCCGGGAAATGGTATCAGGCAAGAGCCGGTACCGAGGCGACCCAGGGTCTTGACTTTTGTCCGGATCGCATCGTCCGTGTACGAAGTAAGGCTCACCTGGTCACGTGAGATTGTGACGAAGAACAGCTCGCCACTCGTATCGTGGCACCGGAGGATCGCCGAGTACGTTTCCGTATCGCTGTTCCGTGCTGCCGTGCCGGCATGAGCGGTTGCGAGCGGGGCCGATACAAGAATTGTTGCAATCCCGGCATTGAAGCCAGCGATCGTGCCGAACCGGTGGGAACCGGTCCCGACCGATTTTGCATTTGCATCCTCGTACGCGATCTTAGCAACATACGCTTCTTTACTCTTCTCGACCGATTGATGGGTTACGCCGCCGGACATGTACGAGACGCACCCGAACGGGTTGGCCGTGATGATTGCCTGGACGATGGTGTTGAACACATCGACATCTGCGCTCGGGTTCGCAAGCTTGCGGACCGCTGACTTTACATTGGGGCTTTGTACGAAATCTCCCATGTTTTGTTCCTCCTTGTTTTTTGTCTGGATGCGGGGTTTCGTTCCTGAGTCCGGGTTATGGGGGAAGACTCCGTCTTCCTCCGGGTTTTCACCGGGACTTCTTGTTGAAACCTCGCGGGGTTGTCGCGGGGCCCTTTGACATACAATCATGGGAGCGGGCAGTTCATGGCCTTCGTCAATGAAAAAATGCAAAATTAGGGGATTTTTCGAGCGATTGAAGGGTATTGGGGCATTTTGCGTGGAAATTGGTGTGCGCAAAATCTGCGCAGGGTGTAAATGGGGGGGTGGCAGCACTCTGAATGATTGCCATAACCGCGGGCGTCAGCCAATTATAAAACAGCAGAAGAAAACCTGTTATTGAAATGGATTCGATCATTCAGCTTGTCGGAGCAATGTGCTTTGGCGGGATTATCGGATGGTATGTGTATCTCATCAACCGCAACCGTAAAGAGGGAGTGCAGATGAGTGACCTGGTCACCATCATTTCTGTTATTGGGGGAGTCGCCGTGCTGAGGCTCTTTCCGGTAGAAACCGAGCTCTTTGGTGCGTACGGGATCGGTCTCGCGATGGAAGTTTTTTACTGTTTCATGTTCAGCCGTCATGGAATGACCTAGTGGCCAAAAGGAAACCAAGCTAAAGGTATCATCATTCCAGTTTCTGCCGTCGCTTCCATTTCGCAAGCTGATCCCTGCACTCATCTTTTGGGGGATATCTCGGCCTTTTTGCGATCACGCTATAAGCGGCGATCGCCTCGGAATACGTGATGAGGCGTTAATAATGAATTGTGGTGGACTTCTTCCATAAATTTTAATAAAAGCATCAGCGTAAAATAAAATTTCACTTAACAAATACCTTTTGTTGGAAGCGATCTCTACATCGTTCATAAGATCGAATCGTGTCACACGGAATGTTTGTTATCATGAATGCGAATCTGCCTTCGAAAAAACCAAGAATATGGATCATTTGTCTTGTTCTGGCACTTGGGCTTGTTATCAGAACCGCATATGTCCTTCTCAACCCGTGGCCCACGGGTTACTCAAAAGCATTAAACGCCACCGCGCTGCGGGGGGATAACACCTACGGTCAATGTAACGTTTCTGCCATTTTCAGTCCGTGTTAATCGAGGGGAAGTTGGTCCAGGATAACCGCGCCACTTTTTTCACTCATCGCCAGCGATAATATCCCGGAAGCCGGATTCCATAATCTATCTTCGAAAAAGTTCGAGATAGAGATATCATGAGGGGGGTGCGAAACTACCCTCAAACGTTAATCCCCCTGCCCTTCAACCACTCAGGCAGACAACCATGTCCTATCTCGAGAAAATAACCGCAAAAGATCCCTCTGTAAACCCCTTATTCTCCCTTATGGGTATCGAACTCGTCAGCGTCGAACCGGGCAAAGCGATCCTGAAGATGCAGATCCGTCACGACATGCTCACCGGGGTCGGCTGGCTCCAGGGAAGAATGCTCGTCGCGATCGCTGACGAGGCAATAGCTCTTGCGATTTATCCCGGGCTTGGGGAAACCGAGGGGATCGCAACCATTTCCGAATCGACCAGTTTCATCAAGGGGGCTCGCGATGGCGTGATCTTCGCTGAGGGCAGACTTATCAAAAAAGGCCGGCGTGTGGCGTTTACCGAGTCGGAAGTGTTCACCGGGAATGGCGAACGAATAATCTTATCAAGGACATCAGCCGCATTTGCGGTGACGACTGTGAAATAATAATAAAAAATTACTGCACTGTAGAAATCATTTTTTCTACCTAACGCTCCCGGGACTTCGTCCCGCCGCTGTGGCGCCTTCCTTTGCGATAGTGCCGTAAAAGCTTTCGGAGGTACGCTGCTGTACGAGTAATTGCAGAGGTATCGCTAGCGCCCACGCCCCCACCGGGGGCGGGATGGCGCGAAGGGGGCAACCCCCCATTCAGAAACAAAAGTTTTCTCCAAAAAAATTACTTATTTTTTCCCTTTGCTTTTTTCGTCCCGCTCTTCTGCGCAGCCGGTTTGAACTTCAGGAAGTAGACCCCCCCGGCAATGACAACGACAACCGCGAGGATCGCAAAAATGAGTTCCGGTGAGACCGTGGATGCGGCAGCTTTCTGAGCTTTTTCAATACCGGCAGTTGCCGCTGAGTTCCCGGGTGCATTTGCAAGCGCCGTATTATATGCGTCGATCGCGTCAGGGAACCGGCCGAGCTTCTGGAGGGTGTCACCCTTGTTGATCAGAGCCATGGTGTAGTTCTGCTCGTACCGGAGTGCGGTGTTGTAGGCATCGAGAGCCTGCTGGTACTGGCCCGTGTTGTAAAGGACATACCCTCTGTTGTTCCAGAGTTTCGGATCTTTTCCGTACGCCTCCAGACCTTCATCGATCGTTACGAGCGCGTCCGGATACCTCTCGAGCTGGATCAGTGCGTATGCTTTGCCCTGGTACAGGTACAGGGCGGTATCCGACATCCTGATAAGCGTGGTATTCGATGCAAGTGCCTGATCGAAAAGGGCAATTGCGCCGGTATAATCATTGGAGGCAACTGCCTGTACTCCATGATTGTAAAATGATGTTGGGATATCAGGTGTCGTATTACCTTCTGCGAGCACCGGCTGGACCGCGCAGAAGAGAACGACGAATATCGCGAGTAACCCAAGAATGTTCCGGAATTTCATGTGGAGAAATGTTAGTCTCCGGGCACATGAAGATTCCTTTGACTACAACATTATTCGAACCCATTAACAATACAGCCTGAAAAACAATACAGCCTGAAAACCGAGGCCGGAAAACCCTTCCCTCCTATGCGTCTCCGTCGATGCAGATAACACTAATAGGGATTATGAGCAAAATATAGAACAATCGGGGGATTTTCTTGAAGTACATCATTATTACCGGCGGAGTGATGAGCGGGCTCGGCAAAGGGATTACAGCGGCGTCAGTCGGTCGCATCCTGAAGAACCGGGGATATTGTGTGACGGCGGTCAAGATCGACCCTTACCTAAACATCGATGCAGGGACCATGAACCCGGCCCAGCACGGCGAAGTCTTCGTGTTAAAGGACGGCGGGGAAGTCGATCTTGATCTCGGCAACTATGAGCGCTTCCTCGACATCGAACTTACCTCCCCCCACAACATCACCACCGGCAAGATCTACCGCTCGGTCATCGAGAAGGAGCGCCGGGGCGACTTCCTCGGAGAGACCGTCCAGATCATCCCCCACATCACCGACCGGATCAAGTGGTGCATAAAAAACGCAGCCGAAGAGACCTTCCCGGACGGGACGAAGGCCGACGTCTGCCTTGTCGAGGTCGGAGGGACAGTCGGCGATATCGAGAGCATGCCGTTCCTCGAAGCCATCCGGCAGATGCGGGGAGAACTCCCTTCGCACGACTACGTGTTGATCCACGTTACCCTTATTCCCGAGGACACGATGGGTGACCTCAAGACCAAGCCGACCCAGCACTCGGTCAAGGCCCTCCGGGAGCTCGGGTTGCATGCTGACATCATCGTAGGCCGGAGCGAGCATCCGATCAGCGCCAACACGAAAAGGAAGATCTCGGTGTTCTGCGATCTCCCCCAGAACGCGGTTATCTCCGCGGCAACCGTTCCCGACATCTACGAGGTGCCGATGGAGATGGAGAAGGAAGGGCTCGCGGATGTCCTCACCACCCACCTCGGGCTCGGGAAGAAGGAGATCGATACCGCGTGGTACCGGGTCGTGACAAAGGAGTACACGAACCGGATCACCGTTGCCATCGTGACCAAGTACGGGATCGAGGACGTGTACATCAGCATCAAGGAAGCGCTCAAGCATGCCGGGCGTGCGCTCTCGACCGAGGTCAAGATCGCTTGGCTCGACGCTGAGCGGTACGAGCGGAGCCAGCTCTCGGATTATGACGGGATCCTCATCCCTGGGGGCTTCGGCAATCGGGGTATCGAGGGGAAGATCGAGGCGATTAAGTTCGCCCGGGAGAACAACATCCCCTTCCTGGGTCTCTGCCTCGGTTTCCAGTTGGCGACGATCGAGTATGCCCGGAACAAAGTGGACATCACCGATGCGACCAGCGAGGAGTTCGGGGAAGGGACGCATGTCATCGCCATCCTCCCCGAACAGGAAGGCCTCACCCAGCTCGGCGGGACGATGCGACTTGGTGATTACGTTGCCGACATCCGTGACGGCACCTCCGCCCGGAAGCTCTACGGGCAGGAGAGCGTAGTCGAGCGCCACCGGCACCGGTTCGAAGTCAATCCGAAGTACATCCGCGATCTCGAGACTGCGGGGCTCGTCTTCTCCGCGACCAACAAGAACCGGATGGAGTGTCTTGAGTTGCCCGGCCACCCGTTCTTCTTTGCCACCCAGTTCCACCCGGAGTTCAAGTCGAGACCGACAAACCCGTCACCACCGTACCTCGGCTTTGTCGAGGCGTGCCGGATGAACAAACGGACAAAATAAATCCCGATAATCCATCACCAGTTTATCACCAGAACGAAAAACAGGAAAAATCCGGATAGAGATCCGGGAGTTCGAATAACAGAGGGAAGGAAATACCATGGTCAATGCGGAGAAATTCATCGCGAAGGCGATTGCCGAGATCAAGACTGAAGCCGGTGACAACAAAGTCGTCATGGCTCTCTCGGGAGGAGTGGACAGTTCGGTCTGTGCTGTTCTTGCAGCCAGGGCTATCAGCGACCGGCTCATCCCGATCTACATCGATACCGGCCTGATGCGGAAGGGAGAGACCGACCGGATCAGGACGCTGTTTGAGGGTATCCAGCTCCAGATCATCGATGCGGGCGACGAGTTCCTTGACGCTCTCGAAGGCCATACCGACCCGGAGGCGAAACGGAAGGCCATCGGTGAGCGGTTTATCAGGGTCTTCGAGCGCGAGGCCCGGAAAGTGGGAGCAAAGTGCCTCCTGCAGGGAACGATCTACCCGGACAGGATAGAGAGCGAGGGCGGGATCAAGAGCCACCACAATGTAGGCGGCATGCCGCTCCACATGGAATTTACGAAAGTTATCGAACCCATCCGCGATCTGTACAAGGACGAGGTCCGCGACGTCGCCGGGGCGCTCGGGATGCCCAAGGAGATCCAGCACCGGATGCCGTTCCCGGGCCCAGGACTCGCAGTCAGGGTACTTGGCGAGATAACCCGGGAGAAAGTTGCCGTGATCCGGGAAGCGAACTGGATCGTCGAGGATGAACTCGTGGAGACGTACCGCCCCTGGCAGTGTTTTGCCGCGCTCATCGGTCTTGGCACCGGGGTCAAGGGGGACAACCGGATCCACGGTTGGATCATTGCCGTGAGAGCCGTGAACTCCCGGGATGGAATGACCGCAGACCCGGTCGAGATCCCGTTCGACCACCTCATGAGGATCGGATCGAGAATTACCGCGGATATCCCGAGCGTGGCCCGTGTCGTCTATGACATAACTTCAAAACCCCCGGCAACCATCGAATATGAATAAGAACGAATAAAAATCTCCGATACAACTACACGAGAGAACAGCAAATACAGGATAATTAAAAAACCGTGATTGGAATGGAAACCACCAGCCAGCTCAAAGCGCTCGACGAGCGCTACTTCATGCCTGCATTCGGACGGGACATGGCTATTGTCAAAGGGGAAGGCACCAGGGTCTGGGATGCCGAGGGACACAAGTACATCGACTGCGTTGCAGGGATCGCTGTCTGCAGCACCGGCCACTGCCACCCTGCAGTCGTGAAAGCGATCTGCGACCAGGCCCACTCACTCATCCACTGCTCGAACCACTACTACGTCCCGCACCAGGGAGAACTTGCAAAAAAACTCGTGGAGATCACGGGCCTTCACAAGGCTTTCTTCTCGAACTCGGGAGCGGAGGCGACTGACGCAGCCCTCAAACTTGCCCGGGTCAAGACCGGAAGGAAGAAGTTTGTCTCGTTCGTCCACGGTTTCCACGGGCGGACGGTCGGCTCGCTCGCGGTCACGCACAAGCCGGCGATCCGTGAACCCTTCGAGCCGCTCGGGCTGAAGTGCACGTTTGCCGAATACGGCGATCTGGAAGCACTGAAAAAGTGCGTGGATGCCGACACGGCAGGGGTCCTTGTCGAACCGATCCAGGGGGAGGCAGGGGTCATCATCCCACCGGACAGTTTCATCGAAGGCATCCGCGAGGTTTGTGACGAGACGGGTTCGCTCATGATCGTCGACGAGGTCCAGACCGGGATGGGGCGTACGGGAAAGTGGCTCGCCACCCAGCACACGAAGGCAAAGCCCGATATCGTGACCCTCGCAAAAGGGATCGCAAGCGGTTTCCCCATGGGTGCGATCGTTGCCCGCGAGGGCCTCGAGTTCAGGAAGAGCGAACACGGCAGCACGTTTGCCGGTGGCCCGCTCGCCTGCGCCGCGGCTCTTGCTACGATCGATGTTATCGGGAACGTTCTCCCGCAGGTCAAAGGAAAGGGCGAGAGGTTCGGCAGGAGCCTTGCGAAGTACAACCCCCGGTTCCGGGGGCTGATGATCGGCATCAGTGTCGGCGACAAATGTGCTGAAATCCAGAAGGCCTGTGCAAAAGAAGGCATTCTCGTGAACTGCGCTGCCGACAGGAACCTGCGGCTTGTTCCGCCGCTTGTCATCACCGATGCAGAGATTGACCGCGTGGTCAGGGTAGTCGATGGAGCACTGGGTCAGGCCGGTTTATAAGGAAGGTGGCTATGCATTCGCTCGGAAAGCGGAAGATATAGCCGGCGAGTACGGGATAGAGCGTATAGCCCGGCTTGCGAGCAACGAGAACCCTGAACCTCCGTCCCCCCTGGCGATAGCGGCGGCTGAAAAAGCGATCCATCGTGCGAACCGATACCCGGATGAGAAGACGTCGGAGCTCGTCCGGAGCCTGCGGGCATATTACGGCGATTATCATTTTGTCGCCGGGGTCGGCATGGATGGCGTCATCGAGACCCTTATCCGGACCATCGTCAGCCCGGGAGAGACGGTCGTTGTCACGACCCCGACGTTCTCGTTTTATAGCCTCTCGGCCCGGGCACAGGGGGCACATGTCATAACGGTCTCCCGGGAGAAGGACTTCTCCGTGAAGGCGGAGGAGATCATCTGTGCCGGGGAAGGTGCGAAGATGGTGATCCTCTGCACGCCGAACAACCCGACCGGCAATGCGACCTCGGTCGAGGTGGTCCGGGATATCCTTGAGGGGATACATGGCATTCTCTTCCTCGACAATGCCTATGTCGAATTTTCGAACTTCGATTACCTCCCGCTCCTGAAGGATCACGAAAACCTGGTTATCGGCAGGACCCTCTCGAAAGTGCATTCACTTGCCGGTTTCCGCGTCGGGTACGCGTTCGTCCCTGAATGGCTCGTCCCCTACTATCAGAGGGCCGCAACGCCGTTCACGGTCAATTCCGTCTCCGCCGCCGCAGCAGCCGGGGCCCTTCTCGACCGGGAGCATGCGGAACGGTATATCGGGAAGGTGAAGCAGTGGCGGAAACGGTTCAGCGATGAAGTGAAGTTCCCAGTTCTCCCGTCGGATGCAAATTTCGTCATGGTCGACGTCTCCCCGCTCCCCGGGGATGCAGTTGTCGAGAGACTCGCACGGAGGGGTGTTATCGTCCGCTCGTGCCGGAGTTTCACCGGCCTCCCCGATCACTATATCCGGGTCAGTGTCGGCGAGGACTGGGAGAACGAGATGTTAATCGGGGAGATAAACGCCCTATGATGTGCGGCATCACCGGGACGCCGGGTACCGGGAAGTCCGCCATAGGCAACGAGCTTGCGAAGAGGAGGCATGTGGTCGTCCACCTTACCGATACGGTCGGACCGTACGTGACCGGCGAAGACGAGCGCCGGGATGCCCAGATCATTGATGTGAACCGGTGGGCCGCGGAGTTTGGCCCGGTCAACGGGTTTGTCGAGGGGCACTTTGCCCACCTGCTTCCCTGCGACCGGATTGTCGTGCTCCGCTGCCGACCGGACGTCCTTTCAGACCGGCTTACAAAGAGGAAATACCGGGCAGAGAAGATCCGTGAGAACGCCGAAGCTGAAACCCTGGATGTCTGCCTGATCGAGACGGTTGAAGACTTCGAACCCGATCGTATCTTCGAACTCGATACCACGGAAAGGAGCCCGGGGGAATGTGCCGGGCTGATTGAAGGATTTGCTGCCGGCAGGATCCCGGCGGGTTTTGGCAGGCTCGATTTTTCCGCATACCTTGAGGTAACACCATGACGCTCGACCAGTACCGGTACCACGTGAAAGCATACTTCGATCCCCTGGTTGCAGTCGCGATCCGGTGCAGGATAACTCCCAATGTCCTGACGATCGCAGCACTCGTAGCATCGGCAGTTGCCGGTGTTTTCTTTTATCTCAGGATGGAATTATTCGGGATCATCGCGGTTGCGGTTAACGCATTCTTTGACGCCATGGACGGTGCCGTTGCACGCGAGATGAAGATCCAAAGCCTTCGCGGGGATTTCCTCGATCACGCGGTTGACCGGTACGCGGATATCTTCATCATCACCGGCATCTTTGCCGGGGGCCTCGTCCCCTGGCAGATCGGGGTCTTTGCGCTTACCGGCGTCCTGATGGCGTCCTATCTCGGGACCCAGGCACAAGCGGTAGGCGTCGGAAGATATTACGGGGGTCTACTCGGGAGAGCAGACCGGCTCGTGCTCATCCTCGTGGTCGGAATCATCGACCTTGTTCTCCCGATGATCATCTACGGGCTCTCGTGGCTCGGCTGGCTGCTTGTTCTCTTCGGGGTCTTCGGCCACATCACTGCATTCCAGCGGTTCGCGTACATCTGGGCAAAGGTGGAATAAAATATCTTTTTTGTGAGATCTTTGCCGGGGAAAATATTCACCGGAGCCCGGAAAAATCCCGGTTTACCCTGATAGAGATTTTTGTGGTGTGTTGAATCTCACCCAAAGCATGAAACTGGACATTTAATGAAATGAGACTCCCCCCCCTTCGGGTGTCACTCGCGCACATATCGTACAGAGGAGATTCTCCGAATACCTGTGAGAAAATCCCGAAATGCATCAGGAGGGCTTGCCCCCATGACTTTCATCCCGATCGAGGAGAGAAAAAGGGTCACCTTGTGCAAATACAATGATGAGCGGAGGAATGCACAAAAACCGGCCGGTTACTGTTCTGCCGCGATCTTCGCGATATACTCCAGCGCTGCAATCGCGTCCTTCCGCTTCTGATCGCAGGCATGGGTATCAACCCACGCGAGGAACCGCTCGCGGGTCCCCGCATCCACCGAGTCCGGGGCGGATGAGATGATCTTCGTGTATGTCCGGGCCGGGTAGAAAATGGAACGGGCCGCGACGAGTAGGGCATCGTGGGCATTTGCATCGATAATCCCGGCTTCCCGGGCATTCCGGAGGGTGCACCGGATATTGATCAGCGGTTCGGAGAGGGTGTGCCCGTTCACCGGGTCAAAGACCAGGGCAACCTCATCATCCGATTCAAGCTCCCCGTCCCGGTACATCCGGTAAATCTCGCCAATGCCAACCATCCCGAGCGTGTCCATCTCGGCGGCCCGGAGAGCACCCATGCTCGATGCCCCGATGACTTTTACCCCTTTTTTCACCGCGTAGAGGATCTCCCGGTGGGCGACGGCGTTGTCCTGGTGGAAGACCCCGTCGATGAGGCCGATGATCTCAGCGCCCTCGTTTGCCGCTCCGGTTATGTCGCCCCGCTTTGCCGGCGGCCGGTACTCTGCGGCGAAGATCTTCTCTGCCTCGTGCCGGTCAAGGCTTGGCCCGAGAAAGACGATGATCCTGTGCATGGTTCACCCGTTCGCCCCGCCGTTCCGGATCCATGGCGAATACTTCGAGGCCGGGAACGATGACCCGGACGACCGGGATCCCGATCTCTTCCCTGGTCAGGTCGACAACGATGACCCGGTCCATCCCCTTCTTCCGGAGGGCTTCGATAATATTCCGTATGTCGGTCAGGAAATCGTCGCTGTCCGAAGACTTAATTACCGGGTAATCGATGGTCCCGTTATCCCGGTACCAGTAGCCATTGATACGTTTTGCCCGATCGTATCCCATCCGCTTCCGGAGGTCGGCAAGGGTCGTGTCCTCCCGGGCCCCGTGGATCTGGGTGAGCCGGCTCTGGGCAACCTCGGTAAGGGCACGCATGACCGCGATACGGGCGCTGGTGTGGGTCCCGATACCGATGGTAAGCAGTGCGGGATCTTTTAAGAGAACATCGTCCGATACGGCCGCGATCGTCGGGATGCCGATATCGCTCGTGATATCCCGGACTTTGACTTCTACCTGTGCATCAGCGAACTTCTTCAGCATGGCCTGAAGCTCAGGGTCGTCGATATTTTCGATGTAGGGGCCGGTGTTCCGCGATACCTCGACGAGCGACCATGCGTCCCGCTCGATCACTTCGGAAAGGGCGTGAAAGATCGCTTCTTCCCGGGTATTACCCGAAGCAAGCCCGTTGGTGCTGGTCCGGAAGAGCCCGCGGTACCGGGGCGGGACCGGGTGGAAAACAGCGTATGCCGGTACCCAGATGGTCTTGTCATTTGCGATATCGTAGCCCTCATACCACGAAGAGAACCGGCCCGTGTCGGCCCCTTCGGGGAGGATAAGATCTTTCGGATCGATGACCGGCTCGCGGCCGTTGAGTTCCTCGAACATCGCGACCCGGATCTTCCGGTCATGGACTTCGGATGAGTACCGCTCGATCCCCTCCATGATGGCCGAGATCCGTGACTCTTCAATGGTAGCCCCCTTCCCGTTGTACACGGTTGTGGCACCGTTCTCTGCAGTGGGGCGAATGCAGGAGAAGACCGGGATGCCGATCCGGTCGAGATTCGTGATGTCCGCTACCCGGGTGATTCCTGCGGCAGGAAGCTTCGGCTCTATCCGTGCAAGGGTTGCATCGAGGGGGACCGCACGCTGGGTCTCGTTGTTATAGGTTTTCCTGCAGGACTCAAGCTGCATCGTATTCACCTTCCGGCATGGAGGGCCGCTGGCCCGCAAAAGAACACCAGCAGATATGCCTGAATTAGGTATTTCTCCGTATTCTGGTTTATACATTGTTTTTTCCGGAGTGGGGCTGCCCGGGACCGTCCCGACCCGGCCCCGGAACCCCCAACTACGGAGAGAGTCTCGTACCAGAGACTTCGAGAGGGACGGGCAAGGGAGAGAAGTTGTATTCCCGGGCACCCGGAAGTTTTCAGCGGTTTTGCGACCGGGCAGGTCCTGAATCGGCAATTTCCTATTCAGGCGCATATTCGAGCTCTTCCTTTAAAAACACCAAGGAGAACAATTTTTTTGGCGGCCGACCGATTGTGCTACCAGATGGCTTCTTTCCCGTCCGGTGAACCGGGAGTACAAACCTATGCGAAGAAGAGATCCCGGGAGATCCGTGCCGGTGTTCTCTCTCGTTTTGGTCACCCTTTTTTATCCTCTTATCGGCTTCTGCGTCCGGGATTCTGCAGGATTCGGCCGGGTTCGCACTGCTCTCACCGGGAAACCAGTCAGTAGTCTTCTCGGAGATCGCACCTCGCGAGTCCTCCGGGACACTCACCGGGGATGTGGAAAACCCGTTCATCGCACTGAACACCAGTCCCGGGACGATCGAACGGGCGTATACCTTTCCTTTTTCCGGAATGAACGTGACCGTCAGGGCCAATGCGACTGTGGCCGTGTATGAAGGGGCCAAAAACGGGGTCACGTATACCGTTGCCCCGCACGGAAGCCCGATCGAGCTGCTGGCACCGGGATACTACCATGCCTTTATCGATGACGCACACCAGGACACGTTCTACACAACGCTCCTCGGCGATCTCTCCGGCATCCGTTCGAAGTACAGCCGTACTGACGATGAATACCTCGAACTGACGACGAACTTTGTGCAGAGCCTCCCCTGCGATTCTGAGAGCGGGCTTCACCCGGACAACCCGCCGCGCTTCCCTGTCCAGACATTCGTCGACGGGACAGGCAATTGCGATGACAAGAGCCTGCTCCTCGCAGGGCTCCTCTCGCGTGAAGGGTACGATATCGTACTCTTCCTCTTCATCCCCGAGCACCATATGGCAATCGGGGTGAGGAACAGCAGCTTCGCATTCCGGGATACCGGGTACATGTTTATCGAGACGACGGGGCCGATCCTGATCGGCGAGATTCCTTCACGCCTTGCCATTGCAGAAAAATACGAGATCCGGATAGCCGGATCGGTAACGTAACGATTGCGAACAGCACCCCTCTCGTAATCCGGGTGGGCACCGGGACGAAGGGGTACGCAAGCGCATCCTCAAACACCAGTAACGTTATTTTAGCAACCCGGTTCAACAATTAGGAGAGAAAGTAAATTCAGGGCTGAATCGTGCCGGTAATGTTCAGCCGGTCTTCGCTTGACTATCCGGCAACGCGAGGAGGTCCGTCCGAATCTCACATCGCAGGCGCAAAAAGAGCCGGAAGCTCCCGCTCAAATCCAGCATGACCGGAGCATCCCGGGCATGCCGGATTAACGACATGCAACTCCAGAATCTAGACCCCGTCACGGGTTGGTAAACCAGAAAAATTAGCCGGAAAATCCCGTATTATGAACACGACCTCCGAACCGCACTTCAGCCTTGTCATCCCGGCATACAACGAAGAGAACCGGATAACCCCGCTCTTCGATGCCATCCCCTCCTTCGATGGCGAGCTGATCGTGGTCTGCGACGGGACCGACAATACCGCCGAAGTTGTCGATGCAATCGCGGCCCGGAGGAAGGAACTCCGGATACGCTGCCTCCGGTTCGAGAGCCGGCTCGGGAAAGGGGGCGGGGTTTTTGCCGGTCTGGCTGCAGCCCGTGCACCGTTTGTCGGGTACTTTGATGCCGACGGTTCGACAAGTATCGGCGAGATGGTCCGGCTCTTTACAGAACTTGCCAGGCATGACGGCGCCATCGGTTCGCGGTGGGTCCCGGGCTCGAAACTCCGGGTGAAGCAGGGGTTCATGCGGAGACTGGAAAGCCGGGCCTTCAACCTCCTGATCCGGATACTCTTCGGCCTGAAGTTCAACGACACACAGTGCGGGGCAAAAGTCTTCCGGAAGTCCGCTATCGACGCAGTTCTCCCTCATATGCAGTCACGGGGATTCGAGTTCGATGTCGAACTCCTCTGGAGAATGAGAAAGAAGGGATTCGGTATCGTCGAGGTCCCGATCGAGTGGCAGAACAAGGGCGACTCCCGGGTCGAGCGGCGGGACATGATCCGGATGCTCGCCGGACTCGTCTCTGTGAGGTTTCGGCGAACCTTATGACCACAGCGCCCGGTAACGACAAAAAGGAAGCGTTCCGGCTCTTTGAAGAAGGGAAGTATCCGGAATCCCTGCTGCTCTGTAATGTAATCCTTGAGAGAGAGAAAGATTCCGTCATCGAAGTCCTCACCGCCACCAATCTTTTTTCCCAGGGAAGGCTCGAAGACGCGGAAGTCTTCTTCCGGGACCTTGCCCGGAAGATGCCGAACTCTTCCTATGTCCACAGTTACCTCGGAAAAATCCTCGAAGCCCGGGAAGACGAGGGTGCCATCGCCGAGTACGCGACCGCGGTCCACCTCGACCCTGAGAATCAGGAAGCCCTCCGGTCCTATGCCGACTTTCTCCTCTCCGTCAAAGACTACCGGGGAGCACTCCCGGTTATCCAAAAACTTGTGCAGCTCGCACGGCGCCCCGGTGATGTGAAGAACCTGATGCGGGCACAGGTCGAGCTCGGTGAGGCGGGCGAGGCCCTTGCAAACTACGCAGACTTCGGGGGCGACGAGAGCCGGGGGCACGAGTATATCGATGCCCTCACCGGGGTGGGGAAATTCAACGAAGCCGCCGAGGCCGCACACGAGATCTGGCGCGAGACACAGGATCCCCGGGTGCTGAGAAAGTACCTTACCGCTCTTGCCCAGTATGATATGCCGGCCTCCCTCAGGGCGTACGAGTCCCACGTGCAGGGAGATACCGATGAAGAAGTCCTCTTCGATTACATCCTCCTCAAAAAAGCGAGCGGGAACAACGATGAGGCACTGCAGCTGATCGGGAAACTCATCCGGCGTTCGCGGACCCGGGATCCCCGGTTCCGGCTCATGGAATGCGACCTCCTTTCCAGCACAGGAGAGCCGGGGGATGCCAAAAAAGCGCTCGCGGCGTACGAGAGCCTGATCCGGGAAGAACTTATCACCAAGAACGATCTTTCGATGCTGCTGCAGATCATTTCCTGGTACCGGCAGTGTCTCTTCGCAAACCTGCCTCCCGATGAAGCCACCCGGCGGTTTCTCCGGAACGTTTCCGAAGACCCAAACGTTGCAAGCCTGCTTGAAACCGGAAGGCTCTACGATCAGGCCGGAAACGAGGCAGAGGCACGGGCATGGTACTACCGGGCCTACCGTGCCGACTTCCTCACGGGGGGGATCGAATATGCCGGATTCCTCTATAATCACGGAGAAGAGCGTGAATCCGAGAAGGTGATGCTCTATATCCTCGCAAACGCACGGAAAGTCTCAGATCTGACGAGCGTTGCGGCGGAGATCGTGACCGGGAAGACAAAGATGTACCGGATGAAGCGGCTGATGGAAACCCTGCTCGAAAAACTCGAAGAGCGGCGATCGATGCTCGGATCGGAAGGGCTCGAGATAGTGACCATCGCCTGTTTCATCGCAGCAACGAGCGCACTTGAAGAAGCGGACTTTGGGGCCTGCAAGTACTACTGCCTCGCAGGACTGGATGTTATACCGGCTCACACCCGGATGATTAAGCCTGAGGATTATCTTGCGCTGATACAGCGCTGCAAGGAAAGGACGATCGCTGACCGGCCGATCATGAACGCGCACGATCCGAAAAAACGTGCGGCTGCCGTACCACCGAAAGAAATTCACGACCGGCTCGGTCTTTCCGAACAGGAACAGAAGATCGTTACCTTCCTCCGCTCGCACCGGAAGGCAACCGAGATGGACCTGCGCAAGCTTCTCGAAACCCGGAGGGTTGTCGGGATCGTGAACCGGATCCGGCAGAAAGCCGTGGCACAGGGAATGACACTGTTTGAAAAGAAAGGAGTTGGGGGGGAGGGAGAAGTCTATGAATATACCGGAACCTGAACTGATGGACCGGCGCCGGCTCGAGAGCATCAACATTATCAACGCACTGAGGCGCGGGACCGTCCCGGCAGGCGGACTCGAGCGGATCGCAGTCGGGCTCGATGTTGAAGAGGGCGTGATTGCAAAGCAGCTCGATTACGCGGCGCAGGGAGGCGGGGACCTGAAATTCATCCGGGGTGAGTACGGGAGCGGAAAGACGTTCCTTGTCGCCCGGGCGCTGGAGATAGCCCGATCGAAAGGATTTGTCACCTCTCATATCGTGATCTCCTCCTCAATACCGCTCCACAAGCTTAAAAGCATCTACCAGCAGGTCTGCACAAACCTCAGGACCGCCGAGGAGGATCACGCGATCAAGGCCATTATCGACAACTGGCTCTTTGCGATCGAAGAACGGCTGATCTCGGTAAGCCCGGAGGGAACTGGGGACGATGTGCTCGAAGCGGCGACCGAGCGGGAGATCGAAAGAGCCCTCTCCGGCATCAGTGAGATGAACACCGCACTTGCCGCTGCCCTGCGGACCTATTACAAGGCAAACAATGCCGGCGAGTTCCCGATCGCCCAGGCGGCGCTCGGCTGGGTTGCTGCCGAACCGAACGTCGGCCGGAACTTCAAGCAGCGAGCCGGCATACGCGGCGACATCGACGACACGATCGCGTATTCCTTCCTCCGGGGGCTCGTTTCGATCATTCACGGGGCCGGATACCGGGGGCTTGCGATCGCCGTTGACGAAATGGAAACCGCCCTGGGGTTGCAGCGGGCACAGCGGGAGAAGGGGTACCATACGCTTGTCCAGATCATCGATGCCATCGACCGGGGCGAGATGCCGAGATGCTATTTCCTGTTCACCGGGACACCTGCCCTGTTCGACAGCTCCCGAGGCATCAGGTCGGTGCCACCCCTTTACGACCGGATCAGTATCGTGGAGGCGGATGCCTACCGGAACCCCCGCCAGCCGCAGATCATACTCTCGAAATTCGACACCGGAAAACTCGAACTTGTGGCTCTCAAGCTCATCGATGCGTACGCGCAGGCATACAGCGAACCCGACCGGGATCGGATCTCCCACCGGCTTGTCCGGGCGATGATCCGGAAGATCACCACCCGGTTTGGGGGCAGAATCGACATAATCCCGCGAATCTTCTTAAAAGAATTTGTCGATGTCCTCGACAAGTGCGAGCTGTACGAGAAGTACAATCCCGCTGAAGGATATGATTTCGATGCGGATCATCTTCGGGGAGAACTTAAAAAAGAAGAGGAGGCGGTAATGGTCGTAACCTTCTAACCGTCACCGGAGAAAAATGTTTAACGGTTTGAGCGTACATCCTCTGGTATGCGCCGGGTATGCTGTGTCCTGATCGCTTTGGCACTGGTCCTTCTCATCATCCCTCCTGCCGGAGCGGCCGTGATGACGATCAGCGCGACGCCGGATAAAGCACATCTCGGCGACGTCATCACGCTTCACGGCAGCGTGACGGGTGTCAATACAATAGCCGTGTACCTTTTTCTCACCGGACCGGACCTCGATCCCCGGGGCGTTACGCTTGAGAACCTCAATGTTCCCGCGGGACGCAGCCTCTTCACTACCGCCCCGGTAAACCTCAGCGATGGGACATGGAGCTATAACTGGGACACAGCGATCATCCTCGGGAATCTCGAACCCGGGACATATACCGTGTACGAGGTGAGTTCCCCGGTCGACCGGCTCCAGTCTTCCCATGAGGACTTTGCAAAGACGGATATTTCATTTCTCCCGGGAGGATCTGCGGTTATCGAATCTCCTCCCGACCCGGTGCTGCCGGTACTGGCAATCGCACTTGTCGGGATGGGCATAGCATCTCTCAGAATGAGAAGCAGGGATTCGGATTACCGGAAAGACTGCGATACCGGGTCTGTTCCGGAGAACTCCGGTTTTTCTTTTTAGGGAACTTTTTTCTTCTTTTTGCAGAATCGTTTTTCGCGTTCTGCCTGAAAAAGGGCGGATCTTCCCGAGAAAAATCCGGAAGAGGGGGAAAAATCTCAATTTGCTAAAAAATATATTCACCCTGTCGATATTCATACATATGGCACTGACCAACCAGCAGAGATTTGTCATCGGGAAAATCCTTGTCGAATCTTTGGACAGGATGCAGATGGTGGATGAATACAACGTCGCTTTTGCGAGCACCGGAGATGCAGCAGGAGCAGCCGGCTGGAAGATCCTAAAAAAATACACCGACAGAGAGGAGAAGTACCAGGGTTTCATCCACCGGTTTCCCGATACCCCCGCGACCCATAATGAAGTCGGGGAATTCGTCCGGGAAGAGATGAAACAGTGGATGGAACGCTGATCCCGGAAGGATTTCCGGAACCGACCATTTTTTTTAGAGGTTTAAAAAGCGAAATTCACAAAAATGGGGAGATTGATTAAAAAGGCCTAACACTGCCTGCGGACTCTCACGGAATTTGCATGGGCGTGCAGGCCCTCTGCCTCCGCTATCGTCTCGACAATATCGCCGATGATCTCCAATCCGTCACGGGTGATCATCTCGACTGAAGCGGTCTTGCAGAAGTGCGGGGCATCGAGGCCCGAGTACGTCTTTGAGTAACCCGCAGTCGGGAGACAGTGATTGGTCCCGATCGCGTAATCCCCGCAGGCGACCGCGGAGTATTTCCCGACAAAGATCGCGCCTGCGTTCTGGACTCGGGTGACAACGGTCAGCGGATCGGCGACCTGGATAGAGAGGTGCTCCGGGGCAACGACATCAGATGCCGCAATCGCTGCGTCGATGTCCTTCACAATGGTGTACCCTGAATTTTTCAGGGCTTCGGTGATGATCTCCTTTCGCGGGGCAGAGGCAAGCTGGACATCGATCTCCTTACCGATTTTTGCCGGGAGGGATTTATCGGTCGTAATAAGGATGCAGGCCGCGTTCGGGTCGTGCTCTGCCTGGGCCAGCACATCTGCAGCAACGACGCGGGGATCCGCGGTGCTGTCGGCAATGATTCCGATCTCGCTCGGGCCTGCGGGGAAATCGATCTCGGCATGTTCCCGGAGCATCATCTTTGCAAGGGTGACATAGATATTCCCGGGGCCGACAATTTTCTGCACCGGACGGATTGTTTCGGTCCCCAGTGCCATTGCGGCCACTGCCTGGGCTCCGCCGGCGCTGTAGATCTCGGTGACACCGGCGATGTCGAGAGCAACGAGCGTCAGCGGCTTGATCGGCGGAGGCGAGCAAGCGCAGACTTCCTTGACGCCTGCGACCCAGGCAGGAACAGCACACATGAGCGCTGACGAGGGATAGGCAGCACGGCCACCGGGAACATAGATGCCGACCCGGTTAAGCGCCGTGGTCTTCATTCCGAGGACGATGCCGGGCTCCATCTCCTGGAACCAGAGGTCCTTTGGCTTCTGGAGTTCGTGGAAGCGTTCGATCCGGGCATGGGCTTCGACAAGGGCCTCGATCACCTCAACATCGACCTCATCGTATGCGGCTTCCCGTTCTTCTTCAGATACCGCAATATCGGTCAGTTCGACATATTTTTTTGCGAGCTCGCGGAGGGCATCATCCCCCTCGTTCCGGACCCTGTCAATGATCTCCGTGACGGTCGTGCGTGCGTCCTCGAGGCTGGTCTTCCGGGCCCCAAGCCACGCATCAATCCCGACTTCCTTCCACATAGTGCAATTACCTTCGACGGGAAAGATTGTTAAGGTTTCGACAAGCCGGGAAACACCCTCGTTTACGCAATAACGAGCGATGAAAATGTTCGATCTTTTTTTTTGGTTGTATGGGAGAAGGGCGCAAGAATTCGACACAGGTGATCCACCGGAGACGATCATTCATCTCTTTTTGAAGGCGGTATTTTCTTCTCCCGTTTTTCGCGGGGAATTTCCCCGGTTTATTTCCCCTGTCGGCCTTCAACCATGAACGGGTCATCACGCGAAGATTGCGATTCCTGCCGGGAAAGGCAAAACGCAATTTTTGGGTTGTAAAAAAAGGGAACCCGATTAAAGGGAACCCGATTAATTTTGCTAAGTTATATATAACTTAATTTGTTTATTGATCCACAAGGTATTCCATTATATTTTTAATTGGACGCTGGATGATGGGAACTCCAGTGGAAACAACAGGGTATGCGATCTTTTTATTTCCGGGTTATTTCATCCACCTTCACGTGGACATTGAAGTGGACAGGGTACTCCCAGTTACCGTTTGCAGCGGCAGGATTATATTATCAAAATTGAGTACTCCGGTACCTGTCTATAACCCGATCCCTGCCGAGTCAACCGGAAGCTTTCGGTTTACTATACGATCATTCAGAGGAAATTATGACCACGATCCTTCAGACTAGTTCCCGGGGAATATTTGTTTTTATTGCTGTTCTTGCTCTCTGCTCCGGGGGGATTGCAGCAGCGCAGATCCAGGCCGCGATGGGGAGCGTCGTCACGCTCCAGGGATACTCCCCCGTCGGGGATACCGTCTGGCTCTTCCTGACAGGGCCGAACCTTTCACCCAATGGTGTAGCCCTTGACAACATCAACCGGCCTGCGGACAATGGCGGGGGGACGAAAGTTTCGGTCGACTCAAACGGTCACTGGGAGTACAAATGGGGTACCGGCTCAGCGGGCGGAAGGCTCGATACCGGCGTGTATACCGTATGGATCGCAGACGGAACAGCGGATGTCTCCCATCTCTCAACCGCAGATTACAACACCATTTCGGTTGTCCTTGGAGTGCCATCTGTTACCGCCGGGATCAGCGGAGGATCCGGTGGCTCGCCGGTTCAGGTAACCCCGGGTTCGATAGAACTCAGCTCAATCCCCGGCGAGGCGTCGGTTATCATCAACAACGAGTACAAGGGAGTGACACCGCTTACCGTGAGCGGGCTTGACCCGAGTACCTACAACGTCACCCTGTCGCGGTTCGGGTACGGGCGGATGTCTGCACTGGTTAAGGTGGAGCTGGGGAGCGTCTCGCAGGTGAATATTACCCTCCCCATCCTTACCGGTTCGCTGTTTGTCAATTCGTCCCCTTCAGGAGCACAGCTCACCGTTGACGGGGCAAGTGCCGGTATTTCACCGATGACGTTCACCAGCCTCCAGCAGGGAAATCATACCCTGAATATTACCAAAGACGGATATGTCCCGCAGATCATTCCGGTGCATGTGGCAGCGGAACAGACCACCGGCATCGATGTTATGCTTGCCCCCCTCGGCATGGTTGGCGGAGGGACCCGGGCTGCAGGTATGCTCCTCCCGGCAACCCTTGGGGCCGGAATTGTTGTGACGCTCCTGGTTGTAATCGGCAGGTCAAGAAAATAATACGATACTTCCGGCAGCCTGAAGAATCCGGGAATTTTTCCTTTTCACCTTTTTAACAATTTCCCGCTGGAAGATCCCGGAAGTTTTTCCGGAACCATCAGGATCATCGATCGGGCGAGGGATCGAGAGGCAAAAAAATTTAGTCCACGGGTTTTCCCCTTGTCCCAGGGTGGTCCTGATAACCACCTCGGGGTTCAGCGGATTTTTCCGCCGGGGATTTTCCCGCTGTCGACAAAATCATCGATCCGTTTTGCGCAGGAAATATCGTACACGGAGAGTCGGGCCAGCCGGTATGTTCCGCTCCGGGTTATGTGCTCGATCATGGCTGTTGAGCCGATACTGATTGTGCGATAAACACACTCGGTCCCGTTTTTTGGGATCGGGAGATGATATCACGGATATCCGGCGGGAGGAAGGCTTCGAGCCCCTCCCCGTTCCCGTAGCGTACCAGGAAATCGATGGCAATTTCGTAAAATACCGGATCTCCACCCGTTCATTCACTTCGATAACCGGGTTGAGCTCAAGATGAGGCATTTTCGAAAGGTGTTCGAGCTCCCGGGTCAATGCAAGCCGTTTTGTGATATCGGTTATCGTGATCATCCGGCTGTAGAGCGGATTTTTTGTGTTGAGTGACGCAATCTGGATTTCACAGTCCATCAGGGATCCGTTCTTGCGCCGGAATCGCGCCCGGATACGGGACTGGCCGTTTGCTTTCAATTCGGACGCTCTCGTTTCTCCCGCATGGACATAATCCTCTTCCGTTACGTACAGGTTCCGGGCCGGCATGCCGATGAGCTCATCGGTCGTATACCCGAGCATCCGGGCGTGAGCCTCGTTGAGCCACTGGATTGTCCGGTTTTTGACAAGGGCAATGCCAAAGGGCGATACCGCGAGGATGGCTCCGAGGACTTCATTGCGCTCCTCGATAGCTATCGCAGCGTTTCTCCGGTCAAGGCCCGGTGGATCTTATGCGACAGCTCTGCAAACTGGGCATGGGGCTCTCCCCCTTTCTGGACATAGAAGTCCACCCCTTCGTTCAATGCCTGGATAACGATCTCCTCCCTGCCTCGGCCGGTAAAGAGGATGAACGGCATTGCCGGGTAATCGATCCTGACCTGTTTTAACAATTCTATGCCGTCTTTTCCGGGCATCTGGTAATCGGAGACAATGATATCGTAAGGATAGTTCCAGATTTTTTCCAGGGCTTCATCCACGGAACCCGCGGAATTCGTACAAAAGTTATTGCGTTCCAGGAAATGCTGGACAATGTCAATGAGAGCGGGTTCGTCGTCAACAACGAGAATCTGTATCGGTTTTTTCCGCTCCACAGAACTTCCGGCTGGCATTGATAGTAAATTACTTCCATCACATTACATATAACATTAATTTAAAATGGAGGAAGTATTTTTGCCGGAAAATTCCGGAAAAATCTCGGAAGATTTTCGCTGAGCAGGGGAAAAATCAGGGGATACCGGGTTCGTTTTTTCGATCCTGATCCCGGCAACCGGTGAGCAAAAATCGTGGACTCGGTCGTTCCACATCCCGGAAAATTTCAGCCCGGAAAATGTAACTTCAGGATTTGATGGTCCTGAACAAATATGCCCCGATCACGGTCATCGCCACCGTGAAACCACCCAGAGCCGCGAGGCTTACGAGCGGGTTGATCTGGGAGGCGTCGGTGAGGCCGTACCGGATCCCTTCAACGCCGTACTTCAGCGGGTCGAGAAGCGTTATCGGACCGAGATAGAACGGGGGGCTGCTGATGGGGAAGAGTGCGCCCGAGAGGCCGAAGATCGGGAAGACGACAAAGTTCATGATGAGCTGGAAGCCGGTCATATCCTCCATCCGGGATGCCATCGCGATCCCGAGCGCGGTAAACCCGATCCCAATGAGTGCCATAAACCCGAAGGCAATAAGAAAACCGGCCAGGCTCTCGCTGTGCAGGCCCACAAAGACGAGAGGACGAGGAGATGATCCCTTGTATGAATGCAGTTGTCGCTCCCCCCACGGTCTGCCCGAGCATAATCTCAAGTCTCGACACCGGTGCAACGAGCGTCTCTTTTAAGAAATCGAACTGCTTGTCCCAGATGATCTGGACTCCGGAGAAGATCGAGGTGAAGAGCACGCTCATCACAACCATGCCAGGAATGAGAAAGACTGCGTAATTTTCTCCCATCCCGGGAATCTGCACGACATTGTTCAGCCCGAAACCGAGGAAGAAGAGGAAGAAGAGCGGCATTGCAATGCTTCCTCCGCTCCTGCTCTTCGACCGGAGGTGCCGCTTCATGTTCCGGAGCCAGATGGTGTAGATGATGTCCATCGTTACCGCCTCAGCATTTTCTGGAGCATCCGCATATTCTCCTTCCCGTCCGCTTCCTCTTCCCGGATCGTTTTCCCCGTGAAACTAAGGAAGACATCTTCAAGAGTCGGCTTATGGATCGAGATCGTCTCGATCGAGATCCCCCTTCCGATCAGGAGCGCAACAATCCCGCTGACGTGCTGCTCGGCGTTCCGGAGCGTAATTATGACTTCGCTGTTATGCTGTTCCACGCAGGAGAGCCATGGTTCTTTCAGCGAATCGACAACCACTGATAGACTCGCAGATTTGATCGTGACGACATCTCCCCCGATCCCGTCTTTCAGCCGGGCCGTGGTATCGAGCGCGATGATCTTCCCGTGATCGATAATGGCGATCCGGTTGCAGAGCCGGTCCGCCTCCTCCATGTAGTGCGTGGTGAGGATGATCGTGATCCCCTTCTCCCGCGCAAGGGTCGCGATGTACTGTCAGAGATGGTTCCGGGTCTGGGGATCGAGGCCGAGCGTCAGTTCGTCAAAGAAGAGAACGATCGGGTGATGGAGCAGGCCCCGGGCGATCTCGAGCCTCCTCCGCATTCCTCCCGAGAAGGTCTTGACGATATCATCCTTCCGGTCCTCAAGCTCGACGAATTTTAAGAGCTCGGCAATCCTTTCGCGCCGGAGCTCGCCCGGGATCCGGTAGAGGCGCCCATGGAAGTCCATATTCTCCCATGCAGTGAGTTTTTCATCGAGACTCTGGTCCTAGAAGACGATCCTGATGGATTTTCTCACCCCGTCCTCATTCCCGACGATTTCCATGCCGTTGACTGTCGCCGAACCGGCTGTCGGTTTCAGCATGGTCGAGAGCATGGCAAGAGTCGTTGTCTTGCCGGCACCATTCGGCCCCAGGAGGCCGAAGATCTCGCCCTGTTCGATATTAAACTATATATCATTGACCGCGACCAGGTCGTTGAACTTCCGGGTCAGGTGGTCGACGTGTATTGCTACGGTCATTTCAGGTACTGTCCTTGGGTAAGATTTTTTAAGTCAGCGAGGCACCGATCGAGGATCTGCATCGCGTCCTCTTCGCTCCCGGGCAGGAGCTTCTCGAATTCGTTATGGATCTCAAAGAGCATACTATGGGCACCGGCCCGCTGCCCGCCCATGATGTCGAGGAACAGGTTCTTGTAAAGCGCCATCTTCTTGTGCCGCTCCTGTCCCTGTTCGATGAAATCTCTGAGCGCAGCTTTTCCGGAGCCGGTAGCCGCAAACGTGGTCTTGGACCGTTTGCCGGTCGCAATCACGCTCTCGATCGCCCTGATGAGATCTTCCGCTTCAAGCTGGTGGAGCACCGGGTAAAGCGTCCCCTTGCTCGGGACAAAGAGCCCGCCGGTCTTCTCCCGGATCTCGGCGATGAGATCGTAGCCGGACTTCGGGGCTTGGGAGAGCGAGTGGAGGATATACAGCGCAAGGAGGCTGCGTTCTCTTCCCTGAGGGGATCCGAATTTCAGCAGGCTTGTCATGAGAATAGTCCGTTTTAGTACGGTGCGTTTTCGTACTATTAAGAAAAGGATCCGGGAAACTATAAAGCTGAAGGTCCGGGAAAAGAGACCCGGAGGAGAGCCCTCCGTATCTTCCGGGAAAATCACAGGGCCGGGTAACGTCCCCGGGATCCGGCCCGCGGGACTCCTGAAATTTTCCAACCGGGAACAAAACGATCCGATCGCTTTTCAGGTATTTCGTTTGTTCTTTGTGCAGTGCGTGTCGTTATCCCCGACAATCCTGAGGATAACGTTTCGTGTACGACTCTCCCGATCGTTTACAGGAGTTGAGGGCATAGAGCGCCTGGTCTTTGATCTTTATCGTGCGTACTGCCATGCGCCCTGATAAGGCGATTCACCTATTTATTTTCACGCCGGTTAGTGTCTTTTCGCTTCCCGTAATCGCGGATGAACAGGACAAGGATTACGATGATGGTCGCCGCAAGGACGACAATGAAGAGATCGGTGATGTAGTCGAGGTATTCGCTGATGACCGGGATGGACCCGATGTAATATCCAAGGCCGAAGAGTACTCCGACCCAGACTCCCGAACTGAAGAGGTTGTAGAGGAAGTACCGAGGATATTCCATCCCGTTTATGCCGGCAACAAACGAGGGGATGTTAAAGACCGGCATGAACCGGCTCAGGATCATGGAGGCCGGGCCGAACCGGTTCATGAGAGCGAGTGCACGTCTGACATTTTTGTCCTGCAGGATCACCGGGCAGCTCCCACGGCAGATGGTAAGACCAAAGAGCCTGCCGCTCCAGTAATTGCTCTCGTAACCGGCAAATCCCCCGGCTGTTGCAGCCGTGAGGAGCCAGATCACGGATAACCGGTTGTCCATGGCAACGGCGCCGGTAAGAAGAAGGAAGATATTATCCGGTATCGGCCCACCGACGGTGGTGGACGCGAGCTGGATCACGATAAAGACCACCAGGTAGACCCAGATCCCGTACTGCAGGAGCTGGTCCGAGATGACAAGGCTGGTGAACGGCAGGGCAACCGGAACGAAAGGCACGTCAGACCGACATCCCTGCTCATGCTATATGAACTTCCGGGTGGATGTCGGGTATCTCAGGTTTTTTTTTAAAAAAAAAACGAGGTGAGGTTCAGTCTCACTCGTTGAATTTTTTGTATAACCGGTTCGCGGCGAACTGGAAGATCAGGATAAAAACAAGGAGCATCGCGATATCGGCTGCCGGATCAAAATGCGTTCCTCCGGAATAGGCTGCCTGGATGAGATCGTTCCCGTAAGTGAGAGGCGAGAAGTACGTGAGCAGCTGGGCGGACCCGGGAATTGCGGTGATCGGGATGAAGATACCGGAGATGAAGATGAGCGGGAGCCGTACCACGTTGAGCATGGACATGATATCCCCCGGGCTCTCGATAGGATAGGATGCAAAGAGCGTCCCCATCGTCGCGAAGCAGAACGAGGTGAGCAGGACGCCGGCTATGAGCGGGAGGGGGTTTTGGATCAGCGTTGAGAAGATGAAAAGCCCCGCGATGAAGGGGACTGCCACGATCCCGGCGCTGTAGAGGAAACCGCTGAGACTCTCGCCGAAGACGACCGCGTGGAGCGAGACCGGTTCGATCGATGACGCGGAGAAGAGGATCGTGATCGCGATGAGACCGGGGATCATGACCAAAGGCCCGGCCGCCGGCCTCCCGACCGCAAACGCGAGGAACATGAAGAGCGGGAAGAGCATGCCCGAGATGATGATGTTCGGCTTTAAGTAATAGATGAGCATGTCCTTCTTTGCGATCGTCCACGCCGCAAGGATCTCAACACGGAGCTGCCGGATCCATGACGATCGATCAGTCAACGGTCTTCACCCCTCTGGTCCTGACCTCAAGACCGGTGAGTTTTATGAAGACGTCTTCGAAGCTTGGTCCGTACGTATTGAAGCTGATCACCGCAGTCGCGTTCCTCTCCGCAAAGGACATGACATCCGCGATAACGGCCGGAGGATCTTTGGTGATGAGTCGGGGATCGTTGATGAGCCCCATCGCGAGCGTGAACCTCCGTTTTATGCCCTTCGAGAAGCCGTTGGTCTTGTCGTCCTTCCGGTCCCAGAGCCGAAGAGTTCGAGAAGTTCCCGTCCCCGCGTCTCCCGCACGGCCTTCCCGACATCATAGAGCTCCGCGGTGAACATCAGGCTCTGCCACGCGGTGAGATCGGTGTAGATGTTCGAGGTCTCGTGGACTATCCCCATCGTCTTCCGGGCCGCGATCGTCTCCCAGACAATATCTTTCCCGAAGATCTTCGCGTCCCCGCCGATCGGGACCGTGATGCCGGTCAGGATCCGGATCGTGGTTGTCTTCCCGGCGCCATTCGGGTCGAGGAACCCGAAGGTCTCATCCTCTTTTACGGAGAAGGAAATGTCGTTGAGTGCGACGAGTTTGCCGAAGTGTTTGGAGAGGTGAGAGACCTCGATCACGTTCATGGGAAGTGGATGTGATCGTGATGGGTGAAAAGCGTTGGAGGAGTGTCCAAAAAGCCGGTTCGATCTAGGCCCGGCTGACCGCTGCGCCCGGGCCAGATACCAATCTCTTTTTTTTATGGGAACGCCCCCGTGCGAAAGCTCCGCGGGGAATCAGGTGGTTCAGGCACGATGCGTACAAAGCCTTTACCTGCGATCTCCCGGTGACCCGGTGACACCCGGGTGAAAACAGTCTGAAACGAGAACGCATGAGAAAATAATGAGAAATGAAAGAGGATTATCCTCGTTTCTGGTTGCCTTTCTTGCCAAAGGTCTTCACCGGTTCGGGAGCAGCCTTTGCAGCGGGGACAACTTTCTTTTTTTCCTTATTTGACGTGGGTATCACTTCCTTTTCCGTGGGTTTGTTTAGCGTGTTTGTGGTTTTGCCACGTACTCCTGTTCTCTTGGTACCGGGATATACGCTTTGTGCCTGCACAGAAATTCGGACGATTTTAACTGGTATTTCTCACGACCGGGCGCGGGAAACGCGCCGGGGGATGGGAAGGCGCGGGCGGGTTGCAGCTGAAGGCACACCGCGTTCGGTGGGGCTCTTTGCCCGACAGCCGGGATGGGCTTTCTCATACGGGCATCGTGCCAGTTATGACCCGACCGCGGGCAGCTTCAAAAAAAAGTTACCGGATATGCCGGAGATGATCCTCAGAGGATCTTCTTCCCGGCATCTACCCCGGGCTTGACATTGAAAACATCGGTGACTTTTATGACGATCGCGCCCTTCGGGTTCAGGTTGGGCTTCATGGATTTCACCCACGCGATATCGTCATCGAAGATCTTCCCGTAGGTATGGATGGTGACGGTCCCTTTCACCTGGAAACCGCCCTTCTCTCCCCACCAGCTCAGCGCGACCTTCGGGTTTGTCTTCATATTCAGAAGGGTCTTGTTGAAGAACTGATCCGAGATGAGGATCGTCTCATCGTCGAGTACCTTGAACGCCCCGATCGGGACCGCGTTGGGGTTGCCGTCTTTCGATGCAGTCGCGAAGAAGGCGATTTTGGTCCCGGCCAGGGATTCCTTGATTTCGGGTGTGAGTTTTGGCATTTTTGTACAGCCTCATTCCATGAGTACGCCGGTAATGGGTAATAAGAATTTGGAAATGCGGTGCCGGGCCGGGCGAAAACCCGATGACCCGGTTTTTCCGGGAACTCATCCCCCGTGCCGGTCGTATGGTGCCATCAGGAGAGGAAAAAGAGAGAAAGAGAAGCCGGGCCGCATTTTCGCGGGATCACGGTTTCTTATTATGTGATGAGTGATCGGGTTCGCCGGCCTTCACCTCCTCCAGTTCGATCTTTGCCCGGGCACGGATCTCATCGTACGATTTCCGGAGCTGCGCCTGTGCCTCCTCAAAAGTTCTGCCCATGCACATTTTCCCTTCATCGGTCGTGAAGAGATCGAAGGTGGCAGTCACCAGCTCTTCGATCGATTCACGCAGCGACTTTGTCGCTTCAGACAGTCTCTTGTCAACGGGGTCGGGGGTCTCAGTTGCCGGAACGGTCCCCTCGATCCATATCCCCTTCTCGAAGTGTCCGTTGGTTTCGGTCATACCGGGAAGGTGGTTCGTCTTTGTTGAAAGGGTTTCTTGCAGTGGAGGTGGGAAATTTTTATCCGGGAATCTGAACGTCTTCGGCTTGCAGGAGTCCCGAAATTTTCATCACGGGATCTGATCACTCTGGGAAATGGGGCATCGGGGCATCTCTTCGCACCAATCTGCCTCGGCACCGGTGCTACAAGTGCTTCGCCCGTCTATCTGATTTCGCTTCCAACTACAAAGCGTATATAATTTCGAGAAAAATTTTCATGAATGCGTTCAGCGTTATCAAAATTCACGGGCAGGAGACGGTCACATAAGTAACAAACAAAACGGAGCGATCCGCTCGTGACCACCCGCGGCCGCCAACCGCTCAAGGCGATCGATGCCGCCGCTGCGATCGCGGAGAGACGCGGGCTCGTACAGTATTCGCGGTTCGGGCCCGGAAAGTTGTGCGGCTTCGAGATCGTCTCGCCACCCAATCTCGCAAAGGTCCGGATGAAACGCATGCGGTACAACCGCTGCACACCGCAATGGCTCGAGCGCGAAGCGTCAGAAGAGATCGCGGACCTCAGGATGTACCCGGCATCGCAGGAGAGCTCCCGCGAGCTCTGGATCTGCTCCCGTAAATATTTCATCCGGTTCTTCCGGGTCACCGATGCCGGGCTCACCGAACTCGACCGGGAGGGCGGAATTCTCTCGCCCGAATCCCAAAAAGCCCCGCGATCCGATAAGTGGCGGCGGACCCCGTCACGGGATCCGGTCCCGCCAGCCGCAGGATCACCTGAGCCGGTTCGCGTTCCGGCTACACCTGTCGTAGGACCCGGGAAACCCTGAACTAATCTCTTGCCAGAGTTACCCTGGGACCGGGTTCTCCGTCGGAGAAACCGGTCCCCCGGGGGAGGGGTGATCCCGGTGGGAGTTTGGTTCTGCAAATCGGGCCCCGTTTGCCAAAAGAAACGTTTCAATGGCGATTTACAGATGGCCTTCCTGATCGCAGGATCAAAAAGGGGCCTTAATCGCACCAACAGGGGGCCATAAACATCCGGGAACTCCTGCAAAATCGTCCGTTTTGCACGTTTACCCCGGTCATGAAAATGGCCTTAATAGGACAAAATTAACGGGCCGATCTCAGATTTTCCCGGGCTATTGGCCGGTCCCGCGGATCGTTCAATCATCGCCCACATAGTAGCACTTTGCCGAAACGATCGGCACCCCGGATCCCTCCATGATGAACCCGATGTACCAGCCGGCGAGCGCCCGCTCGGTGAGGATGGATTTGACCGGGAACTCCCCGGACGGGTACGCGAACAGCTCGAGGCTGGTATCCTGGACGGCCCGGACCGCTGCCTTCTCATCCAGGAAACCCTTTTTCCCGTACGACTCCCCCCAGGTTCTCATCCAGCTCCGGTTCATCTGATCGTAGTACACGGAACTGAGGGCAGGAGGATAGTGCCCCCCGCGGTACCCTTCCAGCAGGAACATCGCCTCGTTCCCCACGGTTGAGTTCTCGTTGAACGGCCAGAACGAACTCAGCGGCGAAACCACCGAGGATGCGGTTCCGGTGAGTCGATCAGCTGCATCAGTTTTTCCGCATCACGATACGTGATCCATCCGTCCGGCACCGAAAGCACCATGACCGGCCGGTCGGGATGTGTACGTAGGTCGCTTAAGTAATCCACCGGCGAATGAAACGCAAAATAGCAGGAGTCCGGTCCCGGGAACCGGGATTCACGGGTCTCAGTTCCGGGTTCCAGCGCGCATTGCTCCGGGACCGGTTGTGTCTCCTAGAGGTGTACCGCGGCTCCCTGTGCAGTCCCGGGGCCGGAAACCTTCCGGTGCATCCGGCGCCTGCCAGCACAACGACAACGATCCCAAGGCACAGGAGAAGGCCGGTCTTCCTTACCGGCAGTTTTCTGTTTGTATCGGACATCACGATTCTCCAAAAGGATCATGGGAAGCCATAAGAAAAAGGAATTCACGCACAACTCTTAACGTAACCGGTCTTTTCCCCACAACCGGATGCCGGTCCTTTTGAGTACATGGATTTTTTTCAGGCTGACAGGAAATCAGGATCAGGAGGTTTTGCCGGGAGATACTCATAGGCAGCGACGGACCTCTTCGGGAATTATGTACCGGACATTCCTGCCGGTTCGCTCGACCAGAATGATCCGGTCTGCCTCAAGGGCTTTCATATGCCACGTGACCGCCGCCCCGGTGAATCCGAGCACCCCGGCAATCTCATCGCGCCCGGCCGATGGCTCACTGAGGAGAATCTCCAGAATTTTTTTCCGTGTCGTGTTCCGCAGGTGCCGGAGAACCCGCTGCTCGATCTCCGTGTATCTCCCGTTGTTCTCGTAGAACCGCATGGATACGGAATCCGCCTGCCCGGTGATCTTTCCCGCCCGGGAGAGCATCTGCAGGTGATGCCTCAGCGTGCCGAGCCGGATCCGGGTCGTCCGGGCAAGTTCCCGCAGGTGGATGCCGGGATCGTTCCGGATCGCAGAAAAGACCGCATCCCGGGCCTCATGGTCGAGAACTTGTGATCTTCTCGGTCATCTTCTGGGGATGGCTGCTCGGGCTTGTCGGCCTCTTCTTTGCAATCCCGTTTACAATGATCCTCCTCCTCTTCGAGTCCTCGAATGAACTCCGCTGGATCAACGCCCTGATGGGTGTCAGCCACCTCTTTGAGGAAACGGGGACAAAGAAGGAATAACCCTTCCGGATTTTTGCAGAGACAAAAAATCCAGACACCGGGTTTCTTTTTTTTAAAGAACTCCCGGCTGAAATTATCTTTTGTAATTCCGGGAATACCATAAAAGTTCCAATCGGTTTTAGAATTTTTTAAAAATTACCGGATCCGCCCGGTCAGCAATAGTCAATGGAAATCTGAATGTGTTTCAGGCATTTCAGAGCTTATCAGATATGATCCTCGATCGCGCGAAAGACTCGGGATTATTGTACCACATCATGAGTTTAATTATTCCCTTCAGGTCTTCCGCCTCTTGTCTTGAGCGTGATCGCCCATCAGGGGCTACGGTAGGACACATCAGTGGACCCCCCCCACTCGCGCCCAAAATTTTTGCAGATCTCCGGTCGATCCTCGTAGACCGCACAGGAATTATCTTCTTTTAAAAACACGCGGGCGCGATCCGACGTGTCGGTAACGATGATAATCTCCTTTCCTGCGGACGTATTTATGAAAAATCCCTCCCGGACCGGCTTCTAAAAAAATTTCCGGTGGCTTTCCACGAATTCACTATTCATGGGGATATACTCACAGCACCAACTGCACCTCTGGCATGAAAACTCCCGGGATTTGCTTTTTTCTCAGGTAATATTGTCCATATACTATCCGGAGAAATGAAAAAAAATAAATCTTTTGCTTTTTCCTCCGATTTTGCATTGCATCAAACCAAAATGAGCAACATCAGCGACCGGCATGATCACAACGAAGGAGAAGAAAGGGGTGCCGTAACCCATGTTTCAACTTTCGCAAAAGTGTCCTGACAAAAATATCTTGACAAAAAAATTGAACCGGGAGATTTGCCCGGGATCAATTTTAACCTGCTGGGGAACAGGTACTGAAAAAGACACCTTCCGGATTAAAGGACTAACGCGGGAGATGAATTTATACCGTTTATTTTTCAGGAGGTAAATCGGTGATGAAAAAATTATTCCGCCCGGATAATCGTCCCGACGTTCTTTCCTTTGATCGCTTTCCCGATATTGCCCGGTACGTGGCAGTTGATGATCCGGACTTCCCTGATATTGTTTGCATTCCGGAGGAGCTCGAGGACCATCCGCTCGATGACGAGATCTTCGAGATCCAGCCTGATGAGTTCCTCTGCGGTTATGTCCCGGATCAGTTCCGCATCCGGGTTCTTCCGGGGATCCTCCATGTAGAGACCGTTGACATTCTTTCCGATGATGTAGTTCTTCGCACCGATGACTTCAGCGATCAGGAACGCGCCGGTATCGGTCCGGTGCGGAGGGATGGCATCAGAACGGGACGGGTGCTCGTAGAGGCCGTACGGCGGTGTGCCGTGGACAACCGGCAGCATGCCGAGCTTCAGGAGCGTAGGGAGATCGAGAATATCGGTCGTGTGGATACGGGTGCCGGAGTATTTCGAGAGGAGGAGCGAGACCATAATCGCGTTCTGCTCGCTGATCTTTGCAGAGAGTTCGGCAAGAACACCGGTCGGCATCCCAAGGTCCATCCCGATATCCATGATGTGCCGGACCCGGCCCCCGCCCCCGGTCACGACAAGGATCTGGTTCTTCTTCGAGAGCTTCCCGATCTCTTCGCACAGGGGAAACATCACCTCTTTGCCATAGTCAATCGTCCCGTGACCGCCAATCTTGACGACATTCATCTCCGGGGCGATCCGGATCTGGGGCGTCTGGCGTCCCTTTCTCTTCATCCCGTGCCGGACGAGGGTCTCGCCCTGCAATCCGCTTGCAAGCTCAAACCGTTTTCCCATACTATCACGTAAGTATCTGTATCGCGAAAGAAAGGTATAAGGTCATGTAAACCAGTTGATATATCAGACAAATCCGGTTTTAATCCGGGAAGAACCGGAGAACAAAGACCGGGAAGGAGTCAAGTCATCATGAAGATCTACGTTCGAGAACGCCAGAAGGTCGGCGATGGAGTTGAACAGCCGAAGTACCGCATGGTCGCCGTAACCGGTGGCCAGATCCAGATCGAGGTCCCGCATTTCCGGAAATTCGAGATCGAACAGATTGCAAAGGATGTCGGGGCAGAGATCGTCTATCTCAGCCCGGTTCCTGACGACCAGACGAAGCGGCACTAAAAAAAATTTTCTTTTGCCGGCATTTCCGGAATGCATGCCGGGAATTATTTTACAAATTTGATTCCCACGTAGAGGGGACCGCGAGACTCGTCGAATGCAAGCGCAGGCTCGAATTTTTGGTGAATACGTTCGTTAAACTCGGCGAGCCGGATCTTCTCCGGGAAATCGCGCTTCCCCTTTGTCCGCATATGGAACCGGAGCCATTCGGTCCAGAGAAGCATGCACTGGACAGCGCATTCCTTCCCGCCCGTTACGTGCCGGGCTAAAAATTCTTCAAACGCAGAATCCTCGTCCACAAATCTGCTAATGATAGCGTACCGGCACTTAATGGTTTTTACCGGCCGGGAACGAGGGGTTCAAAGGATGGCAGCCGGATCAGGGGAAACACCGGCAGGCATGAAGGGGGAGAAGGTTCAAGTACGGAAAAACAGAATGTATCTGAAAATGACCGGTTTCGAATTCTGGATAGGAGTGGTCTTTGGGATTTCGTTCATCCTGAATTTTATCGCAGGGGTTACGATCATCGGCAGGCTGACGCGTCTGCCCGGATCGAAAGAGAAGAAGACGGATTACAACTCGCCCCGGTTCATCGGCGGGCTTCTTCTCGGCTTTTTCGGCGGGGTCATGGCCAACGTGTTCCTCACGCTGTTCTTCGAATGGGCACTCTTCGGCTCGGAATCATCGTACGGCTGGGAAGCATTCGCGGTCATCGGGCTTGCCGGCAGCATCATCACGACGATTCTGTATTTCATGGTGAAGGTGGATATCGACCGGCAGGCTCTCGCAAATTGAGGATAAGGTATTTCCTTTGCATGATTTTCTCGAAAAATTTTCATCAGTACAAAATTTTCAGCAGCACGAATGCCGATCGAGTTGAATCGCCGGCTGAATCTTTATTCCCGCAGCACGAGCGATACCGAAAAAATGCGATGAACGAAGCCGGCACCGGCCATCGGGTATCAAAAACCGGGGCCTGGTTCGCAACCGGTATTTTCCAGGATTTGCATTTAATATTCAGGGGCAGGAGCAAATTTGGAGTCATCCCAAAATGACCGTAATATTTTTCCTATCCCCCGGCAAAGGAGAATCACCCGATTCCCTCAATAAAATAAAAACCGGAGAAAGAGATCACCGTGGCCCACATTCACCTTGAAGACGGATCGTTCACCTTTTTCTGGGCGGCAGCCTGGTGGGTCGTCGCGCTGGTTCTTATCGGGGTCGCCCTGCTCCTGCTGCGCTCCCGGAGAACGGATAATAAAAAAATCATCATCGCTGCATTCGTAACCGCGGCTGCCTTTGCCGTCTTCCAGGTCCAGATCCCGGTTTTTGGCGGGGTACACCTGAACCTGACGCCCCTGATCGGGATCCTCACCGGCCCGGTCCTCGGCCCCCTGATCGTTTTTATCGTCAACATCCTGTCTGCCGCGATCGGCCACGGGGGCTGGGGGCTGGTCGGAGCAAACGTACTCGTCAACTTTTCCGAGGTCATGGTTGCCTATGCCACATTCCGCGGCATGAAGAAGATCACCCCCGATCTCTTCTCGCAGGCGGGTGTCGCAACCTTTGCCGGGCTTTTTGTCGGGAACGTGATGATGATCGTCCTCATCCTCGTCTCCGGTATCCAGGGTGTCACCCAGACCCAGTCCCAGATCCTCGCAGGCCTGTCGCTCGTTGCGGCGGTGAACATGGGCACTGCGATCATCGAGGTTTTCATCACCGGCTTTATCGTCGCATACATCGGGAAGATCCGCCCCGATATGCTGGACCGGTGATCGGGTATGGAACCTTCTTCAGCTGCCCCGGGAAAATGGGGCTCGGTAATTTTTTTCCTCATCCTCATCCTGGTCGCGGCCATCGCGGTTGTCGCGTTCAGCCGGACGGGTTCGATGGGGATAGAGGACCGGTACCGGCAGGCAGTCGGTCTTCCGGCCGGTAATCCGGAAGACGCCTCTTCCGGGATCTCCGTGGAAGGCGATCCCGTCCTGTACGGGATTGTCGTTATCGCACTGCTCGCTGCGGGTTTTGCCGCGTGCAGGTACCTGCCGAAGAAGGAAACGGGAACCGGGCCTGAAAATGTTCAGGAAGAAATCGGGAAGATATCCGGCGATAAGAAATAACCGGCCCGCCGGGTTTTCCGGGGAAATTTTCCGGGTGCTTATCTACTGGTACCCGCAGGGGACGACATCTTCCGGGAGATCGGCGGCAGCCCCTTCCCAGGTCTTTTCCCCTTTGCAGATGAAGCAGACCCGGTCGCCGACATCGCGGATATCCTTGTCCCGGTGGGTGACAACGATACAGGGAATCTTCTTCTCCGCAACATATTTTTTCAGCAGGAGTTTTACGCGCCGGTCCGATTCCGCATCGAGAGCCGTGAACGGCTCGTCCAGCATAAGCAGCGCAGGCTCGATCGCAAAGGCCCGGGCAAGGGCGACCCGTTGTCTCTGCCCCCCAGAAATTTTTCCGGCTTTTACCGGGGCAAGATCAACGATGTCGAGATGATCGAGCCAGTGATCGACCCGGCTTGCGAGTATCTCGCCCGGGAGCCGGCGTGCCCGGAGCCCGAATGCAAGGTTCTCCCGGACGGAAAGGTGCGGGAAGACCGCGGAACTCTGGAAGACGTACCCGATATTCCGGTCCTCGGCCGGGGTATCGATACCCCGGCTCGTGTCAACGAGCGGGGCCCCGTGGATCGAGACCGTCCCGGAATCCGGGCGGACAAGGCCTGCGATGATATTGAGGGTCGTCGATTTTCCCGCGCCGTTTGTTCCCATAAGGATGACAATCTTTCCCGGCTCTGCCTGGAACGCGAGATCGAGGGAGAAGTCCCAGAGTCTCTTTACGATCTTCACATCAAGCATTCTTCACCACACACCGGGAACTGCTCCTTCCGGGCGATAAACCGGACTGCGATCATGATCGCAAACGAGATTATCACAAGCAGGATCGACATGGTCAGGCCGATTAGAAAATTTCCTTCCATTCCCACGTACACGGCAAGCGGCATCGTCTGCGAGACGCCGGGAAGATTTCCGGCAAACATGATGGTGGCGCCAAACTCACCAAGCGCCCTGCCAAAGGTCATGACCGCTCCCGAGACAAGACCCCCTGCGGTCATGGGGATGGTGATCAGGGCAAAGACCCGGAACGGGGAGGCGCCGAGCGTTCGTGCGGTCTGCTCGTATGCCGGGTCAAGCTGCTCGAAGAGGGACTTTGCCTGCCGGAGATAGAACGGCGAGGCGACAAATATCTGCGCCATGATGACGGCGAGTGTTGTAAACGCGATCGAGATCCCAAAAGCATCGAAGTATCGGCCAAGGATCCCGACCCGGCCGTACAGGACAAGGAGCGCGACCCCGGCTACCGCCGGGGGGAGGACAAGGGGGAGATCGATGAGCGTATCGACAACAACTTTACCGGGATAATTCATCCGGGTGTGGAAGAACGCAAACGGCGTCCCGACAAGGATCACGACAGTGAGCGTGATGGCGGATGTCAGGAGACTTAAGGAGAGAGCACTGATGACCAGCGGATCTGCAAGCGAGGCAAAGAAGAGTTCAGGAGTAGTCCGGAAGAAGAGGGCGACGACCGGCAACGCAAGATAGAGCGTGACGGAAAGGATGAGGAGCGCCGCGACCACGTATGTCGCGATCCTCCGGAAATTCTGGTTCTTCATACGCGGGAAGTGCATGCGGTCCGGTTTCCAGCCGGGTTGTTGTGGGTTTTGATTCCTGAATAGGAATTCTCTTTTAGGAAAAATAAAGGCAGGGTCAGAGTGACCTGAACCCGTAGTTCTTGAGATCCTGCTGGCCGGCAGCCGAGAGCATGAAGTCCTCAAACATCCGTGCGGTAGCAGGGCTCGATGACTCTTTCAGCACGCCAATCGAGTAGGTCTGGAGATAGTTGTCTTTCTTTGCAATGGTGAGTGCCTTGTACGTGTCTTTAGGCGCCGCGGTGTAGGTCGATTCGTACACGAATCCCGCGTCGACTTCCCCAAGGGCGACCTTCGCTGCGACACCGGGCTCTGAGATCTCGTACGTTACCACGTTCTTAAAGATCGAAGTGTTCCAGTCCTGGTTATATGTTGACTTTGCAAGGTTCGAAAGTGCGACAAGGCTTGCCGCCCCAGCGGGGACGCTGTTGTCTTCCATTGCAATCTTTACGCCCGGCTTTGCCAGATCGGCAAGCGACTGGATGTTGCCCGGGTTCGATGCCGGAAGGATGACAATGACATAGTTTGACGTGAGCGGCTTGACGGTCCCGGGGACGAAGTAGCCACCGTTTGTGAGGGCGGTTATGTAGGAGTTGCTTGCCGAGATGAATAAATCGGCATAGGCCCCGCTCTCGACCTGGGTCTTCAATGCCTGGGTCCCGTCAAGGTTGAAAACTACTTTGTTGCCGGGGTACGCTGCAGCAAAATCGGCCGCGAGTTTTGGCGAGACACCCTTGAGCGAGGCAGCAGTGAATGCTACAACCGTCCCCTGCGGGGGGGTGTAGACCGGAGTAGGCGTGCTTGTTGTTGTTGCCGCGACGGTCGTTGTAACCGGGGCTGCGGTGGTTGTAACAGCGGAGGGTTGAGCGGCGGCAGCGGTTGTGGGTGCCGGGGTTGCGCTCTGGGTTGCTGCCGGTGTAGCGGGGGTGCCGGTGCATCCGGCAAAGAGAGCGAATACAAGCAAAATTCCCATGACGATACCGATAAGAATGACCGGGTTCGTGTTCATTTTTTTCTGCATGTTCAATCGTTTTCCTTTCGTATAACTGGATCGATGGGCAATAAAATCATTGCGTTTTTATTTAACAAATAATAAAAGTTAAATGAAACGATTGTATATCCATGGAATGAAAATAAATGTGCTGCGCGTAAATGAAACCACGGTGGCAAAACCATAGAAGAAGTAATCGGGAAGGAACTCCCCGCATTCCAGGGAACTTCCTTCTTTTCTTTTACCGGCGAAACCTTTATTTCAGGATTTATCTATATCTGGAACAAGTGAGAACCATGAAGATCAGTGCACGTAACATGCTCAAGGGCAAGGTAAAGAAGATCGTCCCCGGCAGCGTAAACTCCGAAGTTACCATCGAACTTCCCTGCGGCCAGGAGATCAACGCGATCATCACGAAAAAATCTGTAGAATCGCTCGGCCTTGCTACCGGCAAGCCAGCTTACGCGGTGATCAAGTCAAGCGAAGTGATGATCGCTGTTGACTAAAAACCCGGCACTTTTTTCCGAAATCCCTTTGTCTCGGACAGTTCTACAGGAACCCCGCATCCGTGAGTGCCCGGTGTTGTTTCCTTAAAAAACGGCATCAGATTCCCCGGTATTGAGGGTAGGGAATCCAGCCATTTGTAAATAAATAATTTTTATTAACATTTCAACAAAGTTAAATGAAAATTATTATTATGTCCGGCACCAACATGATCCTTGTCCCCTTGGATAAAACCCAACCGGACACATGCACACAAACGCCAATACGCTATAATCGGACCGGGCGGCCGTCCCGGATAAAAAGTCTCATCCGACAACACTTCGCCCGGGTAATTCCCGGGCACAAAAACCGGCACGAACTCACACACACAGCATCGCAGCGAGGAAAACAGGCAATGATCACCCGGCACCACATCACTCTTTCCCTGATGTGTTCGCTCATCGCCGGGCTCGCTGTCGTCCCTGTCGATCCCCTCCTGCTTATTTTGCTCGCATCAGGTACCTGTATCGGGGTAATCCTCCCGGATATCCAGATGAGGGCACCGAAAAGAATCACGGCTCTCACCCTGGCCTGGATGATAACCCGGTTCGCACGCATCATCTGCGTGCCGGTGATGTGCAGCTGCTACCGGTTAATCCCCGGGATCGATGCGACGCAGTGCGACAAGCGTCTCACCCATTCTGTTCCCGGAATCCTGTTCATGTTTTTGATCATTGCGGGAATCCAGTACGGTATCGTTACGCTTTCGGGTTTTTCCTTGTGGATCACTCCTGCGCCGGCCCTCCTCGCCGGGATTTTCCTTGGCCTGTGTCTCCACCTCAGAGAAGATATCTGCACGCGGAAGGGAATCACACCGCTCTTCCCGTCAAGCACTCTTCGTATCTCCGGAACCATCCGGCCCTGCGATACACGGGACGGGAGGATCCGGCACTTCTCCATCCAGCACGGTTCGGTGCTTGCCGGTTTTGTCGTGCTCATGATTGCAGGCCTGATACCGCAACGGGACATTTCCTCCACCGCTCTTCTCGGGCTTACACTCTGCACGGGACTGATGTGGATCTTCTCCTCGGTAAAACTCTCGTACGATGATGAGCCGCAACAAGTTCCCCTGGGCGGAATCCCTGGCTGTACAGCAGGATTGCCGGAAAACCCGGGATTTCGACGTATGTCGGGCATGCAGACCCGGCCGGTTTTGTGGTTTTGTTACCGGAGCGAAAAACACTATCCTCCCGGAGGAAAGATCTACCTTTATGTCAGATCCGGAAATCGAACCCTGCGCCTTTACCTATGAACCGATCGGTTTCATCCATTCGCCATGGAACGAGATCGAGGGGATGCCGATCCAGCCGGCCGGGGCCCGGGGCGTTCGCGGGACAGTCGAGATCCGTGAAAAATTCTGCGAGGGCTTATCCGATATCGAAGGGTTCTCCCGGATTATTCTCCTCTATTCCTTCCACCGGTGCACCGGGCCTGCCCTCACCGTGAAGCCGTTCCTTGACCCGACACTCCGCGGGGTCTTTGCGACCCGTGCGCCAAAACGACCCAACGCCATCGGCCTTTCGATCGTCCGGCTCGTTGAACGCGACGGAAGCCGCCTCGTTGTCGAGGATGTCGATGTGCTTAACGGCACTCCGGTCCTCGATATCAAGCCGTACATCCCGCTCTTCAACACCTACCCGGATGCGAAACCGGGGTGGTTCGAACATGTTGCAAAAAATGCAGAGAGCACCCGGTCGGACAGCCGGTTCCGGTAGGATCCGGAGAAAAGGACCGTACTCCTCCGACGCCGGCATCAGTACAGGATGGCCAGAGTTTTTTTCAAAAACGTAAACGCTAGTTAATCACGAGCAGCAAACCCACAGCCGTATCACGTGCCCGTGGAAGTGGAAAATAGGATAAAACAGACCTACAACAAATTCTCAACAGGGTCAAAAAAATTTCAGGTGACTGCCTTCACAAAGGCGTCAAACCCGATACGGTCGATCGTTGCTCCGAGGCGTTCAGGGAACTTCCCGTGCTCGCGGTAGAACGCCACAGCCTTCCGTGCAAGCGCGATCGTCTGCTCTTCAGAAAGACCCGTCGCGATCTCCCGGCCCAGTCTCACAGTCCCGCCGCCTTTTCCACCGGCCACCGCGGTAAACCCGTTCTCGGTACCGAAGAACCCAAGATCTTTTAACCAGGGATCGCTGCACCCGTTGTCGCACCCGGCAACTGCCATCTTAAACTTGGCCGGAGCCGGTTTGCCGTAGAACTCTTTGTCAAGCGCGAAGCCAAGGCCCGGACTGTCCTGTTTTGCTTTCTTGCACGCCCGGGTACCGGGGCAGATCTGGATGCTGCGGATCGTAAGGCCGATAGCCTTGGACCGGTCCTCGAACTCAGCCCATGCGCGATCCAGATCTTCCTCGCGAATCCCGATTATCGCCATCCGCTGGGCACCGGTAAGCTTCACGAATTTTGCGTTATATTTCTCGGCAACGTCCGCAATCTTACGCAGCAGTGCAGGCTCGACAAAGCCCCCGGGAATGTGCGGCGAGATCGAATAGGTCTCCATATCACGCTGCATGATTGCCCCTTTTTCAGGAATGTTTGCTTTTGTCATGTTGTCCACGAGTCTTTCTCATTAATCTACGATTCTTCGTTTGCTCCATAGATTTTGCGAAATGCATGCAGAATCCCTGGAGAAATTATTTGCTGATTTGATCATTTTTCCGGACTAAGGAAACCTCATGCAGCTTCAAATTGCGGACAGTTTTTCAGAGTAACCGTAACCAGCAGGAAAGATTGCTTTCAAGAGTTCGGTGATATTCAGCCCATCCGGATGGTATGGTCCAGATGCTTTAAAATATGAGACGCCAGGGAGAAAAGTCAAACCCGTTTCATTTACAAAAATGTTTTAGTAATGAAAGCCCAAATCTCTATTGCCCTTTACAGGGTGTTGGGTTCGTACTTTTACAGGTTCAAAATCTTCAACAACCTGTAAATTTTTCATCGCACCAGCTGTGGAGGGATGCGAACCCCCCCCCATAATTCCGGTTTTGTTATTTGAACAAGGGAAGTCTGCCATCAGGTTCGTAAACGATGGCGATACCCCGTTTTCATCAGAAATTCTTATGATTCCCGTAAAAACTGCGGACTATTCTTAAGCTTGAACTGTTTTGTTCGTTCTCGTGAATGTTTCATCATTATTACGGCCATTGGTGTAATTTTCATTAAAAGAGAACTTCTGAATGATGACGGTTGAGGCAGGTTTAACGTACCCGCACACGAAAAGAAACGAAAAAACTCAAAGTCTTCTTTTTAATGAGAGGATAACAATCATACTTTATGCGAAAGCTTCATTCACCCTACCTCTTTCTCATGGTCCTTGTAGTTCTTATTGTGGCAGGCTGCGTCAATCCAACCGGCACAACAGTACCTGCCATAAACAGCTCGGGAACAGTGGGGAATATCAACGGACCCGGGAATTGTAAATCCTGTGAGGAATGCACCGTTTATTGTTCTGCGAATCACAACGCCTGCGACCAGTACTGTCGTGAGCATGCCGAAATCTGCAACCGGCTTGGTTCACCAGGCCAGAAACCCCTGTCAGGGGAGTTGGGGTCAGGGGAATTCGGTGCCGGCACCGCGTGCGACACCCCGGTGATAAAGAAAAAGATGATGACGGAGATCAATAAGATCCTCGTCTCTCCCCCGGATTACCTGCGCCCGCCCAACTGGATGACCAAAATCCTTCCAGCATCGAACCCCTATCCGGGGTATTATTACGATATCTCCACTGCGTTTGTTCCGGCAATCGATGCGCAAACAAGTGCATGGTCTGGTGTGGGCGAACCACCACGTACTGCCGGACTCGACTACTACACGGTCGGGTACTGGGAAGAAATACCCAAAGGTGTGAGCGGGCAAATGGGCGAAAAAACAACAGATTTAATTGATCTCTCGCAGTACCAGCTTGCGGTATTTTATACCAACGTTACGGGAAAATGTACGAGGCAATGTGGCACGACTCGGACAACACGCAGGACTACTGGGACGTCCAGATCGGCGTCAGTTATATCGCGATAGGGCAGGGAAAAGTCTATTCCGCGGAATCCCGGCTCCAGGGTGATCCTGGAACCATCTGGACGTATCACGCCTGCAGGCCCTGTGCAGATTGCGAGAATTGGGGAGTGGAGACGAACTTCAATAAAAACTGCTCCGGGGACAGCGACTGCCTCGGGGGATTAGCCTGCGATGCAGGATACTGTGTGAAACCGGGAACGGCTCGGACGCAGGCTCAAGCGGATCTATCGCAGAGCCCCTCACCGGGATCCGAAGCACGAGGAGGAAACGGTCCCGGGTCCACATGTAAAACAGCCGGCGATTGCGGTTCAGGTCTTTCCTGCACGAACACTATCTGTTCAATTCCCAGCGGAAAACCCTGATGGTCATTTTTTTGCCCGGATCTTCCCGAAGGACGATTTGAGATTTTGCAAGAGACACGTGTCATCTGCCGGGAAAATAAATGAACTAAAAAATCCCTTTTTAATTATTCCTCGTTCTCTCCACATTTTAGTTTCGTTGAATGGTTGAAGACTTTTTTTCGGGCGCCAACAATCATCTTTGACTGCAATCCGGATCGTGCCTTCTTCGATCGCCGGATCACCCTTCCTGTTTTTCAAAGCCTGTTCACCATGACTGCTATCCGGGGACAGTACTTCTTTTCGCGCGTTCCGGAAAATTTCCGGAACCGGGACCTCAGGAGTTAAGAAAAATAAAAATTGTTAATATTTTATTGAATCTCATAAATGATATTCACGATTTTTTCAACCCCGGTGTTAACTTCATTCGAAAATCGGTTGTTGATGTTAACTTCCTGCAAGAAAATTAATCTGCAATCAATTATTTTCAATTTACTCGTCTGTAAATTCATAAAACTTAATTACAGTACTCGACAACTCTAAGAATTAACCAAGTATATTGGTGATGTGCATGGCCTTTGCGGTTCATATTAATTTGGAACGTTGTACCGGTTGCGGCAACTGCGTAGTTGCCTGTCCGGTCAATGCTCTCGAACTCTCTACGATCGATCCTGCAACAAAGGATAAGATCTACCAAGTTCGGGACGGAGTATCGGTCAGCCTCGATTTCAAGGCTGAACTTTGTGCAGGCTGCGGCGTTTGTGTCGAGGCCTGCCCATACGATGTGATCAGCCTTGCCGGTCCCGAGATGAAGTCACCGGTCGGCCGGTCCGGAATCGTTCATTCCTAATCCTGAGGTACAATTATGGCAGACAAAATTACCGTCAACATGATTACATGCCGGACAATCCAGCAGGGTGTCGGTATGGAAGCAGGCAAGACGTCGAAGAAGTACTTCGACGCCTGCACAATTATTCACATGCATCCTGATGACATGAAGAAACTCGGGGTCTGGAAGAACACCAACGTGAAGGTCACGAGCTCGGTGGGCAGCGTTATTGTAAAAGCTGTCGAGACCCGCGAAGACCTTGTCCCGGGCCTTGCCCACATACCGATGGGACCCTGGGCAAACCGGATCGTCCCGGCTTACACGTTCTCCACCGGAGAGCCCTGTTTCAAGGGATTCCCGGTCGACATCGAGATCGCAGCAAACGAACGTATTATGGGCGCTGTGGAAGTACTGCAGGACGCCTGCGGACTCATAAGGAAGTGAAGCGATGCCAAAAGAAGTAACTGATGTTATCTGCCCGTTCTGCGGTACCCTGTGCGATGACCTTGTCATCACGGTATCCGACGACAACAAAACGATCCTTGGCGTCAAGAATGCCTGCGCCATCGGGGCTGAAAAATTCAACCACCAGCGGGAACCCGGACGCGTAACCCGGCCACGGATGCGACAGGCTGACGGCACATTCAAGGAGGTCTCGTACGACGAGGCGATCGACTGGACCGCAAAGATGCTCGTCAAGTCGCGAAAGACCCTGATGTACGGCTGGGCGTCGACAAGCTGCCAGGCTATGTCCATCGGCCACGAGATTGCAGAAAAGACCGGCGCAATCGTCGACAACTGTGCAACCGTCTGCCACGGCTCCTCGTTGATCGCTATCGAGGATGTCGGTGTCCCGAGCTGCACGCTCGGTGAGGTCAAGAACCGTGCCGACCGCGTCATCTTCTGGGGATGTAACCCGGCTCACGCCCACCCCCGGCACATGTCCCGGTACTCGATCTTCCCCCGCGGGTTCTTTACCGTCAAGGGCCACAAGGGCCGGAAGATCTACTGTGTAGACTGCCGGTACACGGACACCGCCAAGTGCGCTGACGAGTTCATCCAGGTCCAGCAGGGCTTCGACTACGAACTCCTGAATGCATTCAGGGCCGCGACCCGCGGCGAGGCTCTCCCGGACACCGTTGGAGGCGTCCCGAAAAAGAAGATCTACGAGATCGCTGAGGACCTCAAACAGGCACGGTTCGGTGTCATCTTCTTCGGCATGGGCCTTACCCACTCGATGGGCAGGAACCACAACATCGATATCGCGATCAACCTGACCCGCGACATGAACGACTACACGAAATTCGCGATCATGGCAATGCGGGGTCACTGGAATGTTACCGGTTCCGGCCAGGTGCTCGGTTGGCAGTACGGGTTCCCGTATGCAGTCGACTTATCAAGGAGAGACCAGGCGCGCCATCAGACCGGTGAGACGACGTCCGTTGACCTGCTCAACCGGAGCGAAGTCGAGGCCTGCTTCTACATTGCAACCGATCCCGGTGCACACTTCCCGGTCGATGCGATGATCAGCAGCTCGCGGAAACCAACCGTAACGATCGATCCGCACATCAACTGCACAACCGAGATCTCCGATCTCCACATACCCGTCGCTCTTGTCGGTGTCGAAGTCGGGGGCTGTGCCTATCGTATGGACAACGTCCCGATCGAGACCCGCAAGGTCGTCGAACCACCCGAAGGTGTAATCACCGACGAGGAACTTTTAACGAAGATCAACAAGCGTGTCGACGAACTTATGGCCAAGGGAGGGGCGTAAATGTCTGAATATATCATCAGGAACGGCCATGTCTTCGACCCGGTCCAGGGGATCAAGGGTGACAAGAAGGACATAGCTGTCAAGGACGGCAAGATTGTCGATAAGGTCGGGTCCGGTGCAAAGGTCATCGATGCGAAGGACAAGACCGTCATGGCAGGCGCCCTTGAAGTCCACGCCCACGTAGCAGGGCCCAAGGTCAACGCGGGCCGCTGGTACCGACCCGAAGACAAACACTTCGACTCCCACAAGAAGCCGGGCATGACCCGTATCGAAGGCGGCAAATCGATCCCGACCGTATTCAAGACAGGGTACGAGTATGCCCGTCTCGGATTCACCTTTGCCATGGAAGCCGCAATGCCCCCGCTCTACGCGCGGCATGTCCACGAAGAGATCCACGACACCCCCATCATCGATGAGGCTGCGCTTCCGGTCTTCGGCAACAACTGGTTTATTCTCGAATATCTGAAGAACCAGGAGATCGAGAACACCGCGGCATACATCTCATGGGTGCTCAGGCAGACCAAGGGATACGGTATCAAGTGCGTCAATCCCGGCGGCACGGAAGCATGGGCCTGGGGACTGAACTGTCTCACCATCCACGACCCGGTGCCATACTTCGACATCACGCCTGCAGAAATCATCACGGGCCTGATCAAGGCAAACGAGTTCCTCGGACTCCCGCACTCGATGCACCTCCACCAGAACGATCTCGGTAACCCCGGAAATTATAAAACCACCATCGACTCGCTCAAGCTCGCCGAGAACATTAAGGCAACCAACAACTTCGGCCGCGAGCAGGTCCTGCACTCCACGCACCTCCAGTTCCACTCCTACAAGGGAACCAACTGGGGCGACTTCGAGTCCGGCGCCAAGGAAGTCATGGACTACATCAACAAGCAGAAGAATCTCACCATCGATACCGGTAACGTCACCCTTGACGAGACCACCACAATGACTGCCGACGGACCGTTCGAACACCACCTCCACGGCCTCAACCACCTCAAGTGGTTCAACGTGGACGTCGAACTGGAGACCGCAGCAGGTATCGTCCCATTCATCTACGACCCGAACAATGCAGTCTTTGCAAGCCAGTGGGCAGTCGGTCTCGAGATCGCGCTCTATGCAAAGGACCCGATGCGCTGCTTCATCACCACCGACCACCCGAATGCCGGCCCGTTCACCCGCTACCCGCGTGTGTACTCTTGGCTGATGTCCAAGAAGGTCCGTGACGAGCGGCTCAACTCCTTCAAGAAGGCAGACAAGGTTATTAGCGCGACGACGCTCCAGGAAATCGACCGCGAGATCACGCTCTACGAGCTCGCTGCCATGACCCGGGCAGGCCCGGCAAAGTGCCTCGGTCTCTCGAAGGACTACGGCGGTCTCAAGCCCGGCATGAACGCCGACATCGCTATCTACAACATCAACCCCGACAAGTTCCCGTTAGACGGACCCTCAATCGAGAAGGCGTTTGCAAACGTTGCCTACCTCTTCAAGAGCGGAAAGATCTGCGTCGAGGACGGCAAGGTCGTCGACACCGGCCACAAGGAGACCTTCTGGGTCGATGCGAAAGTCAAGGAGAACAAGCAGGTCATGCATGATGTCCGCGAGAAGTTCCTCCGCTACTACAGCGTGAACGAGAACAATTACCCGGTTCCCGAGAGCTACGCACCGCACCAGCACATCATCAGCGTGGATGCATCCCAGTGAGGTGACAAGAAATGAACACTGTTACACTGACTTTAAAGAAAGTCCCGGAACTCTACTTGGAATGCGAGCAGGTCACCCCTGATGCATTTGCCGGAAAGACCCTCGATCAGATCGCGAAGATAACCGGGTACCATGGTAAGGAATTACCCACGATGGGTGAATACTTCACCATCGCCGGTGAATCCGGAGCCACTGCCGCAGAGACGAAGATCGTCGTCAACGGCGACTGCACCAAGATTAAGTACCTCGGCGCGAAGATGACCGCCGGCGAGATGGTCATCAACTCTCCCTGCGACATGTACACCGGCGCCTGGATGAAGGGCGGCAAACTCACCGTCAACGGTGACGTTCACTCGTTCTGCGGCCTCGCGATGGCCGGCGGCGAGTTCACCATCAACGGCAACGCGGGCAACTATCTCGGCGCCGCATACCGTGGCGACTGGAGAGGCATGTCAGGCGGCATCCTTCGCGTAAAGGGCAATGCCGGCTCCGATGTTGCAACCTTCATGACCGGTGGCGAGATGATCATCGATGGGGATGTCGACATCCATCTCGGCACCCACATGGAGGGCGGCAAGATCGTCCTCAAGGGCAATTCAAACCGCCGTGTCGGCGGTCAGCTGGTCAAGGGCGAGATCTACGTCTTCGGCACGATCAATGTCATGATGCCCGGCTACAAGCCGGTCGGGGAAGTCGAGCTCGAGGTCGATGGCACCAAGGCAAAGTTCGTCGACTATATCGGCGACCTTGGCGAACGCCACCCCAAGCGGAAAGGCGAGACGGTCTACGGCCACCTCTATATGAAAAAATAAGGGAAGGGAGACGAGGCGATACAAATCATGGACAATTACGTATGCATGATGTGCGGTCACATCTATGACCCGGCAGTCGGTGAGACCAAGGCGTTCAACAACACGATCCTGGTCAACACGGATCGGATGGAACTTTACGAGGGAAAAATTATGGCAAAGGCGCCGATTAAGGCCGGCACGGATTTCAAAAATATTCCAGCAGACTGGAAATGCCCGTCCTGCGGCCACCCGAAGTCATATTATCGCAAGATGGAGCTGGACACGCTCCGCGCAATGCGGACGATCAACTACTGATCCGAACTCCATCACTCCTTTTTTCAACGGTCAGGTACTCCGGGGAAGAATTGAGATCAACCCCCCAAAGTTTCCGGCGGACACTCTTTCATCCGCCAGGGGAGATCATTACCCGGGGGAAATCCGGGTCTGCATCCTTCCCCGGATCGATTCAGTGATTTCCAGTATCTTCCGGGTCCCGGCATCACCCTCCCGAAAATAGAAGAGAAGGAGGTGGAAGTAATCGGCAAGCAGGTCTGCGTTCTCCTTCCGGTACCGGACCTCGACACTTTGATCCCCGCTGAATCCTTTGATGGAGATAAAAGACTCCTTTTTGAAGGAAAAATACGGGCGCTTCATATGCGGGTACTGCTTCACGGTACCGAAAGATTCGAGAAACCGGAGGAACTCAGGCACCAGGGGCTCGTCAAGGACAAATTCCTTCATGAGCGAGCCGTCAACGCAGAGCTTTGTCTGGATTGATTTAACGATCCGCACCGCTTGCTACCTCCCGTATGGCTTTTACGGCGAACCGGCATTCATCGGGCGTGTTGAGGTACGAGAAACTCACCCTGATACAGCCCTTCCCGCCATCGATCCGATCGTGGATGAGCGGGGCGCAGTGGAGGCCGGTCCGGGTGATGATATTGTATGCCTTTGCGAGTATGTAGCCTGCTTCATCATTATCCAGATTTCGGATATTGAAGGAGACCACCGGAAGATCGGGAGCGGGTGTGTAGAGATCGATACCCGGGTCGCCTGATATCCCGCTGAGGAAAAGCGTTGAGAGATCGTGGCCCTTCCGGGAGACCTTGTCAAGGCCCTCGCCCTCAAGGTACCGGACACCGGCAAGGAGCGAGGCGATACCCGGGTAGTTCGGGGTGCCGGCTTCAAACTTCTGCGGCATCTCCCGGGGATGAATGGGCGAACGGGAGGCCGACCCGGTCCCGCCCTGCTGCACCGGGTCAACGAGCCCCGGGTCGTTGAGATAAAACCCGCCAGTACCTGAGATACCAAAGAGCGCCTTGTGCCCGGTAAAGACAAAGGCCCCGACCGGTATAGCCGACAGGTTTATGGGAACACATCCTGCGGTCTGGGCACCGTCAATGATGAGGAAGATATCATGCGATGCACAGTATTCCGCAATCGGCCGGATATTCTGCAGGGTGCCGAGCACGTTGGACCCGTGGGTCATCACCATGAGCCGGGTATCCGGCCGGAGAGCGCTTTGGATTGTCGAAAGGGTGATGTATCCGTCATCAGAGGGGACCGTGGTGAGTGAAAGCCACCCATCCCCTTCAAGGAAATGAAGGGGGCGAAGCACCGAGTTGTGTTCAAGGTCCGTGGTGATCGCGTGAAATGGTTTAGCCTGACGGTGGGCAAAACCGTGGATGAGCCGATTCAAGGAATCAGTAGCGCTCCGGGTAAAGATGAAATGATCCGGCTCCTCTGCCCGGAAGAAACCGGCGAAGGCTTCTCGTGCAGCAGCCGGATAATCAATTGCTCCTCCGGCAGTTGAACGCCCGTGCTCGAAGACCGGAGACTCAAGGCACCGGGCTACTTCCGCAAGAACCGCCGGCGGTTTCGGCCAGCTCGTTGCCGCATTGTTGAGGTAAATGAGGGGCTCACCCGGGTTCTCTACCATCTTGAGTACCGTGTTGGTCACGGTCCGACATTGTTCTTTCGCGTGCCCGGATACTTCTCGCAGCAGGGGGAGAAAGGGAGCCCGTACACCGGGCTGTCAAAAAAAGGAAATCCTTACAGGTACTGCCGGTCAGGCTGCGCCGACCCGCGGGATCTTCTCCTCGATCAGGTCCCGGTAAAGCCTTTCGGGAAACCGTGCATGGAAGAGCGAGCGTAGAGCGGATGGGAAACCGTTGCATGATATCTCCTTACCCCATCAGCAAATACCACTGCCATTGTCCGCGATGTGACATCGTACCCGAGTTCGCGGAGCCAATTGGATACGAACCTGTCCCATACCATGTTCATGATCAAAATTCCGGGGCACACATTATCGTGCCTTACGCGGCAATGGGATCGGCCGGATTAAAAGGATTGTACCGGGGAAGAGGGGAAATAAAAAAAAAAGTTATCCATCGATCATCTTGACAATGGTCTGCCGGAATTCGTTGAAGTCCAGCTCATCGAGCTGCTCCGGCAGCATGGAGCCGGTCGATGCCTGCCGGTAGATCCAGTAGATGATCTTGTCCACAACCCGGATAACCTCTTCCGGTGATTTTACCGTGATCAGGTGCCTGCCGATGACCGGATGCCTGCCCCGGTGACCTCCCACGGTAATACGGTACTCCGGGGGTGCGCCGCTGATAAGGTGGAACGAGCAGGGCATGATGCAGAACCCGCACTCTACACATTTCCCGGCGTGGAGTACTATTACCCCGTTCTCGACCTCGATCGCCTTCTCCCGGCAGTAGTGCGTGCAGGTGCCGCATCCGGTGCAGAGGCCCGGGTCCCGTATGGGTCTCTGGATCCCGGTGATACCGATCTCGTTGAGGCGCTCGCTCTCGCATCCGTTCGGGCAGGAAGAGATCGCGATCCGGACTTTCACCGGCAGTTCCTTTCCAAAGAACTTTTTATCGATCTCTTCAGCAAGACCAACGGAATCGATAATGCCGAACTTGCAGTGCCAGGTGCCGAGGCAGGCGGTCACGTTCACGACCTCTTCCCGCTCCGCCCCGAGCGGTGTCCCGTTCTCCTCGAGATCTGCGAGAAGCGGTTCGAGCTTCGAGGGGTCGATATGCGGGAACTCCATGGTCTGCCGGGTGGTGAGGTGGATATTCTCCACACCGTGGCGGGCTGCGATCTCCCCGAGCTTGGTTATCTGGGCCGGTGTGATCATGCCGGCGGGCATCCGGAGCCGGACGATGCAGAAGTCGGGATCGCGTTCCGTGATGATTCCACCGCGGGTGAAGAGATCCTGGTTTACGGTCCTGATAGGTCGTGACATTGCAAGAAAGTATGGGGAGGGTCAACGGATAGATGTTATCACAGTGCCAACGATTATAGTATGTACTTACCTATACTATACCAATGACGAAGCAGTCCGAATACATGGAGGCATTTTTCGGAGTGGAGCTCAACCAGAAGTTTGAGGATATGATCCTTGAACTTAAGGATGCAGAGGAGAGCCTGAAGGATCTTTCGAAGGATATCGGAAAACTTGGGGGGAACCTTGGCGCCGAAGAGGCAAAAGAGCTTATCAAGGAGTGCCGGGCGATTGCCTACGAGAACGCCCAGCAGATCAAGGACGTCCGGACCTTCCTCGACTTCTATCTCAAATCGGACAAGACCTCGACCCATATCATCCTCGAACGGGATGCATACATGAAGATCTACCAAATCTTCAAGTGGGACGGTGCTGACGTCCGTGACCTCAAACGCTGGATCAAGGAACTCAAAGAGATCACCGACAAGATCGGCCTGAACATGCGGGACCTGATCAATTTCAAGAAACTCACAGCCCAGCCGGTTCCTGAAGAACTGGCAAAATTCCCGGTGTACGCGCTCGACCGGCAGGGTTACTGCCTCACCGGTCCCGCCTTCGATATCGTGATGCACATCGATGAAGTCCGCGAGAAGATCGCGGAACAGAACCGGTAAAAATTACCGGGCGACTCCTGAAATACCACCGCGGGAAAGAAACCAGTTCGTCTCTTCTCTTCCGGTTATTTCTTCCCCGGGAAAATCTGTTTCGCGAAACAGGCATCCTCAAAGCACTACCCGTTATCGCCCCGGTGTGAATCGCGATACACTGCGAGATCGTCCGCATCGTCATAACTCCAGGAAACCCCGTATCGATGGCGAAACCCCTAGAGAACATGAATTAATACCAGTGATTATTCCGGGAGCATTTTCGCGGCTTTCATCCTCGTCTCTTTCCGGGGTACTTTCCGAAAAATACAGGCACTGAAGTAAATAGGATGAGATTAACAACCGGAACCCCTTCATCAGGTTTATTTATTTATATTCTGAATGTACAGCAAAGACCGGTGCACCCGCACCGGAACCATCCGGTTGCCGGATTCCGGATCATTGCACCGGATCCGGGATCTGAGCGGAAAGCAAGTGGAGAAAGAACGCATGGCCTCACAGTTTTTCCTGTTCGCGGGAACCATCACGCAGGAGAGGCTCTCCTGGATCGAGGAGAGTCTCAAGTTTTTTTTTATAAAACTCTATCCCGAATCTCTCCTTCACCATGCAAAAAAGGATGACTTCGCATTCACGTTCCTTCTCACCGGCGATTCCCTGTACAGCCTGATCGATCCCGGCACCCAGTCACTCTGGGAGATCATCCTCTCGCTACCCAGCGTCCGGATCATCTGCGACCGGCAGGAACTCGACCTCCGGGGCATCGCGGTCGAACGGCTGAAGATGAGAAATCTGGATCAGGTGATCGATCACAACAGCCTCGGCCTGAATGGCAGGCAGTCATTCTGGAAGGATGTGGTGAAACTTGCCCGGCAGAACGAGCAGCCGGCCCCGAGCACGATAGGGTACCTCCAGTTCGATTCGCCCTACATGCACCGGTCTGCACTCTACCCGCTGCTCTGCCTTTCCGCTGCGCTGGAGGTCCATGCATCCATCGATCTCTACGCATACCTTGACGGGGTACATCTCGGGCATACCGGCCAGAACCCAACGGACGCGGAGAATATCGGCGCCGGACTCGAGGACTTAAACGATCGTGCAGCAAAACGGGGGCTGCAGTGCCAGATGATTGCCTGCGGGCGATGTGCAACCGCACGGGGGTACAGCACGTGGGACGACGGACAGGGAGCGGTCATCTCGACCTGTGCGATCCGGCCGTTTCGAATCCGGGACATGAATGCAATTGTGGAACAGTTCCGGAGGAACCATATCATCCTCGGCGAATCCGCAGGGGTCATCCTGCTCAGGAAGGACGCCTCCCCGGCCTCCGCGTTTAACAGGGCGGAAAAGGGATCGCAATCGCCACCGGTAACAATTCTTGTCACCCGAAACCCGTACGGTTCCGAGAAGGCCTACGGTGCCCTCTCGCTCGCAGTCGCCTGCGCTCACGAGGGGATCTCGACCCGGGTCGTCTTCATCGAAGACGGAGTCCACGCCCTGACCGGAACCCACGTGATCGATCCTGAATCCCGGATCATCAACGTGCAGGAGCTTATCGATGTCATCGCAGGAACAGAGAACCTCCAGATGTATACGTTCACTCCTTCGCTCCAGATGCGAAACCTGTCGAAGAACAAGAAGCTGACCGCGGTGCTCGATCTCGGAGTTACCGAACTCGGGCAGATCCTTTTTTACCCGGCAGGGACTTCGCTTGCGGACCACCAGAGGATCATCTTCTTCTGATCCGGTGCAGGAATTTTTTCCATGGATCACGGGAAAGACAGATGGGTAGCGGGCATCGACATCGGATCGACTGCAATTAAGATCGTGATCACCAACGGCTCCGGCTATATCGCAGACATCGTACCTTCGGGATGGACTCCAAAAGAATCTGCCTGCGGCCTTCTCGCATCGCTCCTTGACCGGGCCGGCATCGCAGGGACGCCACCGTTTGCTACCACCGGATATGGCCGCAGGTGCCTGGACGGGGCAGCGATCACACCGACCGAGATCACCTGCCACGCCCGGGGTGCTGCCTTCCTTGTCCCGGGATGCCGGTTTGTCATCGATATCGGCGGGCAGGATGCAAAAGGGATCCGGCTCTCTCCAAAAGACCGTGTCGAGGACTTTGTCATGAACGACAAGTGCGCTGCCGGCACCGGGCGGTTCCTCTCTGCCATGGCCGCGGCTCTTGGCACAAGCGTTGACGAGATCGCCGAGTACGCGACCGGGGCGGAACCGTACCGGATCAACTCGATGTGCACGGTCTTTGCCGAGTCCGAAGTGATCGGCCTCATCAATCAGGGAATCGCCCGGGCGTCGATCATCGCGGGGCTCGACGCATCGATCGCCCGCAGGACCGCGTCCATGGTGGCCGGACTCGAACCGCAGCCACCTGTCGCGTTCACAGGCGGAGTGGCCCGGAACTGCGACATCGTGAAGCGGCTTGAAGAGTCACTCGGGATACCGGTGATCGTGCCGTGCAACGGGATCTATGCCGGGGCGCTGGGTGCGGCACTGATCTGCCGGGAAGAGATCGAAAACTGAAGAGCCATGCGATCATGAGCAGAGGCCACGGGGACAATTTTTCTTTGAATCGGAGCGGCTCCGGATTTTTTCCAGGTCACCAATTCGCATTCGTCAAAAATATTTTATATTTTTGCCGGGTAAACGACTGGCTATGTTAGCACCTGTCGAGCACATGGTCAAGTGCCCCTACTGCGGGCTCTTGTGGCGGACGGCCGATTCCTTGCCGACCCGGTATCGCCGGAAGTGTGGGAAGCGGTTCCCTAATCCGTACACAGCGCCGGAGGCAAAGCGGTAGAAAAACGTCATGGGTGACCGTTCTTCCTTGAGGGAAAGTCCAACGAGAGGACTCCCTACAAGGCTACACGAGAGGAGGACAGATGGGGCGGCGAGCGCCGGTAACCGCACAGCAAGCTATTTTGAGATCCGGTTGAGGATTTCTCAATGATAAAAAATTAAAAAAAGTCCGAAAAATTATTTCCTGATCATCTCGAGGAACGCCTCGACCCTGGTCCGGATCTGGCCGACATCACCCTGCGAGTAATCGGTCTCGATCTGGAGGAGCGGGACCCCGCCGTGCGTCGCGAGGTACTCCCTGAGCACCCGGGACTCCACATTGTACGTGTGGCAGCCTACCCAGGTGATATCAACAATACCATCTGCATGGTACTCCTTTACGAGCTTCGCGAGGAGTTCGAGCCGGCCGGTGTTCGGGCTCATGCAGGAACACGGCGTTGAGAGGTACTTGTCGGCAATGGCATCGAGGGGTGAGCCGGAGGTGGCTACATCATCCAGATACTGCTTCATGCCGGAGCAGTTCTCGATGTACACGACCGCCGCGCCCGACTCTTCGATGATCTTCAAGACCTTCTCGGCACCGATCCCGGTCGGGACACCGGTCACGATGATCCTCTTTGCCGTTTTCGGGAGGGCCCCCTCGCCCTTTGCCTTCATCGCTTTGAGCTCAGCGATAAGTTCCTTTACGTTCGCATTGAAGGCTGCACGGTCGAACGTAAAGTTCCGGGCCCAGGTGACCTTGAGCATGTCCAGTCCCGAGAGTAGGACCGGGCTTGCGCTGTTCACGGACGCGAACTCACGCATGATGGCACGCTGCTCGTTGAGTTCGTGGATCGCCCCTTTCATCTGCGCATAGGTGATGGTGACCCCGAGACGCTTCTCAACCTCGGCCTTGCACCGGGCGACTTCGGATCGCCAGAATTGTTTCTGGGTCTCACCTTTAGCGCTCTGCGGAACTTCGAGGACGACCATTGGCTTGAAGGACTCCATCAGCTCGAACATCTTCTTCTTGCCGTCGCAGGTAGTCTCACCGATAATAAACTCGGAGTTGTTGAAGAACGCACACTTCTCGGTTATAGCAAACCCGTAGCTCGACTTGATCAGCGGGCAGAAGTTCCGGGGGAGATGCTTCTCTCCGTCCGCGATGGGCTCTTCCTTGGTCGCACAGAGCGTTACCGGCACCGCACCCGCAGCGACAATAAGCTCCTGCGGCGCAAAGACGCAGTAGAAGCCGACAAACTTCTTCCCCTGCTCCTTCACGCTCTTGATCGATGCCGATGCATTCGGGATGACCGAATCGAAATAGCTCATTTTTTCGGGTCTCATAATCTCCTCGTTGAATAGTAAGATTCAGGTAATCACACGACCAGTGCCGTGTTCATCTCCCTGATGAGTATCTTCGCCGTCTCTTCGGCAACTTCCCCGGTGAACGCGATGCACTGCTCCATATGCTCCGGGGATTTGCGCACTATCCCGCTCGTCAGCATCCGGCAGCAGGTGCTCCCGTGATTCCGGAAAAAAAGATCGTGCAGCTCCCGGGCAAGGGCAAGGCAACGATCGATTGACGGATCACCGGGTGTCTTACGGCCAAATGCCATCCCAAGCGCCATGACTCCCCCGGTGACCGCCCCGCAGGCGCAGCCGGCTCCCCCGATACCGATCGGGAACCCGGATGCTGCGGCGGTAATGGTGTCCGGGTACCCGAGCGCGAATGCTTCATTGATCGTCTTAACGATCGCTTCAGAGCAGTAGAACTGCCGGGTCCGGTAGTACTCTTCTGCGATCTTCCGGACCTCTGCCGGATGTGCCCGGGAAAACTGTTCCGACATAAAAGGAAAAATTCCTGTCCGTCCCTGCTCACATCAGGAGTTGCACGTCAGCTTTCAGCGCGATGGCATGCTTTATCGTGAACATTCCCATGCACCGGTCAAGGGCATACTTTTTGAGATCCTGTATTTGCGCATCTGTTGCATTCCCTTTCACGGTCATGATCACCCGGTACTCGCTGATAAGCGGGCTTGCGCCGAGATCGAACTGGGCGGTGTAATCGAGATTGGACTCGACCTTGGTCTTTACCTCCGTGAGCTGGATATTTCTCATGGTTGCTTCTGTTACAAACGTGCTCGAATAACATGCGGCAAACCAGAAGAGCCCGAACGCCATCGGGCCGGGGGCAACACCGGGTCCGGCAAAGTTGGGGTGGCTCGCTTCCATCGTGTACGTGCCATTCTTTACTTTGACGGTTGAGCGGAACTGGGGGCCTCCCTCGGAAAAAAGCCAGTTGCCTTCAATGCGTGCAGTAAACTTTGCCTCGCTCGGATTTTTTTCGATCGCTGCCTTATAGTCCCTGACCTGTTGTGCATCAATATTGTTGAGACTCATAAGTTAATACCATTCTATCATTGAATGGTCAAAGTAAAAATAATTTGGTAACTATCCTTGATTTTTTTTGATTTAATTATTAACACGCCCGGGGGCACCCGCAAACCGGGGAGAGGGGATCGCTGCGGTTGAAAAACCGGGTGCAATTGCACGGCCGCCTTTAAGGTTAGCCGTCGGAAGAATTGCAAATTTAATGAATATGTATAAAATGTTTAAACGGTTTATCAATTATAGTAAATCAAGGATCACTCAGCATAAAAATATGTTAACAATTGAGTGATGTGCATGGCCTTTGCGGTTCATATAAACATAAACCGGTGCACCGGCTGCGGAAACGGCGTCGTTTCCTGTCCGGTCGATGCACTGGAGTTATCGACAGTCGACCCGGTCACGAACGAGAAGATCTACGCGGTCCGGGACGGGAAATCGGTTCACCTTGATTTCAAGGCTGAGCTCTGTGCCGGGTGCGGCGTCTGTATCGGCGCCTGCCCGTACGATGTGATCAGCCTCGCGGGTGCGGGTGCAGTGGTACCCTGAGACGAGATAGCAAAAGATTTCAAAAAAACTGGAGATTCACCATGACCAAAGTTGTCCTGAACATGATCACCCAGCGTTCGATCGAAGAAGGCGCCGCAATGGAGAAGGGAAAAACCAACCCCGACTACTTCGAGGTCTGCTCCATCTGCGAGACGAACCCGGAAGATATGAAGAGGCTTGGCATCTGGAAGAACACCAATGTCCGGGTAACGAGCGAATGCGGCAGCGTGATTGTCAAGACCATCGAGCCGACCCAGTACTGCCCGCCCGGCCTCGCCCACATCCGGCAGGGAGTCTGGGCCAACCAGATTGTACCGCCCCGGACCCAGTCAACCGGAACCCCGCAGTACAGTGGGTTCCCGGTCACCATCGAACCGGCAATGAATGAAAAACTCAAGACCGCCCTCGAACTCGTGCAGGGTTCCTTCGGGCTCTGGAAAGGAGGGAACTAAGATGCCAAAACTTATCATCGGTGTAGGATGCCCCTACTGCGGATCGTCCTGCGATGATATCGAAGTCATCGTATCTGACGACAAGACGAAGATCCTCGAAGTCCACAATACCTGCATCATCGGGAGCAACCTCTTCCTTCACGCAAATGATCCGACCCGGCCGAAGCTCCCGCGAATGCGCCAGCCGGATGGATCCATGAAAGAGATTCCGTACGATGAGGCTATCGACTACATGGCAAAGACCATGCTCGCGGCAAAAAAGCCCCACATCTACGGTTTCGGCTCCACCAACTGCGAAGGCATGAGCGCTGTCGCCCGGATTGCCGAGAAGTCCGGCGCAGTGCTCGACAACTGTGCGACTATCTATCACGGTCCCTCGTTCCTTGCGATCTTCGACAACGGGTACCCGAGCTGTACCCTTGGCGAGGCAAAGAACCGGGCCGATGTCGTGGTCCTCTGGGGCTGCAACCCGATGCACGCCCACCCCCGCCACACCTCCCGGTACTCGATCTTCCCCTGAGGTTATTTCACCCAGAAGGGACAGCTGCAGCAGACAGTCCTCTGTGTCGACCCCCGCGAGACCGACACCGCGAAACTCGCCGACCACCACCTCATGCTCGATCAGGGCCACGACTACGAGCTCTTTGACGCTTTCCGGACCGTGCTCCTGGGGTACGATATTCCCGGAGTCGTTGCAGGAATTCCCCGGGAAAAGATCAAGGAATCGGTCGAAAGTATGAAGAAGGGCCGGTTCTGCATGATCTTCTTCAGCATGGGCTGCACCCACACCGATGGCCGCAACCACAATATCGACCACGCGATCAGCCTGACCCGGGATCTCAACAACCACACCAAGTGCTCGATCATGGCCATGCGGGGCCACTACAACATCACCGGACCGGGGCAGGTCTGGTCATGGCAGTTCGGCTTCCCATACTGCATCGACCTCTCGAAGGGAACCCACGCCCTCATGAACCCCGGCGATACGAGCTCGATCGACCTCGCGATGCTGGACGAAGTCGACTGCTTCGTCAATGTCGGGACCGATGCCGGCGCCCACTTCCCCATCCAGGCAATCCAGCACCTGAAGAAACACCCGTTCATCACGGTGGACCCGAACTTCTGCATGGCAAGCGAGATAGCCGACCTCCACATCCCGGTCAGGATCGCGGGAGTCGACGAGCCGGGCGTTGTCCACCGGATGGACAACGTGCCGATCCAGTTCAAGGCCGTACTCAAGGGCCTGCCAGGCGTACCGAGCGACGAGGAACTCTTCGACCGCGTGTACGAACGCATGTGCGAGCTCACGAGCTGCCAGCCGACCTGGCTTGCGGCAAAAGAGCGCCGGAAATATCCGCACAACACCAACCCGGCGGTGAGCTAGATGGTACACGGAGAACTTATTGTCAAGGGCGGGTTTATCATCGACTCGACCCGGAAGATCGACGGCGATGTCGCCATCAAAGACGGAAAGATTGTCGAGAAGGTCAGCTCGTCGGCAAAGGTCATCGATGCGAAGGGCAGGGTCGTCATGGCCGGCAGCGTTGATGTCCACCCACGCCCATGTGGCTGGCCCCAAGGTCAACGTGGGCCGGCTGATGCGGCCCGAGGACAAGCTCCTGTCCGGTGTCTCCCGGAGCGCGATGGCGAAGAACGGGTACCGGATGGAGTCCGGGTTCTCGATCCCGAGCACCTTCAAGACCGGGTACGACTACGCCCGGATGGGTTACGGCTTCGTCATGGAAGCCGCGATGTCCCCGATCCACTCCCCCCACGTCCACGAGGAGATCCACGATACTCCCATTATCGATGAAGCTGCTCTCCCCGTCTTCGGCAACAACTGGTTTGTTATGGAGTACCTCAAGGCAGGCGAGGTCGAGAACACGGCGGCTCCGCTGCCTGGGGCTGGGGCCTCAACTGCCTGAACATCGATGACGTGGTCCCGTACTTCGAAAGCACCCCCCACGAGATCATCACCGGCCTCTTAAAGGCCAATGAGTACCTTGGCCTGCCACACTCGATGCACGTCCACCAGAACGACCTTGGTAACCCCAGCAATTACACGGGCACCATCGAGTCCCTGAAGATCGCCGAGGGCGTCAAACCGAAGAACAAGTTCGGCCGCGAACAGGTCCTGCACTCGACTCATCTCCAGTTCCACTCGTACAAGGGAGAGAACTGGGGGAACTTCGAGTCCGGTGCAAAGGAAATCATGGATTACGTGAACAGGAACAAGGCGATCACCATCGATACCGGGAACGTTACCCTCGACGAGACAACGATCATGACCGCCGACGGCCCGTTCGAACACCACCTCCACGGCCTCAACCACCTCAAGTGGGCCAACGTGGATGTCGAGATGGAGACCTCAGCCGGCGTCGTTCCCTACGTCTACGACCCGAACATCAAGGTCTGCGACATCCAGTGGGCTATCGGCCTCGAACTTGCACTCTTCGCAAAGGACATGAACCGGACCTTCCTCACGACTGACCACCCGAACGCTGGACCGTTCACCCGGTACCCCCGGGTCATCAAGTGGCTGATGTCAAAGAAGGCCCGGGAGTCGATGCTTGACTCGTTCAAACACGAGGACAAGGTCATCGATGCGACCCACCTCCACGGCATCGACCGGGAGCTCACCCTTTTCGAGATCGCCCAGATGACAAGGTCCGGCCCGGCAAAATGTCTCGGCCTTTCCCATACCTACGGCGGACTGGCACCCGGCATGATTGCCGATGTCGGGGTCTTCGAGCTAAACTACGCGAGCATGCCATCCGATGCAGAGAAGATCGAGCCTGCGTTCCAGCGGGCTGCCTGCTTCATCAAGTCCAGCGAGATCGTGGTGAAAGACGGCGAAGTCGTCGGCCACGGCCACAAGCAGACGATCTGGGTCAATGTCAACGTGCCCACAAACCCGCAGGTCATGCGCGACATCACCCAGAGTTTCACCAAGGACTATACTGTCCAGCTCCAGAACTATGCGGTGAAAGATTACTTCGCACCCCACCCGTTCGTGATCAACGTAGACGTGGAGACTTAAATCATGGCAACGGTTATGTTAAAACCCACCAAAGTCCCTGACCTCATGCTAGAAGGCTACAGCATTACTCCCGATGCGTTCGCGGGAAAGACTCACGCACAGATTGCAGTCCTCCCCGCACACGAGGGCAAGATCCATGTCACGCTCGGGGATTTCTTTGCGGTCAGCGGAGAATCCGGAGCGACTGCCGCTGACATCGACATCGTTATCGCAGGTGACTGCACCCGGGTGAAGTACATCGGCTCAAAAATGACAGCAGGGTCAGTCACTGTCAACGGCAATGCTGACATGTACGTCGGCGGCTGGATGAAGGGCGGTAAGATCCACATCACGGGGAACGTAGACTCGTTCTGTGGGATCCAGATGGAAGGCGGCGAGCTTCTTGTTGACGGCGATGCTAAGAACAATGTCGGCTGCGCCTATCGCGGCGACTGGAGAGGCATGAAGGGCAGCACCTTCATCGTCAAGGGCGATGTCGAAGGCCGTGTCGGTGGCCAGATGATCAAGGGTGACATGTGCGTGCTCAGTAAGATAAAGTTCATGCTGCCCGGGTACCAGAAGCAGGGTACCGTGGAGAAGGAAGTCGACGGGATCAAAGCGACCTTCGACCACTATATCGGTGATCTTGGGGAGCGAACCCCGAAGAGCAAGGGAAAGGAGATCTTTGCCAACCTCTACCTCAAAGCCGCTGCGTGATCCTCATACCCAATCCGGTCATCGTGCCCAACTTTTTTTGGATACAATGATAACAATCCCAGCGGAAATCCATGAACAAAATCGGTAAAGAATTCATCAGCGGAACACGATATCCGGATTACTCTGCGGTCGACCTTGTCGTCCGTGTCCCGGAACCCCCCCACGAACTCCCGGTGAAAAAGGACCAGATCGTCATCAAGCTAAAACTCCCGTACGTTCCCGTCCGTGACGCGATCGAGAGATGGGAGCCGGTAGGGTTTTTCTCCCGGTCGTCCATGACGCTCAAGGAACTCTCTTACCTGCTCTGGTGCACCCTGGGGTTCAAGCAGATGGTGGCAGAAACCATTCAGCTGCGCAACGTTCCCTCGGCTGGATCCCGCTACCCGCTGGAGACGTACTTCGTGGCAAACGAGGTCAAGGGGCTTGAGACAGGTCTCTACCGGTACCTCCCAGCATCGAACAGCATCGTCGCCGAACGGATCGATTCCGGTCTTATTCTTGAGATGAGTACCGCAAGCATGAACTTCAAGCTCATGACCCGGGCCGCTGTCACCTTCCTCTGGGTGGCATTACCGTACCGGTCGGTCTGGGCACTCGGGAACCGGGGGTACCGGAGCGTGCTTATCGAGGCCGGGCACAGCTGCCAGAACCTTATCATGGCATCGGCCGACCTCGGGTACCCGGTCTACCTCGCTGCCGTAGGGAAAGTAGAGGAGACAGTCACGCTGGCCTGAAGGGCCTCCCTTTTCCACTCTTTTCCCGCTTGCGTTCACGATGTGAGGCCATTCTGGATTCTCGGCACGCCCCCCTCTGCATCTCGTGGCGGCGGGAAAAACCGTTTGGGGGTCGGGGAATCCGAGGCCTTACCCCGGGTCTCCCAAACGAATCGTTTATTGAGGAACACCGGAATAAACTATAGTACTTTTACAAAATTTCCCGGTAAAATGAATGCGCTAATGGAGGATCCCATGAAGGGAGGACGCGACAGTGTGGCAGGGACCAACCCGGAGGACGTGGTCATATGGTAAAGCGGTACCTCCAGCTCATCTCGCTTGAGCAGGCGATGCACCTCCTGATGAGTTCGTTTGTTCCCCCGTGCCGGACGGAAAAAGTGCCGGTAACACAGTCGCTCGGCCGGGTCGTGGCTTTCCCGGTATATGCGAAATATTCCGTCCCGGAAGTCAATATCTCGGCAATGGACGGTATTGCTGTCCGGAGCCGGGACACGATCGGTGCAACCGACCGGGAACCCGTCACGCTCGATCATTTTTTCCGGGTCAATACCGGCAACATCGTCCCACCGGAGTTCGATACTGTTGTCATGATCGAGGACACGTGGGAGATCGGCGACCGGTTCCAGATCCGGAAATCTGCTGCGCCCTGGCAGCATGTCCGCCCGGCCGGGGAAGACATCCGGGAAGGCAGGCTCGTACTGCCCCGGGGCCACGAGATCCGTGCCTTCGATATCGGTGCGCTCGCGACATACGGGATAACCAGTATTGACGCAAGGACCGCGGATGTCGGGATTATCCCAACCGGGAGCGAACTCGTTCCTCTCGGGGTCCGGCCCGGCCCCGGGCAGGTTGTCGAGAGCAACACGATCATGGCACAGGTTTTTCTTTCGGCTATGGGAGCCCGGTGCACCCGGTACCCCATCGTTCCCGACGATCCGGATCTTATTGCGGAATGCATGGAACGTGCTGTCCGGGAGAACGATCTGGTTATCATCTCAGCAGGTTCTTCAGCGGGAACCCGGGACTTTACCGAGGGGGTCATCCGGTCGCTTGGTGAACTTGTCTTCCACGGGGTTGCAGTAAAGCCGGGGAAACCGGTGATGCTCGGGAAGATTTGCAATAAGCCGGTCCTCGGGCTGCCGGGCTACCCACTTGCTGCCCAGACAATGCTCCGGGAATTTGCCGCACCGCTCCTTGAGGCCTGGGGCCTTGCCCCACCTCACCGGCATACCGTGAAGGTACGGCTGGCCCAGCCGGTCAATTCCGACATCGGGTTCGATGAGTTTGTCCCGGTCTTTGTCGGAAGAATTGGAGAGGCCTGCTGGGGGACGCCTCACGCCCGTGGTGCAGGTGTCCAGATGGCAACGGTCAAGGCAAATGCCTATGTTCACGTCCCCCCGATGGCGGAAGGGTTCGAGGCCGGCCAGGATATCGATGTATTCCTAACAACCGATCCCGGGAGCATCGACCGGACCCTGATCTTAAGCGGAACGCTCGACCCGGCCCTGGAAGAACTGGCAAATCTTGTTCACGACCGCGGCCTCTTCATCCACGCAAGCACGACCGGAAACATCGGCGCACTCATGGCGCTGAAGCGGCGATCCTGTCACGCTGCGTCCTTAAGCCTCCCCGCATTGCCGGTCATGTCGAAATGCCGGTTCCTGATGCAGCACCTGCCCACGACCGGCCTCGTTCTCATCCATATCGCGGATGTGGAGCAGGGAATCGTATCGCAGGACGGGATCACGATTGACGATCTTCCGGGGGTCCGCTGGATCAACACCCGGAAGGATACCTCGATGCGGATGGTTTTTGATTCGCTCCTCTCCGAACGGGGGATCGATCCCGCAACGATTAACGGGTATCATCATGAAGTGTCCGGGCCGCAGGCTGTAGCGGCAGCGGTCAGAAACGGGTTTGCCGACGCCGGGATGAGCACCTCCGGCATCGCACGGGCGTGCGGACTCCGTTTCATTCCGGTCGCGCACGAGCATTTCGAGCTCGCGTTCCATCACGATATGCTCACCGATCCGCGGATTGTCTCGCTTATCCCGATTGTAAACTCACCGGAATTCCGGCAGATACTGGCGAAGATCGGGGGATACAGAACCGGGGAGACCGGGAAGATCCGGCTCCTGGGTGCCGACCGGACAATTATCGATCTCCGGCCAGATGGAATTGCCCAGTAACCGGACAAAGGTTCGTTTTTTAGGTCACGAGCAACCAGATATCAGGCTTTTTCGGGATTACCTCCGGAAGACGGAACACATCTCCCGGAAAAATGCAGACACATTCTTTCAAAGAGGGTTCCGGAGACATTTTTTTTAATTATCAAAAAAGAAAAGGAAAAAATTTGCTGGTGTGATTACTTCTTCAGCGGGTTGAAGACGTTCTGGTAGATCATGTCGCTGCCGGTGTTGTGCAGCCGTGCACGCTCTTCCTTCTCCTCGACCATTGCCATGAGCGGGAGCTCCATCGAGACGCCGGGCACGTGGCCAAACATCATCTCAAGTTCCTGCTGCTGAGCGTGCATAAAGAGGGCGTTCGGGATCTCGGCCGGGCAGTTCTCCTCGCACTGTCCGCAGTTGACACAGGAGTCCGCGATGTGGGCGAACCGGATCAGGTGGAACATGAAGTTGACCGGCAGCTCGCCCGGGGGAACGAGCGACGGGTTCTTCGTGCTGCACTCGACACAGTAGCAGATCGGGCAGTTCTCGATGCAGGCATAGCACTTGATGCACCGGGAAGTCTCGGCCATGATCTTCTTGAGCCGTTCCTTGCCTTCGCCGAGAGCCTCGAAGTCCTTCTTTCGCCACTTATCGCCGAGCTTGAGCATCGCGCCCTCGACCTTTCCGCGGATGTCGAAGCCCTTCGGATTTGCGGGCTCAGTGACAATGACACCTGCCTTGACAGCACCGTTCATGAGGAGCGCGCCTTTCTCGGAGCAGACCTCGACGAAGGTTGCCTGGCCGGCCTTCTCGCCGATGACACCCCAGTTTCCGCACGCGAGATCGGTCTGGCGCGGGACCTTCATCTTGCACCTGCGGCAGTTGGTCCTGCGGCCGTATCCGTGCTCTTCGAGCTCATCGACCGAGATGCCCTTGTGGCCTCCCTCGTACTCGATGATGAACTGGCCCTTGTCGATCTCTTCCTTGTGGACCGTGTTCGGGTCAACGCCGTACTTGTCGGCAATCATCTTGCGGGCGAGGACCGGGCTGACCGACCCTCCGCAGTTGACACCGATGAGGATGATATTGTCGAGATTTAGCTGCTGGCGCTTTGCAAGCTCGTAGAACCCCATCGCGTCGCATCCCTTGACGGTGACACCGATCTTCATGTCCTCGGCACCCTTGAGGTACTTCTTCACGAGCTTCGCGTTCAGGAGCGTCCCGCAGTGAAGGGAGCCTGCCGTGTTTGCGAGCTCCTTCGGATCGGTGATGATGACCGGGACCGCATCGTATACGTCCACACCCTTCTTTACCGCGAGGAGGGCATCGACCATCTTCGATTCGAGCGCATATTTCCAGAGGCCGGTGACCGCGCCGCCGAGCTCTGCTTTCTTCTTAATATCGGCGTCGTTGGTCCACGCGTAGAGCATGTCGCCTTTCTTTGCCATCTTAAGCCTCCTTGATCTTCTCAACTTTTACCGCGCAGTGCTTGAGCTCCGGCATCTTGGAGAGCGGATCGAGCGCGGTGTTGGTCAGATTGTTGGCGCCATCGGGAAAGTGCATTGCCATGTACAGCACCTTCGGGGCGACTTCATCGGTTACCCGGGCAGTCGTGATGGTCTCGCCGCGCCTGCTGCTGATTTTGATCTTCTCGCCGTTCTTGATCGAGAGATCGGCCGCATCCGTTGTGTTGAGCTGGATGTAAGACTCGGGCATCTCGTAATGGAGCGTCTTGCTCCGGTCGGTCTGGGTCCGTGTGTGGTAGTGGAAGATGACACGGCCGGTCATGAGGGTGAAGGGGTACTCGGCGTCAGCGACTTCCGCGGGCGGGCGGTACTCGAGACCGAAGAAGGTCCCGAGGCCGTCGGCGGCTGCAAACTTCTCCCGGTGGAGGATCGGAGTTCCCGGGTGCTCAACCGTCGGACAGGGCCAGTGGACGGACTCGGGCTTCTCCATCTTCTCGTAGGTGGCGCCGGCCATGGACGGGGTGCAGGCACGCATGTCGTCCCAGACATCCTTGCCATCCTTCCAGTCAAAGCCCTTAAGGCCCATCTTCTTTGCAAGTTCACCGAAGATCATATAATCAATCTTCGCCTCGCCGGGTGCATCGATTGCTTTCCGTACACGGTTGATACGACGCTCGCCGCTCGTGAACGTACCGTTCTTCTCAGCGAAACATGCGCCGGGCAGGACAACGTCTGCATACTTGCAGCTCTCGGTCCAGAAGATATCCTGGATGACGAGGAAGTCGAGCTTGTCGAGCGATTTCTTGACATGGTTCGAGTCGGGGTACGAGACCACCGGGTTCAGGCCGAGGATATACATCGCCTTGATCGGGTCGCCGCACAGGGTGATCTGTTCGGTTAATGTGACACCGTACCAATCGGGCAGGCTGCCGGCTTTTAAGCCCCAGGCCTTCTCCATCTTCTCCCGGTTCTCTTTTGCCTCGCACATCTGGTACCCGGAGTAGACGTTCGGGTACGCACCCATGTCGCAGGCGCCCTGCACGTTGTTCTGGCCCCGGAGCGGGTTGACACCCACGCCCGGGCGGCCGATGTTGCCGGTGAGCATCGATAAGTTGCCCATCGAACGGACGTTGTCGGTACCGGTGGTCAGCTCGGTGATGCCAAGGCAGTAGATGATAACCGCGTTCTTCGCATTCGCATACTTGCGGGCGATCTCCTTGACCTTCTCGGTCGGGACGCCGGTGAGCTTCTCGACATCGGAGTACTTCTCGACAGTCTTCTTGAGATCCTCAAAGCCCTTTGTCCGGGTCTTGACGAACTCCTTGTCTTCGAGTCCTTCCTTGATGATCCAGTACATCATCGAGTTTGCGAGCGCGATGTGGGTCGATGGGTTGAACCGGATCCAGTCATCAGCGAGCCGGGCGGTCGGGCTGAACCGGGGGTCGAGAACCATGATCGGGATTCCCGCTTTCTTGGCCTGCATGATGCGTCGGCCGACAAGCGGGTGGGCCTCGACTGCGTTCGAACCCCACATGACGATGAGGTCCGAGTTCAGGACATCTTCGAACGGGTTGGTTGCCGCTCCCGATCCGAACGAGAGGGAGAGACCGGCGACCGAGGGGCCGTGGCAGATACGCGCGCAGTTGTCGATGTTGTTCGTACTGAACGCGACCCGGGCCCACTTCTGCATGGCGTAGCAGTCTTCGTTTACAGTACGGCACGAGACCTGGAACCCGAGGGACTTGGGCCCGAACTTGTCGGAGATCTCCTTGAACTTCTCTACGATAAGATCGAGCGCCTCGTCCCACGAGGCCTCCTTAAACTTGTCGCCCTTCTTGATGAGGGGCTTGGTCAGCCGGTCCGGGTGCTGGACCGGTTCCCAGCAGGTCATCCCTTTGGGACAGAGTTTTCCTTCGTTCACCGGGCTCCGCTTATAGGACTCGACACCAACGACCTTGCCATCATTGACAACGAGGTTCAGGCCGCAGCCCACACCACAGTATGGACACGTCGTCGCTACGTACTTAAGCAATCCATTTGTTTCGCTCATACACACACATCTCCAGACTTCTGCGGAATAACGATCAAAATCGAACAGTTGTTTTTACAGCAATGTTAACCACTTTTGTCTGTTGATATTTTGTGTTCTCTTTCTGCCTTATATAACAGTTATGAAATTCTTGTGAAAATTGATAATTGATAGTGGGTAATAACGAAACCTTAAACCAGATCCCCAGGAAATATGAGAACGGTTAATACCGATCGTTTGAAAATCACTGGCGATATTCCATGAAAAAACACCGCTTCCCGCCGATGCTTGCCGATGTCGTCATGTCTGCCCTTACGGCGTGCGAAGGTGTCCTTTTCGACAAGAGCAGTTCTTGTCCGGCATGCAACGGCGCGGCGACAGGCTATGATATCCGGCAAAAACCGTTTGCCTTTATCCTCGATGAAGATCATAAACGGACGATCACGATCAGGGTAAAACGGTTCTCCTGCCGGAACTGCGGTACAGTCTTTTTTGCCGACCAGCCATTCTACCCCGGAACGCGCATCGGGTCACCGGTCGTCGATCTCTCTTCCGCGTTTTCCGGTATCATGCCCTGTTCCCGCGCAACATCGATGCTGATGCAGATGGGGGTCATTGTCGATCGCTGGAGCATACGGAACTACACGGGGAAGGTACAGGATCCTGCCACCATGGATATGTTTGGCGTCAGGCTCCCGGCATCCATTGTGTCACTTTCTGCCCTTGCGGCGGGAACTGGCGATGGAGAAACGCTTGATCCCGCCGATATCCTTGCAGCATGCAGTTATCCTTCCAGACATACAGGTGGCTTGTCGATAGAGGAATAGGTGAAAAAGCGGGCGGATGCTGGCAAAAGTTTAGAACGGGTAATTAACTTTAAAAAAACTGTTTATCAGATGCTGTTCAAGTATTTTTCATGCAGCCCGGACATACCAGGCATTCCACCGGTGAACTCGATGCAAGGATGGATGCCGCAAATCTCGAAGAGAGAATGAAGAATTACATAAGGCAGTGTGTCACATTTCACACATCCCCGGCCCCGGGGGTCCTGATCGGGGCATTCATGGTGGACTATGCACTCGAACTCCTTGGCGTTAGTCCGGATGAGAAACTCTACGGGGTCTGCGAGACACCGAAGTGCGCCCCGGATGCACTCCAGGTGATTGCACATTGTACTACAGGCAATAACCGGCTCCGGGTCATTCCCATTGGTAAATTTGCGATAACCATCAATGCGGCAACAAAGGAATCCACGGCTGAGGCTGTGCGGGTTTTTGTGGATCTCAAAAAACTGAAAGACTATCCGGTCATCGATATCTGGTTCGCAAACAGCCCGGAGTACGTTAAGGTAACGATGGATGAGATGCTCCAGCAGGAGATATTCCGGGCCGGACGGAGCATCCTCACCAGCGAGCGCGTCCGGGTAACCGTCTCCGGTAAACGAAAATGGAAGCCGGTAACCTGCCCGTGTTGCGGGGACTCGATCCCGGATTATCTCTTCGGGGATGGAAAGTGCGAGGGCTGCGGGTCGATGGGGTATTACGAGAAGATCAGCGGCAAACAATAACCGGATACTTTTTTTGTGGTTCTCTGATTTCTAAAAAATTTCCCGTAACCGGATGTGCAACCCGGAATTTGTGATGAATGCGGTTTTTCCGGCAATTTTTAAAAACTTCAGAAGATCCGGATCCGGTTGCAAAAAAAATGGAGACAGATCAGAGTTCTCCAGTTAATTTTGCTCAGGAATTATCTTCGGACTTTCGGACCGGCTTTTTTACCCAGGCGAGATCTTTCCCGTTGAAGGTAAAGGCTTTCATGAAATAGACGGTGAGATCTTTTGGCAGGGAAGACATATCCGCATTGCCGGGAACCATAACCGCATAAAAACGGCGGGGAACACTGCCATCCGTGATCTTTTCCGGGCGGGTGAGCTCTTCGATCAGGTCGAAGGTTACTTCTTTTTTAAAGGTGACAAGAAGCTTGACGATCTCCCTCGTACCTTTGTTCAGCCGCTCGATTATTACAATTGCATCATAGCTGGTGCCCTGTTTGCGGGGGACGATTTTCCAGCCATCGTAACTCGAATAGATCCGCTTTATTTCCTGCAGCGCGAAATCGTGCATGATATCCGTGCAAATTCCCATGAAAGTAACTTTTTTTTCAGAAAATAAAAAGACTTTGTTGAACACATTTGATAATTTGGATCATACAAGGCTCCCGGAAATTTCGCAAAATCCCAGGTTTTTTCAAGTCTGACGCAAATTTAAGCTCTGATTTCAGATTATTTTTTTTATTCGAGCGGAAAGATGGAAATATTTTGATGCCGGGTAAAATCCAACACATTAACAAAATCATTTTATTAAGAATTCACTAATAGTTGTAATGCCCGAGAAGGGGCAAAAGGGTCAATTTCCGGAATACTGTTTTCCCGGTGTTCCGTTTATCGTTGCCACGATATATTTAAACTGACCCCTTTTCTTCCCAATTGCTAAACGGGTGAGCTTCATCAATTCCCTGACCACGGCACGGTTTCCAACCCGCTCACAGCCCTCATAATCTCTGCCCGGTTCCCGTTGACCCGGCTTGCGATGCACGGTTCACGTATATTTATGCAAGGCCGGGTCGTATACACTGGATGAAACAATTATGGTTGTACTCTCGGTCGATGTGCTTTTTGATGCTGCAATACGCATTCAGCTGCTGGAACAATCGGTATCCGTCACGTTCACCCGGGATGCAATAAAGATAAAATTCCCGACAACACGGAGACTTGCAGAATTCCTCCAGGTCCCGCATTACTATATACTGCCCTATTTTGCCATGATGGAGCAGGAAGAACTTGTCACCCGCGCAGAACGGGTAGGCATCCTCACGATGGCCGGAGGAAGCCGGAAGATGATCGTCCTGATGGAAGAGAAGTATCAAAGGGAGATCAAAGAGATCATCGGGCACACGATTTTTTCCGAAATGGTCAATCGATCCTGATAGGAAATTCCTTGGGGATCCCGGGAATACATTCCCGGTGATTAACCGTCCGGTCTCCTGTTTCTCCCGAAAAAAAAGGCTGCTGAATACTTCATATACCAATTGTTTATCAATTGATAATCGATTATACTTTTAACAAAGTCAAAAAGAAACCTTCATGATTCCTTCTGGAGAGACTATTGCGATCATTCTATGGTTAAGAAAATGCATCTCGGATTGGCAGCAGTAGTTCTGATACTGCTGGTAGTGCTTGTTGGCTTCTCAGGATGTACGGGAACAACACCTGCAACAACCGCAGCGACCCCGGCCGAACAGCAGAAACTGGTCATCGCGACAACGACCAGCCTGTACGATACCGGGCTCCTGAACTATCTCCAGCCCAAGTTCGAAGCCCAGAACAATGTAAACCTCCTGATCACATCACAGGGAACCGGAAAGGCAATCGAACTCGCGAAACGCGGTGACGCTGACGTACTCCTTGTCCACTCTCCTGCACAGGAACTCGCGTTCGTGAACAGTGGCAATGGTTTAAATCGGCGCTCGTTCGCGTGGAATTCATTCGAGATCGTCGGACCGGCAAATGACCCGGCGGGTATTAAGAATATGACGCCCGAGAAGGCATTCGCCACCCTCCTCCTCCAGGGAACCAACAACACAAAGAACGTCTACTTCGCCTCCCGCGGGGATGGATCCGGTACCCAGACTGCCGAGATAAACATCTGGAAGGGTGCCGGCTACAATTACACAACCCAGGTGGAAAAGTCCGGTAAATGGTATATCGAGGCCGGTAAGGGAATGGGAGAGACACTCCAGCTGGCAAACGAGAAGGGAGCATATGCCCTGACCGATGAGGGAACATTCCTTGCCTACAGGAACAACCTGACCCTCGTCCCGACCATCACCTCCGGCAAGAGCCTGCTGAATATCTACAGCATCATGACAGTGTACAATGATAAGCAACCGACCGAGAAGATCAAGATGGCGAACAATTTCATCAACTTCCTGACATCCCCGCAGACCCAGGAGGATATCGGTGCCTATGGGGTCGACAAGTACGGCAAGGCACTCTTCAACCCGATGTCCGTGAGCCAGCCGACCACGACAGCAGGATGGATTGGGGACTATTCCACACCGGCAACTGCACTTACTCCCCCGGCACCGGTTGCAAATGCGACAGCAGCAACAACAGCAGCTGCATCGACTACCGCTCCAACGGTAAAGACAACCTGATTTTTCTGAAAACCTTTTTTTTTATCCCGGGGACTTCTCAGCGGGATATAACTTCAGCTTCTGATAACAGCCGGAAGAAACGGCCGGAAAAATGTTCCTTTTGCCACAGGCTCCGGCCAACAAGAGACGGGATGAGACATAACGATCCCTGAAATTCATTATCTGAACGTATACAAACACCGGGCATTGTATCACCGGTTCGATCAGTATGCCGGTCCTTCATTGCAGGATTTCAGCACTTTTCCACGACGGGTTTTCTGCCGAGCCATCCCAGAAGGTAGGCCGCAATCATACCAATGATGAAGGCAACCGTCATGGAACTCACGACCGCAAGAATCCCGATGAAGATCGTAATGACCAGCGAGTCAGTCTTGATGCTGTGACGGATCATCTCGATCCCGACAAAGACGAGTAATGCACCGAGGACACCGATCGCAATGATGGACAATACCTGCGGTGAGGTAAAGAAGAGCGCGAGGATAATAAAAATCGCTCCCGCGTACACGTTCGCCCCACCGGTCCTCGCACCGTACCGGTACTGCCCGGCAAGACCTCCGGCACCGTGACACATCGGGAACCCGCCAAACGGGACGGACGTCAGGGTCATGAGGCCGATCGTTGTCGAGAGCTTTTTGGGCTGCACGTCACGCGCAAAGAGATCTTTTGTCAGCAGCGAAGTGGCGAGGATGGCGTTTGCTATGGTCAGGACAACCTGCGGAAGAACAAGGGTCGAGAAGGCCGATGAAAAATCCGTTGGTACTGGTATCACCAGCTGGGGTCCCGGGATAAAACTGAGCGGAGGGATGCCATAGAGAATAAGACCGCCGACAAATCCCACTCCGATTACACAGATTGACGACAGGTCGGGGACTGACCGGTACCTAACGAGGATGAGGAAGGTACCAATGATGGCAATCCCGATAACAAAAAAGACCGGGTCTTTCACGACAAATCCCGCAGATGACCGGAAAAGCAGCAGGGCAAGACCCAGCTGAATTCCTCGCACGACACTCTGCGGCACCCACTTGTCAATAATTTCAAAAAACCGGCCGTAACCAAGTACCAGGAAGATCACGCCGAGCATCAGCCCGGCAGCGGCGATCTCGCCGCTGGCGATCACGCCCGCAATTACGATCACCGCAATCGCCTTCATCGGCTCGAGCGGGATCGGCAGCCGGTAATAGAGCCCGGTTGCAATAAACCAGATCCCGAAGAAGAGAAGAACGTACCGGGCATTGACATCCGAAACAAGTGCAACCGCGAGGATGAGGGGGATGATCGTGCCAAAGTCGCCCAGGGAGCCGGCCAGCTCGGACAGAGAGAACTTTAACGGTATTCGGGTTTGACCGGCGGTATCAGGCATGTTCGGGGGTTTCTCAGGAATTTTTTTGAATGCGTCGGACGCGATTCGTCCCATCGGATCCGGATAGATCGGAAGAGGAGCGTTTAAAGTCCCATCTGATATTAATTAAAATAAACTAACATCGATTATAGGAATTAACCTTTTCCGGAGATTCTGGTGATGTATCTCGGTACTTCCAACGAACGGCACGTCAATGGGGACCTGCAATGAGTGATATCGTAGCCGGGGTAATGCGGGCAGTTGAGCTGATTGTAACCCTGAATCCCGAAGTTGTCCAGATCGCCATCCTCTCGATCTGTATTTCCCTCTCCGCAACGATACTCGCTGCCCTGATCTCCATCCCGCTCGGAGGGCTCATCCACTTCCACGAATTTCCCGGGAAACGCGGGATCATCATCGGAATTCAGACGCTTTATTCCGTCCCCACCGTAGTCGTCGGTCTTCTTCTCTACCTTTTCCTGTCTCGGAGCGGTTCGCTGGGGATTTTCGGCCTCCTCTTTACCCCCGAAGGAATGATCCTCGGGCAGACGGTCCTGATCATCCCCATCACCACCGGGCTCACCATATCGGCACTCAGCGGGGTAGACAGGAGCATCGGTGATACCCTGATCTCGCTCGGTGCCACAACCCTCCAGGGAATCTTCCAGATCATAAGGGAGGCGCGCTATGCAATCCTCAGCGCGATTGTCCTTGCATTCGGCCGCGCCATCTCAGAGGTGGGAGTTGCCATGATGATCGGTGGCAATATCCGGGGGGAGACACGGGTGCTGACTACTGCCATCGCCCTCCAGACCGGTATCGGCGATTTCCCGTTCTCAATTGCGCTTGGGATCATTCTCCTTGGGATCGCACTTGTTGTCGTTCTCATCCTGAACCTGATCACAGCCGGGCTCTCGTTTGAATCTCAGGCTGCCCTCGGAGGCCCGCGAACGTGATCCGGATCGCAGGAGTTTCGCGGGAGATCAGGGGAAAGAAGATCCTCGACGGGATAAATCTTGAAATCCAAGACGGAGAAATCTTCACGCTCATCGGCCCCAGCGGCAGCGGAAAAACCTCGCTTATCCGGATCATCGATCTGCTGGATACGCCGACTGCCGGAACAATTTTTTTTAACGGGGCGGACTCTTCAACCGCGAATTCCGGGCGCCTTGCCCTTCGGAGAAAGATGGCACTCGTCTTCCAGAAACCGGCGGTACTCAATACGACCGTTGCAAAAAATGTCGCGTTCGGCCTGAAGTTCCGAGGCGTAAGCGAGCCGGAGATCGACAGACGTGTCGAGGCTGCGCTCGATCTTGTGGGCCTCACGGGCTTCTCCGGGCGCCGGGCAGTGACGCTCTCGGGAGGAGAGATGCAACGGATAGCCCTCGCCCGGGCGATGGTAACCGAGCCGAAAGTCCTCCTCCTCGATGAGCCAACGGCAAATCTCGATCCGGTTAATTCCGAACTCATCGAAGACCTCATAATCCGGATCAACCGGGATTTCGAGACAACGATCATCCTCTCCACCCACGACATGATACAGGGGCAGCGGCTTGCAACCCGGATCGGGGTCATCATGAACGGAAAGATTGCCCAAGTTGGGGACCTTCACGAGATATTCTACCGGCCACGGGGGGTGGATATCGCCCGGTTTGTCGGGATCGATACAGTCCTTCACGGTACAGTGACCGAAAACGACCGGGGCCTTGCCACCATATCCGTGGGCAGGGAACTCATTGAAGCAGTGACGCCCGCCATGCCCAGGCTACGTGTCGAGATTTATATCCGCCCGGAAGAGGTGACTCTTTCGCACGAGCCTACTGGTGAACCTGCAAAAACAAGTGTCCGGAACCGGTTCTCCGGAACCATTACCCGAATTGTACCGTTTGGCCCGTTTATCCGGGTGACCGTGGACTGCGGATTTGTGATAACCGCGATGATCACCCGGAGATCCTGCGAAGAACTCGGCCTTGCTGCCGGCTCCCCGGTCAGCCTCAGTGTCAAGGCATCATCCATCCACGTTCTCCCCGAAACATCCTGAACTAAAATTCAATATATTTATCTGTTCTCTTTTCCAAAGTCAAACACTAAGATATGCTATGGCTGACCCGTTCACTGATCTTCTCATCTACATCGGCATTGGAGTCATCACGCTCACCATAGGGATCATTCTTGGTTCCTTCCTGCTCCGCACGTATACGTATTATACCAGGAGGTTCATGGTGATTGCAAAACAGTGTTCGGATGAGGATTCGCTTGTCCCGATGGTAGACGAACGGGCAAAGGAGGCGTAAATCACGGTCGATATTGTCAGCTATTCCCTGATCAGCATCACCTGCTTCTGTTTCGGGATTATCGTCAGCTTCCAGATGGAACATATCTATTATTCCCGGAAAATTACGACCCTCCTGCGCCGTTCCATCTAGACAAAAACAAGGGAAAATAAATTTTTTTAAATTTTTTTGCTCCATCGGTGGGGGTTAATAGCTACACGTCAGATAATTGATCAATGCGGTGCACGATTCTTGCCAGCGGAAGCAAAGGCAATTGTGTTTTTATCGATGGCAGAAGCGATGCCCTGCTCGTGGACGCCGGCCTGAGCGCAAAAGAGACCCTCGCCCGGATTGAACGGGCTGGTCTTGACCCGGAGAAGATCGGTGCAATTCTTGTAACCCATGAACACGGGGATCACGTGCGTGGGCTGGACGTCCTCGCCCGCCGGCTCGGCGTCCCGGTGTATGCGACGGAAGGGACGCTCCGGGACTTCCTGAATCACCGGAGAACATCGGACAAGCCGATCGAGAACCGAGTCTGCCGGGATCGCGAATGGTTCATGGCAGCGGGATTCTCGGTTGAATCGTTTGCAACTTCCCACGATGCCAACGAGCCCTGTGGCTTTGTGATCCGGGAAGGCGATCTCCGTCTCGGGTACTGCACCGATACCGGAGTAATAACCCCCGCCATGCTCGGGCTTCTCTCCGGGTGCGACGGGATCGTCCTCGAAAGCAACCACTGCCCCGATATGCTGGAGAACGGACCCTACCCGGAATCGCTCAAGCGCAGGATCCGGTCGAAACGCGGGCACCTTTCCAATATCGCGGCGGCATCCTGTCTCCGCGAGCTCGGGAAGGATGTTCCCGCGTTCATCCTTGCCCACTTAAGCGAGATGAACAATACCCCGGAGAAGGCACTCTCGGGCGCACGTGACGGTCTCGGGCTTTTTTATGAAGAGAGACGCGTTGTTGTCGCCACGCAGGAAGGGACATCCCGACCCGCTCCGCAGGACATGTCGCTGTAACCGCGTCAAGCTCCGACCCGGGCATTTCATCCACACTGTTTATTGCAAAACCTTAATCCATCCGTCCCGCGCACCTTCAAACGATATTTGGGACCATGCTTTTTATGGATTTTTCCCGGACCTGCGAGACGCTCGAAGGCATCTCTTCACGCCTCAAGATGATCGACGTCATCAGTAAGGTCCTGCCGGATCTTAATCCCGACGAACTCCCGATCTTCGTCCGGTTTGTAATGGGCCGGATATTCCCGGACGGGTCATCGCGGAAGCTCGGGATAGGGCCAAATCTCCTCATCGAAGCGGTAGGTTATGGGGCAGGCCTCAAAAAAGAGCAGGTGATCGACAGGATCAACACAACCGGTGACCCGGGCAGGGCGGTAGAGGAGATTCTTGCGATAAAATCCCAGACCACATTCTTCCACGAGGATCTGGACCTTGTCCGTGTCTACGCCGATCTCATCGCGATCGCCGAGATGGAGGGGAAGAAATCCCAGCGCGAGAAGCTCCTCGCGGTCAGGAACCTGCTGGGGAACGCCCACCCGCTCGAAGGCCGGTATCTTGCCCGGATAATGATGGAAGAGCTCCGGATCGGTGTCGGGGAAGGCAGCGTCCGGGATGCGATCGCAAAGGCGTTCGGGGTCGAGGCGGCCCTTGTCGAGCACGCGATGCAGGCCCTCAACGATCTCGGGGAGGTTGCACGGCTCGCAAAACTCGGGCCCGACACGGTGAAGGATGTCCGGATCACCCCGTTCCACCCGGTCCGGATGATGCTTGCCCAGCAGGGAACGATCGCCGATATGATCAAGGAGCACGGGGAGATTGCGGCGGAGTTCAAGTACGACGGCTCCCGGTTCCAGTTCCACAAGAAAGGCAACTGGGCACGGCTCTACTCCCGGAGGCTCGAAGACGTGACTGGGGCATTGCCGGATGTCATCGAACTGCTCCTCTCGGCAACGGATCATGATGTTATCCTCGACGGGGAAGTCATCGCAGTCAAAGATGGGAAACCGATGCCGTTCCAGTCGGTGCTCCGGAGATTCCGGCGCAGACACGATGTTGCCGAGGCGCAGGAAGCCATCGAGATGATCCCCAACGTCTTCGACATCCTGTACCTTGACGGCGATACCCTGATCGATCTCCCGTTCTCCGAGCGGCGTAAAATGCTCGAAAAGGTTGTGAACCGGTATCTCGCCCCGCAGATCGTCAGCAGCGACCGGCAGGTTATCGAGAAGACCTACGGAGACGCGCTCGATGCCGGGCACGAGGGGATCATGATCAAGATCCTCTCTTCCCCCTACACCCCCGGCCAGCGGGGCAAGAACTGGATCAAGATCAAACCGGAGGTCGATACCCTAGATCTTGCGGTCATCGGCGCAGAATGGGGAGAGGGCAAGCGTGCCCGTGTCTTCGGAGCGTTCCTCCTCGCCTGCAAGGACCGGGGAAGACACCTCCCCTTAAGTCGGGTCGCGACCGGGTTCTCGGACGAACAGCTCACCGAGGCGTACGAACTCTTAAAGGACAAGGTTATCGCAAAATCCGGGCGGAGCGTCACGTTTGAGCCGGAGATGGTCTTTGAGATCGGGTACGCAGAACTCCAGGTGAGCCCGACCTACGAGGCCGGCTTTGCTCTCCGGTTCCCCCGGTTCATACGGATCCGGGACGACAAGGGGATAGAGGATGTCGAGACCCTCGACGGTATCCGGGACCGGTACCAGCGGCAGTCGAAATCCGCACAGGCATACCAGAATCAGGGGCCGGCCCGGAACCCGGGGAATCCGGGGATCTGAAAAGTCTTTTTCCGGAACGGTTTTAAAACGAAAAGAGCGTCCGCTGGGTACGGAGTCCGGGAACAAGCGTGCGTGGGCTGTCGCGGCATCGATCGAGCCAAACACCACCGGCGGACCCTGCATCGCTCTCCGGGTTGCCTCCCTGATCACCTATGTACCGAGCGACGCCCAGTACTCCTGCGAGACGCTCCGGATAACGATGACCCGGGCCGAGCGCCGGATATCGGCGAATACCCAGCTTTTTCATCCCTTCCCGGTCCTGCACGATCATCGCCTCGTCCCCGCCCCAGAGTGTGTGACTCCCCCAGATCCCGACCCACTCGTACCACCAGTCACCGGGAACAAGGATGCAGACGATCCGGTTGCCGAAGATCTCATCGGTAAAAGACGTATCTCTTCAAGAGGAGCGAACCGGCTGATCTCTTTTTTCAGGCCGGTCGAGATCGTATCATCCACCGCTGTGATCGCCCACTTCGTTGGCACGAACTTCCTCCGCCTGCCAAGGAGTCCTGCCGTCATCAGTTTTGAGATCTGGTACACATCGATCTCCGACTCCGAGAGCGCAACGCAGGCTTCAGTTGCAACGATATCAGTATCGGACGTGACCCGGTTCACGACCCGGGCAACGTTTGCGTTCCCAAGGATATCGAGCGTCCGGACCGGACCCGAGAGACCGACCGGCGCAACGGTACCGTCAAACGCCAGGTTGAACGCAACCGGTTTTTCAAACGAGACCTCGACCTCGAGCGGGTTTGAGGAAAGGGCGATCTCCTGCAGGTTGCCGGCAATACCCGTGAGTGCGGAGCTCCCGAGGATGGTGCGTGCCCGGAGATCCACCACATCGCCGATCCCAAGATTCCGGGAGAGCCATTCGGGAGGGTTGTCGCTGTCATTGATCAGCAGCGGGCCAGGATAGCCGTAACTACCGATAAAAACCGAGGGCAAACTTCCCTGGTAGCTGTTGGCCGGCTTCACTGCGAGCTGGGCGTGAAACCTGCTCATGATCGGGCAACGGGGGAGACCGCAGAGACCTTTTCCCTTACATTCAGCACAGCGCATCCTGGCAATCCGGGGTCATACCGCGAAAAGCCCGGGAAAATGGTCGCGGATAACCAGGGTCAGGGAATTTTTTCAGCCTGGATACAATCCCTGTCCGACCCGGTATCATAGTCAAACTTCACCGGGACATCCGGCTGGCCGGGGGAGGTAACCTTCCACCCGATAGCGTACCGGGACCCGCACTCAGGGCAGATATTACCCGGTACACTTCCTGCGTGCACCGGAAAGGTTCCGGCTTGTCGGCATGGATATTGACAAACGAGGTATGGAACCCGCGCTCGTACCCGCAATGCGGGCAGATACGGAACTCCATTTCCAGCCGGATAGTTGGGATCTCACCAGTCTCTGTCACGGTGCTCACTGAAGAAACTCTTGTACAGTGTTTGGTACCGTGTCCGTTTACGGTTTGCGACCGTGACAATGATCCCTGCTGCGGTCTTTCTGCCGAGCGTTCCGCCACGACCGTTCACACTGGTTCGCGGGGAAAGGGCCATAGCTTCCACAAGTTTCTGCTCAAGCATCTCCCGGGTCACCGTCATACCGTCAACCGCGATACCGGCGCCCATATCCACGATCTTCTGAGCATTGTTCTGCTGTTCCGGGTGCTTCGGGTCCATGATCACAAGCACCGGCTTCTCAAAAACCAGCGCCTCGTGGAGGGTCGTGAGGCCGCCGTGAACGATCGCCACGTGGGCCTGGGCAAGATGTTCGAAGAGGTTGGGGACATACCCGTGGGAGACAAAATTTTCCGAGGAGTCCGGGAGCACCGGCCCGGTATAGAAGACATCGAAATAGAGGTCGGGGTGTTCGTCGGCAATTTCCCGGAACATTCGGTACATCGGGAGTTTGTACGGCTCCCCGCCGAAACTGGTGAAGATAGTCTTCTTCGCGATCGCGAACCGGGCCGGGTCGAGATCGAAGAGCGGCCCGGTAAATGTGTACCGCGGAAGATCCTTGTCGGGGATCACGAGGTTGTACTCGGCAACACTGTGGGGCGCCGGGAAATCGGGGATGATTACATGGTTTGCGAGGCGGAGGTACCTGCGAACGGTAAAATTCAGGATTCTCCATACCGGGTTCGTCACGCCGCCCGGCCCGCAGAAGTAGGTCTGGTTGGTGATGAAGATGACCGGGACTCCCTGAAAACGTGCCGCAAGGACGCCGCCGTACATCGTGTCGCAGACAACGCAGTCGAACCTGTGTTTCCTGATGAGGGAGCGGATGGAGAGGACGGATTTCACCATGTCCAATACAATCCATTTCGATTCCCAGAGGGTCTTTTTCAGACTGAAGAACCCGCCTTCGCCTTCGAGACAGACCTCGCGCGTAATACCGTGGAGGGTCCCGCACGGGTGCTGGTCCATGAAATCGTAGGCTTTGCCATAGCCGGCAAAATGGACATCGTGGCCTTCTCCCTCAAGGAAATGTCCGAGATTCAGGCACCGGGAGGCATGACCCAGACCTTCCCCGCAGACAACAAACAGGATTCGCATGAATAAAGTTCCGCAGTTTTCGTTACTGGAATCCGCCGGCTGGCGGGATTACGGTGACTGGAACCGTTACCGGCCCGTCTTCCTCTTTCGGTACGATGATCCAGGCAATGATGTATGCTATGACCCCGATACCTACAGAGAGAAGCGTGAGAACGATCCAGATCAGCCGGACAACGGTCGGATCGACATCAGAATAATTTGTTTTCCCGGGACATTAAAGCTGATTGGCAAAAAGCCAAGAATATTCATATACCCTCAGGTAGCCTAGTGGATAGGGTGGAGATGCGAAATGGCAGAGAACCAGGATTCTTATAAGCTTGCCACATTCGGGGCCGGATGTTTCTGGCATGTTGAAGCAGAGTTCCGGCAGGTGGAGGGCGTCATATCGACTGCTGTCGGTTTCATGGGCGGTACCGTGAAGAATCCTGGCTATCACGAGGTCTGTTCCGGCAACACGGGTCACGCGGAAGTCGTGCAGATCACCTTTGATCCCGCAAAGGTGAGCTACGACAAACTGCTCGAGGTCTTCTGGACCATCCACGATCCGACCCAGCTCAACCGGCAGGGCCCGGACGTCGGCTCGAACTATAGGTCGGTGATCTTCTACCACGACATGGAGCAGGTAGTAAAAGCCCGGAAGTCCAAGGAAGATCTCCAAACCTCGGGACGGCTGGGCTTTGGCAAAGTCGTGACCCAGATCGTGCCGGCCTCGGACTTCTGGAAAGCAGAAGAGTACCACCAGCAGTACTTCGAAAAGCAGGGCCACTGCGGTAAGTGCCGGTTCTGATTGCCCGGGCCCGGCATGCCTGATCCGGTAAACAGATCCGGTCTATTTTTATCTGGTGCCTGAGTAAAAAGACAGGTATGCAGATTTCCGATATCCTCCAGCTCGTTGCCACGTTCATCGAAATTGTCATTGCAGTGGCAGCGGTCCTTATTGCGGTGCAGAAGAAGAAGGTTTACGGCTGGTTCATTGCGCTGACCTTTGCCCTGTTTGTCATCTTTGATCTCGGGCGCATCTTCGCGCTCGATGTCTCAGCCGACCTCCATGCCCTGATCTTCCTTATCGCATGCGCATCGATGCTCTGGGCGGTATGGCTGATCTTTAAAGAGCGGTAACAAAGCAATTCCGGTACGCCCCGATGCGAAAGGGGGTTTCCGCTTCCTTTTTTATTAATCAGAAATTCTCTGGCGTTCCCGCCGTAATCGTTTACCGGGTTTTCGTACCGATGATTTCCGAGGGTTCTCCCAACCCGGACCCAACCGGCCTCACCGGAAAAACGGTTTGCTCGGAAATCCCCGCTCAGCATAACGATATCTCCCCAGAAAAAATCCGTCCGTATGCCCCCTGAGGGGGAGGGGCTGCAACAAAACGCGAGGAAGGGGGACCCCCCTTTTAACCGGGATCCAAGAAAACGGAATTTACGTCCGAGAAGTTTTCGGAAAATGAACAATTTTAAAAAATCGGGGGGGTGGTGGGGGGCTGGTCACGGACCCGGGCACTCCCAGTCCCCGCAGGAGAGGCACCAAGTCAGGTAGCCTTCATGGAAGAGGAGGAGGGCAATCGCGAGTCCGGCAAGAGGATCGGCCGGCCAGAACCCAAAGAGCAGGGTGATGAGAAGCCCAAGGAGGGTCACTGCGGGGAGGAGTGCGGAAGCAACGACGCCTTTTGCATCAGCGACCAGCGCCCGGCTCCCGATCGCTATACCGGCAAGCTTCCGCCGCCACGAGATCACGGGCAGGATGATGAGCATGACAAAAGCGATCATGATCCCCGCAGACGAAGGTCTGGCTGCCACACCGGTCGCGAGCGCGTTTACCGACTCGTACAGGACGACCAGCCCGATCAGGAAGAACAGGGCCGAGACGAACCGGGACGCCCGGCCCATCGTCTTCTCATCGCAGGATGCATCCCCGCGCCCTACAACCAGCAGGATAAGCAGGAGTTCTGAAAGCGACTCCGCGATCATCGCAAGCCCGAACCCGATAAGGGCAATGCTCGCAGCCCCTGCACCGTATGCGACCGAGATAATTCCTGTCACACTGGCGATGGCTGCGGTGAGGTAACCGAGCCGTGCGGCTTCCTTTCCGGGAAAGGGTTGATCTGCCATTTCGTACCTCATATACGCTATGGTTCGGTATAATAGGTTACGATTTTCGTTACGATTCCGGTTGGGGTTTTTACTGGAGAAGATACCGGAGAAGAAAACCAGAGAAAAGACACTGGGAATGAACAGCTTGCTGGAAGGAGTAAAACAAGAGAAAAAGATGGGCCCGCTGAGATTCGAACTCAGGACCTCCGCCATGTCAAGGCGACGTCATAGCCAACTAGACCACGAGCCCGCGTGTGTCTGATGCTCTATAGTGTCTGTTCTGGTGCTATTAAAAATTAGTGGAGAGAAAGCGGTTTTTAGAACGCTGCCGCCCCGGACAGAAAAAACCGGTTGCTTTATCATCCGAGATCCCCCCCCTTATCCGATATAAAATGGCCGAACAGAAGCAGCTCTTCACCTTCGAGCACGATGCAAGCCGTCTCGAACTTCTCATCCGTTTCGTGTACTGGATCCTCATCGGGATCGTCCTCTGGGTCTATGGCCTTATCACAGTTATCTGCCTCATCATCCAGTGGTTCCACATCCTGATTCTCGGGCGGAGGAACGAAGGACTCTCCAACTTTGCAAAAGGGTATCTTGAATACCTTGTGCACGTGATGAACTACACGTATATCGTGAGCGACAAACGCCCGGGCATTCTCCCGGAGTCGGTCAGGATTTACGAAGAAGCGTAAGGAAAAGGAAATTCTTCGGGCTGGGAATCACCCGGCCTGTCTTTTTGTTTTATTTTTGTATTCGGAAGACTACTCCCTCCGGTAGAGCGTCTCGCTCATCCCTATCGTCTTTTTGACGGTCTCCCAGGTTGGGGTGATCAGGAAACTCTCTTCCACGAACCCGATCAGTTTCCCGAACTTTTTCATCGGGAAGGCCATTGTAAGGACATCGAGAGGCCACATTTCCTTGCGGAGGGATCGAACATTCCAAGCACGACCTTCGGCTCATCCTTCTGCGGTTCAAGCCATGGGTACATAATGATGGAGCTGCATTCCGCCCCCATCGGGCAGACAACGCCATAAGGATCGCCCCGGTCGAAATTCGCAATGGAGAAGAGGCCACTCAAGACTTCAGGCCGGGCAAAGAAGACGACAACCTCGGGATTATCCGATTTCGTCAGCTTGTCCCACCGGGTGACGTGGAGGTTCTTTCCCAGCGTGGAGAATTCCGGGATCAGCTTCTCCCAGGCATCCACGATCTCCGGGCTCCGTTTGTACCGCTCGCCATCGACAACTCCGGGTTTTCCTGAGGAGAGGAAGTACCGGAAATTCGGCGGGTGTTCCCCACAATAGCCAGAGTACATGAGCCCGCCTGCACAGGTCACCGAGTTTCGATCGAATACAAGCGGGGTCCCGTTTCTCGCCCGGCCGATCTGGCAGCACCATCCATCCTGATGCGGAACTTTCTGTACCGACCCGGCCTCGCCGGAATTCGAGGGCAATCGGGAGCTCGGCACCTGGAAAATGCTCCTGCCATTGGGCAACGAACTTATCGCGGAGAGTAATATCCATGCACTACGGTAACTGCCGGAGTGTAAAAAGTTGACTAGGATCCGGCCGCTGTGAAAAAAGACCGGGCGCCGAATCACGGGAATGGGATACAGAAATGAAAGTCCGGAAAAAGAACGCCTTTTGAACCAGGATGAAAAAAAAAAGTATTCTAAATTTTCTCTGACGATATCCTGGCAAACTTTGCGGTGACGATACCGGGCATCCCGCGGATCTCGTCCATAACCGATGCAGGAACCTCGCTGTCCACGTTGAGGACCATGATCGCCTGCTCGCCCGGAGTGATACGACCGACCTGCATGCCCGCGATGTTGATGTTGGTCTTCCCGAGGATGGTTGATGCCCGCCCGATGACGCCGGGCTTATCAAGGTGGCGCGATACGACGACATAGCCTTCGGGGTTCATGTCCATCGTGTATCCGCCGACCGCGACGATCCGGCTCCGGCCCTTGAAAAAGACCGTTCCGCTGACCGTCTCTTCACCCTTGTCGGTCTTCACCTTGATGGTAATCAGGTTCTTGAACCCGTGGGCTTCCTGGGTCACGGTCTCGCTGACCGCTATGCCGCGTTCCTTTGAAATAAAGTCGGCATTCACGATATTGATCGGCTGCTGGAGGATCGGATCGAGGAGTCCTTTCAGGGCGAGCCGGGTCACGAACTTCATGCTCCCTGCGTAAGCCGAGAGTTCGCCGCCGTAAATCAGCTCGACGGATGCAAGCCTGCCACCGGCAATCTGGATGACGAACCGTCCCATCTTCTCCGCGAGCTGGGCGTACGGCTGGAGGACTTCGGCATGCTCAGGAGGGACCATTGGGGCGTTGACAACGTACTTCGCGGACCCGCCGTTGAGCACCTCGATGCACTGCTTCGCAACCGAGACCGCCACGTTCAGCTGGGCCTCGATCGTGCTTGCCCCGAGGTGGGGCGTAACGATAACCTGGTCGAGGGTGAGGAGCGGGGACTCGGTCGGAGGCTCTTCCTCGAATACATCGAGTGCTGCACCGGCAACCTTGCCGCTCTTGATCGCGTCGTAGAGTGCCTTCTCGTCGATGATACCGCCACGGGCACAGTTGATGATCCGGACGCCGTCTTTCATCGTCGCGATGCTCTTCTCGTTGATGATGTGTTTTGTCTCGGCGATCAACGGAGTGTGAACCGTGATGACGTCGGCGACCTTGAAAAGATCCGCCATCGACATCATCTGGACGCCGAGCTGGGCCGCACGCTCCTGGGTGATAAAGGGGTCGTACGCCACGCACTTCATGTCCATCGCGTTCGCACGCTTGGCGACCTCGCGGCCGATCCGTCCGAAACCGACAATCCCGAGCGTCTTCTCGTTGAGCTCGACTCCCATGAACTTGCTGCGTTTCCACTCCTTCTTCTTCAGGCTCGCGTTTGCCTGCGGGATGTTGCGGGCCAGCACCTGCATCATTGCCATGGTGTGCTCGGTAGCGGCAAGGGTGTTGCCTTCGGGGGCATTCGCAACGATGATCCCCTGCCGGGTCGCTGCATCAACATCGATATTGTCGACACCTACTCCGGCCCTGCCGATAAACTTCAGCTTCTTCCCCGCTTCGATAACCTTTGCCGTGACCTCGGTGGCGCTCCGCACGAGCAGGGCGTCATAGTCACCGATTATTTTACAGAGCTCATCTTCCTTAAGCTCCGTTTTGACATCGACGTCAACGGCCGCCCGGAGAATTACGAGTCCTTCTTCCGCCAGCGGATCGCTGATGAGCACTCTCGCGTTTGCCATAAAAACCCATATATTATCTGCGCCGGACTTAAAGAGGGTTAGTCTTTCTCTCGTCACGAATTCGTCACACACATCCTGTCATGTATCTCCTGCCGTGCATCGCAAGTCCTGGTTATTCTCTTACAACCGATCTCCGGGAGAGGACGCATTCGAAAGCAAAAATGAGAGAGAAAACCGCTGATCAGAACACAAAATCCGGTGAAATTTCTCCCAAAAGCGTGCCCGTTCCGGACGGCGGATGATAATCATTAAAGTGGCGGGAGGTGACATCATAAGTGGTGCGTGCATGAAAGAAGTGCCCAATATTCTTTGGCTTGAGGAGATCAGGAAGGAGGATATCATTTCCGTCGGGGGTAAGGGGGCTTCTCTTGGAGAGATGGCATCCATCGGGCTCCCTGTACCGAAAGCCTATGTGGTCACGGCCCAGGCATTCCGCAGGTTCCTTGTCGAGACCGGAATCGAGAACCAACTTTTTTCATCGTTTGAGAAACTCGATGTGGAGAACAACGAGGAGCTCGAACGGGTTGCCGATGAAGCCAAGGAACTTGTCCTTAAGGTGAAGATGCCGGTTAAGATCCGTGACGACGTCGTGGCCGCTTACCGGAAGATGGCGGACCACGAGCTTATCGTCGCGGTCAGGTCAAGTGCGACTGCAGAGGATCTGCCGGACGCAAGTTTTGCCGGCCAGCAGGAGACCTACCTGAATATCAAGGGAGAAGCGGCACTTGTCGAGGCAGTCCAGAAATGCTGGGCCTCGCTCTACGGAGCACGGGCGCTCTATTACCGCGCAAAACAGGGATTCGACGACCACTCGGTCAATATAGCTGTAGTCGTCCAGCAACTCGTCCATTCGGAGAAGGCTGGGGTCATGTTCACCTCTCACCCAATCACGGGTGAGCCGATGACCATCATCGAAGGTTCGTGGGGCCTTGGGGAGGCAGTCGTATCCGGCTCCGTATCCCCGGACAAATATATCTTCGATCAGCGCACGGAGAAGGTTGTCGACACGCTCATATCGAACAAGAAGATCGAGATCGTTGCAGACGGCGACCATGGCACGAAGCGGGTCGATGTCCCCGCGACCAGGCAGGATGCCCGGGTGCTCTCCGATGCGGAGATCACGAAGCTTGCGATGTACGGCAAGATCGCTGAGAACCACTACGGCGTCCCTGAGGATGTAGAGTGGGGCATCGTGGCGGGGACGATCTATATCCTCCAGTCCCGGCCGATAACGACCATCGGCAGCAAGAAGAAGGCCGAAGGCACCTCAACCCAAAAACAGAGCGCGAAGATCCTGATCCAGGGTCAGGGCGCAGCACCCGGAATACGGTCCGGCAGGGTTGTCATTATCCGGGACGTCAAGGACACCGGCTTGGTTAAGGAAGGGGACATCCTTGTCACCAAGATGACGAACCCGGACATGGTTCCGGCGATGCGGAAAGTCGCCGCAATTGTCACCGACGAAGGCGGCATGACCTGCCACGCGGCGATCGTGAGCAGGGAGCTCGGCACACCTGCCGTTGTCGGGACCAAGAATGCGACGGGCGTCCTCTCGAACGGCCAGCTCGTCACGGTTGACGGCGAGATGGGCCTTGTCTACGAAGGCGAGCTCGCCTCCGCCGCTCCTGCCCAGACTGCAGCGGCCCCTGTCCAGGCAAGTATCGTTTCTGCGCCGATCATCACCGCGACAAGCGTGAAGGTTAACATCTCCATCCCGGAAGCAGCGAAACGGGCTGCAGCGACCGGCGCTGACGGTGTCGGCCTGCTCAGGATCGAGCACCTCATCCTCGGCTTCAACAAGACGCCCGGCTGGTTCATCGAAAACAAGAAAGAGGAGGAATTCGTCCGGGAACTTTACGACGGGATCAAGATCGTCCTCGACGCGTTCCCGGGCAAGCCGGTCTGGGTCAGAACGCTCGACGCACCTACCGACGAATTCCGGAACATGATGGGCGGCGAGAATGAACCGCACGAGCACAACCCGATGCTCGGCTGGAGAGGGATCCGGCGTGACCTCCAGAGCCCGGACCAGTTCCGGCTCCAGGTAGAGTCCTTTAAGCGCCTCTGGAAGGAGGGATACGAGAACCTCGGCATCATGTTCCCGATGGTCTCGCACCCCGACCAGTTCATCATGGCACGCGAGATGATGCGGGCATGCGGAGTCGACATCGAGAATGTCACACTCGGCATTATGATCGAGATCCCATCGAGCGCCATTATGATGGAGGACTTCCTCAAGTGCGGAATCAAATTCGCCTCGTTCGGCACAAACGACCTGATCCAGTACACCCTCGCGATCGACCGGAACAACGAGAACGTCGCGGACATGTACAACCCCCAGCACCCTGCGGTGCTCCACCTGATCCACAACGCGATCCAGATGTGCCGGGCGTACGATGTTGAGTGCTCGATCTGCGGTCAGGCCGGGTCCGACCCGAAGATGGCGAAGTGGCTTGTCGAGCATGGCATCACCAGCATCTCGGCAAACATCGATGCCATCGCGAAGATCCGCGAGGCGGTTGCGAAGACGGAAAAACGTATCATTTTAGAAGCTGCGAGAACGCAGGATGCTGAATAAGGGTATCAGTGAAGAGGAACTCTTCACCTTTTTTGCGCAGAAGAAGCGCGAAGATCTCGATCACAAGTATATTCTCAGCTCCATGTGCACACTTCCTCACCCGGTGGCGGTGCAGGCGCACTGCATGTTCATGGAGACCAATCTCGGCGATCCCGGGCTCTTTCCCGGCACAAGCTCGCTCGAAAAACTCCTGATCGGACGGCTTGGCACGCTCTTCCATCTCCCGGAAGCCGGGGGCTATGCAACAAGCGGGGGAACGGAGTCGAACATCCAGGCACTCCGGCTCTTCCGGGGGCTCCGGAACGAACTCGAGTACCCGAACGTCATCATCCCGGAGTCGGCTCACTTCTCGTTCAAAAAGGCATGTGATATCCTCGGCCTTGAGATGCGCACCGTCCCGCTGAACGCGGATTTCCGGATGGATGCAGATCGTGCTGCAGAGCAGATTGACGACAACACGATCGGCCTTGTGGGGATAGCAGGCACCACCGAGTACGGGATGGTCGACCCAATCGAGAAGCTCTCGAAGATCGCGCTGGCCCATGACCTGTTCCTGCACGTGGACGCGGCCTTCGGCGGGATGGTGATTCCGTTCCTCGACCGGCCGTTCTCGTTTGACTTCGCGCTTCCAGGGGTGAAGACGATCGCGGTCGACCCGCACAAGATGGGCATGAGCACGATCCCCGCGGGCTGCCTGCTCACCCGGGAGCCGGATATGCTTCACTCCCTCAACATCGACACCCCATACCTTACCGTGAAACAGGAGTTCACGCTATCAGGGACCCGGCCGGGAGCCCCGGTTGCCGGGGCACTTGCGGTTCTTGACTACCTCGGCGTCGAGGGGTTCAAAGCAACGATCGCCGGCTGTATGAAAAATACCGGGCGGCTCATCGCGGGGCTGGAAACGTTCGGAATCAAACGGGCCACGACCCCGGACGTGAACGTTGCGACATTTGTGTGCGATAAGATTCCGGACAAGTGGAGAGTCTCGTGGACCCGACAAGGACACCTGAGGATCGTCCTGATGCCCCATGTTCACCGGGACCGGATCGAGGCGTTTATCGAAGAGATGGGAGAATTACATGCTTGACAGACTTGTTGAATCCTTAGAGAACTGTCCGATGGTGATGCGGGAAGGAGAATACAATTACTTTATCCACCCGATCACCGACGGTGTACCGATCGTCGATCCCGCACTCCTCCGCAACGTGGGTTGCGCGATGGCAAAAGTCCTTGACTTAAACAACGTGGACAAGATCGTTGTCGTCGAGGCAATGGGCATCCATATTGGAACCGTTCTCTCGACCATGACAGATATTCCTATGACGGTTATGCGCAAGCGGGTGTACAACCTGCCCTGCGAGGTTCCGGTCCACCAGACTACCGGATACTCGAAGAGCGAACTGTACCTCAATGGCGTGTACAAAGGCGACCGGGTCGTCATCATCGACGATGTCGTGAGCACGGGGGGCACCATGAAGGCGCTCCTCAAGGCACTGGAGATCGCCGGAGCGGAGGTCGTCGATGTCTGCATCGCGATCCAGCGGGGCAACCCGGACATCGGGCGCCCGTACAAGTCACTTGTCAAAATTGAAGTGACGGACAAGGTGCGTGTGGTTGAGCGTTTCCTCTGATCTCATCGCGAAACTCAAAGGCCGGGGGGCACACCGCGTAGCTCTCCAGTTCCCGGCCGGGCTGAAGCGGAAGGCTGCCGGGATCGCAAGCGGCCTCCGCGAGGCCGGCTTCGAAGTCAGCGTAAGCGGAGATTCATGCTACGGGGCATGTGATCTTTCGCTTGACACCCTCCATTTTGCAGATGTGCTCGTACACTTCGGGCACGCCCCGGTCGAAGACCGGCCGAACGTCATCTGCGAACTCTGGCCGGTCGATTTCGATATCGCCGTCCTCCACAATGCACTCGCACTCCTCCGCAGCACGAGCATCTCCCTTGTCACGACCGTCCAGCACGCCCACCTCATTCCGAAGATGGAACAGTACCTCAGATCCCACGGGATCGATGTCCATATCGCGGAGGGGAGCGGCCGGACACCTCTCCGGGGGCAGGTGCTCGGGTGCAGTTTCACTGCGGCAAAGGCCGGGCCCGGACCGGAAGTCCTCTTCGTCGGCACCGGTGTCTTCCACCCGATAGGCATCGCACTTGCGAGTCGAAAGCGAGTCGTTGCCCTTGACCCCCTTACCGGCAATGTGCAGGAAGTCACCGGGGATACCCTTATGCGGCGCCGGTTTGCGGCCATGGAGAAGGTCCGGGGTGCCGAGAGCATCGGCATTATCGTCTCTTCAAAGACCGGGCAACAGAGGATGGAACTCGCCCGGAGACTTGCTGCCCTCTCTCCCCGGGCCGTTATCGTTATGATGTGCGAAGTGAGTCCGGACGAGCTCCTCAACCTCGGGTTCGGCGCGTACGTCAACACCGCCTGCCCCCGGCTCGCCTATGATGACCAGGTACGATTCCCCGTCCCGGTCCTCTCGCCGCAGGAATACGAAATCCTCTGCGGCGCCCGCTCCTGGGACGAGTACGCAGTCGACGAGATCTCATGAAACTTAAAAACCTTGAAATGATGCTCCAGCGACTGTCGGGGTTTGAGAGAGCCCGGCCTTCGCTCGAACAGTACCAGACCCCAGCCCCCCTTGCGGCGCGGCTGCTCTACCATGCCCTCATGAAAGGGGATATCGAAGGAAAAGCTGTCTGCGACCTCGGGTCCGGTACAGGGACGCTCGCCATCGGGGCATCGGTGCTTGGTGCAAAGAAAGTCATTGCTGTCGAGACCGATGAAAAGACCCTGCCCATTGCAGAAGAGAACCGAAAAATTCTCGATGCCGACGTCGAATTTATCATAACCGATATCGGGGACCCAACACTCCGGGAACATATCGGAAATTGCGACACCGTTGTCATGAACCCACCGTTCGGGGCTCAGAAGAAGCATGCCGACCGGCCGTTTATCGATCTCGCCCTGCAGCTCGCGCCGGTGACCTATGGTATTTTCAATGCGGGATCGATCCCGTTTATTGAGTCGTACACAAAAAAACGTGCGATTATTGACGAGGTTGTCTGCGGTTCATTCCCGATAAAACGCACATTCTCGTTCCACACAAGAGACATCCAGGAGATCGAGGTTGAGATACTACGTCTGAAACAGAAGTAACGGACCAGCAGGGTGCAAAAAAGACCATTACCGGCCTTGCCGCAGCCCATCTTGTCACCGACATCTATATGCCGGTGCTCCCCGCCATCCTGCCGCTCCTGATTGCAAACAACGGATACTCCTATCTTGCGGCGGGACTGCTTGTGACTGCATATAACGTGACGTCTTCGTTTACCCAGCCTGCCCTCGGGTGGCTCTCTGATGCAAAAGGGTTCACGGTGCCGATTACCATCGGCCTGCTTATCAGCGCAGTCTTCGTCTCCCTGATGGGAGTTGCCCATAACTACACCATGAGCATGATCTTTGCCATCGTGGCTGCTCTCGGACATGCATGCTTCCACCCGGCTGCCCTCATCCGGGTCAGCAGGTTATGCACGAGCGGGAACCGCGGCCGGATGACCTCATACTTCGTTGTCGGGGGAAATCTCGGGTACGCAATCGGCCCGGTCTTTGCAGGTGCCCTTGTGTGGTGGCTCGGACTTCCGGGGTTGCTGCTGATTGTCATCCCGGCTCTTGTCATGGTGCCCGCTCTCCGGTACCTCCTTCCCGGAGGACTTGCGGGGAGCTGTATCACGGCGGCAAAGCCCGGACTTCCCCATGGTGCAGTACATTCAAAATGGCCGTTTGTGATCCTGATGGTAGCCTCGATCCTCCGGGCCTGGGCGATCTTTGCCGCCATCACCTTCCTGCCAATGTACCTCGTGAACCAAGGATATACGCTCGTAATGGCAAGCGTTATCGTAACCCTTATGCTCCTCGCAGGGGTTGCAGGGCAGGTCTTCGGTGGCCAGATCTCCGACCGGTACGGGAAAAAAGAATTCATGGTCTTTGGCCTTACCGCTTCAATCCCGGCGTTCTGCCTCTTCTTCTTTACCACCGGGCTTCTCTCGATCGCCGGGATCCTCCTGTTCGGGTTTGCCCTCTGGTCGACCTTTGCGGTCGCTGTCGCGATGTCTCATGAGCTTCTTCCGGAGAACGTCGGTCTCGCATCCGGCATCATGCTTGGGCTTGCAATCGGTTTCGGCGGGCTTGGCGTGGCGGTCAACGGCCTGATCGCCGACCACTATTCCCTTGCCGCTGCTCTCGGGACAATCCCGGTACCGATCGCTGCCGCGATACTTCTCATGGTTTTCCTGCCGTATCCGTGGAAATACCTGCACAGTCATATCAACAAAAATGAGGGCCGTAATGCAGGTTTTCGGAAAGAATAGAAATATATTATAATTTTATGAAAAAGATACTGAGGTTATTATGGATAAGACAGGTATTATAGTGTTAATTGTCGGGCTTGTTCTCTGTGCCCTTGGCGTGTATGCGATTATGGCGTTTCTCCCCGAAGTTATCAATGCAGTCAAGGGCCTGATCGGGATCGTCGTCCTCATCTTCGGACTCATAGCCGTTATCTCCGGGATCCTGATCATCAAGGACTAAAAACAGACAAAATAAAACTTTTTTTTATCCCGTCACCGGTTTACGGGATCCTTACACTTTGACAACGAGACACTGGGAGCCTGCGGTTTCGAGGACCGGCTCTGTCTTGCCGTCAAAGAAGTCATCGAACGCTTTCTTGACGCCGGGTGCGGTGATATAGTCGTGAGAGATGAGGATCCCTCCCGGGCTCATCCGGGAGTAAAAGAATTCGAGGCACTGCTTCGTGCTCTCGTAGGTGTCAACGTCGAAGTTGACCATCGAGAACTTCTTGTCCCGGATGGGATCTGAGGTTCCCGGGAAGATCCCCTTGTAGAAGTATACATTGCTCTCGTCACCGAGATATTTCTGAACGCTGTCGTAGGAAGCGGCAAATTTTCCCTCGTAGAACGGCCAGACTATATCGATCTCCTCGACTTTTGGCAGACCCTCGAACGTGTCAAAGAGGTGAAGATGCTTGTCCCCTTTTGCCAAACAGATGATCTTTGCAGAACCGCCTTTATACACGCCGACTTCCGCGATATCCCCGGGGATCTTCTGCGTCCTCTTTGTCGCCATGTAAATGTGGTATGCCTCGATATCCTCAAGCAGCAGGTCGGTATCGGCCCGGATCTTCTTTAAGTTTTTCGCAAAATCCTTCCGGTCAGGGCACCCGTAGTGGGCAAGACCACCACGGTTTGCAATGTCATTGCCAAGGAAAGGTTCAAAAATTAAAATTTTCCGGAATTTGAGAAGGTACCTGCTGGGAAAAATGGAGTCAAAAAACCAGTAGATATTCTTCTTGAGGAAAAAACTCATGCCTTTAAAATTTGATCTTCCTGAAATTTATAGGGATAATATCCATAATCCTGCAAGTTTCTTCGCAAGCCGGCGGGTTGTCGCAAGCCACCCGAGTCCAACTGCGCAGGGGAGGAGCAGGATTCCGGTGCCTGCGGCGCTAAGGATTACCAGCCCGGCAAGATAGGCGAGGGCGACTGATATCAGCCCGAAGATCTTCCCGTTCCAGTAAGCCCCACGAACTGAAACAAGGAGAAGAATTGTCGGGAGGATAATAAACGGTGAGCGATGCATGGAATCGGGGTACACCCGATCAACCACATTCTGGATGGCGGTGAGGACAATCTCTTCGGGATCTATCCCGATTGCGGTCCAGAGCCCGGAAAGGAACCCGAGACCAATAGCGGACTGCAAGATGTAGTTCTTTGATCTTCGCCCCATGGGAAAACCCGGTTATGCAGGAACCAGCGAGCCGGAGGGAAATGGATCCTCTGCAGGGTCTACCGATCTTCTGCTATGATTACGTTTGCAGGAAATGGTTGATAAAATCTGCCGCAACCCGCTGGAGGGCAGGCAGGTCTGGTGCTTCTGTGAAGCGGGTAAAGGATCAGAACGGCAGAAGAGAGGAAATGAAATTGAGAAGTGAAGGTATTGTGTTCAACCGATCGTCCGGGGGGGGTCCGCATCGACGTCAAACTCGTCAAGGAATGGCATGAGACCGGTAATATATGGTACGGTCTTTCCCGGCTGCTGACCTGCCATCTCCCCGGCATTTACAATCTCTACCATAAGGGGAAACTCTTTTAATGTCTGATCGAAGGATGGATCGTTTTCCCGCGTGAATTTCAGGAAACTCCCGACACTGATGAATGGCCGCTCGTACTCGGAGACATCCCTGAACTCGGCCTGAACGGATTCAAGGGTTCTCTCTTTCGCCAGATCCAGTTCGAAAAACAGGTAGGTCTGGACTCCATATGAACGGGCAACATCGTCCAGTATGCGGATGTCGATGGTCCTTCTTCGCTCGATTCCCAGGGAGAGAAATTTCTCTGCGGTGGATGACCCCGGCAGGGCACCCCAGGCTGCGATTTTTTCCATACTAACTTGGTGCCTGCCGGTATTGTATAGGTATTGTTTGAGGTAGGGGTCCGAGAAAGGGATTTTTCTTTCGGGAACCGGGACAAAGATATCCGCCGGTAAGGAATGACACGCGAAGAATTGGGTAAGCCCCCGAAAAAAAAGATGTGGGGTTTTTCAGATAGTGCCGGGCTGGAGGGGTTTTGGGGCAAAGGCGTTCTGGATCAGATCCTTGTCAAAGGCCGACGGAACTGTACCGGTCTTTGCGTAGGTGTAGAGCGCGGTGACGAAGATCCCCTGCATTGCCGATGCAAGAACTGCTAGGATTGCAACAACAATCACGAAAAGGGCAATTGCAATCCCCATGAGGATGAGGCTCGTGCTGAACATGACGACGCCGAGGACGCCGAGGAATGCCACAATACCAATTGCGACAAAGATGAGCATGATCGAGCCTGCACCGACAATGGACTCACCCCAGGTTTTCTTGATGAGGGTCACGGATTCCTTCACTGAATCTACGACGCCTTTGTCTTCAAGGACAAGGACCGGGACGACAAAGTACGTAACAAGGGCCCATGCTCCGTCAATAATACCTGCTACGATCTGGCCGATGAAACCCGCACGTTCTTCAATTATGTGAAGAATGATCCCGATAGTTGCCGATACGAGCGCCCAGGCAAGGATCGACCAGAAGTGCCCGGCCGCGGTCGAGAGACCTTCTTTTACGGTCATATCCTTCCCGTTCAGCGTGGCGTTGACGCAGGAGATAAGCGCCGTGTTGAAGAAGATCACAACAAAATAACTCACCACGTAGAAAGCGAACAGGAGCACATAAAACGCAACCGGGTGGGTTACCGGAAGTCCTGTGAGCTGCCCGCTGAAGATCAGGGGTATCACGATAAACGGGACAGCGAACGTGAGCAGGACAAGGAGGGTCACGATACCGGAAAGGACCGGGAAAGTGAGGAGTTTCTTGTCCTGCATGAGAATGTTCCAGCTCGTCTTTACGAGCGCGAAACTTCTTCCAATACTCTCAAACATACAAAAACCGTTGAACGCAGAAAGGGATGAAGGTTACGCGGACACGGGTGTGTCCTGGTATCGCGACAGTTTTCCGGGTTACCCTCTCCGCATCCGGGCGAGACCGAGGATCAGACTAAGAGCAAGAAGGACCGGGACAAGAGTGAAACCATCGCTCCGTGTTGGTGAGGGAGAAGAGGGAACCGGGGACTGGGGCAGGGTCGGGTACTGCGGGGTGGCAGGAGAGGGGGTCTGGCCCGCGACCGGCTCGACGACGGTCATGATGCTTCCGGGAACGATATTTCCGGAATTGTCGATCTCTTCCACCTGGAGAACCGTGACCTGGGTGCCCGCAGCTGATGGAACGGTTCCATCAATTGTCACGGAGAGGGAGATGTCGTGGCTGTTCGGATAGGAAAGGATCATCCCGTTGACAAAAGCTGCATTACCGGTTGCGGACTGCTGTGCGGCATTCTGACCATTGTCGATGACCTGGATATTCCATTGCGCGTTGGTGAGATCTGTCTGCATCTGGAGCTCGTGGCCCCGGATGAAGATTGTCGATCCGGCGGGCAGCAGGGTGAAGGTAACAACGGAGTGCTACCCGGCACCCGGGACAAGCGGGGCATTCGGCGTGAATGACTCGCTGATCAGGTAAAGGGAGGCTGCGACAGGCGATGCGATAAGGGTGAGTGCTGCGAGCACGATTGGGGGAAGGTAAATTCTGCGATGCGTAGTATTCTCATCCATAGTACCCGTTTTTAGGAAACGCGATTTTGCTCAAGGTTTTTCGTTCTCTTGGGGGATTAGGCATTCCTGACAAATTCACCCAGCCGGTTCAGGGCTTCCTGCCCTTCAACCAGCTGCCCGGCAAAGACCTGCCAGCAGTGGAACATTCCCTCCCAGAGATCGAACTGCACCGGGACTCCGGCCCACCGTGCTTTCTGAACAAATGAGGTAATACTGTCAACGAGCACTTCGTGAGTGCCCGCCTGGAGGTAGAGCCGGGGCATTCCTTTCAGCGGTGCATGGAGCGGGGAGGCGATCGGATCGTTTGGATCGTGACCGGCAAGGTAGCGTTCATGGACCGAAGATAAGCTTGCAGGGGTGATCCAGTCTGCATCACGGTTCCGGGTGACCGACTCGCCCGAAAAGAGCATGTCAACCATAGGGGACATACAGGCCGCTGCTGCGGGAAGAGGGATCCCTTTCTCCCGCAGAGAGAGAAGCAGGCTAATGACAAGCGTTCCCCCCACCGATATCCCGACCGGAATGATCCGGTGGGAACCGGCATTTCCCGATCTCAGGTACTCGTACGCTTCGACTGCATCTTCAACCGCCGCCGGAAAGACCTTTTCCGGCGCAAGCCGGTAATCGACCGAGAAGACCGGGGCATGTGCAGCCTGTGCGATCCGGGCACAGAGTCCGAGGTGATCGCCGGTGGATCCCATGGTAAAACCGCCGCTGTGGAAGAAGAGTACCACCCGGTCATCTCTCGATTCGGGAACGGTGATCCAGTAACCCTGCAGATCCGGGCGAATCGACGCTCGCTCCCACCGGGCAGATCCTGCTACATCCTCCTGGAACTCATCAAAGAACGCCGAAAAATCCTTCCTGGCCTCGGTAATCGGCGTTTTTGGATCCGGGACAAAGGATCTGATGATGGAGAGGAGTTCTTCGGGCGTCTGACGAGTCATTAGTTAGTTTGTAGAGCGACCGTGATAATAAAAGGAGCGGATCGCCGCAGTACTCCACCGGATTTTTTCGAAAGGGCGAAGAACAGGGTTTTCATCAGAAAGACCGATCTGGATGGTGGTTTTTAAAAAGCCAAAAAGGTATTAAAAAACCGTTTAGTAATTTTTCCTTTGTTTCCCAATTGCTCCAACCATCGCGAGCACAAGTGCAGAACAGGTTATCCCGATGGGCAGGGTTGACTTTGTCGGAGTCGGGGTTGCAAGGGGAGTAAGGTTTGCATGCAGGTCAACAATTGCACCTTTTCCCGGGTAATTGGTGATCGGACCGGAAAACGGCGTATACCCGGGTTTTGCTACCGAATACGTAGTGAACGGGGTCCCGGTAACGTACACCTGCACCTTGAGCAGTCCCTGGTAGATTTTTCCTTCCGTAACGTTGTCGAACGTTACCACGGCACCGTCAACGTTGCTGTGCACTACGTAATAACCGATGTCGCCACCGATAGACGAAAGCGCCCTTGAGGGGTTGAGGGTCGCATACAGGTCGACCGTCTCACCCTTGTTGGGGATGCTTGTGATCGTCCCGTCATAGGTCGTGTATCCGTCCATCTTCACGGAATAGGTATGGTACGGTGTGCCGGTGGAAAATATCGGAACATAGACAACACCTTCGGTGATCGTGCCCTTGTCGATGCCATCGAAGAACACGGTCGCACCGTTGATATTGCTGTGCACCAGGTACCAGCCCATGTCCCCGCCAACGCCGGTTTGCGTCCCGGTCGGGACCGGGTTCAGGGTTGCATAAAGGTCAATCGACTGGCCCTGTCCCGGGGAACCGGGTATTGTTCCCACAAACGTCGAATACCCGTATTTTTTAACGGTGAATTGCTTCGGGGGTGTGCCGGATGTGGGTGCGACAACGGAAAGGGTCCCTTGCAGAACCGTTCCCTGGAATTTTTCATCGAAATAGACATCGGAATTGTAGACATTGCAATGGATGACGTACCAGCCCTGATCGGTACTGGTAGTTGAAACAGGAGCTGCCGATACTGCCGGTATGCAAGCGGCAATAAGAGCGATAATCATCAGGCACGAGAGGCGTTTCATCATAATCTCCACTATAATTACTCATTTCGGAAAAAGGCTATAAATACTCTCTGGGATGTGAAAAGGTTTGAGATATTGCAATCCTCCCGTTAATGGGCAGGTAAGAATCGGATTATCCCGGCTTTTAAGAATTACATAACAGTATACATAATTCGAAGAACAGCAAAAATTTCCGGGTGAACGCTGGAACCGCTACCGATATGACCGGTGATCGGACCGTCAGCAAGGTCACCCGCCGGCTCCTTCCCTTCATTTTCATTCTGTACGTGATCGCGTTTCTCGACCGGGTGAATTTCGGGTACGCTGCTTTGGACATGAACCCGGCGCTTGGCCTCTCTGCTGAGGTCTTTGGTTTCCTCTCAGGCATTTTCTTTATCGGGTACCTAATCTTTGAGATCCCGAGCAATCTGATCATGAACAGAATCGGGGCCCGGGTCTGGATCACCCGGATCATGATCAGCTGGGGAATTGTTGTCATCGCGACCGCGGCTGCCACAAGCGCCCTCCACCTCGCACTATTCCGGTTCGTGCTCGGGATTGCAGAAGCCGGGTTTTTCCCGGGCATGATCCTCTACATTACCTTCTGGTTCCGGGAGAAGGAACTCGCCCGGGCGGTTGCCTTCTTCATGGCAGCTCTCGCGGTATCAAATATTATCGGCGCCCCTGTCTCCACATGGATCCTTGACAATGTCAGCTGGTTTGGGATCGCGGGCTGGCGATGGCTCTTCATTCTCGAAGGAGTCCCGGCCGTGTTCTTCGGGATAGTCACCTGGTTCTACCTCACCGACCGGCCTGCAGATGCAAAATGGCTGGAGCCGGAGGAGCGTGCCTGGCTTTCCGGGGAGCTGGAACGTGAACGGAATCAGAGAGTCTGCTGTGATGACTTTACCGGTTTCAAAACATTCATCCGCGACCACCGGATCTGGCATCTTGCGGCGATATACTGTGCAATAACGATAGGGCTGTACGGGCTTGGTTTCTGGATGCCCCAGATCGTCCGCTCCCTGAACCCGGCGTTCAGCAATTTTGAAATCGGGATGGTTCTCATAATCCCGTTCACCGTAGCAGCCGCTGCTATGATCCTCTGGGGCAGGCATTCCGACCGGACCGGGGAGCGGAAGTGGCACGCGGCGATCCCCCCGATTATCGGGGGAGTCGGGCTTGCTGCTGCCGGGATCGTTTCTAGTCCGCTCGTGGCATTCTGCCTCCTGATCCTGGCGACGGTCGGGATCTACTGTTTCTTCGGACCCTTCTGGACCCTCCCCCCGGTCTTCCTCACCGGAGCTGTGGCTGCAATCGGTATCGCGATAATCAACTCGATCGGGAATACCGGGGGATTCATCGGACCGTCCCTTGTCGGGATCCTGACACAGTCAACCGGGAGCATGCAGGCCGGGCTCATAGGCATGGGGGGCATCCTCGTCCTCTGCGGAATCATGGTGCTCCGGGTAAAACCTGCAGAACCGCGATAATACGATAGTATCTGTTCCGGACGACCATCGAGAAGAATCTGGAAGAGCGAGTTTAGGATACGGCCCCGTTCCCGGGTCGCATTCTCCATCTCTTTCTGTCGCGTGATGTCCTCAGGCATCACGCAATCCCGGGTTCTCCATCTTCAAAGAGTGTCGGGATGAACCGTGCAAAAGAACAGGGGAGTTCCTTTTGTTACCACCCGGATCTCCTTTTTCCAGTCAGGACCACCATTAACGAGGCCCGACAATGCCTGTTCTTCCGTATCGAAAAGGAGCTGGACGCCCGGGGTGCTGAGCCGGGATCCAAGAACCCGGTCGCGCGATGTCCCGGTAAACGCAATGAACGATTCATTGGCCTGGACAATCCTCAGGTGCCGGTCCAGGACAACAATCATCTCCCGAGCAAGGTTGATGACCGCGTCCAGCGGAACCCGTCGGGAAAGATGGTACAGCTTTGCATTGCCCATCTGTCGTACTTCGAGATGCCCGGAGGCGGCAAGGACATCCAGGTACTTTGCGACAGAGTTACGGCTCATCGCCACACCTTTCGAGATCGCCTTGATATTTATACCAAGGGAGTTATCCCGGAGCAGTGCCTTGATCCTCGTTACCTTATCGCCCGCCGGTTCATCGCCCATAATGTTGTCCTGCTGCTAAGATTAGGATTTCTTTACACTTTATTTCCCCGGTTTATTATCCGGCTGTAGACCGGACATGCTAATAATTTCCCGAACCGGAACAAATGCATGAATTTATATTTTGAAACAGACCCTGAGTGCTGTGCATAGTGTTTAAGCATTAGTGCACTACACACACAAAATCCGGGTCGGGTCCCGAGCGTTCCGTAAGTGATTACACACCTCTTACCTCTCATCCCGTACAGGACCCTCCCCATTCTTGTGCTGTTTTTCTGGCATCTCCATTCATTGTGCTGTCCATTTCATGTTGCCGCACCAGGTTTTTCATCGTAGATCCTAATCCAATCCCAGTAACTGGAGTCTGTTTACCCCGCGCTAAACCGGGAGGGACCAAGGAGAGTAATTTATATTTTGAGTCTCCTGATAGTCACCTGCCCTGAAATGACTGTCGAACCCCGCGTCAGAAAGACGCTGATCCTGGTGCTGCTCTCCCTTGCTCAGCTCATGATAGTCCTTGACTTTTCTATCGTGAACATGGCATTACCCTCAATCCAGTCCCAGTTTTTCCTGGCGCCCGTCAGCCTGCAATGGGTGGTCAGCGCGTATGCCATCACCCTTGGGGGCTTCCTCCTTCTCGGTGGGCGGGCATCCGATATGTTCCACCGGAAACAGACCATCCTTGCCGGTCTCGCTATTTTCTCTTTTGCATCCCTCCTCGGGGGCTTTGCCCCGCCTGCATTTCTCGTCTTCCTGGTCCGGGTAATCCAGGGGGTCGGTACAGCGGTCCTCTCGCCATCGGCACTATCCCTCGTCACCACAACATTCCGGGAGGGGCATAAGCGGAACAAGGCGCTCGGGATCTTCATGTCCATGGCAGCGATTGGATTCACTACGGGAATTAGTCTCGGAGGGATCCTCACCAGCCTTCTCTCCTGGCACTGGGTATTTTTTGTCAACGTCCCCCTGGGCCTGCTCGAGATGATAGCAGGGTTCATCCTGATTCCCGAACATGCAGAACCTCCCCGGAGGAAAGGGTTCGATGAACCGGGGCGGTTCTCGTCACCACCTCGCTGCTGCTCGTGTATGCCGTGACTCAGACCGCAACACCGGGCGAATCGGTTACTGACCTTGCTCTCTTCTTTATCCTCTCCGGGGAACTCGTGCTTAGCTTCATTTATGCAGAGAGCCGGGCCTGCATTCCGCTGAAACCGTTCGACATCTTTCAGAGGAGGCTGATCGCTCTTGCGGATCTTATCATGTTTCTCACGTACGCGGCGAATGCAGCGCTCGTCTTCTCACTAACCCTCTTCCTCCAGGAAGTCCGGGGCTTTGTGCCGATCGAGACCGGCCTGATCGTCATCCCGGGCGAGCACGGGGGAATCACCGGTGCAACATTTGTCCCCGGTTGATCCGGAGGATCGGGTGCCGGTATACGATTCTTGGCGGACTCATCTTCTTTGCCCTCATAATCGCTGCTCTCGCGACAATAAACGAAGCATCTTCAATCATCCTTGTCGGGGTGGTGTACTATTACTTTGCAGGAATCAGAATAGTCATCACGATCGTTTCGCTCAACATCGCAGGCACGACCGGGGTTGCATCCGAACGCCAGGGCCTCGCTGCGGGTCTCCTTGGGACTGCCCAGCAGATCGGGGCCGCGATTGGCGTAAGTGGTGCAAGTCTCGTGATAACCACCGCAGCCGTCCACAACACGATCTCCGGTTCCATCAATACCCCCGGTACCGTGCATCCCTTCTGACCATGGAATGGCTCCTCCTTGTCACGATTATTCTCGCGGTCTATCTTGTGTACCGCGGATTCCTCAGGGGCGATCCAGGAATTCCCGATCCGAAGGCATTGGTGATCGTCAGCGAATAACAACAATTGATCCTGATTGGGATACATCGTCTGCAAAAAAGTGTCTACTCCAGCATCCGCTCACAAGGTACTCCACGACGGTCTGGGCGTGCCTTCTGGGGTTCAACACTAAAAGGGAATAAATGCCGCTAATTCAGGTAATCCATATACTCGCCGGCAGTTGATACTAATCAAAATCGAAAAAAATACAAAAATATTTGGAACTACTGTACGGTCTATGATTACCCCGATATTCGTGATCGATCAGCGATCCGTAAACCAGATATATCGTTTGAGGGTTGGAGGGACGAGCCGGGTAAGGTAGCAAACCAGGAAAATACAAAGACGGTCATGCACTTCCGATATCCACAGCTTCCCCGCAGGTGATGGTCAGAAGGGAGACTTAATTGCGGTCACGGACACCGTGCTCCTCAGGAAAAGCGCGGGCCGGTTCCAGGATCTTGCCGATCTCCTCCCCCAGATCGTCTTCGAATTCGATGAAAACCTGAAATTTACCTTCTTCAACTGGCACACCACCGGCATAACAGGCTACACCTATGACGAACTGGCGCAGAACCGGACCGGGATATTCGATATCATCCACCCGGCCTATCACGAAGAGGTCCGGCACTTCTTTGCCGGGCTCCTGCAGAATATTACGAGCGGACACCTCGAATGCAGGCTCATCTCCATGACGGCAGGGAAATTCCTGCACTCATCTATGCCTCACCAATAATCGGGGAGAAAAAAATTGCCGGCATTCACGGAGTAATTGTCGACATCTCGGAGAAGGTGCAGCTCTAAAAGATGCTCGAAACAACGAACCAGAAACTGAACATGATGAACAGCGTGACACGCCACGACATCTTAAACAGCATTACCGGTGCCCTCGGACTCTGCGATATGCTTGCCGCGATAACCACCGGAGAGAAGACAAAGGTGCACGTTTCGGAGATCCACGAACAGGTTGTCAGTATAAAAGAGCTGATCCTCTTTACCCGGGATTACCAGAACGTTGGGATAAAGCCCCCCAATGGCAGAGCCTCTGCCAGGCTATCCGGCAGGCAGTGTCAACGATTGGGCACCATACGGCAGAGATCCGCCTGCCCAAGACGGATACTGAGGTTTTCGCAGACACATTCTTTGACAGGGTCTTTTACAACCTGATCGACAACAGCTACCGACATGGGGAGCAGGTCCGGCATATCTCCATCGATACCGTAACCGGCACCGACGAGAGTCTCATCATACGGTACCGTGACGATGGCACAGGGGTTTCCCCGGGAGAGAAACAAAAGATCTTCGAGCAAGGATTTGGCAAGAACACCGGGTTCGGCCTCTTCTTCATCCAGGAGGTGCTGGCAATCACCAGCCTCACCATCCGCGAGACCGGGGAGTTCGGCCGGGGTGTTCTCTTCGAAATCACGGTCCCAAAAGATGCATGGAGGCCGTGCTCGGGAGAATCCAGGCCGGAAAATAAACCCTGATTATCCAAAAATATCTTTTTTTAATTATCACACAGGTCGCGAACTTGCCGATATCCGTCGATACGATACAGTGATACAATTCGAACAAAAGCATCCGCTCGTTCGTGAACAATATAAAAACAAAATTACCGTGTAAGTAGAAAGGTGATAGCAGCTTGGTATAGTTCCCGGGGACTCGCGTACCTCAGTACAATATACTACGTGTTCCGGCTTAACTTCTGGGTTCGGAATGAGACCAGGTGTTTC